>WUUC01125351.1_pt1 | contig 188982 bp, 140 predicted proteins | sample 6278441 | NCBI WGS metagenome assembly WUUC01 (sample SAMN13675441, study PRJNA597444) | soil metagenome | isolation source: soil | place: USA: Washington | collected 2017-10 | reverse complement strand
TTCAGGCGCATAGCTCAGGGGTAGAGCGCTACCTTGACACGGTAGAGGTCCCAGGTTCGAAACCCGGTGCGCCTATAAGATCTTGCGAAGACCACCCTCGATGGCATCCGAGGTAGAGGTCTCGGAAACCGGGGACGCCGGAAGCGCAGGCCACTTCTTTCATAACTTTCGATTGGTTGCGCTCGCAGACCTCTACCGCAACGCCAGGCGCTTGCGCCGCCCGGCTCAAATTCCGCAGGCGACTTTGACGCGTTGGAGGTCATCGAATTGCTCTGGGTAGTGCTGCCAAAACAACGGGCGCAGCCAATAGTACGCGCTTCCCGCATTGGCTCGGTCGTTCACCGCGAGCTCTTCCAGTAACCGGAGGTGGGTCTCCGCGTCTAACTGTAGCCCAAGATATTGATAGTATAGTTTCAGAATACTCGGATCGCGGGTGGCAAAGCCTACGTTATACATGCGAGCGATGGCCTCTTTCGAGCTCGTCATTGCGGCGATCGCGAGTGTTGCCTCCAACAGGGCGTAATCGGGATCCGATTGCAACAATTCAAAGAGCTCGGCCTCGGTCGCTTCCAGGAGCTCTTCTGGCAAAACGAGATCTTCGATGCTCGTCCAGGGAGCTGCTTCAGCGAATGCCCGGATCTTCTCTACAGTTGTCATAGTTGCGACCGCCTATAGACCTTGCTTGTACGGAAAAAGGCAAATAATCGCGCGGTGTCCGCAAAGTCACCGTTGAGTCCGGCTGCGCCGGCCGAGCTCCCCACGGGTCTGTAGTGTCCGGAGGCGTTCGAGTATCGCGAGATTCGCGAACCTTCAGAACCTGGACCGAAGCTTACCTCACCAGCGTACCGCACACGACCACCTTCCGCGAGGTCGACGTGTTTGCTTCTTGGCGCGACACGCGTTTGTCCATTCGGCAGAACTACGAACTGATACGAACCTGAAGGCGCGTCAACAACCGAATCTCCATTCCTGAAGACGTAGCCCTCACCTCGCTTTTCAAGAATAGAATAGGAGATCGGCTTCGGAAGATCATGCGGAATGAGATTGTCGAAGAGCCCGTCTCGATCAGGCAACTGCGAGCCGTCTTCATTCACGCGGGGATTTTCATGTTGTGTTCGCGGCCTCGGCGTGCGGGCGTATGGTTGCACGCGGAGTGAACGAAACACGCCCAAAAAGCTCGGCACAAGTTGAGCGATCGACCATCCCACTGAAGGTTCATCGGAACCCATCTTCGATGGATCGCCCCCGAAGAAGAACCCGTGCACTGCGGCCTCACCTAGGTTGACATCGAGCCAAGTCTGACGTGCGTCGACCGGATTTTTACCGAGTAGAATCGACTGCTCGATATAGTCGTTGAACTGCTTCGATGCTTCGATGAATAGTTTTGCGAGGCGTTCATCTCCTCGCGCTTGTCTGAGCGCAGTCTCCTGATCTTCTCGCAGAAAACCAAACTCTGCTCCTTCTTCGATCCCGGTAGCGCCCATTCGTACCCAAACGAGGCGGCGGTCATGATCCGGATGGGGATGGACATGAATTCCAGGCGTAAGCTCGGAGAGATCCGGCGCCTGTTGTCGAATGGTTACCGGCTCGCCGCTTTGCTGCCCGTCCGCATCCGTCCGACCAATGGGTGAAGACAAGACGAATTGATAGAGATTGGGTCCGTCGACTGCACCCGAAGGATCCGCCGAGCACCACCGTCCGAGCCAAGATGCATAGTAGCGCGCTCCGAAATAATCGAGTCCTGTTTCCTCGTCACGCTCTTTTGTCGTGTATCGATATCGCTTCGGGCTGAGCTCAATTCCGACTCGAGTCGCGCGATATGCAGTCGCTCCGTAAGGAAAAAACTCCTCGTAGCTGAGCACGTTCGCTGCAGCAGTTCCATCCACTTCGATCGTGCACGTGCCTGCGTGATCTGAGAGCTGATAACGAGCGCGCGGCTCGGGGTTCGGCACCGCGACGCCTTCATGCCTCGTGCGGGTCTCGACGAGCGCGAGGCGCGTTTCTCCGTCACCTACATGCAGTGTTTCGATGACTTCTACACTTGCTCCGTTGAGGCGGCGCTCAAAGCGCTCCCAACCGCCGATATAGATCCTCTGCACCAACTCTGCACCGTTCGCGCGACGAATGATCTTGCGAGCTCGAGCCCCGTTGTCGTCGTAGATATAAAACGCCGTGCCGCCGCCTCCGAGCGGAGCCTCGACCAAACGATCATCAGCATCCCAAACGTTCGGCCCGACCCCGGGCATCATGGTCATATTACCGTGAACATCGTGTGCATAGATATCTGCATAAGATGGTTGGAAAGCGGGATCTGCATACGATGCGCGTTGCGGCTCTGCCATCGAAGCGCTCGTGGAAATGAGCCGATTGGAGGCGAGCGCGTACTGGTAACGACGACGCCAAGCAACGTTTGCACCCCGCCGATGTGCAATCTCCATGATATTGCCGACCGCATCGTATCTGTAAGACTCGACATATCTCTGCAAAGTCATGTCGTCATTCGCGTGCGGAACGTTGCGGCTCGGCGGCGACACGGCCAAAGGTTGTTGGCCGGGATGGCAGCGTCCTTCTGCGCGAAGGAGCCGATTTCGGGCGTCGTACTCGAAGCGTCGATCGGCCGTGACGACAGCATTGTCAAAGTAGAGAGTCGGCTGGGCGCCATCCACGATGGCCACGATGTTCCCCGCAGCATCGCAGGTGTAGTGAAGATCTTGAAGCACCGCGCCGTCTCCGCGCTCGCTGAAGATCGATCGCAGGCGCCGCGATTCTGGATCATAGTCGTAGCGCGACAGGACCGCTTGACCGTAGTCGGCACGCACGCGGCGTCCCTGCGCGTCGTATTCCGCTCGCGACAAAAACGCGACGGACGGAGCTCCGCGCACGGCGACTTCGACGCGTGAGATGCGCGCATCCTCACCGTAGGTCGCGGAGCTGGTGCTTCCATCCGCGCCGGTTTGGCTCACGGCACGGCCACAGGCGTCATAGCGGGCTCGTTCGACAAACACCTCTGCTTCGAGCAGAGGCTCCGCGGCGAGAGCGAGCGAGGCCGCGCTCGCTTGTCCCAACAAGATAGACCAATCCGCTCCATGTGCATGTGAGGCCCAATCCGCGAGCGGCGCAGAGTCGGCCGGAGCACGGCGAAAACGGCGCTCGGAGTGGAGCGTGTTTCCATCGAAGTCTGCACGCACGTTCGTGCAGACACCCGCACCATCGTAAGTTTGATAGGGGCGCCCCAAGAGATTTGCGGCGCGGGCGCCGGGCTCGCCCAGAACGTCGCCGTACACTGTAAAACTGCGCACCGCCGGACCAGCGACGCTGGTAACCGAGCGTGAAACGGGTCTTCGTAGCCGGTCGTAGGTATGATCAAAACGTTCCAGTCGTTGATTCCAAGTTTGCAGAGGCAGTCCGTCGACCTCCGGCAACATCCAGCGCATGCCACCATCGGAGGTCGTGCCACTCAGAGCCCGTCCAAGGAGATCATATCTCGTCGTCGAGGACACATTGTTGCGTGCGTCGACAACTTCGAGCGTGCGTCCCTCGATGTCCAAAAGGACAGTCGTCGTGTGCCAGACTGGCACAGCTGCATTTCCGTTATTTTCATCGATGCGAAATACGCGACCGAGCGCATCGAAATGTTGAGTCGCCGGCGTTGCATCGTGAGGAAGGCTGAGCGCGAGCGCACGCTGGAGCTCGATGTTACCGGACAACATCGCATTCTCTGCCCAACGAGAGCCGACAATGAGATCCGAACGGTCGTACGCGACTTCGGACCAAGTGAAACGCTCCAGCCGGAGCTCGGTTCCATCGGGGAGCTCGGTGCGCGTCAAACGGTTCAGTGGGTCGTAGTGGAAGAGTGATGGGCGGCCCGCAAAAATCAGCGCGGGATCGATATCGAAGCCGCTGGTGCTCGAAAAATAAGGCTCATATTGAGCGAGCGGATCACCTTTGTTGTTGCAGACGGTGCGTCCAGAGCCGACCCAGCGCGGCGAGCCGTCTGCGTCTGGGCGCGCTTGAGTTTTTGACAATGCGACTCGGCCGTCGCCGTCGGCGTAGGTAAACGAGAGCAGCGAAGTCGATTCGAGCGGATCATGAGAGGTGAACGTCTCGGCGCGAACAAAGCTCGGACGGCCGAAGCTCATCCATTCGTTTCGAGCGTACGTGAAAATTTCATGGGGGGCATCGAGCGTGCGCCCTTCCCAGATTCCGGCGCCGAGATCCTTACCTTTGCGGGCGACGCGCGTGACGGCACCGAAAGCATCGAACGCGACCTCGACATGATTCGCGTTTGCGTCGACGACCTCTCTCGCAGCGAGCGCTTGATAGTCGATGGTCGCCGACCGCACATGTCCGGCGGCGTTTTCGCTGTGCACGGCGTAGAGGCGGTGCGCGTCGTAGCTGACACGTGTTGTATTGCCGAAGGGATCGACGGTGAGCTCCGGCAGGTTAAAGGCATCGTCCGCAAGATAGTGAAGGCTCGAGGTTTGTGACCACACGTCTCCTCCGCGCATCTCGTGGCCCCCTGCGGTCCAACGAGCAGCCGAATATCCCGGGCGCGCTGCGTAGACCTCATTTGCCAACATTGCGGGCACAGCGAGCGCGCGCAGTCGACGGACGAATCCGCGCGGATCACTTTGTCCACCCGGCAGCTCAGCATTGCGTGCCGGATTCCAATACAATGTCTCTGTCTCGCTCAGCAGTTGCGTCGCGCTCGCATTGATTGCGCTTCGTAGTCCTTCAAGCGGCATCTCCGGAGAAATCAGCGGCGCGAGCGCTTCCCAACGCCGCGTTCGCAACGTCTGTCGAATACGGTGCACCCCGCCAAGCTCGTCGTGATGTGAGACCTCGACCTCGCTAATCTCGCTCCAGCTTCGCGTCTGTGCGACGGGCCCTGCGCTGCGACCAAAAGCGATCTTTGCGGCGCGGAAGACGTGACCGTACTGTGCGTCGACCGGGCGCAATTCGAGCGCGATCTCGCGAACGATCCGCGCGTCCTGCGCATCGCGCTCCGAGGAGATGGTTCGCGTCTCTCTTGGGACGACGGTAAATACAGAGCTCCGTTGAGCAACCCCTCGCACAAGCCGGCGCACTTCGACTTGAGCTTCAGTGATCACATACGGTCGATCTTCCAGCGCCGAGCCATCGAGACCATAGATCTCTTGCCGCAATTTTTGCCCACGCAACGCGCGGCATGCATCCGTCGCCTCCTCGGCAGTCAGGTCCGAAGGAAGGATCGGCGGAGGCAAGGGAACTAATCCATTTGGATTGGAGTGAGTATTTGCGAGCAACGCTGCTTCTAGCGCATTGCGCGAACGGCTCGCTCCTGTGTGATACCAAGTTCGTGTGTAGCTCGGCGGCACCTGTCCTAAAGTACGGTCCGACGTTTCTTCGTCCCATTGTTCGACGTAGCCAAATCCGTTGAGCTCGCGTTCGTCGGGATCGAAGTATCCATCGCGATACGCGAACCTCTGGGTACAGCGCACGCCGGAAATGAAGTCTTCATGCTCGACGCGATCGACCACCTGAACGGGAAAATGAAGTCGCGTTACCCAGGCGTTCGGCGTCCCTCGAGTCTCGAGATAGAACTTTGTCGAAGGCGCGTAACGAATGCGCGTCTCTGCGCCCATATTGTTGCGCACGCGAACGAGTAGATTCGGCTTGTATGCGGAGGGTGGCGCTTCCTGATCATCCTCGCGACCGAAAAGGTCGACGTAAGCAATGACGCCTGCGCGATCGGCAGCACGTGTCGTCCACACCAAGCAACTCGTTCCACGGCCGAGGAGATCGACGACGCTCACCTTGGAAGTCCGATCAGGCAACGCAAGCCCACGGATCGTTCGGCCGTCCGACCAGCCGTTACCTGCTTCGTTCAAATACGCGACGACACCATCCGCGTGCAGGTAGACGAGATCCATATATCCAGAGCCCGTGAGATCGGCGAGTCGAACACGCTGAGCATCGAAGCGGTCTTCGATCTCGAGCACCGGGGCGTTCGCCATCGTCACCCGCGCACCAAAATGCCCGTGGCCATGGTTCGGCCAATAACAGACACGGCGCGCTTCGATACGCACGAGATCCTGCAGACCGTCGCCGGTCATGTCCGCGGTGAATACCGCTCGACCGTTGTCTGCGAAGATCACGCGCGGGCCGGCTGCTTCGTCTGCCGAGATCGGCACGCGATATGGGCCCGCAAACCCTTTGCTGCCGAGCGAACGGTAATAGGTCAGCGCATCGCCTTCGGTCATCACGATGTCCGAAAAACCGTCGCCATCGACATCGAAGAAGCGCAGGTTGGGATCGTCGTAGTTGAGGTTTGGAACGCTCGTTAGAGCACGGAAAGCTTCGAATCCGGTGCGGAGGCCACTTCCTCCGTACGCTCCCGTCTGTTCGAAATAGCCGGCAAAGGGTGGAGCAAGGGTAACGAGATCCAGCCGCCCGTCGCCTTGAAGGTCGAGCAACTGGTGTCTACCTGCGAGATCGAGCGAGGCTGGCCTTTTGGACACTAGGCGGAGCGGTCCGAGCTCACCCTGTCCTTCCGGACGCTGGTACCAAAACCCCTCCGGGGTCGCAGACAACAGGCCGGGCAATCCTTCGCCGTCGAGATCGATCCATGAGACATCTTCAGCCGAGCGGTGGCGTTCGAGCATGTGTTTAACCACGACGCGCGATTGATCGCTCCAGGTCGCGCGCGAGTATTCGAGCTCGAAGGGAGGCGCAACCAGTGTTGCTCCGTCGCGGTGACCGCGTTGCTCCGCGCGAATCAACTTGCTGGCGATCGGATCAGCGTCGTAAATCAATGCGGTCGAGCGGACGAGCACGCCATCGTTCACCGCGTTTGGGCCGAGCTCTCCGAAGTGGTGGAACATCAGCACGCGTTCCAATAAACGTTGAGTGCGAATCTCGAACCCTGCTCGGCGGCGCGAAAACGGATCTCGGCGAGTCGACCACGCAACGGTTTCTTCGCGGCGATCGTCGCTATGTTCGCCATAGTCGAACACCGCTTCGAAGCGCCAATCCGATTCCGGGACTGCGTTGAGAAAGGCCGCTGGATCAATGAGCGCCGTCGCATTCCCGTAGAAGATGCGCTTCATATATTTCGCGGCACCTCCCTGATGATCATCCGCTTTGTAGACGTAGCGGATGACGCTGCCGCGTCCGTCCCATTGCTCCTCGAGCAACCATTCGAAGACGCGCGTCGTATCAGCCGGATCGAAGATACGCGCGCTCGGCGTGCGCCCGAAGATCGATCGCACATCATCAGGACTGTGCGTGCGCCAGTGCTCGACGTGGGGCCGACCGGCGATGGTCCAACGTTCGATCCGTACGAATGCCCGCTCAACGCGCGGGCGGTAGCGCTGCACACTGTACCCCTGGCCAGCTTCGTGTCGCTGGACAGGAACGCCGTCCGGTACGAGGTCCTCGCCGCCGGTGAAGAGAAAGATGTCGCCACGGTCGCGATACGACGGGACGCCTTTCGAGGTTTTGCGAAGCACACTTCCTGGGTGGCAGGTCCAACCGAGCCCGCAGATTCCGTTTCCCGAGCCTGAGTCGTACGACAAGGCGAGCGTAGGGCCGAAGCCGCCTCGCCCTGCTGAAAGGCCGAGGCCGAGCTCGAGTGTTCCGGTGCCACTCGCGGAGTTGGCGCGAAATCGATCCGAAATAGCACGCGCGCTTCCGCCGCCCTTCGGAGGATCGATATTCGGCAGTCCGAGAGGAAGCTCGACAGTCATACTCACCTCACCGCACGTCGTACGTGCACAGCAAGAGCAGGTCGCTCGGGTTCAGCGCGGTAAGGTCTGAGTGATTTATCGTGAGCTCCATCGGTCCGTCATTGATGCGCGCATGCAGCCCCTGACGAATCGCAACCGGGACCTCCGCGATCGCATCGAGCTGCGTCGCGATCGCCAAGGGCTCACCGGGCGCTCGGATCGAACTCTGCAGCAACGGCGGTTCGTAGATCCTGCCTTCGGGTAAGACGAAGACGAACATCAGCGCGTGCAGCTCGATCGCCGCGTTGCGAAGCTCGGTGCCGAAAAGCTCATTGTCCAACCGAACGACGAGCGACGTGTCGGCCGTCCCGTTTCCATCGAGGAAATGCAACCAGGCGTTTGGCTGGTGGCTGCGCATGGAGAACAAGCGGCGGCCGATAGGTCGCGCGCCAACGGCCACGGACGGGGTCGAAGGTACTCCTGCGGCGATAACCGCCTCGACGCCGGGAAGCGCGTTCGCCAACCGGCCTTCGGCGGCAGTCCGCAAAGCATCGTTGCCAGGACGCGAAGAGTACGTGACTGAGAGGATGACGTCGGGAATCGAGCTCAATGCAAAAGACGCGGGCTCGCGATCCATCTCCAATCGCCAACGGCTGATCACACCTCGTCCTTCGAATGGAGCACGGCGTTCTTCGCGCTCGTTCTGACCGTGATCCATTGCATCGTTCTCCGCGCTGCTCGTGACGATCGATTCCGGACCTGTCTGGTGGATCAGGGAGGCCGCTGGATCTGCGCTCGAGCGCAGCCAACTCTCCTCGAGGGTCAACGTTGCGTTCACCGAAGCATAGGGACCGGCGACAACCGGAATCGTAACTCCGACGCGACGGATTCGTCGAAAGTGATGTCCCGGGAAATCGCAATCGAAGAGCTCTTCGAGCAAGAGGAAGCGCGCGTCTCCATCGGTGCGCAAAGCGAGCAATGCGTCGGGAGCGACCTGAGCAAGCGAGATATGTTTGACGACGCGATACTCGCGCGGAGTGTTGCGCAGATAGTCGACCTGCATTCTGCGCAGATCATGCTCGAGACGTTCTGCCGCGAAGAGCCCTTTGCGGAAGCCGTCCCAATATCCCGCGTCCACATACGTTGCCGCGTCGTCTTGGGTGTCGAAGCGATAGACGGCTTCCGCTGCACGCGCGAGGTCGAGCGCGAGGTCGAAACTTTGGAAATACATGCGCGACGCTTGTGACGACATCCACTGGTAGAGCTCACGGTTCGTAAACTTCGCGCGAAGCTCTTCCATCATCTCTTTTCTCAGCTCGAGGTCTTGGTCGTGCAGCTTGAGCTCATGTTCGGCGATGGCCGAGCGGATCTCGGCCGCGGTCAGATCCCGCTCGAGCCGTTCGATGTCGTGTCTCGCAAGCTCCGCTTGAAGCTTGTTGTCGTCCGCGCGTTGCTCGAACGAACCTTGGCGGCCAGTTCGCGCAGCTGTGTGGCGATGTCCCGCTGCGCGATCGCGCATGCCATCGGCCACCATCTCTGCCGACGAGCCGAGGTGCAGTCCACCGAAGCTCACCGACGGCGGAAATTCGGCCGACAGCTCGGGAACGAGGTACAAAACACGCGCGACCAGGGAGACAACGGCGGCAGAGCTCTCCATTCCCCGAGCGGAGTCCATCAGGTCGAGCTCCCGCTTCTCGGCATCGTTCATCAGCGGCCTCCGCGCATAGTAAGCGTGTCGCGCACGCGCTTGTTCGATCGCAGAGGACATCGAACGTAACTGCGCTTTTGCTTCTTTCAAACCTTCGCTGCGCGTGAGACGTGCGCTCTTTGCGAGCTCGACCTCTTGTTCGAGACGCAGCTCGGCGAGCAATTCTCCATCTCGACGTTCGAGCGCCGAGGCGAGAAGCGTGCCGTAGTTGCGTGCGTTGCCGACCAGGTCGAGCGCGAATCGCAGCAGAGTATCGAAGCGCCTATCGAGCGCGATCCGCGGGCGATTGCCGATCACCTCATCCAGCAATAGTCCCTGTGCGCGTGCTCGGACCAACAATGCCGGATCGATGGGTGGCGCAAATAGAGGCAATGGATCGTGGGCACCAGCGAAGTTGAGCGCGTGTCGAATCTTGTACAGTCGATCTTCGATGATGTCCCAATAACGAAGCAGGCGTTCGTTTGGCGGAACACAAAACGCACCTCTCGATCGCAGGATATCGAACATGCGCGCAACTTCCGGCGACGCACGCAACCCGGGGCCCGAGCCGCGCGGCAAAGTGGAGAGGCGATCCTCGAGCGCGTTAGGGAAGCGATTCACCCCGCGCCCCGTGAGCTCGTCAAATGAGCCGGCGCTCGCACTTTCATCACATCGGCCGATAATTGCCTCGCGTGGTCCAAGAAGCTGGGCCGCAAGGATGTAGAGTTGAACGGCCTCTTGCATCGACTCGCGATCGTTGCGTTGAAAACGTTCGTCTGCCCATTCGATCAACAAATCGAGATACTGCATGAAGACGGCGCGCTGGTACGCAGAGAGACGCATTCGCGCGATAGCGTGCGGCGAAAACGGGTCTTCCAGCCAGGTGTCGAGCTGCGCTTGCAGGTGCGCCCGTTGCCCCGCAGATAGAGCGTTCGTTCCGCGCGCCGTGAGGATGGCCAGAAGGTCGTTGTCACCCGGATTTGCGATGATCGCATTCAGCGGCAAAAACCGCCAAAACCGTTCACGCGACGCGCTCGCGCCTCCGACCGTCGGATCGAAGACAAGATGCATCCACTTCTGGGCCATCTCGAAACGCTGTGAACGACGCAATCGAGAAGCGATGGCCAAGGGCGCATAAAAGAACAGCTCCCAGTTGTATTCACCGAACGGACTGAGCTCTGAAAAGATGAGTTGTTCGTCGGGCTGTCGAGCGACCAACGCGCTTGCTCCGTAGGCAGCGAAGTCGACGAGCGGCCCCTCGCTCGCTGGATTCCGCTGAAGGTCTAGATCGTAAACCGCGAAAATTCCGCGCTGACTCTCAATCTCGCGCAACCTCCGTATCTGGGGGTGCGAAATCAGATCAAAGTGATACAGAAAGTCTGCATATCCTTGATTGCCCGATGCCTCTTCGGGACGAACGACGAAGGTGTTCCGATCGTCATGCACAAAAAATGTGTCGCCGGCAAAGGGATGACACGCGATCTTCCCTGCTGGATTCTGCGGATTCGCGTCCGGGGCAACCAAACGAGAGGACTCGAAACCAAGGCGAAACGCACCGGGATTTTGAAAGAGAGGGACTGGTACTCCCGAACTGGAGAGCTCCGCGCGATCCGTGCTCAGGATCTGCGCGTCCCACAACCCAAACACGCCTTGGAAAGGAATCTCTTCCAGCGCTGCTCCGCGCACGACTCGAAAAGCTCCGTTTACAGGAGAATAATGAAAGGTTCGCAGGCAATGATTGAAGTACGGACCTGTCCCCAGATTCTTCTGGAAATAGAGATCGAGCTCGACGTGATCCAAGCCCGGACGCGCGACGAGTCGAGTTGTCGCCACATTCCACAAGAGCTCGATGTCCGCAGCGCGAAGCTCTTCTTCCGCGGACACCCTCCCGCGAATCCATTTCCCTTCGCGATATTCAGCGACTAACATCACCGCGGTCACATGGCGGTGTGGAGGCGTCGCGTCGATGACTTCGCCCACGCGCAGCCGAGTCCAAAATAGGAAGAGTCGCCCGCGTAGCATTGCCGCCGCGACTTGATCACTTTCGATATCGAAGTCGATGTGCTCCCAGGCCGACACTCGATCTTCAATTCGGCGGCAATAGTAGTACTGCTGAGGCTTACTGCGAGTCCGCGCGATGATATGAATAATCCCGGTTTGCGGAAAACCGTCGGGTGGCGGCACATGTCTCTCGTGAAATGAGCTAATCACCTCGAGGCCGGCGATCGACTCCAATCCCTCGATGTATTGCCGGGCTGCACTCTCAGCGGCTCGAGGATCGAAGTCTCCATCTTGTAGTGCTGCTTCCAGCGCTTCGAATAGCGCCGTTTTCTTCGGCTTGAGCTCAGGAAGGATCCAATTTTCGGGATAGACGAATACTCTTCGAGCCACCTCCCAAACACGATAGTTTCGACGCCACTCCCATTCTTTGGCAACCGAGGAGTCAATCGACAAACCGAGCTCGAGGTTCATCAATATCCGCTGAATGAACGTTTGGAGCGTCCCGTGCGCAAAGACGATTCGTGAAGTCTCGACGGCTGTGTCGACATCAACATCCGCCAGCAGCGCCTCGAAGAGATCGAAACGCGTGTTCCACGGCCGTCCAGCGGCCCAAGCGGGCGGGTTCGCGAGCAGGTAAGCGACGAGCGCATCGCGTTGTTTGCGCCGCAACGGATCGCGGATCTTCTTCGCGAGGTCGAACCAAGTCTCATCACCTCGCGCAGCACGGGCCGCCTGCTTTACGGCAATCCCGTCGGGGATCGAAGGACGCGCCGCGCCCCCCCAGTCCAGCGCCATCGACATCGAAACACCGAGCTGTGCGCTCAAAGACGCGAGGCGTGCGAACGCCTCCAAGCCACGCTCACCGCGAAAGTCCGCAGGATAAGCCAGCCCTAGAGTCGCTCGTGCTGCTTCTCCTCCAGCGCGCGGCCAATTTGTCCTTTCGAACAGGAGATCAAGAAACGCTCCTTCGGCGAGCACTCCAGACTGGAGAAGAACGTCGGCGAAACGTCCTTCCGAGCGGACAAAATATCGACGCAGCTTCTTCACGCGGAGCAGAACGTGCAGCTCAGCAAAGATGCCTGCAGCCTGGATTTCGGTCGCAGGAGCTATCGGCAACGCCCGTAGAGCGCTCGTTGAAACGGTCTCGAAAAGCCACCGCACCTCGATGACATCGAGGACGAAGTGAGTACAAAGTCGCGCCACCTTCTCCAAGCGGGCCAAAGTCGCGATCGCCGGGAGGAGATCGTTGTCATTCGGCCGCGGTGATGCAGGCAGCTGAATAAGCTGGCGAAACGCATCCTGCGCGGTGGCGACGTTCTCCTGTCCAGGTTGCCAGGTAGCAGACAAAAGGTATGCGGTTGTTTCGACATCGAGCGCAAGTACGGCTGCGAGCTTGTCGCGCAGAACGATGTCTGAACCGATCGCCACAGGTGCCTTGTGAATCGTCTCCAGGAGATCGAGCACCGTCGCGCGCCGTCGTTGGTCACGCGGCGCACCGCTTGGAGCATTGCTCGATAGAGTGAGTTCTTCCAACTCTGTATAGGAGAGACCAGAGGCTTCGATCTCCCGAGCTGCGGCGATCACCATCAAAGTGTCGAATGGCGTGGCGAACACATTTCGACCCGCGCAAGTGAGCAGAATTCGATACTGAACCACGCTCAACGACAAGGCGCGAGAAAGCTCGGCGTGCGCTGCGAGGATCGTCAGGTTCTCATGGCTCAACGAGACGCGCGCCGCGGAGTCGCGAAAGGCAATATTCACGAGTGCCTCGAGCTCGTTCGTTGCGATTCCGAGAAGCGAAGCAATGCGCACTCTTTGTGCGCCGATTGTCGAGCGAGGTGTCGCGAAAGATGCAGGATCCAATGGAAAGCGAGGAGCATCGCCCGACGACTCACTGCGATCGAAAAAAAGCTCGTAGTATGGAGCGAGCTTCGACTGCGTGTTTAAGGCGGCGGTTGTCGCATATTGTCGAATAGTGCCTGCGGAGGGTCTAAAATAACCGCGCAACATGGCAATCGCGTTTCCGTCGCGCCGCTGACCGGATCGATCGGGGATGGACGGAAAAGTCGCCGGAACGCCTTCATCAAATATGAACAATTGAGCAACGTGCAGCTCGCACGCGTGCCGCGCGGGTGCAGGCTCCTCGTGAAGACGCGTGATATCCGCAAGTGACAAGGCGTGGTCGAAAAAAGCGAACCACCGCATGCTGCCGTCGAAGCTCTTTTGCGGATCTCCGAGTCGATGGATCGCGCCAGCCGGAAGCTCCACGGGGACGACAACACCATTCGAAACTCGGGCCTCTTCCGCGCCATTCACAAAGATGCGCACCCGCTCTCCCGCCGGTGCATCGCCTGCGTACCTGAGCGCAATTCGCGTCGGGCGCCCCGCCAACATTACTTGTTGAGCAGTGTCGACTATCGAGGTCGCTTCGCCGACACTCGCGCGCAACAGGCCATTGTTGGTCACCGAGAGCGACCAACTCAAAGACGCATTCCCGCTACTCTGCACGCTGATTGGAAGGAGGCCACCCAGCTGATCAATTGTGAGCTCCATCGCGAGCGTGAATGCGGAGCGCACCGGCAGCGGCGGAGTTGCAACGTGCGCAGTCGTGTTCGCGACAAAGTGCAGTGCATGCGCGCCCGCGACGTTGTGCGTAGCTCCTGTGAGGCCATACAGATGTGTATCTCTACGCGACGCAAACCAGCTCGAGACGGTGACCAGGTCCAGATCGAGCTCTTCCGCGATACGCTTCGCGTGCGAAAGACGGAGCAAAAAAGCGTCACTGACTGGCCTGATCGATTGGCCAGATCGCTCGATCGCACCGAGCGCCACCAGCACTCGATCGAGTGTATGCGGTGAAAGCGCAAGGACTCTCTGCAAACGAAGGAATCTATGGAGCCGAATCAATTGTGTTGTATCAAGTGCGGCGATCATGTCTGCGGGAACACATCGATCTCGATTGCTGATGGCAATCGAAGAGTCCGATCCGGAGACAAATCGACACTCGAGCACTTCGAGAAGATCATCGAGCTCGCGCTGCGTGCGCCGAACGAGAGTCGCGAGATCGGTCGGGAGCGCGACGAAAGGCGAAACGTCCCAGTCGGCGTTACTGTGACCCGCGGCGGTGATTCTCGCCGCCTCTGCGCTGCTGAGGCCCAGATGTTCATGAGCAATAGCCGTCGACCGCACCGCGGCCTCCGGAGAGCGCGCTGTAGCCTCCATTACGGCGAGTCGCGTCGTCTGGAATGCCGACAGATAAGCCCGCATCTCCTCCACAGCCAAATCAAAGGGCAAGGCAAACGGATAGCGCGCACTGAGTAGCTCAGTGGTGTACACACTTTCGACGATGCGCTGTGGGTGTGCGCGACGCTCTTTGATCGACCCCGCGGTCTCGTGGACCAAAACCACCGGCCGACCAGCGGCCGTTGCGATCGTCGACTCCAAGAGCTCATTGACAAGATCGAGCTGCGGCACGAGCTCATCTGTGTTGCGACACGACAGCTGCAGCGAAGTAAGCTCCGGCCGGCGAACACGCAATGCATCAAACAACGTACCGGTCTGATCCCGCCGGAGATACGTCAACAGGTCGAAGAGATAAGCTCCCGGCGAAAACACAGACAAACAATCGCAACACATACAGCGGCCGTGGTTATCGAAAGGGTTCGCGCCCGGGAGTGGCTCACCGATTTCCACAGGGACGTCCGGTTCAGTCACCCGAATCGCGGGCCCTTGGAAGTCTTCCGCGTTGCGTACCAATAGAGCCGATGCGAGCCCCATAAGTGTAGTTGCACGGTCGAAAGTCTCGGCTGCAGCGCGGTCGCCGCCAAGACCTCTGGAGTGCGCGCGCATGAAGATCGCACGTGGCTGGCGACTGATAGATTCAGCGCCGAGGAATCCGCTTGAATAGAGATAGTCAATTTGCTCGAAGCTCGGCGTGACACGAAATAAGCGCTGTATTGGCCGCACTTCGTCCGGGAGCTGCGTGGCCGTAGCGAGATCGTCCAACTCGGCCGCGTCGAACCACTTGCGCAGCCCGCTCGCTCCGAGCGCTCCCTCGCCGCGCCGAATGCGGGCGACGAGGGCGTTCGTAGGATAGCTTCGCGCCGCACGGCTGCTGAGCTTCGCAGCGCGCTCTTCTGCGTCTTCTGCCTCTCTCAAGAGCTCAGTCAGCTCGCGCAGCGTCAGCGATGCAACGTCTCGTGAGTGTGCTGACCGCACGCGGAGCTTCTTCGCAATCGACCAATCGTTCTCTGCAAGCTCGACCAGACCGACAAGAGCTTCGACCTCGCGCTTCGCTGCCTCGCCCTGCTCGCTCCCGAGTCGATCATAGAACGCACGCTCGTTGGTGTGTTTCTCGAGAAATAGTCGAACACGAGAGGACCCCGTCTTTTGGTCAGGTGCGGTCTCGATCGCTGCTCGCGCCAGCTTCGGCGCGAAAGAAGGCGTGTTTTGCCACCGTTCGACCAGCTCCTCGAGCGCGACTTTCGAGAGGCCCTCTTTGTCCGAATGTGCTCGAAGAGCTTCTCGAAACAGCGCAAGTGCGCAGACATCAACCGCGCCTGCGCGCTCGTACGCCTGACCGTAGTGGAGCAAAAATAGGGCGGAGCGAGGAAGCTTGCTCTGCCCCAGATCGCGCGAAGCCGCCACGAATGCCCGAAGCTCGTCGACCTCCGTCGCTGTCGATGCGGCGAGCGTCGTCAACTCTTCCTCGTTCAACGAGGTAACGTCGAGACGCGGCGCAATTGCGCGCAACAGTTCTTCGATCTCGGTCGCGCGATCGTCCGTTCTCAGGGTCTTCAGGCGAAGATCGACCTTTTGATCACTCGCTACGCCGAATTGGATTGCCGACGCGACGAATAACTCTTTGCCAAGAGACGCGACGACGACCAAGGACGCGCCTTTTCGTCCTGCCCTCCAAATCGCATCCATCTCGAGCTCGATGCGATAGCGACCGTTTGCATCCGTGGTTGCCTGACCGATGCGGAGACCTGGCGCGACTGCAACTCGGTCATAGGCCGCAACCTCCGCCTGCCCTACAGGCGCTCCACCTTCTCGAGTGACATTGCCGGATAGAATCGGACCTGACACGTGTCGGACGCTAGGCGAATCCCATTCTCATCGCCACCGTTTGAGATCGGTCACGACATTCAACTCGCACCCGGGCGAGTGTGCGGCTCTGCTCTCTTTTACCGGTCCCCGGTTTTGCGTGTCAGGCGGTGTCAGGAGGACACGCTCCGAAACAGTAACCGCCTGTTTTCTCACGCAACCTCTCGACCGTGCTCGTCCCCAATGGCCTTGACACGGTAGAGGTCCCAGGTTCGAAACCCGGTGCGCCTATAGATACTTAGCTCGTTCCAGATAGCCCGGTGTCGCAGTCGGGTGTCGCATCGAACCAGCCGCCTCCTTTCCAAAGACAAGCTCAACAACGGCAGCTCCAGCGGCTCGTCTCTCGCTGGTATCGACGCTCGCATAAATTTCTTGCGCGGCCTCACTGCGCCAGCCGGCGAGTGAGCGCCGCACAAGCTGATCAACGCCAGCGCGCCGAAGCACGTTCTCCCAAGTGCGCCGAAACGAGTGCGGCGAGATCTCCGGCACCAGCGCAGCCACAACAACCTTCGCGATCGGTTCGCGAAGAAGCGATGAGCAGCGGTACCACGACACCGCGTCGACGTTCCGGCGCGTCGCTCCTGCTCTGGCGCCGTGTTCGCTCGCCGGAAAGATGAGCCCAGAGACAAGTCCAGCGTGCTGCGTTTCGAGAAGCCAAGCCCTCTGCGCTTCGAGCACGCCGACCAAGGGCCCGACCACTGTCACGCGCCGCGGGTCGTCGGTCTTCGTCGACTTCTCGCTGCGCTTCCACACCGAGCGCTCGATCTGCAGCTCACCATCCACGTAGTCGCTCCAGCGAAGCGCAAACGCCTCCTGTCGTTCGCCAATACTGGATCGCCCGACGATCTCGATGCCGAAAGGGCGCGAACTACTGCGACCGGGAAGTTGGACGAACGCCCTTCCGCATCGACCAGCCGTCGATCCTCATGCACCTCAGCCACGACTGAGCACTGCTGCGGGGCGCGCAGCGGCGCGCAGCTCAAGACATGAAGTCCGCCCTCGCCGGCGCTATCGACGAGCGTCAGGCTGCGGCGCGCCATTCGTATTTGTGGTGAAGGCCGCCGACTCTCGGAACCGATCTGAGCTCCGCCGTCGGCGATGGTCGAGGCGTCACCGGTCGTTTATTCGGGGCGTCCTTATCCAGGGACAAATGGCATCGATCGGCGTTGTAATACTCGACGTACGATTTTAACAGGCGCCGCAAATGAGCTGCGCTCAACGGCACGACGTGGTCGATCAATTCCCGACGGCACGAACCCACCCAGCGCTCGGCCACACCGTTCTGCCAAGGACATCGAGGTGCGATCTGCTTCGGCTTCGTGCCGAGATTGCGAATCGTCCGCTGGACCTCGAAGCCAAAGCACCGGTCGCCATCGAAGATGAGGTGTCGTGGGGCGCAGTCGAATGGGAAGGCGTCTCGAATCTGCTGCGCGACCCACGCCGCGTGCGGATGTGCGGTCACCGCAAAGTGCGAGCTCGCGTCGTCCATGCTGAATCGCAAACCAGACGTAAAGAACGCGAAAGGTCGCGGTCGGGACGACGAAGAAGTCCATCGCCGCGATTTCGTCGGCGTGGTTTCGCAGTAACGCGATCCAGCGTTTGAGCACGTCCGGCGGTGCCGGACGCTTCGGCATGAAGCGGGACACCGTTCGCTGCGACACTTTGAAGCCGAGCTTGAGGAGCTCCGCATGGATCCGCGGCGCTCCCCACGTCGCGTTCTCGCTTGCCATCCGGCGGATGAGCTCGCGGATCTCTCGGCTGATCGCCGATCGGCCACCGGCGCGCTTTTGCGATTTCCTGCGCCAGAAGAGCCGAAAACCGAGACGATGCCAGCAGACCACGATCGCCGGCTCCACGAGGGCGAGCACGTGCGCCCAGCCCGACCAGAGCCGACGGAAAACAACCAAAAGAGTCGATCGAAGCCGCTCGATTCTCGGTCGAGTCTGCTTCCGCTTGAGGACTGCGATCTGCTGCCGAAGAGCCAGGTTCTCGAGCACAAGGTCGGCTCGCGGCTTCATGACGCTGACGATCGCGAACGCGAATGCAGCGACGGAATCGAGGCCGGGCAACAGATCCCAGACGTCCATTCAGCGACGTGCTCGTTGTTTCGTACCCTCGCCGAATTCAGGCTCGGACTCGATGGAGCGCCGTGTCCAAATCGCGCAGAAGTCGTGCGGGCGCAACGCGCTTTCGTGGCGAGAACCCGCGTGCGCCAAGCGCTTGGAATCGCGAGCGATCGAGTTTTGGCGAGGCACAGGCGTGCAACAACGATGAGGTCGTGATTTACCACTGGCAGTACACTTTGGGCTGAGGGGCCGATGGAGCCTATCCCGTCCTCACCTCCAGGCCGAACGCCATGAGCGAGTATCAATATTACGAGCTCATCGCCATCGATCGTCCGCTGAGCGAGCGCGACGTCCGGGAACTTCGGACGCTTTCCACTCGCGCTACGATCACCACGACGAGCTTCGTGAACAGTTACGAGTGGGGCGATTTTCGCGGAAATCCCGCGCGGTTGATGGAACGCTATTTCGACGCGTTCCTCTATCTCGCCAATTGGAGAAGTTATCAAATCATGCTCCGACTACCGCGGAACAGTTCAAATATTAAAATAGCCCAGGAATATTGCCGCGGTGGTGCTTCCCAGGTGCGCCGCCATCGAGACTATCTCATATTCGAATTTTGCTCGGAAGACGAAGACGGCGACGACTGGACTATTACGGGAGAGAGCATACTGTCCTCGATTATTCCTATCCGCGCCGCTATCGCCGGCGGTGACCTGCGGGCACTCTATTTATCTTGGCTTCTCTGCGTTCAGCTTGGAGAGGTCGCTGATGACTCGCGCGAACCACCCGTTCCACCGGGACTTGCAGTTCTAACCGGCTCACTCAATAGCTTCGCGGAATTTCTACGCATCGACTCGGATCTCATTGCGGTCGCCGCCGAAAATAACGAGGACGTCACGGCGCCCGAAGGCACGCAGAAAGAGCTCAAGGCGTGGATCGCCGGTCTCTCGTCGAAGGAAAAGAACGCCCTACTTCTGAAGGCCGCATCCGAAGGGTCTGCTGGAATTGGAACGTTGCTCAGGAAACAATTCAGACGTGATCTCGAAGAAAAGCCGCCTCGCACCCTCGATTCCAAGAACAGGCGAACCGTAGGAGAGCTTCTCGCCGCCGCTCATCAGCGGCGCGAATCGCGAAGAAGGCGCACCGAGCGGCGGGAGCAGGCCGCCCGCAACAAAGTCCTGCACGCCCTTGCGAAGCGGGAAGCGGCGGCTTGGACCTCGGTCGACGCGCTGATCGCGGCCAAGAAACCCGCCGAGTATGACGAGGCCGCTGAGCTCTTGGTCGATCTGCGTGACCTAGCCATACAAGAGAAGCGCACAGACGAATTCGATCGACGGATCGAGGAAATTCGACGGCGTCATGCGAAGAAGCCGACCTTCCTCTCGCGACTGGTTCGCGCAGGGCTCTGATTTCGAAGCCGGCTTCGCGCATCGAAGCGAAAGTGCCCGCGAACAACGAGGTCGACCGCGTCCTGCTCCCATTCGTGCATTTCGGTGATGCGCCAGGTGCCGGCGAAGGCGCGTCGCGCCGCTTCGTCGGCGCGTGGCTCGGCTCGTTGGGCGTATTTCGGCTCGACACGGAGGTCGTTGAAGGAACCACCGAAGAGCTCGTCGACTTCGGAGCTCACGTCCAGAACGAGCAGATCGTCCTCTCCGATCTCCTCGACACGAAACACTTTGCCCACGCAGTGTCGAACACTCGCTGCGAATCCGCCGGCAACCTTGCGACCCAGGGCGGCAGCCGCGCAAGTTTGACCCAATCACCGGCTCTGAACAGTACGGGCGGTTGATCGGGGCGCGTGAATCGTCGACCGGGCTCGATCTCAGCGGCGGCGCTCGACTGGTCTTCGCTGAGCGAAGGCAGCTTCCTCCGGGCGGATGCGGAGACGAATCGAGCTCGCTTCGCTCGGCACGCGCGAGATGAGCTCGTTCTTCGCGAGCGCGACGATCATCTGGTGCACGGACGGAGGTGAGACGCGGAAGTGCTCGACGAAGTCGGCCTCCGCCGGCGCGCGGCGAGGAACCTTCAGGTAGTGGTCGATGAACGCGAGGTACTGGCCTTGCTTCGCCGTGAAGCGCTTCGTCATCTCCGTTGCAGGTACACCGGCGCCCGGTGCGCGGCCATCGTCCGTCGAGCCCGATTGATCGCGAGCGAGATCACGGGTATCGCGTGCGACCCATTTCCTCGCGACGAATCGCAATCGCCACGACTCGATTGAGTCGCAGGCGCAAAATCGTCGCGCGTGCGCTGGCCGTGTTCGCTGCGATTCGCCCGTCATCCTCGACCGAAAAATGCTCGTCCCAGAGTTGCCGGCGCGGGTGAAAGAGCGCGACGGTGTTCTGGGTATCGGGATCGATCGCCTCGACGACGCCGCCCTTGCGAAGCGAGCAAGACACGCAGGCGAGCGCGAGATTGTCGAGAACGGTCTCTCCTACAAGCCTCCGAGGATGAACGTGATCGACATGAAACGTGGCTTCCTGGCCGGCTTGAGCGAGGCGGCAATACTCACAACGATGCTGAGCGCGCTCGCGCACTTGGCGATTGAGAGCAACCGGGATGTGCTCGGAGCTCATGCGCCTTGGCCGGTGTGGCGTGTTGCACGGAGACGAAGCAGCGTCAAAAGGTCGACGAGCTCGACGAGACCTTCAGCCTCGAGCCGCTCATCTTCGGTCAACTCGGCCTCACCTTGATCTTGCTTGTCGAGCAACGACTGCAGGCGACGTTGAACTCCTTCGGGCAGGGAAAAACGCGACAGATCGCCCGGAATCTCGAGCTCAACATCGACGATGATGGATGCGGCTTCGCTCATGCGCTACAGCGATTATTACGACATCGATCGCGAATCGCCAACGCGCGTTGAGACGCTCGCGCAAGTTGATTGTCCGAACCCACTCTAACCCACTTTCGTGCGACGGGTGGGGACACCTGGCGACGCGTCGAAACGTCTAACCACCCGTCGTCACTCATTTCCTCAATCGTGTCGCGACCCCAACTCACGCTGACACGGTAGAGGTCCCAGGTTCGAACCCGGTGCGCCTATAAGATCTTGCGAAGACCACCCTCGATGGCATCCGAGGTAGAGGTCTCGCGAAACCGGGGAGGCCTGGTGGCCCTGCTTGAACGCCTTTGCCACTACATTCAGCTAGTTGCGGCTCCAGACCTCTACCTGAGTTCGGCGCAATGGCTCGGAGCTGGTAAGGTTCCTCTTGCGGGATCATCATTCCCTCGATCGCAGCGGGATCCGATTGGGCGCCTAAGCACGCTGACTCAGATTCCACAGGCCGCTTTGACGCGTTGAAACTCGTTGAATTGTTCTGGGTAGTGCTGCCAAAACAAGGGGCGCATCCAATAACACGCGCCTCCCGCTGTCTGTCGGTCATTGGCGGCAAGCTCTTCTAGCAGGCGAAGGTCGGTCTCGGCGTCCAACTGTAGACCAAGAGATTGATAGTATAGTTTGACAATACTTGGATCGCGCGTGGCAAAGCCTACTTTGAACATACCGACGATCGCCTCCTTCGACCTCGTCATTGCGGCGATCGCGAGTGTTGCCTCCAACAGCGCGTAATCGGGCTCCGATTGCAACAATTCAAATAGATCGGCCTCGGTCGCTTCGAGGAGCTCCTCTGGCAAAACGAGATCTTCGATACTCGTCCAGGGAGCTGCTGCAGCGAATGCCCGAATCTTCTTTACAGTTGTCATAGCTGGGACCGCCTGTAGACCTTGCTCGTACGGAAAAGGCAAATAGTCGCGCCGTATCAGTGAAGTCGCCGTCGAGTCCGGATGCAGCAACCGAGCTCCCCACGGGTCGGACGACGCGAGCTCGTGCATTTTGCGGTAACCGAGCATCCGTATGCGGCGTGGGTCGCGCAGCAGATTCGCGAAGCCTTCCCATTCGACTCCGCCCCACAACACCTCATCTTCGATGGCGACAAGTGTTTTGGCTCCGAGCTGAAGCGGGCCATTCGCAATCTCGGCACGAAGCCGAAGCGGATCGCACCTCGATGTCCTTGGCAGAACGGTGTGGCCGAGCGCTGGGTGGGCTCGTGCCGTCGAGAATTGATCGACCACGTCGTGCCGGTCGATGCGGAAGGGCGTTTGTCCAACTCCCGGTCGCAGCAGCTCGCGCCCTTTTCGGCATCGAGATTGTCGGGCGATCCAGTATTGGCGAACGACAGGGTGGCTCGCCGATCGGCACGTCGTGCGCGAGCAGCTCCAACGGCGCGTGATTCAGATATTTCGCGATGGCGACGTGGATCGCGAAGTCCACCGAGTATCGGCCACCGGGGATCAGCTTGAAGGGTCCAATCGCCGTCTCGATTTCTCCGCCGCAGCGACAGCGACACTTTTGGCGACGGTGTTTCTATTACGTAGCGAACTTCGACGACGCCGATCTCCTCGCTTGGCTCGAATTGACCATCCCGTTCTTCGAGATGCGCGCCGCACGCCGTGCAGGCTTGATCGGCGGCGTCCAACTTGTGATCAACCTCGATGATCGGAAGATCAGGCTCCTCCCGCGGTCCGCGACCCTTTGCGGTTTCTTTTGGATGCTTCGCTTCCTCGTCGTCCGCGTGACGACGCCGCTCGCTGCCGCCTTGAGCGCTTCCGCATCCTTCGTCTTGCGAATGTCGATCACGCATTGAGATTATCGGATCGGCTCGATCTGCGTTTTCATCTTTGCGGTACGACTTCTTCGAGAGAGAGCGCCCATAAATGCCAACGCGTTCCCTTCGAAGAAGATCGCGAGCTGGCTCGCAGTCATCTTGATTGCGCCATCGTGGAGCTGATCCCAGGGAGCCGCGAAGCTCCCACGCGCGAGCTGCTTGTGACCTCATCCGGGACGTCGTGCGAGCGTCCAGGTCATTTGTGTGCGTGAGCGATACTTAAGGTCTTCGTACTCCCACTCCCAATCGGCCCCTGGGGCATGTCCGCGCAGCCCGCTCGCTCCGAGCGCTCCCTCGCCGCGCCGAATGCGGGCGACGAGGGCGTTCGTCGGATACTTCGCGCCGCACGCCTGCTGAGCTTCGCAGCGCGCGCTTCTGCGTCTTCTGCCTCTCCCAAGAGCTCAGTCAGCTCGCGCAGCGTCAGCGATGCAACGTCTCGTGAGTGTGACCGCGCGCGGAGGTTCTTCGCAATCGACCAATCGTTCTCGAAGAGCTTCTAGAAACAGCGCAAGTGCGCCGACATCAACCGCGCCTGCGCGCTCGTACGCATGACTGTAGTGGAGCAAAAATAGGGCGGAGCGAGGAAGCTTGCTCTGCCCCAGATCGCGCGAAGCCGCCCCGAATGCCCGAAGCTCGTCGACCTCCGTCGCTGTCGAGGCGGCGAGCGTCGCCAACTCTTCCTCGTTCAACGCGGTAACGTCGAGACGCGGCGCAATTGCGCGGAACAGTTCTTCGACCTCGGTCGCGCGATCGTCCGTTCTCAGTGTCTTCAGGCGAAGATCTCGAGCCGTCGTCCATGACGAATCGCAAACCAGACGTAAAGAACGCGAAGGTCGCGGTCGGGACGGTGAAGAAATGCCACACCGTTCGCTCGAAGTCAGCGGCGTCGCCGGCGTCGCCGGGGTCGTGGCACCAGCACCTCGTCGTCGTCTTTGAGGAGCACCGCCTTGAACGCCGAGTCCATGCCTTGCTGAAAGAAAATGTGGCCGCGGAGGCCATCGTCTTCGACCCGTTCGGCCCATCCACGACCGTTCTTCATGTCGCCATCGTCGTCGCCCAACCATGAGAGCTCGACAAACGGGCGCCCGCTTCTGAGGGAGTAGAAGTTATCCGTTGTGCCCTGGACCGCGACAAATGCGAAGCTGCCAAGCCGACTTCCCGCATCGAATCTAAAGTGCCCACGAACAACGAGGTCGACGGCGTCCTGGTCCCATTCGTCCATTTCGATGATACGCCACGTGCCGGCCAAGGCGCGTCGCGCAACTTGACCGGCATCTGGTTCGGCTCGTTGGGTGTATTCCGGCTCGACTCGGAGATCGTTGAACGAACCACCGAAGAGCTCATCGACTTCGGGGCTCACGTCGAGAACGAGCAGATCGTCCTCTCCGATTTCTTCGACGCGAAACGTCTTGCCAACGCAGTGCTCGAATACGCGCTGCGAATCCAGAGGCAACGTCGCCACCCAGGGCGGCAGCCGCGCAAGCGTGACCCAATCACCGGCTCTGCACGGCACGGGCGGTTGACCGCGACGCGTGGATCGTCGAGCGGGCTGAATTTCAGCGGCAGCGCTGGTCTCGTCTTCGCCGAGCGGAGGGAGCTCCTCGGCGGGGATGCGGAGGCGAATCGCTCGTGCTTCACCCGGTGCGCGCGAGATGAGCTCCTTCTTCGCCAGCGTAACGAGCATCTGGTGCGCCGACGGAGGCGACACGCGGAAGTACTCGACGAAGTCGGCTTCCGCCGGCGCGCGCCGATGAACCTTCATGTAGTGGTCAATGAACGCGAGGTACTGGCCTTGCTTCGCCGTGAAGCGCTTCGTCATCTCCTTTTGCAGCTATACCGACGGCAGGTGCGCGACCATCCTCGATTCATCGCGAGCGAGACTACGGATACCGCGGGCTGTGCTCGCGGCGTTTGTGCCGTCATCGTCGACCGAGACGTGCTCGAGCCTGAGCCGCTGCAGGGGATCGTCGACGCAGCCCGTCTATGCTGCTTTGCGGCGAGAGGGTCGACCGGCTTTCGGTGTCTTCATATTTCGACGACACGAAATATCTGGCGGCGGTTCCACTCTGCCCTGCTATCGCGGTGGCTCGTGGAGCTCGATCGGGTTGCCGTCCGGATCCTCGATCAGGATCTGCGCACCGCCTGGACCCGTCTCGACCTCATTGCGGAATGTAACGCCCGCTTTTCGTAGTTTGTCGGTCCATGCAGCGAGGTCGTCGACGTAGAGCACGAGTCGATTCCAACCGCCGGGTTCCTGCTTGCGGCCGTCCGGCATGGGCCGCGCGCCGGAGCTCTTCGGTCCGCTGAGGAGCAGATGAAGGTCGCCCCGCCCGATGACCGCAATAGGGCCGACCTGGTGTTCGAGCGTGAATTCGAGCTGGTCGGTGTAGAACGCGACGGCGCGGGCGAGGTCGGCGCTCTGGTAACGCACGACCGCGTTCGACGTCGTGAACGAGATAGGAGCTTGCGGGTTCGACATACAGCCTCCGTGTTCGATCAATGGGAGCGGCGAGAGCGGGCCAGCGCCAGCCCGCCGAGGACCGCACCGATGGCACCCAGGAGCAGAGCTACGATGCCTCCGAGTCGCCCGGAGCCGGTGCCGATCGCACCGCTGGCGGTCGCGAGATGCAGCCCACTGAGGATCATTCCGAGCAGCGCGACGCCTAGGGCCGCGACGGCCCAGCGCTTGGCGGAGCGGGCCAGAGCGAGCGCACCAATGACCACGCTGATCAGCGCCACCGCCAAACCGGCGAGGGCGCGGCTTCGCCCCGCGGTGATATCACCCGGCGCGACCGAGGCGTCTGCGGCAATTCCGAGCACGAGGCTAATGAGCACACTTTGCATATCTACAGCTAAGCGCCGCGAGTCCCGGTACGCTTGGAAAAATTTGACCCCTCGTACACTGCGAGTTGGTGGTGCTCCTTCTCGTGTTTGCTGGCAAGGATCAGCTCGCTCGGCGTCAGATCGGCGAGCTCGCGAAAATCACCGATGAGATGCGCTTGATCGTAGTAGCCACACTCCTGAGCGATGCGCGTCCAGTCGAACGCAGTGCTCCGAGCGAGCGCGGTCGCGTGCTGAAAGCGCAGGACCCGGCCGAAACGCTTCGGAGTCAGCCCGACGGCAGCGGTGAAGAGCTCGATGAGCCTGCGCTGACTGAGACTGGCGCCCCTGGCAACTTCACCAACACGCACTTCGGGGCGGGCCAACACCTCGACGGCATACGTCACCGCAGGATGCACGGAACGCGCGTCGAGCCTCGACGCGAGCTCCGCTTCGAGAATGGCGAAGCGCCGGTGCGTCGTCGTTGCAGCACATAGCCGCTCGCGCAACTCGCTCGCGCGGCGACCCCAGAGCGCGTCGAGATCCACGTGTCGATCGACCAGCTCGCCGGGCGGCACTCCGAGAACCACGCCCGCGCAGCCCGGCCTGAAGTGGACCCCGACGATCGACGCATTGTCGCGCGTGGGGAAGGAGAACGGACGGCGATGCGCGCCCGCCACGAACGCCCCCGAGAACGATCGCTCGACGCCGGCGATGTCGTGGATTCGAGCTTCGTCCTCGACGAGGTTGATGCAAAGCTCCAGCGTGCCGGTCGGAACGATGCGTTCCGTCGCGTGTGCCGGTGCACCCTGCGACGCCCATACGTATTCCACGAGCTTCGCGAGCGGCGGTGCCGGCGGTCTCGCGACGTAGTGCAACACATCGCGATCTTAACCGATCGTGCTGCCGAGACGCCTGCTTTGCCGGTTCCTCGAGGCGTCGGATACGATCCTACTCTGCCGTCGCCCTCGGCGAAGACCGTCCCCTACGAAACTTTCCTCTACGACGAGCAAGAGGGCACTAGAGCGGGGGTTGGGTCCACTTCGCGAGACACTGCTCGAGCGCGGCCGTGGAGATCGGCTTGGTCAACATGTCGTTCATCCCGGCCTCCATACACGAAGCGCGATGCGTCTCCAGCACGTGCGCAGTCAACGCGACGATCACCCGCGCATTCTGCTCGGGGAGCTCCAACTTGCGCAGCTCACGCGTCGCGGTGAGCCCGTCCATCCCCGGCATCTCGCAGTCCATCAACACCAGATCGAACGAAGTCTCGGAGGCAGCGGCGAGCGCAGCCTCTCCATCATCGACCGTCTGAACCGCGCAGCCCAGCCGCGTGAGCATTCCGCGGACGACGGCGCGATTGACGGCATTGTCGTCGGCGACGAGCACCTTCCTCCCGGAGAACGCCTTCACCTTTGCGGGCGCGGGCGTCGAAGGTGTGGGCAGCGGCTTGACATTCACTTCGTTGAGCGAAGACGCGAGCTGCGAACGCCGCAGCGGTGTCGCCAGATGATGAATGCCTGTCGACGAGCTCTTGGAGATCGAAAGCGGTGGCTCGTAGCAAATCAGTTGGAGCGTTGGATGCCGCCGCGCGAGCTCCGAAAGGTCGAGCTCGAGCGCACTATCGATCACCGCCGCGCGGGTGTCGTGTTTGATCGCGGCGGTGAATTCTTCGACTGAACACACCGGCACGAATGTCGCCTCGAGCTCGGCAATCCATCTGCGCAGTTGCGCCTCGTGCGCCGGATGTTTACAGAACGCGACTACGCGTAAGCCGGCAAGACTATGTATCTCAGCCGGGACCGAGTCTGCTTGCTCCAGTGCGAGAGAAACAGTGAGCTCCGTGCCGCGACCCGGCTCACTTTTGACGGTGATGTCGCCGCCCATGGCTTGTGCGATCTGCCGGGCGATCGCCAAGCCGAGGCCCGTACCGCCGAAGCGCCGGCGGATCGAGCTGTCCGCTTGTTCGAAGCGGGTGAACAACTTCGAGATATGGGCCGGGTCGATCCCGATGCCGGTATCTCGAACGATCAGCTTTTGCGTATTTGGACCATCGCCCGCGGATAGTGATATTTCGATCTCACCTTTCTCCGTGAACTTGATCGCGTTGCTGATGAGGTTCGAGAGCACTTGCCGGAGGCGGGTCGGATCGCCCAACAGGCACCGCGGCATCTGTGGATCGACGTGATGTGTGAGCACCAGTCCTTTCTTGGCGAGTGGGATCGCGTGGAGCACCGTCATTTCTTCGAGCAACATCTCCGGCTCGAACGGGATACTCTCGAGCTCGACTTTGCCGCCTTCGAGCTTTCCGAAGTCGAGGATATCGTTGATCAGAGCGAGCAAGGTCTCGCCGGATTGATGTGCTGTTTCTGCGTAGAAGCGCTCTTGTGTGTCGAGTGAGCCGTGCAAGAGCAGCTCGGTCATTCCGAGAATGCCGTTCATCGGTGTGCGGATCTCGTGGCTCATGGTGGCGACGAAACGGCTCTTCGCTTCGTTCGCGGCCTGCGCGCGATCGCGTGCGACGGTGAGCTCTTCGATCAACGTACTATTTTCGATCGCGTGGCGAATCGACGCCGCCAACCGGCCCCGGATCTCCCGGCTGGTGCGCAAGAGATAAAGGATGAAGACACCGACCAGCGGGATGATCCAGCGCGAGCTGCTCGGTCCAAAGATCAACACCGAGAGGACGATGCCCAGATTGAGGCTGATGACGAACGCGGCGAACGCCCGCGCGCTCGACACCAAGCTTCCGAGCGCCGCACCCGCCAAACCGGCGAGCAACACTCCAAAAAAGAAGCGGACGTCTGAGTTTCCATAGATGTGCAAAACGAACGACGCCGCTCCCCAGGAAACGCCGATGAAAAATGCGTTGTGGAAGAATGCTCGATGCCAAAGAGGGGTCTCGGCGTCGCTCGGGTTTCGAGCTTTGAATCGCCGCAGCAGAACGAGACGGTGGAAATATCCGCATATCGCCAGAACGACGGCGATCGCGGTGAACCACGGGAGCTGGCGAACGCTGCCGACCACCAGCAACGAGGCTGCTCCACCCAAGATTCCGCCGAACGCGGAGGTCCTCGCCTGTTGGTAGAGGATCCTCGTCAGCTCTGCGTCGATCCGGCGCTCGACGTCCATTTGGGGAAAGAATCGGACGCTCGTGGCTACTTATAACTGTGCGACCTCGGGAGCCATGAAACGTGCCAGCCGTCCGACTTGCGGAGCGAGTTGTCAGCGCAGCTGCCGTTTCGTGGCCGGCGGAGGCGCGCGCTTCACTGCGAGCACGCCGTCGAGCGCCGCGACGATCCGCTGGCCGTGATCAGATTCTGGTCCCCGACTGAAGCGCACAGTTCAATCGAAGTTGATCTGGAGACGGAACGCGCCGCTCTCTTGTGCATTCAGCCCGTCGATGATCACCGTAATTGTCTGTCCCGCCGTCAGTGACAATGAGGCTTCGGATGCGACGTTCGTACCGTCGATGTCGTCTGCACAGGCGAGCTCGGGTCCGGCGCAGCTTCCGTTTAGGATCGTCAACACCGTGTCGTAGGCCGAGCCTTCGGTGGTGAAGCGATAACGCGCGTTTTGCGGCGCGGTCCACACCACTGCGAGATCCGGCGAGCCGCCTGCACCCGCGCAGCTCGCCTCGAACTCGGAGCTCGCGGTGCTGCTGTCGCCCGTCACGTCGAGCGGAAATGTGGTGAGGGTCGACGCAGGACACGCGCCGGCCGGCACACTCGTGGTCCCCGCATCACCTGCGCTTGCGTCGGCAATCGCACCATCCGATGGCGTCACGTCCGCCCCGACCTCTCCGGCGTCCCCCGGACGGGTGCCGGTCGGCCGGGGACGTTCACCTTCACAAGCGGCGACCAAGAGGAGCAGCGAAAAAAGAGCGATCCTTTTCATGCTCACGTTTCATCGCGCCGGCGAAGGCGAGCCAACTTATACGCCCTTAAATCGAGCTCCGCGTTCGCGCGAGCTCATGCTTACACGGCGTATGGCAATCGACGGCTGCCCTCGAGCTCGCACGCTTCGCCCAACGCCCGATACATCGTGATCCGTTCGGCCGGATCCTGGAGCCACGTCGCGACGAGGATCTCCGAAGTCGAGTGTGTGCGAGCCAGCTCGCGGAGTCGCGCCGCACACTGCGCAGGTGTTCCGACGATATTGCTTTTCAGCATACCCGCCTGCGTGAGCTGCAGATCGCGGGCGATCGCATCTTCTTCTCTCTCCATACATACGGCAGACACCGCGATACAGGCCCGCGAAACCGGACGCTCGAGCGACGAGAGATATCCTGCGCGATACTCTTCGAGAAGCTTCGGACCGGCCGCGATTCCTCCGTTGAAGATCAACGCGCACGCATAAGAAACACCGAGGCTCGACGCGAGATCCTGGCTTTTGCTGCCGGAACCCAGCACCCACAGCGGCGGTGGCGGCACCCCATAGGGACGCGCGCGCACCGCTTGTGGATTCGATTCCCCGCGTTCATATGCATGACGAAGCAGCTCGTTCAGCTCGAAGACTTTCCGCTCGAAAGCGTCATCGCTGAGCTCCCACCGATTGCCGCACACCAGCGCCTCGGCCACGGCCGGACTCACCACACCTGGTCCTTTGGCCACTCCGAGCTCGATGCGCCCCGGAAAGAGCGCTTCGAGCGTCAGGAAAGTTTCTGCGACCTTGAGGGGTGAATAATAACGCATCAACACGCCACCTGATCCAACGGACAGGCGCTTGGTGCGTGCGGCAATCAGCGGAATCAAGACCTCCGGGCACGCTTCGGCACTATCTTCCACATGATGTTCCGCGACCCAATACCGCCGATATCCGGCACGATCGGCTTCCTCGGCCAGCGCCAACGTTCCGCGCAGCGATTCCGCCGCCGAAATGCCGGTCGATCGTTTGCAGAGATCGAGGATTCCTAAATTGAGTACAGAATTCATGACGAAACCTCTATTTGCCCTATTTGATAGATACGAATTAGAATCGATTCATCGCCAACTTCTGCAATTGAGCATTTAGCTGCAATTGAAGCGCAGCTTCGCGCGTCAGATCATTTGTATAGATATTTCCGCCGCGCTCCGAGCCGGATGTAGTCCCGCAGCCCGTGGAGCCGCAGTCGGTGCCGCCGCTCGTCGTCCCGCAGCCCGTCGAGCCGCAATCGGTGCCGCCGCTCGTCGTCCCGCAGCCCGTCGAGCCGCAGTCGGTGCCGCCGCTCGTCGTCCCGCAGCCCGTCGAGCCGCAGTCGGTGCCGCCGCTGGTCGTTCCGCAGCCCGTCGAGCCGCAGTCCGCGTCATCCATACGCTCGAGTCCCGCGCGGGCGACGTTGACATCGAACGCGGTGAACCCGTTCCACTGATCCTGCGCATCGGCCACGTTGGTGAAAGGGTTCGAATCGCCGCCAACCTCATCCCCGATATTGCGCACCCCGAGGTCCTTGCCTCCGCCCGCGACCCAGTCATTGCCATGGACGGTCGCGCCGCCCATGCCCTTTTGGCTGGTGCCGACTTGACCGGGCTGCTTGTCGACCTTCACTGCCGTATCGGCGACAACCTCCTTCTGCGCGGACGATGAAAATGTGTTGTAGGAAATACTCAAATCCCGAACTTTGAAACTCATGGCCTCACCCAAAGCACCGAGCGTTCCCCACCGAGATCACAGCGTTCTTCGGCGAGCACTCCACGTTGGCCGCGCCGCTGACAGTCAGCCGACCGTCATAGAGGAGCTGTCCCGAAGTACAGTTTGAGCCGAACGCGCCCAGCGACCCTTTCGCGGTTCAGGTGCAATGCGGGCGGCGGCGTAACACTGGAAAATGTCTGCTCCAGGGCATTGGCACTGCTCTTGTTCTAGCCGCTCTTCGATCATGAGCGCTGGTACGACACCGCCCGCGTCCAGGCCCAAGCCGCCGGCACCACCGCCGCCCGCGAAGAAGGCCGCCACGAGCTCGACCTCGGCCGCGCCGAAGAAGCCAGCCTCGAGCTCGACCTCGGCCGCGCCGAAGAAGCCGGCGACCACCGCGAAGAAAGAGGTCGCGCCGAAGACGGCATCGAAGCCGACGACAGAACCAACGACCACCCGCCGCGCCGCGGATCCCGCACCGAAGACGCCCGCTTCCAAACCGCAGTACGTCTCCACACCCGCCCCGCCTCCCGCGAAAGAGCACGCCGCACCTCCGGCGAAAGAGCCCGCACCCGCGCAAGATCCCGTGCCGGATCTGGGCGCTCCGATCCTGATCGACCGCCGCCGCAGCGAGCCCGATCCCTACGCGAACGCCCTCGCGCAATTGCCGAAGGTTCGCGGTCGCTACGACATGGCCAGCGACGTTCCCGCGCTCGGCTACTACGGCGACTTCCCGTCTTTCGCACCGCGCGCCACCGCGGGAGCCGAGCTCAACAAGATCGGCCCCGAGGTCCAGCGCACCGCCAAAAAAGGCTACACGCTCGATCAAGCGCGCAAACAGCTCGAAGATCGCTCCACCAAATACACCACCGATCAAAAAGCCGATCTGACCCGCCGTTACGATGCGCTGAAATCAACGATCGAAACCGAAGGCAAAAAAGGCCCGATCTCGGCCGAACGCGCCAAAGAGCTGCGCGGCTCCCTCGACGAGCTCGACGCAAGCCTCGCGCGCACCAACACGAACGCGCGCGAGCTCGCAGGCAAAACTTACGATGAACACGCCGCGACCGAGCTTGCTTTTGCAAAAGAACGCGACGCCGTCAAAACGAAGACCACGGACGCCGTGCTCAAGGATCAACGCGACGAAGCGATCGAAGACGCGAAACGCCCGCGCATCGCCGATCCCGCCGATCGCCTGCGCCTCTTCCCGGGCGGAAGAGACTTCGATCGCCCCGGCGCGTTGCGAGGTTTCGGCGGCCCCGATCTCAAACGCGACCTCGACCGCATGGGCGACCTGCTGCGCGGCAAACCGCTCGGCGGCGATCCCGAGCCTCGCCTCGAGCCGGGCGGAAAAACAGATCTGCTCCGCGGCCTCGGAAAACGGGGCTTGGTCCTCCCCGATACCGGGGACGATCCGCTTCCGCTCTGGGACGGCGGCGGCGAGCTCAAACCGTTCAAGCTGAAAGACGGCGCCTTCCCCCGCCTCACGCTCGTCGACGGCCTCGATGGCTTCGACGGCGGCTTCAAAGAGCGGCGCGCCGAGGATGCGCTCAAGAGCTCATTCATCCGGAACGCCGACCCGAACGTCGAACGCGAGCAACGCGCGCTCGCCGGCGATGCGCGAGCCGTGCTCGGCGGCCGCTCACCCTCCGCCGACGGCCTCGCCGATTGGAAAAAAATACAGCTCAAGAAACTCGATGAGCTCGATCAGGCGCGCAGCGAAGGAACACGCCGCGCCGGCGATCTCTTAAAAGAAGCCGAAACGCCGCTGATGCGCGATCGCCTGGCGCTCGAAGAACGTGCCAATGGCCTGCGAGGCGATGTCGACAACTACGCGCGCCTCCGCACCACAGATCTCTATCGCCAACTTGCTCCGATCACCGGCGACGTCAACAACGCCACGCGCGGCGTCACCCCGCCCGAAGAAACGGACGTTCTTCGCGCACGTGTCCGCCAGGACATCGGCCGCACGCTCGCCGACAACCGCGATCTCAAGCTGGGCGACGGCGTCGGCACACCCGCGGAACGCGAACGCGCCGGGAAGCTGCGCGGCGCGCTCGACGGAGTCGTTGGCGAGCAAACAAAACTGAACGACGCACGCCGGGCTCTCGGACTCGAAGAGTACCGCTCGCCCGCGCTCGACGGATCGCTCGATCGACTCCGCGATCTAGACAAACGTGTCGACGGAATCGACAAAGAGCTCACTCGCAAGCTCAACGCCAAAGATGACTCACTCGCGCGTTTCGAAAAACAGCTGCGAGCCGATCCCGAACAGAAACGCGCTTACATGGATCAGCTGCGCAGCGCCGATCCGAACAAGCTGAACTATGTCGAAGCGCACCTCGCCGAGCGGCTGATCAAAGAGCCCGAATATCAGAAAACACTCACTGAATATGATGCGCGCACCGGCCTGGGACCGAATGCGGAGAAAGTATTTCACCGAGATACTTCGGAGCTGTTCGATCCATCTCGATATATTCCGGGAAAGCCAAAACTAAACCCGCTGTTCTTGGACAATCGTGATCCGTTCCGCGATCCGTTTGGGCTGATGCGCGAACGTCCGGGCGACATCGCCCGCGGCATGGATCGCAATTTGGGTTATGCAGATCTCTTCGGAAATGGCGCGATCCGAGAGAAGCGGACCAGCTTTTCCGAGCTCTCCGGCTATGATCAGCGCGCGTACGTCAAAGAGGCGCTCGGACATAAACTTTTCCAAGATGGGCTGCAGGAAAAATATAAAACTGCAGATCTCAGCAAAATTCCGAAAGAGGACCTCGCCCGCGACTATCGTGATTGGGACAATTACGGCCGCAACAAGAAATTAGGCGAGCTGAAAGACGCAGACTATCAACGTTATATCGACGAAGCGAAACGCGTCGACGCCATCCACCGCGATCCATCCAATCTGGATCTACGGCTGCGGAAAGAGCGCCGTGACTTTACCGGCGAAGAAGCGAAGATCTACGCACAACACCGAGACGCGGCGGATCTGCGGCGACTCGACCGCAACGTCGGCGAACGGGTCAAAGCGCTCGATCAAGAGTACAAAAAGAACGGCTGGAGCGCGGACAGCGCTTGGGCCGGCGTCAGCCCGCAGCTCTTCCTCCAAGAGCTCAATGCGAAAGATGCGCGCACCGTCAGCTCGCACGATGCGCGTCGTGCGTTGTCCACGATCGACGGATTTCGCCGCGACAATCCAGGTGTCTTCGCCGATGCGCCGGACCGCCTTGGAGCCGCCGGAGAAAAAGGCAACGCGCTTTACAAAGGAACCAAAGAAGGTGCGTTCCGCAACGCAAACGATCCTTTCGAGCGCTTGCGAAAACCGATCGAGGAGCTCTCGCCCGAAGAACGAGCGCTGGTGCTCCGCGATCACACGCGCATGGGCATCGAAAGTCTGGAAAAGAAGATGCGCGGGCAGTCGCTCCAAGGCGTGCTCAGCGCCGCGCACGAGCTCGATGCCGCGCACAAGAAGATGCTCGACGAACGCGGTTTCCTCGGCCACACCGCTGACTTCTTCAAGAATAATCTCGGGGCCGACGACGGCTGGGTGATCGACTCCAAGCTCGGAAGCGACGCGCTCGGAAAAACCGTCGCCGGCGTGCATCGCGCGCGCGCTGAGATGGAGAAGCTCAAAGACTTCAAAGGCACTCACGAAGAATTCGCGAAAGCGTACGAAGAAAAACGAGCCAATTTGGAGACCCAGATCCGCGCTTCCGTGGATCACATGAAAAAATACGGCGAGTCGCAGGAGCGCTGGGCGGACGGGCTCGCCGATTTTGGATCGGTGCTCGCGGCAGTCGGCGCAGCAGCGCTCGCGCCCGCGACCGGCGGCGGATCTTTGGTCGCGCTCGGCCTGGCCGTTTCGGCAGGTGCAGGGACGAAGGTCGCGCTCAAGGGCACCGACGCGTTGGTGGGCGGGCGCGAATACAACTCCTTCGGGCGCGATCTATTGAGTGGAAGCATCAACGGCTTGGGCGCAGGAGGAGGTGCGATCGCACGCAAAAAAGCGACTGAATATATGGTCAAACGCGCCGGCTACGATCTGACGAAAGAGTCGCTCGCGATGATGCCCCTCCGCACGAAGTTGGCCATCGCCGGTGCGGGCTCGTCACTCGAGGGCGGGATCTTCGGCACGACCGCGGGCGGCGCGACCTCCGCGCTGCGCGGCGATCCAGCGGAAAAAGTGCTCGAACACGCGTTGTGGGGCGGCGCCTTCGGGATGGTGTTGAACCCGCTCGGTGAAGCGACGCTCAAAGGTTTGGGCTCCGCCTACAAAGGTGCGCGCGGGAAAGAGATCCCCGGCGTGCTCGACGGCTTCATCCCCAAAGTGAAGCCGAACCTCGGCGACGACGTCGCAGCGGCCGCGCTCGGAAAAGGTGGTGCCGCCGAACAAAAAGGTTTGGTCACCGAAGCCGTAGCGCGTGCAGCGGACTTCGAGGATGCCTTCCTGGCCGGAGGGACAGGTCGTACGCGCGAACAGGCGCGTGAGCTCCTCAAACTATCCGGAGGACAACGGATCGACGACATGGGCTTCGGCGTCGCCGACGAGATCGCGCCGACAGTCGAACGGGCGGTTGCACGCGCGATCGAGACGGGAGACCCGGCGTACGTGTTGCGCGCGTCGACTCGCAATCTGGCCGGCGTCGTCAAACAAGACGGGCACAGCGGCGCGAATGAGTTTTATGCGCGCATGGTGCGAATCACCGAAGAGGAGCTCAACCGCGGTGGCTTGACGAATGCCGCTTTCCGCGACGGAGCGGACGCAACCCTGCTCGTCAGCGGGAAAAAAGCGACGCCCGAGGCGATGAAAGAAGCGCTGGGACGAGCGGAAACAAGGATCGCTGAGGAGGTCCGCAAGAAAGGTTATCATGAGCTGCCGCACCCGAAGCATCCGGACGATCCGGCGTGGAAGGGATTCGGCATGACGTTCGCCGAGGCTCGGCTCGGTGCGGGAGATAAGTTCGCAGCCGTGGATGAAGCGCTGAAAAAGAAGGTGCTCGAGGCGAACACCAAGCTCGGGCAGATTCCGGATCCTCCGCCGGTGATCAAACTGAACGACGTGAGGCCGGCGACGGATGGGCCCGTACCTTTGGCGCCGCAGCGTGGACCGAAGGAAGCGGCATTTCTCGATCCGGTCGAATATCGACGACAAGAATTCATGCGGCGCGCGAAGGAGCTCGGCGTTCCGGACGCGGAGGCGCGACAACTGTTCAAACGGACAGGTGGCGAGCGACTCGATCCGGACACCGGCTATCATTTCGGCGAAGATCGCGGACCGACGATGCAGCGCGCGATCGATCATCTGAGGAAGACCGGCGAAGATGCTTATTACGTCGAAATGGACATTCGCAATCTCGGGTCATTGAACCGCGGGCTCGGGCGTCCGGGTGCGGTGGTCGAATTTAAAGTCGGCGCCGATTTGATCAAAGAGGAGCTGCGCGCGGTGAAAGCGGACGTGTCCTTATTCCATCACGGCGGCGATGAGATCAGCGCGGTGATCGTCGGTCCGAACGTCACGCAAGCGACGGTCGATGCAGCTTTGACTCGAGCTCAAGCACGCTTCCGCACTTATATGCAGGCGCGCGGTTTGGGTGAGCTGGTGCATCCGAAATACCCAACTGATCCGGCGAAGCGCGGTATAGGTTTTACATTCTCGACGAAGCAGGCACTGACGACGGATACTCCCGATTCAGTTTTCCGAGCGGCCGATCAGGCGCTCGAGCTGTTGAAGAAGGCGAAGTGATTTATGTCGAGCAGTAAACGGATCGAACGATTGGGCCTCCGGCACCTCGCGGACAAGCCGAAGGAGCTCGAGCACGAGCTGCAGAAGGCCGTCGACGAGCGCAAAGCTGCGGAGGAAGCCGACGTCGCGGAGAAGAAGCGGATCCGCGAAGAATATCTGCGCAAGCTGGACGAGGACCGCGCGGAAAACGGGGACGAGAAGTAGTCGCTTGCAACACGAGCAAGGGCCGAGTAGTCCGAGCCCATGGCAAAGATCACCGGAATCGGCGGCGTATTTTTCAAGGCCAAGGGCGACGACAAGGAGCTCGCGCGCTGGTACGCAGAACACCTTGGAATCGCGCTCGAGCCGTGGGGCGGCGCCATCCTCAAGTGGCCTGAAGATAAATCGAACGACGGCGGTCTCACCGTGTGGAACCTGGCCGCGAACGACAGCCAGTGGTTCAGCCCGAGCACGTCGAGCTTCATGATCAACTATCGCGTCGACGATCTCCTTGCCCTGCTCGAGCAGCTTCGAGCGGCCAAAGTCGAGATCCTCAAAGGACCGGAGTCTCATGAAAACGGCCGCTTCGCGTGGATCATGGATCCCGACGGCAACAAGCTCGAGCTGTGGGAACCGAAGGCCTGGGACGAGAAGAACAAACAGAGCTGAGCGCGCACGCCGGGCGGCAACATGAACTATCGGCACATCTATCACGCCGGGAATTTCGCGGACGTGTTCAAACACGTGCTCCTGATTGCTTTGATCGAGCCGTTTAAACGCAAAGAAAAGCCGTTTTGTGTACTCGATACACACGCCGGGCTGGGCCGCTACGATCTCACTTCTATTGAAGCTGAAAAAACACGGGAGGCCGCGGACGGCATCGAGCTTTGTATAAATGCGACCGCGAAGGCGCCTGCGTTTGCGAAGTATCTCGAGATCGTTCGTGCGCTCAATCCGGATCCGGAGATGGTTCGATATTATCCCGGATCGCCGTGGATCGCGCGTGCGGTGCTCCGCCCGCAAGATCGCCTCGTCGCCAACGAGCTGCATCCCGACGACGCCGCGACTTTGCGCTATAACCTCGCGGGTGATTCGCGTACACACGTGCACCACGGCGACGGATACGCTGCATTGAAGTCACTCCTGCCGCCCGTGGAACGCCGGGGATTGGTGCTCGTCGATCCTCCATTCGAAAAAACGGATGAGCTCGATCGAATGATTCAAGGCATCCAGGACGCAGAGCGCCGCTTCGCCACCGGAACCTTCGCGTTCTGGTACCCGATCAAAGAGCGCCGCGCGATTGACCAGTTTCACCGGCGCGCCATGGGAACCGGCATTCGCGAGATTCTCGCCGTGGAGCTCTCTATCGGTAAAAGCTCCCGGGAGCACTTTCTCGGCACCGGTCTTTTGCTCATCCGTCCGCCCTACGGCGCCGAGCCCGCTATTCGTGAGGTGCTCCCGGAGCTACTCACTCTACTTCGTCGAGACGAAACTGCTCATTTCTCTATCAAGGAGCTCGTCCCCCAGTAGAGCCGCTGATCGCCTATCGCTGTGCCGCGAGCCGTTGGAATTCGCTGATCGCTGCGTAGATTCCAAGGCCGATTCCTCGAGAGAGCTGTTCGCGCTCAACCAGGTTATGCGCCAGGAACACTGCAATCGAGCCGTCGCTCGGATCCGCCTGCCACCAACCTCCAAAACCACCGGGCCAACCGACCGCACCGGTGTTCCCGCCGCAAATGGTGGTCATCGCGCGCTCGGGTTCGAGCACCACCGCTACGCCCAGCCCATACCCATGTCCTGCAACGAACAACGGCATACCGCCGACCTCGGCGCTCTCGCGTTGCTTCGGCGTCAAACGGTTGCTGGTCATCATTTCTATAGTTTCGGGCCGCAATAGCGGCGCTCCCCGATTCACGAAGATGCGCGCAAACGCAAGATAGTCTTGTACAGTCGACCACAGCCCCTGACCGCCGGAAACGAACTGCATATTCTCCGGACGCTCGGCCAAGAAGGATCCACCGGGACCCGATAGTTTATGCTGCATCCGGCCGTGCTCATCGAAACCGTATGCCAAGGCGCGGCGATCTCTCTTGTCGCGCGGGACCAGAAAGTGAGTATCGTTCATCCCGAGCGGTGAGAAGATATACTCTTCCAGCAAGTCGCCGAGCGGCTTGTTTTCCATCCGCGCGAGCAACAAACCGAGCAGGTCGGTGGAATGACCATAATGAAGCGTAGCACCCGGTTGATCGATCAACGGGAGATGTCCCAGGTTCTCGATCCAACGATCAGGCGCGACATCGCTGTCGATGTCCCCGCCGAGCGCTTCGTCGTAAGCTTTCGCCAGCGGACCCGGCCAAAAGCCTCCGTAGGTGATGCCGGAGCGTTGGGTCAACAGATCCTCGAAGGTGATTGACCTGTCCGCAAGAACAGTATCGTCGAGCGCGCCGGAAGGAGAGCGGAGCACGCGCATCGTGGAGAGCTCCGGCGCCCAACGGGTGATCGGATCTTCGAGCGCAAAACGGCCTCTTTCGAACAACATCAACGCGAGCGCGGAGGTGATCGGCTTGCTCATCGAGGCGATGCGAAACAACGCGTCCGGTTTCAGCGCTTGTCTCCGCTCGAGGTCGTGAAAGCCGGCCGAGCCCGCTTCCAAAAGCTCGCCGCGCCGCCACACGAGCATGCTTGCGCCGGCGAGCCGGCCGGCCTCGACGTGCGCCTGAAGTGCATCAAGTAACTGATTTTCTTTGATCATTTAGATCGACCGGCTCCCTTTGACATAAAATATATTCGTTATTAAATAACCTTTCTACGGAAAGCGCAATGATCTATTTTGAAGGCGATGACGTCCGGTCCATCGAGCACGCGCGGCAAGCCGAAGGGCGATAAACGCGCGCGCACGCGCACCAAGCTCCTCGATGCGGCGCGGGATCTGATCCGCGAAAAAGGATTCGAGTCGGTGACGCTTCAAGACGTCGCGCAACGAGCGGGCATGACCAGCGGCGCGATCTACGGGAACTTCAAGAATCGCGACGATCTCTTCATGGCTCTCGCACAGAGGCAGTGGGGCCCGATCAAACCGGTCTTCGCGCGGGGCTCGAGCTTCGCAGAAAAGATGCGTGCGTTGGCCGAAGCGACGATCGCCGCGGTACCCGAACGACGCGTCGCTGCGGTGGGCGCATTGATGTTTCGCAGCTACGCACTGACTCATGAAGAGATCCGCGTGCGCGTGCGCGACTCCTTCGCTCAGGGATACAAAGACGGCGCCGAGTGGTTCGAATCGGTCACCGAAGACGGTGAGCTCCCGATGCCCGCGGATATTTTGGTCCGCGTGATCAATGCAATGATCGAGGGGCTACTGTTTCAACGGTTCATGACGCCGGAGCTCGTCCCCGACGAGGTCTTCTTTGCTGCGTTCGGCGCCTTGGCCAACCGCAAATAAGGAGTCTTCGGTCTCTCCGCCCGAAGCAAAGTAGCCGACCGTGCGCACGGCGTGCACCGGCGTGCAGGCGCTGTGGTGCACGCTCAACGAGGACGTGTTCGAGCTTCAACTCATCATCATCACTGTGGTTGCTCTCGCAGGAGGCGAACGGCATCTCTCGTGCTCAGCACGCCGCTCATGCACGCTGCGCGGCTATTTTCACAGCTAACTTTATCTCGCCTTCTCGCGGGCCTCGCCCTGTTCAGCGCCAACACAGCGTTGGCCGACGACCCGGACCACTCTCTCCGTATCGGAACTTTCAACTCTTGGCTCAAGCCCGACACAGGCATGTTCATACCCGCGATCCCGACCGGCACATTTCCGTCCTTCTTCTGCCCCTACGGCGAATGGGCTCCCGGGACCAATCACTGCGAGATCGGCGACCACGAAGTTTTTGATGCAGACCAGATCGACGACGGCGCAGAAGCCTTTGCCGGCCGTATCATCCACAGCGGCTACGATGTGATCGCGCTGAACGAGGTGTTCGACGGCAGCGCTGGAGACATCCTCCGCGACCTGCTGCTTCCATTTTATCCGAATATGGTCAGCTACGCCGACGAATGGGGCGGCACCGACCAGAACAGCGGAATCACGATCTATAGCAAGTTCCCCTTCATGCAGATCAACACGCATCTGAGCATAAGCCCAGACTATGGAGACTTCGACGCGCTCGTCTATCGCAACGGCGCGTTGGAGGAGGAAGTGGATCGGCCGAGATATTTCGCATTCAAGCCGTTTTTAGACACTTGTGGCTCCGGCGATTGTTGGGCCAATAAAGGCATCGGATACGTCCGCGTCCGAAATCCCGAGTCCCGCCGATTTCACAACATCTTCTTCACGCACCTGCAGGCGACGTATTTGGAGGAAGCGAAAGACGAGACCGGCCCCTGGCAAGGTCTCGATTATCGCGAACAACAATTCGCCATGTTCGAGGCGATGTTCAACGTTGCCGCGACAACCGACCCATTCCAGATCAACGCCACGCGCGAAGACGTATTTTTCATGGGCGACCTGAATGTCGAAGGTGATCAGTCGAACACCAATAACGACCTGAGCGCCACAGCCAGCCCGTGGAACAACAAAGGTGAGTTCACCAAATATTTCAATTCCAACCAATGGAGCGGCGGCCTTCTTCGCAACACGTTCCACGACATCTGGTCGAATCAGCAGGTGCTCCGCGACACCATCAACACCGGAGACCACGACGACTTCGGCATCACACACGGCGACACCGACTGCCTCAGCACCTCGGATGGATCGGAGAGCGGAAACAGCGTACCCGGTTGCCGTTGGGACTATATCTTGCACAATCTTCCCCAGCAGTCCTCAAAACTCTGCAATCAGCACTCGACGCTCGCGCTCAATCTGCAATATGGCGCGCCTTATGTGCGCACCGGCAATCACGCCGGCGGACGCGGCAACTTGTCCGACGGCCTGATGGGCACAACCGACAGCTCGGTATTCTATAGCGATCACATCGGAGTGAATGCGAACTACAACAGACTGTTCGAACAATGTTCGCCCTTGCTCGAGAAGAGCGCCCTCGCCGTCTATGGCGCAGCGCCAGGCGGGAAATCCTTCGGTGCTCGCACACTGACCCCGGTAGAGATGGGCAACAACACCGATGGGACCGTGAACTTCACGCATCCCGGCTCGATGTTGACGGGAACGATCAACAACCCGGGTTCTGTGCAGTGGTGGAGGATCACGCAGCCGGGAACGTATTTGATCGGATTTTGGGACGACCAAGACCCTTCCAACGCCGACACCTCCGCAGAGCTCGGCTATCAGGTCGACGTCTTTCAATCGGGAAACCTCAGCGTCCCGATCAAAGATTATAAAGGTGAAGAATGGACCACCAACGTGCGCAGCGAAAGCGGCGGTTCGATGGCCGCCACCGGCTTCAAATACGTGCTCACGGACCCGCCATATTACATCAAGATCTATCATCCGGTTCAGCAGCACAAGATGATCGCCGGCAACGCGACAGGTGTGTACAAGTTCGCCGCGCATCGCTTGAATTGCACGAACAAGACGGCGGAATCGTGTCCGATCTATCCGAACATGAAGATATCGAACTATGCATTTCCAGCGAACATCGCGGTCCAGAGCACGCCGACGCAAGACTCGCTGTATTTCGATCTCCACGTTCAGCAGCTCTCGATTCCGGATACGCAGACCCTGAAGTTCGTGGTCTCCGGATATAATCGCGACAAGCTTCAGTCGATGCTCACCAACGACGATCCGACCCAGGATCTTCCGTGGTGCGCCCCCGGCGACTGCAAAGAGAACACCGGCTTCAACCATCGGGCCGTACAGAATGGTTTCACCACGGGCAGCACCGGATTCAATATGACCTGTCCGATCGGCCATGGGCCGCTGGGAGACGTCAATTTCCAGCGCTGCAATAACGTGATCACCTGGGAGTTTCCGCAACCCGCACAAACCACTGCAGAGCTTTTGTGGCGCGTGAAGCGAAGCTCGCTGTCACCCGCAATGACCTTCGAGGTCACCTGGATGACGAACCTCAGTGTGCTCTACGGAAACATGACCGGCAACGGAGCAGTCGAGGTGGAGTGTGTCACCGAGACCTCCGACGGCAGTCCGTCCGACGAAATCAATATGCGTGTTTCGGTCGACGGTTACGACTATTTCGCGGGATCTCCGAACGGATTCGTCGTGGCGGACACGATCGATGAAGGTGGTATTCGCCAAATCGACGGCCAGCTCGCCGCCCATACCGGTCTCCCGATCAAGTATAAGAGTGATGTCAGCTTCACGCTGATTGAGTACGATCCAAATGACCCGAACGAAGAGAGCGAGGGACACCGGCCTCCGCTGGAGATGCAGAGCTTGGGCCCGAATTCCGGCGAAGTGCGTACTCCCGAAGATCATTCCTGGTCCGACGGGGTCTACCAGATTCGTTACAATCAAAGTCACGGAACGCAGGCCTTCGAGCCCGCGAACCTGTAACTCATCGGCAACTGAAATCGGCGACGGAGGTCATCATGTTTTCTCGCAATATTCGTTACACTGTTGGTTTCGGAATTTTCGTGATGGCCGCCGGCGCCTGCTTTTCGTGGGGGACGCGCGTTCCACAACCGGCGCGCGCACCCTCGGTTCGAGCGAAATTATTCGACGCTCCGACGTCGAGCGAGCTGCGGCGCCTTCGCAAACACGCCGAGCGGCCGAATACGCCGGAGGTGAAGCTCGAGCCTCGGAAGGCTGAGCTGATCGGCGCCGTGTTGCTCGAATCTGAAGAGATCTGTCTTGGAGAAGAGCTCCTGGTGCTCCTCGAGCCGAAAGATCGTTCGATTCCACTCTCCGTGCGGATCAACGGTGCCCGATCAAATCCAGCTGTCTTGCGGACCTCGAAGCTCGGCGAGCATAAGATTCGCGTCGAAGCGTACAGTCGCCGATTGCAGATACAGGACGCACGAGATGCTGAGTTTCGAGTCGTCGATTGCGGCGAACGACCGCAATTGGTGATCAGCGCCCGTGAAGGTCAGATGCCGAAAGAGGTGGAGGCCCGCGTCCGAGTCACGAAAGATCTGGGAGAGAATGTCCTCTACACATATGACTTCGGGGACGGGACTGTCGTCGAAACCGCTGCACCGAGCCTCCGGCACGTGTATCAAGCGGACGCGTCCGAAGTCCGGCCGACATTCATCGTCCACGTATTCGCAAGGAGCGCCGATTCCGGAGAAGCAGACGGACGTGCCCACTACACCTTCGTCAATGATGCCGATGCCGGTATGACCATCGCGGATCGGCAAGAGACGTTTCGAGCGAACATGGCTGATCGCGAGAGCCGGATGGCCACGTTGCGTTCCGAGCTTTATCTCGGACAGCCCGCCGCAAAGTGAGCCGCAGAATAGGAGCCCTGGACCGCCGAAGAAGGTGCTAATCTCCGCGCCGGTGCGACCGGACGAAGAGCTCCTTCGCGAATCTCTCGAGCTCGTGCTGGAACGTGACGGCGAGTTCCCGCTCCGTTTTTACCAGATCTTGTTCGAACGACACCCAGAAACGCGCCCGCTTTTTCGGCTCAACAGCCTCGGTGCGCAGCGAAAGATGCTCGCGCAAATGTTGATGGCCGTCGTCGACCACTACTCGGACACCGTCTGGCTGGAAACGACGCTGGGTCCGCTCGGCTCCCAACACACCGGTTATGGAGTCACTCCCGAGATGTATCCGTGGGTCGCGTCTTCCTTGGTGGCCGCGATCGCGGAGCGATGCGGAGAACAATGGACCGCGGACTATCAACGTGCGTGGGAGAACGGGTGCCTGATGATCTCCGGCCACATGATCCGCGGGTGAATCACTCCGCCGCGGGACGTTTCAACAAACGATAGAGCGCGAATCGATTCTTCAAACCGAGCTCACGAGCGGCCTGCGTCAGATTTCCTCCACACGCGGCAAGGGTGCGTTCGATCGTCGCTCGATCCGGCGGAGGAGCTTGCACATCTTCGGTTGCCGCAGCGGCACTGTCCGTCGGATCAGGATCACTTTCGGCGCCGTTTTCCGGCTCGAAATGCAGCTGCGCGCGGAATTCGGCGGAAGCACCGATGTAGTCCCCGGTGCTCGTCGACAGTGCAATCCACAACAATCGATCGAGCTCACGCAGGTGATGAGTATAACGGTGGCGCAACAACAGCCGAGTCACTTCGGGATCGATCCGCGGCTCCGCGAGAGCCCCTCCCCGCCGTTCGAAGAAACGCGCAGCGAGCGAGCTGTTCGACATCGCCGAGCGATCCAAGAGATGACGGATCAAGAGAGGAATGTCTTCGCGCCGCTCGTCGATCCCCGGTATCTCCACCCGCACCGGAAACCGAGCGGCCAGATCGTGCTTCAGATCCGTGATCGGTCGATTCGTCGCCGCGACCATAGTGAAATTAGAGTGCCGCTGCTGAGACTCTCCGAGCCGTTGATAGTCTCCCCCTTGATCGAGAACGCGCAAAAGATGGCCCTGGATCGCCTGCGGGAGCTCGCCGAGCTCGTCGAGAAACAGCGTCGATCCATCCGCTTCACCGATCAGGCCGATTCGCTCGGGCGCCCCCACGTTTGGATAGTTTTTCGCGTTACCGAACAGCTCGGCATCGACGAGCCCTTCGGGAAAAGTGGCCGCATTGCGCGCAATGAGCTTTCGGCTCCCGCGCACCGACAGCTCATGTAATGCTCTCGCAGCGAGCTCTTTGCCCGCGCCGCTCGCACCATGCAGCAAGATATGTTTTCCAGATTGTGCAGCGAACGCTAAAGACTCGCGCAAAGACCACGCTGTTTTACTCTCGCCCACTATCCCGTGAGGATCTGCAGCGCCGAACGGGAACGTGAGTGTGTAACTCGTCTGCGCATAGAGCGTGGCCTCGCGCTCGACCACAAAGAGGACGACCGCGTTGCGCAGCGTGATCACGTCGCCGGGAATAACCGTCGCGCGCGAGAGAGGGCCGCGTCCATTCACGAACAAAGGGCAACGTCCGATCGAACTGATATCGATCGATCCGTTGTCGAGTGGATGCAGCTCGAGCTGCGCGCGCGAGATCCTCGGACATGCGAGCGGAGGAGAGGCGCTGTTGGCGTATGGACGCTGGCGGCGAAACAAAAGACGAGGATGTTTGTCGCTCAGGTCGATGGTGCCGCGGCCGAGCAGGCGCGGACCTTCGAGGGGCGCCGTTTCACCGATCCGCTCCGGCTCCTCGAGCGACCACGCGATCACCAGGTGCGGGACCACCGGCCGATCCCCGTCCACAGAGCGCTTCCAGAGGCTCTCGAGCGACGGGAGCGTGGGCGAAGTCGTCACCGGCTTTGTACGATAACACGGTCTCGGGGCGCGTCACCGGCTTCCATCATCCGCGCGTATAATCCGCCGCCGCGCATCAGTTGCCGGTGGTCGCCGAGCTCGACGATACGCCCCGCTTGTAAAACTGCGATGAGGTCGGCGTCGCGCACGGTGGACAGGCGATGGGCGACGACGATGCGGGTCGCGGCCACACAGCGGAGCGCGTCGTCGATGCGGCGCTCGGTCATCGTATCGAGATGGCTCGTCGCTTCGTCGAATAAGAGCACGCTCGGTTTTCGCACCAGCGCGCGGGCGATCGCGATTCGTTGTCGCTGCCCGCCCGAGAGCCCGGAGCCGTTCTCCGCCACCAGTGTCTCGTAGCCCATGGGCATCGCTTCGATCTCTTCGCCGATCTGTGACATCTGCGCCGCCTCCACGACGGCGTTCATCGGGAGGCCGGGATCGCTGAGCGTGATGTTGTCGCGGATTGAGCCGCTGAAAAGAAAAGTCTCTTGCATGACGACGCCGAGCTGAGCGCGCACGCGGCGATAGTCCAGACCTCGTAGCGGAACGCCGTCGTAGAGAATCTCGCCTTCGACCGGTTCGTACAAGCCGAGTAGGAGCCGTGCGAGTGTGCTCTTACCGGAGCCCGTCGGCCCAACCAAAGCGATCTTGGTACCGGGCGCGATCGATAAGTTGATGTCCTCAAGAACAGTTGGCCCCTCGGCGTTATAGCGAAAAGAAACGCCGCGCAGCTCGATCTTTCCGGAGAGGATTCCCGGACTGGCCACCCGATCAGCGTCTTGCTCAGGCGCGGTCTCGATGACGTCCGCGATCCGCGCGAGGTGCGCGCCGAGCATTTGGAGGACCTGTCCGCTCGCGACCAGCGACGACAGAGGCGCGAGAAAGGCTGCGGACAACGCCATCAAACCGAGCATCGTCCCCAAGCTCAACTCACCACCGAGCACGCGGTGCGCGCCGATCCACACCAATACCAGCGGTGCCATATGGGTCACACCGGAAATGATCGAGTGCACCACGGCGGCGAGATGGTCGCGCTCCAGCGACACATTGAGCTGTTTGTAGAACAGATTCGACCAGTGTTCGAAGACCCGTTGTTCCGAGCCCATCGCCTTAATCGTCTCCATACCTCCGAGTGATTCGACGAGATAACTCTGCGACACCGCCTGACTGGCCAGATACCGTTGTGTCTGTTCCTTCACTTTTCCGCGGGTCACCACCAACAACAACATTTGTGCGGCACCGACTGCAGTGATCACCGCGCCGAAGACTGCATCTTGAGCCCAAATTATCGTCAGGTAACAAAGGACGAAGCCGCCGTCGAGCACCGTCGACAAGGTTTGGCCGGTGAGCGCTTCGCGAAGTGTGGTGTTGCTATTCAAACGCTGGATCAGGTCCCCGCTGGTCCGCATTTCGAAAAATCGATAAGGCAGCGCGAGCACGTGTTCGAAAAAGCCCAACATCAAGTGGCTGTCGACGCGCCCCCGCAGATAGATCAACAATACCGCGCGGAGATAAAACGTCACCGCCTGACCGAACACCAGCACCAAGACGCCCGCGCCGATGATCGGTAGGATATTTTCTAGGTTCAGCGGAATGACGTCGTCGACGATCACCGCTGTGGCGATGGGAAAAACTAAGCCGAGGACCTGAAAAAGCAGCGAAGCTATGAGTACCTGTCCGAAGAGCCACCTGCTCTTCTCCGCAGCGAGGAGATATTGCAGATAGTCTCTCCACGGCCTCCGCTCTCGACCGCGACGGGCGAATTCGTAGCCCGGCTCAAAAGTGAGCACCACGCCGGTGAAGTTATTGAGCAATTCCTGCCGCGTGATGTCCATGCGGCCGGCGCCCGGATCGACGATGGTGGCTCGATCACCTTCGACCTTTTCGATGATCACGAAGTGATTGAAGCGCCAATGCGCCACCACCGGCAGCTCGAGCTTCTCGAGATGTTCGTCTTCGATCGACAAACCGCGCACGCGCAGCCCGCAGCGTCGCGCGATGTCGCTGAGCTGGCGCGCCGAGAGACCATCGCGACCGATCCCGCCTGCCAAGCCCGTGATCTCTTCGAGCGTCATCGCGCGGCCGTGATAACCGGCGATCATCGCCAAACACGCCGCGCCACAGTCACCGGCGCTCATCTGGTGGACGACGGGGACTCGAGCTCTCTTCTTGCCCATCAACCCTCCGGCCCGCGCACGAAATTGCGCAATACGGGGAGCATCGAAGCGAGGCGCCGTTGTCCGAGCTCGATGCGCACCGGCTGCGGATCCGCGCGGCCCAAATGTTCGCACGCTTGAGGATTCCGTAGCTCGATCCAACGACTGTTGCTCCCGGCACACGCAGCCTCGCTCGCGAGCACCCTGTCCACTTGGCCAGTACAGCGCTGTGCGCCACCGATCGTCACCGTTTGGCCGGGTTGGAGTCGCCCACTCTGCTCGACGGCGATCGTCCATCCGGCGCGACCATCGCGGTCAGCGGCGAACGCACGACCCTGAGCAACTTCAGGAACCGAGATCCACGCGCCGCAAGCTGCGATGATTCCGATCGCAGCAATGAACATCCACGCGAAGACCAGCGTCGCCGGCGCGACCAACTTGGGAAAATGAATTTCCCCCGATCGTTGCAAGTGCCTGCGCAGCGCGGCTTCACGGAAGATGCGTCGCGGGGTCACGCCTTCCACGAAGCTCTCCCGCGTTTCGCGCGCGGCCCCTCCACCAGCAAAAGCGACGGCACGGCTTCCGGCTCAGCCAAACGAAGAAGACCGTGACCGATGCCGGAGAGCCCGTTCATCAGACCAGGTGTCTCCACGGCCAGTGGCACACCCGAGAGCCAGCCGTGCTTCGAAATACTCTCGAGGATCACCCGCGCGCGGCGATATGTTTCCGAGCGCAACGCGGCGTCGCTCTTGTGGCGCGCAGCCAGGAGCAAGAGCTCGAGATTGCCGAGATCTCCATGACACAAACTGTGATTGCCTCCGAAACCGATGCGGCGCGTCGTCTCCACGGCGACGTTGATCTCCGCTTCGACTGCAGCGTCGCCGTCGAATCCGGCGAGACCGATCCTACCGATGCCGATCCCCGCGGCCCCGTGGCACCACGCGCACAAAGCGTGCGGCTCGTCGCTCGCGTTCGGCAGCTCGGGCGTACGCAGATCGGGCCAGTTCTTGAGCTCGGGCGAATAGACGCCGCGCTCGAAAGTGAGCGCTCCCCGAGCACCCTCCAAAAATCGTGTTTCGCCGGTCGCGAGCGCGAGATGGCTCAGCGAAAATGCGATACCGGCCGCGCCGTGCGAGAAGCCGGCCAACGCTTGGTTTCCGGCCGCGGGAATGATCCACCCGAGCCCGCCGCGTAGGGGTCGAGCATGCGCGAGCAACACATCTCCGCAGCTCACCGCGAGCTCGAGGATTCGTTGCGACGGCCGCGCAGCGTGGAGCGCGAGCAATCCCGAGATCGCGCCCGCTGCCCCATAGGTCAGGTCGGAGGTCGAATCCTCGGCGACCAGCGGCATCAGCTTGTCCGTGAGACGTTCGGCATCTTCCAAGAGCAGAGGACGATCCCAAAGTGCGGCGAGATGTACATATAAATAGATAATTCCCGCCCAGCCCCCAAACAGGCCAGGCGAGAAGAGATGCTCTTTTTCTGCGGCAATCTGCGCGGCGAGTGTTTCGTATCCGCGCACTGCGAGATCTGTGTATTTTCGGTCCTGGGTGATCTCACCGAGATACGCGAGAAAGAACACCACACCCGGCAGGCCTGCGTAGAGCTCATTCTTGAGCGGCGCGAGCAACCACTTCTTGTGATTCATCGCGACGCCGATCCACGTGACATCGTGCGCTCCCGCGATCGCCAAAGACACGAGCCGATCACCCACCGCGCGAGCGTTCTCGAGTAGCTCGGCCCGGGTCGCCTCGGGACCGTCGGCGCGAAAATGGTGTGCGTTCCACTTCGTCTCTTCTTCGAGACCCATGGCGACCGTCGCCAAAGAAGCGCGCACGAACCACAGCTGCTGCCGCAAATCCTCCTCGCTGAAGCCGAGGATCCGGTTCCTCGAACGCGAGAGGCCCGACTCATCGAAGAAATCCGGCAGCTCGCGGCTTTGACCGTCGAACAAGGCGCACGACTCGGGTGTGCTCCAGAACAGTGGAATGTCTCCGGCACGAAGCTCGGCGAGCTCCGAGGGGATCGCACGCCGAAACAGCGGTTGGATCTCGACCGTTTCCCAGAGCTTGTCGAAGAGACGATCGCGATCGATCGCATCACGAAGCAGATCCGGGTGAAAACTCTCGCGAAGCAGCGTCGCGTAGACCCGTGTCGGCCGCAAGATGATCCGAATGGCGACACCCTCGAACCTGGCCAAAGGACCTGCCAAGAGCTCATCACGAGCTCTCGCGATCAGCTGGTACATTTTCTCGAACCCGCGCACCAACTGCTCTTCATAGTCGATCACGTTGAGCGGCACGCCGTTGACCCGCGGCAGATTGTTGCCTTCGCCCATCGGTAAACGCCGGCGCTCCATACGGAGCTCATCAGTTCCGGCACCGGTGAAAAAATGCAGCTTTTGTGGTGTCAGCTGACCTTCGACCGGCATGAGACCGCTGATGTCGACTTCCTCTTCCTCACTGTCCGTATATCTGCGGTTCGGCAATAAACCGACACGAAGCACCGAATCCGCCATCTTCTGCGCCGCCGCGAGCTCCGACCCGGCCAGCTCCAGCTCGGCGCGCGGTTGAAAGAGAGTCTCGAGATCGACGGGCATCGGATGTTCACCACAGGCGATCAGATTCTCATAATGTACGTCCGTTCCTTGGAGCGCGTGGAACAACGCGAGATACGCACCTTGCCGCTGAAAAAAACGTTCCGCCTGCGAGCGATCGGTGCACTCTTGGTAACTGATAAATTCGGCCCAACCGTGATCGCCGCGGTCGATGACCCGGAGAGTCTTCAACTGTGGTTCGGCTCCACGTGTGTTGAGCCAGACGAGCAGCTCTTGGAAACGGATGTCGACCGCGAGGCTGCGCGGCTTGTACACCAGCTTCGTACCACTTTCGAAAGTGAGCACCATGACGGAACGGCCACCACGATGGGTATCGCCGGCATCCGCTTGCACTTGGAGAAGCGGACCGGGCGACACACCCACAAACAACGTTTCGACGATCACTGGCCAATCGGACAGGAGCCTTCCCGCAAGCTCGATCATCACCTCGTGCCATCGCTCCGCGGCTTCGGCCAAAGAGCGGCCGAGCACCGGATATTCGGACCACAACGCCAGCGCACGTTCAGGATCCGAGAGACGCGCGATGAACTCTTGGTAACGCGACTGTGGCGTGTCGCCCGCGAGCGCGCCCGACATACGCGCGACATGGAGCTCGAGCGTCAAAGTGCGCACGATACACCGCAAAAACGTCGCCGGCAGCGGTGCGTAGAGCTCGTCGCGCAACAGCTCAGAAGAGAACGGAACCGAAGGTGCACGCACCTCGAGAAGCAGCTCGGCGAGCGCAGCGTCGAAACGGTGCCGCGCGGCCGCGAGCAGGGGTGCCGTCGCTTCAAGGAGACCCGCCATTTTGTGCGCGCGCATCGGTTCGGGCAGGACGATCGGCTCACGCGCGTCCGCCGCGTACACCTCGCGCAGTCGGCGCGACCAATCGAGCGGAGGCTCCTCTTTCGCGCTGAGCTTTTCCGGTGGCGTGCTCAAGAGCGCGAGGAGACGCGCATCATCGAGTCCTTCGATCGCGAGGCGCTTCGAAAATTCGGCTGCGTTCAGCGGGAAATCGTCGCGAAGTTGCGCGAGACGTTTCTCTGCGCGCGCCGTGACCGGAGGACTTGCGCCGTTCCAAAGTTTGGCGCGTTCGACCAAAGAGAGCGCGTCGTACCAGTTCGAGGAAGTGGTCATCAGATCTCCAAGCGACGATCGTTCGAGACGCTCCTCCGCACCGGCGCTGTTGGCGAAAGCGCGGAGGAGCAAGAAACCAAGGCGTCTAAACGGCGCCCCGGAGCCGGGCTACTTGCAGCTCGGCCAGGTACAGGGCGTGTCGCAGCGTCCGGTCACCATCGTGCAGATGATGCTCGCGCCGCCGCTGACTTTGCCGAGATCGGCGTCGCTGAGCTCGACCATGCCCGCCGGATTTGCCGGCAAGGACGCGCGATCTTCAGAGCTCAAGCTGTCGCGGAAATCCTGGTCTTTCCACGCCCGAACGATATCGATTTGTTTCACTACAATACCTCCTGAGGCCGCCGAAGAACCGGCGCCTCATCGAGGTAGAAACCGCTCCGAAAGAATGTGAAGGCCGCGCGATGGACAGCTAATTTGCCGCGGACTTAGCGACGCGCGGGCGCGAGCAGCGGACGCAACTTGCTCAGCGCAGGAATGGGCACATCCGATTCGCTCCACGCGTCGGTGACAACTCGCGCCAGCTGCTCCGCGCGCTCCATATCGCCCAGCTCTGCCGCACGCAGCGCTGAACGCAGATGCGCAAAGCTCGCGCCGTTGAGTGGACGGCGTCTCTCCATACTCGCGCGATCGATGTTCTCCGCGAGCTCGTGCTCTTTCGCGCGATCGAATGCGAGCGGCAAAAGATTCGTCCCTTTGGTTCCCGGGCGGCTCGACAAGGGTCGCCACGCGTTCGTCGCGCCCACCCAGTCTCCGCGCGCATAAGCCTCGGCACCTTTGATAAAAGGCTCGCTGTCGGGAGGAATCGGCGGCCGAAAAAATCCTGCCTCCATCAAGGCGTGCAGCTTGGTGAAACAACGTTGCCCGACAGACTCGGGCGCCTGCGCACAAACGAAAGCTACACGCTCCGGAACGTATAAATTTCCGTAGAGCTTCGGTGGATCCGGATCGACGAAGGTGCGCACGAAACGTTCCGCCGGCCCCGACGCCGCATCGAGCAAGGCGGCGAGATCCATCAACAGCGTCAACAGATAGATCTCGGCCGACGATCCACGTCCGAAAGCCGGCAGAGAAAAGAGCGCACGTTCGAGTCGAGCGATCGCCGCACCAAAATGCGCTTCGCTCGCCTCGATCTGCGCAAAGACCAGCTCGTTGGCGACCAGCCGCACGTCGACTTGTCCATCCGGCCCGGGCGTGGCTGCTGTCCTCGAGGCCATATCCGCGACGAGCGCCCGCGCATCTTCGCGCCGTTCCTTGTCGATGAGCCACATCGCGAGATGAACCGCGAAAAACGGTGTGCGTGTTCCGAGCGAATGCGCGCGACGAAAACCTTCGTAGCCGAGTGTCGGAAAATGGGTGATCGCCAGCGTGTTCCACGCATTCGCGACGTTCGGGTGCCAAGCTGCAAACGCACGCGCGCCGCCGACACGCGCCGGCCCTTCAGCATGTTCTTGAAGCAGTGCGAGCGCTGGGCCCGTCGGATCTTCCGCCGCCGCTGCGAGCAACAACGCCGCAGTGCGCACGTGATCGGCGTTCCCGCGAAGCTGAGCCTCGGCGATATTCAGCGCGGCGCGTCCGATAAAACTGGGCTCGACCGCCGCGAGCCGAGCCGCTTCATCGGCGAGCTCCAGCGCACCGACTCCACCGCGAAGATGCACAACGAGTGGAGCCGAACGGGCGAACGTCGCGGCCGTGCTCCGATCGATCGCCGGAATGCGGATCGTGTCCCAACCATGACCGACTTCATCCGCTTGCGACGCTTGGATCCGCGTCCACACATTTCCAAGCTGCGCGGCGTGCGGCTCGAGCTTCGCCAGCTCGAGTGTTTGATCCTCATTCGCCATCTCGGAGAGCTCGCGATCACCGGCGGCGACGAAGAGCTCTGGATCGCGGATACCTTGCCACGTCGCGACATCGGGCATGACGGCGGTCGCTGCGGACAACGCGCCGGAAGCAACGAACGGCGTCATCGCAGCGCGCACGGCCGAATGAAGCCCAGGGCCCTCGCCGCTTCCTTGTTGAAACAAATATCCGGCTGCATCGCGAAGATCGAGTTGGACGCGAAATCCGGTCCGCGTTCGAGAGACAGCGCCGTCAAAGTAGGCAGTCGCACGTGAACGTGCTGCAGCGAGCGAACGTTCGCGTGCATCCGACTCGGCGTAAGGATCGGGCGGAAAATCGTCGCCCGGTTGGCGCGGCAGATCGAGCAGCGCGGCAGGCACCAACACCACGGACGCGTCACCGCCCGCGAGCAATTGGGCGCGCGCGCAGATCATGCTTGCTGCAGCAGCGCCGAGCCAACCCGTGGGCGCCTCGACACCCTTCGCTTCGAGCAGCGGGCACGCGAGAGTCGTTCCAGGACTGAGCAGAGTCGGGTCACCTGATCTTTGGATCAGGATAGCCACAGCGACCGCCGCGAGGATCGCGACCACGGCTGCCACGTGTTTTCGCGTGTAGATGCGCGGCTTCTTTTCGACGAGGCCATCGAGCGCTGTCGAGACCCGGTCCATGCTCGGCGGGCGTTCCTCCGGTTTTTTCGCGAGGCATTGAAGGATCAAAGCCTCCAATCCGTGCGGCAAATTGCGCGCGAGCTCGGAAGGTGGACGCGGTACGTCTCGTTCGATCGCGTACAACACTTCGGTGCGCGTCGCGCCGCCGAACGGGCGTGCTCCCGTTGCCAGCTCGTACAAGATCACGCCGAAGGAAAAAACGTCGCTGCGTTCGTCGAACTTGCCGCTCGCTTGTTCCGGCGCCATGTAGCTCGGCGTCCCGCCCTGTTGTTCGTCGATCGAAAGATTCGGCTCGCTGGCATTCGCCGAGAGCTCGGGCTGAAGCTTCGCGAGACCGAAGTCCAGGATCTTCACCTGATCGCCCACCGCGAGCATCACGTTCTCCGGCTTGAGATCGCGGTGGATGACACCTGCACGATGCGCGTGCGCCAGGGCCGCTGCGAGCGGGCGGCTGATCTTCAAAACCTCCGCGGGCGCGAGGCCTCCGGAAACACGTTTCGCCTCGAGGATCCGCTCCCGCAACGTCACGCCTTCGATCCGCTCCATGGCGATCACGACGTGTTCATCGATCTCTTGAACGTCGAAGACCGCACCGATCCCAGGATGCGCCGCACGTGCGGCTGAACGCGCCTCGCGCAGCAGATGACGGCGGCGACGTGCATCACCGACGAGGTGGGGCGGCAGCACCTTGAGCGCCACGTGCCGCTGGAGAACTTGATCCTCCGCCAAATACACGACGCCCATTCCTCCGCGGCCGAGTCGCCGCTCGATTCGGTAACGTCCGAGCACGCGGCCCGACAGATCACCCGCGAACGGCGACACATTCGGCGCGCGCGCAGCCTCACGCAGAAAGCTGCCGGCCTCGTCGGAGCTCTCGTCGGACGGCAATTCAGACTGGTTGCTCATACTCTGCGCGACGGGAAGAGCCCGCGCTCGACGCCCATCGTTTGCAGGCGCTGTTTCACGAGTTGAAAACGTTTGCGAAGCCGCGCTGATTCTCGCGCCAAAACTTCGGGTGCAGTGTTCTCGCAATCACCGAGGAAAACGGCTGCCAGCTCCTGCCACGAAAGCTCGCGATCGACGCGCAGAATGAGCAGCGTCTGATCCTCCTCCGGCAGCTCCTCGCGAAGGCGGCGGATCTCATCACGGCGATCGGTGCGCAGATGCGACAAGGTCTCAGTGCGTACGCGCGCTTCGATCTCCGCGACCGCAGGACACCCCGATAGAGGAAGGAGGCGGCGCGTGCGACGTTGGCGGTCGCGGCGATAGTTGCTCGATGCGTTGCGCGCCGTGGCATAGGCCCAAGTCCGGAGGGAGCTCTTCCAACGGAAAGCTTCGAGCCCGCGCCACAGCTGCACACACACCGTAGAAAAGACGTCGGCGGCCGCATCTTCGTCATGCCCGTGGATCGCGAGCAAAAAACCAAAGAGCTCCGCACCGTACAGCCGAATCGTTTCAGCTGCGGCTTCATCGAGCTCGCGAGCTTCGGCGCGGGCGCGAATGTTCGCTTCATGCGGTGCTCGATCCGCTGCGCTCACGGCCGCGACAACTAACACTTCCGAGGTGGCACGGTCGAGGCTCGCGCGCGCTCACATCGAGTATCCCAGGACTTGGAGCTGTCCCGGCGGACGCACGAAAGCCGCTTTTTCTTGGCGCACACGATCTGCACATGCGAACAGCGGGCGGGATGCGATTTTTGGGAATTGGAGAGAGCAACGAGCTTGGATCGATGTATCTCGACCTCCAGAGGCGCGGGCACGAGGTCAAAGTCTTCATCGAAGATCAGGTCGCACGAGACACGCTCGCGGGCCTCCTCGACATCGTCACCGATTGGAAAAGTTATCTCCTCAAAGACACCATCGTGTTGTTCGAGTCCGCGAAACACGGAACGCTTCAAGACGAGCTGCGGCGCGACGGCTACCAAGTGATCGGCGGAAGCGCTTTCGGCGATCGCCTGGAAAAGGACCGCGCCTTCGGGCAACAGGTCCTCCACGATGCCGGTCTACAGACCGCCACGGTCGTCGAGCTCCAGAGCTTCACCGAGGCGCGCCGCTTGGTGGAAGAGCGGAGACGGCGGTTCGTCTTGAAGATGAGCGGCGGCGACTACGCGTCGAGCAGCACATACGTCGGACAGCTCGACGACGGACGCGACATGGTCGGTTATCTACGCGCCAAGGAGCGCAGTTGGAAATCGCGGGAGCAACCGGACTTCGTGTTGATGGAGCACATCCAAGGGATCGAGTGCGGCGTCGGCGCATACTTCAACGGCCGAAAGTTTATTGGGCCCGTCTGTATCGATTTCGAGCACAAGCGATTTTTCCCCGGCGACTTGGGCGAGATGACCGGTGAAATGGGGACTCTCGTCAGTTATCGCGGAAGTCAGATCCTGTTTGACGCCACACTTTCGAAGCTGGCACCGCGCCTCCAAGCAGGGGGCTATTGCGGATATATCAATTTGAACACCATCGTGAACGAACATGGTGTTTGGCCGCTCGAGCTCACTGCGCGGTTCGGATATCCCGGCTTCGCTATCTTGCAAGCACTGCATATCTCACCTTGGGAAGAGCTGTTTGCCGCGCTCGCCGGAGCTGGCGATGTCGCGTTCGAAACACACGATGGTTTCGCGGTCGGTGTGGTGATTACTGTGCCTACTTTCCCCTCTTCCAAAGGTTACGAAGAGCTCGGCAAAGGGATGCCGATTCTGACTCGGCGTCCGTGGACCAGCGAAGACGAGCGACATCTTCATTTCAGCGAAGTCGCCAAGATCGACGGGGAGCTGGTGACTGCGGGCATGGTCGGCTACGTTATGGTGGTGACCGGCCGGGGAGCTACGGTCGCCGAGGCGCGCGCGGACGTCTACACACGCGTCGCAAATCTCTGTATTCCCAACATGCGTTATCGGAACGACATCGCGGTGCGTTCCGAGGCGGAGCTCGATCGCCTCGAAGCCTGGGGCTGGATGCCGAAACGCGCACGATAACGTTCGAAACAGCGCGCTCCGGCCGAGAGACGCAAGAGCGCACCCTCAGCGATCGCCTTGGCCACGTTCGGGTCCCGCGAGACGAGGTCTTGAAGCACCTCTCGGTCCCAGGCTTCGGAGTGTTTCACATCGAGCGTGGCGTGTAATGAGAAGTAGCGCCGCGCATACGCAGGAATATTGAGCCGGCGGAGCGCGAGGTCGACGTATTTCGCGCGGCCCGGCGCGGTGAGCTCGATGACCCCCAGCGCGCCGATCGATTGATATGCATAGTTTCGATTTGCAGCAAGTGCACACATCATGTTCGCGAGCGCGAGTGATTCCCAAACCGGACCATCGATCGGCGCACGCACGTCGAGCGCGTCGGCGAGCCTTTCGAGGAGCGGACCGTGCATTCCACCTGCACGGCCGCGACCGAGCTCGTCCCAATAGTTGCGAGCCATCTCCAGCTTGGCGCGGACCGGCATTCTCACTTGGGTCAACGCCAAGAGATCCTCGAAGCCCGCCTCGCCGGCAACTTCTTGGCTGAGGAACCAGCGCATTTCTTCGAGCGTCGCGTGTTCGGCGAGCCAAGGGAAAAGTGCGTCTCCTTGGCCCGGACCGTCTTCTTTCAGGGCTTCGAACCAAACGACGAAGTCATCTGGTGTGTTTGGTGCAGTCGCCGCGCGTGCCCCAATCAGTGCACGTTCGCGCTCGACGAAGTCCTGTTCCAAATGTCTCAATTGAAGCTCTTCTTCGAGGCTCATGGAGCTTTCGAGACACGGGCGCAACCGGTGTCGATTTAGAGTGTTGAGCTTCGAATGAAGAACGTCCGGATTGATTGCCTGCACATCTCTATCAGAGGCGATCAAACCACGTATGAAAAGACCCAGGACGCCCCATTTCAACGGACGACTGAAACACCGATGACGGCGATCCGATCGACGGAACGATACTGTGGCCGTTCCAGCTCTTCACCGAATACGTCGGGATCGAGCTCGACGAGATCCCATGCCCGGCACTTGTTCTCCAGAGCTTCACGGGCGAGCTCGAGGAAGACATAACGACCCTTCACCACCGGTGTCCCGGTGTAGAGGAGCAAAGTTCCGCCGAGCGCGAGCCGATCGAGGCTCTCGACGAGGATGCGGTGGGAAAGGCCGCAGCCCAAGCTCGCCCCACCGTCGCGATAGAGGCGCGCATCGTCATCGACAATGTAGGGAGGGTTGGAAACGATGAGATCGATCTCGCCTTGGACGCTGTTGAGCACGTCACTTTTGCAGACGACGACATTGTCGCGCCGAACAAGAGCAGTATTCACGGCAGCATAACGAAGGGCCAGCTCGTTGATGTCGGCGAGCACCACCTCTGCACAACGATCAGCGATGATCAACCCACCTGCGCCCGACCCGCAGCCGATGTCGACAGCGCGCCGAGCTTCGGGGGTCACCGCATCGAGCCAAGCCACGAAACGATAGGTGTCAGGCCCGAAAAACACGCTATTCGAAGCGATCGTCGGATATGCGGAGTGCACGAAGAGCTCACTTCCGATCGACGAGAAACGAACTGTGCTCTTGTGATTCTCGACGACGCCGGCGCGTTCCATGATCGGGAAGAGCGGCGAAGTATCGAAGGGCCGGCTCCATCCGAAGATGTCTTCCACCGTCCGTGCGAGGGCGTTCTCCGGCCGAACATTGACGCGGCGGTGCGTCTCGGGCGTGACCGTCACGAAGCGATAGTCGCGTTCTTTCAAAGCGAGCCCGAGCTCGACGAGCGCTTGGTCAGCCGGACTGAGGGCGTTGGGCATTGTTGTCCGCTCTAATCCTGAGCAACGTGCGTGCCGGATTCACCGCCTGCGTTCCTCCTTCGGGGCGATCACGGCGAAACCGACGATCGCCACAACCTAGGCATTTCGCCGCGTCGTCTTCTGGGGTGAGTGGGAGCTGGGTCTCTAAACCCGGCTATTTCGGACCCGCCCCTTGGCAAAATCCACGCTTCGCCGATCCGAGCGCGAGCACGTTCTTTGTCGCCTTGACCGATGTCCTCCAGGACAGTCCCCGACCTATTCCTCTGCTGCTTAGGCTGCGTGTCCCGTTAGAAACGCGCCTGTTCCGCGGGCGAAGCGCTTCGAATTTTGATCGAATACTTCCGTGGAAACCAACGACGATATAAAGGCAGCGGTCTCGGCTTGGCGATCGCCAAGGCCTGGTCGAGGCTCAAGGCGGCCGGATCTGGGCCGAGCTCCGGTGGCCGGTGGACGGTGTTTTGCGTTCACGATTCCCGTCCACGCGAGAATCAAAGCTGCTCGTAGTCTTCAGCGCGCGGTGGGGTGGGTCGCCCAACCTCGTCGGCCCTGTGGAGACGAACGCCGGCGAAGCAGTGGATCGACGCCGCGAAGCAAATGACGAGAGCTGATGGCTTTCGTAGCCTGCAAAGCGAGACCTCCTTCGCGAATCTGTTTCGAGCCTCCGCCCCCATTCGCAGACTTCACCGGCTCTCCCTTAAAAGGCCCATCGCCGCATGTGATGAGCACGCGGCGATGGGATATTCTTTTTCTATCGCGAAGGACGCTTAGCGCATTCCGCCGTCGGGATTGGCGGATCCTTGACGGGCGACGCCGTCACTTCCACCGCCGGTTCCGGACGCCGTTCCGCCGGTGGACCCTGTCTGTCCCGATCCCGAGGCCGTTCCGCCGGTGGACCCTGTCTGTCCCGATCCCGAGGCCGTTCCGCCAGTGGTGTCTCCGGTTCCCGAACCTCGGTCGGCCGTTCCGCCGGTGGGGCCGCCCGTCGTGCCTCCCGTCGATTCGGTGCCGGTACCCATTGTTCCGCCGGTCGAGCTTCCGTCTCTTCCGTGCTCGCCCGAGCTGCCCCGACAGGCGCCGGCGCCCACGAGCGCAAAAAATGCGCCTGCGATAAGGAGATTCTTCAATTTCATGATTCCCTCCATAAATACTCGAAGTGCACCATACATGCCTTAAAGTTGAACCGCCGCAGATTGAGCATCTTCCGCCGTCTTTCCCAAAAACAGTGCTTGTGCTCCGATCCACTCGCGACCGTTTGCCAGGTGGCGTTCCTCCGCTTTTGAGGCGCGATCGAGCTTCGTCGTCAACGTCTCGAGACCGAGGAGAGTAAAATAAAGGATCGGCTCGGCGAGGGCGATTGCGACCGTCACCTCAATGGCCACTTGTTCGAACCCGATCGTCGTCTCCAACGCCGATTCTTCGGGAGCATTGAGCCAATTCACCACGTCTATTGAGGCGCACACGCGAGAACGCATCACCATCGTTAATCACCGGGATCTGCACCAGCTCTCGCTAGGTGAAGATTGTCTATCGAGCGGGGGCCCTTGCTCGCTGAAGATGTCGAGGTCATTCAGACCCGGTGCAGCCACTGTGCGATCTCACAGCCGCAGACACTCGGGGACGGGCGTCGTTCGTAGAAAGAAGGGACAGTTTGCCCGCGGTGATGAGTCGCAGCTGGGGCAGACATGCTCAGCGAACCAAGTCGCCCCGTATTTGCGGTCGTAGTAAAGACGACTCGACCACCGAAACACGACTCATCCACATCTCGGTGGCGCATGCCTTGCGTAAAGACAACACATGCGTGCTCATCATCTGAACTGCATAACGATGTGCCCTCCCGGAGGGCGGCTCATGGACGGACATCGAGGTGTCAGGCGGGCAAAGCTGACCTGTCACTGTGTGCTTCTGGAAACGGCCGACCGCCTCATCCTGATTGACACAGGATTCGGGCTTGCCGACGTCAGAATGCCTGAGCAGCGCTTGAATCCTGTGTTTCGTCATGTCCTCACTCGCCCGCAATTGCGGGAGGAAGACACAGCAGTTCGTCAGATCGAACGCCTCGGATTCCAGAGCGATGAAATTACGGACATCATTTTGACGCATCTCGATTTCGACCATGCGGGAGGTCTCGACGACTTTCCTGCGGCCCGAGTGCATCTCCTCGAAGAGGAACGTCGCACTGCGCTGACTCAATCGACGATGATCGCCCGAGCGCGGTTTCGGCCGTCGCAGTGGGCGTCCTCTAAACGGTGGACCACCTACCAGCCTGCGGGTGAGGGATGGTTCGGATTTGACTGCGTGAGAGAGCTGAAGGGGCTTCCGCCGGAGATCCTGTTGGTGCCCCTGATTGGGCACACTCTCGGACATTCCGGCGTCGCCTATCGTTTGGGCGAACAATGGTTCCTGCATGCGGGAGATGCATATTTTTTCCGCGGCGAGCTCCACCCGGAGAATCCGAATTGTCCGATCGGACTCCGATTCTATCAGTGGTTGATGGAAGAAGATCGAATCCTCCGACTTCAAAACCAGGAGCGACTACGCGGCTTGGTGCGCGACCACAGTGAAGAGCTGCGCATCTTCTCAGCGCATGATGCCGTTGAATTCGATATGTTGGCGAAAGGAAATACCGTGCCTGAATCAATGACTCCGGACCTACGCACCGGCCGCCGGCGAAAGAGGAAGAAGCCGCGCCGGCAGTTCGGGGCTCTCGAATCCGCTCCGCAGATCCCAGACCGTTGAGCTCACGGTTTCGCGCCCCGGAGGATACTGACGATATGATCTCCACAGGAGGGGTAGAATCAACGTCGGAACTGTGGAGGCGGCGCGAAACCGCCGCTAACTCGAGCGAGGGAAAGAGGGCTTCACTGACTGGTGAACCCGGCTCGGTGTTTCTTCATCACGAAATCGAAATCGCGCGAAATGGACGCGATGGCGCCCGCGCCAACAGAAAGGCCTCTCGTCGGGTCTATACACAACGGAAGTCATCGAGCCAAAGATCCGAATTGCTCGATACGTAGACTCTTCTGGATCGCCTTGGCCGCTTTTGCACCCTCCCCGGCCGCAACGATCGCAAACATCGCATCTTTGGATGCATCACCCACGACCCATACTCCCGGCACCGAGGACTCCTCGTTGTCGTTGGTTTCGATACTTTGTCGGCGCGTGCTTTTGCAGCCCAACTGCGCGGGGAGCTCCGAGCCCGGCACGCAAGAGCCGTCGAGAAACAAGACGTCTCGCTCCAGCGGAGGCCCCTTCTCGAAGGTGATGCGCTGAAGGCGATCCTGTTCGCCTCCAAAACTCTTGATCCGTTCTGTCCGAACCGAAATGCCTTGTTCGGCGAGATACTGTATTTGCGTCTGCGGTATCTCCAGATACCCGTTGGTGAGCAGCACCAGATCCCGTGACCAACTGAGAAGTGCGAGCGCGAAATCGGAATCGGTCGAAAGGGCCGCCCAACGCTGCCCGCGGTGCTCCCACCCGTGACAAAATGGGCAAGTAAATGCAGCGTTTCCGAAAAGCTGGGCCAATCCGTCGATCGCCGGAAGTCGGTCGACGACGCCTGTGGCCAGGAGGAGTCGGCGCGCCCTCAGCCGAGCGCCCTTCTCGAGCGTCACCTCAAAGAGGCGCCCCGGAGTGAGCACTTTCGCGGAGACCGCGCGTTCATCGAGGATCTCGACGCCGTAGCGCGCGCATTCAGCGCGAGAACGACCCAGAAGCTCGGACGGCGGGACTCCATCACACGTCAAAAAGCCGTGAACCGCGCGACTACTTCGATTGCGAGGTTGTCCGGCATCGACAACACAGACTCGACGGCAACATCGAGCCAACATCAGGGCGGCGCTGAGTCCCGCGGGCCCTCCGCCGACGACGAGGACATCCACTATTTGCTCAAGTCGATTCAAGGTATATACCTCTGAAACTATGCCGATTCGGAGGACGGCCGCGAAGTGAGCGATCGGCGCGCTCCAAGCAAGCTGGCACCCGCTCCGAACGAGAGACCAAGAAAAAGCGAGAGACTAAGAGCGCCCGCAATCTTCCTCCCACGATTGAAGGCCCCCCGAGCCTCTTCGTTTTGAAAGAGCCAAGAGGCGTTCTTCTCCAGCTCCTCCGATGATCGTTCCGCGATCTTCGATTCTCGCCGGATGGGAGAGGCGCGCGCTTGGAAGGATCCTTTCGTGATGTCCAGATCCCCCGAAAGTCGTACGTCGATGCGGGAGACTTCCTCGAAGGCCGCGCTCATCATAGAAGCGGACCCGAGGCCACCGCCGACCCCGAACGTCATCTGGGTCAGCGAGGTCGAGACACGCGCGCCGGCCAACAATCCGAGCGTCACAACAATCAGTGCCCAAGAGGACAGTCCGGACCAGACGGCATCGCGCATCGAGCGCGCCCGACCGAGCGACGAAGCCGCAGAGCCCGCCGCGTAAAATGCGACGAATCCCCCGGCGGCCGCGAACAGCGCAACCGTGATTTGCGCAGCGGTCGAATGCCAAGCCAATAAGAGAACGGCTGCGGCCAGCAGAAGGTCGATTGCGAGCAGTCCCAGCCCGATGAGCCCAGCGAGTAAGACTCCAGCAAATCGCGGTTGCACTGGGCTCGCGCTTTCCATGAGACCGGGCTTTTGCAAGGCGCGTAGCCTCGACAATCGTTCAGCTGCAAGCTCTACGCGGACAGAGTGCCCGCGGTAGTCTGTCGCAGCTGGGTGATCTCGACCAGTGGTGTCTCTCGGCCGCGGAGAGCGCCGGTCGGTCCCCGATCATTTGCGCTTTGGAGCGTCCAGCGTCGCGACTCCGGACTGGAGTTGCTCGGCCGACGCGAGGTGGTTTTGCACCATGCTGCGCATCTCGGCGAGCGACTTCTTCAGCTTGTCACTCTTCGCCTTCGGCAACATGTCGCGATCGATCGCCGCGAGCGCCTTTTTGTGTCCGTCGACCATCATTTGCGCGAATTTTTCGTTGAACGTCGCACGATTCGCCGACAACACATCTGCCAGGGATTTATCGTGATCTGCTTCCATCGCTTTCGACTTCGCGCTCTCACGTGGATCCATGTCCATGTCATCCGCGAGATCCTCGCTGCTCATCAGACTCTTGCCGTGATGCTCGAGCAACATCTCTGCATAACGGCGCGTCCCGGCATCGGCATCTTTCTTGGCAAGTGCACAATTCGCTGCGGCCAGCTCTCCTTTGTCGACGGTGACCATCAGACCAAGCACCTCGGCGTCCGCGAATTCGCCGTTCGTTTTCATCGGTTTCGGGCTGCCGTCGAGCGTCACTTCGTCCAAATACGCGGTTGCGCCTTTGGGCGGCGCGAACTGTAGTCCCGTCGCCAACGCCGGTTTCTTGCCCAAAGTCACTGCGAGCGCAGCATCTTCCAGCGCATCCCGCGCATCACTCACACTCTTCTTCCCGGTGACGACCTCGTGGGCCAAATTGAGCGCCACGAAATTCATCTCTTCTTTGTCGCAACGTACCGAGATTTCGCCCTGCGTTCGATCGACACTGATACTTCCATCCATTGCACTGATTTCGTCGACCTTATCGGCGGGAACCTTATAGTCGATCACCTGAGTCAAAAAGTCCGTGTGCACTTGCGGGAAATGATGTGGAGATTCCTCCGCAGAGACCACCGTCTTTTTCCACGGACCAGTCTGTTTCCACACCAGCTTGGACGACGTGACGTCCGCCGGTGCACCGTACTTGTCGAGCATCTTCAGAGCGGCGATCCGCGGTTTCGCCGGCCAATTTTCGATGACGGCACGGGCGTCGAGCTTCTCCGACTGTACGGGCTTTGCTTGAGCGTACGCAGTTCCGGCGAGTATACTCGCCGAAAGTACGATCACTCGGTGTATGTATTTCATGGCCCGGCAATTTGCAGATGCGATGCCAGGCACAGTCGTTGCTCTTCAAATGACGACATGAAACCCGTACTCAAACCGATCAATGAACAAGTCATGGTCATCACCGGGGCCTCGAGCGGCATCGGTCTCGCGACCGCATTGAATGCCGCGCAGCAAGGCGCGCGCGTGGTGCTCGCTGCTCGCAGCGAAGACACGTTGACCGAGCTGGCCGATAATATTCGCGCCGGCGGCGGCCACGTGCTCTGCGTCGTCGCCGACGTCTCGGATCGTGCTCAAGTTCAAAGTGTCGCCCAACAAGCGATCGCTCACTACGGTCGCATCGATACCTGGGTCAACAACGCGGGCGTAGCGATCTATGGCCGTCTCGACGAAGTTTCCGACGAGGACAGCCGCCGCCTCTTCGAGATCAACTTCTGGGGCCTGGTTTACGGTTCCCTGGTCGCACTCCCTATTCTGCGCGCCAACGGCGGTGGGGCATTGATCAACGTCGGTAGCGAAGTGTCCGAGGCGATCATTCCTCTTCAAGGTATGTATTCGGCGTCGAAACATGCCGTGAAAGGGTTCACGGACGCGCTTCGCGTCGAGATCGAGGAGATGGACGAAGCACCGGTGGCGATCACTCTTATTCAGCCGACGGCCGTGGACACTCCATATCCGCAACATGCGAGAAACTATCTTCCAAACGAGCCCAAATTGCCCACGCCGCAGATCGAACCGCAGCGCGTAGCGGAAGCGATCATCGACGCCGCGTGTAATCACCGCCGAAATGTGAAGGTCGGCGCGATGGCCACCATGAATACGATGATCGCGAAGCTCGCTCCGGGGCTCGGAGACAAAATGGCGGCGAAACAGGGCGAGCGGCAGCAGTACGATGCGCCGCCCGAGAATCCGCAGGGTACGCTTTATTCGCCGGGCGAGACCGGAAATATGTACGGCAAGAAGCCCGACGCAGCTTAGCACCACTACGTCAGAGGCCGCCGCGGGCTCTGAAGCGAGGTAGTATGTGACCGAACATGAAAGTTGAGCCCGGCAACGGCGGTCTGGAGCGCGTGCGGATCGAGAATGAGGAGTGTGAGGCCGAGCTCTACCTCAACGGCGCGACACTCACGTATTGGAAACCGCGCTCCGAAAGTGAACCTGTCCTTTGGACCAGTCAGCGCACGAATTGGATCGCCGGGAAAGCGATCCGCGGAGGTGTGCCGCTGTGTTTTCCTTGGTTCGGTCCGAAAGAAGGTGTTGCGCAACATGGATGGGCGCGGACTTCTACCTGGTCTTTGGATCAGGCAGACGATCGACAGCTGGTCTTGTCTCTGCCTGCGCGCGACGCCCTCGCTGCGCGTTACAGCGTACGTTTCGGCGCGGAGCTCTCGCTGGAATTTACGGTGAACAACGAAGGACCTTCACCAGCGAGCGTCGAGGTCGCACTCCACGCATATTTTCGTGTTTCGGATCCGAGGGGGATCCAGATCGCCGGGCTCGAAGGCTCGACCTACCTCGACAAATTGCGAGCCGGGCTCGAGACACAACAAGACGGGTCGTTCGCCATCAGCGGTGAGACCGATCGGGTCTACGCCGGAAATACACGAGACATCGAGCTGGTGGACCCCGGATTGAACCGCAAAATCTCGGTGAAAAAGGATCGATCGCACAGCACCGTGGTGTGGAATCCGTGGATCGAGAAAGCCAAGGCGCTGGCTGATTTCGGGGACGAAGAATGGAAAGAGATGCTGTGTATCGAGCCGGCGAACATCGGAGCGGACGCGCTTCAGCTCGAGCCCGGTGAGTCACACACGACAAGTATGCGGATCGTCGTACAGAAGATCGCGAAAGTTGCGCGATAATCGCTGCAAAAAAACAAGCGCGCAGACGAAGAGCTCCGTCCTCGCAGAGTAGATCAGCGCAATCCGCAGCGGACCTCGATCCAGCGGCGGCGCGTCCGTTGCGGGAGCTCATTCGGTACCGTGCCGCCTTCATAGGCATAAGCAAATGATGCAGTTTCGCGCTCGGGTGCGATCATCGCAGTGTACGGGCCATAACCGCGATCGATGCGCTGCGAGAACAGCGAGGTCCCAAAAAAACGTTCCCCGATGAGGATCGCCTCCTGAGAGCCCGGAGCAAAGCTCGGTTCGATGAGCAACTTCGAGCCCCAACGGCGCGTCGCGGGGACATTGAGCCGCTCGAACGTCGCTTGTCCGCTCACGGGATCGACACGTTCGATCGCGGTCGACCAATATGGAGTGCCGAGCACAGCGAGCGCGCCCGAGACCCACCAACGTTGTTCATTCGGGCTCCAAGCCGCCGATTCGAGACGCTCGAGCCTGCTGAGCCCAGGCGCCTGTCCGAAAGACCAGGTACCGTCCGGCCGCAACACATATTGCTGGATCGAACCATCGAAACGGCTGAAAAGCGCACGATCCGGTTCGAGCCCGAGCAGGCCGAGCTCCGGCGCAGGCGTTGAAGTTCCCACCTCGAGCTTCCCGCCGTTCCAGCGGATCGCAAACAGCTCACCGCCGGTATGCAGCAACGCGCGATCTGCGCGCGCGACCAGCCCGCCGAACGAGGCACGCTGCTCGTGAATTACCGTGGAAAAGGCAGCCTCGCCGAGCTTTGCACCCGAAGGATCGATCAGCTCGAGGTGCTGTGTGTTTTGCGCAGCAACCAGGAACACGCCCTCCAGCTCGGCGACCGCCAGGGCATACGGAACCCGCGCGCGTTCGACTCCATCTTCACCGGTGACGATCAAACCGGCCTCCGTCACCACGGCGAACGCATCTCCTGCGCGAGCGAAACCGAGCAGACGTACTCCGAGAGGATCGTTGACCGCTACAATCGGTGAATCCGGGCCACACGGCCCGAGCACCGCCGGCGGCTGCTCCGGCAAACGATCCGTCGGTTCGATCGGAACCGCCTCGAGGTCCGCACTGTCTCCGTCGTCGCGGAGATCGCAGCGAAAGACGAGGCCGGCATCGGTGTCGACGCCCAGCGCAGCAAAACGCGACGCCGATGGATTCCAGGCGAGTAGCGCCCGAGCATCACCGGTGTTCTCAAAAGCAAGATCACTGTCCCCGAGGACAGTACCCTGATCATTGAAAACAGAGAAGATCATGCCGACTAAGCTCAGATTGGTGCCCGTCGAAAACAAGATAGCCGCACGCGAGCCCGCGAGCTCCAGGGTGCCGCGCGGGTAACCGGTATATTGAACCGCGCGCATCGGCGGGGACGAGCTGCCGAGCGACACACCTTCTTCGCTGATCCGTCCAATACGCGCCGCGTGCCACTCGGTTTCGATGCGTCGTGTACCCAAAATCCACCACTCGCGACGGCTGTCGATCCAACGCGCGGCATGCAGATTGTTCGGACCTTCGATCCAAGTGTCGAGCGCGAACGACTCGATCCACGCACCCGCCGCAGTGCGCTCCATGACGAGCACCGATGCTTCCATATCCCAAGTGCGTACAGTCGAGGCGCGGAGAACCCGGTCGGGATGAAGTCCATAGACGATCGACTCTGCAGTGATCGGTGGAAGATCGAGCGCATGTGCGATCACCATAGATTCGGATGCACGGACAGTGAACACGTGATCACCCATGTTGTCGTGTGCGACGCCGACGACCGTATCACCTGTGCTTTGCAATGTGCCGATCGTTCCGCGGCCGAGCACCGTCGGCGCGAGGGTCGAACGTTGAATTCGGACGCCGTCGCGATCGAAGAGCTCGAAGAGCGGCGTCTCGAGGTTCGGACCGACCAGCAAAAATTTGTCTCCGAGCGCTACGACCCGCGAGTACGGCTCGACGGGCCGAGCCGCCTCCGTCGGGCGACCCTCTGCATCGACGATCACGAAATAGGTCGCTTCTTCCGCGCCATCCGGAGGCACATGCGCGTAGGTCAATGCCCAGCGGTCTCCATTGGATGCGAGCGAGAGGCCCTCGAATTTGCCGGCGCTCGCGTGGAGCACCAGCGGAGCGTCGGTACAGCTCGCGAGCCCTGCGTCGCGCGCGGCGGCGTCGGGCGCTGCCGCGTCGTTGGGTTGTGCGTCGCTCTGTGCAGCGATGCCACCGTCTGCGGGGACCGCGGGCAAATCGGAGACACCTGCGCTGCAGGAAGCGACGAGCACGAGCACAGAGAGGGAGACGGCGCGGACCATGCCACCCACCATACTGTCTCATGTCGAAAACGGGTCAGCGTTGCCGAAATTTCGATTGTTCGATGTTCGGAAGCCGTGCCCCTCCCGTAGTCTAAAAGCGCACGTGTCCGGTCATCCCAACCCCGACGCGTTGCTCGAAGAGATCGCGCCGCTTTTGCCGGCTCTTCCGGGCGCACCCCAACGGATTCGCCTGCTCCAGCTCATCGAACGTTTCGCCGAAAACTGTATCAAACGCGCGGCGCAGCTCGGCCCGCTGGTGCTCGATCCCGAGGTGGAAGCGCAGGCGCGCCGGCTCAAAAACCGCGTGCTCTTCGTGTGCGGAGCCCATCGAAGCGGAACGACGCTGACCAATCAGCTGCTCGACGGCCACTCCGCGCTCGCGGTGCTTCCCTCGGAAGGGACCTATTATACGAGCCTCCGCCGCCGAGTGCTCGAGCAAGGTGTAGAAGTATTACAAGCGGAGTGGATCCAGCGATTGATCGATCCGAACCTCGCGCCGCACTTCAAGCTCGGTCGAACAAGCGAGCGTTACATCGAGCTGACTCGCGCACACGGTGCGTTTATGCGACTCACGCACGATCACGAAGAGCTCGCGCCGCACACGGCGCTGCTGCTCGCCTGGGCTTATGTCTTTCGCGGAACACTCGAAGGGATCGAATGGCTCGTCGAAAAAACGCCGGGCAACGAGCGCTACACAAAACAGCTCGCGAGCCGGGTAAAAGAGGCGCGTTTCGTACACGTCCTCCGCGATCCTCGCGCAATCTATGCATCGCAGCTACAGCTCGGAAAGCGGCATAAATTCACGTTGAATCGCGGTAACGTTCTCGAAGGGATCCGCCGCTCGCTGGTGCTTTCGATCGACAACCCAAAGACCTTCCGCGAACGCTACCTCGTACTTCGTTACGAAGATTTGGCCGCTGATCCGCGCAAAGCGCTCGAACCCGTGTTTGTTCACTTGCACATCGGTTTCGAGCCCATTTGCACTGTGCAGACCGAGGCGGGGCTTCCTGCGCAACACAACTCGTCATTCGCACGACCCGAAGGTGTGTTCAAAGAAAGCTCCACTGGGCCGCAGCTCCCGCGAGACGAGCTCGAATACCTGTCCGCTTGGACAGGTCGCGCCGCCCGGCGCGCCTCGTATGTGTTGCCCCCGTTGTCGTGTGCTCGGGCGGCCGCTCGCCGCGCGGAGCTGGTTCTTCGTTGGGCGCTCGCCCGACTGGCTTCGTCGCGAACCGCGCGTTAACCTCGGTGCGTTGGAGATTCGCCCGCACAGATTAGGGGACGACCTGGAGCTGGTACGTTTGTTCGAACGTGTCTTCGGCAAACCGATGACGCTCGAACACTGGCGTTGGAAGCTCGGCAATAAAGGCACTGACAATGTCTTCGTCGCCACCGAGGGCAGCGAGATCATCTTCCAATACGCCGGCATGCCGGTGCGCATCTCTGCGGCCGAACGAGAGCTCGACGGCATGATCTCAGTCGACACGATGACTGCACCCGAACACCGCAAAAAGGGCCTGCTCACGCGCGTGGGCAGCGAAGTTTATGAACGGTGGAGAGCTTCCGGCGTCGAGCTCGTGCTCGGCATTCCGAACGACAATTGGGGATCGCGCGACCGACAACTCGGTTGGCGTTTTCTGCTTCAGCTCCGCTGCTGGATCCGTCCGCTGAGCCCGCTCAAACTTTTGTTTGGACGTTTTGGGGGTCTGGGACGATTCTTGCCGCCGCTTCGCTACACGCGACGCCGCTTGAACGTGATCACCGCGGTCGATGAACGATTCGACAACTTGTGGTCGAGCTGGCTCGCGCGACGTCCCAACTGTTGTTCCGTGGTGCGCAATGCACGTTGGGTGCGGTGGCGTTTTTTTGAAGCACCCGGTGCGCCCTATACTGTTTTCGCGCTCGAGCGACGCGGCCACCTGCGCGGTTATGGCGTGTTGCGCGTCGACGGACCGATCGCTTTTGTGCCGGAAATTTTCGCGGAGGACAACGCTGCTCGGCGCGCGATCCTCTCCGGTCTAGCCACTGAAGCTCGGCTTCGAGGCGCAGAAAAACTGCAGATGCTCTGCCCGGAAAGAAGTGACCTCGAGCGCGATCTTTGGCGATGCGGTTTCGTCTTTCCACGCGAACGGTTCGCCGTGAAGCTCGTGCCGTTGAGCGAGCTCGCGACCAAAATGATCGATCGCGAATGGGATGTCATGGGTAGCGACTTCGACTTTCAATAACTCTCATCCATCCATCCGCCAAACAGAGGTCGTGTGCAGATACACGCGTCCGCGATGAAGGTTCCACGGCGCAACCCCATAGAAGTCGCGACGTGAATGGCGTGCGAGCACCTCGAGCTGTGGAAGCAGCCCATCGGAGTTATCGAGCATCAGCGCTCCCCGAGGCGCTACGTATTTCAGCAGCGCGAGCACCAGCGCGACGCGATCCGCTCCACCGTCGATGAACACCAGATCGAAATGACGCTCGGGATACCGGCCGACAGCGCCTTCGAGCTCTGCATCCGGCACGAACAGATGCGTGAAGCCGGAGCCCGCAGGAACCGCCGCGCCGACCCGATCATACCACCGGCGATCATGTTCGATGCTGACGAGCTCGCGCACGCGCCGCCGAAAAAACAACGTCGAGCCTCCGGAGCCGATCTCCAAAACTCGCCAATTCGCACGAACGTTCTTTTCCAGCCATTCGATCGCGCCGAAAGTGAGCCATGGCAGACCGAGGCTCAGCGGATCGACACCGGGCCGGAGCGACGAAAGCCACGGCAAAAGATGGTGCCACGCGGATCGATCGCGCCGGAGAAGCACGTGCGCGATGCGCAGCGGGACCAACAAACGATCGCGCAGCGAACGCGGTGGCAGCGGAGGCTCGACAGACAAACTTCGTGGAAGTGAGGCCTCGAGACAGACAAAGTCAACTTGACGCATCAGCCTCGTTTTGAAAGCGTTTTTGCAGTGCGCGTTCTCGTGCTCGCTCCTGGATATCCGCTGGACGGCGATCCCTTTGGGCACGCGGTCGCGGAGCAGGTGTCGCAGCTCGCGAAGCTTCACGAGCTCCGCGTGCAGTCGCTGGTCCCGCTTGCCGTCGAGCATGGTCGAAGCCGTGGGGTCGACGTACGCTCAATCGACCGCCTGCGCATCGCGACCATCGCCGCGCGTTACGCTCTTTGGCGGCCCGAGCTGGTGTGGAGTCTTTGGGCGAACAGCATGGTTGGAGGATTGGTCGCGCGCATCTTCCGCGCTTCGCACGTCGTGTCGATCCTCGGCGGCGAAGTCGCACGGCTCGACGCGATCGAATACGGCGGCGCGCGAACGTTCAAAAAGCGTGTGCGCATCAGACTGATCTTGCAGAGTGCGCAGGTGGTGACAGTCGGATCCCACTGGCTGAAAGGACAGGTACCCGAAGCCGTGGTGGCGCCGATCGGCGTGAGGCTCGAGGACATTCCACAAAAATCTCGAGCGCCAAGGACCGGTGGTGCGCTGGCGCTTGCAGCGGTGATCGACGCAAGCCCCGTGAAAGGCGCGCGACACATCTTTGCGGCTCTCTCGTTTCTTCGCGCGCGGGGTGTCGCGGTGGAGCTCACGATCTTTACGCTCGCCAGCGAAGAAAATCGGCGGCGCCTCCTCGAGCTCGGACGCGCTGTGGCGCCATGGATCCATCTTGCTGCGCCGCTTTCTCCGCGCGAGCTCTATGGACGTCTCGGCGAATTCGACGTGCTCGTATCGGCTTCGGCGCACGAGGCTCAAGGTTTGGCGATGATCGAAGCGGCGATGGCGGAGCTTCCCGTGGTCGCGACTGCGGTCGGCGTCGCACCTGAGCTCGCGTCGATGGGTGCCGCGCGGATCGCACAACCCACGGCGGAGTCACTCGGCTCAGCGATCCTCGAAGCAGCAGCCATTCCCACATACGCACGTGCACGCGTCGCCGAAGCCTTCGGGCTCGAGGCGTGCACCGAACGTTTCGATCGCGCGTTTCGGGCGGCCGCACGATGAGCCTGCGGATCGCGATCATCGTGCCCGTCGCCTACACGCCGCGCGAAGACTGGAACGTCTACGCACATCGCTACATCCCGCTCCTCCACGCCGAACATCTGGCGAACGAAGGCCACGAGGTCCATCTCTACTTCGATGGCCCCGATCGCGCGGCGGATCGCACCGCGCATGGCCGCTTCACCCTGCATGTTGTTTCTTCGATATTTCCCGCGTTTCACGGCGTGGTCCGTTCGCCGCATCTCGTCCGTGCCGCGGCAGCGGTTAAACCGGACGTGGTTCACGTCCACAACCTGCTCGCCGCGGAGAACATTGCGGCTGCTGTCCTTTTGGACAGGCCGGTCTTCGCTGAGTTTCACGGCGGTGCGCCTTCTCGTTTCGGAGCGCGCCGTTCACTTCTGCGCTGGGCCTCGAGCCGTCTCGCCGGCGTGTTCGCGCCTGCTCTGGAGCACCTCACGCCGTTGCTGGAAGCGGGTGCGCTCACGCCTTCGATCACCTGCCACGTCAGCCCCGAGACGTCTTCCCGATTTCACGTCGCTGCGCCCCGTGTCCTTGAGCGGGGCCTGCGCTTTTTCACTGTGGCGCGCTGTGAGCCGCCGAAAGATCCGCGCGCAACAGTGGCGGTGTTTCGAGCACTTTCGCGAGTCCCAGAGGCTGCGTTTATTTGGGCCTGTCCGGGAGGACAGGAGCTCGAATCGGTGCGAAACGAGATCGAACCTTCGCTGTCCGCGCGACTCGACTTTGGTCCGCGCTCGCTCGCCGAAATGCCGCAGCTCTACGCGAACGCGGATGTCACCGTCATCACCAGCGAGCGGGAGATCGGTGCCACCGTCGTCAGCGAATCGCTCAGCCAAGGAACACCGGTCGCCGCCTTCGATCTCCCGGCGATCCGCGCCCTCGGTGCCGGATGCGAAGCTGTCCGTCTGGTCACCGGCCGAAACGTCGAGGCGCTGGCGTCCGTTGCGCTCGAGCTGGCGCGCGCGAACGGCATCCGCGAAAAAGCGCGCTCACACTACGAACAAAAGCTCTCTTTCTCCGCCATCGCCCGTGATCGTGCCCGCATCTACCAGCGGGCAGTCGAGCGCTAGTGACCCCCTCACGCGGAGCAACGTGGGGCCCCGCAGCCGGCGTTCGGGGCGACGACGATTGGTTTCCGATGATTCACGCGGGAAGAATAACGCCGAGCGCGCATGCCTGTATTGAACGAATTTGACCCTATTTATTCCAAAGATGACGCGAGGCGATCGCTGCACCTTCGGACATCGCTGCGAGCTTCGCCCAAACGATGTCAGGTTCGACCGCCGCTTGCCCGACCCAGGTGCCGTAGCCGCAGTCGCTTCCGGCGACGACGCGTTCCCGCCCGACGCGTTCACCGATTCGGATCAGCCGCTGTGCGATCAGCTCCGGATGTTCGATAAAGTTCGACTTCGATTCGATGACGCCTGGAATCAACACAATTTCCTCGGGCACCTTCACCTGATCGAACACTGTATATTCGTGTGCATGTCGTGGATTCGCAGCCTCGAAAGAGATACCGGAGACTTTCGCGCCAAACGCAACATCGATGATTTCGGCCAGCGGGACATCGCGATGATGCGGTCCTTCATAGTTGCCCCAACAGAGATGGATGCGCACCCGCTCGCGCGGAACGTTGGCCAACGCATGGTTCAACGCCTCCACATGCATCTGTGCCCGTTTCTTGAAGCTCGCGAGATCGAGATCCGCGTAGACCATATGACGACCCATCGCGAGATCCGGGCAGTCGATCTGTAGAGAGAGACCCGCGTTGGTGATCGCTTCGTATTCGTAACGCATGGCTTCCGCGACGGCAAAGATGTAACGCTCGAAGTCTTTGTAGTGTGCGTCGTGAAAAAACAACGTGATCACGCCCGGTGAAGCCGCGGTCAAAAAACGCGACGCACCACCGCCGGCTGCACTCACCAAATTATCGATGTCCTCAAGGACAGCTCCGCGATCCGCCATGGCCACGTCTGCGTTGCATCCAGGCGTTTTGCGCCTTGACCGGCCGGGGTCACCGAAGACGCGTTGGGCCATAGCGGGAAAATCGACCAGATCCTGATATGGAACCGGCACACTCGTGCCGCCGAAACCGGTGAGCCGATCTTTCACGTAGGTGACGTAGCTCGGCTTCGACATCTCGCCATCGTCGATCAGATCCACGCCGGCTTTCTGCTGCTCGGAGACGATCTCGGCGACGGAGGCGCGAACGAGCGCTTTGAGACGGGCGGTGTCGACGGGGACACCTTCCTCTTTGGCGAACATCGCGCGGATCAGCTCCGGAGGCCGCGGCAAGCTACCGGTGTGCGTGGTGAGAATTCGCTGTTCGCTGCGGATCATGGAAGCGGCGCGATTCTGCCCAAGGTGCACGTTCCGAGTCCACTTGTGCCCAGCCCGCGTTGTGCACGAGCGCGCACGATGGTTGTGCACGTTCGTGCACGACTCCTTCCCGAAATCGGCGCGCCGCGATTGGCACTCGAGTTGCTCAGTGACCTGGTCGAAAGGACAACGAAATCCAATGCCGAGAATCACCACGCCGACCAACCTTCCCCTCCGCCGCGACGAGGAAACACCGCCGATTCGCGCGCGTCCGGTGGCGCCGGACATCTGGGCGATCATGCAGAACGACCAGCCAAAAGTGTTCCTCCGTGTCGCGCGCTCGCTGATCGACGGCGGCATCGAACGCATCACCGTCATCCACCCCGGCCAGCGTGCGAGCGACGGCGGAGGCGAGACCACCGACGTCCTGGAAATCGCGCGGATCGCGCAACGTGCATTTCCCGGCGCACAAGTTTCGTTGATGGGCCTCGATCCGAGCGACGCGACTCGCAATTCGATCTCCGAGCTGGAACGTGCGCTCGGCGGATTCACCGAAGATGGAAACTTTCGGCTGCGCGATCGACAGGGCCGATTGGTAATCGACGGCCGCCACGACGTGAACAACGCAGCCGATCTCGAGCGGCAAATGAATTCGATCGCCGAGGGTTTTTTGCGCGCCCAAGATGTGGTGATCACCGGCGGCGCGCCGAACGCGCGGCAGCTAAACGCGGTCGCAACCGAAGGAAGAGGTGTTCCGCGCGGGCTCGCCAACATCTTCGTTCGCGAGCTCAATGCACCTCTTCGTTGGACGCGAACGCCGGCCGGCACGTTCATGACCGGCGAGAACAACGAGCTCATGCGCCAACTCCAGCCCGGCGTGCGAAGCGGTTCTTACGGCGATCCCGCGCTGCGTGCACGCTCCGCCGAATTGCTCGGAGAAAACGCGCTTCCTGCACGAGCCGCGTTGCTCGAACAGATGTTCGGCTCCGCCGCGTTGGCCGAACGCCTTGCGGGTGATCGCTGGGGTACGGCGTATTTGCCGAATATGCCCGATCAGTCGTTCGGATTCTCGCAAACGGTCGACGCGTATCTCCGTGCAGTCGCAGCCCGAGCAAATACAGGCGAGGATCGCCATGGCACAGTTTTCGTTTTCAGCGATCATTCGTATGAAGCATTGAAGAAGGCGATCGAAAGCCAAGGATTCGCCGTCGACGATCTACGCAAAGGAACGCCCACCAATCTGCCGGAGCGCAACGGCGTACGTTTCGTGATCCTTCCGCGCCAAACGCCGGAAGCTTTTCGCGGGACGCTCGCGGGCAGTGAGCTTCCCAGCTTGGTCACCGGAACGAACAGTTTCCTGGAGGCCGTGCACAGCGGCCGGCCGTTTCTCTATCACTCGATGATGTTCAAGATTGAGCTCATTCAGGAGTACGTCGAAGTCGCGCGGGAAGCATTGGAACGAGCCGGCGTACCGGAACACCGTATTCAACGATTTGTGGAGATGTACCCGAGACTCGATACTCAAGCCGAACGCGCCTGGATCGACGAGCGTTTCGCATCATCGAAGGCGGGATTCGAGTCTTGGGTCGCAAAACAAGGTGCGCAGTTGCAAATGCCGACCTCACTCGAGAAGTTCCCGTACTTCTACACGGAGAATACCCGGCGCATTCGCGAAGCGCAGGGTGAGCCGATGACCGGCGCGGAGGTCGATACGTTGTTGCGCGAGAGCTTAGTTCGTCTGCGGCATGGTGCGAATGTCGAGTATCCAAATCCCGCGTCGGCCGAAGCAACTTTCGGTGCTGATCCAGCGGAGACCGCTCGTATGTTCGAGATCGTCTCCGAGGCCGTGTCCGAACGATCATTTGAGCGCGAGCTCACCCAGACCGTGATGCAGGATTTCAGGACTGCGAAGCTCATCCAAATGTTGCAGTCGATGCCCGCCGCGGAACGGGCGCAATGGATGGAGCTGTTTTCTTCGGCCGAAATTCCGGGCGCACAGACCTTCGCCGAGGCCCTGCGCACGGGTGCGACGCATGCACAAATACGCGACGCAGCCCTCCTGTACGATCGGCCGGAGTTTCGCGATGCAGTCCAAGCTCGTTTGTCGGCGCGACCGACGCTGGGCCAAGCCGCCCGTGTCGCTGGACCCCAGATCGGTGCGGGCATGCTCTCCTTGTTCGCCGCAGAAACCGCGCTCGATCTCGCGGGCGTGAAAGATCGCGGCGCGCGGTTTTTGGGCGCATTCCCGCTCGCCTATCTCGCACACCGGGGCATCGATCGTTTCGGGCGCCAGCTCGCCGAGCGGTACAACGTGCTCGGCATGGGAGAACGCGCGGCGGTATCGTCGCTCGCGGCAACCGAACGAGCCGCGGTGACGACGCGACTCGGTAATGCGCGCGTCTTCGCCGGTGGCCTGACAGTGGCGTTGGCCCAAGGCACGTTCTCCAACGCCGTTGCGACCGGAGTGATGAATCAGCTGGGCATCGATCCGCGAAGTCTCGGTTATCGCGCGACGTCTTTTGCCAGCATCTTTGCGCCGGATGTCGCTCGCGCTGGATTGGCGACGCTCGCTCCACAATCAGCGGCTGCGCGTGTGGCCGGCGTCGCTGGACGTGCGGCCTTTTGGATCGGTCTGTTGAAGCTCGCGGATGATGTCGGCGGGATCGCTTGGGACTGGAGCTCGCGGACGGCGGCGTACGATCGGATGGTCGGCGAACGTGCGCGCGAGCTGAAGAGTGAGGCGCTCAAACGCGACAGCAATATCGCCGTGCGAGGCTTGATCAACGCCGCCGATTTTTTGGCGAACACCTTCGGGCGCAATTCGACGGCGGCGTTTCAGCGGCAACAATGGCGCGACGTGGCGGCGACCGAGATTCAAACCGATGCTCGAAATGCAGAGCTCGAAGTGTCCCGGGCAATTGTGCAAATGATGGCCGAGGTCGGTGCTTCGGGAAACACGAGTCCATTGGTAGAGCTGAAGAAGCGAATCGGTGAAAATGAGCAAATCAAAGAAGTGATCGAGTTTCTGCGAATCACGACACCTTCGGGTCATGGCAGCGTGCTGCCGGAGATCTTCGGTGCGACCATCGATGATGCCAAGCTCGAACAATATCTGCGCGGATTGCGCGGTCGTCCTCCTCGCGCCGAACAAGTCCAAGCGGCGATGGCCGAGCTCTCTCGTATCGAGCGGGAGGTCCGCGCCAAGCTTCCTGGTCTTCCGGCCAATATCGATCCGGAGGATGCAGCGGTGCGGCTCGAAGCCGGGGGAACGGCAGAGGGACGTGCACTGGCGGGCGAGCTCCGTACAGCGGTGATGCGGGCAGCGGCGCTGTCGCTCGGATATGAACGCGCGGTGGCGGTCGACGCGACGTTTCCGGAAGTGGGCGCCTCGAATGTTCTGCCGATCGACAATTCGACGAGAGTGACCCCGAACGGGCTCGTCAAACCGCTCGGAAAACTGACGTTGAGCGAGGTGATCGATGGCATCACCAAAACGATCGCGGGAAACGGTCCGACTCCGCGCGTGTCGATCGGTTGGATCAACAACAACGATCGCACACAAGGTGTGAGTGTGCGGATCAATCGCATGACCTTCGTCTTCAAGCATCAAAACGGTGAGTGGGTGGTGCAGAGCGCAGGCGGGCGGCGCACGGTGTTGAAGGACGAGGAGGTCAACGGCCGTCCCGCAGTCGAGCTGCAGCCGATTCCACCGGGTGCGAATTTGCGCGAGCTGATCGGCGAGGAGCTCGAGGCGCAGCAGGCGATGGACGCCTGGCGCGAAGCACAACGGGCGGCCGCAGCCGCGAAAGACGAACAAAAAGCCGCAGAAGACGCGAAAAAAGCGGAACAGCGCGCGCTGGCAGAGGCTCGTTCCGAGCGCACTTCGCTGGTGAACAACATTCGGCGGCTGCAAGAACGAGAACGAGAGCTCACCACGGGTGGCAGAGCTGCGCCGGCAGGTTTGCTCGAGCTGATCGCACGCAATCAGCGAGAGCTCGCGGAGCTCGAGGCGCGGATCGTGAGAATGGAGGAACGCGCGAGCGGTGAAGCTGCACCGGCGGCCGCGGCGGCGGAGCCGGCTCTCGAGATGCCGAAGCCGATCGAGAAGGAACCGGCGGAGGAGCCGACCGATCCCCACGTCCAAGAAGTGAAGGACACGCTCGACAAAGCGGAGAAGGCGCTCGATGCGCTGCGCGAAGAGCTGCGAGCACTGGAGGAGAACGACGGATCCGCGGAGGACATCGAGAAGAAGAAACGCGAGATCGCAGCCGCGGTGCTCGCGGTGGATCAGGCGGCGGAAGCATGGAACGCGGTGATCGACCGAGCTGTGGAAGAACAACCGGCGGAGGAACAATCGGCGGAGCCACCATCCGCGCCGCAGCTAGAGACGCCGGCGGCAACGCAGCCGGTCGAGCTCGCGGTGACGACGCAGCCGGTCGCGCCGCAGCCGGTCGCGCCGCAGCCGGTGGAGGTGCAAACTGTTCCATCGGAAGCGAGCATCCTCGATCAGCTGAATCAAGCGCTCGCGGCGCGTATTGCAGCGAGCGCGCCGGTCGCGGCCGCAGTCGCGGAACCGGTGGCGGTGAACGCGCCGGCAGCAGCCGCGGCGGAGATCCAACGCTCATACGAGCTCGCGCTTCCGTCACTGTCCGTTCGGCCAGGAGTGGGCGCGCTCCCGAACATCGAGGCGAGCAGGCAGGCTGCGCAGCAGATCTATCTGAATCAGTTCGTGCAGAACCGAAACCTGCAGGCTGCGCGCACCGGCGTCGCACCCGCGTCGACAGCCGGAGTTGTGGCCACGACCTACGGCGTGCTCGCCTAAAAGACAGCGTGCAAATCGGCATCGCGCTAACATGAACCATGCGCCGGCGAGCCCTGCTGTATGTGCTGTTGTTCGCCGCCGCATGTGACTCGCGGCGCATCGTCGGTGCGCGCCCCGACGGCCTGAGCTTCGATCTCGCCTTCCCCGTCATCACCGAGCTCTCCGGCGTCCCGTTGCGGATCGCGCCACCGTTCCGCGTCGATGAGCTCGCGGCACCGGTCTTGTTGGACATCGATCTCGAACGCGAGACACTCTTCCTGGTCGGGCTGAACCTAGACACCTTGCGCGAAATCGCTCCGGAGCTGATCGAGCCGGAGGCGATCGCTCTTTCGCTCGCAGATCCTCCGCAAACACCGGTGCGCCGCGAGACCTCCACCGGCATCCTGTCCGATCGCTCAGTACCGGCGGAGATGGCGATCCTCCGCCTCGAAGATCGAGATCCCGCAAGCTTCGTGGAAGATGAAATGCGCGCACCATCGCTGCGCAAGAAACTGACGCTGACGTTCCCGATCGATCCCGAGCATTGCGGCGAGGATCGCCCTCCATTGTTGCGCCGCGCCGACCTCGAAAGTGAGAGTGAGGGCCTCGAGCTCACCCGCGTGCTCCGGCTCGATGGCGATCGCGTGCTCGCCTTGGCCCGCTCCCCAGCCACACTTTATTTGTACACGCGCGGCGCACCAAGCGTGACGCGCGAATTCAGCACCGCCGGCGTCGACTTCGTGCTCGCTGGAGGTCTGGCGGTTCACACCAGCAGTACCGGCGTACGAACGGTGATCGTCGCCGCCGAAAAGAAGCTCGGCGACGATCGCGCCGACGGCGTCATCTACGAGCTGGACCTCGAAGGGAGCAATTTTTCCCCAACACGAACGGCGACCACCGTCCCCGGAAAGCCGCTCTACGACCTCCTGTACGATCGGACAGGGAACACCATCGCAGTCGGCGAGCTCGGTGTGGTGCTCGTTCGCGCGACCGGAGAAACCGACTTTTTGGAACAGCCGCGCCCCCCGGTGGTCGACGCGCAACCCGAGCTGTTGGCCATCACCGCGGGCTCTCCGGAACGGCCGCACTTCGTCGCCGGCGTCTTTCGCACCTTCTCCGGTAACGCATTGTCCGCTGCCTGGTCTTTGGAACAGGTAGCACCACTCGAAGGCGAAAAAGTGAGCGTGGTGCAGCTCGCCGAAGCCGCCGGCGGCGAACGGTACGCAGTCACGGTTCCCAGCGGCTTTTATCGAGCGTCCCCCAACGAACCGCTGGCACGCGTGCGCTGGCCGCGGCTCCCACGTTTTCGCGAATGCACCAACTTGGAGATCGACGAGCCCGTCGAGCTGCGTGATGTCGTGGCCCACGGTGACGACGCTTATGTCGCTTCCGCTTGCGGCGCGCTCTTGCGAGTCCGCGGACCGAACGTTTGTGTTTCCGTGGTCGAGCTCGAAGGACGCACGATCGATCTCGACGGCCCCTCCGTCTCGGCGCTGGACGTCTCGCACGGCTTCCTCACCGCCGGCGACACTCAAGGCCGCCTCTGGGAAGCGATGCTTCCCGAATGATCACTCACCGTCTTCGTAAGCTTTGCGCGGCCGCTCGATCTTGTATTGATCGAGCCGTTTGATCAGCGTACGCCGCGCAATCCCCAGAGACTTCGCCGCCTGCGTCTGATTTCCGCTGCATTTTTCCAGCGCTGCGATGATCCGCTCGCGTTCGAAAGCCTGCATTTCACCCGACAAAACGCCGCTATTTTCGGCACTGGGCCGCGGTGGCAGCGTCGCCGCGTTCGGCGCCATCTTCTCGAGCGGTAGATCTTCCGGCTCGATCGAATCGCCGTCGCAAAGCAACACCGCGCGCTCGATGACATTGCGGAGCTCGCGGATGTTACCTGGCCAAGCGTACAGGCGCATACTTTCCAATGCTTCCGCCGAAATTTGTGGCTCGCGGGAACGACCGTCCTGCCGGCAGACCTGTTTGACGAAGAGACGCACCAAACTCTGCAGCTCAAGAGTCCGTTCGCGAAGCGGCGGGACGGCGATACTGATTCCATTCAACCGAAAGTACAGATCCTGTCGAAAACGTCCCGCCGCGATCTCGGTCTCCAAGTTGCGATTCGTCGCGGAGATGATGCGCACGTCGATCGCCCGCGGCTTGAGCGCACCGACCCGCAACACCATGCGCTCCTCGAGCACGCGCAAGAGCTTTACCTGCGTCGACATCGGAAGCTCGCCGACCTCGTCGAGAAAGAGCGTTCCCTCCTGCGCAGTCTCCAGCAGGCCGGGCTTCGCGCCGATCGCGCCGGTAAAGGCGCCTTTCTCGTGACCGAACAGCTCACTTTCGATCAAGGTGTCCGAAAGAGCAGCGCAGTTGAGGCGGACGAACGGCTTATCGCGGCGCGGCGATCGGCGGTGGATCGTCTCGGCGATCACTTCTTTGCCGACGCCTGTTTCGCCGAGCACCAACACGCTGATGCTGCCCGCAGCGATCCGCTCGATCAGCCGGTGCAGACTCTGCATCGCGGGTGCTTCGACGATAACCGCATTTCCGGAGAAGCTCTTCGAGAGCTCGTATTCGCCGGGACCATACTGCGCCGCGCCCGCGCCGTCGCGTTCGACCAGCAACGAGTATCCGCCGACTTCGATCGCTTCGCCGGGCAACACTTCGACTGTGGTCTTTGGTTCCAGCTTCGCACCCCGGATCAAGGTGCCGTTTGCGCTGCCGAGATCTTCGACCGCGATCGATGCCGTTTGCACGTGCAGCAACGCGTGTTGTCGCGAGATCGCCGGATCGTCGATCCGGACGTCCGCCTCTTTCCCGCGGCCGATGATCACGGTGCCCGAGCTCGGCAAGGCGATCGTCCGAAACGTTCCATCACCCATGATGTGCAGCCGCTGTCCGCGGTGCGCGCTTGTGGTCGAAGCCGGGAGCGCCTGCCCCTGCTTGATCGTTTCGACATCTCCAAAGCCGGCTTTTTCGTCCGAGCTCACCGAAGGAGAGCCTCGAAGAAGCCGGCGATACCGTCAAGGATCGATCGCCGTGATACGCTCGCGCCCGCTTGGACGAACGGCGCGAGGTGGGCGACTATCGCCTGCTTTCTCTGCTCGGTCGCGGCGGCATGGCCGAGGTTTGGGCCGCGTCGCGACGAGGTCCGTCGCGCTTTTCCAAGGAGGTCGCGCTCAAGCTGATCCCCGCCCCGAACATCGAAACCAACACGGTGATGATGTTCATCGACGAGGCGAAAGCCGCGGCTGCGCTCGATCATCCGGCGATCGTGCGGACCTTCGATCTCGGCAGAGATCGCGACGTCGCCTTCATCGCCATGGAGCTCGTGCGCGGTCCTTCGCTGAACGCGTTGCTCGCCGCGAAAGCGTTGTTGTCGCCGGCGATCATCGCGCACATCGGCGAGCGGATCGCGTCGGCGCTCGACTATGCACACCGGCGCGCATCACTCGACGGACGTCTGTTGCGGTTGGTCCACCGCGACGTGTCGCCGCAAAACGTCTTGATCGATGCGCACGGCAACGTACGTCTGAGCGATTTCGGCATCGCACGCACAGCGATCCAAGGTCATCTCTCTGCCGCCGGCACTTTGCGCGGAAAGCCGGGTTATATGTCGCCCGAACAGGTGCGTGCCCAGACACTCGACGTCCGCAGCGATCTCTTCTCGCTCGGCATCGTCCTCCACGAGTGCGTGACGCTCGAACGTTTGTTCGGGCGGCGGACGGTACAAGCGTCGATCGCTTCGGTGCTCACCCACGAACCGCCGCTGTTGTCCGAAGAATATCCCGGATTTCCCGAGCCTCTCGCGCGGATCATCGAACAGCTGTTGGCCAAGGAAACAGACGAGCGCTTTCAAACTGCCGAAGACGTGGTGCGCGCATTCGAAGAGGTCGGGCGCACCTTGCCGGGTTGGGCTTCGGTGACGCGCGATTTGGAGGCGGTGATCACCGACCGTTTCGGGCCGGGTGCTTTCGACCTCGATCTCACCCGTTTGGTCGATCCGCCGACCTGGCCCTCAGTACAGGTGATCGACCAGACCTGGACTTCCGATCAGGTAGAGGCACGCCCGCTGGTGGATCCCGGTTTCACCACCGCTCAGCTCTCGGCGCTGCTTCCGCCGCCGACTCCACGCCGCTTTTTGCCGGTGGTGCTCGCCTTCCTCGCGGTGACGCTCGTTTCGGTCGTCGTCGCGGTGTATTTGTTGTCGAACGAGCCGGTACGACTCGAGGATCGGCCGATTCGCGAGATGACGAGCCCGCGGCCGCGCGCGATCGTGGAAACGCAGGTCCAGGCCGAGGTGGAGCCGCCGCGGCCGATTCCCGCGAAACGTCCCCTGCAGAAGGCGAAGACGAACGCGCGCGAGGCGGTGCCACCGCTCGCTCCGCGCGATCGTGAGGCTCGAGCGTGGACCGCGATCCGCACGCTGGAAGCAGGCGATCCCTCGCGCGGAAAAAAACTCTCGACGACCTTCATCGAAGCGAAAGCCAGCGGCGATGCGGAGCGCCTGTTGCGGGTGATCGAAGAGGTCGAAGCGCTCACTTCGGACACGCACTGAGATCCGGATAGATACACACCAGGTCGCCGTTCTCACCCGCACTGAGAACGGCGATCGCCGCCACTGATCCAACGACCAGGGCTCCCGCCGCCACCCAAAAAATAGGGCTTTCGTAGAGCTCGCCTTCCGGCTCCGGCAACGGCAACAATTTCACCTCGAGCACTGCGCCCGTTTTCGCGATCGCCTCCACCTGCGCGCGGTGCGTGCTGAAGCCTTGTCGTTCGACGATCACCTCGTGTGGCCCGGGTGCGAGACGACCGATGCGGCACGGCGCTCGACAACTTCTCCCTGCCATTTTCACCTCGGCCCCTGCCGGCTCGGCGCGCACTTCGACGAACGAGATACGACCCCAGACGTCCCGCGGAAAAATACGCGCGAGCTCCGACTCCATCACTCGCGCAAGCGGCAGATCCCAGGCGATCTCGCCACCGCCCGCCGCGAGCTCGACTGCAGCTTTCGCGCTGATCAAACGAAGCCCGAGCAACAGCCGTTCATCCAAACGCGCGACGGAGATCGTCAGCAAGAGATCGACCGGCACTCCACTCTGTTCGAATTGCGACAAGAAACACTTCGCGTCACCCGCACAACGGCGAATGGCGACTTGCCGCACCGACTCGGAGAACAGATCGACCGGCGCCACCGACAATACAGTTTCTGCTTCAATCGCAGTACGGGCCGAAGTGTAGAGATCGTTGACGCTCAGCTCGAAGCTCTCCGGCGTCAGCACCAAAATACCGATCGTGAGGAACGAGGTCGCCGGCACGCGGGGAGAACATATCAACGGGCGGGGGCCGGGTCGACGATCAGCTCACGGAGCAGCCTCGCCAGCTCGCGCGCCGGCTCCGGTGGACGTTTTTTCCGCGACAAAGGGCCGCCGCTGCAGTTCGCCAGCGCACGCAGCACCTTCACCTTTTCGACCATGACGATCTCGTGGAGACCCACCGATTCGAGCTGCTGCCAAATGTGAGCTTTTCTCATGGCATCACCGGCCGATCGAGTCGGTCACACCTTTCGCGGTCTGCTGATATTTGTCGATGATCTGCCGGAGCATGTCGAAGACCTGGGAACGTTTTTGAATCAACCGATTCAGCGCCGAAGTTTCTACGTCGATCGATGGCGAGCCTTCGACTGCGCCACGGCGAACGTTCGTGTTTTTCTCTTTCGCCTCACCCCCATTGAGCGACTGAATGTGCTCGCCCTGCGCCTGGATCTCTTTGTCCAGCTTCTTCATCACCGCTTGCAGCAGGATATGAATCTTGTCTTCCACGGTGAGCGCCGGATTCGACATACTGGCCAAGAGCTCAGGCTGCGACTCCATCTCTTCGAGCAGCCCCGCCTGCAGCTCACCGTCGAGCGATCCATAGGCACCGAGCACGCTCGCAAAGGTACGCGGGTCCGGCGGCTCCGATTGAGCACTGGCCCGATAGAGGCTTCTCGATCCGTAGTCCTGAAGATCCGCCGCGCGTTTCTCTGCGAGCGGCCGTTCCTCCGTCTCGAGGATCCACCCATTTCGCAGCTCCGTTGTTTTCGCCGCCACCGAGCCGAGCTCACCACCTGCCAACTTCATCGATGTCATTCGTTCCTCCGTTGAGAGGGACGAATGCAGCGGATGTGCCAACGGCGGTGTGCCGCGCAGAATGGCCGCAGTTTCATGCTGCGCATCCGGCTTGTGCATGTCCGTGCACAACGGTTGCGCACGGGCGAGCACTCCCCGGTGCTCCGGCGGATCACGCCGGCATTTGCTGATTCAACCACGACTGCCAAGCTTGTTCACAAGCTGCGGCTGCGGCCCGACCTGGCTCTCCGTACAGGTAGACCCGGATGGGAACGAACATGCTGTCCCCCAACGGCAGCTTGAAGATGTGTATGATCCCGGGGGCCGGCTCCTCGAGTCGAATCAACAGCTCGGGAAATTTGACACCCACGCTCTCCACGACACCCGACAAGGGTGGTGCACCGGGCGCCGTCCGCACTTTCTCGTGCAGCGCAACCTCCGCCAGCCCGAGCGAGCTCATCATCCGGTTCCAATCTACTTTTGTCGGATCGCTGGCCATTCCCATCAGCTGAAACGCGGAACACGCGCGTCCATTGAAGTGTTCGAGATAGATCCGCAGAATACGGAAGAACGCCACCCATCCGTGCTCGGTGTTTCCGAATTGAGTGTCCCAATCATCGGAGTCCGAGAACCAACTATGTACAACCCGAACGACACAAGTTCCTCCACCGCGCGCTTCGACGGTCCATTCTGTCGCGAGGGGCGGTGCATCCGGGCCCATATCGCTGCTGTCGGCCTCGAATTTGCGAGGCGGATCCCAAGCGGTGATCTTTGATTCTGAATCCATTCCCGGCCCGAAGTTGGCGAGGATTCTTCCGCCCGTGTGTTCTTCGACTCGGCTGGGAACGAACCAAGACGAAATTCCCGGCCCGGTGGCGATCGCCGCCCAGACTTCTTCGGGCGTGCCCGGAACTTCGACTTCGGCTTGAACGGATCTGCGACCAGAGGCGTCTTTCTTTACTGGCATGTTGGCTCCTTCTTGACGGGTTCGCCCAGCGTGGGATGCGCGAGAATCAACAATCGGTGCGTGCGCCCGTTCGTCGCTCCCGCATCGTGATAACGAGAGACAAGCCCGGTGACTGTGCGGGTGAGCTCGTTCGTGAATGCGGCGCGTTCTGCAGGCGTACGAAAACGAATCTCTGCATCGATCGACAGAGTCGCCAAATGTTTATCTGCCTTCTTTGAGAGTCGCAAAAGTGTGCCTACTTCGCGGACGACTCGACCAGCCAAAGCGATCAGATAACTCGCCGACAAACGATCTCGCGTGCGCGTAGGATCGCTTGCTACCAGCCCGAGCGCGCTGGGCGACACGATGTACGAGCCCGCGCTCGCCACCAAAAGACGCTCGGTGATCCCGCCCCACTTTCGCGTCTCGGCGACTTCCACCAATCCGTGCACCTCGAGCGCGCGGAGGTGATAGTTGATCTTTTGCCGCGCGATCCCGACCCGCCCGGCGAGCGTCGCAGCGGACGCGGGCTCAGCGAGCTCTGAGAGCAGGCGGCTGCGTACAGGATCGAGCGCCGCGATGGCATTCTCGGTGCTTTCGATGACTTCCACGTCGAGCACGGGCGGATGACATCATTGACAATTTTTTTTGTCAAGGCCGAGAAGTGAAGCGCAGATCGCAAAAAACGCGCTACAAGAGGGGTCGATGAGCGAAGACATCACCGAAGACGGCTTCTGGCGAAAGAACGGCTGGACCGCGAAGGTCATCAAGAACGAAGACGACGACGGCTGGGCCATGGAGATGAAGCGCGAAGGTGACTCCGAACCGGTGCTCGTCTGTCCGTGGACGATGGGCCGCGACAAAAAGAATCCGAAACCGCTCAATGATCGCGACTTCGCAACACTCACAAAGACTGCAAAAGAAGTGTTAATGCGCAGTGAACAACACGCTTATGCTCAGGCTCATCAGAGTCGTACGATCATCGCAGAGGACGGCCGCCGTTTGTTGGTGAAGCTCGACGTCGTCCCCGATGAAGACGATCCCCACGTCATGTTGAGCTGCGTCGACGAATCCGACGACACGGTGCTGCTTTCCCGTCGCGAACAACCGAGCTTCAAGCTGACCCCGAGCTCCGCCGCTGCTTTTGCGAAGCGAGCTACGTCCGGCGAATAACGGATGGAGGTACGGGGCCTCAAAAATCAGCGATCTTCACCTACGAAAGTGAGCTTCGTCGTGTGGTCCCGACATTGCTCGCTGGTTTCCCGTGCGTTTTTGGCTGAGTAGCTCCCTCCTCTTCCTCGCGACCGCGGCGTGCGACTCGAACGATCCGCCGCGCGCACCTGGGGGAAAAGACGCCTCGATCTCGACGGACAGCGGCACCTCCGACGCCGGCATCACCCGAGACAGCGGCACGACACCCGATAGCGGAACCGACGGCGGCATCACCTCAGATGGAGGCACCCCCTCCGGCGAGGAGTTGATTACCTGTCCTTCAGGACAGCAACTCGTCTTCTACTCGTGGACACCGCTCGCGCAGCTGCCCGCAGTCGGCGACCTCGAATTCAGCGGACTGATCAGCGGCACGACCGTCCTCTCCGCCGGCGACGGAGAAACACAAGGCATCCGCTTCGATCTCTGCCGCGAAAATAACGGGACGCACCACCTACACGGTGTGTTGTGGGCGAGCTACGACTTCGGTTGGCCGTATTATTTCCGCCGCGACGACTCCATCTCCGTTCCTGTTCAAGATCAGGCGGAGTACCGCGGCGGAAATCTCTTTCAACAGCGGCTTCCCGCGGATCGTATCGCAGTCACCGGGCTCGATGAAGCCGTTGCCGGTGACCTGCAGGCGCTGGAAATCCGCTTGATCAACGATACAGGCTTGCTGATCCTTGGGCACGACACCTTCGTCGCCGGTACCCACGCGCAGGTCGAAGCGAGCTCGGTGGTCTACACGACGCTCGAAGTCGTCGCCGGCGGGCTCAGCGCGGGGGACATCTTCATCAATCGGCCCTGCCCTTTCGGCGAAACGAATTACTCGAAGACGTTCACTTTGAACACTGCACAGTTCGAAGTCGATGCATGCACTTTTTTGGGCGGCGGCCACACCACCGGTTATCGAATCAATCGCCTCGCAGTGACCGACTCGAACGCCAAGCTCTCGGCCACGGAACAAGAGACGTTCACCTTCGAAGGTGAAAGCGCCGTGGAAGCCGTGATGAACTACGCTTGGAATCATCACAACGCCTGCGACTCCTTTCATCTTGCCTTGGCCCACGCGGACTATGCGGCGAGCGCATCACCGCTCGCCGGTTGCGGCTTGACCGTACCCAATGCGCCGATGCGTTCCTTCGACGAGGATCCAGTGCTCCCTGTGCAATATCGAATTCGATATCACGGCGGTTCGTGGACCGACGGCGACCTTCCGGGCTGCAATCACTATTTATTTTGCCAGTAAGATAACCAAACAACGTCTTATAGAGAGTCGATACCGCTCATGCCGCGGCCTTTGACCGCCAACATCGCTTGTTCGAGAAAGACATAGGTCGCTTTGACCTGTTGCCAAGTCCACACTCTGGGAATCGTCCACCATTGGCTCGGGGGCAGTGCATCTTGGGTGAGCTCGCCGATCCCGCGATAACCAACGCCGTTCAAGCGAAATGCAGCGTTCGATTCCAGGATGAGCACTTTGTCCGTCGGAGGGTGGTGGTCGACGATCAGGAAAGTATGGCCACCTTCCCACTGGCGCCGCCAACCCTGGACGATCGTCCAGGGCGCAGGTGGGTCGCTGGGACGTTCCGCGAGCACACCCATCTGCGCTTCCGCGACCGCGGTCACCGGCGAAAACGGATCCTCCAAAGACATCACCATCATCTGGCGATGCCGGTGCCGAGTCCAGATGAACGCAGGATTCGACTGAGCCCACGTATTGACCAAGAGCCCTTCGACGAAAGTACAACAGTTGTTCGACTTCGGCGGCGCCAGATCGAGCCCGGCGACCGAGTTGATCGTGCGCGGATAACGGGCGTCGTGGAGATCGTATTCATAACCGATGAACTCCAACAACATCTCCATCATCGCTTTTTCTTCGACCGCTGCAGAGTCATCGTTGAAATTCCGACGTACGCCGGGCGCGTGCGGCGCAGCGACGACAGCGCCGTAACGCGTATTTCGCCATCGGCTGCACAACCAGGTGCTCCCGTCGGCCACCGACGGCGTCCTGACATGGACATAGTCGGTGTCGGGTCCCGGAAAATTCACTCGGAGCTCGAGCATCTCGTACAGACCGGGCTCCACGTATCCTTCCAGAAAGCTCGACGTGTCGGGCTCCGCAAAACCTCTCAACCTACGTCCCAAAGAAAAGAACTGATTCGACATCGCTCCACTCTCCTCACCCATGCCATCGACTGGTCACCGGTCGATGTGTCTTCAGCAAATCTCCATCCGAGCCGACCCAACATCAACTCACCCGCCCGAGGTCGCGCACCTCTCCACGAGCGCGGACGGCAAAGCCCGCTGCGTCACCTGCTCGACTTTGATCACGCGACGCAGGACCTTGCAACGGTGGAGTGTGCGAGTCTCTCGAAACAGGTCGACTGCGAACAGCGGTGAAATGCGCGTCTGTCCGCGGCCCATACCGCGAAGCTGTCACGGCCTCGTGCTAGCTTCCCGCGCCATGTTCTCTCCCCTTCGTTACAAAACTACGCTCGCCCTGCTGGCGACGGTCGCCATCTCCGCGACCGCGCACGCACAAAGTTGGGATCAGCTCCTCGATACGAATGATTGGCTCGCCTCGTGGAGTCACATGAGCGCATTCGACGACGGCAGCGTCGCGCTCGTCTCCCGCGACTATCTTCCGAACTATGCCGGTGCGGGAATCTTCGTTCGTACCTATCAAAATGGGACCTGGGCTCCCACCGAACGGATCGACGCCGGTATGCCGTCTTACAATGGTCGCACCGCAGAAGTGATGGGACGTGTATTCGTCGGCGCCGCCGAGAAGAGCGCGCTCGGCGCATCACCGTTGTTCGTGATCGCCAGTGCTCGTTATTCGCGCACCGTGCTCGATGCAGACGGATTGATGTATGCACTGTTTCTCAAGAAGTGGGACGGCTACGCGTGGAGCTCGTGGGTCCGCATTACACCGGTGGGCATCGTCAATGATGTCAGCGCAGACGTCGATAGCCAGGGTTTGATTTGGTACACCTGGAACGACGGCGACAACCGCTTCAATGGAACCTATCGAGTTACCTCGTACGACCCGTCGACTTCCTCGACCGGCGCGGTTCACGTTTTGGACAACGCTTCACGGACGCTCACCTGGCGAAGCACCTCCGTGGTGATCGCGCCCGACGCGATCTGGGTTTCCTACCGCGCGCCGGACGGCATCTACGCGCGGCGTTTGGCGAACAACGGCGCAGGCCCGCTCGAGCCGCGTATGTTGGTGCAAAGCGGCTTCGCCTCCGGGCAATCTGCGGCCTTTGCCGACGGAACCTTGTGGGTGACGACCGACAGCCCGCTCCGCCTCTACCGGCACGACTGTGGAGCTTTTGTTCAAGAGACGATCGGCGGACTCTCGCCGTTCTATGAAGAGACCGAGTCTTCGATCGAATCGGTCGACTACTATTTGCCGGTCGTCGCTCCGCGTCCAAACGGCGGACTGGTGTTATTGACCGTACAACATCATCACTTCGAGGATTGGTTCGACTCTTATAACGACTTCGACATCGCTTCGTTGATCTCTTCCGATCGTTCGACGGCCGGGGTGTGGTCGTATCCGGTGACGATCGATCCGGACGAGTCGTGGTCAGAGATCGGCAATTCGGTATCGAACACCGGCGCGGGATTGTTCATCGCAGGCACGAAAGCCAGCGGCGGATTGTTCGTCTACCAGCGTCCTTAGCCGCTTCCTTGTTTCGCGAGCTCAGCCGAGGCGCGAGAGGAGCTGATCGATCCGCTCCAGGCTCTCTTTTTGCTCCTCGCTGTTCGCTTCGCGGAGCGCGCTCCAGTTGCCGAGGACGAGCGTATTTTTGTCCGCGCTCTTCAACCAATGCGCAAAACCGCGGCCGGCATAGCCGTGAATCAAACCGTGCCCGGCGAGTTTCTCGAGATCACTTTTGGCCCGCGCCCGCGCCGCTTCGCCGACTCCGGTGTCCGTCTCTTTCAACGGAGTGAGGCTCGCGTCGGGGGCCGCGCCATAACGCGTGACCAAGACGCTCTCGTGATCGCTGAACGGCAGATCCGCGAGCACCTCGGGTGCAACGGAGAGCTTCAGCGCTTTGAGCTCGTTCAAGCTGTTGGCCGTCTTCGCCAGGTTCGCCGTCAGGCCCACGTGGATTTCGTGATGACCTGATCGAAAGGCCAGTGGCCCGGGAAGCTCTTCGATACCCGGCAAAGCGCGGATGCCTTTCAACACTTCGTGTGTGCGCTCTTCCGCGGGCGCATTTTTCGCGCCTTCGACGATCTTCTGGACTGTTTGTGCGACGTTCATCGCATCTTGCCCTTTCTCATGGAGGCGGCGTGTAGCCCGTGGATTTAGAGGCTCGGGCGTTCCGGTTGATGATGAAGAAGGGGGCGACCAAGTCCCCGAAGAAGTGGTTGTTGTTGTCGGGAGCCATGTACGGGAAGGAAACCGAGAGACCATTATTACCATACCCCCAATCGCCGATCATCATCTTGACCAGATCTTGGCTGCGCGGATCGAGGCCGCGGAAGAAGGTGGATTCTGAGAGCGGCTCGATGATGCGGCCCGGCAGATAGCTGCGGGTCGCGTGGGCACCGCCGAGCAAAGCTTGCGCTTCGGTCGTCGACACCATCGGCGAAATGTACACGCGGCCGCGGTGCGCACTGTTGAGCATCGACGCGACGGAGGCCAAGCTGTCGCCGGTGCCTGCGACGTCGTCGAGAACCGCGAGCGCCGTGTTTGGTCCGAGGTTGCGGCGCGCCAGATCGTTCGGCCCGCTGATGTAACGATCGACCGGCGTACCCGTCGCGGAGCGATGCGCCATCGCCATGGTCGCATAACTCTTCGTTTGATTCGGTATGTAGAAATAGACGTCTTCCGGGCGAATGCCGTGTTGATTCGCGAGCTGCATGATCTTCTGATTTTGATCCGTCAGATCTTGTGCAATACGTCGCGGGCTGTAGACCTGCGCCTGCTGCGCCAAGAGCTGCCGTGCGTGATCGCGATACTGCGCCGGTAACTTGTTCAAGACACCGTCGAGCTCGGCGGTGGTGAAACCGGCCGCACCGTTCAAACGCGCCGCAGTCGCCGCCGGGGTATTGACCCCGACATTGGCCCCGTCCACCGTTTGCACCCGCCCTGCGAGCGCCGGATTCGCGCGCCGCAGCGTGTCCATGGTGCGCTGATCGAGCGCCATGTTCACGGCATCATCGAAGGTCTTCGCACCCCCTTGCGTTTGAATACGACGTGCACTGTCGAGCAGTGTTTGCGTCCGGCCGGCGATCGAATCGATCGTCGGGGTATTGAACATATTGAAGCCGTCGTTGAACCCACGCGGATTCAAGAGGATCGCATTGTTGTCGGCGACCGCTTTGGCGAACGCGGGATCCGTTTGAATGCGGTGCAGCGCCACGTCGTCGAGAACGACCATGGACTTCGGCCCGAGTGTACTGGTACTGCCAATGCCGTGCCCGCCCGTCGGGGTCACGCCGGCGAAGTTTCCTTTGCCGGAGAGATACACCATATTGTCGGCGAGCGACCCGCCGCCGGGAGTGTAGAGCTGGGCGCCCGCCGCCAAATGAGGTTCCATCGCTTTGCGCAGATCGTTCAACGACTCGATATTGCCGTATCCCGTCGAGCGCGACAGCACAGTGCGCGCCTGGTCTTGGAGCTCCGCCGGGAAACGCGCGACGATCTTGTCGATATCTCCCGCATCGAAAACGCGCAGTTGATTGTTCAGTCCGCGGACGACGTCGTCGTTGGTCATCGCGGCCGCATTGACCGCGGGACGAGCCGCCGCGGCGGGCGCGTTCGCCGGTGCGGGACGAACCGCCGGATTTGCCGGATCAGGCGCAGCTGCCGGTTTGGCCGGGTCGACGGGTCGCGCCGCGTCCGCCTCGGCTCGGAGGCGTGGCGGTGGCTCGGTGATCCACTCACCTTTCCAGTTCTTCTTTAGATTGAGTAGATTCCCATCTGTATCAATCGGCCGGCCTTTCCAATCGGTGTTGATATGACTCGGAAGGCCCGAAGGACGCACACCTGCTTTCCACAGTTTGCCCAGTCCTTTGGTGGCACCTTCGCCGAGCGGGAACAGCGCCGCGCCGATCACGGCACCTTTGAGTCCACGGCCGAGCGGATCTTCTTCACCCTTGATCAGCGCACCGCCGGCTCCGTTGACGAAGCCGTCGGCCGCGCCGATCGGGACACGTGTTGCGGCAAAGATACCGGCGCGCGTCAGCCAAGGAATCGTCTCTCCTTCGGCGAGGCCCACGGCGGCGCGTTTCAACAACGTTTCGCCCGCTTTTTTGGTGGCCATCATCGAACCCGCGCCGGTGAGGCCGTTCAAGCCGCCGGTCGCACCATCGATGAAGATGTTGCCTTGGTACTCTCCACTTCCGGTGATCGCGTCGAGTCCCTTGACGCCCACTTTGACCGAGGCACCGATCGCGATACCGACCGCAAGTGATGCGCCGCCGGTGACCGGAGCGAGCGCCGCGCCGCCGACTGCAGCGATCGTCGAAGTCACATCCGCGATACCGTCGACCCACGCTTTCTGCGAGCCCTGGTACTTCTGCATGTGTGTGCGCACACCGCCCAGCTTGCCTTCCAGGCCTTTGAGTCGCGCGTCGTACTCTTTGAGGAACTCCTCATGAGTTCCCTTGAAATTGCCCAGATCACGAACGGCGTCGCGCGCAAGATATGCATCTTGGATCGTTCGTTTGACGGCATCGCTACCCAGATTGCTGTCGACGATCCAGCCGCCGTCCGAGCCGATATGGTTCTTGAGCCAGTTGGCGCCGTTGCCGACGACGCCCTGATCGTCGAGCATCCGTGCAAAGTGGTGATCGAGATTGCTGACTTGTTGGCCGATCCCGCTGACGGTTTGATTCCGCAGTTTTCCTTCGAGACGTTCAATGCTGTAGCGCGAATAGTCGCGCGCCACGACCTCGTTCATCTCCGGTGAGAGCTCACCGAGCGGTTTCCTCAGATAGGCGATCGGGTTGTTCGGATCTGCCTTGATCGCCGCTTCCCGCGCCGCGAAGTCTTCGATTTTCGCCGCGCGCATCTCATCGACGGTCTTGTAGTAGAGCGAATTCGACTTCTCGCGTGAGGCGGCAAAATTCGCCGGGTTTTGCGCGAAGACGTCAGGATTTTGTTTACGGTAGTCTTCCGCCGTACGCAGTCCGCGGAACGCATCGTATCGACTGATCGACTTGCCGTCTTTCTCCGCGAGATCGCGCATGAAGTTGGCGCCGTCGACGCCGTACCAGCGGCTGTCGTCACCCCATCCGTTCTGGCGATATTCGGTTTGCAGCCGATCGAAGTGTGGTCCGAGCTTCTTCTCCAGTTGGCGTGTTTCGTACAGTTGTCGGTGTTGATCGACGACCCGTTGATCTTCCGGCGAAAGTTTGTCGTAAGGTGTCTTCAGCTTCGTCGTCGGATCGCCCGGATTCGCGAAGATCTCGCGCCGCTGCGCATCTTCGGCGCGAAGGCGGGATTTTTCGCCTTCGTACCGCGCCATGAACGGCTTGTCATTGCGGCGCTCCGGCGTGAGCGCCCAGGCCGGATCTCGCGTCAAATAGCGGTCGATATTGGAGCCGGTGGGATCAGTATCCACCGCAGGTTTTGGCGGTTCCTTCGGTGCATCCTTCATCCACCCGGGTTGCGGGCCTTTGCCTTCCAACCACTGTTTCAGATCACCGCGATTGCCACCGAGGCCGCCCGTACCTCCGAATCCGTTGAGGTCGAGCTTGAAGTCCGTCTTCTTGTCGGGATGACAATCTGCACAGTTGACCCCGCCCCTCATCAGCAGACTTTTGTCGAACGGCTTTTGTTCTTTCCATATGTCCGCATTGAACATATGGTTGACTGCACGATCATCGAGGAAGAGATGTTCACTTCCCTTCTTGATGTTCGTGTTCGGCGCGTATTTTTCGTGATCCGCGGGACGCAGGCGATCGACCAGGGCCAGCCCGTCGGCGGCATCGTTCTTGGAGATCGTTTGTACATCCGCGCGCCGGAGTGCGTCGGCCGCCGTTCGTTCGTCGGGCGTCGCTGGACGCATGACCAAATCGTCGGCGCGTTTTTTCCACGCCGTGCGATCCGCGTCCGCAACACCTTGTCCACCGGCGGCGGCCCGCAGCCGATCCGCTTCGCGCACGCGAAGCTCGTCGGACGCCTTGCGCGCGGCAGCTGGATCGTCGCCGAAGAAGCGCCGTGTCGAGTCGTCGCCTCCACGTCCGAGCGGCGCGAGCTTGTCTGAGTAGCGATCTGCGAGGTTCGCGCGATTGAGCGGCGCCATACCTTTCGCGGCGCCGTCGAAGCGGCGATCGATCTCTGCATTCGTCTCCGCAGGTTTCAATCCACCTACGCCGAAAGTGCTCAGTCTGAACGGAGGTGCATCCGCGGCCTCGCGCTGTTTGCGGTGCCAATCACCTTCGATGCAGCGCCGGCTGTTCAACAGGGGATTTCTCAGCTCACGCTCCGCTTTTTCGCGCTTCCACGCATCGAGCTCTTTTTCTTCCTCTTGATGTTGTTTGAAACGGGCTTCGCTTTGAATCTGTGAATGTGTCGGGAGCGTCGCGAGCGCTTTGTCCTCCGCGTCGCGTTTGACTTGTGCAGGATCCGGCGCCGCCGGTGCGGGGGCCGGGCCCGTCTTCTTCTCACCGGTGTTTCGATCCACCCGCACGAACTCTTCGGGCAGCTGTTTCGCCGGCTCTTTGGGCGCCACGTCTTTGGTCGTAGCGACTTTCGGCGGACTACTCGTCTTCACCGGCGCAGCTTTGGTCGCGGGCGGCTTCGCAGCCGCGGGCTTGGGAGCCGCGGTTTTCGCCGGCGCCTTGGGAGGCGTCGCCGGTTTTGGAGCAGGCTTGGGCGCCGGTGGGCTCCCGCCGGCTTTGGTGGTCGTCGTCACCGGAACAGATGCGATTGCAGGCGGTGGACCAACGGCGCCGCTTGAAATGAGCCGTGTTACACTGCCTTCGCGCGCTGTTCGCCTGCACGCGCTCCGGTGCATGCGCCGGCCGGCGGCGCTCGCTCCTACTTGTACCAACGACGGCGCATGAGTGTCGCGGAGACGCAGTAGCCCCGCCGCCTCCATCGATCGCAGGAGAGGCTCGCGGTAATCGCTGATCGATGATCGACGTGTCTTTCGACACTGACAAGCTTCTCACCGCTTGGAAGAGCGGCGATCGCGCGGCTGGCGCACTTTTGTTCGATCGGTACTACGAACAATTGGCGAGGTTCTTCGCAAACAAAGTCCCGGAGGCCCATCAGGAGGATCTCCTACAAGAGTCTTTTCTTGCACTGGTGGAGAACATCGAGTGTTTTCAAGAACGCTCCAGCTTCCGCACCTATCTGTTCGGCATTGCGCACAACGTGCTCCACGATCATCTGCGCAAAGTCGCCCGCCGCGGTGTCCGCGAGGACACTTCGTTCGATCTCGAAAGGATCTGCGTCGCCGCGCTCGGCCCTTCGCCGGCGACGGCTGCAAATCAACACGAGGAACAACGCATCTTGCTCGAAGCCCTACGGCACATCCCCGTGATGCATCAGATCGCGCTCGAGCTTCACTATTGGGAGAATCTCACCCAACAAGAGATCGCGGAAGTGCTCGGTGTACCGCTGGGCACGGCGAAGACTCGATTGCGCGACGGCCAACGTTATCTACGCATTCAGCTCGAAAAGAGAATGCATGATCGGAGCACCGTTGGTGGATGAGATCGAGCGCGAGACTGACGGGGAGCTCGATCGCAGCTTGCGCCGGCTTTCGTCGGCGTTCGACGGCGGCGCGATCGCCGAGCTGCGGCGCGCGCTCGTGAAGGATCGTGTTCTTTCGGCGCACGCACAAGGAGTACGCGCGGGGCGATTTCGAGTATTGCGACAGCTCGGTGCCGGCGCCATGGGTGCCGTCTACGAAGCACATGACGAGCTGCTCGATCGTAAGATCGCGCTGAAGCTGGTCCGCGCGGAGAACGAAGAAGCGAAGCTGCGGGTCGCCCGCGAGGCGCGCGCTCTGGCGAAAGTGAACAATCCACACGTCGTCGCAGTCCATGAGATTGGGGAGCATGAAGGACAACTGTTCATCGCCATGGAGCTCGTCATCGGGCGCTCGCTGGAAGAATGGATGCGCGAAGCTCCGCATACCTGGGAAGAGATTCTCGCCGTCTATCTCGAAGCCGGCCGCGGGCTCTGTGCAGCACACGCAGGAGGTGTGATCCACCGCGATTTCAAACCGGCGAACGTCTTGCTCGGCGAAGACCACCGTATTCGCGTCGCCGACTTCGGGCTTGCTGCTCGAAGTGAAGAGGAGCTCGGGAGCTCGGACGGCGGCACTCCCGGATTCATCGCCCCGGAGCTGCGGCGCGGCGAGCCGGCGAACGAGAAGACCGATCAATATAGTTTCGCAATCTCGCTCTATCGCGCGTTGTTCGAGCCGCCTCGCGGTGCGCCGTTTCGGATCTCGAAGATCCTGGAGCGCGGGTTCGATGAAGCTCAGAACAAACGTTGGCCCTCGCTCGATCTTTTGCTCGCGGCTTTGGCGCATGCCGCAGGTCGAGGCGCGCGGCGCAAAAGGACAGCCCGGATCCTCGCAGCACTCTCGATCCTCGCCGCAACCGTTTTCGTGCTCCGTCTCGCGTCTGCCGGCCGCACTGTGGAGAGCACGAAGGCGAGCAGCGTACGTGTCGCGGCGGAGCTCGCAGCTCGCGATCCCCGCGCGGCAGCCGAGGTATTACTCTCCATTCCCGCGCCAGAAAACACGCCCGGTTGGCGCGAAGCCGCGCTGGCAACACTGCTCGAAGTCCCGATCGTGGAGCACCGGCCGAAATCACTTTTTCCGGAGAGTCCTTTCTCCGTCAGTGCGGAATATGAAGTGTTTCGACGGTCCTCCGATGGACAACAGAAGTCGCTCCGCAAGCTGCCGGAGCTGAACCGCGACCCCAAAATGTTGTGGTCCTACTACTTCAGTCCACAAGGCGCGCACCTCGCCGCGGTGAGCTCCGCCGAAACTGTGCTCCTCTTCGATCTGCAACAACCAAGTCGCAAACCGAGCACTCATACGATCGGCGTTCGTTCTCCTCGCGCGACCTACAGCGCAAACGAAAGAGTATTGGTTTTGTGGAATCGAGACGATCGTTTTCAAGTCGTCGACCTCACCGGCCGCGCCGAGCTCCGACTCTTTCACAACCCTGAAGGTGAGCTGGGTGCGATCGGCATCAGCAACGACGGTCGCTTCTTGATCACCGGCCCGACCCAAGGGCCGGCTCGACTGTGGAGCTTGGAAGACGTCGATCCGCTGCAGAGCTCGAAAATTCTCGGACACGGCAACAACATCTTTCGCGCCGAATTTTCGCCCGACAACCGGCGCGCGCTGACCGCCTCTCACGATCGCACACTCCGCGTTTGGGACCTCGACACACACCGATACTTCGTGCTCGGCGGGAGACACGACGGACTGACGCGACTCCGTTTCAACGCAGACGCGAGCAAGCTCGAGACCCGCACCATCGACGGACTTCGCGTCTACGATCTCCGTGCTCCACGCAGCTATGTCTTGCCGGCTCACGACGGGAGGATCTGGTCGGCCGTGCTCAGCCACGATCGCACGCTTCTAGCCACCGCAGGTTTCGACTCCACTGCTCGTATCTGGGATCTGGAAGGCCAAGAACCAGTACGCGTGCTCCGCGCTCACACCGGGAGCGACGTGTACTCAGTCGCCTTCAGCAACGACGATCGGCGCCTGGCAACCGCGGGAAACGACGGCACCGCTCGAGTGTGGGACGCCGCCACCGGCGAACAACTCAACAACTTCGCCGGACACATGCATTGGGCCTACGGCTTGGCCTTTAGTCCAGATGGCCGCTGGTTGGCCACCGGCGACAAAAGCGGCGCGTTGCGTTTGTGGCCCCTGGAGAGCTTCGCCTCTCCGCGTGTCTTGGAGCCAGGATGCAGCGCGCGGATCAAACGATTGGATCTGATCCGTTTCTCCGCGGACGGCAGCCGCATCGCGGCGCAAGAATGTGGCTGCGACGGTGGAACGTGCATCTATCGACTAGATACTTTCCAAGTGGAGAGTCGCATCACTGACCAACCTTTTATCGACAGTCGCGCGCTGCAGCCTTTCGACGAACGGCGTTGGTTGTTGCCGCATGCCCACGGAGCACTGCAACTATGGGATGCACAAGCGGGTCGTGTGGAACAATCTTTCGGCGCGGGGCACGGCCGAATCTTCGCGATCGACGTCAGTCCCGATCGCCGCTTATTGGCCGCGGCGTCGGCGAACGGAACGGCGCAGATTTACGATCTCGGCCGCACTGAGCCGATCGCCATATTGAGCGGTCACCAAGACTGGGTCGTCGACGTCCGTTTCGATCCCGAAGGCCGGCGCGTGATCACCGCATCTTATGACGGCACTGCGCGAGTCTTCGATCTCGACCGGCCCGGCGAACCGTTGGTGTTGCGCGGGCACACCGACAAGGTACGGTTTGCGGCCTTCGCGCGCGGCAGAAAGATCGTCACCGCCTCCTTCGATGGAACGGTGCGCGTGTGGAACATCGACCTCGATCAGTCGACAGAGTCGCTCACCGCGGAGCTCACTGCATCTCTGGGCAAATGATTCGCTGTGTGCCCACCCGCGACGGATTTTCTCCACATCCCGGCGGCGGTGGAGGCGGCGGAGGCGGTGGCGGATATCCGCAGTCGAGCGGACAGCTGCTCTGGCCCTCGAGCGCATTGCAGTAGGAGTCTCCGCAAAACGGCACTCCGCGTCGTGCGGTACGCAGTCGGGTGTTGTCTCCGTCGGAGATGATCAGCTTCGCGTCGTCGATCCACGACACATTTTTCGGATCATAGTCGTTGGTGCTGGGCACGGAGCCCGGCCAGGTGATCGGGTCTTCATCGTCCGAGTAGATCGATCCTTTGCCGTTCGGCACCGAGAAGGTGAACGACGAGCCTGCGAACACACCATAATTGAATCCGACGTTCGGCAGAGATGTCGCCGGCGAAGGCCCGCCGCGGAACAGACAGAAATGCAGACGCGTGTTCGTATTCATGACGTTCGGGTAGATGATCCCGGTGTAGTTGTTCCCGTTGTCATCGTCTTCGTTGTCGAACTGTCGCTCGAAGTGATACGACCCGACCGGGCACTGTCCGGAGAGCAGCAACACGGCATAGTTTGCGCGCGTGTTGTTCAGCGTGCTCAAAGAGCGGAATTGTGTGCCGTCGACACTACAGAATTTATAGGTGATGTTACCTGAAGAATCGAGCCGCGTCGCGCCGACCCAGCCGTCGAGATCGCTCGCTTCGTCGTGATCTTCGTTGTCCATGTCGATGCGGACCTCCGTGACGCCCGCGGGACAACTCGCTGCGTCGGGGATGACACCCACGCGCGAGGGGCTCATCCCATAAGCGAGCTGCGCGCCGAGCATGTCGTACGACGTCAAGGTGAGATCACCTTCGTTGGACCCCGCACATTGTGGAATGTGCATAACAGAATCCGAATCGTAGGCGGTGAGCGGTGCCCAAGCCGATTCGTCACAGTCGCCGGCCTCCGAAAGGCGCGCATTTTCGTGTTTGAAGCCGAGCACGTGGCCCAGCTCGTGACGAAGAATGCCGGTGAGCGACCAGTTCGAGTGCGTGAAAGCGTCGCTGTCGAGTCGTACTCGCCGGTTGATGCGGTCGTCGGTGTTTGGGAAAAAGGAACGCGCCGGAAAGTTTCCGGTCAGCTCACCCGGGACGACCTCGAAGAGCGTGGCGTTGTTGTTCGCGCAGGTTCCGTCGTTCGCGCTCAGATGTGTAAAATTCGCGCCGGTCCAGGTCTCCCACTCCGCGGACGCGGCGATCATCGCAGTCACGACTTCGTTGTAACGAGCACCGAAAGCGGTACTCACGCAGTACGTTAAATTCAAACGTTGAGTGCCATCCCAGACGATGGCGCGCGTCCCGCTGGTATGAACGGCGAGCGCGCCTTGAATGATATGCGAATCGTAGTATTCGCGAAGCTCGGCGAGATCCTGAATTACGTAGTCACCTTCGACGACGTAGAAGCCTGTTTCTTCGTCGATCAAAACCTTGGCCTCAAACTCCTCGAAGCTGATTCCTCCTGTCCGCACCTCGACCTTCGGCGGAGCCTCTTGCTCCACACAACCCGCGAGCGCGACCCAACCGGCCAACCACGTAGCACCTGAACGAGAGAACAACCGAACGCTCCAACCCACGCGAAAACCTCCCTCGCGGCGCACGAATATTGAGCGCCGCATCTCGGTAGTCGCCCGAGCGGTCCGGTTGGATTGGAAAAAAAACACCGGCTCGACCCTAGGGATATTCAGGGTCAGGTCAATTCGGCCGCATGCTCCCCTACTCTGGAATCGCGTTGAGCTCGGAAGTGATGATCACCTATTTCGTCGGCTGCGGCTGAGACTCTACTTTCGGTGCTCGCCAATCTTGAGCGCGACTGCGCACCACATGGTCCTTGCTCGAACCGGCGGCTATTCCCACCGAAACAAACGCTGCATCTGCACTGCTGTAGTAACGATTGTTGCTCAGGGAGCCGGCATAAGCGCCGTCCTGCGTATGCAGATTGACGATGACGTGTGAAGCGCCGCCGGCGTTCGGCGACCGGGTCTCCGTCGAAGCTTTGAATCCAGCCGCTTCCATGGCCATGGCCACATCGTAGGCGTACACTTCACAATCGCCGTGCATCTTACCGGTGGGATCGACGGTGACGGTGTTGTTTCCGTCGCGTTTATAGTCGATGTCGTTGCCGATCTCTCCGCGATGCCGGTAGAATGGATCCGTCACTTTCGCGAGATCCTCGGAGACGTGTTGCGCCACCTCGGCGTCTGTCTGTTTTAAAGCATCCGTGTCTTTCAGCGACCTGTAGTGTTCGGCGCGAACCTTGGCGAAATCCTCGAGATTTTTGCGCGTCGGTGGATTCTGCACATCTTTGACGCCGGCATCTTTCATCGTTTGCAGGGCGCGCATGCGGCCCGCCGCCGCTTGGAAATAATCCGCAGTGCCCGTGGCTTTCGGCGATTGCGCGAGCTTGTCGAATTCCGCCGCCGTTGCCTTGAAGTCTCCAGTGTTCTTCTTGAGAACCGCGTTCTCATAGTCGCGGATCGACTTCGGGGTCACTTCACCTTTGTCGAGCGCCACCGGCGGAGAGAAGATCGGATCCTTGAATTTCTCGCGCAGCGACAAGTTGTGAATCGCTTCGGAGCGTACGCGCAGAGCGGTCGCCGAAGCCACATCACTCGGCTGACCCGCCTTCTGAAAAACGGCCGCCGACTCTCCGAGCCCTTCGGCAACGATATCGCCCGTGCCGGCCACACCGCCGAGGTCCATCACTGTGACCGCACCCGGTGTCTTCGAGGTCAGCACCGACTTCGGCTCACCGACCGACGCCAAGTACACATGTCCACTCTCACGAAACGCGGCGATCGCCTCTTTCTCCTGTTTCGCGGCCCGGAATTCGTCGCCCGCATTCTCCAGCATCTTCGCTTTTTTCTCGTCGTTTTTCTCGAGCGCGGCCGCCTGTTTGAAAGCGACGGCGGCTTTGCCGTGCATCTTCTCCATCTCCGCGGGGAGAAACTTTTCGGACAGGCTCATCTGTTGCGCGGCTTTGGCGTAGAGCTCCGCCCTGGTCTTTGGATCAGTGGCCTTTTCGGCGAGCTGCAGATTCGCTCGCGCGGCCATGGCGTGGCCCTCTTTGGCGCGCGCCGGATCCTGGAGGGCCGTGAGATATTCGGCTGCTTTCGCGCCCATCTCGGCCTTCTGGACAGGTGTGCCGCTGTTTTCGACCGACTTCATCTCGCCGGCGACTGCGTCCGCGGCTTCGCGGGTCGCCGCCGCGCGCAGCTCTTTGGGCATGGGCGGTTTTCGCGCTTCCAGGGCCCGCGCCAGCTCCACTGCGCGCTGCGTGCCGCTCGCTTGATCCGCCGCCAAGAGGTGCGCGCGATAGTCGGTCGCTGGAAAATTTTTGCCGTTTGATTGTTCGATCGCCGCTTCGGTGGAGGCGACTTTCAGCGCTGCGCGCCCCGCCGGAATGACGTGTTTTTCGAGGCCTTCCGGATAGAATTTTTTGTCTTCGCGGATCGCGTCTTCGAAGTTGCCCTTCGCACTTTTGTACGCGTCCAGCGCTGCGGGTTTGTCGGTCGAGGAGAGCGCATCGCCGAAACGCATCCAACGTTGTCCGAGATCCATACCGCGATCGAAGCCGTAAGATTGCCCGATCCCCTTCTCGACTTTGTTGACGTCCAAGTTGCCGATCGTCCGCGCCTCGCCGTTCTTTTGAATCGAGAGTCCGGCCTTTTGATAAGCCTCAATGCCGTTCAGACCCCAATCAGCGACCGAGTTTGGATCCCAGTGGTCGAGCGTCGCCAAATGTGGCCCGACACCCATCCGCGAGACGGCGTTCGCATAGGCGTCGCCCGCCTTTTTATACATTTGTGTCGCACCGGCTTTGTCACCTTTGGCTGCGAGCTCGTCGCCCGCTTTCATATAGAGCGAGCCGGCATGTGCATAGTTTCGGGCGGCGGCAGCTTTGGCTTCGGCGCGAACCGCATAACCTGTCCCTTTGGCCATCATCCCGGACGCGACATCGAGCTGTTCGGCGGCTTCTTTGTATTTGCCCGCCTTCTCCAGTTTCCCAGAGGTTTCCATCGTTTTGTCGAGCTTCGTTTCCGCGATCTTTTGTTCGGCGATCGCCGCAGCGTTCATCTTCGGCGGCGCCGGAGTGCCGAAGATCCCCAGTCTCGTCCGGGCCGCGATCGTATCGATCGGATCCGGGGAAAGAGGCGCGGAAGGAAACGCGACCGGTTGCGCTGATTTCGCGTGTTGGTACATCGCATCGGCGCGATTGAGCGAGGTCGCGCCACCCTTCGACTGCGTGTCGAGCGTGTGCAGGCGATCGTAGAGCTTGCCGAAGTCTTCGCCGCGGATGACCTGATCCTTCGGCGTGGAGTGGACCATTCCTTTGAGGACGGGATCACTTTGAATCAGCTCGCGATCCGCCTTCGGCAACGACGCGAGGGAGACGGATTTCATCTCGGTCCCCAGGCTGACGTAGTCGTTGCGTGTCCGGTGCGCGGTGATGCCGAGGCCCATGCAGAGCAAAAGGAGCAGCCTGCACACCGCCGCGGATCCACACCGGATCTCTGCGCAATCGCGCAATTTCTGCGCGGCCTCCTCGAGCAGATTCGGCGCGCCGCCGGGGGCGCTCAGAGCTCGAACGGCGGGATGACACGTCCGTCGATATCGGTGAATCCGTATTCCACCGCGAGCTCACCGGCATAAAGCACGCGTCCGCTCTTCTTTTCGACCTGCGGATCCGCGGCCAACGCGGCGATGGCGCGCCCCAAATATCGCGGCGATTCCGTGCGCGACAGCTCCGGCTTCTCCTGCCAATGTGCTTCGTCGGTTTGGAATGCGCCGAGAATGATCTCCGTACGCATCCACCCCGGCGCGACCGCCACCGAGCTCACCCCGTGCGGCCGCAGTTCCTCGGCGACACCGAACGCGAGACGATTCATCGTCGCTTTTGCCAAATCGTAGAAGAGGTTTCCGCGCAGATAACGATCGCGATCCCAATAACTCGTGGTCACGATGAGGCCGCGCTTCTGTTTGATGAACAACGGAGCCGCCGCATGACAGGCGACGATGTGATTGCGCACCCCGTGGTCGAACATGGAGACCCAATGTTCGAGCGGCTGCTCCCAAAACGGCGAGCTCAGCGAGGCCATGGTGAAAGACTCGTGGCCACCCCACGCGTTGTTGACCAAGAGATCCAGCTTCCCTTGTTCACGCTCCACTCGGGCGATCAGCTCGCGAACTTGGGCCGCGTCCGTATGATCGCAGCGCACGGCGATCCCTTTTCCGCCGGCCGCCGTCACTTCCTCCGCCGTCTGATCGATCGTACCTGGCATCTTGGCCATCGGGCTTTGTTCGAGGAACCTGCCGTAAGTGTCCGCGGGGACATCTCGAGTGCTTCGCCCCGTCACGTAAACGGTGGCACCCGCGGCGCCGAGCTCTTGCGCGATCCCGCGTCCTCCGCCCCGGCTGCCTCCGGTGACGATGGCGATCCGTTCTCGTAATTTCTGCATGCGGGCGAGACTAACGGGAGCCGACGCCTGAATCCAGAGCCGCCTTTACGCTGTGGAGCGAGGGCACCGTTCGGTGTGTTCTATCAAGCCTCCCGACGCGACGATCGATGAAAGCGACGCGACCTGGAGATCGACGATCACCGCCTCGACCGAGGCTGGAGACAGTTCCTGTCCGCAAGGACACGTCAACAAAAACACTCTGAGGTCACGCCGATATCCCTGCCCTGATTTCACCGGAACACGGTGCGCGTGGCAGGACTCCACGTCCTGAGATCGCCCTCTTCTACACATCTGGAGCGGCGCGCAACCTGCAATCCTCCCGGCACCTATGCGTAATAAGAAAACCTATACGACTTTGCTCACGCTCGGGCTCGCGGTCGCGGGCGGGACTTTTGTTGGTTGTAACCGAACCGGGCAAGGCGCCGCGATCGGAGCGGGCGCAGGCGGCGCAGCGGGTGCGGGCATCGGCGCGGTCGCGGGCGGGAAGAAGGGCGCGGCGATCGGCGCGATCATCGGAGCCGTCGTCGGCGGAACGACCGGCGCTTTGATCGGACGAAAAATGGATCAACGCGCGGAGCAGCTGCGAAAAGATCTCGAAGGCGCGAAGGTCGAACGCGTCGGCGAAGGAATCTTGGTGACGTTCGAGTCCGGCATCCTCTTCGACGTCGACAAAGCAGAGCTGCGAGCGAACGCTAAAGAGAACGTGGGCAAGCTCGCCGAGGTGCTCAAGCGCTACGACGACACGGATATCGTGATCGCCGGACACACCGATGACACCGGCTCGGCGGACCACAATCTCGAGCTTTCAAACCGTCGTGCCGACACCGTCGCGGAGTACGCGCGGTCGCTCGGCGTCGAGAATGATCGAATTCGGATCGTCGGCGAGGGCGAAAACGTGCCCGTCGCGGCGAACACCAGCACGGAAGGTCGCCAAGAGAATCGCCGTGTTGAGATCGCAATCTTCGCCAACGACGACATGAAAGACGAGCTCGCGAGCAACGAATAGTCCCACCGTCTCAGGCAGAGCCATCACACGTCGAGCGACATCAAGAAGACGCTCTACCCCCCTTGGCCGCGCAGCCGGCTCTCGATACTTATTCCTCTGCGCAAGGGCTCTAGCTCTCGCCAAAGGACTCCATGAGAAAATTTTCGCGCTCACTCGCTTTCGTTTCTGCCTTCGCTTTTGTCACCGCGTGCGGTGACGACCCGCCACCTGATCCAACGGGCACGGCGCCGAAGATCACCAGCACCGCTGTCCTCGCGGCCAAACAAGGCGAGCTCTACAGCTACATGGTGACGATCACCGGCAATCCCTCGCCGGCGCTCGCAGCGACGAATAAGCCCGCATGGCTCACGCTCGAAGGACGTTTGCTCTCGGGTACACCCACGCTCACCGATGTCGGCATGCACATGGTGACGTTGAGCGCGACGAACGGCGTTTCGCCGAACGCGACCCAGACCTTCACCATTACGGTTACGGCCGGAGATACGACGGCAGCGCCGCTGTTCACCAGCACGGCGCCGACCACCGCTGCCGTCGGCGTCGCGTACACGTACGCGGTCACCACGAGCGGAACACCTTCGCCGGAGATCGTCGCGGGGACGCTTCCCTCATGGCTCTCCTTCGATGCCGCGACGAACACCCTCTCCGGTACACCGGCCGCGGGTGACGTTGGCGACCACGCGATCACTTTGACCGCGAGCAACGGCATCAGCCCCGACGCGACGCAGACGTTCACCATCGCCGTCGCGTCGAATTCGGTGGCTCCGTCCTTTACCAGCACGCCGATCACCGCGGCCAACGCAGAGCAGGCGTACAGCTACACGCCCACTGCGAGCGGCACGCCGAATCCCACGATCACCGCGACGATGCTTCCTTCGTGGCTGACGTTCACCGGTGGTGTTTTGTCGGGAACGCCGAGCGCGGGAGATGCGGGCGATCATGACGTCGTCCTCACCGCAGCGAACGGAGCTTCGCCGGACGCGACGCAGTCGTTCACCATCACCGTCGCTCCCTTGCCGCAGACGGCGCCGACCTTCACCAGCGTGCCGCCGGCCTCGGCCCTCGCGGGAACCGCGATCAGCTACACCGCGACGGCGGACGGCAATCCGACGCCTTCGATCACCGCGACCACGCTTCCGGCATGGCTCAGCTTCGATACCGCGACGGGTATTCTCTCCGGAACGCCGGCCGTGGCCGACGTCGGCGATCATCTGGTGGAGCTCACCGCAGCGAACGGCATCGCGCCGGCCGCAGTGCAGTCGTTCACCATCAATGTGAGCAGCACGGGTGTCGCGCCGAGCTTCACCAGCACGCCGATCACCACCGCGGTGGAAGGCGCGCTCTACAGCTACAGCGTCACTGCGGACGGAACACCGACTCCGACGCTCGCGCCGAGCGCGATGCCGGGTTGGCTCTCGTTCGATGCGGCGACCGGTGTCCTCTCGGGCACACCGACCGCGGCGAACATCGGTGCGCACAACATTGAGCTGATCGCGAGCAACGGCATCGCGCCGAACGCGACGCAGATCTTCACCATCCAGGTGACCGCAGGGACAGCTCCAGCGATCACCAGCACGCCGGTGACCACCGGTGAAGACGGCCAACCGTACAGCTATCAAGTGACTGCGACCGGCAATCCGCCGGCGGTGATCACCGCGACCGTTCTGCCCGCGTGGTTGACGATCGACGCGACCGGTCTGCTCTCGGGCACCCCGGCAACGACCGATGTCGGCCTCCACAACGTGGTGATCAGCGCGGCGAACGGTGTCGGCACCGCAGCGACGCAAGCTTTCACCATCAACGTGCTTCCGGCTCCCTCGGCGCCGGTGTTCACCAGCACCCCAGTGACGGACGCGCCCTCGGGCCAGCCATATTCATACACGGCCTTCGCCACCGGAAATCCGGTACCTGTCCTTTCGGCCAGCTCGGCCGGCGGCGGTGCTCTGCCGGTGTGGCTTGCGTTCGACGCAGCAACCGGTGTCCTCGCGGGCACGCCGACCCCGGCGGACGTAGGTGACTTCCAGATCGAAATCACCGCGGCGAACGGCACATTGCCGGACGCGGTGCAGGCGTTCACCATCAGCGTCGCGGTCGTCACCACGCCGCCGGCGATCACCAGCGTTGCGGTGCTGAACGCGCAAGCTGGCCTTCCGTACAGCTACACGATCGTCGCGACCGGAGAACCAGCCCCGGCGATCGCCGTGACCGGTCTTCCGGCTTGGCTTACATTCAATGGAACGAACCGCATCACCGGCTCGCCGGGCGTTGCGGACGTCGGCGATTCTCCGCTGATCACCGTCACCGCGGACAACGGCATTGCGCCGGCGGCGACGCAGTCTTTCACCATCTCGGTGGCTCCGCTCGGCGTCATCGCCATCGCCGGCAACCCGTACGCGGAAGACTTCGACGGCGGAGCGATCCCCGCCGGTTGGACCGCGGTTGGAACCTGGCAGGTCGGCGCGGCGACGGCGGGCCTGCCGGCCGTTGGACCTCCCTATATCTATGACGGCGCGATGGCCGCGACGAACCTGACAGGGAACTACGTCAACAGCGCGAACTGGACGTTCACCACGCCCGCGTTCGACTTCACCGGCGTCACGGCGCCGACGCTGCGTTTCGCGCATTGGCACAACTTCGAGAAGGCCACGGTCACGCCGTTCACCAACTACGACGGCGGCAACATCAAGATCAGCTTCGACGGCGGCGCGACGTTCACCGAGGTCGTCGCGACTTCGGTGACGCCGGCTTATACGGGTGCCATGTCGGCGAACAACGTAGGAATCCCGAACCAGCAGGGTTGGTCGGGCATCCTTCCGGATTGGCAGTTGGCCTCCGTCGACCTCGCTCCGAGCTTGGCCGGCCAGCCGCTGACCAACGTGATGTTACGCTTTGCGTTCGGCTCGGACGGCTCGGTGCCGCGACCGGGTTGGTACGTGGATGCGATCCGCGTCGCCGAAGCGAGCACGCTCGTGGCGCCCGCGCAGATCACTTCGACTCCGCCGACTCCGCTGACCTTCCTCGAAGGCACGCCGTTCAGCTACACCGTCGTCGCGACGGGTGACGCTCCGGTGACGCTTTCGGCTTCGGGTGCGGCCGGTGCGCCGCTTCCGAGCTGGCTGACGTTCGACGCTGCCACCGGTGTCCTCAGCGGAACGCCGGCGACCGCGGACGGCGGCGCGCACGTCATCGAGATCACTGCATCGAACGCAGAACGTCCGTCGGCGGTGCAGCGCTTCACCATCACGGTCATTCCGATCGTGGTGACGGCGGGCTACAGCTTCGAGGGGGACGTCCGTGCGCCGACAACGCTGGCGACCGGTGTTACGGCGAGCGACTTCAACAATCGCGCGGGCAACACCACGTTCGTCGCTGGTAATCCGGGACGCGCGATCAACTCCGGCGCTTGGGTCGACGCGGTCGATCCGAACTACTACGAATTCACCATCACTCCGCCTACTGGCCAACAGATCAGGTTCACAGCGCTCAATTTCGATCATTACCGTTCAGCGACGGGTCCGACGAATTTCCAAGTGTCGCTCGTTCAGGGCGCGACCGTCACTCCGCTGACCGCGGGTGCCGGCACGGTTCCGAACGCGACGACTTGGACGCCGGCGAACATCACCTTCACCGACGCAGAGGACGGCGGTTATCCGCGTCCGATCACCATCCGCATCGCGGCGTGGGGTGCATCGGCGGCAGGTGGAACGTTCCGCCTCGACAACGTGGCGCTCGTCGGAGTGATCACCACGCGGGACAATGAAGCGCCGGTGTTCGTCAGCACCGCACCGACGACCGCGCAGGTCGGCGTGCCGTACAGCTATCCGATCATCACGGACGGTTGGCCGGTCGCGGCGATCACCACGTCGGGCCTCCCGGCTTGGCTGACGTACAGCTCGGCGACGCGCACGCTATCGGGAACGCCGACAGGTTTGTTCGTCGGAACGAGCGGGACGATCACGCTGACCGCGAACAACGCGATCACGCCGAACGCGACGCAAGCGTTCACCATCACCGTCGCTCCGGCGCCTGCACTTCCTGTCGCCAACGGAACACCGGTGACGCAGGGCTTCGGCACGGCGATTCCGGCGGGATGGGCGGCGAATGGTGGTTGGGAGTTTGGTATTCCGACGGTCGGTCTGCCCGCAGTGGGCCCGCCGACGGTGCTCGACGGCGAGCTCGCCGCGACGCGCCTCAACGGCACCTACGACACCAGCGTTCGTTGGAGCATGACGACGCCGGTGTTCGATCTGACGACGGTGACCAATCCGGTTCTGCAGTTCACGCACTGGTACAACTTCGAGCGCAGCGCGTCGGGCCCGGCCTTCACGTGTTACGACGGAGCGAACCTGAAGATCAGCACCGACGGCGGTCTGACCTTCGTGCAGCTGCAACCGGCGACCGTCAGCCCCGCGTACACCTGTGCGTTGGCGGCTTCGGTTTCGACGACGATGAACGGCCAGCAAGGCTGGGGCGGCATCTCGACGGAGTGGACGTTCGTCTCGATCGACCTCGCGACCAACCTGGCCGGATTGCCACTCGACCGAGTGATGATCCGCTTCGACTTGGGCAGCGACAGCTCGACGAATCGCCCCGGCTGGTACGTGGACAACGTGCGGCTCGGCGCGAGCGGAGATCTGACGCAGACGCCGTCGATCACCAGTGTGCCGCGGATGTCGGCCCGTGAAGGTGTGGCTTACAACTATGTGTTGTCGGGGCTCGGTGTTCCGGCGCCGGCGTTTACGGTGACCTCGCAAGGTGGCGGACCGCTGCCTGCGTGGCTCACGTACACTCCGGCGACGCGCACTTTGGCGGGAACGCCGGCTGCGGCGGACGTCGGTACGCACAACATTTCGGCGGTGGCGACGAACTCGGTCGGCTCGGTGACGCAGGACTTCAGCATCACGGTGTTCGCGGCAGCCGCACCGCCGGTGGTGTCGGAGACCTTCGAGTCGGGTGCATCGACCTGGACGATCGGCTTCGACGAAGGCACCGCAACGGAATGGCAGATCGGAACGCCGATCGTCCTGACGCCGGCGATCGGTCCTGCGGCTTGTTTCGCGGGCACGATGTGCGCAGGTACGAACCTCGGCGGCGAATATGCCGAAGAGGAACGCATCTCTTATCTGCAGTCACCGGTCATGGATCTGACCGGCCTTCCGCACCCGGCGCTCCGTTTCCATCACTGGTACATCACTGAGGCCACGTACGACGGCGGCAACGTGAAGATCAGCACCGACGGCGGTGTCACGTTCTCCGCGTTGACTGCGGGCTCGGTTGTTCCCGCGTATACGGGCGCTCTCGACATCGACACTCCGATGGGCGGACAACTCGCGTGGCACGGAACGGCCTCGACGTGGGCGACAGTCAACGTTGATCTCGCAGCGAACCTCGTCGGTTTGCCGCGAGATCAGATTGTCGTGCGCTTCGATTTCGCGTCGGACGTCTCGGTCAACTACGCAGGTTGGTACATCGATGATGTGTCGGCCGGCGACTTCGTGACCTTGCTGCCATAACGAACCCCGCCTGAAGGCGACGCACGCTTTTAGCGGAGCGTCGCCACCAGCTCGTCGAGCTGATCCATCGTCTCCAACATTCCGTGCTCCATTCCAGACGCGAGCGCTCCTGCGCGCGCTTCAGCCGTCGGATACACCTCATGTGAGATCATATGAGTCTGGTCGCCGCGATCTTCGAAGGTCGCGGTGATCATCATCTCCGCGTCCGGGTACATCTCGAATACATGTGTATAGACCAGCCGAGTGTAAGGCGTGATCTCTACATACTTTCCGTTGAACGCAATTTCACTCTGTTCATGCTTCAACACATATCGATATTTCCCGCCGACGCGCACGTCCGCGTCGCAGCTTTTCATCTCCACACAATGCGACTTCGGCGCCCACCAGCGGCGGACCAGATCCGCTTTGGTCCACGCATCGAAGACGATCCTCGGCGGCGCATTGAACGTTCGCGAGATGACGATCTCACGATCACCACGAAGCTCCATCGACGTCTTATTTTTAGGGGCGGTCTCATCTTTTTTTGCGAACATCACTCTTCTCCTTTTCCTTGAGCTCTTCGAGGAGCTGGTCCATTTCGTCGAAGCGCGCATCCCAAAGGATGCGGTAGCGCTCCAACCATTCGTGCAGTTGTTTCAGGGGTTGAGCGTTGAGCTCGTAGAGCCGCTGCTGAGCCTTGGGGTGAACGCCGACCAACCCGGCCTTCTTCAGCACCCGGAGATGCTTCGAAACCTGCGGCTGATTCAGCGCCAAACGTTCACCGATGTCGTTCACCGGCCGAGGCCCAGAGCGCAAAAGCTCGACGATGCGGAAGCGATTCGGCTCCGCGAGCGCTGCGAACGTCTCGAACATGGTTTTTATATGCCTTCATGAGCATATGCCCGTCAAGGCATATAGCGCAAAATTTTCTGCGCCGTGGAAACGCGGGCGATCGCACCCAACTTGGACCGTTGTGGTCCCTTGACTGAGATCGCGGGTCCGCAGACTTTCTATCCGGTGACGCCTGCGGCAGCCGACGATATGCCGCGCGCGATCGGACGATTTCTCGTCATGCGCCGGCTCGGCGAAGGTGGAATGGGCGTCGTCTATTCCGCCTTCGACGAAGACCTCGATCGCAAAGTGGCGATCAAAGTCTACGACCCGAAACGTGTCGACGATCCGAACGAAGCGCGACGCCGGCTCGTGCGCGAAGCCCAGGCGATGGCCAAGCTCTCGCATCCGAACGTGGTGCAGGTTTACGAAGTCGGCACCGTCGCCGAGCAGGTCTTCGTGGCCATGGAGTTCGTCAAAGGCTCCACTTTGCGCCAATGGCTCAAGGAGAAGCCGCGTTCGGTTCAAGAGATCGTCGAGTCTTTTGTCCAAGCCGGACGCGGCGTGAGCGCGGCACACGCGAGCGGGATCGTCCACCGCGACTTCAAGCCGGACAACGTATTGATCGGCGATGACGGGCGCACGCGCGTGCTCGACTTCGGGATCGCACACGCGACGGCACGCGAAGAAGATCCGTTACCTGTACCAGAGGACAGGCAGCTTCCACCACGGCCCGTCGACTACACCTCGGCCGAAACGTTGGACGCACCGCCGAGCAACAGCGGTGCGCTCTTCGCGCCTCTGACGCAGCCCGGACAAATTTTGGGCACGCCCGCGTATATGTCGCCGGAGCAGCTCCGCGGTTACGTGACCGACGCGACCACCGATCAGTTCAGCTTCTGTATCGCGCTTTACGAAGCGCTCTACGGCGAGCGGCCGTTCGAGAAGATCTGGTGGGATCAACCCCCTATCCTAGAGGACAGCAAGGTTCCGGCGTCCATCAACCGAGCACTGGCTCGCGGTTTGGCGATCGAGCCGAAAGACCGCTTTGCCTCGATGGACGAGCTGCTGGCGGCGCTGGTGGAGACGCCGGCGCTGCCGCAAAAGAAGCGACTCCCGGTGTTCCTGTTCGCGGGGGCAGTGCTCGCGGGGGCAGCTGTAGTTTTTGCGGTCACCTACGAACCGCCGTGCGAAAACGCGGCGGCGGAGATGGTGCGCCTCTGGGACGCGCCGAGAAAAGCGGCGATCCGCGAGGCTTTCCTCAGCACCAAGCTGCCCTTCGCCGAGACCGCCTGGAGCGCCGTGGAGCGCCAGGTCGATGCACAAGCGAAGTTGTGGATCGCTGCGCGCACCGACGCTTGCGAAGCGACCTACGTGAGAAAGACGCAGTCGACCGAGCTGTTCGACCTGCGCACTTCTTGTCTCGAGCAACGCCGGCACGAGCTCGAAGCGATGCTGGTGGGAATGGCCAAAGGTGGACGCGATATCGTGGAACGTGCACCCGAAATGGCGTTCGAAATGCGCCCCTTGGAGGCATGCAGCGACATCGAGAGATTACGCCTGGGCATCGCGCTTCCGCCCGATCGGGCGACCGCGAAGGCCGCGGAGCGCGTACGGACGCAGCTGGCAGAGGCGCGCGCTTTAGAGCTGTCGGGCCAACACCGTGAAGGTCTGCGCGTCGCGGAGGCTGCGCTGGAAGCGTCGAAACACGTGGGTTATGAGCCCGTCAAAGCGGAAGCGCTCTTTCAAACGGGAACTCTGCTCGGATACGTGGCGAGCCCGACGGTCGCCGTCGCACGTTTACTCGATGCGATCGACACCGCAGAGTCGAGCCGTCACGACGAGCTGGCGGCGGAAGCTTGGAGCCGGCTCACCGGAATCGGGCGCGGAATTCTCGCGGATCCTGTGCGCGCCAAAGAGTGGTCACGCCGAGAATTGGCGATCGCCAAGAGGATAAAGAGCAAAGAGCGATTCGCTGCGGCTTTGGCGAATTCCGGCGCGATCGAATATCTCGAAGGTCGATATGCAGAAGCGGAAGCTCAACAGCGTGAAGCCGTGCGGCTGATCGAAGAAGAGCTCGGGAAAGATCACCCGGCCGTCGCGAAGAATTTGCACAATTTGGCGAACACGCTGGCGGCGGAGTCGAAGTCGGAAGAAGCGATCGCCAGTTACCAACGGGCGATCGCCATCCAGAACGCACAGCGCGGCCCGAAACATCCGGTGGCTGCGCTGGCGCGGTATGATCTCGCACTTTTGAGAGTCGAGCTCGGCCAACTGGAAGAAGCGCGACGCGCTTTGGAAGAAGTGTCGACGATCTGGTCGGACGCCTACGGAGCCGAACACCGCGAAGTGGGAAGTGCACATTTGGCGCTCGCAAATGTGGAAACCGCGAGCGGCAACCTCGATCGTGCAGAGATTCACGCGCGCCGGGCGCTCAAAATTTACGATCTCAGCTTTGCCGCAGACAATCCGCTGCGCGCCGAGCCCTACGGCTCGCTGGGTGTCATCTTATTTTTGAAGCGCGAATATTCAGCCTCGCTCGAAGCAAATCGGACGATGTTGGAAATTTACGAACGTTCGTTGGATGAAAACGATGCTCGAATTGGAATTGTCTTGAGTAATATCGGTGAAGCCTTGGTTGGGCTCACGAGTTATCGAGATGCATTGTCGGCATTCGAACGTGCGGAAAAAGTATTGCTCTCGGCGGTGGGCGGCGATCATGAGTTGCTCGCGTATCCGTTGAAGGGCAAAGGTCAGGCGCTCCTCGGCCTCAACCAGGCGGGAGCGGCGATCCGGGAGCTGGAGGCTGCGCTGGTGATCCGAGCGGCCAATCCCGGCGAACCGGCGGAGGTCGCCGACGTGAAGTGGAGCTTGGCGCAAGCGTTGGCGGTCGCGCGGCGCGAGCATCCTCGAGCTCAAGGGCTGGCGAAAGAAGCGAGCGCGACTTATGCAACGTTGGGAGAGTCGCATGCGTGGAAAAGAGAAAAGGTCGATGCTTGGATCCTCGCTCATGGTGGTCAGACAGAGGTCGCAGGAAATTCTCGATAGATTTGAAATGGCGGAGGTATGAATGTGTGATTTCAAGATGTTCAATTTGGAGAACACCAATTCGGTGGAGCTCACGGCGGTCGTTCAAGGTCCAACCGTGGAAGCCGCGTACGACAATGAAGAGTTCGAGATCATGAGTATCGTGATCACAGACTCGACGAGCACGATCACTTTCGTGATGGAGCAGCCGTCGGGTCAGCAGATCGCAGCCGAAGGACGCCTCTGGTGCAGGATGGACGACGAGCCGTGGAAGCCGTTCGAGCAATCGGGGCAGAAGCTGACCTATGATGTCTCCGTCCCCGGGACGGAAGGGACGGTCGGATATGAGCTTCGTTTTGCGCTCGCCGATGAGGTCGCGAACAACCCCAAAGGCGTCGTTTGGAAAGATCCGAAGATGATTATTTCCCGCAAAGGACAGTTCGGCAAACAGTACGCGGCGCGCTAAAACTTCGCGACCACCACCGTAACATTGTCTTTTCCCCCGCCCGCCAGCGCGGCCTCGACCAAAGCTTTACACTTGTCGTCGGAGGACACCGACTGCGCGAGGATCTTCACGACGTCATCCTCCTTCACCATGTTCGTCAGGCCATCGGTGGAGAGCAGTATGATATCTCCCGGTTGAAGCGTAATTTTGTAAACCACCGGTGAGAGATCCGGCGTACCGCCGCCGATACAGTTCGACAGAATATGGTTGAAGCGCGACGTCTCCGCGTCTTTTTGACTGAGCGCACCTTGATCGACCAGAGCTTGGGCCATCGTCTGATCTTTGGTGACCTGGTGAAGCACATTTTCTCGGAACAGATAACCGCGACTATCGCCGGCGTGCACGATGTAGAGGCGGGCGCCGATCGCATAAGCCATGGTCAACGTCGTGCCCATGCCCCGCAGCGCCTGGTCCTTCGTCTCCTCCGCTTGAATATTGCGCTGGCAACGTTGGAGCGCAGCCTTCAGCTCTTCTTCGAGATCGCTCTCTTGGCTCCGATCGAGGCCCAGAAACCAAGGCAGAGTGTTCAACACGTGATTCGCCAAACTATTGACCGCGATGGTGCTCGCCCGTTCACCGCCCGCGTGTCCCCCCATCCCATCGGCGACGACCATCAACTTACCTTGTGACGCTCCGAAGAGGTGTTGGTGCTCCTCAATCGCCAAGCTCGTCTGATGGACGAGCATCGACTTGGCGAGATCGGCGACCAGGAACTGATCCTGGTTCGTTTCACGTACGCTCCCGGTATGGGTCAGACCGCGACAGTCCACTTCACGGATTTCTTCGGGTTGCTGCATCAGGGGGTATCCAATGCAGGCCCGATGCCGTTCGAGCGGCTCGTGTTGTTGGGTTTCTGATGGTCAAAATGCACCGCTATGCGAGATCAACGTGTGCTTTCGCGCGGTGCCTGATTCTTGCTCATGTCCGATCTCATGAATCCGCAAAGCGGCAAAATCGGTTACATCCTCGCAGCGCTCCTCGGAGTTCCGCTGCCGATCCTTTTTATCATTTTCGTGCTGCGCGGCTGTAACTAAGACCTCGGTGTCGGTCGTGTTTAATAAGCGCCGAGACCGGCGTCGAGCATCAACGTCTGTCCGCTGAGAAAGCGGAACGAAGGTGCTACGAGCGCGACGCCGAAGTCGAGGAGCTCGTCTTCGATGAGCGCACGCTCCACGGCGATGAATTGTTTGCCCACGCAAACGACGTTGAGCCGCGCCCTGCCCGACCAACTTCGCGCTGCGGCCTGCGTGAGCCCGACGATGGCGTGGTGTGCGGCCGAAATATGGCCGGCGCCCCGACCACCTTCGAGCGCGAGATGAGAGACCACGTTGAGGATGGAGCCTCCATTCTCCAACGCGGGGAGCTGATGTTTCATCAGCAAAAAAGTGCGCTCGACACATTCGGAGAGCACGTCATCGAAGAGCGGCGGCGAAAGTGTATCGAGCGGCGCGTAGAAATCGGGGAACAGCGGCGCGACGAGGTTGATCGCCAGCGAGATCGGCCCTTCGCGCTCGCAGGACGTGCGGATCGACGTCTGGATGGATGTTTCGTCGAGCGCTGGAGCCTCGGAGCCGCGAAATCCGCTGAGGAAAACGTGGCCGCTCACGAGATACTCCCAGTTGCAGATAATCCACCGTCCGCGAGGACAGCATGGCCGGTGACATAATTTGCTTCGTCGGAGACCAGCCAAGCGACCACACGCGCGATCTCCTCCGGCTGGGCGATTCTTCCGAGCGGGATATATTTTTCCAACGCTCGAGCTCCGTCTCGTCCACCCGATGATTTTTCCAACATCGGAGTATCGACCGCACCCGGACACACTGCATTGACACGAATATGATCGCCCGCGAAATCGAGCGCTGCGGAGCGGGTCAATCCAATGACGCCGAATTTCGTCGCGGAATAGATCGGTGCATGGGAAGCCGCGCGGACTCCGTCGATGGAGGCGAGATTCACGATCGCGCCACCCCCACATTTTTTCATCGCCGTGATTTCGGCCTGAAGAGAGAGAAATACTCCGCGCAAATTCACCGCCATGGTGCGGCGAAATTCGGCGAGCGGGTGGACGTCGAGCTCGACGAGCGCATCGAGTATTCCGGCATTATTCACCGCAATATGGAGCGTGCCGAAAGTATCTTCGTGTTTTTGCAGAGCTTCGCGCAAACTATCTCGATCGGTGACATCCGCGTTGCAGAACTTCGCGCGACCACCGTCTTGAATGATCGCGCGGGCGGTGCTCAACGCGCGGGCGTCTTTGTCGAGGATCGTCACCGAAGCGCCGCGGGCCGCCAATTCGATCGCGACGGCGCGTCCGATACCGGTGGTGGCGCCGGTGACCAGCGCACATTTTCCGTCGAGCTCGCCCACGCTGCGGTGGAAATTATCACGAATTACTCGGCGCCGAGCCGTTTCTCCCGCGTGTCGATGCAGGTCTGGTCGAGCTGCGCCACCTTACAGACGTCGTCGTGGAGCAACGTGCTCCCGTCGCCCATCAAACTGTCGACGCCGGCCGGATCGCGCGGCTTGTCGATCTGCACGTTGAACCAATGGAGTCGGTCGGGAATCTTCATCTCTGCATTGTCGGCGTGAGACTCGATATAATCGTAACGATCGTCGAGACCGAGCCGGTGGTGCGCTTCATGCGCAATTTCGTCGCTGGAGCCGATCCAGTTCGAGGCCGTGGTCCAGCCCGCGGGGTCGACGCCGGCCTCGAAGACGTCGGCACCACTCTTCTTCGAAAATTCGAGATCGAAAGTGTAGCCGCGGGTGCTCGCATATTTCTCGATGTCGTCCTCCATCGCTTTGATTGAGGCGACGTCTTCTTTTTTGCCCGTGAGGTGTACTTTCATCTTCACCACCACGTTGCTCGGATCGGTGCGGTCGACGGTGAACTGCGCACCCTTGCCTTGAATTCCGGTCCAGCGGCGCGAACGATCGCGCGAGGCGGCTTCTTCGATATTTTTGTTCGCTTTGCCTTCGGGTGTTGCGAGCCGCTCCTGTGTCGCGACGGCCGAAGCTTGTGCAGACTCGATATTGTGAACTGCGACTTGTTCCTCGGCGGCGTCCGGCGTGTCGAAGAGGAGGCGCAGTTTTTCGCCGTAATACACCGGATCCGATTTCGTCTTGGCCTTCGCCAGGATCTGATCGGCGACGGCGCGGTCTTCCGGGGAGAGCGACCGATACTCGCGGTGTTCTCGGATCCCTTCCGCGATCACGTTGAATCTTTGCTCTTCGGCTGCCGCACGCGCCTCCGAATACGGCGCACGCGCAGGAGCATTGCGCACGTCTCCACGCGGAGCCGGCGCTGATCGCTCTTCTCGCAGAGGATCGCGCGCCGAATAGGTACGTTCCGCGCGATCGAGCGGGCCGGCGGCTGTTTGATTGCGCGCGGTGATTCCGGTCGAAGTTTGTGCGGGCGCGTGGACATGAGCGTGGAGGCGGCGTTGGACAGTGACCATGAGCCGTCCGAATTGCAGCCCAAATGCCAGGCCAAGCGCGGAGTATTCTTCGTATTTCTCGAGAAAACAGGACTGTCCGCGGACTGTCCGTGCTCCTAGAGAGCCGCGAGCAAGGCGGCCAATGTTTCGCTCGCGGACGCGTCGATGACCAAGTCGGCGTACGGATCGCCGCGGGTGGGACCGAGGTTCACGATGGCGATGGGGATCTTTTTTTCGTGAGCGCGCCGCACGAAACGGAAGCCGGAGAACACAGCCAACGAGCTTCCCGCGACGAACAAAGCTTCTGCTTCGTCTGCGAGCTGATAGGCACGTTCCGAAACCTCCCGCGGAACATTTTCGCCGAAAAAGACGACGTTCGGGCGCAAGAGGCCGTCGCACACCAGACAACCCGCAAGACGGAGCTCTTCAGCGACGGACGGGTTGAGCTCGGCATCCCCGTCGGCAAGCTGGCGGGCTTTACTGATCGAAAGATCAGGATTCAATCGGCTGAGGCGAACCTGTACTTCGGATCGGTCCTCGATCGCACCACAACTCGCGCAACGCGCCTCGAAGATGGTGCCGTGTAACGCGATGACACGGCGGCTGCCGGCGCGGTTGTGTAGACCGTCGACATTTTGGGTGATCACACCGTGGAGCAATCCCCGTTGTTCCAGCTCGGCCAGAACCTGATGCGCAGTGTTTGGTTTGGCCGCGGAGAAGCGCGGAAAACCGGCGTAGCTGCGCGCCCAATAACGTTTCTGTGCAGCTTCGGAGGCGGAGAATTCGCGATAATACATCGGCGGGCGCGAACGTTCGGGAGCGCCGACACCGCGATAGGCGGGAATTCCGGACTCGACGCTGATCCCGGCGCCGGTCAGCGCAACGACCTTCTTGCCGTCGAAGAGCGCGGCGAGCTCCATAGGTTCGGATCTTGGATCAATCGATCAATTTGGGGAGCTCGCGGCGAACCCACGTATTGTCGGCAGCGGTCAAAGCAACTCCGCGCTCTCCGCAGAGTTGCAACACGCGCTCCACATTCGGGCGATCTCCACCCTCACGGATGGCGCGCACCATGCGGAACACCGAGACGCGACGCACGAACAGCTCGATCAAAGCACGATCCGCGCTGCTCCAATCGCCGGCGAGCTCCGGATGCCACTGCACAGTGATCGCATTCGCGCTCTCACACGCTTCGACGGTGCGGCGGCCGGTCCTCCGATCGAGTACCGTACCGGTGACGCGAAATTGTCCGCCCGGTTTTTCGACCGCTTGATGATGGAAGCTGTTGGTGAGGATGTTGTCTTCTTGGGCGGCTTCGCGAAGTGAACAATCGCCGTCCAAATCGACGCGATTCTCGAAGATGATCTCACCTTGTTCGTTGCGCACCACGAAAGGCGCGTCTTCGGGGAGCCCGAAGTGATCTTGATCTTGCCCGAGCGAAGCGAGACCTTCTTTTTGGACGTCTTGTACCAGCGCTCCGCCGGTCGCTGCGTTCCACAGTTGGTGCGAGCGGCAAACACCGAGCATGTAAAGCTCGCGATTGAGCGCGGCGATCGCCACATCGGCCTCGAAACGATCGCGGCGGTAGTTCGTGCTGATGGCGAAACGATTGAGCTGTCCGTAGATGCGTGGATCGACGTCTGCGCCGCCGGGACCGATCAGACCATCGAGCTGTTCCACCAACGCTTTGGCGCCGTTCTTCGGCATCACCAAATCGAGGCGCGGCGGAATCAACACGACCCGACATCCGAGCGCCTGCACTTTGGCGATCAATGCTTGTGCAGAGCGACTGTCTTGTTTGCTGAAGAACGAGGTTTCGGAGATCAACACTCCAACGAGCGGGCGGGCGTCGTGTTTGAGCGGAGCGGTCGCACCGACATGAACCTGTTCGAGCCCGGTGAGCCGCGCGTAACGTGAGAAAGAGACGTTCTTCGGCAACAACACGTCGTGTCCGCCGACGCGTGCGGTTTGGAATTCGAGGAGCGGTGCTTTGCTGCGATCGAGACGGAACTGGGTGCCGGTGCGCGCGTATTCGTCCGCTCGTTTTTTCTCGAGCACGGCTGCGAAAGAAGCCGGGGAAGCGACGCGCTCGACGGAGCGCACGCCGGCGGTCTTTCGGAGCATCCCGTCCCATTATCGGGCTGGGCGGCGAAGAGTTGCTTAGGAGTCGAAAATTACGCGATATCCGGAGCGTCTTCGGCGTCGTCCGGTCGCTGGAAACACTTTCTGCCCTGACCACACTCCTGCGCGTGCACGAAGCTCTCGTCCGGGCCGAAGCTCTCCATCGTCGCCAGGCACCAATAGACAGCGCTGGTGTCGTCGCCGCATTGCCAGTCGTTGTCGACCACCGCACCGAACGCAGTCTTCGTACGCAGCTGCTTGCAGACCATCTTTTTCATCACGCCACCCCCGTTGCCGCCAAGATCGTGCGCGCCACGACCGCGCGAAACACTTCGATCTTGTATCCGTTCTTCGAGAGCGGACGCGCATCGTTCATCGCGACCCGACCCGCTTCCCGCGCCAGCTCCGGCGTGATGCGTTTGCCGACCAACATCGCTTCCGCCGCACCCGCACGCATCGGAACGGGCGCCGCGGCACCGAGCACCACACGCGCAGTTTTCACCGTTGTGCCGTCGAGCTCGAGCCACACCGCGACATCTGCGATCGGCCAGTCATAAGACTCGCGTTGTCCTTGTTTGATGTATGCACTTTTCGCGGCCGCGCCGAAACGCGGGAGCTTGATGGAAGTGATCACTTCTCCAGGCTCGAGCATATTTTCGCGCTTCACGTCGACTTTCGGCGTGACGAAGAACGACGCGATCGGAACAGTGCGCGGCTCTTTCGGCGAAGCGATCACGATACTCGCATCGAGCGCCGTCAATGCAGTCGCCGGAGTGGACGCATGGATCGCCGCGCAAATGTTGTTGTCGTAGAGCGCGTGAAAGGCGTTCTCGCCCTCGATCGCAAAACAGGTCGCTCCGCCCTTCTTTTTGCAGTCGAAGTCGATGCTGCGGAAATACCAACACCGCGGGCGCTGCGCGAGATTGCCGCCGATCGTCGCCATATTGCGCACGTTCGGAGTCGCCGCGTGATCCGCTGCGTCGGCGAGCGCGCGGTAACGTTCGCGAATCACCGGGGAGCTCGCGAGATCCGCGAGTGTCGTCAATGCACCGATCGTCACCCCGTCTGCAGAGTCTTCAATCTTCGCATTGAGCTCCTTCACCTTGCGCAGATTCACTAATCGCGAAGGTGTATCGATTCGCTCTTTGATCCGATCGAGCAGATCGACGCCGCCCGCGTGCGCCATCGCGCCTTTCGCGGACAAGAGCTTCATCGCTTCTTCGAGCTTGGTCGGTTGTACGAAATCGAATGCGTCCATCTCAGGCTCCCTTCGTCCGCGTCGTGGAGGACGCAGCCGGTGACGCCGAAGCCAAGGCAGCCAAGACGGTCTCGGGAGTCATGGGCAACGTTTTTACGCGGACGCCGATCGCGTTATAGACCGCGTTGGCGATCGCCGCAGCGGTGGCGATGTTTGCGGGCTCGCCGATGCCGTGTGCGTCAGTGTTGGTGCGGCCCACGTATTGTTCGAGCAGAATGACCTCAATCTGCGGAGTCTCTTTCGCCCCCGCGATCTTATAAGTATCGAGCGTGCCGTTGAGCAGCCGACCAGTCTTTTGGTCCAGGAGCCTATTTTCATAAAGCGCCCAAGACAGCCCGTGCAGAATACCGCCGTTGATCTGACTCTGCACTGCGAGCGGATTGAGCAATCGGCCACACTCTTGGACGGCGACCATCCGTTCGACCTTGATGATTCCGGTCTCCACGTCGACTGCGACTTCCGCGAACTGCACACCGCCGTAACCACCTTTTGGCGGCCCGCCGTAATCCTCCGCGCGTTTTGCGGTGTGCGAGACCATGTCGGTTTTCATCATCGCGCAGGCCTTCTGCATGGTGATGCCGGCGTTTTCTTTCCCGCGCTCGTAGACTTTGCCGCCTTTGGCTTCGAGCAGCTCCGGCTTCGATTTGAGGCGCGGCGCGATCTCCGCGAAGAGCTTCAGTTTCGCTTTCCAAGCAGCAGCGCGAACCGCGGGTGTCACTCCCACCAAGGTCTTGCTGCCGCCTGCCGCAGGGCCTTGTGGGTAATCGGTGTCACCGAGCTTCACTTCGATCTGTTCGGGTTTGAGGCCGAGCTCTTCCGCGACCAAGATCGCGAGCGCGGTGCGTGTGCCGGTGCCGAGATCCATCGCCGACGTCCGCACTTCGACGCCGCCGTCTTTGTGAATGCGGACCTCAGCGTTCGAGCCCATATCGACGAAACGCCACCAGATCGATTGGCCCAGACCGATGCCACGTTTGATCGGACCTTTGTCTGCGCCGGGCGCGTGACGTTTCGACCAACCGATCGCTTCAGCGCCCAGCTGCCGTTCGATCTTTCGTGCTTCGCGATCGGTCGCGCCTTCGGGATCGGTGTCAAAACGGTCGCGGATGGCGATCGGATCGAGGCCCAATTTTTCGGCGAGCGTTTCGATCATCGTCTCCATGGCGAAGATGCCTTGGGGCACGCCGGGCGCGCGAAACGCCGCGCACGGTGAAGCGTGCGTGAAGACGTCGTACTGTTCGCCGAGGAAATTCGGCGCCGGATAGAGCTCTTCCGCGACGCGACCGACACCCGCACCGGTTGCGATTCCGCCGGTGCCGTAACTCTCCAATTTGATGGCCGTGAGCGCGCCCGATTTTTTGGCGCCGATCGTCAGCGTCTGCAACGACGACGGGCGATTGCCTCCGGCGAGGTGTTCTTCGTGACGATCGAGCATCAATCGCACCGGAGCACCTGCCCTTTTGGACAGGTGGGCCGCGACGACACCCGGATGGCTCGCGCCGAACTTGGCGCCGAAACCGCCGCCCATATATTCGGCGACGACGCGGATCTTCGAGGCCGGCATTTCGAACACTGCGGCGAGCTCGTCGCGCACGGTGTTCGGTCCCTGCGTCGACGCGTAGACGGTCATCTGGTCCGGTTTGAAGTCGACGACCAGGCCGTGGGTCTCCATCGCGGAGTGGGTCTGGACCTGAGTGCGGAATGTGCCGGAGACGGTGATCTCTGCTTCCTTCAAACCTTTGTTGATGTCGCCGCGCTCTTTTTTCGCAGGGCCGCGGACGTTTCCTTTTTGCGGGAGGCCTTTGCTGCCGCCGCCACCGCCCGCGCTTCCGCCCATGTCGACGGGGCCGGCATACACCGCCGGTGAACCGGGCTTCATCGCTTGATCGAGATCGACGACGAAGGGGAGCTCCTCGTATTTGACGCGGATCTTGCGCACCGCTTCTTCGGCCGCTTCCGTGCTGGTCGCTGCAACGGCGGCGATCACCTGGCCGACGTAACGTACGGTCGGATACTTCGACGCCTTTTCTTTCGAGGGATCGGCGGGCTTCGCACCATCGAGCTGTTTTTCGACGACGTAGACTGCTTTGACGCCGGGATATACTTCCGCCTCTTTGGTATCGACCTCGAGGACACGTGCGTGCGGGACGGTCGCCGACAAACGGCGCGCGTACAACATGCCGGGGAGCTGCACATCGAAGGTGTATTTCGCAGCGCCGGTGACTTTGGCGCGACCGTCGATGCGCGGGGTGCTTTTGCCGACGGAGGCGAGCGCGCTGTTCGCGGGCCACGACTCAGGTTCGTCGTCGGGGAACATCCGTTTCTCTTTTTTCAGAGTTTTGCCGATGCCCACGAGCACTTCGCCGGGCTCGAGCGCCGGACCTTCGCCGGGACCGATGATCGAAAGATCAGTGCCCTTTGGTACAGGTTGCCCGGACGCGGCCATGGCGGCGGCGAAAACTTTTGGATAGGTGCCGCAGCGACACGTGTTGCCGCTGACACAAGTCTTCACTTCGTCGAGCGTCGGCTTGGCGTTCTTCGACAACAACGCCGCGCAGCTCATCACCATACCGGGCGTGCAGAAGCCGCATTGGGTCGCGTCGTGTTGGATGAACGCCGCTTGTACCGGATGAAGCGTGTTGCCTTTCGCGAGAGCTTCGATGGTGATGATCTTTCGATCAGCACAATCGACGGCGAGCAGCAGACAGGCGCTCATCGCTTTGCCGTCGACATGGACGGTGCAGGCCGAGCAGCTCCCGCGATCGCAGCCGATCTTGGTGCCGGTCAGATGCAGGTGATCGCGTAGGGCGACCGCGAGTGTGGTGCGTGGCTCAATTTTGACCGTTTGTGACTTGCCGTTGACTTGGAGCTGAACCGAGGTGACGCCCGGTCCAACGATCGTGTTCTTCGGCGCGGCTTCGGCCGTCTCTGCGACGCTGGAGATACCAGCGGCCGCTCCCACGACACCCGCGGATTTGATGAAGCTTCGGCGATTCATCGACATACGCCCAGAACGTCACACCGGCTACTGATCCGCAAGAAGCGACCGATTGAGAATGCCGTAGTGTCGACCGCAAGTGTCCTCGGCATCGACTTCGGTACACAAAATACCCGTCTCGCACACAGCGACGGCCACCCCCCTTCGCTCATCCACGACGACGCGGGTTCGCCATCAATTTCGAGCGCAATTCATCTCGATGATGAAGCGTTACCTGTCCGATCGATCAAACGCCTGCTTGGGCTGAGCGCCGAAGATTCCCTAGTGAGGCGAATCGCAGCGACCGACGGGTTGCGGCTCGAAGAAGAAAACGGCGAGCTCGTGCTGCGCATCGGCTCGCAGTCGATCGCGCCCGCGAATATCGCCGGCAAGCTGCTCAAACGTTGCGCGGAGCTCGCCGCGAAAAAGATCGGCACGCGCCCGGCGAGCGCGGCGATCGTTGCGCCCGCTTGGTTCGATGAGCGGCAGCGGATCGCGCTCTGTACGGCCGCATTCGCCGCGGACCTCGAGCTTGATGCGATGATCTCTTCACCCGCAGCGATCGCGCTTCATCTCGCGGGAACCGAACGGCGCAACGTGGTGATCGTCGAGGTCGGCGCCGGCGGCGTGAGCGCGACTTTGGTCGCTGCATCCCGCAGCTCGGTCGAAGTGATCACCAGCGCGAGCGATCGCATGATCGGCGGCGAAGACATCGACGTGGCGTTGATGGATCGCGCCATGCGTGAGCTCGCCCCGCTGCACGGAACGCGCGGCGATCGCACGAAACAGGCTCGCCTCCGGTCCGCATGCGAAGCGGCGAAGAAAGAGTACTGCCGCGGAAATCTGCGCAAAACACGCTCCGGAAAGCGTGCACGTTTGGACGGCATCCTCGAGATGTTGTTGGGGCGTGTGGAACACGTCTGCCGCTGCGTCTTGGAAGAAGCGGCGGTGTTTCGCGATGCGATCCACGCAATCTATCTCGCCGGTGAGACGGGAAAAACCGCGCAGGTGAAGAAGGCGGTGGAACGTGTCTTCGCTCGCGGGGCCAGCGAGGAAGTACCTGCGGATGCCGCGGCCAAAGGTGCGGCGATGTTTGCCGTCGCGCGCCGCAGCAAGAACCCAATCGCGCTGAACGACGGGCCGTTGGCATCACCTGTACCTTTGGCCAGTAGCGACCTGCCGAGCCTGAGCGGTGATCTTTTTGCCCCGACGACCGGCGACCTGCTCCCGCGGCCAACGGAACAAGGCCCGCGCATGTCTTTGTCGGACATCATGGGCGGCGGCAAATTGTGGGTACCGTCGAAGGCGTCGGAGATCTTGAAGCTGCCGCTCGACCGTTCTTTGTGTGAAGCTGATGTTTCGCCGATCGCGCTACCGGTGTTGCTCGCGCGCGTGCTCTCGCGAAAACACGTAACCGGGACGATGACCATCGAATCGGGCTCCAAAAAAGTCGACATCGCGATCATCGAAGGTGTGGCCAACTTGAACAAAGCGAAGGTCGGCACGCTCGGTCTCGCGTTTCGTTGGTCGCAGGGAACTTATCGCTTCGATCCCACGCCGCCGCGCCGCGATCCGAACAACCAACATGGATTTTGGGGCCTCACCGCGCGTGCGTTAAGAACGACACTGCGCGCGGAATCCGAGGAGAACATGGCGGCGGCTTTGGCCGATCGGATGCACCTGGTGCCGACCTTTCTGTCCGAGAGGACAGGTCATCTGGCGCGCCTTGGGTTGCCGATTCAAGAGCTGAGCTTCGCGAAAGCGGCGTGTAACGGGACGACCTCCGTCCGCGAAGCGTTGGCCCGCGGTGGTTTGCCGAAACATGCGGCGCTCGCGGTGTTGGTCTTGGTGACCGCCTTCGGGCTGGTCGAGTGGCGCTAGCTCAAAGCTCGTTGTTCTCGACGGCAGCTGCGTGGGTCAGCTTGGTGAGGATCGTCCCGTTGACCGGCGCGTTCAGCTCGAAACCTTTGCGAGAGCCCGAACGTGCGTGCTCGTCGTGTGACGGCATCGCGCGATTCACCAGCGAGCAGACATCTGCAGTCAGCTCCGGTGCGACGCGCGAAAGGATCGCTGCGATTCGCCCGATCGGCGACACAAAACAGCTCGCCACGCCGTGACGGCAGGCGTCGATGATCCGCGCAGCCGCCTTTTCCGCACTGATCGAAAGACCAGGAAGAGAATCCGCGACCACGAACCACGAATATTCAGCCTCCGCGCGACCTTTGAACTCCACATGTCGCGGCGAGCCGGTGCGCACCAAAGAAGGACAAACCGTCGTCACTAAAATGTTGTTCTTGCTGAGCTCCGCGCGCAACGACTCGGAGAAACCGACGAGCGCAAATTTGCTCGCGGTGTACGGCATCATATGCGGCACCGCGATCTGCCCGCCGATCGAAGCGATGTTCACGATACGTCCAGCTCCGCGCGTCTTCATCTGCGGAGCGATCGCCGCGACCGTGTGCAGCGCGCCCCAAAAGTTCACGTTCATGGCGCGTTCGAAGTCGTCGATCGTCGCGTGTTCCAGGGGACCGACCTGCATGGTACCCGCGTTGTTGATCAACACGTCGATCCCGCCGAAGCGCAGATTCGCCTCTTTCACTGCGAGATCGATCTGCGCGATGTCGGTGACGTCTGCTGTAATCGACAACACCTCAGCGCCCAGCAGAATGAGATCTTGTTCTGCGCGCTGGAGCTCATCGGGATCTCGCGCCAGCAACACCAGCTTCGCGCGCTCTTTGGCCAGCTGCCGTGCGATCACCAGGCCCAGCCCTCGCGAGCCACCGGTGATGAACACGGTCTTTCCCGCGAAAGAGATGCGGCGTTTTCGGCGCACGAGGTAACGCGCACCGGCGTATGCCGCAAGTATACCAAGACCAAGACGGCGCAGATTCATACCTCTGTGACTATGCAGGTTCAGCGCCGTCACATCACGACGGTTTTCGGGCGCAATTTGCATGGTCCGCGCGGGGCGTTTTGGTCGAAAGGACAGGTTGCGACAGCTTAGTTCAGAGATTGCGCAAGATCGCTTCAGCCATGTTTTGCAGTGTGGCGACATCGTTCGCGAGCCCTGCTTGGCGCACGACGCGCGGCATTCCGTCGATCACTGCGGATCGTTCCGATTCAGCGATCACCGAACCACCTGCATTCCTGATCGCGCGGGCGCCGGCGAGGCCGTCGTCTCCCATACCTGTGAGCACCACGGCGAGCACTCGATTGCCGCAAGTTTCCACAGCCGACTTGAACAAGGTGTCGACCGATGGTGCATAAAGCAACTGATCGCGCTCGCGCACGCGCCCGATGAGGCCATTCGTCGCGCGGCGCACCTCCAGATGCGCTCCGCCCCGCGCGAGCACCGCACGCCCGAAAGGCATTTCGATCATGTCGGTGGCCTCGAGGACAGTCAGCGCAGAGCTACGATCCAGGCGCTCTGCCATCGCCGCGGTATATTCCCCGGGAATGTGGAGCGCGATGGCGATCGGCGGGAGCGTCGCCGGCAGCGCGGTCAAAAGACGCGCCAGCGCTTGCGGGCCCCCGGTTGACGTTCCGATCACGATCAGCTCGGTGGTCGTCGCCACTTTCGCCGTGGCTACGGTCGGAGGCGCGACTGGGAGCTCGGTCGCCGACAGGTTCGCGCTGGCGGTCTGTCTGATCTTCTCCACCAACAGGTCGCGCATTTCGTAGAGACGATCAGAGGCGTGCGACGTCGGCTTGTGGATCATGTCGACCGCACCCGCCGCCAGCGCTTCCGCCACCAACGCGCTGTCCGCAGTCGAAGAGCTGACGATCAACACGCGCGGCCGGTGTTCGCCGGAAAGCGAGCGCAACACGCCGATGCCGTCGAGGTTCGGCATCATCAGATCGAGCGTCACCACATCGGGCTTGACCTCGACGATCTTCTCCAACGCTTCCAGACCATCGCGCGCGATGTCGAGGACCTGGATCTCGGGGCTGGAGCTCAAAGATTCGCGAATGACCTTGCGCGCGAAGGCAGAGTCGTCGACGACCAAGACGCGGATCGGAGGTTTCAACTCGTCTCCTTCACGTAGACGAACACGCCGCCGTGCTCCTGACAGCGAAGTGATGTCCCGAGACGCAAAAGAGATTCCGAGACCCCGACCAACAGCCATCCGTTCGGGGTGAGGCGTTCACTCAAAGCGTTCACCACCGTTCGCGCCGTTTCGTCAGAGAAATAGATCAAGACATTGCGACAGAGGACTGCGTCGAAAGTGCCGAGCCTCTCGATCGCCGCGCGGTCGAGCAGGTTGACCTTTTCCCAGCGGATGCGAGCGCGCAGATCGTCGCGAGGATTGAGCGTCGTTCCTTCATTTTTCAGAAAAGGAGCCAAATCCGGCGGCGGAGGTCCGCGGAGAGATCGAAGGCCATGTTTTCCATTCCGCGCGCGTTCCAAGGAACGTTCACAGATATCGCTCGCGACGACCTCCACTTTCGAGTCGAGGCCGGCCGCGGCCAGCAACATCATGAGAGTGATCGGCTCCTCGCCGGTCGAACACGCGCTCGACCAGACGCGGACTCGGGCGCCAGTTTCGACGCGTTTCTTCAGCTCCAGGACGAGCTGACGCAGCGCGGGGAGCTCGCGAAAAAAATAAGTTTCGCCGACGACCAGCGCGTCGATGGCGCGCGTGATCTCCGCTTCACCGGCGGGGTCGTAGCGAAGGAAATAGTAATAATCGAGGTAGGAGTCGAAGCCGCGTTCCAGCACCAGATCGCGCAGTTTGTTTTCCACCAGCTCGCGATCATCGATCGAATAACGGAGTCCAGCGCGCTCCTCGAACAAGGCGCACAAGATCACGTGTACCTGCGGAGAGAGCCCCGGCGTCATGGATCTACCGTTCAGCGAGAACGCGACACAATCGGCGAAGCTCTTCGTCGGGATCGTGATCCGCGAGCCGCGCAAAAGCCGCGCGTGCACGCGCAGAAGAGAGCGGTCCAAGCGCAGTGGCCGCGACACGCCGAGTTTCCACGTTCTGCGATTCGAGCAGAACGATCAACGCGTCTTCAGCGCCGAGACGAACCAGCGAAGAGGCGAGCTCGAGCGCAGCTTCACCGCTCGCGGTCTCCAGCGCTTCGGTAATCGCCGCGACTCGTCCATGGGCACCGCGCGAGAGCGCAGCTTTGGCGCGGCGATCTTCCGGTGAAGCGATCACCGCGGCGACCAAAGCGCGCGCAGCTTCGGCACCGTTCATCGGACCGAGCATGTCGAGCGCGGCGTTTCGCACGTCGGCGTCGGGATCGTTCGCTGCTTGGGCGAGGAGCGGTGCCGCATCCGCAGGTGGCAATAAGGCCAGGCTGGAAATGGCCAACAATCGCGTCGCGACCTCGTTCGCGCCAAGCGCAGCCTTCAAGGTGGAGACCGCGCGGCCTTTGCGCGTGAGACCGAGCGCGACCAAAGCAGCCCGCGTGAGATCCGCGTCTGGCGAAGCGGCCGCTTTTTCCAACGCGGCAAACGCAGCTTCGTCATCGAAGCGGGAGAGCGCTTCGACCGCTGCGACGCGAACCTGTCCCGCCGGATCGTCGAGCAAAGGAAGAATGGCGTTGGTCACTCGTGCAGCGCCTCGTTTTCCGAGCGACTGACACGCGAAATAACGTACCCATGCGTCACTGTCCTGGAGGCCACGAAGCAGATGGGCATCGACGCGGGGATCGTTCGCCGTATGCGACAGTGCACGCATCGCTGCAGAACGCGTGCGGGGCTCCGGCGACTTCGAGGTCGCGAGCAAGCGATCGAGCGCGCGTGCATCGTCGATGAACGCCAGTCCTTGGATCGCCGCTTCGCGAACTTCGGGCACCGGATCGTCGACGGCGGCGAGCAACAGATCGAGCCCGATGCCGAAATACGCGAGAATTCCCAGCGCAGCGCGGCGCACAGAAGGTGTCGAGCTCTGCGCGGCGGTCCGTGCGAGCGGTTCGGTGCTCGAGGTTCCGAGCGATTGGATCGCACCAACGGCGGCGTGCACCACGGTCGAGCTTTGGTCCTCCAACAAACGAAACAGCGCATCGACCGACGTGGTGTTCCCAACCCGAGCGATCGCATCGCAGGCGAGCGCACGGACGCGCGCATCCGAGTCGGTCAAACACGTCATGACTTCGACGAGCGAGCTGGCGCGTGAAACGACGGGCAACAACATGCGCCGGCGCGTCGAATCACCTTCGCGCAGCGCTTGCCGCAGCTCCGCATCCGACTCTTGTGAGAGACGGTGGAGCGCGCTCGCGGCTGCATCGGCGACGCGCGGCGCAGCACCGAGCAGCTCCGTCAAAGCCGGCACCGCAGTTTCGCTGCCGAGAATTCCGAGCACGGTGGCGATCGCGACGCGTTCTTCTTGATCGGCACCTTCGAGCGCGCTCATCAAGCGCAACACAGCTTTTTCGATCGGCGCGGTGCGGCGCAAGGTTTCATCGACCGGACCATAAGATCCGAATCGTTCGCGATGGCGTTCGCGCAGATCGACCAGCCCGAGAGCCGCTGTACGAACGGACAGATCGCTGGCGCGCGTCAACAACGAGGCGATCGACGTTGCGGCACTAGCATTCGCCGTGCGGGCCAACGCTTTGATCGCTTCCGATTCGTACGTTGCATCCGAAACGAGCTGCGCCAGCACCGGAACGGCGCGCGGGTCACCTGTCCGCCCGAGCACTCCGATCGCCGGGAAAACGCGGAAAAAATTCCCGGTCGAGAGTGTTCCGATCAGCGCTTCGACCGCTGCGGATCCGCCGATGCGCCCGAGCGCTTCGATCGCACCCACGACGACGTTGTCATCGGAGTGTTTGATCAGCTCCACCAATCGAGGCACGGCTTGGGCCGACTTTCGCCGTCCCAAAATCTGCACCGCGTCGAGCGCGATCGCTGGATTTTCATTTTTCGTCAGATTCAACAAGATCGCCGTCGGATCCGCTGTCGACGCGACGAAAGCTTCGACCGCGGCCGCGAGAGCACTCTCGTTCGGCGAACGCTGCAACAACACTTCGGTCAGCGATCGGAACGCGAGCTCGCCGTGCGACGCAAGCGCACCGACCACCGCACGCCGGATCGTCCAGCTTGGATCATCGAGCATCGCCGTCAGCTGCGCGAGCGCGGGCGCGCCTTGCGTAGCGAGACGATCGATGTTCTCGATCTGCATCTGCTCTCGATGTGAGAGCAGCCAAGCTTTCGGTGCGGGACTCATCTTCGACCTAACTGCGGCTCTTTGCCGACTCCTTCAGCTTAGCATTAGCGAGCAGCTCTGCGATCTCGTTCAACACATCAGCGCCTTGAGCGCTTGATGCCCTCAGTTCGGCGATCGACGATGCGACGCTTTTTACCTCTGTGGCATGAAGCGCCGCCGCACGTGTCTGCTCTGCCATGGTCGTCGCGATCTCTTTGGAGCGCGCGCGCATCTCGGACATCGTCCGCGCGATCTGCTCCGATCCTGTCGTCTGTTCAGCCGCGGATTTTGCGATCTCGCGCGCAGAGCCCAGCAGATCAGCCGCCGATGTGGCCACCCCATGCAGCGCTTCGCCCTGGGCTACGACAGCTCGGCTCGTCGAGCGGGCAATGCGGCGAATGTCATCACCGTCCCGGGTGAGGCTCCCCATGGCCTTTGCTTGCTCCGCCGTCGCTTGGCTCACCATCCCCGACAGCCGGGCCATATCGCCCGCGGATTGATCGATCGAGCTGAGGCTTTGCATCGCCTCCACCAACGACTGGGCGATCTGCGCGCTGTTTTGCCGCGTCGCATCCACCGTTCGAGCCGCGTGCTGCATCGACTGAGACTGCTCATCGAACGCGGACATGGTGCGGGTCATCGCCGAAGCAACATCGCGCACCGACTCCGAAAGCACGCTCGTCGCTTTCGCTTGTTCGTTCACTGCGGTGCTCGTCTGCACCGTCAACTGGCGCATCCGCACCGCGCTCTTCGCGAGCTGTGCCGCCGCAGCCGCTTGTTCAGCGGTCGCTTTCGACACCAGCTCCGAGGACGACACTACGTCTCGATTCGAACGCACCACGTCGCGGATCGCTTTCGCTTGTTCAGCGGCTGCGTCGCGCGTCTGTTTGGCCATGGCGCGCATCTCGGTCGCGCCCTGCACCAACTGATGCGTCGCGCTCGATTGTTCTTCGGTCGCGCGCGTGATCGCCCGCGTCTCTTCCGCAACGCGCCCGGCGCTCTGTACGGAGCCTTGCACGCTCTGCGCACTGTCCCCGACGGCACGCTCTACGTCCCGCACCGTCTTCCCGAGCTCTTCCACACCACCGAGGATCGAGGACAAAGCGCGATCCGCATCGCCCGCGAGCCGAGAACCTTCGTCCGCCGCCTTCAAACCTTCGTTCGACGCAGTCACCGCATCCCGAGCCACGCCTTGCAGCGCGCGCACGATCTTCGCGACATCGGAGCTTGCCGCAGCGGCCCGATCGGCCAGGGCGCGGATCTCTTCGGCGACGACCGCAAAACCGCGGCCATGTTCGCCGGCGCGCGCAGCTTCGATGCTCGCGTTGAGCGACAACAGATTTGTGCGATCGGCGATGAGGTTGATCGTCTGCACGATGTCGCCGATCTCTTCGGTGCGTTTTCCCATCTCGCGGATCACGGTCCCCGATTCGGAGATCGCTTGGCGAATGGTCGCCATTCCAGCGATCGAACGGCCGACGATCGCTCCACCCTCACGCGCTTGTCCGCTGACCCGCGCCGCACTTTGGGAGCCACTGGCCACAAGATCAGCGACCCGGCGCATGGTCGTGTCGAGCGTCGATGCGTTCTGCATGTTCGACGCGGCGACCTCTTCGATCCGCCGTGTGCTCTGCGAGACTTGGCTTGCCGAGCGCGCGACCTGTTCGATGCCCGCAGCATTCGCTTCGATCACCGCCGCATTTTTTTCGGCCGTGGCCGCAACTTCTTCCACCGAGGCTGCGAGCTCCGTCAGCGTGGCCGCCACCGAGGAGACCGTGCCCTCGACCGAAAGCGATTGTTCGGCGACGTTTTTGATCGAACGCGCCAGCTCCTCCGCCGTCGTCGAAGTTTCTTCGACCGCAGCGGCCATCTCCGATGCGTCTTTGGCCACGCCTTCGAGCGATCGTCCGAGCTCGAGCACCGATTCCGTCGCGATCGTTTGCCGCTGAGCGATCTGTTTTCCTTCTGCGGAAACGCGGGTGATGCTGCGTGACATCTCTTCGACCGTCGCCGAAAAAGATTCGAGCGAGGCGACGTTCGCTTCGCTCCGCTTCGTCACGTCGCTGACGTTCGCGCGCGTCAGGCTGAACGTCGAAGCAAGCTTCTCGCTCGAGGCCGCAAGATCCTCCGCGTTCTGACTGACACCGCCGATCGAACGCGTCGTCTCCTCGAGCGCCGAAGCGACGTTCTCCGCAGAAGACGCGAGATTCTCGGTGTCGCGGCTGACGCTGCGCACCGATTCGCTGATGTCACTGACGCTCTTCGACGTCGCCTCGAGCGCACGTGCCGCATTCGCCGAACGTTGTGCGACGGAAGCCTGACTGCGCGACATGACCTCGGTGGTGGCGGCGGTCTCTTCGATCCCGCTGACGACCGTCTCCAGAGTGCGCCGGATTTCTTCGGTGGCAGCCGCTTGATCGAGGCCGACCGCGCCGAGCCGCGCGGCCGCTTCCTCGATCGTCCGCGAACGCGACGCGACATCCGAGAGAATACGCGCCGTATCTCCCGCACGACTTCGCACCTCTTTGGCGCGATTGCTGGAGCCGTTAGAGCCGTTAGAGCCGTTCTTCGCCATGTTGTTGTCCTTCGGCCTCCGCACCGATCACCCGATCGAGATCGAGCTGCATCACCAAACGATCCGCGACTTTCACCACACCGCGCACGAAACGATGTTCTGCGTCGCCGATCATGGATGGAGGCGAATGCACTTCCGTCGACTCGATGCGCACCACGTCGCGCGCGCTCTCGACGACCAAACCGAGCAAACGTTGTTCACGCTCGATGACGATCACCCGCGTACCGAGACCCGGCGTGATCGCTTCGGCCCCAAAACGCAGGCCGAGATCGATCGCCGTGACGACGCGCCCGCGCACTTGTACCAAACCGACGATCCACCGCGGTGTACCGGGGACACGAGTCGCGCCGGCGTACGCGTCCATGAAGACGATCTCTCTTGCAGGCAGCGAATACTCGACGCCCGCAACTTTGAAGAGTACATGCAGCTCCGTCATGCGCGCATCTCCCGCCGCGACAGCGCCATCAGATCCAGTACCAAGGTCAGTTTCCCGTCGCCCAGATCGGTCGACCCTGTAATACCGGGCACACGTACCAACGGATCTTCGATCGGACGCACCACGACTTCTTGCCGGCCGAGCATCAGATCGACTTCGAACGCGACCGGCTCATCGCGCCGCCGCACGATGATCGCTTTGCGCGACCCAGCTCTGCTCGGAGGCATATCGAGCAAGCTCTCGAGCGCAAGCAAAGGCACCACTTCGCCGCGCCGTTCGAACATGCGCACGCGACTCGAGTCGACCTCACCGGGAGCCGAAAATACGCGCGCAGGTTCGACCTCGACGATCGCTTCCACCATGGCGACCGGCACCACGAAACGCGATTTGCCGAGCGCCAGCGTGAACGCTTCGAGAATGGCCACGGACAGCGGCACGATCAGCGTAAACGTCGTTCCGCCTTTGGGTTCGCTCGAAACGGTCAGCTCACCGGTGAGCTCGTCGACGATCACTCGGCGGACGATCTCCATTCCCATGCCGCGGCCGCTGGTGGTCGTCAGTGCCGGCGCGGTCGACACGCCGGGCGCAGTCAACAAGGCCATCAGCTCGACTTCATTGTTCGGGGGCGGACGATTCGCCGCTTTCGCCAGCGCTTCCACGTCGATCCCGCGACCGTCATCGCTGATCTGGATCTCGAGGCGCGAATCGGCGCGCTCCAAACAACGCACGCGCAACGTCGCTTCGGGATTTTTGCCCGCGCGTTCTCGTTCCTCGGGCAGCTCGATCGCGTGATCGACCGCGTTTCGCAGCAGATGCACCATGGCTGGGAACAACCGATCGCCGACCGCCTTGTCGACTTCCGCCCGTCCCGACTCGATCTCCAGCTTGATCTTTTTCTTCGAGGTCGCGCTCAAACCGCGCACCAGCAGCGGGATCCGCTCGAACAGCTCCGCCACCGAGACCAAACGCGCGCTCATGATCGCGCCGCGCAGATCCCGCAATTGCCGACCTTCATCCGAGAGGATCGCCTCGAGCTCGCGCACCATGACACCCGACGCCGCGAGATCACGCACCGCCTTCACCAAACGAAAACGGGTGATCACCAGATCGGAGATCCTCTCCAGCGCGTCATCGAGCCGTTCGACCGGCACGCGCACCATGCCCGACGCCGCAGCCGGAGCATGCATCTCCTCGATGACTTCGAGTTGAACGACCGGCGCAGGACGAGACGCCGCGAGCGACAGTTGCACCACGGATTCTGGGGCCGCGTGTGCGGCTTCCGCGAGCTCCCTGTCCGAAAGATCAGTGACCAACACCAGCGCGAACACCAAACCCGGCGACGAAGGTCCACCCGACAAGGGCACAACTTTGATGATCTGCGAGCTTTGGCCGAGCCGCTCCCGCACGGTGGTGATCGAAATGCCGGCGCGCGCGCGATCGGGTGAGGGAACATAATCGACGCGCAGCACCCGCCGCCCCGCTCGGAGGCCCGCGATCACTTCACTTCGTTCCGAGTCGGACATCTTTCCGAGAACGATGGGATCGAGACCGAGCACCGCTTGTTCTTCGATCGGTGCAACACGTGCGGACTGCGGCGTCGCGGTGAGACGTTCGAGCAAAGGCGCGGGTGCTTTCGGCACCTCTTCTTTTCGCGCGACGCGATCGAGGCGCGCTTCGACTGCACGCAAGCCCTGACCGAGCGACTCCAGAATATGCGCGTCGACTTCGCGGGACCCGGCGTCCAGGTGCCGGAGCAATTCCTCCATCGCGTGCGCGATTTGTACCAATGGTTCGATCTCGACCATCGCCGAAACACCTTTGACGGTGTGGAGCGTCCGGTAGAGCTCGCGAACTGCGCGGGGATTTTCCTTCGCCTCCGAAAGAGACGTTTCGAGCGCCGACAACGCCGCACGGGCGTTGCGCATATGATCTTCGCATTCCGCGAGAAAACCGTCGATGAAAGCGCTCTTGTCGAACGAGTCGCTCATGCACTGCCCGAGCTGGGGACGAGCAGCGTGCGGAGCTCGGCGAGGATCTGATCGGGAGCAAACGGCTTCGTGAGAAACTTTGTTGCACCGGATTCGAACGCACGCGAACGCGAAGCATCATCACCTCGACTGCTCACCACGACGATCGGGAGCCGTCTCAGCTGATCCTGCGCGCGTACGAAGCTGAGCACCTCATAACCATCGATGTCCGGCATATTTAGGTCGAGGACGAGCGCGTCGAAGCTCCGCAACGTCAGCTGTTCGATCGCTTCCAGTCCACTCGATGCTTGGGAAAACGAAACGCCTTCCAAGGGTCTGAGGCATGCGATGATCATTTCCCGCATCACGCGGCTATCGTCGACTACGAGAAGGTCTGCCATCCATTTGCTCCGCGAAGAACGAGCTCGTGCAGCGTCAGATAGGTCCACCTAATTGTCAAAATACTTCCCCGAGGCATAACGCCTCGGCGCCACGAATTGCCGCGACTCGCGCCCGATGAGCTATAGATGTGCTCAGCGCATGAGCAATGCCAAACAACGCGTCGTTTGGGTTGTCGATGACAGCCCGCTCGACGCTGCACGGGCGCGCGCAAGCTTATCGCGAACGTACGCCGTGCTGCGCTTTGCCGACGGCGCCGACGCGCTCGAGAAGCTGAACAGCGGCGAGGAACGCCCGGACGTCATCGTGCTCGATTGGCTCATGCCGAACGTCTCCGGCCTTGAAGCCTGCCGCTATATCCGCTCGCGACGGGAGCTCGACGATATCGGCGTTTTGGTGATCACCGCGCACGGCGAGAGCACGTTGTTGATCGAGGCGCTGCAAGCCGGGGCCAATGACTTTCTCGCGAAACCGTGGGCGGACGAGGAGCTGCTCGCGCGCGTCGCCTCGTTGGTGCGCACCAAAACCTCCATCGAACGGGCCGAAGAAGCGGAAGCCGAAGTGCGGCGCATGCTCGACGAAGCGCCCGATCCGTTGATCGCCATCAACGAAAAATGGACCTTCACGTACGCCAACTTGGAGGCGGAGCGCGCTTTCGGACGGCTCTCCACCTCCCTGATCGGAAGATCAGCGGCTGAAATCCTTCCTGGCCTTTCGACCAGCGCCCTACAACAGGCCGAACCCGGCATTCTCGGCGACGTCGAGATCAACGGCCGCATCTTCGAGCCCTCCGTGCGCCACCACATGGGCAAACACGTCGGGGGTGGCCGAACGATCAGTCTTCGCGACGTGACCGAGCGCCGCGCAGCCGAACAACGCCGCCTCGATTTCTATTCGATGGTCGCGCACGATCTCCGCTCGCCGATGCAAGCGATCCTGTTGCGCACCGAGCTCTTGTTGCGCGGCCGCCGCGGCGAGCTGCCGATCCCGGTGACCGCAGATTTGGGACGAATTCAAGATCACGTGAACTCGTTGGTGCGCATGCTCAACGACTTCCTCGATCTCGCGCGACTCGAAGCGACGAACTACAAGCTCGAGATCGAAGAGCTCGACATCGGCGCACTGATGCGCGCCTCCATCGAGGATCTGCGTCCGCTCGCCGACGCCGCCGGTTTGGCGATGGCGGTCGACATTCACCCCGTTCTCCCGCGCACGCTCGGCGACAGCCGTTTGCTCTCGCAAGTGTTCGTCAATCTTTTGGGCAACGCGATCAAGTTCACGCGCGCGGGCGGCACCGTCACCGTGCGCATCGCACCGGAGAGCTCGCACGTCATCATCTCTGTGAAAGATGAAGGCCCAGGCATCGAGCCCGAGCGACAAGCCGTGTTGTTCGATCGTTACGTGCGCGCCGCGAGCGACAAGCCCGGCACCGGCCTCGGCCTCACCATCGTGAAAGAGATCGTGACCGCCCACGCAGGCACTTTCGGCGTGAAGAGCAAAGTCGGCGAAGGCAGCGAGTTCTGGGTCAGCTTGAAGACCGACGGCACGAACGGGCTCAAGGACCGCTGACCACACCTCCGCCGGACCCACACGCGGCCGGGTTCTTTCGCTCGATTGTTCACTTTTGAGATCTTCCGGCTTTCGCTCACGCTCAAGAAAAAGACGCCGATTGATCGCTCTATATGTTGGGTTCGCTGACGCGGCCGGCTCTCGTTCTCCTCGTCGGAGCGACGGCACTGCTCATCCATTTCGTGGCCGGAGACCCATTTTTGTCGGGCGTTTTGATCGCCGGCTTAGGTATCGCGTGGTGGCAAGAGCGCCGCGCAGCGAGCGGTGAAATGAAGGCCGCGCCGGAGTCTCTCGCGGCCTCGGTTCCCCTCGACAGCGCGCAGCACGATCTCACACAGCTCCGCCGGCTCATGTCCGAAACCTTTGCGAGCCTCTCTTCGAGCTTCACCTCGCTGGAACAAGACGCGACGGAGCAAAATCGCGCGCTGACAAAACTGATCGCCGACGTCGAAGGTGCCGAGGGCATCACCATCGGAAAATTCCTCAACGACAACTCTGAAGGGCTCGCGTTTTTCGTCGAGCTGGTGATGAACATTTCTCAACAGGGCGTGCGCACTGTCCAAAAGATCGACGACATGACTCACCAAATCGACGGCGCCTTCCGGTTGCTCGGACAAGTCGAGAGGATCGCCAATCAGACGAATCTGCTCTCCATCAACGCGATGATCGAATCCGAACGCGCGGGGGAAGCCGGTCTCGGCTTTCGTGTGGTCGCGGGCGAAGTAAAAAAACTATCGCAAACCACGCGCAGCCTGAGTGAACAGATCCGCGATCAGATCTCGGCCGTGCGGCAAACGACGAACGACGCGCGCACCACCGTGGCGCAGATGGCCTCGAACGATCTGAACGGGTTCTTGGAGAGCAAAGCGCATATCGACGTCATGGTCGATCAGCTCGCCCAGCTCGATGCTCGACTCTCGGCCTCGCTCCGCGAGATCTCGACACGATCGCAACGCGTCGAAAGCAACGTCGCCGGCGGCGCGCGTGCCCTTCAATTCGAAGGCATGGGCGGCGAGCTGGTGGAACATATTCAGCGCCTACTGCGCGGCGAAGAAAAGGCCGCGAAAAACCAGCCGGAAACCGCACCGCTGCTCCCGCATGCTCGTGTCGAACAGACTGTGAAAATGGGCGCGATCTCGAGCTAAACGCTCGGCGAATCCAGCTGCGCGTCCGTTCTACCCTCTTCCAATTCCGCGAACAGCTCGCCGTGTCTGGCGAATGCGGCTTTGGCCTCCAGCACGATCGCCTGCGACGTCGAGTCCCCCGGATCCAAAGATGCGAGCCGGGCACGCAGTGCGCTCGAGAGCTCCGCCGTGAGCTCCGGTGAACCGAAGTCGTAGAACGCACCGCCCACGATCCTCCTCAACACGCGCCCACCGTTGAGATCACCCAAAGAACGCACATAAACGTGCGCCGCCAATAATGCAGGTTCGGATGTTTCCAGCCCACGAATCCTTGCGACGTATTTTTCCATGGCCCGCGCCAGCGGAATCTCAGACCAGCGTTCACCACCACGCTGCAGCAGATCGCGCTCGATCGCCGCGGCCCGAAACAACCTCGGCTCGAAGATCGGCGCGATGACCGGGTGCTTGCGATGCTCAAAGAGCGCCGTCTCCAGCGCCGCATAAAGCGCGTACAGGTTGCGCAGGAGCCGAACATAGTCCGGCTGCGGAAGTTGTTTTTTGAGCATCGCCCGAATAAACGGGGTTCGCTCGACCTCGACATGGAGCGCCTTCGTCGCCTCGCGAAGCCGATCCGCCAGAGTCTCCACCGTCAAATTATGCAGCAAATAAAATACGTGCGACAGCGGAGGCGGTTTCCTCCGCGGAAATCGGCGCACCGTTCAATGAGGCGAGATAGTATCTCGAACCGTCGACGCGAACTTCTGCCGCGCGAATATCCCCCGAAAGTACGCCGGCAATTTCCTGCGTCGCGCTCGGTGTTGGCCCGCAGATCGCCAGAATCTCGTTCTGTTCGGCCGATCCTGTGCCGGAGACCACTAGGCCCGCGGCGTCCGCAAAAACCACGGTATCCGCCTGGGCGCGCGACTTCACCGCTTCGAGATAGAGCTTCAATGCTTGCTCCGGCTCCGTGCTCCGCCGGACTCTTCGTTCCTGCATTGCTGGGAAGCTAACGCAGGGGATCGTTCAGCGCGAATTTTTGGCGTCGGCCCGCTCCCAGCGCGCATCGAAGTGCAGGCCGGGCTCGTCGAGATCGATCACCACCGGGGCGTGATCCGAAGGGATCGGCTTCCCTTTACGCGCCTCGCGATCGATCTCCGCCCAAACAACACGGCCCGCCACGGGTGCCGAGGCCAACAACAGATCGATGCGCATCCCGGCGTTCTTGTGAAATGCGCCGGCTCGATAATCCCACCAACTATAACGCCCGCGCTCCGGATGTTTCAGGCGATAGGTATCGGCCAGGCCGACGCTCAAGAGTCGTCCCAGAGCTTCGCGTTCGCGTATCGAGACGTGGGTCGCGCCGTGGCAGGCGCTCGCGTCCCAGACATCTTCGTCCGCAGGCGCAATATTAAAGTCCCCTCCGATGACGAACGGCCCAGTCAGATCACAATTTTCACGAACCCATTTTTCCAAATGGGCGATCCACGCCAGCTTCGACTCATAAAAGACAGAGTCCAAAATACGCCCGTTCGGGACATAGATGCTGGCCACGCGGACACCTGCACACGTTCCGGCGATCATCCGCGCTTCCGCGAAAGGATCGTCCGTTCCAGCCGGTGTTTCGGTCAGCGGTTTGCCGAAACTATTGACCACGTCGGTGATCGGCGAGCGGCTGGCGATGGCCACACCGTTCCAGCGACCTTGTCCGTGATGCGCGAGATGATATCCGTGCGCGAGAAATTCCGCGTACGGCGCCGCCGAATCTGCGAGCTTCGTCTCTTGCATCAAGAGGACATCAGGCTTGGCGCGATCGAGCCACCACCACACCTTCTCGATGCGGGCCGGCAGAGAGTTCACGTTCCAGGTAGCGATGCGCATTGGACCCGTAATTCCTCGATGACTTTGCGCGCGAGCGCAACACCGATCTCCGCATCGCTGCCCGCGACCAAATGCGCGAGAAACTCTACGGATCCGCGCGTGCCGAGGATCGGGGAGATCATCAAATCGCGGATCATCAATCCTTCTCGCGCGAGCGCGGGGGCGATCTTTTCCAACGCCTTTCCGAGCTCCTGAGGATGGTCTTTTTTATCTTGGTCGATCCCTTCGTAAAGCGGCTTGATCAATCCGATCATCTCCACCGGTCTTACGAAGAGCTTCGCCAGAGACGGTGCCGAGATAGTTATGGTGAGATAAGAGAGATCGAAAACGCACAGCTCGATCGGCTCCGTGAAAGTATCCCTCGACAGATTACCCACGTTCGTTTTCTCGAGATTCACCACGCGAGGATCCGCCGCCAATTTTCCCCGCAATTGTCCGAAACCGACGTCGACCGCATAAACCTTGGCGGCACCATATTGTAATAAACAGTCGGTGAATCCGCCGGTCGAAGCACCAGCATCGAGCACAACTTTTCCGGCGGCGCTGACCTCGAATTTTTCCAGCGCACCTTCCAATTTATATCCGCCGCGGCTCGCATACTTGAGGACCACGCCGCGCACGGAGATCTCCGCGTCTTCTCGAACGGGTACGCCCGGTTTCGAACATACCGCCGAATCGACGACGATCTTTCCCGCGAGAATCCACCCCTGCGCCGTCTTCAGGTCCGCAAAATGCCCTTGGTCGAGCAGCAGCTCATCGAGCCTCTTTTTTTTTGCCTTGGTCACCGGGCGAGAGCGAGGTCTTATCAGGCTGTGGAGATCTTCGTCTACGGCACGCTGATGTCCGGCGAGCGAAATCACTTCGTTCTCGAAGGCGCACGTTTTCTTCGCCGCGCGCGCACGCTTCCGCTCTACGAGCTGGTCGACTCTGGCGAATATCCCGCGATGCTCAGCGGAGGAACGACGGCCGTCGACGGCGAAATATTCGACGTCGCGGAAACCCAGCTCCCGGCGCTCGATCGTTTCGAGGAGACACCACATCTTTATCAACGCCTGCGCATCGAGCTCGACGATGGAACTTTCGCCGAGAGTTACCTCTACGTCGCAGGACGCCTCGTGAATTTCCCACGGCTCCCCGGGGGAACCTGGAAATTACGCCGATAAATCGCAGTCGGTACCCCGCCGGCAAGGATGCTGCACCTCGGGCCCGCATGGTTCAGACGACGAGAAACCAGCACGACGCCCATAAGTTCGAAACAACGGTGGCCAAAACGATCGACGCGACGCCGGAGGATATCTATGCCGCGTTCAGCACCGTCGATCAGATCTCGCGGTGGTGGGGGCCGAAAGGTTTTACTGTCCCCGAGGCCACACTGGAATTTAGGACGGGCGGATCTTTCCGCATCTGTATCGAATCAGACGGGAAAAAACTTTGGCAGCACGGAGTATTTCGCGAGCTCGACGAACCGAGCCGCATCGCCTTCACTTTTGCTTGGGAAAAATCAGAGGAACAACCGCTGGGCGAAGGAATGATCACCGTGATCATCCAACCTCAAGGCAAACAATCCCGCGTCAGCCTGCGGCACGCCGGCCTTCCTTCGCAGGAAGAAGCGGACGGCCACAACAGCGGTTGGAATGAGTGTCTCGATCGTCTCGCCGAAACAGTCGGCAGAAAACATTAATAGCGATAATCTTCGCTTTTGAACGGGCCCTCGACCGAAACGCCCAAATATTCGGCTTGGGCCCGGCTCAATTTCGTCAATTTTCCGCCGAGCGCTTCCACGTGGAGCCGCGCCACCTCTTCGTCGATCAATTTCGGCAATCGATAAATTCCGGGAGCGCGTTGCTCACGCCACAGGTCGATCTGCGCCAAAACCTGATTCGAGAAGCTGGAGGACATCACAAAAGCCGGATGTCCGTCCGCACAGCCCAAATTTACCAGGCGTCCCTCGGCCAACAAATAGATCGAGCGCCCGTCCGCGAAAGTATATTTGTCGAGGCCGCGCTCCAGCTTCGTCCGCTGCACGCCCGGCGCTGAATTCAAGGCGTCCACCTGAATTTCGCAATCGAAATGACCGATATTGCAAACCACCGCGCCATCCTTCATCCGCGAGAGATGATCGAGCGTGATGATGTCTTTATTTCCGGTCGCCGTGACCACGATATCGGCGGAGCTCAACACGTCTTCCAGACGAACCACTTCATATCCGGCCATCAGCGCCTGCAGCGCGCACACCGGATCGATCTCGGTGATCGCCACCCGAGCCTTGGACGCCGCGAGCGACTCCGCCGAACCTTTGCCCACGTCGCCGAACCCACAAACGACCGCACGCCGGCCGGCGAGCATCAGGTGTGTCGAACGGCGGATCGCGTCGACCAAAGATTCGCGCGACCCATAAATATTATCGAACTTAGACTTCGTGACCGCGTTATTGACGTCGATCGCCGCCACCCGGAGCTCTTTTTTCGCCACCAAAGCCAACAGCCGGTGAACGCCCGTGGTCGTCTCTTCGGAAATTCCGCGAAGCCGAGCGATCGCCGCACTGAAAAAATTCGGCGCCTCACCGCGCTTGATGCGCAAACGTTCGCGCGCTGCACGTTCATCCGCGCTCGTAGAAGGCAGATCCAAACGCGCCGGCTCGTTCTCCACGCGTGCACCTTCGTGCAACATCCACGTCGCGTCGCCACCGTCGTCGACGAGCAACTGCGGGCCTGTGCCGTCGGGAAAAGTCAGCGAGCGATCGATACACCACCAATATTCCTCGAGCGTCTCACCCTTCCACGCGTAGACCGGAATTCCCGCCGCGGCCAACGCCGCCGCCGCCGCGTCATTTGTCGAGTGAATATTACACGACGACCAACGCACCTCTGCACCGAGCGCACACAACGTCTCGACCAAAACCGCGGTCTCCACCGTCATGTGTAAGCTGCCGGTGAGCCGCGCGCCAGCCAGCGGTTTGGCCGCTGCATGGCGTGCACGAATGGCCATCAGGCCAGGCATCTCTTTTTCGGCACGTTTGATCGCCTCGCGCCCGCTCTCCGCCAAAGAAATATCGCGCACCCGAAAATCATTTTCCCGAACCATCGTTTTCTCCTTTTCCTGAAATCTCGAAAATCTCGATCAATTCTTTTTCACCGGCGAGCTTCACCGTGGTCGCGCGCCTTCCGATAATTTCGGAAGGCAGCTCGGCGAGCACACCGGCCGTACTAGCCACTCGGCCAGGACAATGTTGATGAATATGAGGTAAAACCAAAAATGCCGTATTTACGGCCGCCCCTAAAATATCGAGCGCCGCATAGTCTGGGTGCCCGATTCGGCCGAGATAGATCGGCCCGCGGTGGAGCGCGATTCCCAGCGCTTCACCTTCGATCAAATTGCGCGCCGCAAGTGCAGCGCGAACCGCACGTTCGTTCATCGTCGCGCCTGAAAAAAACGCCAAAAATCCGTCGCCGACATATTTCACCGGAACGCCGTCGAAACGACGCACCGTCTCAGTGATGGTGTAATGAAGCCCGTTGATCCACGCCGCCGTGTCGCTCGGCCCTGCGAGCTGCGCGCGTTCGGCGAAACCGCGCACGGTCGTCACCAACACCACGCCCTCGAAAGTTTCGCGTTCGACCGGAGCACCACCGAGCAACCACTCGACGCTGACGTCGAACAAACGCGCGAGCGGAACGAGCACCACGATGTCGGGCGCATTTTCACCGCGCTCCCACTTCGACACCGCTTGCGGACTGACGCGCAGCGCCGCGGCGACGTCCGCCTGTTTCAAGCCACGCGTTTCCCGCCGCCGTTTGATCCGTGCTCCGAGCTCCCCGAGATCCATATGAGCGAAACTATCGGAGCTCGAACGCGCAAGAAATGGCGCAACCGTTGCGTCTGCGAACGTAATGGTTGATTCCTCGGCCCCCCTTTAGCGGGGCGAGCCATTCAGCTAAGCTGCGCCCTGTGTCGGAGGCGGATCGCATCGTCGGCGATCGCTACGAGATCCTCGAAGATCTCGGCACCGGCGGCCACGGCAGCGTCCACCGCGCCTTCGATCGCCAGACCGGACAGACCGTCGCGCTCAAGCTCTTGGTGCTCCCGCACGACGCGCGCACCGAAACCCGCTTCCGTCGCGAAGCCCGCGCTCAACGCGAGATCGACCATCCAAACTGCGTACGCGTCTTCGACACCGGTGAGGACAAAGAAGAGCGCCTCTTATGGATCGCCATGGAGCTCGTCGAAGGCGAGACGCTCGATGCGCTCTTACAACGTTCGGGCGATCGCCTCCCACAAGATCGAGCGATCGAAATCGCCTTAGAAATTCTCGCCGCGCTGGAAGCCGCCCACGCAGCCGGCGTGGTTCATCGCGACTTGAAACCGGCGAATATTCTTCTCGGAGATAATTTCGTCAAAGTATGTGATTTCGGCTCTGCGCGAATATTACGGCGAAATATTACTCAGCTCACTCGCCCCGGCTCGGTGATCGGTACGGGGCAATATATGGCGCCCGAACAAGCACGCGGAGCGGAATGCGACGAACGCGCGGATATTTATGCCGCCGGCGCGTTGCTCTACGAAATGATCACCGGAAAAGCGGCGACCCGTCCGTCGGACCGCATCGACGATCGACGTTACGACGAAATTTTCGGGCGATCCTTGGCCGACGATCGCGAAGCACGCTTCGACAGTGCGAAAGCGATGTCCGCAGCGTTGAAACGTTGTGGCGCACAGAAACCGAATGTCCCCGCGCCGAAAGCTCCGCGCAAAACTTTCTTCGCTGTGTTCGCGGGAGGCGCAGCGGTCGGCGGCCTGGTGTTCATGCTCGGGAGCAAAGGTGTGGCCGACGAGCCGATCAAACGCGACGTGTGTGCAGTCGCGCTCAGCGGGGAAGCAGAGCTCGTGGCCGACCGTCCGCTCGATGTGTACGTCGCCGGCGAATGGTTGGGGCGGACGCCGATCCGCGCCCGATCCTTCTCTGCGGGCGCCCTCGATCTGGAGGTCGTCGACCCCAGCAGCTCGAAACGACGGAAGATTCGCGTTTATGTCGAGGCGAACGCGCGCCGCGTCTTCGAGCTGACGCGGCTGTAGCTCACCGGGTCAGAGACGTTTTGAGGCACGCGGACCTCGGCGCCGTAAAAGCACGAACGCGGCGTTAGCTTCCGAACGCTCATAATTTAAGATCTTATTGTCTTCGATGGAATTGACAGCACGTACGCGCAGGGATTCGATGGGCTCATGAGGTTTACGCCTGCTGCCCTCTCCTTGGCTTTAGCTCTCACTTCCGTCGCCTGCGCCGCCGATAAAGATGATCTCGACAACAAAGGACCCGCGAAGCTGGTCTCGATCGAGGTCGCTGCCCTGACCACGTTGATGCCGCTGAACAGCGTCGACCTCAGTGCAACCGGTACGTACGACGACGGCACCACCAACGACCTGAGCACGATGGTCACCTGGAGCTCGTCAAATCCGAGCGTGGCAACTATCGAAGGTCGGAAATTAAGAGTCCTCACTGAAGGCAGCGCGGAAATTTCCGCGAAGCTCGGCGAATTGACTTCGACCACTCCGCTCACCGTCGAACCGGCGGTGGTGAAAGAGGTCGTCCTCTCTCATCAGGACGTCGGTTTGAATCGTGGCGAACAAGTCTTCTTGAGCGCGAAGCTCGTGTGGTCGAACGGCCTCGAAGAAGAGGCGACCGAACGCGTAACTTGGAGCTCGTCGAACGAGAAGGTGGCCACCGTCGATGCTGTCGGCGGCGTGAGCACTTTGGCGGGTGGCGAAGTACAAATCACTGCAACGTTCGGCGATAAATCGGCGAGCACCGGCGTGTTCATCAGCTGCGCGTACCCCGAAGGTGCCCCGAGCGATATTCTCTGGGACGATACCTTCCCCAATATTTATTGGAGCACGGCGTTCAACACCGACGGCGCCGAGATGTCTTTCGGCCTCGAAGATGTTCACTGCTCGCCGGAGTGGAGCGGTGTCAGCGCGGTCTTCTTCGTGATCAGCGCAGGCTGGTGCCCGAACTGCCCGGCGTACGTCGACGCGCTCACGCGTCAAAAAGAGGAGATCGAAGCGGCGGGCGGCCGCATGGTCTTCGTCGAAGTTCAGGACACGAGTTATCAGCCCGGTCGCGCTGCGGACGGCGTCGAATGGCTCGAGAGCCACGGCTTCGGCCTGCCCTTCATCACCGTCGGCGACAAGCCCGGTGAGATCGATCCGCCGCGCATCTTCAACGAGTCACCGATGGTGGTGGCGTTCCCGTCGACGATCGTCGTTCGCCGCAGCGACATGAGGATCATCGCGGATCAAATGCGTTCGGGCTACTACCTCCCGTTCTCGTTGATCGCCCAATACCCGGATCTCGATTGGTCGGATCCGGACAATGTCGTCGTGCAGACCTGCCAGCCGGGCCAAGACGAAGCGAGCGAGCCGAACAACCGTCCTTTCCAGGCCGGCGATCTCGAGGCCGGTGTGTTGGAAGGCGGAATCTGCGACTCCGAAGTCGACTATTTCGATATCAGCGTCGAAGGCCGCTATCGCCTGACGCTGGAGTTCGACGAGAAGCTCTCGGACCTCGACATCTATGTCTATGATGCCCAGACCGCGCGTCCGCTCGAAGTGGACGGCGTGCCGGTCGGGAGCTACGGCGGAACCGGTGTCGAGACTTTCGAGCACGCAGGCCGCGCAACGATCCGCATCGAAGGCAGCCGCAATCGCACCGCGTCCTATCGCCTCACGCTCGAGACTCTCTAGTCTCGCGAGGGGATGATTTTTCGCGCGGGTCGCGAGATCCTGTGCCCGCTTGATTCCAGTCTCCAGCGCAGATCGCGTGGTCTACCCCGCCGCGGGCCTCACCAAGCTCGACGTGGTGAGTTATTACGATCGCATCGCGCCGAAGATGCTCCCCCACGTGCTCGAGCGACCGATATCGATCAAACGATTTCCCAAAGGCATGGCGGCGGGGGGATTTTTTCAAAAAAATGTCCCGCCGCACTATCCGGAATCGATCCGGCGCTTTCCCATTCCCAGAAATATTGGAGAGACGATCTATCCCTTAGTCGATCGCGCCGACCACCTCGCTTATCTCGCAAATCAAGGCGCGCTCGAATTACACGTTCCGACCTCGCGCGCGTCCGCGATCTATCAACCTGATCGTTTGATCATCGACCTCGATCCGCCGGCCGGTGCGGCCGCAAAGGTCCAAGCAGCAGCTCTGTTGGTGCGGGCGGTGCTCGAGGATTTCGGGCTGCAAACTATCCCGGTGGCCACAGGCTCGAAAGGTTATCACTTGGTCGCTGCGATCGAAGTGAATCACGACGCCGGCGTCCTCGGACTGACCTTACAAAAAATTGGCGCGTTATTAGCCGCTAAATATCCGGACGAGCTGACGGTCGCTTTTCGGATCGCGCTTCGCGGGCAACGCGTCTTCGTCGACTGGATGCGAAACGGCGTCCAAGCAACGGTGATCGCGCCGTACTCTCTGCGTGCGCGCCCGCAGGCCACGGTCGCGGTACCCATTTCTTGGGAAGAATTACCGAAAACTGCGCCGGATACCTTCACCCTCCGCGATTTGGAGCGTTTGCTCGAACGGCCGGATTATTTGGCCGAGCTCACCGCACAAGACGCGACGCCGTTCGTCGAACGCGTGGAAAGAGAATTCGAGCTCTCCGGATTGGTGCTGGAAGTATTCGATCGGTTCCGCTCCTAGAGCACGCCCGACTCCTCAAAGCGGCGCGGTTTCGCCTTGTTCGTCGCGCAGCGGTCCCTGAAGCGCGAGGCGAGCTTTGAGCAGATATTTCCCTTCCGCTCCTCGGTGGTGTCGCGATCGCCGTGTGCCTCGCGCATGCTACAGGCTGCATGCACCCCGCAGCGATCGCCCTGCATAGACGATCGGATTCGCGCGCGTTAAGTGAAGGCCGTGTTGCGACTCCTTCTGAACCTATTGTGGATCGTCTTCGGCGGCGGATTCATCATCTGGCTCGAATACGTGTTCGTCGGAATTCTCCTCTGCATCACCGTCGTGGGGATCCCGTTCGGCGTACAGTGTTTCAAGATCGCCGGCCTTGGTTTGTTCCCCTTCGGCAAAGACATCGAATATCAAAGAGGCGTCGCCGTCTTCGGAACACTCGGAAATATTCTGTGGTTCGTTTTGGCCGGTATTTGGATCTGCATCAGCCATCTCACGCTGGCGCTCGGTCTCGCGGTCACGATCATCGGCATTCCTTTCGCGATCCAACACCTGAAATTAGCGCTGCTCGCGCTCTGGCCTTTCGGTAGCACCGCGCGGTAAGCCGCGTTTCATGAAGCTGCTGGTCAATATCGATGTCCCTGACATTTCCGTGGCCGAACGTTTTTATACTTCGGCCTTCGAGCTCAAAGTCGACCGCCGCTTCGGCAACGCAGCGCTCGAATTGGTCGGTTTGGAATGCCGAATTTATCTCCTGGCCAAAGGATCAGGTACCCCGCCCTTCGACGGTGCCGTCTCGGGCCGCAGCTACGACCGCCACTGGAGCCCGGTCCACCTCGACTTCGAGGTCGATGACCTGGAAACCGCGCTGGCCCGCGCAGAAACCGCCGGCGCAAAACGCGAGAGCGAAATTCAAGAGAGTAAATGGGGAAAGATGGTCTTCCTCTCCGATCCCTTCGGACACGGATTTTGTCTCTTGAAGATGAAACCGGGCGGCTACGACAATATCACCACCGCCCGCGGCGAATGACTTCGACCATCGCGCTCTCGCTGGGAACGGAGGGGTCGCCTTGTACCGGAGGCTCGCCGATCGCTCCGGGCTCGGCGGAGTCGCACGCAGCACAGGCAAGGAAAATGCTGGAGGCGGCGAGCGCACGAATCACGGCGGTTCATATTTTCGCCACTTCCGAGATCGACTACAAGTCCTCGCGATGAGCTCTGCATCGATCGTTATCGTCGGAGGCGGAATCGCCGGTTCCGCCGCCGCCCTGCGCGCCGCGCAATATCATCTGCACACGGTGTGGATCCTCGGGGACGCCGACACCGAACGGCGGTCGCGCGCACAGTGGGTGGTCAATATCGACAACATGATCGGCATTCACGAAGGCGTGGTGAAGAAGAAATATCTCGCCAGCCTGAAGGATGAAAGTTTCGCGGCGGCGCGCAAACACCTCGAAGGCCTCGAGCCCCAAAACATCGGCACACGCGACATCATCGAAAATACCAAGGAACGCATCGGCGCCGAATATTCTGAATATATCGAATTCGTGGAATCGAAAGCGGATCGTGCGCGTCTCGACGGACAAAAATTCGTGATCGGCGCCGGCGGCAAAGAATATCCGGCAGACTATCTCGTGCTCGCGACCGGGGTGATGGATCGCCAACCATCGATAAAACGCGAAAAGGGTGAACAGATCATCGACGACCCGAAGTGGATCTATCCTTTCGCCAACCGCGAGAGTGTTCTGTACTGCATCCGTTGCGAAGGTCACCTCACAGCCGGTACCTGCGCCGCGGTGATCGGCCCGAGCGAAGCCGCTGCACAATTGGCGATGATGCTGAAGGAGCGTTACGACTCCGCGTGTAGCGTGCTCACCAACGGCGAAACGCCGTCATGGTCCGAAGCGTCAGAGAATATTCTGCGCCTCTATCAAATTGCGGTTCACCGCGAACGGATCACCGACGTCCGCGGGAAAAAAGGTCGCCTCAACACCATCGCTTTAGAAGGCGGAACCCAAGTCGACGTAGCCTATGCGCTGGTCGCCGCCGGGCTCTTCCGCGTCTACAACGAGCTCGCGCGTGAGCTCGGTGCAACACTCACCGATCCCGAAGAACCGATCGACGTGCGCCACGTGGAGATCGATCGGCACAGCGAAACTTCGGTGCCGAACTTATTCGCGGTCGGCGACATGACCCGCCGAAAAGACGAGGGCGTGATGAAACAGGTCTATACCTCGCAAGAATATGCCGTACGCGCGCTCGACATGATCGACCGGCGAATTCGCCAAATCAAACGTGCGGCGCTGGTGGCCCAATCGTGAAAGCGCTGGTGGTGCGGCCGAACCAAGGCGTCCGGCTGGAGGATCGGCCAGACCCGGTGGCCCTCCCCGGCGAAGTATTATTGGAAGTCTGCGCAGCGGGAATTTGTAATACCGATTTGGAGATCGCCCGCGGATATATGCAATTCAGCGGAATCCTCGGGCACGAGGTGGTCGCGCGGGTCCTCGACGGGCCACCGGAATGGCTCGGCAAAAGAGTCGCGGTGGAAATCAATTGTTCGTGTCACCGTTGCCCTACCTGTCTTCGAGGACAGTTCCGGCATTGTCCGACCCGCACTGTGCTCGGGATCCTCGGAAAAGACGGAGGGCTCGCCGAGCGGTTGACCGCGCCGTTGGTGAATCTCCATCCCATTCCCGATTCGATCGACGATGCTCGAGCGATCTTCATCGAGCCTTTGGCTGCAGCGATCCACACGTTCGACGACGCGGTAATCGCGCCGGGCGACCGGGTCTTATTGATCGGCGACGGCAAGCTCGGCTTATTGATCGGCCTGGCGCTCGCGGCGCGCAGAGATCTCGGCGAAGCGCGTGTCCTGGGAAAACATCGAGAAAAATTGTCGCTCCTGGAAGCGGCCGGCCTGCAAACCTCGCTCGCCGGTGAGCCGCTCGCGGAACAAAGTTTCGACGTGGTCATCGAAGCCACGGGACGCGCCGGAGGTCTGAGCACCGCTTTACGAGCGATCCGGCCGCGCGGAAAATTGGCGTTGAAGAGCACCTATGCGGGCGCGGCGAACGTCGACCTGGCTCCGATCGTGATCAATGAATTGAACGTTATCGGCTCGCGTTGCGGAACGTTCGAACGGTCGATCGCCGCGCTGGAATCAAAACGAGTCGATCCGAGCCCGATGCTGTCCGCGAAATATTCGCTGGCCGAGGCCGAGGCCGCATTTCGGCGCGCGGCCGAGCCCGGCGTGCTCAAAGTCATCGTGACGAATTAATTTACCGGTCGAAATATCGACCGCAGCGTACGGGCAGCTTCAATCATGTCGCGATGGTATAAATAAATATCTCGATAAAAAGCCTCGCCGGTCGCCTGATAGTTCTGTTTCCAGTCCTCGACGCGCTGGACCAACAAACACTCGACACCCATCTCACTGCGCACGGCACGATACCGGCGTCCCTCGAGCGTCAATGCTTCGCAAAGCTCCTCCGGCGCATAATTCCCCCAGTCGACGGTCTGGTCGTCGGCGCCGACCTCATAGATCGCCAAATCTTTGTTGGTATTCATGAAGATTCCCGCGAGCGCACCGCGGATGATTCCCGACGACGCGGGTGAGTGGACATAAGAAGGATCGAGACAATTTTCGCTCGGCCCGGGGAATCGGGTGCCGTTTTCCGCGACCGCGCGGCGCGTCTCGATATGGCCGAGATCCGGACGGCTCGCGCCCTGGTCGCGACACCAAAAGCTCCCGCGGTCGACGACCTCATTCGAATCGATCAAATACGGATCGCTCCGCAAAATTCGGGCAAAAAGCTCCTCGGAAACAGAGAGTGTCCTCTCCACGGTCAAACGCGGCGCACCGTTCGCCAGACCGGCGGGAAAAGGAAAATCCAACATCAGGAGCACGTTCGAACGGTCGACCTCGACACCGATCCGCCGCCACGGTCCGCCGTTCGCTTCACGCGACCACACAGCGTCGCGGCCGAGCCCGGGAACGATCTCGATCATCTCCGCGGCGATCGCTTCAGGACTTCCAAAATCCTCCTCGACGCAGTTGAGTACGTGATTCGGCAAATAAGTCCGGGGCGTCGCGTTCTGCCAAGGACAGGCACGGCCCGCCTCGGGGATCGACAAGACCTCCATGGCAAAATTCGCGGTCAAATTCACCGCGTCGAAGAGGTCCTGTTCAAAAGCGCTCCCGCGAAAGCTCGGATCCGTCGCCGCCTGATTTCCAAGCCAAGCGGCGGCGATCGAGCCAAATTCCAACAATTCCAGCGCCGGACGAAAAGCACGCGCAGCGTCAAAAGTATCCGGGTTGTCGATAATATGGGTAAAAGTATAAGTACCAAGCCATCGCCAATATTTATCGGCGAATATTTCCCGCGCGTTCGCACCCTCATCGAACACCGCGCAGTGCGGTGTCGGGTGGAGCAAAGCTTCGCGCACCGTGCAGCCGGCAAAGTTGTTCGCCGGGGTGGCGTCGAAATAGAGATATTTCAGCGCAGCAATATCGCCCTCCCGAAAGAGAGTTTCCTGAAAGATCCGGTCCCCGTGAAACACATCCATCACCGAGTGTTCGCTGCTCGATCCGGCGGGATTGAGCGCCAAGCCCAAACTCTGGGCGAGGCCTTGAATCATCAAATGGCTGCTCAAATTTTGGAGCAATATAGCCCGCGAATCTTCGCCCTCGATCGCCAACAGCTCGAGCGCGATCGCCTCGAACCCTTCCGGCGGCAGTCGGTCGAGGAAACTATAACCGGCCTCGAAGAGCGCCGCCGCCCGCTCGCGGCCCTCACGGTCGAGCGCAGCTTCAGCGCGTTCGCGCGGCGTGGACAAAGTCTGAAGCGCGACCGGGATCGGATCGCCTCGTTCATAGTTCGGGCCGAGCAAAAAAACCGCCGCGGTGCCGTTGCTGGCCACCAGCTCCGCAGCTGTACCTTCGACCAGGGCATATCGCGTGAGCGCGGCTTCCGTGGATTCTCCGGACAGCGCGCCGGCGGTCAATATCGAAGCTGTCTCTGCGGACAGCTCGAAGTGACTGCTCCGCATCTTCATGGCGCGCGCCTGGGCGAGCGCGATCAGCGCGGTGGGCCCGGGCAACGTGCTCTCCACCCGATCCATGACTTTTTCGACCCAGGACTGGATTTTTGTCCCATCGAGATACAGCGTGGAGGCGACGATCTCCCCCGTGCCGGCGTCGACCGCGCGCGACGCATGGCTGCCCCACTTCGAGCTGCGCGCCGGCTCGGTCCACTCGATCAAGCGCGAACGCAGGTCGCCCGGCCGTTGCCAGGTGAAAATATTCGGGGCGGCATTCTCCAGAGAATTGCAGGCGGCGATCAAAGACTCACCGCGGAGCTCGGCCGCATCCGCACCCACCAACGAAGCCAGCTCGGGCGCGGCGGCGAGCGCGCGAGCGATCCCTTCAGGACGACAGTCATTCGGACGGATCTCAGCACCGGGCAGCGCGCTCGCTAAGCTTTCCGAGATCCCCACGGACGACACAGCCGCAGGAAAGTCGGTGCTCAAATAAAAAATAAATTGGCCCGCGCGAGCGCGCTGCAGCCGGTCCTTGATCGTGTGTAAAGAGAATTTCGGCGGCTGAGCCGCGGCCTTTTCGGTGAAGGATTCTGCGTCGATGACCCGAAAGGCGTGGCGCACGTCTGCATTTCCACCGCAATTTCGCGGCGGATCGAAACCGCCCCAGAACGTTTCGCAAACTTCGGTATTGGCGGTGAGATTTCCTCGCTCCGTAATTTCGAGATAACTCGCGGATTGTTTGCGCCACTCGGCGAGCTCGTTGGACTCGGTGAAAGAGATCTCGAAACCCTCCACCGAAGCTTCGAACTGCAGCTCCGAGCTGCGGGCGTTCCAGTCGACCTCCAAGTATTTTCCGCCGGCTTCGGCGCCCGAAACCAAAGAGACGCCGCCTTCGCAGCCGAGGTCGACGTGCCTGAGGATCATCCAGCGCCCGGCGAGCTCCGCGGAGCCTTCCCGAACGGCGACCAACTCCCGGCCTTCGACGTGAAAATTGATCCGCGCGAGATCACCGGTGCCTAAAAACGGCCCCTCCCCCGCGATCACCGAACGCCGGTAGAACCAAGGTTTTGCGGTGAGCGCGGAGAGCTCGAGAAATCCTAAAGTCGCGGCATCCGGGCAAGAGGGAGAGATCGGTGCAGTCTTTTCTTCGCCACACGCCACGAGAAGAGAAAGGCTCGTGGCCAGAAGGACAGGTCGCTGCATCGAGGTCGAGCATCGTCTGCTTTTTCGGCGAAAAAAGGAGAAAGATCCCTCTGTCTCATCGAAAGACTCCAACGGCGGAACAAAAGATCGAAGGTACGCCGGAGAAAATAGCCGGACCCGCGAGAGGAGGATGCACGTATCGCCTCCAGAAGGGCGACGATACTTCTATGATCTCGGATCTGACGCGGAGAGCACTGTTACACGGCCTGGGCGCAGTCGCCGCGGTCCACCTCACGGGTTGCGCCGACGAAAAATCGGGCGCCAACGCGGACGCAGCGCCAAACGGTAGCCCGGACGCGACAGCACTCGCGGACGGCAGCGCCCGCGACACCGGCGGGCTCGCGGATGCGGAGACGTACCCAGACGCCTCGGGCGACGCAGACGCGGAGACTTTCGCCGACGCAGAACCCGACGCTGGCCTAGAGGACAGTGGCGCCGACGCTGGTCAAAATACAGGCGCGTGGGCCACCGGCGGCACGGCTGCGATGAGCGGCAACTATCCCGATCCATTTCTCGGCGGCATCGGACCGGTCTGCAGCCTTTATTGTGCTTCGATCCTGGGTCCTTGTTACGTGGAGACGATCGAACGAATGGACATCAGCGAAAGTGAACGCGGCCTTCCGGTGCGGCTCGCTTTCTTGGTGGTCGATGACAATTGTTCGCCGATCGAAGGCGCGACCGTCGATATTTGGCATACCAACGCCAACGGCATTTATTCGGGAGAAAAGGCACCGAATAATTGCACCTTCGGCGACGTCGCCGCGCGCTCGGGAAAATGGATGCGCGGGATCCAAACCACCGACGTCGCGGGCCGCGTCGATTTCAACACCTGTTTTCCCGGCTGGTACGCCGGCCGCACTATCCATATCCACTTCACCATCCGACTCAACGGCGTGGAACACGTGACCTCGCAGCTCTTCTTCGAAGATTCCTTGTGCGACGAGATCGTCGGCACGCAGCCGATCTATCTGGACCGCGGCGGCCGCGATACTTTGAACGCCCAAGATGGTGTCCTGCGGAACACCACCTTCAATGACTATCTTTTTCAGACTCAGCGCATGCCCGACGGAGCGATGATGGCTTGGAAAGCGCTGGTCATCCGCTCCTCGCCGCAAGACCTTCTCTGCGAATTTTAGCCCGCTTGGTGCACGGAAGCCGCGTTCGGTGTTGGCGAAAGCTCCTGATAGTTTCCCGCGCCGAGATCGAGATCGAGACTTTTGCCCGGGCCCGGTGAGTTGAACTTACGTTCGCCGGCCGTCACCCCAGAAACATTTTCCAACCGCAGAAACATTTCGCGCGCCGGCGCACGAAACGGCGCATGGAGCGGCCCTTCCGCAGACTCACCATCGAGCCACACCACCAAAAACAAGTGCCGCCCGATAGTCGTATTTTCGGGAAAAACAAAGGTACCGGTCACTGCGCCGGTGCCAACGATCTTCCATCCGCTGAGATCGACAGCATCCGAAGAAGGATTCCACAGCTCGACCCAGGGCTCGGCTTCCGCTTCTTCGTCGAGGAAAGAACCGTCGTTCTCCAAGAGAACTTCCGTGATGGTGACCGGCAAATGATTCGGGCAACTCCAACAGCCGAACGGGCCGCCGGTCGGGCGCAGCGCGGTCTTCGCCAGGCTCACCGAGCCGTCGGATACTTTGAGCCCTTCGATCGACACGGTCCACACGCTCGGCGAGGTGCCGATTTCGAAGTCCATTTCGACCGTATATTTCACGCCGTCGATCGTCGCGCTCGCCTCATCGGCCCAATTGTGATGAGACACGGAATATTCGAGCCCCGAGCCCTCACTCAGCGAGCGGCACATATCCTCATAGTCGAGGTCGAAGCTCTTCAGTCCGTACTGCACCGTTTCGCCCGGTCCGTACTCGATGAATTCGCGCAAGAGATAGACGGTCAGCTCGGAGTCGGCGCTCTCGAAGCGCAACATCTGTTGTTCAGAATTGCTCGCGTCGATGGAGCGATCGCACGCCGGGCCAGGATCGATCGGAGGATTCATGTTGTTGGGGAGAGGATCTGGGTCCTCGCGACTGCAAGCCGCGAGGAACACGACGGCACTCAGGATCGTGGAAAATATCCGGAACACAACCTCTATATCGGCGAGATACACGTTCGGGTCCAGCTCGAGCGTCAGGCCGGTTTATCTAAACGCCCGTCCGCATGCCGCGCAAAACGTGCCTCGTCCGGACCGTGGACCGGATCGTCGCTCGGCCAAGGCCAACCGCCGAAACGTGTCCGTTGATAGTCTTGGAAGGCCTGTTGAATTTCCGCGTTCGTATTCATCACGAACGGCCCATATTGCACAGTCGGCTCGCCGATCGGCCTGCCTTGCAGCATCAACAGCTCGGACTCTACCTCGCCGTTCTCCAGCACCGCAGGCACACCCGCAGCGACCTGTACCAAATGCCGTACCGCCAACTGCGTGCCGCCGATCGAAATCTTCGCTCCGCGGAAAAAATAGAGCGTGCGATTTGTACCTTTGTCCGCCGCCGGAACGGTGAAACGTGCGCCCGGCGCCAATTTGATCGTCCAAATGGCGACGTCGCTCCCTTCCTGCGAAGCCCAAGAATTCGGCGGCGGATTCGGTGGCACGACCTCGCCATAACGTCCGGCGATCAAAACCACCTCGGTCTCGCGCCCATTTTCATCCTTCACCACGCGGCGCGGGATCGACGGCGCCCACAACATGGCGAAGACGGGATCGACCAACTTATTTTTCTTCGGCAAATTCAGCCAAATCTGGAAAAGCTCCAGCGGATTATTTTTCTCCGCGCTGAGCAGCGGGAACATTTCCGCGTGTTGAATTCCTTTTCCCGCGGTCAACCACTGGACGTCACCCGAGCCATATCGGGCGGCGGCACCGAGTGAGTCCGAATGATCGATCCGACCCGTGCGCACGACCGTCACCGTTTCGAATCCACGGTGCGGATGCGCCGGAAATCCGGGCACCACTTCGCCGTGATACATGCGCCAGCCGTCTTTCCCTTCGAAGTCTTGACCGAGCTGGCGGCCGGCCAGCGAGGTCGCCGGGCCGAATTTTTCGTTGCCCGCGGGATAAGCATCGTCGTGATGCACACAGAAAAGAAAAGGATCGAGTGTGGCCCACGGAAATCCCAGCGGGGAAATGTTTTGCACCACGTCGATCGTCTTCGCCTTCATTTCTTTCTCCTCACACCCGGTCGCAACGGCACCTGCACCCGCGATCAGCTTGAGCGCATCTCTTCGAGAAACTCCGCCGTCGGACATCGGCCGAGAGCATAACCTGCGGGCCATCGCGCCCCAGAAAAAAATGAGTAGCCCCACCCGCCTTCCACCCGAGTAGACCCTGGATTAACGTCTCTTCATGGTCTCGGTTTTCCGTCTCGAAATAGTCCTTGTTCCGCTGATTTTTCTCGCTGCATGCGGAGGCAGCACCGAAGAAGAGGAAATTTCCTGCAAAGCTCCCAACGCCTGCTCGATCCAAGTGATCTCCGGCGACGGCCAAGCGGCGACTGCGGGAACGACGCTCGCGCAACCCTTCACGATGCGCGTGCTCCACACCTCCGGGAAGCCGCTCCCGGTGATGACCTTCAAATGGACCGTGATCTCCGGGGAAGGAACGATCACGCCCGCCGAGACGATGACCGACGCCGAAGGAACGACCCTCGCGACGGGAACGCTCGGCGCCATGGCCGGTTCACTGAATCATGTCTTCGAAGCGAGCGCGGTGGGATTCGCCGGCGTCAGCGTGCAATTCAAAGCGTCGGCGGTGGCAGGTCCCGCGAAAAGGCTCGAGCGCTTGAGCGGCTCCGACCAAACTGGTCTTGTGGACAGTACGCTTCCTGTTCCGCTCACCGTGCGCGTCACGGATAGTTTGGATAATCCGATCGCCGGCCACCGAATCATCTGGTCCTCGAGCGCAGGCGGAGGCTCGGTGCTCAGCGTCATGCAGATGACGGGTGAAGATGGAACCTCTTCGGCGTCCGCCAAGCTGGGAACCGAGTCCGGACTCAATAATAATCTCTATACCGCGAGCTCCAGCGGGCTCACCGGCTCGCCCGCGCAATTCATCGCCTCTGCGCTCACGGGACCTGCGGCGCGGTTGTCGCGAATATCCGGCGATATTCAGGGCGGGACCCGTGGACAACAGCTCCCTGATCCGCTGGTGGTCTTCGTGTCCGATGAGTTTGGAAATCCGGTTCGTGGCTCGACGGTCACTTTTGCGCCGGGAAAGGGTGGTGGCACCGTCGATCCCCAAACGGTGGTCACGCTCGACGATGGTCTGGCGGCGACCAACGTGCGGCTCGGCCCCGAGCCGGGACAACATTTATTCAGCGCAGCTGTCCCCGGGATCAGTGGCTCCCCGATCCAATTCACCGCCCGATCATTTCCGCCGATCTGCAGCGATGGAGATTGGTGTTGGTATAGTCCAGTCCCGCAGGGAAACGACATCCACGACGTCCACGCGGTCACCGACACCGACGTCTGGGTCGCGGGCGACCGCGGCACAATTTTGCGTTGGGATGGTTTCGCTTGGGAAGGCCATCCGAGCGGGACCAACCGGGACCTCTATGCCGTCTTCGGAATCGATACCAACGACGTTTGGGCGGCCGGCCAGTCGGGCGTGATCGTCAATTTCAACGGAACTATTTGGAGCCGCGTCCCCACGCCCACAGCGAGCACGATCCGCGGAATCTGGGGCGCCGCCGCCAATGATCTCTGGGCGGTCTCCGAAGAAGGAGAAGTGCTCCACTACAACGGCGCCGACTGGACGCTGAACACGAATTTAGGACGCGCAGCTCACGGAATTTGGGGTCTCGCGGCCGATGATATTTGGGCGGTCGGCGAGCGGGGCGGCGCTTTCCATTTCAACGGAACAAACTGGATCTCCATCGGCACCCCGGTCACCGTCGATCTCTACGCGGTCTACGGCAGCGACGCAGATCGATTTTGGGCGGTGGGCGATCGCGGCCAAATTCTCGCCTGGGACGGTTCCGTTTGGGCAGATGTCCCCTCGAACACCATGTCCGCATTCCACGGAATGTGGGGCTCGGCCGCGAATGACGTCTGGGCGGTCGGCGACCGCGGCAATATTTTCCATTGGAATGGAACCCGCTGGGCGAGCGAGCCGGGCGGCACGGGGAATAATCTTCAAGCCATCGCCGAATCCGCGACGGGTGAGCTGATGGCGGTCGGCGAAGCCGGCGTCGTGGTGCGCCGCACGGGAACCACCTGGAATGCCGAAGCGAACAATAGTCCGCGCGACCTTCAAGGTATTTATGCGGCGGCACCGGACAAGGTTTGGACCGCCGGTTTCAACGGTACGATGATGTTTTGGGACGGAGAAAAATGGTCCGCCGTCGCGGGAATTCCGCGCGCCCAATATTATGCAATTTCCGGCACCGGCGCGGAGCAAATATGGGCGGTCGGCGGCTCGGGGACGATCATCAATTGGGACGGCTCACGTTGGGCGAGCACCATCAGCGGAACGATCTACGATCTGAACGCGGTCTACGCACGCACCTCCACCGATGCTTGGGCGGTCGGTGAGGCGGGAACCATCGTTCACTGGGACGGAGCCGCGTGGACCGAGATGACGAGCGGAACCAGCGAAATGTTGTACGGAGTTTGGGCCTCGTCTTCACGAAATGCCTGGGCCGTCGGGAATAATGGATTGATCCTGCATTACGACGGAAATCAGTGGTCGCAGGCGATCAGTCCCACGACCAACTATCTCCTCGCAGTGCGCGGCTCCTCGGCGACCGATGTTTGGGCGACGGGCGTCTCGGGAACTATCTTGCGCTTCGAAGGCGTGACCTGGGAGGTGGTCCCTTCCGGCTCCACCAGCGCGCTGTATTCGATTCACCTCGGCACGCCCGAAGAAGGTGTTCGGGTCGCCGGCGAGCTCGGCGCAATATTGCACTGGGATTCGATGGTCTGGGTTCCCGAAGAGAGCGGAACCTCGAATCGACTATTCGGAATCGCGGGCTCGGGAACGGACCTGTGGGTCGTGGGCGCGAAACGAACGATCCTTCGTTACGAACCTTAAGCCAAATAATAATCCCAGCGCCGCGAGCAACCATTCCGGCGCGTCGCTACCTGTACTTCCGGCCGCACGACACGAACAGCCGTCTTTGGGCTCCGTCTTGGGATCCTCGACCTTCGGCCCCTCGTTGTTCGCGACGGTCACCGTAATTTCGGCAGACGCCGGCTGCGAGCCGGTATCGAAGGTGGTCACCTTCAACGTGTGAACACCGTTCGGCAACACGTTGGTGTCGAAACGGTTCGGCTCACCACCGAGATAGTATGCGGTCGCTTCTCCGAGCGCTGTATAGACGGAAACTCCGTCGACGAAAAATTGCGTACGTTCCGTGCCCACGTCATCCGTCGTCTCCACCGACCAATCGACCGTGGAGCCGGAGATCGTCGCGCCGTCTGCGGGTGCACGAATGCGCACCGTCGGCGGTGTATCGGCGAGGATCATCACGTTGAACGTTTGTACGGCGTCCGGTTCGACTCCGTTGGTGGCGCGAATGGTGAAGCTCACTTCGCCGACTTCGCGACCGATATAAAAGAGCTCGCCCGAATCCGGTGAAAACACGGCGCCCGGCGGGAAAACGTCGAGCACGAACGTCGGCGGAGGAAAGCCGCTCGCTCCGGCATCGTAGCTGAGCTCTGCGCCGACCCGCGCTGTCGCCGGCGGTTGCGTGTTGAACTGCGGAGGTATCCGTTCGTCGTCGCGCACCAGGACTTCGATCTCGCGAGAGCCCGCGCCGGGAGCGGTCAACGTGATGTGATAAGTTTCGTCGTCGGCGTCCGCATCGTCCGTGGTGACCACCCGGAGAATCTGCGGCACCGAGGCGTTGTTTTCGCTGAAGGTGAGTAGTGAGGGTGTCGCAAGAATTTCCTCGCTGTCCGCAGAGACAGTCACTATCACCGGGGCATCCGGCGCGCTGGCCAGCGACACCTGGAAGGTTCCGGTATTACCTTCGACCACCGTCACCGTCGTCTCCGAAACGACGATCGACTGGCGATTGACGTCGCGCGTGGTCACCGTGATCTCTTCCGGATCCATCCCCGGTGCGGTCACGGTGATCGTTGCTTGATCGGCCTCGCTGTCGAAGTCGGGCATCGCCGCGATCTCCACCGCCACCGGCTCGCTCCAATTTGTGGGCGTAAAAGTGATCGTCGAAGCGGTGAAAATCTCCACGCTGGCGTCGCCCGCGGTCCGCGCCAAAGTCACCGTCACGTCAGCCGCGGGCTCACGCGCCAAACGAACAGCGAAACCGATGCGCGAGCCTTCGACGACCGATAAATTGCGATTCGACACCACGATCGCATCGCTCATATGGTCCCAATAAATGCGCTCCAGGGTGCCGCCGTGGCGCAACACATAAAGTGAGCCGTCCGCGCCGATCTCCAAGTCGACCGGCGAGCTGAAACTGCTTCCGAGATGATCGAGCGAAGAAATATCACCCGCGGCGTCGAGCGTCGCACGCATCAACAGGCCGGCGTTGTAATCACCGAAGAGGAAATTGTCGTGATACTCATCCGCGAAATCGCTGCCGTCGTAGAAAACACCGCCGGTGATACAGCCGCCCATGTTCAAGGTCGCCGCGGTGCCTCCACCGCTCGACGCGTCGGCACCGGCTTGAAATGCGGTGAAAGTGGTCCCTGAAGTGACCTCTGCGACAAACACTGCGCCGTTCATCGAAGGATCGCCGATGCCGCTGAGCGTGATGCGTTCTCCTTTGCGGAAGCCGTGCGATGTGTTGGTGGTCAGGGTCAAAACGCCGTTGCTCCGAACCGCGCCGTTGGTGCCGGCGAGCTGTTCGGTGTCGATCCCGTTCGTCCTGTACTTAATGACAGGGGTCAAATATCCCGCCGGCTGATTATTTTCGTAGTCGTTATATCCGGCGTGCTCCCCGCGGCCGACGACGAAGACTTGTTCGTAGCTGGTGCCGACGACGTTCACCCAAAGTCGGCCGCGTTTCGGCTCGAAAGTGAGCGTGAACGGGTTTCGTAATCCGCGCGCCCAAATATAGTCGTTGTTCGGTCCGTTCCCGTCGAAGAAGGGATTGTCGTTGGGGACGGTTCCGTCGGGAAAAGATCTTCCGACCTTCGAGGCCGTGGAGCTCAGATCTTGATCGACGCCCCGGCCCGCACCGTTGTCACCGATCGACCAATACAACATGCCGTCGGGGCCGAACCCGATTCCGCCGCCGTCATGATTTGCGCCGATCGTCGCGAGGCCGGTGACCACGGGCAAGGGATCGATACCGGTATTGTTGTCGTCCGTGTACCGAATGATCTGTTGTTCATTCGAGGAGACGGTGACGAAAAAATAAACATATCGGTTGGAAATATATTCGGGGTCGAAAGCCATTCCGATCAACCCACACTCACTTCCGGTGTAGATCGGGGCAATATCCGCGAACATGCCCGCGAGGAGCATTCCGTTTTCCAACACTCGGACTTCACCGCTCTTCAAACCGATGAACAAACGATCGCTGCCGTCGGGGGGACGAGCGAGCGAGGTCGCTTGAGAGATCATCGCGCTGAGCACCGGTGACTCGATCAAGCGCGGATCTTCGAGATCTGCGCGGGCCACACCGGAGACAGAGAGCAGAGCGAGAACGATCGCTGGGGCAATAGATCGCATACGCGACGTAAACACGCGGCCGCTCTGCGCCGCAAGCCGGCGTGCGGCCGGGAAGAACGAGAATTTCCGGCTTCGACGAGGTGTTGGTGTTCGAGCTTGACTCCCCGCCCGGCAAAAACGAACCGAAATAACGTGAACGCGCTCGGGCTGTTTCATCCGGCCGTGCGGCGCTGGTTCGAGGCGTCGTTTCCGGCCCCGACACGCGTGCAGTCGCGCGGGTGGCCGGCGTTGATCGAAGGACGATCCGCGCTGCTGCTCGCGCCCACCGGCTCGGGCAAAACGTTGGCCGCGTTTCTCGCAGCGATCGATCGCCTCATGTTCAGCGAAGAGCCCGCGAAAAATTCGCGGCTGCGCGTGCTCTACGTGTCTCCGCTGAAAGCGCTCGCTGTCGATGTCGAGCGGAACTTGCGCGCGCCCCTCGCCGGAATATCAGCCAGCGCCGCGCGGGAAGGAGAAATATTTCGTGCCCCGGCGATCGGTGTGCGTTCGGGAGATACTCCCGCCTCCGAACGAGCGCGAACGTTACGTTCGCCGCCCGATATTCTCATCACCACGCCCGAGTCGCTCTATCTGATGTTGACCTCGGCGGCGCGCGAAACGCTGCTGTCCGTGGAGACAGTCATCGTCGACGAAATTCACTCGATGGTGCCCACCAAACGTGGAGCCCACTTATTTTTGTCGTTGGAACGTCTGGAGGAGCTGCGCCGCCGCGAGGGCTCGGATAAAAAACCACTGCAAAGGATCGGTCTTTCGGCCACGCAGCGACCGCTGGAGGAGATCGCCCGTCTGCTCGGCGGAGGAGAAATATCCCGCACGGGAGCTTGGTCTCCGCGGCCGGTGGAGATCATCGACGCGGGTGAGAAGAAATTGCTCGACGTGCGCGTCGAAGTTCCGGTGGAAGATATGAGCCGGCTCGGGGAAGTCGTCGACGAGCTCAGCTCGGGTCCAGCCGCCGCGGCACCACGCCGCCGCTCGATCTGGCCGTCGATCCATCCGCGTTTGGTGGAGCTGATCCGCGAACACCGCTCGACGATCATCTTCGTCAACAGCCGCCGCCTCGCAGAACGTCTCGCCGGGGCGATCAACGAGACCGCCCACGAAGAGTTGGCGCTGGCCCATCACGGCTCGCTGGCGCGCGACGCCCGTTTGGACATCGAAGATCGCCTGAAAAGCGGCCTTTTGCGCGCGATCGTCGCCACCTCTTCGCTGGAGCTGGGTATCGACATGGGTGCGGTCGATCTCGTCATTCAGATCGAAGCGCCGCCTTCGATCGCCGCCGGCATGCAGCGCATCGGACGCGCCGGTCACTCCGTGGGTGCGGCGTCCCGCGGCATCATCTTTCCAAAATATCGCGGTGATCTTTTGGCCAGTGCGGCCGCCACCGCGCGAATGTTGGAAGGGAAGGTCGAGGAAACGCATTATCCCCGCAACCCTCTCGACGTGCTCGCACAACAGGTCACCGCGATCGCCGCGGTCGAGCCGATCGAAGTCGAAGCGCTCTACGAGCTGGTCCGTAGGACAGCAACTTATGCCGAGCTGCCGCGCAGCTCCTTCGAAGGTGTGCTCGACATGTTGTCCGGCCGATATCCTTCGGATGAATTCGCCGAGCTCCGCCCCCGGCTGACTTGGGACCGCGTCGCCGGCACGATCCGCGGGCGCGAAGGCGCAAAACGCACCGCCATCATCAACGCAGGAACGATCCCGGACCGCGGCCTCTACGGAGTGTTTCTGGCGGGCGGCGACGAAAAACGCAGCCGGCGCGTCGGCGAGCTCGACGAAGAAATGGTCTTCGAGTCGCGGACCGGGGACGTCTTCGTGCTCGGCGCGTCTTCGTGGCGGATCGAAGAGATCACCCACGACCGTGTCTTGGTGAGCCCGGCGCCCGGACAGCCGGGAAAAATGCCTTTCTGGCACGGCGATCGTCCCGGACGGCCGCTCGAATTCGGGCGCGCTATCGGCGAATTGGCGCGCAAGCTGACGACACAAAAAAGAGGATCCGCGCTCGAAAAATTGAAGACCGAACACGGCCTCGATGCACAAGCCGCGGAAAATTTATTGGTCTATCTCGACGAACAAGTCGCCGCGACGGGCGACGTCCCGAGCGATCGCACCATCGTCATCGAACGTTATTTGGACGAGGTCGGCGATTGGCGCGTCTGCGTGTTGACCCCGTTCGGAGCCCGCGTCCATGCGCCGTGGGCCACAGCTGTCCGCGCGATCATCATGGAGTCTACCGCCAAAGCGGAGATCGACGTGTTGTGGTCGGACGACGGCATGGTCTTCCGACTTCCCGACGCGGGTGAGCCGCCGGATGTCGATCTGTTTTTGCCGCCGCCCGATGAGGTCGAAGACTGGGTCACGGAAAATCTCGGCGATACTTCACTTTTCGCCGCACGATTTCGCGAGGCTGCGGCCCGCGCGCTCTTATTGCCGCGCAGATATCCCGGAAAAAGGTCACCGTTGTGGGCGCAACGAAAAAAATCGCACGAGCTGCTCGGCGTCGCCTCGCAATACAGCACCTTTCCGATTTTGCTCGAAACCTATCGCGAGTGTCTGCGCGATGTCTTCGACCTCCCGGGTTTGGTGGAAATTCTCCGCGCGGTCGCCTCGCGAAAAATTCGGGTGACCACCGTCGACTCGCGCACGCCCTCGCCGTTCGCCTCTTCACTGCTCTTTTCTTACGTCGCGAGCTTCATCTACGACGGCGACGCTCCGCTCGCAGAACGCCGTGCCCAAGCGCTCAGCGTCGATCAGGCGCAGCTCAAAGAGCTCCTCGGCGAGGCGGAGCTGCGCGAGCTGCTCGATCAAGACGCGATCGACGCCACAGAACGATCGCTGCAACGTTTGGAAGAACGCCAAGGGATCCGCCACGCGGACGCGCTTCACGATCTTTTGCTCTCGCTCGGCGATCTCACCCGCACGGAGCTCGAAATTCGCACCGATCGCGAAGAAAAAGCCCAACTGTCGGGGTGGCTCGATAGTCTGCAAAAAGAACGGCGGATCATCGAAATATCTCTCGGCGGAGAGCCGAGATTCGCCGCCGGCGAAGACGCGGGTAAGTTGCGCGATGCCTTCGGCGTGGTGACCCCGCTCGGTTTGCCGCGCGTTTTTCTCGAGCCGCACGAAGACGCGCTGCGGGAATTAGTTTCCCGCTACGCGCGTACGCACGGCCCCTTTAGCGTGGAGGCCCTGGCCGCGAGGTTTGCGATCGGAATATCGCCGGCGCGCGCGGCACTCGAGAGATTGGCCGCGCTCGACCGCGTGCTCGAGGGTGAGTTTCTTCCAAAGGGTCGCGGGCGCGAGTGGTGCGACGCCGAGGTATTACGTTCCTTGAAGCGGCGTTCGCTGGCGAAGCTGCGCAAAGAAGTCGAGCCGGTCGATCACGCCGCATTGGCCCGATTTTCCGCGGATTGGCACAATATTCAGCGAAGGCGCCGCGGTCTCGACGCATTACTCTCCGCGATCGAACAGCTCCAAGGTGCGGCGATTCCCGCTTCGGTGCTGGAGCGCGAAGTTTTTCCCGCGAGGGTCGAAGGATATAAAACCTCCGACTTGGACACGCTCGCTGCGGCCGGGGAGATCATTTGGCGCGGCCTGGAACCGCTCGGCCAAAGCGACGGCCGCGTCGCGATCTATCTCACCGATCAATACCGTTTGCTCGCTCCGCCCGCGGTGGAGACCGAAGGAGAGCTTCCGGCGAAAGTCCGCACCTTGCTCGCGCAACGAGGCGCATTGTTTTGGTCCGACCTGTCCCGGGAGACAGGTGGCTTTCCGGCGGAGCTCGCGAATATTTTGTGGGCCATGGTTTGGTCCGGCGAAGTCACCAACGATACTTTCGCGCCGCTTCGCGCGATCACCCGCAAACAAGCAAAAAAATCAGGGAGCAACCGACGCATGGAAGCGGGCTTTCGCGGGCGCAGCTTTCGTTCACGGCGCGCCGGACCTCCCGGCACCGAGGGACGTTGGTCGCTCTTGCCGGCCGAACGCCAAGGCACCGAGACCGAACGTGCCGCCGCGCTCGCTGCGACCTTGCTGGAGCGACACGGTGTGCTGACCCGCGAAGCGGTGGCGGGCGAAAATCTTCCGGGCGGGTTCACCGCGGTTTATTCGGTGCTGCGCGCCATGGAAGAGGCCGGCCGCGTGCGCCGGGGATATTTCGTCGCCGGTTTGGGTGCGACCCAATTCGCGGTGCCCGGAGCGGAAGATCGCCTGCGTTCGGTGCGAGAGCGTCCCGAAGAGAGCTCGGTGTTGGTGCTGGCGGCGACCGACCCTGCCAATCCCTACGGAACCGCGCTCCCCTGGCCACAAGGACAGGTGGCCGAAGGAGCAGCAGAGACCACGACTGTGGGCCGTCCACAACGTGCCGCCGGCGCACAAGTCATCCTCCTCGACGGCGCGTTGATCGCTTATGCGGGGCGCACCGAGCGAAACCTGCTCACTTTTCTCCCCCCAGATGAGCCGGAACGTTCGGAAGCCGCGCGTTCGATCGCCCGTGCGCTTTCCACCTTGGTGGAAGACGGGCGCCGCCGCGTGGTGCTGATCGATCGCGTCGACGGTGTCGAACCCTCGAAGTCGGTGCTGGGAAAATATTTGAGTGAGTCTGGGTTCACGGAAAGCTCGCGCGGATATTTCAAACGCGGCGTCCCAAAGGTTTGAGATGCCCGAAGGCGATACCATCCTCCGGGCCGCGCAAACTCTGCAAAAGGCGATCGGCGGCCAGACTATCTCGAAGTTCGAGTCCTCACTCCCGGAAATTCGCCGAGCGTCGAAAGGTTTGCTCGGAAAAAGGATCACCGAAGTCACCGCACGCGGAAAAAACTTATTGATCCATTTCGAGGACGGACCCGTCTTGCGGACACATCTGCGCATGCACGGCTCCTGGCACATTTACCGGCCCGGAGAACGCTGGCGCATCACCCCCGGCGCCGCGCGCGTGGTGATCGAAGCGGGAGAATGGGTTGCGGTTTGTTTTTCTGCGCCCACGGTCGAGCTGATCGCCTCGAACATCGAAACCCATCCGGTGATCGGTTCTCTCGGCCCGGACGTGCTCTCCGAAACCTTCGATCTCCAAAAGGCGACCGAGCTGTTGCTCTCCGCAAGTGATCGCGAGATCGGCGAGGTGATCCTCGATCAGACTTTGGTCGCGGGCATCGGCAACGTTTATAAATCCGAGGTCCTCTTCATCACCCGCACCGACCCCCGCGCGACACCCCGCGAGCTCGGCGAGGAACGGATCGTCTCGATCCTCGAAGAGGCAAAAAAACAGATGCGCGCCAATATGGGAACCAACGCGCGCCGAACCCGCGGGCTCACCGGGGAAAATTTGTGGGTTTATCGCCGTTCGGGAAAGAACTGCCTCCGCTGTGGCGAGACGATCCGCATGATCCGCCAGAGCGAGCTGCTGCGCTCCACATACTATTGTCCTTCCTGCCAGGTTCGCTCTTCGTGAGCTGAACATGCCTCGAAATCTCTTACAGGAACCGTGTAAGTGATCCGGTGCTATTGTGTGCAAACCATCGGAACATTTGAAGAAAATGTGTCCTATGGAAGCAACACTCTCGCGCGCGCACCGATAAGCTCAGCAAATGGGCGGCGTCGATCCGAACAACAAATACAACATGACTCTGGAGAATGCGCGGGGCTCGACTGAAGCCGCTTCTCAAATGAGCAGCGAAGCGCACAACGCGATGGAAAACATCATGAGCATGGGCATGAAGTTCGCGGGCGCGCTCCTGGGTTTGCTCGGTGGCCTCGGAAGCTGCGGCGGTGGATGCGGAGGCATCTGAGCCTGCGCTACACTGACGTTTGTCGATGAAAGACAATATCCTCGAGCTGATCAGCCAATATCGAGCGCCGGCCAAGCTCCCGCCAATCGCGGACAAAGCATTCGCGCTCTACACGGCAGGCAGCAACTCTCTTTCGGACGAAGCGATCGAGGTCCTGCGAAAGGACCTCGCGGTCTTCGGCGGCGATCTCAAAGCGCTGAGCGACGCGATCTGCGGCCTCGGCGCGTTTGCGATCTACGTCCGCGATCATTTGCACGATCCGGAGACTGCGGAAGACGTCGCCAAGCTGATCCAAGAGACTGCACCGAAATATGCGACGATCGGTGAGCGGATCTCCGCCGCCTTACAAGACGTGGCGGCGAAAGCGACCGAGCTGCTCAGCAAATTCACCGACCGTGAAGATGCTGCAAAAGCGACGGCGCCGAAATATGGCGATGAAGCTCCCACGGGAACTATCCCGCTGAAGGCGCTGAAACCGGTCGGAGCTCCGCCTCCGCTGCGCGACCGTAATAAAAAACCCGGCGATCAGTGATACCGAAATCATATCCTCCCGGTCCGACCTGGAACACGGAGCGAAAACGTCCGTTCAAAGAGCTCATGGAAGAAGTGAGCTACGGGCTCATTCCGCACGTCCGCGCGCGTTTCAAACGATTCGGCGATATCTACTACTACAAGAATTTGAGCACGCCGATGTACATCACTCGGCATCCCGACCATATCCACGAAGTGTTGGTGCACCGCTCCACCAGCTTTTTGAAGCGGAGCCGCGATCTCGGAGTATTTCTCGGTAAAGGTTTGATCGTCGCCGACGGCGAGCTCTGGCGAAAACAACGCCGCCTGATTCAGCCGGCATTTCACCGCGCAAATATCGCGCGATACGCCGACGTGGTCGTCGAACATTCTCAGCGCATGCTCGAACAGTGGAAACCGGGAGACGAGCGCGATCTCAACCGCGAAATGATGGAGCTGACGCTGAGTATCGTCTGCAAGTCGCTGATGGACTACGACACCCACGGCGACAACGACGCGGTGGCGCAGGCGATGACTGTCCTCCAGAACACGGCCGGCCGGCCCGACCCGATGCCGCGATGGATGCCGACGCCGATGCACTACAAGCAGAACAAAGCGGTGAAGGCGCTCGACGGGATCATCTATCCGATGATCGATTCGCGCACTTCGGAAAATCGCGGCACGGATCTCATTTCGCAGCTGAAATTCGGGACCGACGAACAAGAAGGCGGTATGGACCGGGTGCAGCTCCGCGATGAGCTGGTGAATCTGTTCCTCGCCGGGCACGAAACGACCGCGCTGGCGATGACCTGGACCTTTTTCCTGCTCGCCCAGACACCTGGCGTCGAAGCAAAATTGCATGAGGAGCTCGACCGCGTGCTCGGAAAGAGGGCGCCGACTTTCGAGGATCTCGAGGCGCTCGAATATACGCGGCTCACGATTCAAGAATCGATGCGCCTTTTTCCGCCGCTTTATTTATTGCCGCGTGTGGCCAACGAAGACACGGAGATCGGCGGCTACGAAATCGCCAAAGGCTCCGAGATATTAATGTGGATCTATTTCACGCACCGCGACGAACGCTGGTATCCGAAGGCGCTCGATTTTTCGCCGGAGCGCTGGTTGCCGGACTCCGGCGGTATTTTGCACCCGCATGCCTATTTTCCCTTCGCCGCCGGTCCGCGCGCATGTATCGGGCGACATTTCGCCATGGTGGAATCGCAATTGATGATCGCGACTATCGCGCAAAAGTATCGGCTGCGGTTGAAACCGGGACAAGACGTGAAGCTCCTTTCGCGGGTGACGCTCGGCCCGCTCAAACCTATCCAGATGATGCTCGATCCGCGATAGATGCTCAGCGGGGTCTCTAAAACTGCGCTGCTCACTTTGCGCGCGCGCGCCGAGGAACACGCCATGCGCGATCGGCTCTTCGCCGATCCCCACGCGGTGGAGTGGTTCGCGCAGGCGGAGTGGCCGAAGGAGCTGACGCGTTGGTACTCCAGTTGGACGCAGACCAAGACGGTGTGCCGTGCGGATCAGATCGACTGGATCTTGAAGACTTGCCTCGCGGGAATGCCGAAAGTTTCGGTGATCGAGCTCGGAGCCGGTCTCAGCTCGCGGTATTTCCGTGTCGGCCAGAGCCCGAATATCCGCTGGATCGACCTCGATCTACTCGAGGTGATCGAGCTTCGAGAACGCCTCTCGATCAACGGAAAAAATCACGAACACCTCGCCTACTCGGTGCTCGATCGCAGCTGGTTGGAAGCGATCCAGCCGCTGGTGTCCGAGGAGACAGTGCTGATCGCCGAAGGACTGTTCTATTATTTGCCGAAGAACGAGGTGGAAACTCTGTTCGTCGATCTCCGCCGCCGGCTCCCAGGCGCGACGATCATCTTCGATGTCATCGGCATGGTCGACATCGACGCGTCGCGATCCGCGTCCAATGCGGCCGGTGCGCCGATCTTATGGGCCGTCGATCCACCGTTCGAGCGCGCTTGGGATAATTTCGGCCTGGAAACAATCCCCGGATTGGAACCGGAAGTATTGATCGAGGAAATGATCGCCCGTTTTCAGAGAAAATTCGGGAAACCGATGCGCTGGGTTTTGCAGGCGTTGATCAACTCAAAAAGAGTGCGCGATCGCCGCAGCGGAGTGATGGTCGGACGGCTCAGGCCGCTGGACCGATAATCTGCTCGACCAGGTAGAGCGCGTTTTCGATCCCTTGTTCGGCGCGCACTTTTTTCCCGATTTCTTCCGCAGCCGATTTTACCTTCGCGCTCAACGCTTCTTCGATTCGGCCGGCTAATTTTCTGCCGCTTAATTGATTACGAAAGAGCGGCCGGGGAGCGACGCCGCGTTCGTGCAACATACCGCCCCAATAATATTGATCGAAGAGATGGGGCACCGTGACCGAGGGGACACCTGCCTTGCAGGTCGCGGTCGACGTTCCCGCCCCCGCATGGTGCACGACACAACCGGCCCGCGCGAAGAGAAAATCATGGGGCACAAAACCGGCGCTGAAAATGTGATCGCCCGCGACGTTGTTTCCCAGACCTGAATATCCACCCTGAACTATCGCCGGTAATTTCAGCCGTCCGAACGCGTCGAGGATCAATCTTTCGCTTTCCGCGGCGCTCGAGCCGCCCATCGATCCAAAAGTCACCACCACCGGTGCAGGATATTTCGCGAGAAATTCGGCGAGCGCCGGCTCGGGCTGGAAATTTGGTTCTTCGGCAAACCATGCGCCGGTGACTTTGACGTTCGCCGGCCAATCGCCGCGCACATGGATCAAGCTCGGCGAGGCGGCGATGATATTCAATAAAGGAGAGAGGGCGCCGGCGATCCCCAAAGCGCGCCGCGGGCAGCCCGCATTCCTCAAAACGTCGGAAATATATTGATTCAAAGGCGCGGAGAGCGCGGTGAGACCATTCCAGGTAAATTCCGTCCACCATTTTCCTAAATTCGGCGACGGATAAACGGGCGCTTCCTTGGTGCGGATGACCTGCGGCATCAAGCTCACCGACGCCCAAGGCAAGTTACATTTGATCGCGGCCTCTTGCCCGAGATAGTCGAAGCGGTGCGCGACGACCAAAGCCGCGTCCTGCATCGCGGCGAGCTGGTCGCGAAGCTGGCGCTCCGCTTCATGGACAAAGACGCGTTTTACCATCAGCTCGAATTGTTTCAGCGGCTCTTTGATCCGCGCTGTTTCGTCGAGCAGCGTGTTGAAATCCGCGAGTGTGAACGGCGCACCGATCGAGACAAATTCAATCTCCGAACGTTCGAAACGTTCGCGGTGAATTGCATGTGAAGTCACCCGCACGCCATATCCTCGCTGCTTCAGCTCACGCGCGAGCGCGAGATAAGGAATGACGTCGCCCGTCGTCCCCACGGTGGTCAGGACGATCGTCTTCATCTTCGGCTCCATGTTACGCTCCGCGCCTCATGAGCGAGCAGCGCCTGAAATTGGAGAGCGGCATCGAGCTGCACGCGATCAACGCGATCGAAAGCTCGTTTTTGCTCACTGAGGTCGAGGATTATTTTTCTCACGGAATCGAGCTCTCACCGGGCGCGACGATCATCGATGCGGGCGCGAACATCGGAGTATTTTCGGCGCGGGCGTACGAACGACTCCACGGTGATGTTCATATTTACGCCTTCGAGCCTCTTTTACCTATTTTTCGAGTGCTCGCCAAAAATGCCGAAGAATTTTTTGCCGGGCACATCACCGCCCTACCCTATGGGCTCGGCGCAAAAGAAGAAGAGCTCGACTTCACCTATTTTCCTCTGCTGACTGTGCTCTCTTCTTCACGCCGCAGCGGCGAAAATCTGGCCAGCGAAAAACTGCGCGTCGGAGAGACCATCCTCGAGCTGATCAAAAGCGGACGCGCATATCCACATCTCAAGTTTCTACCCGAAGAGATGTTGCAGCCGATGGTCGAAAGTATGATGGCCAGCATGATGCGCCGGGAGGTTCACCGTGCACGCGTGCGGCGCCTGTCTTCGTGTATCGAAGAGCTGAAAATCGACACTATCGACCTCCTCAAGATCGACGTCGAAGGCGCAGAGCTCGACGTGCTCGCCGGAATCGACGATGCGGACTTCGCGCGCATTCGACAGGTCGTGGTCGAGGTCGAGACGAGCCGTGAGCGCGAGCCCGCGGTGCGCAGCCTGCTCGCGTCGAAGGGTTTTCTAGGGGAAACTGTTCAAGACCGCGTTCAGGAAGCCGGCGATTTTGCATTGGTCTACGCTCGCCGGCCCCGCCCATAGCCGATCTCAAAAAATCGTGGGCAAATTTTTGAGCCCAACTCCGCCGCCGCACTGTATGTTTGGCCACGTGCGGAACTATTGGCTTGCTCTCCCCCTCCTTCTCCTCGGTGCCGCTTGTGCGTCGCAGCGCGCTTCAGACGTCACGGTGACGGAATCTGCGGCGACACCCTCGAAGACCGAGGTCGCGAGCGGCGATGCGGCAAAAGAAGGCGACGAAGACGAGATGATCTGCGTGAAGGAAGAAATCGTCGGCAGCAACATTCCGAAGCGTCACTGCCGCACACGCGGGCAAATCGAACGGGAGCGACGTGAAGCGCAAGAAGAAATGCGCCGCGTGCAGCGCCAAAATCCGACCAAAAATTAGCCGCTCGTGAGCTCGACGCATCGAGGCTCGCTCTTCTGGCTCGCCGGCATTTGTTTCGCCGGTACGGCACACGCTCAAGCTGTGCTCTCCGATCCCGGCTTCGTCGCCGAAACTATCTATCTCGGAACAGGAATGATCTCGGTCGACTTCGGTCCCGAGGGCAGACTTTACGTGGCCGAAAAAGTCGGCCGCATTTTGACCTTCGAGCCGAACGGCACGGGCGGATTTCGTGACCCGGAAGTGCTCGTGGATCTCTCGAGCGAAATCGACTTCGAGCAAGAGAGCGGTTTGCTCGGTTTGGTCGTTGATTCCGATTTCGTGAATTCACGCGCGATGTATCTGCTGTACACCACGGTGACGGAGCAGCGCATCGTTCGCATCACCCTCAACGCCGAATATGACCGCATGGTCCCGGGTTCGGAGACGCTGATTTTGGGTGGGTTGCCCAGATATTATCCTTTTCATAAAGCCGGCGATCTCCAAATTCACCCTCTCGAGCCGGACCATCTGTATGTTTCTTTGGGCGATGACGGCGGCCTGATGATCGCCCAGGATCCGAGCTATCTCGAAGGCAAGATACTTCGCATCAATAAACATGACGGCACTGGCCTTTTGGACAATCCATTTCAAAACGGCGATCTGAGCGCGAATATCTCCCGAGTCTGGGCGGTCGGATTTCGCAATCCCTTCCGCTTCGTGATCCACCCCGACGCAGCCGAAAATAGCGCAATTTATGTTTCGGAAAACGGCGTCAACACCGACCGATACTCATGGGTCGGCCGCGGATCGAACGGGAACTGGGGACCGAACACGGAGGATTTCCTCACCCCGACCGATCCGAATTTCCGGATCCTGGGGACCACCTCCCCGTTCCTGTGTGGAATCGCCATCGCCGGCCGCGGGCCGTTCGAGGATCCGGACCATCCCGGCGAATCGGTGCTCTATATTTCTAATCCCCAAGAAATGGATGGAAGAGGAACTATCCGCCGCTATCGGCTCACCGGACCGAACCTGGATATTCCCGTTGCGGTCGCGCGCGACGGCGGCAAACCATTTTCTGTCGGCGTGCCGGGGTTCGACATGGCGTTTGGGCCGGACAAAGTCCTCTACCTGACGCAAACCGCGGGTGGAGAATCGCCCGAGCTTTGGTACCGGCTCTCGCGCATCCGCTACATAACCGGTGAACCGCCGGAGGCGCGCATCGTTCATACTCCCGCAATTTTGGCGGGCGAAACTCCCTTCGAAGTCCATTTCGGTGATGACTCCACCGATTTCGACGGCTTCCTCGAACGCCGTTTGTGGACCTTCGGTGATGGTGAGACATCGAGGGAAGCCGAGATCAGTCACCTGTACCAAATACCAGGTTCGTTCACCGCCTCGCTCACCGTTTGGGACAACAGCGGTCTGCTCGACACCGCGACCGTCGCTGTCCAAGTGACCAGTACGACCCAGCTCCATTTCAGCGGAGAGATCTTCGACGGGCGCGACCTCAGCTCCACACCTTTTCCGTCGCCGGTGGAAATTCGTTTCTACGAAGAAGACGGCACTTCACCGCTGGTCATCCACGGCGAGACAGGTACCAGCAGCAATGCCGTAATGATCGCCGCCGGCGGCGCCGTCGACTTCACCATCTCCGCCCAGCTGCGTTCGCGCGGGGTGGTTTATTCGGTCGGTGAAAATGTGGACGGATTTTCCGCGGCGATCATGGGCCTGCAAATCGCGCAGGGCGCGAACACGCACGAAGAAAGTTTCGAGGTGTATCTTGCGCCTGCTTTGATCCGCGGCCAGATCCGCGATACGCGCGGAGCACCGGCCGCGCTCGACGTCGGCGTCGCCAAAGATACCAGCGAACAAAAGTATGCTTTCGCCGGAGGTCGAGACTATCTCCCGACCTCGTCCGTCACCGCGAGCGGAATTCCGCACCGGCGCACCACCGATCGCCTCGGATATTACAATATTCCGCTGGCACCGGCGGACGCGGCGAGCGGGACACGTTTTATCCTCGACCTCGCCGCAGATACGGGCACCGAGCTCTATATTCCGAGGGCGCTGGGTTTTGCGCTCGATGCGGACGCGGTGGAGGTCCGAAACTTATCCGTCGGGCTCGTGAACGGAGGCCGCCGTTGCGATAATTTGGCGGCACACGCAGAAACGGCGGAGATGGTCCTCGATTTCCAAACTCATATTCGGCCGATTTTGGAGAATGCGTGTATCGGTTGCCACGAAGATACCTCCGACAACAGCGGTGGCTTGAATTTACACTCCGGCGCCTATCAGCGGTTGTTGCTCGCGAGCTCTCAAATTCCCAACCGTAGCTTGGTCGAACCGGGCAGCGCCGCGTCGAGTTATCTCTTCGAGAAGATCAATTGTGCCGACCCGCAGTTCGGCGACCGCATGCGCCCGACGGATCGGATGCCGCTCGCTCAGCAGGCGTTGATCTATTACTGGATCGAACAAGGCGCGAAGGAGCTTCCGGACATCGTTCCGGAGAGTGATGCTGGTCTTTTGGACAGCGACACTGCCGACGCTGCCGAAGCCGAGCGTCTGCCTGAAGAGAGCTCCTGTGACTGTCGCTCTGCCTCACCAAAGGGTGAAGCGGACGAAACGTGGCTCGCGATCTATTTCCTCGCCGCAATCACCCTCGGGAGAGGTATATCGATTGCAGCGAGGAAAAAGCGCGGATGAGATCGTCACTTTTTTTACTCCTCCCCTTGGCGGTGTGTTGGGCGCAGGCTGCGAGTGCGCGCCCAGCGTCGCTCGGCGAACGCGACTTCACCATGCCGGACGCCGACTTTCGGGCGCGATTTCCTGCTCCGCCTCCACGCGCCTTCGCCGACGGAAACCTCGGCGTGCACAAGCTCCAGTCCATCGACGAAGTGATCGACTACGACCCCTCGACCGGCGCCGCACGCGCCCAAGCGACCGTCACCCTGACCGCAGGGCCCGGCGGCCTCAGCAGTGTGCTCTTGTTGATCGACGAGGGATTGTTGGTGGAGAGCGTCACCGACGGCGCGAACAGTATTCCCTTCGAGGAGTTTCCGGGCGGCGGGTACCGCTACGTCCAGCCAACGCTCAGCCCCGCCGCCGTCGAAGGTGGGGTCGTTACTTTCGTCTTTCGTTACGCGGGAACCTTACTCTGTCCGGCGGTCTCCGAGTCCGCGAGCTGCGACTTCGGTGGCCAACGTTTCGATTTCGCCTTCGTCGGTACACTCTTCGCCTTCCTCTATGACACGACGGATTTCGGTTCGACTCCATACTATGAACGAAACCTGACGCTCTCGGTGCCCAGCAGCACCGGCGTCTATATGTCGGCAAACGAGCTGTCGCGCACCGACGATGGAACCACAAAAACGATCAACTATACGGTACCTGTCCGGCAGGACGTCTCAGCCTACGTGGCGGTTTTCGGTGACCTATCCGAAAGACCAGTGACCGGCGCCAGTATCCCGGCACGAATTGTCCATCTCACCCATGAGCCTGCGTGGGTGGACGACATGGTCGGCTGGAGCGAGAGGATCATCGGTTTCCTCGACGAACAAGCCGGACAAACTTTTCCTTATCCACTCTTGAACGTGGTGAAGCTTCCGGTGAACGCGCGTTTTCCGGGCACCGCGGGTCCGGCGATGACTCTTTTGTCGGAGGTCTACGGCGAAAATGCCGACGCCCGATATTTCGAGGAAACTCTGGCCCACGAAACCAGCCATGTATGGTGGGCGGTTTTGACGACCGACTATAACTACAACACGCGCCTCCTCAGCGAAGGTTTGGCGACGTTTTCTCAGATCGACTATACGGGCGCCTATCTACGCCCGGAGATCGAACGCGAAACTTATCTCGGCCGCCGCTACAACGAGATGGAGAGCTTCAATTTATATGGGGAGCCGTTCGAGGATTTGCCACCGGTGGTGCCTGCACCCGGTGTGGAGATCGATCCCGGACAATTTTACACCGAATGGGCTTATTTGAAGGGCGCAGCCCTACTCGAGCTCTTGCGAGTGTCCATCGGCGACCAAATTTTCGCTGAAGGCCTGCGAGACTATGCCGCCGCCTGCGTGAATCTTCCTTGCCTGAGCTCCGATTTCCAAGCGGCGATGACCGCTGCCGCAGGCTCCGATCTGGCGTGGTTTTTCGACCAATATATCTATTCGAACGCTGCGCCGCGGATTGAAATCCGTTTTGGCGAGATTTCCGGCGGAGTGAGTATAACTTTGGCGCAGGAACAACCGTGGGTAAACGAGCTCGAGCTGTGGTTGGAGCTCGAAGACGGAAGTATCCAAAAAGAACGTTTGCGCCTGGAAACCTTGGAGCTCACCAGCGAAATCACCACGCCGAAAAAAGTCGTCCGCATCGCCCCGAATCCTCGCTACGACGCGTTGATCAGATTTTCTTCGGAGAAGGATATCGACGTCGACTTCGACGCGGAGCTCGACGGCTCCGATCTGGTGCGTTGCGCGTATCAAGTCGGGCGGACAGCATTTCACGAAGGGGTCGGCGAAGGTGTCACCAACGGCAACGTTTCCTGGGAATCGCGCTGCGATTTCGACAAAAACGCCGTCGGTGAACAAGCGGACCTCGACGTGTTGTTGGCGCGATTTCCGGAGGTGCGCTGATGAACGCCTTCAAATCAACGCTCGTACTCATATTCTCTCTCTCTGCCTTCGCATGTTCGGATGATCCGGAGCCGCCGAGCGGAGGAAATAAGGACGCGTCGGTGAATCAGCCGGAAGACGGCGGGCTCACCGTGTCCGACTCCGGAATTGTGCCGGGACCTCGCTTTGAAAGCCAAGATCCGAGCGGCCCACGTTTGGTTTTGGGAAATTCTGACCTGCGGCAAGATAGTTTGAGCGTCGACGTGCTCGGTCACGAATTGTTCAATATTCATGGGCTCGCATTTCGAGTGAGTTGGGATCCCGCGATCCTCACGCTCCAAAATACGGAAAAATTGCCCGGATTTACCGCGGCGGGGTTGGAGAAATTCGCTGAAACACAACCCGGACTATTGCTGGTCGCGCTCGGTCAGGTGGGCACGGCGTCGGCCGTCAATTTGAATGGGGCGGCGATCGCGCGCCTGCGTTTTTCGCGAACCACGCAGGCGGAGGCGACCGTGACCCTGGGTCGCGGCTACGCGATCGATCTCGACGCCATCCGCGTCAGCTTCGCGCTCGGTTCGGGCGCCATCGTCCACCCGTAACTCGAACCGCAATCAACGATTCTTGTGAACCAGCGCGAGCAATTCTTCGCGCGTGACACCGAGGCGCTGCGCCGCACGGGTAGCGAGCGAGGTTTTCGCCACGCCGGGAACGAAGGCGTACGTCGGTTGTTCTTTTTCGTCGAGCTCGACCTGTAAAAATCGGAGCCGACTATCTTCGGTTTTCGCCAACCGCCCCACAAAATCGAGAAAGTGCGACGTCACGAAGGTCTCCGGCTGGAGCTCGTGGAGAAGCGAGATCACCAACATGAAGATCTCTTCGCCCTCCGATGGATTCGTGCCGGAACAAAGCTCGTCGAGCACCACCAGCGAGCCCGGACGCGCTTCCTCGAATAATCGGCGAATGCGGAGCAGCTCCGTGCCGAGGCGTCCTTCGCTCTGATCGAAGCTGTCCTCTTGGACAAGCGAACAAAACACCAACGGGACCGGGCGCAGCTTAGCGCTCGCCGCCGGGACGAAGAAACCGACCTGCGCCAGAAGCTGCGAAAGCCCGATCGCCTGCATGACGCGTGTTTTACCGCCGCTGTTCGGGCCGGTGATCACCGTGGTGGTGCCGGCACCGGAGCGCACGAGATCGCAGGGCACCGGCGTCACGTTCTGCGCGAACAAGAGCGGATTGAACAAAGAACGGAGCTCACACTCTTGCCTGTCCGAAAGATCGGGAAGACAAACTTCGAGCCCACGCTTTTTGGAAGCATCGCGGAAAGCGAGCGCCGCCAGGTAGAATTCGAGCTGTCCCAAAAGCTGAAACAGCGCGGGAAGCCACTGCTCGAGGCCCGCGTAGACGCCGTCGATCCAATAGTCGATCAGCGCTTCTTCGGCGAAGCCCAATCCACGGATCCACAGAGATACTTTCTTCGCGAAACGCTGGAACGGGTTGAGATAGTACCGATTGTCCGTCGCTTCGATCAGATTACGAATTTGGACACCGCGGACGCGCCCGTCGCCTCCGATCCGAAGATCGAGCGCTACGCTGGCGCGCTGGCGATCGTGCTCCAAGAGATCGCGAAGCCGCGCATAGGCCTCCGACTCGACCAAGGTCTTACCGAACAGGCCGACGCGGGCGAGACCCGAGCTGCGGCCCGGGAATCCTGATGCTGCTTGGTCGATCGCCGCGCGGATAGTTCCCAACAATTCCAGCCGGTGCCGCGTCGTATCCATCCGTTTTTGCGGCGCCGCCAATAAAAAGCGCGAGCGCAATTCACGCAGGCGTTTGTAGAGCTCGGTGAGCCCGGTGCGGGCTTCGGAATTTTCGACTAATTCCGCGAGAATATCCCGGCGAAAATCCCGGATAGTTGTATCCACCGGCGGACGGGTGAGGAGCGCGCTGAGAAAGGCGGCGTCCATCTCGACGAAGTGTCCGTCCAGGTCCGCGCGACACACCGTCTTGATGAATTCATCGACAAATAGATGCCGCGCGAAAGACTCCGGCCTCCATTCAGAAGGTGCGGTTTCGACGCCCGCCAAAACCCGCCGAATATTGTCGGAGGCATCTCCGCCCGCGAAGGCGAACGCCAACTGCGCGGAGAGAGCCTCTTGGTCGATGACGAACCGCGGCTCGGGATGCAGCAGGTCGGGGAGATCCTGGATCGCGTGTTTCTCCACATCGCGATGTTTGCGCGCGAAGGGGACGACCGAGCCCGGCTCGGAGCGATCGGAAACAGGAGACCATTTGAGGCGAGATCTCTGCAAAGTGCCCACGCCGACTGCCATGGTCAGCACGCACTCCGCTGATTTGGAAGAGCACAAATCGTGGATGGGTAGATCACTTGGGCAAGAGACCACACCACGGAGAACGCGGTTCCCCAGTCCGCTAAATTTCCGCGAAATACGCTAACAAAAGGAGGCCGGCCTGCGGGCGATCCCGCCGGGACGAGATCTCGCGCGCAGCCTCTCGCACCACACCTTGGAAACCCAAAACATCGAGGAAGCGCTCCAAGACCGGCGCATAGGCGAGAAGCTCGTCGTCGTCGAGCCCGTTCCTCGCCGGCGGCTCGACGCCGCGAGAACGCGCCAAGCTGCGGCGGACTGCGACCTTCAATTTCATCTTCAGCACCGCGAAGAGAAAGATCGGGCAGCCGTTCATATCGGCGAGAGTTTTGTCGCGCTCGTCGCACCAGGTCGGATCGAGCAAACGATCGAGCTCCGCATATTCCGGACGGGAGAGTGCCCGGGCGAACATGCGGAAAAATCCAATTTGTGCCCGATAGTGTGGGGGGTCGAAGAATTTCTCCAAATGCCGCAGATCGTGAAGCGCAAATTCCAAACCCTCCGCGGGCGCCGAGCTCTGCAAAAGCGCCACGCAGCGCCGGCCTTCTGCCTGAAGCTCCACGACTTCGCGCGCGCTCAGCAGCCGGTCACAAAGCTCGGCCTTTCGGGCACCGTTCGCCCAGCCGATCAAACCACGCGACTCCAGCTCACCGACGCCGCGCAAGCGATGCCCGGCAACGATCGAAAGCGCCTCCGAAGGATTCGCGTCTTCGAGCGGCAATTTATTTTTGCGCTCGCCTTGATACCAACGCGCACCGCCGAGCTCGCGCACCCGGGAGAGGACATAGTCTGCGGCGCTCGCGGCATCGTCGCGCGACACGCGGAGATCTTCCGATAATTTGGATCTATTTGGAAGAACTGCGCAAAGGTTGGTACGCTCGGCCGGCCCTGAGCGCCGCCCCACTCAAGCTGCTCTATAGCGGCATGGACTATGTCGCGATCGACAAACCCTCCGGCCTGAGCGTCCACCGCGGCCCGGGAGACCGCATCGTAGCGATGACGCTCCTACGCGATCAGCTCGGGCGCTGGGTTTATCCGATCCACCGATTGGACCGCGCCACCAGCGGCGTCCTCCTTTTCGCACTGTCCTCGGAGACAGCATCCAAATTCTCTCGTCTTTTCGCCGAAGGCCAGGTGGCGAAGACCTATCTCGCGATCTGCCGGGGCGTCCTTCCCGAACAAGGGCGGATCGATCATCCGGTACCAGGCGATGAAGATGGCGCACGTGTCCCCGCGGTCACTAACTATCGAAAACTTTGGGACAATGGAAAATATTCGCTCCTCGAGGCCCGTCCCGAAACCGGGCGTTACCACCAAATCCGCCGGCACCTGAAACATCTGAGCCACCCACTGATCGGCGACGTCCGTTACGGCAAAGGGGAGCACAATCGATTTTTTCGGGAGCACTATCAGCTCTCGCGTTTGGCGCTGCACGCAAGCCGACTCCGCTTCGTCGATCCGGAGGACGGTACGGCGCGGGAGCTCAGTGCGCAGCTTCCGGAAGATTTGCGGGCAACGCTCGAGGCGCTGGGCGTTCCGCCGAGCCTACTTTCGGACTGAAGACATATTCTCGGGGATCGAAGCGGCCCATCCGGCGTTTGAAGGCCCAGGTCGAGCCGGGCCAAAGGGTGGAGTTTCTGCCGGTCGAGTCGAGATACCAACTCTTGCAGCCGCCGGAATTCCACACCGTGTTCGCTAATTTTGCGTCGACTTCTTCGAGGAATTTCGCCTGCGCTTCAGCCTTCGGCTCCACCAACTGGGTATGGGTTTTTCGGAGGTGATCGAAGGCGCGCATCACGTGCGCGATCTGATACTCGATCATCAACACCACCGAGGAATGTCCGAGGCCGGTATTCGGTCCGAGCAAAATGAAGAGATTCGGAAATCCGGTGACCGTGGTCCCCAAATGCGCGAAGGGGCTGCCCCGCCAAACTTCGCTGAGCGTCAGTCCGCCGGCACCGCGAACCCGTTCGGCGATCGGCGGATCGGTGACGCGAAAGCCGGTCCCGTAAATAATGGTGTCCACTTCGTGCTCGACGCCGTCCTCGGTGACGATGGAGTGTTCGCGAATCTCCCGGATTCTGGTGGTCAAGACCTCGACGTTCGGCTGGGCCAGCGCCGGATAATAATTGTCGGACAATAATATTCGTTTGCAGCCCAAGGTATAGTCTGGGGTGAGCTTCTTCTGGAGCACCGGGTCGGAGATCGACTTCCGCATATGGCGGTAGGCCAGCCGCTGCATGAACCGCATGAATCTCGGCCGGTGAAACGCCAGCACGAAAAGATCGTGAAAAACGTAGAGCAAGGCGCGGACGAACGCGTGGAGCAGCGGTGAGGAACGAAAGAGGCTCTTCCAGCGGCCGGGGATGGAGCGATCCCTCCGCGGGATGACCCAGGCTGGTGTCCGCTGGAACACGAGCAATTTTCCTACCTGCGGCTGAATCGCAGGGATGAACTGGATCGCCGAAGCGCCGGTGCCGATCACCGCCACTCTTTTTCCGGCGAGCGGCACTGTTTTATCCCAACGCGCCGAATGAAAGCTCCGCCCGCGGAAACGCTCCGTGCCCGGTAAATCAGGGAGAATCGGATCGCTCAGGCCACCTGTACCTGAGACCAGGAAGTCCGCCGTATAGTCACCCCGCGAGGTGTGGATCGACCAACGTTCGTTCTCCCAGGCCGCGGAGAGAATCTCGTGTTGAAGACGAACTCTATCGCGGACACCGAAACGATCCGCGCAGCCACGAAGATATTCCAGAATTTCCGGTTGCGGCGAGAACGAGCGGCTCCAATTTGGATTCGGTGCAAAAGAGAAGGAATAGAGGTGTGATTCGACGTCGCAGGCGCAGCCGGGATATTCGTTGTCGCGCCAGACCCCGCCGAGGTCCACGGCGCGTTCGAAGACCAGGAAATCGTCGATGCCTTTCTTCTTGAGCTCGATGGCCATTCCCAGACCGGCGAAGCCGCTGCCGGCGATGGCGACGTGCACGTGGGGCACCGAGCTCATAGAAGCACTCTGGTACGGACGCCTGCCAAAGTCCCGCCGTTTCTCGATCGCCAGATCGCCCGGCACATTTGTAGGCCCTCGCGTGCGTTTCTTTTATCTGAGCTTCGCCCTCGCCTTCAGCGCCTGTGCGCCCGGCCCGCAACAGCTGGTCGATACCTGTTTGACGTCTGCCGACCTCTGCCCGCCGTGCGACAGCCACGACGACTGCGTCATCGTCTCGAACCTGTGTCACGAGTCGGCGAGCTGCGTCCACGCCGACTCCAATTTTGCCGTCACGCAAGATGGTTGTTCCTTGGAACACGAACCGCCGGAAGAAGTTTGCGCGTGTGTCAGCGGAGTTTGCCGCGCGGAGAGAACGTTCTGCGCGATCCCGGAAGGTTGCCCGAATTAACACTGCTGCGTCACTTCAGTCGCGTAGCGAGCGCGTCGAGACCGCCGCGAGCCGGGCACGTGAGGGGCGAGCAGCCG
>WUUC01228573.1_pt1 | contig 189986 bp, 166 predicted proteins | sample 6278441 | NCBI WGS metagenome assembly WUUC01 (sample SAMN13675441, study PRJNA597444) | soil metagenome | isolation source: soil | place: USA: Washington | collected 2017-10 | reverse complement strand
TCAAAATAATCTTGCCATCTGGACCGCCGATCCATCTCCACCGGCTGCGTTACTCCTCCGCACCAGGCACACAAGCATCGCTTGTCGGAAAGCCTTGCCGGTGGAGCGCCTCGGCAGTCGAGACGGCAAGCTTATTTCGACCGGACTCCTTAGTGGTGGTGGTGATCGTCTGGGCCGTGAACGTGCCCATGCGCGAGCTCTTCTTGGGTCGCTTCCCGCACTTCACCGACCGTGACGTCGAAGTGGAGCGTCATGCCGGCGAGGGGATGATCGAGGCTGACGTCGACCCCTTCCTCGTCCTTGGCGATGACCCAGAGGACGACATTTTTTCCGTTGGGACCGACCGCATCGAGCGCCATTCCCACTTCGGGCTCGGCGTCGTCCGGAAACTCATCCTTTGGAATCCGGACCGTCTCTTTGGTGGTTTTTTCGCCGTAACCTTCTTTCGGCGCGACCTCGACTTGAACCTTGTCGCCGGCGGCTTTTCCGACGAGCGCGGTCTCGAGACCCGGGACAATTTGCCCATATCCGTGAAGATAAACGAGGGGCTCATCTCCGCTCTCGTCGACGACTTCACCGGTCTCGTTCTTCAACGTGTACTCGAACGCCACTACCGAATCTCGTGCAATACGCATCAGCTTCTCCTAGGGGAGCGAGACTGCTAGAAGGACGCCGCATGATCAAGCTGTACTATGCGCCGCGTACACGTTCGACGCGCCCGCGATGGTTGCTCGAAGAGCTCGGCGTTCCGTATGAGGCGATTCGTGTCGACATTGCGAAAAGTGAGCACAAGAAGGCGGAGTATCTGGCGATTCACCCGCATGGGCTCGTGCCGGCGCTCGACGAGGACGGCAAGACGATGATCGAGTCGCTCGCGATCTGCCTTTATCTCGCGGACAAATTTCCCGAGAAAGGTTTTGCACCCGCCGTGGGAAGCCCAGAGCGCGGCGAATATTATCAATGGATGTTTTACGCGGCTGCGACGATCGAGCCGGAGCTGGTCCGATACTTCATCAATGCCGTCGCCGGGACCGAAGAAACACGGGATCGCGAAGAGGCTGAAGCCGCGCGCAGAAAATTCGACGAAATTGCGCGCGTATTGAAGAAGGCGCTCGCCGGAAAAGATTTCATCGTGGCGAATCAAATATCCACTGCGGATATCGTGCTTGGTTCGATGCTGGCTTGGGGCCGCTCCATGGGTTTATTGAAAGATCATTGGGACCTGGAGAATTACGTGAAGACGCTGACCGAAAGGCCGGCATTCCGGCGCGCCCAGTCCTAGAGAATTATTAGAACCGCCCCTCGAGCGACACCCGCACCCGGTGAAAGTCGGCGAGCTCCGGGACGAAGATCTGTGAGTCGCGTGTATACTCATAAACCGCGTCGACCTTCGTGTAATTGGTGAAGCTGAAACTCACTTCCGCTATACCTCCGTAGACTGCGTCGGTCACGGACTCGATCAACCGCGAGTCGATCACCGCCGAGCGCAAATATCCGAGCACGCCGGCGCTGAAGACCCGGCCGCCCAATAAACGCCGCCGCACGAAACGCGCGCCGTTTGTGTAGCGGAGGCCCGCGCTCGCTTCGTGGATCACTTTCTCTGCGCCCATGTCGTCGTCGCGGAAAGTGCCGGTCGGGTCGTCGCCGCGGAGATAGTACATCCCGGAGTAGGAGAGGTCGGTCTCCAAGCCGTTGGCTTCGTCGAGCACGAAACGTCCGTGGAGCCCGGCGCTGCCGAACACCGAAGACGCGTCGAACGGCGAACGTTTTTCCGGCGCACCGTAGACATAGTGAACGCCGGGGGTGAGGTCGGCTTCGAGCCAATCGAGCAGCGGGAGCAGCGCGGAGAGCTCGGCGTGAGTATAAGCGGCCCGGTCGGGAATATTGAGACGGAACGTTTCGTAGGTAGCGCGAAGCTCGTTGCGTTCGTAACCTGTACCACCGGCCAGGTCATAGTAGAGGTCGCGCCCGACCTTCTGGTCGATATCCAACAACAACATCACCGGGCCGAACAAGGCATCGGCGCCGAGGCGCGCGTGGCTCAAACCGGGGCTGACAAAAGAGAGCTGTGCCCAAAATGCTAGCGTGCGGGAGAGCTCGAAATCTCCGCGGAGCTCGCCAGTGGTCGCTTTGACGTCGATCATTTCGCGACCTTCGGCAATGCCGAGATCGCGCTCGAAGAGAACGAGCTCGCGCTGGAAATGAGTGAAGTCTGCGGAGAGCCGGACCTGTCCAAAAGTATAGTTCGCTGAGGCGCCGAAGACGAGTCCCGGATCGTCCTGGCTGAGATCGAAGATCGCCGAGCGCCGCCCGCCGCGGAACATGACTTCCAATTTATCGTCGCGATAACCGAGCGTCGCGCCGTCGAAGGTGACGGCGGCGGTGCCCCAGTGAAATTGCCGGCCGCCGCGCAGGAAAATATTCGATAATATTCCTTCGCGTGTAAATCCGGCGAGCTCGCCATAGATCAGGTGGAAAACGAACTGTCGCGCGTCTTCGTAGCGATAGAGTATGTCGGGCGAGGCGGCGGGGGTGCGCGCGCCGTCGACGTCCCAGCGCATCCCTCCGAGAAAATAAGTATTCAGCGTGCTCAGACCGATGCCGCGGGTGCCGAAAGCCAAGCTCGATTCGAGGAACATCGAACGCGCGCGTTCTTCGGTCTCGCCGACAATATTTCCCTGAGTATTGGGCTCGCCGCTGAAGCCCGCAAACAAAGGTGCATAACCAACCTCGAAGCGCAGGATCACTCGGTCTTCGAGATCCTGCACGCTCGCCGGCAGCGGACTCTGGGAAATCAGCAGCGCGAGCAGGCCCAACAACTTAGTGCCTCCTCAGGTTGCGCGGCGTGGTGGTCACTTGGCCCGAGCTGATGGCGGTGCCGTGGCATTTGCTGCAGGTCGACTCGAAGGAGTGGCAGGTCATGCAGCTTCGTGGATTCGCGCGCGCGCTGCGGTTGTGGCGCTGCCGGAATTGTTCGAGCGGGAAATGGCTCGCGGGAGTGAGACTATGGCATTCGGTACAGTAGTCGATCTCGTGGCAGGTCGCGCAGCGCTGCGGATTTTTCGCGGCTTCGCGGCCGTGACTGACGGAGCGCCAGCGTGCGAGGTGATTTTCTGGTTTCATCACGGCATGGCATTCACGGCAATTATCCACCGGTGACCCAGAGAGTCCGGAATGGCAAAAAACACATTTGGCGTCGTTCGAGGACGCGGCTCTTGCGTGGCGCAAACGAAAGAGCGGTGTGTGATCCTCCGGCCGGACGGTGTCGAGCGTGTTCGCCTTAGAGGGAAGGCGCGGCCCGCGAGATTCTCGGGTGGCGGTGATGGTGGCGGTGGTGCTACTTCGCGCGGTCGCTGCCGGGAGCAAAAAAGACGGCAAACCGTTCGAGAGATCCCAGGTGGGAAAAAGGGAGAGCTCTTTTTTGATTTTGATCTCGCCGGCGCCGGGCAAACTATCTCCACCGCTGGCCCAACGTGGCCTGGCCTTCAGTACAGGATTGATCGAAGCGGTGTGATTTCCCGGAAGCTCGACTTTGTTGACGTCGGAAGTATGGCAGGCGCCGCAGCGCATAATGTGCACATTTTCGGGGACGAGCTCCGCCCGCGCGTGACACTCGGCGCAGTCTTTCATCTGCGGCATGATGATCTCCGAAGCACGTGTGCTTTCGGGGATCGCGTAGTGGCAGGTGACGCAGTCGATCCGTTTTCCGTCTTTGCCGGAGCGGTGTTTGCCGTGAGTGAAACGGACGTCGTTTCCGAGAAAATGCCGGCCTTTGGTCGGGCCGTCTTCGGCATGGCAGCCGGAACAATCGGTGATGCGCGGCGTGGCGACCTCCGCGTGGCAAGGCCCGCAGGTATCGTGGCCCGGGAACGTTGCGTACGCGGTTTGCTCGTCTTTGATTTGGTGGCACGCTTCGCAGACGAATTCTCCACCTTCTTTGATGCGGTCTTTGTTTCGCTCGAGATGCGCGCGGTGATCGAATTTCGCAATTAGTTGTGCGCGGCCGTTTTGGCGGGGAAATGGTTTGAGCGGGCTATTTCCTTTCACCAAAATATCGACCGACACGTGACAGGTGAAACACAGCTCGCCGGGCCGCCGATAAAAAGCCTCGTTATGGCAACCGTCGCAGGGAGCGTGTTGTGCGCTGCCGGGCCGCAGAGTTTCCGCGAATTTTCCCTCTGGTTTCGGACTATGGCAATTTTCACACTTGAGCTTGCCGTCGAGGTCGAGCGAGAGGTGTTGGTCGTGCCGGAAGGCGCCCGTGTCGAGCACCTGCGGCGCGGCGTGGGTGTCGGAAACCTCGGGCGCGGAGGAACACGCGGAGATCAGCGCCCACAACGCTGCTGCTCTCCGGCTCTTCTCCACGTACTTCATCTACGATGCCCGAGCTCCCCGCTCAATCCTCGTCGAGCTCATCGACGAAGCGCTGCGTATGGCAGAGCGTGCATTGTGCGGTGATGGAAAAGATGGAGCGCCCCGAAATGCTCTTTTGTTTGCCGTCGTGACATTTTCCGCAGGCCGCTTCCATCGTTCGTTGTCCGGAGGTCGCGGCAATTTCCGCGAGTGTCGCCGCCTTATTTACTTGGAGATGGCACATGCCGCAGTTGGTGATCTCCTTCGGCGCCGATTTTCTGCGCTGCACCCGGTGTTTTTCGTGGCTGAATTTTGCGGTGACGCGAGAGTTATCCCGCTTCGGCGCGGGACCGGTTTTCACTAGGGTGCCCGCCTGATTTCGCCGGAATTTGTGGCAGGAGGCGCAATCGCTCATCGAATTTTTGGGAGCACCTTTTCCGGACTTCGCCGCGCCGTGACAGTTGACGCAGTGTTGGTGCCCGGGACGTTCGACGCTGGCTTTGCCTTCTTCGACCGATATTTTGTGGCAATAGTTGCAACTGTCTTCGGTCTTCGCTTCGATGGGGCCACCTTTGCGTAGATGTTGTTTGTGCGAAAACTCGGCGTAATAGTCCCATTCATCGAGATAACTACGATCCGCTTCATCGTCCTGCTGTGGGCGAGCGCGCCCGCGCGGGAACGGCCGAATATTTTCGCGCTTCTTTTCCAGCGCCGGCCATTCTTTGGAGAGATGACAAACTAAGCAGAGGTTCGTGTTCTGCTGTTCCGCCGTGAAAAACTCTTTCGCGTGACAGTCGGCGGAATTGCAGCTCGAGTGATCACTCTTCGCCGGGCGCTCCACGTCCGCCGCCGCACCTTTGGTATGACACGAGCTACACTTCGAGCTTCCCGGTAACTTCAAATGTTCGCGGTGCGAAAATGCGCGTTCGGGCGCGTCGGGAGCAGCCCCCGAAACCAGAATTGCGAGCAGCGGTAGAATGGTCATCCACCCCTCGCCAATTTTGGTCCGTGACATTTCGCGCAGTCGTGGCCGGTCGTTTTGAACGCCAAAGTACCTTCGTGACAGCTCGCGCAGCCTTGCATCGTCGGACGGAGCGGACGTTGGCCGAGCGCGGCTTCGTTTACACCGCGATGGCACTCTCCGCAGCCGAGCGGGGATTTATTGCGCGGATCGACGCGGTGAGTATCGTGGGAGAACTTATCCACGACGCGATATTCGAGACCTTCCCCGGTGTCTCGCGCATGACATTCGCCGCAAGCAACCATCAGCGGCTTGGCCTCTTTTTCATGGCATTTTGCGCAGGCGACATGGGAAGGCGCGAGTATTCCGGCCGGTGGCGGCGGCACAATTTTACCGGCCTGTCCAAAGTGACAGGTGGCGCATTCTCCGCCCGCGCCGCGTTCTGCGTGTGTTTTATGCGAGAATCCGACCCAGAATTCGCTGACCGCACCGGCGGGCAGGGCGAAAGTTGTGCGCGGTGGGTTCGGTTTGAACGGTTCGTTCGATCTGTGACAGGAAAAACATAGTTGGCTCTTCGCGGCGCGAAACTCTTTGGCGTGGCACGCTTCGCCGGAGCAAGGCTGGTGATTTTTTCCGGGGACGGTGAGCTGTCCGTTCGGCCGGGAGCCATGACAAGAGGCGCAGTTTCCTTCGACGCCCAATTGTTCGTGTCGCGCGTGGGTATATCGCGGGCGTTCGGCGGTTTGTGCAGTGAGCGTCACCGTACCCGCATGGCACTTCGCGCAATCCGTCCCCAAGCCGGAAAACACCGGCTGTCCGTTATGACAGGTCTCGCAGGCGGGCATCGCCGGGAGCGGGACCTGCTGTCCACGTTCGGCGGCGATGTTCGCGTGGCACGTCGTGCAGTCATCCTTCGGCGATTTTTTCGCGTGGGGAAGATGGGAAAATAATTTTCGCGTGCGATAAATATTCTCGGTCGAGGACGCGAGCTTTGGGACGGCGAGCGTCCCTTTCTCCGTGTGGCAACCTTCGCAGCTGGCCATCAATGGTTTGATCTTTTGGCCATGGCAATTCGCCGTGCCGCAGCGATCGTGGGAGACGCGGGTGAGCTCTTTGGTCGACCCGGGGATCGCGCGCAAGAGCACCGTATGGCATTGGGCGCATTTTTTTGTCCCGGTCTGTAAGTGATCTTTGTGACCAAAGGTCGAGAGATAGTAGTCCGAAGGCCCGCGCTCTCGATAAGGGGGAAAATGCAGCTGCTTGCCGAGTTTCTTCAGGTGGCAGCCGAAGCAAAACGCCGAGTCCCTTTTTCGGAATTTGGAATAAATATCCTGGTGGCAACCCGCGTTCGAACACGGCGAGTGAACTTCGCCGGCTTTTCCAACGGGTAACTTCTGCACCCAACCGTCTTCGGCCCGCAGCTTGTGGCAATCATTGCAGGCGATCTTTGCGCCCGATTTCTTTTTGAGCGCGGCGGAGTGGGCGTCGTGATCGTAACGGCGCGGTTCGGCCGCGGAAGCGGAGGTCGCAACCAAGACTGCGAAGCCAATCGCAAACAACCCGAGCCGTCCCATGCGGGCGCCCTCGAAATATCACGGGAGGGGTGCTGCGTCATGACCGTTCACCCGAGCTTCTGGCGTGCGGCCTCATCATGTCCTGTGCAAAAGACACGATGGCGCGGGCATGCTGCGTCCTGGTCCGTCGATTGCTGAAAGTAGCGGCGTGCAGAAGCCCCTCCGCCGACGCGAGTCGACCCCGACAGCTCCGATGGGGAAGCCGCTCCACCGCCAAACTTCGCTGACGCCGAAACGTGGGACGCGCAGGGCGCAGCTCGGCCAACTCGCGCGCATCGAGCTCGAGCACGCGCACCAGGAGGTGACCCTGCTCGAGGGCGAGAAGGAAGGGCGGCGCAAACGTCGCGTTCGCCCGCGGCGGCTGGAGTCGGTGCTGGCCGATGTCGCCGAGGAACGGGTGCGGGCGGAAGAGGAGCGCAGGTCGTGGGCCTTCATGCGGCTCCCGCGCAGGCTGCGCAGGATGTTAATCCTCTCGACGTACCTGTTGGCGTTCGTGCTCGCAGCTTCGAGCCACATCTTGTACGCGCACGCGCGCGCCGCGAAACGTTCAGTTTATGTCGCGGCCGATGGTCGCGGTGAGCAGGGCCAGATTCACCTGCTCTCGATTCCGGACGCGTCCGGACGAAATTAAGTCGGCCGGACGCGACGGCTCGTCGAAAACGCCGCTAACTCTTCGTCGTGCCTGCTCCCAGCCCGAAATCCGCGTCCGGCACGCCCGCTGCTTAGTGGGTGGTCATGCGAAAGAGAATCCTCTTCGTCGCGCTGGGGCTCGCGATGACTGTGAGCGCCTGTTCGACGACTTATCAACCCAAACGAACCGACCACGTCTATCTCACCGTCGATAACGGGCAGGTCGCGCTGACCAAGAACGGGCAGACCGTGCCGCAGAACAAAACGTTCTCGGTGCTGGTGCAGTGCGATCTCGCAGCGCGGGACACGGCCTATGCGGCGCAGAAACATATTCGCGACGGCGAGGACTACGCGATGTTCGCCGCGGTGCTCAACTATGTTTTGGGACCGGGCTCGGTCATCGCCATCTACATCAGTCATCTCTCTGCCGTCGAATATGCGAACGGCCACGCGGGCATCGTCGACTCCTTGAATCGCCACAACGACGCAGCCACCTGCAGGTCTCCCGAAGCGAGCAAAACATGAAATATTTAGTGTCCGTTATTTTCTTTCTCGTATTTTTCAGCGGCTGCGCGACGATCACCAGCACCTATGCGCCGGCGAATCCGAACCCGAAGGAGATAGTTTGGAAATATCAGGACGGCCTGGAAGCCGTTCAAGGCGGCCAGGTGATCGGCTCGGCGCCCGAATTCGGCGCGCTCTCTTCGATCGTCGCTTGTGTTCCAGAGGCCGCGGGCAGCGCGTCTTCCGCCAAGGCGGCATATTATGCGGGTCATACTTTCCTGTGGACCGGCGTCGCGGGGATGCTCGCGGGGACAGGTGTCGCTGTCGCGGAGGTTTTGGAGCAGGACGATAGTTACGATAAAGCTTTTGTGGGACTCGGGGCGATCGGCGGCGGGATCGTCTTCAGCATCATCGGGGCAGGCATCATGGGGACCGTGTTCCCGAACGCGGTCGACGCCGTAAATATGTACAACGATGAGTACGCTACTCGCCCTGAGTGTGTTTCGGCTCCTTAGGAACCTTGGGTGCCTTGGGAGATTTTCCGATATTTTTGAGCGCCTCGCGTTTTGATAGTCCGCTGAGGCGCTCTTCGTTTTGGTCGATATAACGGATGACTTCGTCGGGATCGCGCCAGGCGAGATCGCGCAGCACCCATCCGATCGCTTTCCGCAGAAAGAGCTCTTTGGAGTCGATCGAATATTCGATGCACTCGTAGAGAAACTGGAGGTCCGTCTCTTCTTTGAGCGGAAGCTGCGAGAGGATCGCGGATCTGCGTTTCCACATGTCGCGTCCTTTGGCCCAGGCGCGCATCTCTTTTTTCATCTCCGCGGGATAATTTTTCATCAGCTCGCTGAGACGGTGCGTGGCGATATCGTCGACATAGTCCCACCACGCTCCGGTGGTGATCAGCTCTTCATAAACCGGCAGCATGCGCAGCGTGCGAAACGACCTATATTTGCGGTCTCCGACGAGATGTAGCGCCGCGTAGCGCACCTCGCGGTGCGTGGCTTTCCGCCAGAGCGCGAGCACCGTATCCGTCCATTCTTTTTCAGAGGAGATCGGATGTGCCGCGAAGATAGTTTTCGTGAGCTCCTTCAGCGGTTTCGAGCTGACGCCGAAATACGGCATTTCCGACTTCATATACGCCTGCATTCCGGGAGCCCGCGCGGCGTCCGCCTGCTTTTCGAGCTCTGAGAGAAGCGCGCGAATCAAGCTTCTGTTGGGCATGACAGAAACTATTTCTTACGCGCCGTGAAACGCGGGGATTTGATACTTCCGGCCATCGCATAAGTATAGAAGCCGTCGCTGCCTTTGGCCTTCTGTATGTTGTTCAAAAGCGCGCCGAGCAGCGGATCGGAGGCTAATAGTTTCTCGGTAGGTTTGAAGCTGATCGTGAGATTGACCGTGCTCTTTGACGGTGGGCTGAGGATGTTGATCGTCCCGTCGATCACCAGGTCCACACTCTCACCGGCGACCTTCAGGCTCTTCAGCGAGGCCTTTCCTTCTTCGATGGGGATCTGCCAATCGGCGTCACCTATCGACAGCTCTGGCACAGGAAATCCGGCAATTTTGCCGCCTTTTTCGATGCGCAGCTGTTTCGCTTTCAAGCTGAGCGTGCCGTTGGTGAGCTTCGGATCTTTTTGACCGATGACCATATCGGTATCGATGTCGATTGTCCCCGTCAGCGGCAAGCCGACGGCCTCCACCAAACCGGGGATCAATCCGAGCTCGATACTTTCGGTGTCGGCCTTCAGCTCAATCGTCTCTTCGTCGACCGAGAAATCCGCGTCGACGTTACCTTTGGCGATCGGCAGTGATACTTTTGCGCCTCTTTTTCCCGTCAATAGTCCGAGAATTTTCGCGCGCGCGGTAATTTTGTCGAAGGTCAGAGGATCTTTCGAGCCTGCGGGGGTGATCGTCACGCCGATCGCATTCACGCCGGTGAGCCAGCTCGGCTTGATCTCCTGCGCGGTGATCGCCATGCCCGAGCCCTTCGACGCCATGTCGAGAATTCGGTCCTTGGCGGCGTCCCAGGGAAAGGTGAAATACAAACCGAGGACGAACATCGCTAGAAAAAATACGGAATATCCAAGGTAGCGGACGACGGTCACGATAGTTCCTCCGCTCAGCCTGGTGAGCCGGTCGGTTTGAAAGTTCCCACGGTAACCGACGCATCGAGCATGGTCTTGTCATCGAAGCGCGTTTTGATCTTCAGCTGGCGAACCTTCACCAGCGGATTGCCGAGCTCGATCTGCCGCAAGAACTCATGCAGGCGATCGAGACTCACGTTTTGAACCATCACCTCCGCGGCTTCTTCTTTCACCTGTTCGGAGCCGGTCGGGCTGCCAGGACGTTCCTGCGCATTTCCCAGAGAAATATTCGCCTTCTTCGAGAGCTCCTCGAGATAGGAGAGAATGCGCATATTCTGGTTCTGCTTCACGTCGTTGGCGAGACGCGTTTGTTCGGCGAGACGGCGCTGATAGTCGCTTCGCAGCTCGGCGATCTCGCGCAATTTCTCCGACTTCGCCTCGATACGTTTCTTGCGCACGTCGAGATCGCGATTGACCAAAAATCCACCGAAACCAAAGACGACCCCGATGAACGCCAGCGCCAGGAATAAAACCATTCCTTGTTCGCGTCCGGAGAGCCGCTCGAAATTGGCGGCCAGAGCGTTGATTCGCGCGCGCATTACGAGCACCTCAATTTGATCGAAATCTGAAATTCAACCGCTTTACCGTCGGTGGTTTTTCTCAGCTTCGATTTTTTGATCTCTTCGAAGCAGGGCTCTTTCGCATACTCCGTGACGATGGAGTCGACGGCATCGAAGCTCACCGTTTCTCCGGTGACGCGCACGCGTTCCGGAGTGACTTCCAGCTCGCTCACCAACACGTCGGGTGCCGGTGGAGGAGGAATTAAATTAGAAATGTCGGCGGCGATTTTGAACGCCGAACGCTCCGGCAATTTAAAGGAGCCGAGCTCGCTGGTCGGGCTGCGCATCATCGAGACCGCGACGGTCGGCTCGCAGACCTCCTTGCCGAGCGTCTTTTTCGTGATTTCGCAAAATTGGAGATCGATCGCTTCTTCACGCGCGCTGACCACATGATATTGCGCGAAGACATTCACTCCAAACAGCAACAATAAGCCGGCAGCGGCAGCGCCGAGCAGCGGCACTTTATCTTTCAAATGCCGGAGCTGCCCGGCGAATTGTAAGTCGCCGATGCGGAGATCGATCGCCGATACTTTTTCGTCGCCGGTGGTGCGCAGCGCATAAGCGAGCGCCAGCGCATACGCGGGACGCCGCGGCGCCTCGAGATGTTTCTCCACCGCTTGTTCTACGGCCACGCCGTTCGCCACCGGAACATTGAGTTGTTCGGCGAGATAGTTGGCGAGATTTTTGATCCGCGCACCACCGCCCAGGAGATCGATCCGCGCGATACGTACGCGTTTTTCGGTGCGGATCGCCTGCAGCGCGCGGCGCAGCTCTTTCACCAAAACATCGAGGCCCTGCGTGCAGACGTCGCTCATTTTTTGAGCGGCGTCGCTCGGTGCGGGATGGCGGGAAGAGGTGACCAGCGCGTCCGCATGTTTTCCGCCTTCCGCGTCGTCGAAAGAGATCGAATACGCTTTGGCGATCGCCTCGGTGACGTCTCGTCCGCCGGCGCGGATGGCGCGCATATATGCCGGTCCGTTTTCACCGGCGGCCAAAACAAGCGTGCGTTCGTGACCGATGTCGACCACCAGGCGAGCGTCGGGCGGACCGTCCGGCGAAGCGGCGATAAAAGTCCCGGCGTCGGTGGAGGCCGCCGTCGGTGCTTCCGCCTTCGAGAGATCTTCGCGGAGAAAGTATGAGTATAAGTTGAATAATTGCAGCGAGTCGATGGGGACGAATTTCGGGTCTGTGCCCGCGTGGTGGAGCGCGGCGATGAATTTCTGGACCGCATCCTTCGGCGCGATCGCTGCGAGCGTCGTCGAGCCTCCGTCGGCCAATTTTCGTACGATCGTATGATCGTAGACCGCGCTTCCGAGGTCGAAAGGAACGACGTCTTCGAGCTCACCGCCGAGCGTCGCTTCGACTCGTTTCTGATCCTGAAACGGCATGTGGATGAAACGCATCGTCGCCGCTTCGCCCGGAAAACCTGCGACGTATGCGTCCGCCCTCATTTTGCCGTCGAGGAGCAGCTCTTGGAGAGCTTCCACTTGGCGATCGAGCTTGTCGTCGGTTTCGCCGGTTCTCACGCGCGCTTCACGCACGTCGACCACCTCGAAACCGCGAAAACCGGTCTCGATGAGGACGGCTTTTACCGACCAGGCACCGAGATCGATCCCTAATATTCTCTGCGGCATGCCTAATTACTCCTCACGCCAATAAAATATTTCGCCCAAACCTTTATCGTCACGCCAGACGACGGTGAGGGTAGAGGTCGTGTCGTTGACGCGTCCGAGCGCCGTGATGCGATAGACGCTGGAGACGTCGTCGAAGCGCAACATCTCCGCATCCGTCAGCTTCTTCAAAATCGCCGGGTCATATCTAATTTCCGCCGCATTCAACAATAGTTCAAACGTTTGGGCCGTCAGTTTTCCCGGCGGAAGCGCGAGCGCCAAGGCTTTTTCTTGAAGGAATTTTTGATACTTTTCTGCATCGCCCGGCTGCACCGGTGTTCCTGAAATTGCACGGACCACTGCGATCAACATCAGGTCGCTCGCGGTCTGCATGGCGATCCCTTTTTTGTCGCTCCACACCGTGAGCTGTGGAGCGAACAAACGCATGAATGCGTCATTCACTCCGGGAACCATGCGCAGCTCTGCGAGCGAGGTCATCTGCCCGTTCTTCGGCTTATAACTCACGTTGTACGGGAGGTGATCGTAACGCGTGTCTTCCGCGACGCTGCTCTGAGACATATCGCCGGTGATCGCGCAGACAGGATCGACGTTGTCGTTGCCGTCGACCCAGTCGGCGATATTCGCGATAATTTCTAATCGATTTCGCAGCGGGTCGCGGGAGTCGCCGATATTCTCGAAGAGCGGATCATATTTCGGATCGTCGATCAGCGCGCCGAGCACCACGTGCATCATGTTGCACGCTTGAAGCCCTTCGAGGTTGATATTGATCTTTCGATTTTCGTCGACGACTTCTTCGATCCAAAACGAGCCCTCGAACTCACCAAAAGGTTTATCGAGCGCAAATGAGCCTTTTGTTTTTTCCTCGGTCGGAGTTTCGCCGCGCGTCAGCAAACCTTTCATCGTGTCCGAAGAGACGAGGAAAGAAGAGAGCTCGAACAGCGGAAGACCGATGCCCAGTTGATCGATCGCGCCTTTGACCTGACCCTGGAAACGCAGCAAAAACAGCTCCAGCTCCACGGCGCTTCGGGCGTGGAAATAAGCTTGGAGCTGATCGCGCGCGTTCGCTGCGGCACGCACGTTCACTGCGGATGAGTTCGCGAGGTCGGCGGAGATTGCACCCATGATAGTGGTGATCACCAAAACCATGATCAGTGCGACGCCGCGGCGATCGATCGAGGCGCCTTTTTTGCGGCGTTTTTTCTTCAATGGGGCGCTCATCAGAAGGTCCCCAGCTCTTTCGTTAAATTCACCCGGGTTTTGGTGACGAATTTTAGCTCTTTGCCGTTTTCGTCTTCGATCACCATGGTGATCTCGACGAGCGTCGGCAGGCGCCCCGCGTACTCGCTATCTTCGGTGTCCCAAGTATCGGTCCAGTCGTCGTCCTTGGCGTCGAAGAAGCGGAGCTTCAGCTCTTTGATATTTTCGGCGAGCACATAAGAACGCCCACCTTCCTCCGGCTCACGATCGATGCGCGGATCTTCACGCCGCATCAAATTCATTTGCCCCCGATTATCGTCGTCGGGTGCACCATAATATCCGATCTCACTCTGATCGGACTCTTTCGCGTCGGCGCGCATGATCTGGTGGCCGAAGGCGGTGAAATTAATTTTGGCGATCGGCGAAGAAGGTTCGGCCTTAAAGATAGTTTCCCACATCCGTTCCTTGCCTTTGTCGCGGCGGATGGAGGTGAGAAAAGCCATGGAGAGCTCGCGCGACATACGATTCATCGCCACGCGAACGTTGTGATAACGCCCGTCGATGTCGGTGACCGTCTCGTAGGCGTCGAAGGTTCGCGCGATCGAGCCCCAGGTCAACGTGGCCATCGTCGCTAAAATGGCGACCGCCAGCGCGACCTCCATCAGCGTGAAACCGCCGCGCGAATTTTGAGAGGAGGTCTTCATTTTTGGCCCTCCCCACTTTTTGTCGGATCTCTAACCTTGAGCGTGTCCTCGTTGCGGTCGCCGGGACGTTCACCCGGTTTTTGTCCCGTCAGCGCGCTGAGATCCGGAATTGTACCCTGCGGGATCGCGAGGCGCCCGGTGGTGGTCACGTATTGGACGAATTTGAGTGAGTCTTCCTCGCCCTTTTTTCCCCAAGTAATTTCCAAGGTAATTTCGCGAATGGAGTTGGCCAGAGTATCTCCGACCTGTTTGAACATCGCCTCCATCATTCCGCCGCCGAGCAATTGCGACAGATCGTTGCCCTCCATCGCGCCGAGCTCGGAAGGATCCGCGCCGGACTCACCTTTGGATGCGCCGAGAAATGATTGTACGGCGTCCGGTAAATTCTCCGCGTCGACCTCGCCGCCGAAGAGCCCGCCGATCAATTGACCGACGTCGACCTCGACCTTGCGGCAGGTCGCGTTCCATTTCATCGTCGAATATCCCTCTTCGGAGAAATCGCCGTCGTACTCTTTATTGTCGTCGCCGAAGCCGTCTTTACGAAGCAATTCTTCGACATCGAGCATTTTCGAGCGGGCCAACAAGGTGGCGACGGTGATATGCCGGGCATAGTTCGAGGATTCGAAACTGTTCGCGTTGATCCCGGCGATCGTCGCCAGCGCCAGCGCCAAGATGGCCAGCGAGATCATGACTTCGAGCAACGTAAATCCGCTACGCGGGGATCGACGCACGGAGATCATTCGTCGCCCTCCTCGCGCCCGTCGTCGTCTTCAACGCGGGGGATTTCCAACTCTTTGTCGTAAGAACGGACGCGTCCGGTCAGCGGATAGAGCTTCAACGTGATGAAGACGTCGCCGTCGGTCAGCTCGATCTGCGCGGGCTCTGTCCAGCCCCCACTAAAGAAGTGAATATGTGCGACACCGGAAGTGAACGCTTCCTCTTGGTGCCCGGTCCATACTTTCGTGATGCGGACGTCCGGCGAAATTGCGCGCGGCTCGCCGTAACCTTCGTCGGGCGCGAACATCGCGGCTTTGCCGCCTTCGAGCGCCGCTTCGACTTCTCTTTTGGCGGCGTCCTCTTCCTCGTCGAAGAAAGAATCCCTTTTTTCGGGCTTTTCCTTCTTGTTCGGATCTTCGCCTTTTTCGCCTTCGTTTCCGCGCAATCTCTCTGCCGACAAAGAGAAGTGGTCGGGCGTGGCGTCGATCCAATAGAGATTTTTATCCATGTCGATCGTCAGACGTTCGGTGCGCCGCTCCATGATCGCGCGGTCATAAGAGAACTTCATCGCGCCCATCAGCTCGATGGAAGTAGAGCGGAGCGCAGCGTCCGTGAGGGAATTGACCGCACCGATGGCCACGCCGGTCGCCATGGCGGCGATCGCCAAAGCGATCACCACCTCGATCAGCGTCATACCGCGGCGCGGTTTTTTCCCCAGCACGATCATGCGTCTTACCAATTCTTGACGTCGTCTTCGGTATCCGCGACTCCATCGGGACCTTTCGACTGAAGGTCATATTTCGATGGATTATGTTGGCCCGGCGAAACGAAGAGATAGTCTGCGCCCCAAGGATCTTTCGGAATCGGGCTCATCAACGGCGATTTTCCTCCCGGAGGTTTTTCGAGCGCGCTCAAACCTTCGCCGGTATTCGGATAACGGTTGAATTTGATCTTATAGAGCTCGATCGCGTCGCCCAGACCTTTGATCTGAATGTTCGCCGTATCTTTCTTGGCGTCTTCGAGCGCACCGATCACGTTGATGCCGATGATTCCCGCGATGATCCCCAGGATGGTGACTACGACCAGGATTTCGATCAGCGTCAAACCTCGCGCTTTGCGGCGTGGTTTTCTGCGCTTTTTCCTCGCATCTAAGGGCGGGGAGGCGATCTCGATATTCTGCGGGCTCATAATATCCTCTCTCATCGGACGTGCTGTGAAATCTGCAAAATCGGCATGAGTACGGCGAACACGACGAAGGCGACGCCGACACCCATGAAGACGATCATGATCGGCTCGATCAGCGTGGTCAGGCTCTCTACTTTTTGATCGACCTGAAAGTCATAATTATCCGCGACATTTTCCAACATTTCTTCCAACTGACCGCTCTTCTCGCCGATGGCCACCATGTGGACCACGATCGGCGGGAACTCTTTGGAGCGGCGCAGCGGGGTGGCGATCGACTCACCTTCGCGGATCGCGTCGCGCGCTTCGTTGACCACTTCGGCCAACCGAACGTTGTTCAAAACCTCTTTGACGATATCGAGCGCGTTGAGCACCGGAACGCCCGAGCGGAGCAGCGTCGCCAGAGTGCGCGCAAAACGGCCGACGGCGATCATGCGGACGACCGGCCCAAGCACCGGCGCAGAGAGCGTGAAACGATCCCATTTCGGTCGTCCGGTCTTCGATTTTCTCCAGCGGAGGAAAAGAATGACCGCCCCGGCGATCGACGGAAAAAGAATAAACCACCAATTGGTGACCAGGTCGGCGACCAAAATGAGGAACTTCGTCTGCAGCGGAAGCTCTGCTTTGATCTGGGTGAAGATCTTCGTAATTCGCGGAATCACCACCACGAATAAGATGATCAAAATAATACCCGCGACGCCGACCATAATTGCCGGATAGAGCATCGCGCCCATAACTTTGGAGCGGAGGCGGGCCTGCGCTTCCATGAAGGTCGCGAGGCGGTTCAATACTTGGTCGAGCGCGCCCGAAGCTTCACCGGCGCGGATCATGTTCACGTAGAGATGATCGAAAACTTCCGGATGTTGCCCGAGCGCATCGGCCAGCGAGGAACCTTCGTTCACTGCAGCTTTCACGTCGCCATAGACGCGTTTGAATTTCTGATTTTCCACCTGATCGACGATCGCCGTCAGCGATTCGATCAGCGTGATGCCGGAGCGTAGCAGCGTGGCCAATTGGCGCGTCGTCAGCGCGATATCCGCGGTGGTGATGCGCTCCGAAAAACGTTTGAAGTCGATCTCGGTGCGGCGCGCCGAGCTCAACATGTCTTTTGCGCTTCTCGGCTCGTCCTTTTTCCCGCGCGCGGTCTCTTCGCGGTGCTCGACGATGAGGATGCCTTGTTTTTTGAGCTGAGCGCGGAGCGTGCGCGGAGAGTCTGCGTCGAGGAGACCGCGGACCTCTTTGCCGGACCCGTTGAGCCCTTTATATGCAAAAACCGGCACGACTAATTTCTCCTCAACGCGGCCGCGGAGATCCTTGCCATCTGATCGTCGCGGGTGTCCGGTTGGCCATCCTGTCCATAAGACCAGGCAAGGATGACGTTGCCCGAATGGACGAAGTGGATCTTTCGGCCGTAGACGTCGCTTCGCTGATGATCTCCTTGCAGTCCGGCCTCGAGCAAGACGTGTTGGTTGATCAGGCCGGCTTCGCAATCGAGAGCGATGTCGTCCGCAGTGCCCATGTCTTTATCGGCACCGCGGGACAACAGACATCGGGGGCGCAATAAAACATAGTTGCCGCCCCAAGGATCGCGCGGCACTTCATAGAGGATTGGAATATCGAGACCAACTGTCAGCTTGGACAGGTCGCGCGGATATTCGCCGGTCTTGGCGCGATAAACTTCCAACGCGTCGCGGATCGATCTCAATTGTACCCGCGCGAGCTCTCCCCGATCGGTGGACGCGAGCGCGACCACTGCACCGGCGGCGCCGAGAACGACCAAAATGAGGATGATCGCGAGGCGTCTCATTTAGACCTCCAACACCATTTCTTCGTCTTTCGCGACGCGGAGGACTTCTTCCGTCGTAGTCAGGCCGTACGATGCTTTGCGCGCGCCATCCTGCAGCAGAGTGCGCATGCCGGCGTCGGTGGCCGCTTTTTTGATAGTTCCCGCGTCGACGTTTTTCAGCACCAGGCGGCGAATAATTTCGTCGACGATCAAGAGCTCATAAATACCGCTTCGCCCGCGATATCCGGTCTCGAGACAGGAGGGGCAACCTACTTCGCGGAAGAGCGTAATATCCGGCGAAGGACGCAGCGTCACTTCGGCCAATTCTTCAGCGGTCGGATGATACGGCTGTTTGCACTTCGGGCAGAGCGTGCGCAGCAGACGTTGCGCGAGCACGCCGATCAACGTCGAAGCCACGAGGAAGGGCTCGATGTTCATGTCGACGAGACGGGTGATCGCACCGGCCGCGTCGTTGGTGTGAACGGTTGAGAGCACCAAGTGGCCGGTGAGCGAGGCTTGAATCGCAATTTCCGCGGTCTCGCGGTCACGAATTTCGCCGACCATGATCACGTCGGGATCTTGGCGCAAGAAGGAGCGCAGACCGTTCGCGAAGGTCAGCTCGATCTTTGGATTGACCTGCATCTGGCTGACGCCGGAGAGCTGATATTCGACCGGATCTTCGACCGTGAGAATATTGATGTCCGGCTGATTAATTTTGGAGAGCGCGCCGTAGAGCGTGGTCGTTTTTCCAGAGCCGGTGGGTCCGGAGACCAACAAAATACCGTGGGGACGCGTGATCAATCCATTGATGCGATTGAGCGTGTCTTCCGCGAAGCCGAGATCGTCGAGCGAGAGCAGGACCGAGCTGCGATCCAAAATACGCATGACGATCCGTTCGCCGTGCGAGCAAGGGATCGTCGAAACGCGGACGTCGATATCTTTGCCGGCGATTTTGCGTCGAATTCTTCCGTCCTGCGGCAGACGTTTTTCCGCGATATTCAGGCCCGCCATGATCTTCACGCGGGCGATGATCGAAGCTTGCGCGTGTTTCGGCGCTTCGACCTTTTTATAGAGAATGCCGTCGATGCGATTTCGCACCGCGACGTTTCGTTCGTAACTCTCGATGTGAATATCGGAGGCGCGGCTCTTCACCGCGTCACGCAAAAGCGCGTTGACGAAACGGATAATCGGCGCGTCGTCGCCGCTATTTTCGTCGAGAAGGTCGGCGGCATCGAGATCGCCGCCGTCTTCATCTTCGTCTTGTTGGAGATGTTGGACGGCTTCGTGCGCGAGGCCGGTAGCACGGTCGTAGACGCGGTTGATCGCGTCGGTGATCACCGGTTGCAGTGCGATCACCGGCGTGAGTCGCGCCTTCAATAATAATGCGAGATCGTCCAGCGCCTCGGTATTCACCGGGTCGGCGATCGCGGCGACAATACTATCTCCGATACGTGAGAGCGGCAGGATAGTATGAGCTTTGGCGAAATTGATCGGAACCGACTGCACCAGCTCGTCTGGAATTTGATCGATTTCGATGCGCTCCACGAACGGCATCTCCAATTGAAAGGAGAGCGCGCGCGCGACCTGCTCCGCCGTCACCCGATTCAGCCCGACGAGAATTTCGCCGAGCCGTTCGTTCACTTGTTCGCGCTGTGCTTCGAGCGCTTCGTTGATCTCATCCGGGCCCGTCAAACCAAGGGCGATCAATATTTCGCCGATCGGCCGCCCCGCGAGGCGATCGATCCGTCCCACCGCCGAGCTGACGATGGTGACTTCTTCGTTGGAGAGCGCGTCGTGAATTTCCGACATCGATACTTACCTATTCAAAAACAGAGCAGCGATTACAAATCATCCGGACTATCCGGCGGCGGCTCACCCACCGGCTCGCCGGGCTCGGGTTGAACGATTACGGGTGTCTCTCCACCGACACGCGGAGTATCGACCGGGCCGATAGTTCCACCGTCTTCGACGTCATCCGGTTTGATGATCGTCTGGTCGTCCGTCCCCGGGCCTTCGTTTTCGGCCTTGGTGAGCTCGCGGCGGATACCCAGGCGATAACTCGCCAGTGGTCCGCGCTTGCGGCCCCAATCGATCTCCGCGTCATAGTGATAGGAGGTGCCGTGGAAGCGGTCGACGAACTCTTTCCGCTCCTTCATTTTGCGCTCGAAGATAGTTTGGAAATCTTGCGGGCCGCGGATGATGTAGGGCGTGAGAACCAGCAGGAGATTTACTTTCTCCGCAATTTTCACCTGGCGCTTGAACAACCAACCGATCAGCGGCAGATCGCCGAAGAGCGGGACTTTCGATTCGTCGATCGATTCGCGGTCGCGGACCAATCCGCCGATGACCACACTATCTTGATTGCGGACGACGACCACCGTTTTGGCGGCGCGTTTCGAAGTCACCGTTTGATTCGTGGCGGCGTCGAGACCGGCGACATCGGAGAGCTCTTGGTCGATCTCTAAACGGACATATTCTTCGTCGCTGATCTGCGGCTTCAACTTCAGCGTCAGACCGACGTCCTCACGATTGAAGGACAACGAGCCCAAACCGAGGCCGCCGAGATTTCCCAACGCGCCGGCCGCGGCTCCGCCCGCCTGACCTGCGAGCGCACCGAGATTTCCCAACCCACCGAGAGAGAGTCCGGAAGGGAAGGGGCGCTTCTCGTTAACCTGAATTTCAGCCTCTTCGTTGTCGAGCGTGAGGATATGCGGCGTGGAGACGACGTTCACGTCGTTCGTTGTTTGCAACGCTTGAATGACCACGCCGATCGACGGGATACCGCCGGAGATCAGCGACTCCGAGCCCGGCAAAGTCGGGCCGCGGACGACGCCGGCAAATCCGAGCACGCTGGCGAGCGAGAGCGGATTCAGCGACGCCTGGAGAGAGCTGAAATTGCTGGTGGGTTGGTTGCCGAAAATAATCGGAGATTCGCGGCCGTCGATCAGCGGAGAAAATCCGCCGTGCCAAGTGAAGCCGAGCTGGCGATCACGTTTGACGGAGACCTCCATGATCACCGCTTCCACGAAGACTTGGTAGCGCGCGATATCCAAACGATCGATCACGCGGCGGAGGGAGATGAAGTCACCCTTCGAGGCGGTGATCAGCAAACTATTGGTGGGTTTGTCGGCGGTGACTTTGACCTCACCTTGGAAGAGCGTCGCGCTCGCCCCGCTCGCCGATGCCGGCTGTTGCGCGACCGGTTGCTTCGAGGCCGCTTGTTTGCCGACGCTGGTGCGTGCGGCACGAGCCGTCGTCGGCTTTCCTTGAGAGAGCGAGGCCAAGGTGGAGGCCAATTCTTCGGCGTCCGCGTGTTTCAGGCGCAGCACCTGAATTTGGCTGTCGGAGCCGTCGTCGGGTACGTCGAGCTCTTTTTTGAGCGACATGATCTGTTTGAACGAGCGCTCCGAAGCGATGATGATCAATTTATTGGTGCGTTCATCCGCGAGGATTTTCGACACCGAAACGATCTCTTCTTCATTGCCGCCGCCGTCCGGTGCCGGCGTGACCTCACCCTGCGGCGAGCCTTCGGTCGGACGAACTTTGAGCCGGCTTGATGCGTTCGCTTTTCCCGTGGCAGCGGCGGCTTTTTGCGGCTCGAATACTTGGGTGAGCTTCTCCGCAATTTCCTGCGCGTTGGCGAACTCCACCGGCACGACGTGTAGTTGTTCGAGCGCGCCCGGCTGATCGATCTCCGCGAGAATTTTTTCGACGCGCTCCAGCGAGGTACCGAAGTCGGTCGCGATCAACGTGTTTGTGGGGACATAAGGGTGCATTTGGCCCTTATTGCTCTTGAAGATATTGAGATAGTTGACCACCGAATTGACGTCGCTCGCGTGTTTCAAGCGATAGATTTTGGTGACCATCCGATCATTGATCGGAATTTCCTGGCCGTCGCTGTAGATCGGCGTCGGCGAACGTGTGGCGTCCACCGCTTGGATGATTTTGTAATATTTACCGACCTGAATAATCGTGAACTCATTCGCCTCGAGCGCGGAAAGGAAGGCGCGCCAGGCTTCGTCGACGGTGATCGAGGTCGGCGAAATGATCTCGAATTTCTGGCTGCGGACTTTGTTCGTGAGGATGAAGTTTTTGCAGGTCGTTTTGCTGATCGCGGAAACGAGCTCCAAAATATCGCCCTTGAAATCGAACATGACCTTGGCGTCGGGCCGCATCGGTTTGCAGCGCTGACCTTTGGCGATCTTCAGATCCGCGATGCCCGGGGTGTTGTCGCCGGGCGAGACGGTCGTGGTGCCGTCGTCGCCGACCGGCTGCCTTTGCGGCTGAACCGGAGGTTGTTTGATCGCCGGATCGGCCGGAAATTGAAACCTCTTCTCCGGCGCGATGGTCGGCATTTTTGTGCCGCTCGGCTGCAATCCGCGACCCTGCATGGGGTTCGTTTTGCGGATCGGTTGTTTCTGCGGCTGCGCTTCCTCTTCCGGTTTTTTCTCCTCTTCGGGAGCACCTTCTTGAGCGCGGACTATGGCCGGCGCACAGACGAGCGCGAGTGCGCTCACCATCAGCGCAATATGCGTGCGCGCAGAGTTGGACCTTTTTTTGGCTTCGATAGAAATCATCGAGGGTACACCGTTCAGCGAATCTGATAGCTAAGGGTCGATTGTTTGCCGCGCCGCACGAGATCGACGGAGATCGACTGCGCATCTTTCAGCTTCGAATAAATCTCCAGAGCCTTATCGGGACTGTTGATTTCGTAGCCGTTGATACGCTGTACGATATCACCGTTCTGAATGCCAATTTTGGAGTAGAGGCTGCCCGGGCGAATCGAGAATAATTTGAAGCCGTTTGCTTTCCCGTTGTGGAAGCTCGGCACGATGCGCGCTTGGGTGGCGACGGTGTTCAAGTTCGAGAGAACACCTTCGATTTCTTTGCGTGGAATTTCGAACTCGGTATCGGAGACTTTTTTGATGTCTTTTCCGAGCTCGTTGTCGACGGGCGCGCCTTCGGTCGGCGTCGTTTCACCCGGTGGAGTAACGGAAGCGACGGTCGCTTTCGCGGGATCGTCTTCTTCGAGCGAAAATTCTTCGCAGCGCCCGCTGTGTTTGACGGTGACGCGGCGCCAGTCGATCAACACAATTTCCGCTTCATCGAGCAATTTTTCGCCCATGCGCAGCGAGACCGTTTCTTTTTTGTTCCTGTCCTCGAAGACAGCGATGGAATCTTCCGGCGTGAGAGAGACGACGGTGGCGATCAAACCCGCCGACATCTGTGAACGATCGCAATGGTCGGGATCGAAGGTGCCGGAGTCCGCGGGAGATTGCGTATCGGCTTCGACGACGGCGAGATCTTCGCGTTTCGCGTGAAAAATATTACGGTCGAGGAAGGCGCTGATCGGCGCGCCGGCGATGACGGGTTGATTTCCTTTGTTCGCATCGGCCGCGGTCGTTGCGGCGATCGCCTCCGCGGGCGTCGCCAGCTCGCCGGCCACGAACGCGTTCACGGTCCTCGCGACCAAAAATGCGGCCAGCGCGAGGAGCACCAAGTGAAACGTCCAAAAGTACTGTTTGAAGTACGTATCGATCACGGGACCTCCCGGACCTGAGCAGGGCGCGTGCCACGCGGCGGAAGGGCTCCGCTCGGGCGTAAATCGTTGTTGTCGCTGCTAGACTGGCACCTTCGCACGGCGCCGGCTGACATTTTGGCAGGAGGTCGATGCGGAGTTCCTCGGACGGTCTTCGATGGCCGGGCTCGCTTGTTCAGGTGCTACGTTCACGGCCATGTGCGGCCGCTACTCGCTCTCTTTGCCGCCGGAGGAGCTCGAAGCGCTCTTCGATGCCCAGGCCCCGGCGAACCTTCCGCCCCGTTACAACATCGCGCCGACGCAGGACGTGTTGATCGCCAAGAAGAAAAAATTGGAGCTCGCGCGTTGGGGATTGATCGGTTCGGCGAAGATGATCAACGCGCGCCAAGAAACAGCGTTCGAGAAGAGCCCGTTCAAGAGCGCGATCAAACAACAACGTTGCCTGGTGCCCGCAGATAGTTTCTTCGAGTGGAAGAAATTAGCGGGAGGAATAAAGCAGCCGTTTCGGATCATGGTGCGGGACCACGATATTTTCGCGATGGCGGGAATATTTGCGAAATGGAAGTCACCCGCGGGTGAATGGGTCGAGACCTGTTCGATACTCACCACGTCTGCGAATGAGATGATGCAGGAAGTGCATGATCGAATGCCGGTGATCCTGGCGCGCGAGAGCTGGGAATTATGGCTCGATCAGACGGTGCGCGTTCGCGAGCCTCTGGAACACTTATTTCTTCCGTTTCCTGCGGAACAGATGAAGATGGTCGCGGTCAGCCGGCGGGTGAACAACGCGCACAATGATGATCCTTCGTGCCTCTCCGAGGTCGAAGTGGAAGCCGCAGAGAAAGAAGAGGCACCCCGCAAACAACTCGGCTTCGACTTCAGCTGAGCGAAGACGGGGCGAACGGCCACGGTGGAAGCCACGAATTCCACACTTCGCGGGTGGGTATGTCGCATGCACAATCCTCACCGCAGTGCTCGGTTTTTTGCTTCCCCTCGTGCTGAGCGCTCTGCCGCTTCCTTCGGTCGACGAGGCCGATACTTCCACCCGAACCTATACGGTCACCGCGTCGACGACCGAAGAATATAAACCGAAGATCGCCATCGAAGGGAACCGCGTGCTCCCGGCCCAAGTCTATTTGGTCCTGCTCGAACCTCCGAAACGTTGGCCGATTGGCCAGGTCGCGGTGGAGCGGATGCGCCAACGTTTGCTCCGCTTTTTGCACGACGCCGGCTACGAGCTGGCGTACGTCAAAATTACTGCAGACAAAGAGCAGCTGCTCGTCGCGATCGATGAAGGCCGGTTGGAGCGGATTACTTTCCCCGGACAATCGGGCCTGGGAGCGCTTCGTATGCAGCTCGAGCTCGATCTGCCGGCGGATGTCTTCAATCGCGCGCAGCTCGACGATCAGCTCCAACTATTTCAGCGCGAGCACGATATTCGCGTGAGTGAGTATAAGTTGGTGCCCGTCGGCGAAGTGACGCATACCGGCGTGCAGCTCAGCGACATGGGCGCAATTCGCGGCGTGCCGATCGTTCCCGAACAGGGCCGCTTCGAGCTCCAGATCTTTGTTTTAGAGAAAGATCTCCCGCCGGGACTTCATCTCGAAATGGACGCAAAATCAGGCGACGGCCTGCGCACGCGTTTCAAGTATCGCACCGGCGGACTATTTACCGAGGAAGAGCGTTGGGAGATGGCGGCTGAGTTTGGAATGCGCGTCCAAGATCTTTTGCGCGGCTCGCAGGGACAACGGTTTATTTCGCGCGGCGCGGTCGGCTTGCGCTGGTACTCCCCGCGGATCGGCGGGTTGCCGCTTCGTTTCGTCGTCGCACCGGAGGCGTTGTGGTTGAGCCGCCAGCGTTTAGATCTCGGCATCAGCTTGTACGACGCGCTCCGCGTGGAGCCGACGGCGTACTTTTCCTATAAAACGGAGCGCGCCACCGTCTCTTTGGGTGGTGGAGCCGAATACCAATATCTGATGTCGCTGAACGCGGATGAGACGATGAGCTCCGGGATGATTATCCGACCTCCGCAGAAGCTCCTTCCTGTCATCTTGGCCAAGATCGATGTGGAGTTGGGACGGGACTCGATGCGTCTCGATCGCTACCATAATATCGAAGCTTCGATCCGCACGCGGCTGGCGGCGCAGAAGAAGGATATTCAGAATCGACTCACGCTCGGCTACGACACCACCTTCGGCTTCGGGTTTGACGACCTGCGCATCCGCACCTCGGGGACGATGATCCTCGGGCACGTCGCGTTCACCGATGAGGAACGTTTCGGCGATCGCTTGCGTGGTCTATTCAACGACGAGATCTTTTGTTCGAACGCGGCTGGGTTCGGCGCGGAATATCGAATTTCCATCGCCCGCGAGATCTACAAAGTGGGTATTTTTCACGACGCCGCGGTCTGCGGGCCGGAGACGTCGGACGGACCCATCTGGGGCAATGCTTTCGGCGTCGGATTTCACGCGCTGGTGGTCGATACTTTCCGATTCAGCGTAAATATTGCGCAAGGATTCGCGACCGGGGGCCGCCAGGATCAAGGCGTCTCGATCGGACTATCGCAGGTGTTTTGAAACTATTCGACGGTGACGCTTTTTGCGAGATTTCTGGGCTGATCGACGTCCGTGCCGTTGAGATCGGCGATGTGGTACGCGAGCAATTGCATCGGCACCACCGTGAGGATGGGGTCGATCAGCGGGTCGTTTTTTGGGACCAGGAAGACGTCGTCTGCAATATTTGCGATGCGTGAGTCGCCTTCGGTGGCGATGATGATGAGCTTTCCTTCGCGTGCCCGCACTTCTTGTAAGTTGGAGACAACTTTGTCGTAGAACGGGCCCTGGGTGGCGATGGCCACCACCGGCATTTTGTCGTCGATCAGCGCGATCGGGCCGTGTTTCATTTCTCCCGCGGAATATCCTTCTGCGTGGATATAAGAAATCTCTTTTAATTTCAGCGCGCCTTCCAGGGCGATGGGATAGTTCGGTCCTCGGCCGAGATATAAGAAGTCTCTCGCTTTGGAGTAGCGGCGCGCGATGGCGATGATCGCCGCTTCGCGCGACAGCACCGCTTCGATCTGATTCGGCACTTCGCGAATATGAGTCAACATCTCCAGCGCGCGCTCTTTGCTGAGCACGCCGCGCTGGCGCCCCAAATGGATGGCCAATAAATAAAGCGCGACCAGCTGCGTGGTGAACGCCTTCGTGGAAGCGACGCCGATCTCTGGGCCGGCGTGCGTGTACAAGACGCCGCCGCTCGACTGACACTCGCGGGCGATCGAGCTCTCGATCACGTTGCACACCGCGAAGACCGTTCCTTTGCGCGCCTTTCCTTCTTTCAGCGCGGCCAAAGTATCGGCGGTTTCTCCGGACTGCGAAATGGCCAAAAGACCCGTACGCTCGTCGACGACCGGATCGCGATAACGGAACTCGCTCGCCAGGTCACACTCCACGGGCATGCGGGCGATCTGTTCGATCATGAATTTGCCGACCAGACCCGCGTGATGGCTGGTGCCGCAGGCGATGATGATCAGTCGATCGAGCGATTTCGTATCGCCGAGGTTCATGCCGTCGAGATGCACCAAGGCTTCTTCCATCGAGACACGCCCGCGGATCGTGTCGGCGATCGCGCGGGGCTGCTCGTGGATTTCCTTGTGCATGAAGTGTTTGTGGCCGCCTTTTTCCGCCATCACCGGCGACCAGTCGATGTGTTTCACCGTCACTTGAACGGGCTTGCCGTCCAAAGTGGTGACTTCGACTTTGTCTTTGGTGACCACGGCCATTTGGCCATCCGCCAAAAATACGAAATCCCGCGTATGCGCCAGGCAGGCCGGAATATCCGAGGCGATGAAATTTTCGCCCTTTCCGTAACCGATGACGATCGGGCTCGCGCTCTTCGCGGTGATGATTTTGTCGGGTTCTTTTTCCGAGAGGATGACGAACGCGTAGGCGCCGTGAATTTGCGCCAAAGAATCGCGCACCGCGGTGGTGAAATCTTTTCCTCTGCCGATCTCGCTGGCCACCAAGTGGGCCATGATTTCCGTGTCGGTCTCGGACCGGAATTTCCGGCCTTCGCTCTGCAACTGTTGTTTTAGCTGGAGATAGTTCTCGATAATTCCGTTGTGGACGACGGTGACGCCGTCGACCTCGTGGGGATGCGCATTTTCTTCGCTGGGACGGCCGTGCGTCGCCCAACGCGTGTGGCCGATGCCAACCTGTCCGCTCAGAGGTTGCTCGCGCAGCGTGCGGTCGAGGTTCGCGAGCTTGCCGACGGCGCGCCGGATCGTGGTTTTATTTTTATGTATCGTGGCGACGCCCGCTGAGTCGTATCCGCGATATTCCAATTTCCGCAAACCTTCGACGATCAATCCCGTCGCTTCGCGATCCCCAATGTAGCCGACGATTCCGCACATCTTTTTAATTCTTCCTCGCGATTACTTGTTTTTCTTGTCCGCCGCTTTTGCTTTTGCTTTTTCGCGGATCGCAGCAGCTCGGTCTTTTTTCGTTTCCTGTCGGGCGCGTCCGAAAGCGAGATCGCTCTCGCCGACGTCTTCAGTGATCGCGCTGCCTGCGGCGACGTAGGCGTCTTTCCCGATTTTGACCGGCGCGACCAACGTGGCGTTCGATCCGATGAACACGTTTTCGCCGATGGTCGTCTGATATTTTCCGTATCCGTCGTAATTACAGGTGATAGTTCCTGCGCCGATATTCGAGCCCGCGCCGATCGTCGCGTCCCCAAGATAGGCGAGGTGATTTGCCTTCGCGCCTTTTCCGAGCTTCGCGTTTTTCAGCTCCACGAAATTTCCGACGTGTGCGCCTTCCGCGATGTCCGCGCCGGGACGCAGCCGGGAAAACGGCCCGATGATCGCTTTTTGCTGCACGCTCGCGCCGCCTTCGATCACCGAATAGGGTTTGATCTCCACGTCGGGCCCGACCACCGCGTCGGTGATCACTGCGCCAAGGTCGATCACGCAACGTTCGCCGATCACCGCGCTTCCGCGGATGGCGACGTTCGGATGAACGATCGTGTCTTTGCCGACGCGTGCGCGCGGTGAAATATAAGTACGGTCGGGATCGATGATGGAGACACCTTCGCGCATCAAACGTTCGTTGGTGCGGCGCCGGATGACGCTCTCCAAATGCGCTAATTCTCCGCGCGTATTTGCGCCGATGACCTCGCCCGGATCTTCCACCAAGGTGGAGTCGACCGGGTGTCCGTCAGCGATGGAGAGCGCGATGATGTCGGTCAGATAGTATTCTTTTTGCGCGTTTTCGTTCTTCAAACGCGCCAGCGCCGACCGCAAAAACTCCGATTCCACCGCATAGATACCGGCGTTGATCTCCTTGATGGTGCGTTCGGAGTCGGTGGCGTCTTTTTCTTCGACCACTTTGAGGATGTGGCCGGCGGCGTCGCGCACGATCCGCCCGTAACCCTTTGGCTCGGTGAGCTCGGTGGTGACGATGGAGAGCGGTTTTTCGGAGCTGAGTAGCCGGCGAACTGTCTCTGCGGACAGTAACGGTACATCGCCGTAGAGGATGAGCACGCGCCCTGTCCAACCGGACAGGGCCTTCATGCCTTCCATGACCGCGTGGCCGGTTCCTTTTTGTTCGAGTTGCTCGGCGAAGCGGACGCTCTTCTCGAAGCGGGCGTCGACCGCCGCCCTTACTTGCTCGCGCTGGTGGCCGATCACCAGGACGATCGGATCGGCCGAGAGCTCCCGCGCGAGCCGGATGGGGTACGAGACGAGCGGGTCCCCGGCCAGCTCGAGCATGACTTTCGCGCGGTCGGACTTCATCCGCGTACCTTGCCCGGCTGCGAGGATGACCGACGCGAGCTTGATGCTGGACATGCGTCTCGGACGCTCGCAGGGCGCGAATGCGGCGTCAAGGCGTCGCGATGTACGCGCAAAAGCGCCGACAGCGGCGATTCGCCCCGATCAGCGGCCGTCGACTGCGGAATACGTCCCAAGGCTCTTTGCTCGCTACGCGCTTCGCTCGCGGACAAGAAACTTGCTGTGAGCTCGAGCAGAGATATCATCCGGACCTCGTGCGGCGTTTTTGCCGAGGGCTTCTTCTGTTCGCGACGCTTGGGCTGACCGCCCACTCGGCGCGCGCTCAGCTTGGTGCGTCCACCGGCACCGGCAACAACCTCAATATCGAACACTACGTGCCTGCTCCGCTCGGTCTCTCCACCGCGGACACATCGAAGTCGCAGCGATGGGGAGAATATTCCGTTGGTTTGTTCGTGCACTATGCGCGCAATCCGTTGGTGTTGTTCGCGGATCGTTTGCAGGTCGGTGAAGTCGTGGGCCACCGAATATCGACCGATTTCGTCGGCACGCTCGGACTTTTGAAGTGGCTCGAAGCGGGCGTCGCTTTGCCGGTCACCTATTGGCAGACGGGCGATCCTGATCTTCCGACCGGAGATATTTCCGGAGGCGGATTTCGAGACATTCGCGCGCAGCTGAAAGCGACATTGGCCACCCAAGACCGTACTGGTCTTTTGGGCATTGCCTTAGTGCCGGCGCTGTCGATTCCGATCGGCGATGACACGCGTTTTCTCGGCGACGGCAATTTCGTGTTTTCACCGCACGTGGTGATCGATCGTTCGCTGGATGTTTTGTTCGGATTGCGTGCTTCGCTCACCGGCGGCGTCCGTATCCGCCCGCGTACCGAGATCGGAAATATCGAAATCGACGACGAGATATTTTATCGCCTCGGTGTCGGCGTGGGTTTGCCGAATTTATGGGACAAACATCCGGAGGTGATCGCGGAGGTCGCCGGAACGACCCGTTTGAACGATCCCTTCAACGACGTCGAACAAAACGCGCTCCAAGGAACGCTGGCGATGCGCGCGACTTTCGACCTCGAGCCCGGTCACCGAATTTTGGGAATTGCCGGCGTGAATATCGGCGGCACCCGCGGCTACGGCTCACCCGATGCTCAAATATTCCTCGGCGCGGTTTATCAGCGATATCTATCGGATCGCGATCGCGACGGTATCGTCGACGATGAAGATTCATGCCCCGATAATCCGGAAGACTTCGATGACTTTGAGGACGAAGACGGCTGTCCCGAGCCGGACAACGACAAAGACGGTCTCCCCGACGTCTCGGATCGTTGCCCGGACGAGCCGGAGGATCTCGATCATTTCGAAGATCTCGACGGCTGCCCCGAGCCGGACAACGACAGAGACGGCTTGATGGATAAAGTCGATAAATGTCCGAACGAGCCGGAGGACATCGATGGCTTCGAGGACAGCGATGGCTGCCCTGACCCCGATAATGATCGCGATGGTATTCCGGATGACAAAGATAAATGTCCGGACGGCCGCGAAGTGATCAACGGAGTGGACGATGAAGACGGTTGCCCGGATGACGGCGACACACACGTCGAAGTGACTTCGGAGAAGGTCACCATCGACACGAAGATCATGTTCGACTTCGACTCGGCGCGAATTCGACCGGAGAGCTTCAATATTTTGAATCAGGTTGCGCTGACGTTGCAGGCGAATATGCAGCTGAAGAAGATTCGCGTCGAAGGACACACCGACGAACGCGGCTCCGACGTGTACAACTTGAACCTCTCGCAGAAACGCGCGGAGTCGGTGATGGCTTATCTCGTCGGACGCGGCGTGAAAGAGGAGCGCATCGAAGCCGTGGGTTACGGCGAGACGAAGCCGGTCGTCGACGGCCACGATGAGGAGGCCTGGTCGAAGAATCGCCGCGTCGAATTCACCATCCTCGAACAGGAGGGTGTCGAATCCACCGGTCGCACGCTGGAGATTCCGAAGTAAGGGGCCGGCTTCACCAGACCCCAGATCTAGGGGGTCGAGACCGCAGACAAAGGTCACATCACGATCGCCGCCAACCTGGGGATTCGAAGTCTCACAGATAAGATCGCGTCACGAGCCTGAGATTTTACTGTGACTTCCACCCCTCAGCCTGACGGGTAGGCCACGGACAATAATGTCTTCGCGGCCCACGTCTTGCGTATTCATCGAGCCGTGCAGGAAAGAACCATCAAGCGAGGTCTGACGATCGCCGGCGCGCTGTTCAGCGCGACTGTGTGCACCGAGGCCCTTGCTTTTGACGAGGTTCAGCGTCCGTGGCGTGCGACGCCGGAACGTTTCCTGGTGACGCAGCCGGCGCCCGGCGGTGTCTATTCGCCGGCGATCGCTGCGGAAGGCCTGCGCGTGATGAGCCTGCGCGCGAACGGGACGCCGGCGGTCCTCTGGTCGGAAGTACAGGGTGCCTCGCGCGACTTCGACGCGGAAGCTGCGGAGCGCCGTGCGCTGGAAGTGGGTGTATCGCTGGCCGCAGATTTTGGGATCGACGCAGCGGATCTCTACGTCGCTTCGTCGACGCCGTTGTTCTTCGAGGCGATCGAGGGCGGCGCACGTTCGTTCATCACCGTCTCACTTGGACAGACGCAGCGCGGAATCGTCGCGCAGGGTGGATATCTTTTCTTCGTTTTCCGCGACGGCAACCTGACTTCGATCCGCAACGATCTGGTGATCGGGGCGGTCGAGAGTTGGGAGGCTCTCGTGGACGCAAAAGCGGCGACGAAAACTGCGGTCGCCGCGGCGAAACGTTTTGCGACGGCATCGACGCTGGTGTCCTCGGGGACACTCGAGCTCTGGTCGGAAAACGATGAACAGGCGCGGTTGGTTTACGCGGTTCGCACGCGTTCGATCGCGCCCCGCAGCGAGCTGACTTTCCACGTCGATGCACAGAGCGGTGAAATTCTCGCCGCCGATGATCAAGTTCGTTACGCGAACGGCGACGGCCGTGTGCGTATTTTAGCGGAGACGATCAATGCTTCGGGCACGACGTCGCCGTTCGTCGCCAAACACCTGAGCATCGGAACGGGCTTCGCGGACGGCGACGGCGAGACGTTGCAGACAGGCCCGGCGAACGTAACGTATGACGGGCCGTACGCGACGATCAGCGACCAAGCCGGTCAACAGCTCGAATCTTTCGCGCTGAATTTCGGCGGGCCGTACCAAATCTTCGATATTCAGCCGAATAATCTCTCGCAGGCCGATCCCTTCGTCCATATCAACCGGGTGAAGGAATATGCACGGACGCTGACGCCGTCGATGCAGTGGCTGAATCAGAAGCTGCTGATCAACGTGAACATCAATGATAGTTGCAACGCGTATTGGGACGGCGAAACCGTCAATTTTTTCCGCTCAGGAAACGGCTGCAATAATACCGGCCGAATTTCTTCGATCGTCTATCACGAGCTCGGACACGGTTATCACCAATATCTGACGAACAATGTCGTCGGCTCGGTCGGTGAAGGAACGGGAGATTTTCTCTCCGCGCTGATGCTCGACGATCCGATCGTCGGCCGCGGATTTGCGACGAATGGCGCCGGCATCCGCCGCCTCGACGAGGACCGCGTCTTCCCGAACGACGTGCAGAACCAAGTGCACGAAGACGGTCTGATCTGGGCGACCGCGCTGTGGGATCTGCGCACGGCGCTCGAGCAGAAACACGGCGCGTGGATGGGCAAAAAGATCGCGGCGCGCATCTTCGTGCTCGCCCTGACCCAAGGGCCAGGTCTGACCACCGCCTATCCGGCGGTGATCGCGGCGGATGATGATGACAACAACCTGGCCAATGGGACACCGAATTCCTGCGAGATCAACGCCGCGTTCAACCAGCACGGTTTGATCACCGGCGGAGAAAACAATCACACTGCGGCGGTGACGCGTTCCTTTGCGCAGATCAATCACCTCGCGCCGGGCCGTTTCACCAAAGATGCCTCCGGCGTGCGTTTGGAAGCGACGGTGGAAAATCGTTCGCCCGGTTGCGGAACGCTGAATACTTCGGGGCTCAAAGTAAAAGTTGCTCCAGGTTTGGCCGGAGGAGCTTTTACCGACGTAACCATGGTCGCCACGGGCGCCCTTTCTTCGGCCGTGATCGCCAACGTGAATGAGGGCGAAACGTTCCGCTACTATTTCGAGCTCATCGCCGACGGCGTGACTTATATGAGCGGCTCCGCGAATTCTCCGCACGTCGGTTATGTGCAAAAAACCGGGTTGGTAAATATTGTCCGCGAGACTTTCGAGGGTGATTTCGGCACCTGGAAACACGGCGCGATCGGCGTGGACCGCATCGATGATTGGGAAATTAATATCCCCATGGGTTTGGCTTTCGATCCTTATGCGCCGCGCGAAGGTTTGAAGGCTGCCGGCACCGACCTCGGCTCGGGTGGATATCCGAGCGGCACAGATGGTGTCTCGAAACGTTCGAGTTATCTCGAATCCGCCCCGATTCCGACGACCGGCAAAGAAGATATTCGCCTCGATTTCTGGCACCACTTCGCGATCAACGGAACGTTGCGCGTCAAAGTCGATGGTCTCGAAGCGTGGAGTTATACGGGCAACGGCACCGACTGGAGCGGCGGTTGGAAATATCTCAGCATCAATCTACCGGCGACGGCGCGCGATAAGGCGGCCGGTATCGTGGTCCGCTTCGAGGCGGAGTCGCTCGCGGCGAATACTTTGGGCGGTTGGTCTATCGATGATCTTTCGATCAGTGGCGTGGAAATTCCGCCGCCACCGCCGCCGCCGGAAGATCCGAAAGACCCGCCGATCGATCCGCCGATCGATCCGCCGGCGATGGATCCGCCCGTGAGCAACCCGGGCGGCAACCAGAATCCCGAGCAGCCGACGGAAGAAGAAGAGCTCGGCGGCGAACGCGCACCGGGCGCGTACAGCGGGAAGATCTCCGCGTCGTGTGAATGTGTCGCCTCGGGCTCGAAAGCCGAAGGATTTGCGGGGGCCGCGCTCCTCTTGGTGGGATTCGCGCTCACTCAAATTCGGCGGCGCCGTGATTAAGTCGCGGTTGATCCGTTGACCGCCGACAAAAGTTGCCGCAGCGTGTCACCGGCCCTCAATGAACGCTGGGAAGATCGAACGCATCGAGCTCTATCACATCGATGCACCGCTCCCTTCGCCGTTGTTTCCCGTTTGGATCCCCGGCTACCCGCAGTATCGGCAGTGCCATACTTTGTTGTCGGTCACGACGCGGGATGGGCTCACGGGTTGGGCGACCGGCGTCGCGTTCGATCGCGAACGGGAGGGGCTCGGTGACTTCATCGGGCGATTTTTGCTCGGGCTCGATCCGTACGACGTCGAAGCTGCGAGCGAGAGATTGCGCCAAGCCGGATTCCTCGGGTGGCGGAACGCATGGATGGAAACTGCGTTTTGGGATCTCGCCGCGAAACGCGCGCAAGTTCCGCTCCATGTATTGCTCGCCGAAAAAATAAATTCCGATACTATCTCGGCGGAAATTCCGACCGCGGTCGAGCCGTACGCTTCATTTTGGGAAATGCGCAGCGCGAAAGTTCGCGCGGAGACCGTGGAACGCGCCAAGCGACTCGGATTTCGCGGCGCGAAGCTCAACGTGTGTTCGGGCAGCGTCGCGGAAGACGTCGAAAAAATGCGCATCGCGCGCGAGGCCGTCGGAGATGATTTTCATCTCATGGCGCATGCGCGGCAGGCGTGGAGCGTGTCTTTGGTCGAGACGCTTCCCCGTTGGGATTTGGCGCGCGCGAGCCAATTTATCGATGAGGTCGAAGAATATAAGGTCGATTGGTTACAAGAGCCGCTCGAAAATGAAGCTTGGGACGAGCTCGCCGATCTCTCGCGGAAATCGAAAATTCCGATCGCCGGCGGAGATATTACGATCACCATCGTGCCGTTGAAGGCGTTGATCGAACGGAAGAGTTATTCCGTGCTCACGCCCGATGCTGCGTTCGCGGGTCTGTCGAACGTCGTGCGCACGATGAAGCTCTGTTTGAAACACGGGCTCGATTTTTCTCCGAGCTCGAACAGCGACGGGATCGGTTTGGCGGCAAACCTTCATGCGCTCGTCGCTTGGTCGCGTGTGGCCAAGGATCAATCGAAGCTGCGACTCGAGTTCCCGTGGGAGCCGCCCGCGATGATCCCCGAACACCGCGACGTGATCCTCAAGGAACCGCTGCACATTCGGTCCGATGGAATGTTACCCGTGCCCAGCGGCCACGGCCTGGGCGTGGAGATCGACACGAAGGCCTTGCGGAGATACGGGCGAAAGTTCTACACGCTGACTCCGGTGCGGTTCGTGGTGTCGAGCGCGCGTAGGACGGGGCTACAAAAGACCGCCGAGCTGACGACACAAAAACCGGGTCGCCGTCGCAGGACAGCGTCTCGGGTCACGAGCCGAACTTAGATGATTTCGGGGCCTCGATCTCGAGAGGCGCAAGGTTCGGCAATGTATCTTCGATCGCTAAAATCGATCCGTATTGGTGCTCACCTGGTGGAGCGCCCGATTATTTTGGCGCCGATGGCCGGTGTTTCCGAAGCGCCGTTTCGATCGATGGCGCTCGCGATGGGTGCGGGGCTCGCGCCCACGGAATTGGTGAGCGCCAAAGGTCTCGAATACGCGAACGCGCGCACGCAGGGATATTTGCGCCACGATCCGAAACAAGAGCCGCTGCTCTCGGTGCAAATATTCGGCGGTGAGCCGGAGTCGATGGCGCGCGCGGCCGAATTATCGGTCGCTGCGGGCGCAAAAATTATCGACATCAATATGGGTTGTCCGGTGAAGAAGGTGACGCGCAGTGGCGCGGGCTCTTCGCTGTTGTGTGATCCGCTGCGCGCGGCTTCGATCGTGCGCTCGATCCGCGAACGTGTCGGCCCGAATATTCCGGTGACCGCGAAAATTCGCGCCGGCTGGGACGACAAACAAAAAAATTATGCCGAGGTCGCGAGGGTTCTGGAAGACGCGGGAATTGCAGCGATCGCGCTTCATCCACGCACGCGCGCGCAGGGATATTCGGGCTCCGCGGATTGGAATTTGATCGCAGTGTTGAAACGCGCGGTGCAAATTCCAGTGATCGCCAACGGCGACGTGCAAAGCGTGGCCGATGCGGAGCGCGTGTTGGAGCAGACGAACGCGGACGCGGTGATGATCGGACGCGCGGCGCTCGGCAATCCGTGGATCTTTCGTGAATTGGCCGCAGCTTGTAACGGTGTTGCGGCGCCGGCGATCACCGCGCTCGAAAGAATGCGCACCATCCTTTCGCATCTCGATGCCCATATCGAGCACGTCGGTGACGAAGTGCGTGCGGTGCGGAAATTCCGCCAACATTTGATCTGGTATTCGCGTGGATTGCGTGGTGGCTCGTCGTTTCGCGAGGTCGCGACGCGGATTAATGACCGGCGCGGTGTCCACGAAGCGGTCGAATTATTTTTCTCGCGCGCGGAGATGGTCGAGCCCACGGAAGCCGCGATCTACGACGAAAGAACGGCGCTCGGTTGAACCTATGAGCGACACGTTGGTCAAAATCACCTTCAAGAAGAACCGCGTCCTCAAGGAGGACGTCGTCATGCAGGCCAAGAGCGGCGAGACGATCTTGGACATCGCGCAGTCGAAGGGTGTGCCGGTCGGCTCGAATTGTGGCGGTGTTTGCGGCTGTTCGACCTGCCACGTCTATGTCTCCGAAGGTTTCGATTCGCTGGAAGAAATGAGCGACAAGGAAGCGGATCGGCTCGATCGCGCGTTCGACGTGAAGCTCAACTCTCGGCTCGGTTGTCAGACCGAAGTGAACGGGCGCGACCTCGTCATTCAGATTTCTGAGGAGAGCTTGAAGGCTTACTTCGATGAAAATCCGGATGTTCGCAAAGAGTACGAAGCGACCGGCGTATTTCCTTTTGTCCCGCACAAGCATTAGCTGAAGGAATGCGAATAGGTTTGGCGGCGGTGCTCGCCATGAGCTTGAGCGCGGTGAATGCGGAAGCGCGTCCCGCACCCTCGCCGTGTGGAAATGGTCTCATCGAAAACGGCGAAGAGTGTGACGACGGAAATCGCGTGGACGGCGATGGTTGTTCCGCGGCGTGTATCATCGAACGTCCCGACGCCGAGGTGATCGACTCCGGCGAAGCCGATGCGGCTGAGCTGAAAGACGGGAGCACGCCCGAAGAGGACGCGGGTCCGGTCGAGGATGGCGGCATCATCGGTGGAAACGACGCCAGCATGGGCGGCGGGGACGCGATGAATCCGCTTCCCGACGCAGCTGTCCCCGCGGACAGTGGCTCGCCAAATCGGGATGCATCGACGGGCCCCGATACCGGGCTCAGCCGAACGGATTCCGGCGTCGTGGCCTCGGATGGGGGGTCGAGCGGCACCGGCGAGGACGACGAAGACAGCTGTGGTTGTCGTGCGACGCGCGGCGGCGCAGCTCATTCGGGGTTGCTGCTGATGTTGTTTGCTGCGCTGGGTCTGGGACTCAGTCGAGGTCGGCCGAGAAGCTGAGGCTGAAGGTTCGCCGTGGGCTGTAGAGCTCAGTGAAATGATCCGCTGATATTTGTGAGCGGGCGTCGGCGTCGAGAATATTCGAGGCCTTGAATCCCAGTCCAAAACGCCCGTATTTCTTCTTCGCGACAAAATCGAGCGTGGGGAATGGTTGTTCGTAAATATCGGACATTTCCAAGCCGCCGACACTTTCGATGCGCGGCCCGAAGATATTGAAAAGCAGCGCCAAGGAGAGCTCGGATTCGAGGTCGTCCCAACCGAGCTGGGCGTTGACCGCGTAGGGTGACTGGCCTTGGAGCGGGCGATTTTTGGAAGTCACTTTGGCGTCGTCGATCGTGACCCGCGAATAAACGAGCAGCAGATTCGCGCCGAAATAGAGGCTCTCCAGCGCGGGAGAAAACATCTCGAAGGTTTTGCGGAGATCAATTTCGAGGCCGTAATTCACCGCGCCCTCGACGTTGACCGGCTTGTAGATCAGATTCGAGCCACCCTCCACGGAATTTTCGATCGGGCTCTCGAAGGTTTTGAGGAACGCTGCGACGGAGATCGTTTCGGCCTCCGACGGATACCACTCCCAACGCAGATCGAAGTGATTGATGGCGGCACGGTCGAGCTCTGGATTGCCGCGAAATTCGGCGCCGATGGTGATGTCGAAAAAGCGGGCAGGGGAGAGCTCGCGAAAATTGGGGCGATTGATGGTGCGCGCGAAACCGGCGCGGAGCTGCATATCTTCGACGAAGCCCCAAGTCAGCGCGAGGGCCGGGAGGAGATCGAAATTGGAGAGATCGCCGGCGATCTCTTTGTCACTGCCGATGGGATCTTTGGTCTCGAGGACTTGGTGCGAAAATTCGAGGCGCGCACCGGCCAATAGTCGCAAGTTGTCGCGGAAGCCGAGATCGCTCATCAAATATCCCGCGAATAATTGTTGGCCTCCGAGATAGTTGTCGTCCGTGAGGGTGACTTCCTCGAAGGCGAATAATCCTGGGCGAATCGTGTCGCTGGAAAATATTTGGTTCGGATCGCGGACGATCACCTCGGAGCGATCCGCTCCGGTGCCGTTGAGCTCGTAGCGGTAGCGGCGCGAGTCGACGCGGCGTGTTTTCAACATGCCCGCGAGGCCAGCTTGAAACGTCGTTTCGACGCCGCCGAAAACCTCGCGCCGGTAGGTGAGGTCTGCGGCGAGGTCGTGGTGGAAATCGAGCAGCGTGCTGTAAAAACGTTGGTTGCCGGACGGTCCGTCGGAGAACTTGAAAACGCCGTTGTCCGCGTCATCGGTATATTTGATCTCGCGGCGATTCGGTTCGTCGCGCGTGGCGACGGAGAACATGTAACGCCAGTCGAGCTGGAGCTTGTCTTTGATCAACTGGTGTTCGCCGCGTACCTGATTGGTGACCAACATTTGTTCCACCCACCACAGGCGCGTGACTTGTGCGGGCGCTCCGCCGTCTTCGTCGAAGATACCGCGGGAAAATCGGGCGGAGTCTTCCGCGAGGCGGTTCAAGGAGATCGTCGCGCGGAGGCGGTTCTTGTCGAGATCGAGCCCGGCGGTGAGTAAGCCCGTCAGTGCGGCTTGGCGTTTGAATTCTTCGAGGCGGAGATTATTTTGCAGGCGATCGTCGGCAATATAGGAGCGGACCTGTTTACGGTTCCAGGCGAATTCATTGCCGGACATCAGTCCCAGCAACAGGCCCGCTTTTCCACCGAAGAGGTTGAAGCCGCCGCCGACCTCCCCGGAAATTCCGAAATCGGGCGGGATCGTATGTGGCGTGACGCCGTAACGCAGATCGAGCGATTCGCCGAATTGTTCCAGTTGTTCGCTGGTGTATCCGGGCGTGAACATATCGCCGGCGAGGAATTTGTTTTCCTTTGATGCTCGATAGAAATCGTCCGGGAGCGCGCGGGCTGAATTTCCGAAGGTGAGAAAGTCCAAACCCGAGCCGGGATAGGAGATCGCATCTCGCCCGGTGGTGTGTGTGCGCAGACCTCCGCTGAGACCGATCCTGGCGTGGAATTCTTCGGGGATATCCACGGTCCGCAAGAGCACTAACCCACCGCCGAATTCGCCGGATAAGTTGGGGCTGTAGCTCTTTTGCACTTCGATGCCGGAGAGGATACCGGCCGGGAATAGGTCCAACGGAACGACGCGGCGTTCAGGATCGGGGCTCGGCAAGGTGGAGCCGTTCAGCAACGTGGCGGAATATCTTTCGCCGAGACCGCGCACGTAAACATAACGCCCGTCGACGATGGTGACCCCGGTGACACGGCGGAGCGCACCCGCTGCGTCGGAGTCGCCGGATTTCGACATTTGATCTGCGCCGAGGACGTCGGTGACGGTCGCCGAGTCGCGGCGTTCTTGCAGCACGAAGACCGCGCCGCCTTCGAGCGAGGGCGCGAGGATCACCATCTCGGCGAGCTCTACGGGTTGTTTCGGATCGCGGGCGAATATTCGTTCCGAGATAGTTGCCGTTTTTGTCGATAGTCGCGTCCCTTCGAGCGCGGCTTCGGGTACTTCGATATCGAGCGAAGTTTCCCCGTTTTTTCGCAATACCACGATGAATTCGGATTGTTGCCCGGCTAATATTTTTACGGGTGAGGTGAGTAAGTCCGGATATTCGTCGGTCTCGATGGCAAATTGATACTCACCCGGGGGAAGTATGATTTCGACAGAACCTTCGGCGTCGGTGCGGTGCGTTTGTGCGAGGACGCGGATTGCCGCGTTCACCACGCTCTGCCCGTCATCGGTGAAGACAAAGGCGCGGACGCTGCCCTCCGCTACGGGAGAAGCACAGAGCAGCGCCGCGGAGATGTAGAGGAAAAGGGACATTTATCTCCCTATGAATTAGTTCGCCGGATATGCGGTCCAGCCGGTCGTCCAGTCGTTCGCCGGGTCTACACCACCGCGATAGGTGGCTGCGGTGAAGAACGAATCCGAAGGCGCGATGCCGCCGGAAAGCGCGGCAGAACCGGTGTTCGGGATGTAGCTGGGCGCGGTGAGATCCGCGTTGCTGGGCATCATCGGATCCGCTTCGAGATTTCCAGTCTGAACCGTCATGACGTAATCGGACAGGTCGAAGAGATCCATAATCGTCATCATCATCGAATCCTTCTCGTCGTTTTCGTCGAACACTTTGCCGCCTGCGCAGGAAAAGACGTTGTTCGAGAAGGTGAACTTCGAGGGATTCGCTTGGGCGTTGGTGAACGTCGCAGCGCTGTCGACGTCGAGGCATTTGTCGAAGTTGTGGACGATCGAATTCGAGATCTGGACCTCGGTGCCACGGCGGATCACCCAGCCGGTCACCGACTCCGGTGCGCCGCTCGCGCCGAGGAAAGTCGTGTGCGAGATCATCGGGCTCGAACGCGGTGAGGCATCGTTGTCGTTCTCGTTGTTGTCCGCTTCGATGCCGGCGTTCGCCTCATCCGAATATTGCTGGGCAACCAGGAACTGAATCTTGCCGTTGTAGCCGAAGGTCCAGTCGAGGCAGTCGTCGCCCGCGCCGGTCACTAAGATGTGTTTCGCGTTGACCGAGCCGCCGAAGAATTCGATGCCGTCGTCCGAGGTCATGTGCGTGTGGATGTATTCGACGGTCGTGCCAGCGCCGACGCCTTGAAAAGCGATGGCGTTGTATTCGTCTTCGTCCGTGATACGCGCGCCGGCGAACTCCACGGTGACGTACTTGAGGACGCCGCTGTTGTCGTTCGGGTCGGTGCCGCCGTAGCTGCCGCTGTTGCCTTCGCCTTCGCAGGTCGTCGCGCCCGCGCCGCCGCAGTTCACCGGAGCGTTGCCGCTGATGATCAACCCGCCCCAGTCGCCGCGCCCGCGCGTTCCGTTCGCTTTTGCAGAGGTGAAGAGGATGGGTTTGTCTTTGGTGCCTTCGGCCATGATCTTGGCGCCGGGCTTGATCACCAGCGCGGTGAGGCCGGCGCCGCCGTAGATCTTCGTGCCGGGCATGATCGTCAGTGTCGATCCGGCTCCAACGAACACGTTGCCCGCGAGCAGGAATTGGCGATCGGGGCCGAAGGTCATGTCTTCCGTGTATTCGCCCGCTGGGAAGGTGCACAGCGCAGGAGATTGAGCCTCGTCGCAGACGATGTTCGACGGAACTTTGGTGAGCTCCGTGTTGTTGTTGTTGTTGTTGTTGTTGTTGTTGTTGCCGTCTTCGCCACCACATGCGGGCGCGACGAGCGCTCCCACCAACATCGTGGCAAGACCGAGCCGAATCGACTTTTCTCGCATGGCGGCTGAGTACCAAAGCCCCGCCGATCGAACGAACAACGTGTCGCTAACTTTTGAGTGACGGTTCGGTGACGAGCACGAGCGCGGCGTGCGCGACTTTCAAACCATCGATCGCCGCGGAAGTGATCCCACCTGCGTAACCCGGACCTTCACCGGCGACGTGGAGCCCCGCGAAGCCGGGAACTTCCATGGTCGTGTCGTCGCGCGGGATCTGGATCGGCGAAGAGGTCCGCGACTCGACGGCGATCAAATTCGCTTCGCTCGAAGCGTATCCGCGGATGGTGCGATCGAAAGCGGAGAGGCCCGCGACCAAACCGTCGATGATGAACTTCGGCAACACTTCACGGAGGTCACTGGCCACAAGACCAGGTCGAAAGTGCGTGGTGTGCAGTCGACCGGACGCTTTTCCGAGGACCAGATCGCTCGCCAACATTGCAGGTGCGAAATAACTTTCGCGGCCCGCTTTGTAGGCGGCTCGCTCCAAAGATCGCTGGAACTCCAAACCGCACAGTGCGTCCGAGCGACCTGTACTCTTGACCAGGTCATCGAAAGACACTTGGACGATCACTCCGGAATTTGCGTAAGGCGTGGAGCGGCGTGCAGTCGACATGCCGTTGACCACCACCGTTTCGGGCTCGGTGGCGGTGGGGACGATCATTCCGCCGGGACACATACAAAACGAATAGACCCCGCGATCTTTTTCTTGATGCGTGAGTCGATAATCCGCGGGCGGTAAGGTCGCGGGTCGCGGCGGGCCGACGCGATATTGTGCGGCATCGATCATCGCTTGTGGATGTTCTGCGCGCACGCCGACGGCGAAGGGTTTCGCTTCCATCGGTACACCTTGGCGGTGCAGGGCCTCGAAGGTGTCGCGCGCGGAGTGGCCCATGGCCAGGATGACGCGGCCGGCGTCGATGTCTCCGCGCGTTGTTTCCACGCCGAGCACGCGACCGTTTTCCACGCGCAAACCGGTGACGCGCGTTTCGAAGCGGAGCTCGACGCCGAGCTCGAGCAATTGTGCGCGCAGCGACTTCAACACGCGGAACAAGATGTTCGTGCCGATGTGCGGTTTCGCATCGACCAAGATACGCGCGGGTGCGCCGACCTCGACCAAACGTTCGAAGACTTCGCGCACCAAAGGATCGTGTTTGCGCGTGGTGAGCTTGCCGTCGCTGTACGTGCCGGCGCCGCCCTCGCCGAAACACAGATTCGATTCGGGGTTGAGCTCGGCGCGTCCGCGAAAACGTCCGAAGTCGCGGGCGCGTGTTTCGACCGGCTTGCCGCGTTCGATGAGGATCACGCGTGCGCCGTTTTCTGCGAGATGCCAGGCCGCGAACAAACCTGCGGGGCCCGCACCGACGACGATGACGGGCGGTGCATCTTTGTTTGCACGCGGTGATTGAAGACGCGTGAGTGGTGCGGGAACGGCGCGCATGTTCGCGCGCGGTTTGGGACGTCGAGGTTGTTCGAGGAGCTCTGCGTCGATCGTCAGTTGCCAGGTCGGCACGCGGCGGCCGCGGCGCGAATCGAGCGCGCGTTTAGAGACGTCGATCTTCGCGACCGCGGATCGTTTCACCTCGAGCTCGTCGGCGACGGCTCGATACAAGCCTGCTTCGTCGAGCGGAGCGTGATGCGGGACTTGGATTTCGAGACGAACCTTGATCATGACGCGTCGGGTTACTCACTTTGCCGCTCGAGGTGCGAAGAGGAGCTCGCACCTGCTCGGACGAATTACTCACACGACTCCTCAGTCGGTATGATTTTCACAAGCAATTTCGTCTTTACGCGCACGGTACGTCACTTGTTAATACGGCGCCGCAAGATATGCAGCCTACGGGGACATCGAACACTCGCCGCGCCGACGCCGTGCTACTCGCATCACGGCAGGATCCGCGCGCCGCACGCATTCTCGCTCGAACCTTGTACCGGGACATGACCGAGAACGGCCTAACAGGAGAGCAAATCCTCGCAGTGACCACCGAATTGATCGGAATGGTGACCAACGGCCTGCGCCGCGAAGACGAATCGACTCAAGGCACTGCCTGATCTCGTGCTAAATCGCGGGCGCACATGGCCGCTCGCGTACTGGTTGCCGACAATCTCTCCGAAAAGCTCTTCGAGCCGCTGATCAAAAGCGGCGTCACCGTCGAGTTTCGCTCCGACCTCACGGCGGAGACTCTTCCCACCGCAATCAAAGGTGCGCGCGTGCTCGTCGTGCGCAGCACTGAAGTCACGAAAAAAACGATCGAAGCTGCGGACGTCCTCTCCCTGATCGTTCGGGCAGGTTCCGGCACGAACACCATCGATGTCCAATCGGCCAGTGCTCACGGCGTCTACGTCGCGAATTGTCCGGGCAAGAACAGCGTCGCCGTCGCCGAGCTGGCGCTCGGTTTGATGGTCTCGCTCGATCGGCGCATTCCGGACAATGTCGCGGAGCTGCGCGCGGGCAAGTGGAACAAGGGCACCTATTCCAAGGCGCGCGGTCTCAAGGGACGCACGGTGGGTTTGCTCGGCTTCGGATCGATCGGACATGAAGTTGCGGTGCGTGCGCGTGCGTTCGGGATGAGGGTGCAAGCCTTCTCGCGGACACTCACGGATGAGGCTGCGAATCATGCGGGCGTTGCGCGTGCGGAGTCGCTCGAAGCGTTGTTCGCGTCTTCGGACATCGTGAGCTTGCATCTGCCGCTCAACAAAGAGACGCGCGGTTTGGTGAATCGTGCGCTGCTCGAGAAGATGAAAGAAGGCGCGATGCTGATCAACACGGCGCGCGCCGAGGTCGTCGATCAGGACGCGCTTTTGGAGATCGCCAAGGCGGGAAAGATCCGCGTCGGGACCGACGTGTTCGCCAAAGAGCCTGAAGGGAAAGCGGGTGCGTTCGAGGATGCGCTCGGTGCTTTGCCGAACGTTTACGGCACACACCACATCGGTGCTTCGACGGATCAAGCGCAGCAGGAGATCGCGATGGCTACGGTCAACATCGTGCAGCGTTTCTTGGAGCAGGGCGAGGCGGACAACGTGGTGAATATTTCTTGGACGCCGCCGGTTCAAGGAACGTTGGTGGTGCGTCATCTCGATCGCGTCGGTGTGCTTGCGTCGGTGCTCTCGCAGCTGAAGACGGAGAACATCAACGTGGAGACCATGGAGAACGTGATCTTTACGGGTGGAGTTGCGGCGTGTGCGCGGATTCGTGTCGCGCAGCGGCCGAGCGAAGAGACCGTGGAGCACGTGCGCAAGTTGGAGAACGTGCTCGCCGCTGAGTTGATCTAGTGGGCACACTCTTCTCGACGTTCGCGCTGATCTCACTCATCTACGTGGGGATCGGCGTCTCCTATCTGTATCGCGTCATCAAAAATTGGCCGTCGTTCTGGGACGAGAAGATCACTGCGCAGGATCGATCCCTTGCGCGCGGTGCTGCATTTTATCTGTTGATCCCACCGACGGTGGTGCTGCACGAGCTCGGACACGCGGTCGCGTTGTGGATCCAAGGGCGCGAGGTTCTCGACTGGATGTTCCTCGGCTATATGGGCGCGGTTTTCTTCGAACCAACCGGCGGCATCGGCGATTTCTTCGCGGCGCTCCTGGGCAACGTGGTGACGTTGGCCATCGGCCTGGTGTGTTTGTTTCTTCCTTTGAAGCGACCTGGCCATCCGATCAGGAACCTGGTGTTGATCGAGCTCGGGCGGCAGTCCTTGTTCTTGGTGTTGGTGTTCTATCCGGTGCTCTGTCTGGTCTTCGACGGAGATTTTCGCACCATCTACAACTTCCAGGAGACGCCGATCGCCGCGGGCATCACGGCGGTGATCCATGCGCTCATCTTGCTCGTGGGTTACAACGTGTTGTGGAAAAAACGTTGGGCCACGCGCGCGACGTTGCTCTCGGACGTCACCGGCTTTCGTTATCCCATGCTCGAACAGCGCGTCGCCGCGGATCCGAACGACTTCGACGCGCATAAAGAGCTCGGCTTGATGTATTACCTGGCGAACGATCCGGTGCGCGCGAAACCGCACTTGGAGATCGCCATGGCGAACGGGCGCGCGGACCTGATGATGCACCTGGCCTTTGGTACAGTGTTGGCCGCGGTGGGTGAGTACGAACGTGCGCGTCCGGAGCTGGAGCTGGCACGGGGCTCGCTGCGTCCGGAAGATCGCGAACGCGCCGAGATCAAGCTGCGCGAGCTCGACGAGCGCCGTTAGATCGCGACGAGCGATTGTTCGACGGGGATGTCGCGGCGCGAGAGCTCGGCCATGAAGTCGGACGCTTTCACGGCCTTCTCCAAAGAGACGGCGCCGCGCGGAGTTTTGCCGTGCGCTTGTAACGCGGTGACGATCGCTGCAGGGAACGCGGTGGTGCGTTCCATGGCGGAGAAACCGGTCTTCGCGTCTTGGCGATCGATGATCTCGGTGCGGTGCCTTGTTTGTATTCCGTTCTTCTTGCCGATGACGTCGATGCGCAAGATGAGCAGATCGGGCTCGTTCGGGAAGGTCCATGTCTTGTCCATGACCGCGTGAAAGAGGTCGCGCGGGACGACGCTTTTTCCTTTGACGTCGAGGGCGTCGAGCGAGAAGAAGCCGAGCTCTTTGAACAACTTCAATTTCTCGTAGTGGCCCGGATAACGGATCGTTTTGTAGTCGTAGGTTCTGAGCTTGCCGGCGAAGGTTTTCGGCGCGGTCGAAGTTCCGCCGCTGGTGGTGAACGCTTCGACACGTCCGATCGGTGCGGGCAGATCGAAAGTCTCCAGCTCTTCGAAGGTGTCGATCTCGATGACGCGTCCATCGCGCAGAGCGATCGCTTTACCGAAATATTCGTTCGTCAGACCGTCGAGCGTGAAGAGCTTCTTGTATCCGAGCGGCAATGATTTGTTCTGCGGGAGGCCGCCGCAGCGCATGTGCACGTGTTCAGCGCTATCGAGCTGTTCCATTCCATGAACGGCGAGCGTCTGGGCCATGCCGGGTGCAACGCCGCAGTCTGGGACGATGGAGACGTTCGCGGCCCGTGCTTGGGCGTCGAGCCCGAGCGTGTCTTCGACGACCTTCGTGTTTCCTCCGAGGTCGTTGAAACAGACACCTGCGTCGATGGCGGCGCGCGCGAGGTTCAAGTTGAGAAAGTACGGAACGGCAGAGAGGCATGCGTCCATACCTTCGAGCACCTCGCTCGTTTTGTGGCGATCGGATGCGTCGACGGTGCCCGCAATGGCTAACGTCTTTCCGATCAAATGGTTGACGCGATCCGCGGCCGCGGTTGCGCGTGCGAGATCCATGTCGAGCAGTCGAACTTCGTCCGCATCGCCGAAGCGCGCGAGGTCGTACGCCGCCGCGGTGCCCTGCATACCTGAGCCGATGATCGCGTATTTCTTGGCCATGGAAGAAGCCGTGCGCTTCGCACGGTCTGAGGATCGTGCCAAGGCTGGCTTTAGCGCCATCGGAGGGTATCCCTCGGCAACGAGGTGCGCTTAGTCAAGCGCTCGTGTGCGGGCCGCGTGCGTTGTCATCGGTGGGGTTGGAATGCAACGCTACGAATGGTTCGAATGCCAGGCTTCTCTCCGCAGAAAGGCGAAGGTGCATTCAGCACCGGGTTGATGGTGCCCGTCCTCGACGTGAAGAACGTCCTCGACGCGCGCGCCGTCGTCGAGCTCCTCGAGAAGAATCAGATCCCCGCGCTGGTGAACTTGGAGATCCAAGGGATCATCTTCCCGTGGAAAGATCCGCCGAAAAACGCAGCCGCGCGTGTGCTCGTGCCTTCGCAGATGTTGCCGGCAGCTCGCGAGATCTTGCACCGCGCAGGTCGCGAACAAGGCCGAAAGACGCAGCAGAGCAGCTTCGGCATGCGCATCACGACGGCCGATGTTCCGCCGCCTCCGCGCAACGTCGTGGAGATGCGCGTCGCCCGCGTGATCCCGGCGCCCGCTCATCCCGAGCTCGAAGACGACGAAGAGGACACGGGACCCATCGATCTCGTCTTGCCGGAACCGAGCCCGCTCAATCAGCGGTTGTTGATCGCGCTGATCGGCATCGCGCTCGGCACGGCCTTTCAGCGCCTCGCGGAGCTCGCTTTCGGTGCACCGGGTGCGTACGAAAGTTTCGCGGCGCGCGCGCCCGTGTGGAGCGAAGCATGGCGCCTGGTGACCTCGGGCTTCATGCACAACGGTCCCGAGCACTTCATCGGGAACGCGATCTTCGGGATCGTGATCGGTGTGGTGCTCTTCGGGACCCACCGCATCGGGGCGACGGCCTTCGTCTGGCTGGCGGCTTCGGCGATCGGAATGGTCACCGAAGCGTCGTTGACCACACGAGCGGTGTTGATTGCCGGCGCGAGCGCAGGCAACTACGGGTTGCTGGGTTTATGGGCGAATGGACAGCTCGATCGCGCGCGAAGATCTCTGTTACCGCGGCGCGAGAAGTTTCGAACGATCGGCATCTTGCTGATCTTGATGCCCGGTGCGCTGACACCGATCTCTTCGACGGGGTCGAAGATCGCGGTGCTGGCCCATTTGGGCGGCTTCGCCGGTGGTTTGTTGCTCGGTTTCTTCTTCAAACGAAGGTTGATCGAGCGCGAATTGGCGGAGATCGCGCGGCGCTCGCGGATCGCGTTCATCGCTGCGGTGATGATCGTCGCCGTCGCTTTCGGCGCAGCGCTCTGGTCTGCGCTCTCCTGATCTTCGGTACAGGTTGTGGTTATACGCTCGGCGCGCGCGGGAACGTGCGGCGTGTTTCTTTGGCTCCTTTGGTGGAGAGCGGCACGGATGTCGATGCTGGGGCGTACGTCGACGTCGCAGTACGGGGTGCGCTCGCGCGATCTTCGTCCACACGTTTGGTCGGCGATGATGCGGCGGATGCCTCGCTGGAGATCACGCTCGTCGGGACAGACTCTCCGCTGCAGCCGTTCGCGGATCCGGGGCTTCGCGCAGCGCAATATCGCGCGCTGGTGTCGCTGCGCGGTCGACTGATCTCTCGTACAGGTACCGTGTTGTGGAGCTCCGAAGTGATCACCGGCGAGGCGCCGTACCTGTCGCCGGAAGGTCGCATCGAAGTGCTGGACGGCATGCGGCGAACGGCGTTGTCTCGTGCAGCAGAAGACGCGGCGTCGCGCTTGATCGCCAGCATGAACGCGTCACTCTAGATCGTATTTTTTGATGAGCCGGTACAGATAGTTGCGATCGATGCCGGCGTCGCGCGAGGCGGCGCTGATGTTGTTCGCGTGCCGCGACAAGAGGCGCTCGAGATAGGCGCGTTCGAAGGTGCCGATGATCTGCTCTTTCGCTTCTTTGAACGGCAGATCGGGCGCACTGCTTTCGACGGCGCGTTCACGTCCGGGCACCATGGGAATCGCGTGTTCCGCTCCGAGGTGGATCGCGCGTTCGATCGCGTTACGCAATTCGCGCACGTTTCCCGGCCAAGAATAGGTGAGCATCGCCTGGGAGATCGGGCCGGTGAGGTCGAAGGCGTCGGGACGGCCGAGCTGGCGCATCACATGACGCGCGAGCAGCAAGACGTCGTCGCCGCGATCGCGCAGCGGCGGAAGCAGGACGGTGACCACTGCGAGGCGGAAGAAGAGATCTTGGCGGAACATTCCGCGCACCACTTCTTTTTCCAGATCGCGGTTTGTGGCGGCGACCAAGCGGACATCGATCGGGCGGCGCGTCGTTTCGCCGATCCGTTGGATGGAGCGCGATTCCACGGCGCGCAAAAGTTTCGGCTGCAACGCGACGGGCAGCTCGCCGATTTCATCGAGGAAAAGTGTCCCGCCGTTGGCCGCCTCGAAAGCGCCGCCGCGATCGCTGTGTGCGTCGGTGAAGGCGCCGCGACGGTGTCCGAACAATTCACTCTCGACGAGCTGGTGCGGGATCGCGCCGCAGTCGATCACCACGAAGGGGCCGTCTTTGCGCGGCGAAGCTCCGTGCACCGCTTGCGCGACGAGCTCTTTGCCGGTGCCTGTTTCGCCGACGATGAGGATGGTGCTGCTCGTTTCGGCCGTGCGCTCGAGGACAGCGAACAGCGAGCGCATCGAACGCGAAGCGCCGATCAACGGGCCGAAGCTCTCCGCATTGGAGGGCGCAAGCGCAGGTTGCTCCGCGAGCTCGATCGACATTTCGAGGCCCGCGGGTCCGCCGACGCGAAGACGCGCGCCCGCACCGACACGCACCTCGGTGATGCGCGCGCCGTCGAAGAAGGTTCCGTTCTTCGAGCCGACATCGCGCACCAATACGCGGTCCGCTTCGGGGCGCAGCTCGAGGTGATAGCGAGATATTCCCGGGACCTCGAGGACGAGGTCGTTTTCCGGGTGTTTGCCGACGAGCAGTGTCCCTTCGATCGGATGTCTCTCCGCGGCGTCGAGGTGCACGACGAGAACGAAGGAGAGCCGGCGTGCGCGTGAAGTCGCGCCGAGCTCGATCGTCTCCGTCATTCCCCATCTTTTAGCACGTCGGTTTACTCCCCGCACCGGAGTGAATATAGGGGGACGCATGGGTGCTATCTGGGACCGGATCACTTCTCAATTCATCGAAATCATCGAATGGCTCGACGACGCTCATGACGTCCTCGTTTGGCGATTTCCGGTGCGCGCGCAAGAGATCAAGAACGGCGCGAAGCTGATCGTGCGCGAGGGACAGACGGCCGTCTTCGTCAATGAAGGCAAGCTCGCCGATGTCTTCGAGCCCGGCACTTATACTTTGACTACGCAGAATTTGCCGATCCTGGCCACGCTCAAGGGCTGGAAGTACGGCTTCAACTCTCCGTTCAAAGCGGAGGTCTATTTCGTCGCCACCACGCAGTTCAACGATCTGAAGTGGGGCACGCAAAATCCGATCATGATGCGCGATCCGGAGTTCGGTGCGATCCGTCTCCGCGCGTTCGGCATCTTCTCCATCAAGGTCTCCGATCCGGCGAAGTTCCTGCGTCAGACCGCGGGCACCGATTCGCGGTTCGAGATCGACGAGATCGTCGGACAGCTCAAGCGCAACCTGATCTCGCGTTTCACGACGGCGCTCGGTGCAGCGAAGATCGCGGCGCTCGATCTCGCGAGCAACTACGATGAGATCGGCAAGAAAGTGATGCCGGCGATCAAAGCGGATTTCGAGGAACACGGCCTCGAGCTGACGAAGTTCTTCGTCGAGAACATCTCGCTTCCGGCGGCGGTCGAGAAGGTCCTCGATACGCGCAGCGAGATGGGCATCATCGGCAACATGGGCCAGTTCGCGGCGTATCAAGCGGCGAAGGCGATCCCAGATGCCGCGCGCACGCCCAACAGCATGGCGGGCGCGGGCATGGGTCTCGCAGCCGGCATGGCCATGGGCAACCAGATGATGAACCAGTTCACCGGCGCATATCCGCAGGGACAAAATCCGTATTCGCCGCAGATGGGCGTGGGGATGCCGGTGCCGGGTGGGCAGGGCGCGATGATGGGCGCGGTGCAACCGCAATATCAGCAGCCGCAACAACCGCTGCCTGCGCAGAACGACATGGTCACGCGCCTCAAGAAGCTCGACGGTTTGAAGGCCGCGGGCGTGCTCACCGATGAGGAGTACGCGAAGAAACGCGCCGAGATCCTCAGCGAGCTCTAAGCGGGATCCTCCTCGAGCTCGATCGACAGGGTGTGCGTCAGCGACTCGATCGCGCCCTCGAAATCGATCGTGTCGTCCTCATCGACCTCCGTGATGTTCGCACGCGGCGTGGACCACGGCGAAGACGCTCCGCGCCCCAGATCACGAAAATGATCCGAGAGAGCGATCGCGGGTTCGGTCGGCTCATCGTCGTTCGGGTTCAAGCGATCGACCTTTGAGCAAGGCGCGGGCCACGCACAAACGATCACCTGTTTTTGATGGGGTGCCCCAGGATCGTGGGCAGTGCACTCCGCTAAGCGCGAAGCTGATTTTCGGCGCTGTTGATCCAAGTCGAGAGCGTCGCGACGCGGTTGTCGTCCGGCGCGAGTTGTTCTGCGCGACCGACGATCGCCTTCAACACGGGCACTTTGCCGTCCGCGCGATAACCGGGATTGTAATAAATCGCGCGCGCGAGACCGATCAAATACACGTGTTCTTCGCTGCACAGCGCGACCGCATCGCGGAACGCTTCCTCGGCGCTCGCGAAGTTTCCTTGGCCGAGCAAGGTCACGCCGCGCTGAAAATGTTCGCGCGACAAAGTGCGCTCTGAAGTTTCGAGCGGCGCACCATCCGGACCGCGCGGAAGCGGCTTCGCATAGACCAAAGGACGCGGCACCGATCCTTCATTGTTCGCGGGCACCGGCATCGGCGGTACCGCGACGTCGCCGTTCGTGTTCGCACCGTGCGAAGACGTGCTCGGCTGCGGGAGCGGCGGCGGCGGGCTGTTCATCGGCGGCGGGGGCGGAATCGTCTCGAACGGGGCCGGCTTTCTCATGCCCGGCAATTCCTCCGAGGTTCCCGAGACCGACGACGATCCGGGCGTTCCACCAAACGGATTGCGCGACACGCGCGGCAATTCATCGATGAAACGATTCTTCACCGGCTCGTTGCGCTTCTCGGTCGCGGGCACCGGCGGCGGCTCGTTCTTCTTCACCGGCGGGAGCGCGGGCTCCGGCGTCAGCGAAACCGGTGCAGGGCGCCGGCTCTCCATCTCGCGCGTCCGCTGGCGCTCCTCATTGATGCGCGACTCGAACTCTTTCACACCCGGCGTGAAGTCTTGGACATCTTCACAGGTGATCAGCAGCGCCATCAGCTTGTGCGCGGAGAAGATGTCGAGACCCGACACTTCCGAAGCGTCCGCGACGTTGTAGGCGCGCCCCGAAAAATCGAGGAACCCGAGATCTTTTTGATCGAGCGGGAAACGTTTTTGTAGCTCGTCCGGCGTCCGCGTCAGCTTGAAGTACTTCGGATCGATGTCGCCGATGATCTCACGCAGCACGCTCTCGTCCGCGTGGGCTTTGATCCCCTCGCTGATGATGTGCCCGACAGCGATAGAGTATGGGCGCTCATCGGTCGGCACTTTGCGCTTCGCATCGAACTCGAACGCACCCTGGCGCGAGGCGAAACATCCGACGATCTGTTCGCGTGCCGTCGTTCCTAATTCACGACCGAGCTCCGAGTTGGTGAAGAACGCCAGCTCGACCAACGCTTGTCCGAGACGTAGGCCTCGCTCGATCGCGCGTTTCGCACCGTCCGAATATTGTGCTTCGGTGATCCGCCCGCGGTTCACCAGCGAACGACCGAGCTGATCGCCCGGAATGCTCGACTCGACGTACACCGGCGAACCGTTCTCGAAGTGAATGGTCAGGTTCTCGTGATCGCGCGCGACGATCAGCGCACCGGTCGCGTTCTTCGACCAACATTGGTAGAGCACCTTCGCAAAGCGCGCAGGCTCGAGCAACCCGCCGAGCACCGGAGGCTCCGGCTGGCGGTGTCCTCCGCGCCTCGACGGCGGTTGTGCCTTCTGGCCTTGGGGGGTGCCTTCATCGACATCAAAAGCGTCGTTGAGCATGGCGTCTGCACTCTCTAAGAGATCGAGCCGGCCTGCGATTTCATCGAGTCCGGTCACGTCGGTAAAGCTGATGTCGTCGTCGCGATGCGCGCGCGACTCGTCGATGGATGTTGCGGTGTAATCAGGGACCGTTCCCCGGCCGCGCGGCTCGTCACTGAAGCCGGCGTGTTGCATGGGGATGGTCGCATTTGCGCTCGGTCGTTCGATCCCCAAGTGGGTGAGCTCTTCGTCGGAGATTCCGGCGACCTCTTGATTCACGACCTGATAGGCGAGCGCTTCGGAAGCGATTCGGTAGATCGCTTGAGTGTCCACAGGATCAGGTATGACGGTGATGAAGTCCGCGGTGATCGTCGGTTGCCCGCCGAGCACGATCGTCGGCGGAATGATCAGCACCGGATCAAAGCGCGCGATCATCTCGATCGCGTCTTCACCATCGAGCATGCGTGACAGGATCAAAAGCGAGATGCTTCCCTCGCGAAGTCGCTTCTCGAGTTGCGAAGGCTTGCTGAGGATCTCGACCTCGCAGTTATCGCCTGCAAGGAGATATCGGACCTTCTTTGCAAGGACCGAATCCTGTGCGCACACCAGGATGTGTTGGATCATCGCCCCTGCCCCGCCTTGCCCCGCGTACACTAGCGATAAATCGAAACCAGCTTCAAGTAATCGCACGCTCGAATCGCAGATCGTGTGTGGACAAGTGTCATCGAGGGCTTTAGGCCGTTAGCTCTGATGGAGCAAAAAGGAGCCGCCGTCGTCACCGGCGCAGGCCGAGGAATTGGGCGTTCGATCGCTCTCGAGCTCGCGAAGCTGGGGTATTCGGTGGCCATCCAGGCCCGGACGGAGACGCAGCTTTACGATACGCGGGCGGAGATCGAAGCGCTCGGCGGGCGCGCCCGAGTGGTTTTGGGCGATGTCACTGAAGCGAGCGCGGCGAAGGAGCTGGTCGAACGCGCGGAGGCCGAGCTGGGTCCGGTGCGAGTCGCGGTCGCGTGCGCGGGGCAAGCGATCTCCGCGCCGCTCTTCAAAACGACCTCCGATCAAATGAAGCAGCTCTTCGAAGTGAACGTGATGTCTGCGTTTCATCTCCTTCAAGCTGCAGGTTCCGCGATGGTCACCTCGAAGACGCGCGGCCGTCTGGTGATCGTCGCGTCGACAGCGGCGATCGCGGGGATGAAATACACCGCGGCCTATGCAGCATCGAAACATGCGGTGCTCGGCCTGGTGCGTTCGGCGGCCCTCGAGCTCGCGGACAAAGGAATCACCGTGAACGCGCTGTGTCCCGGTTGGGTGCAGACGCCGATGCTCGACGCGACCACCAAGAACATTGCGGAAAAAACGGGCTGTACCGAAGAAGAAGCGCTGCAAAAAATCTTGGACAAGATTCCGATGAAACGCGTGTTGGTCCCGGAGGACATCGCGGCGATGTTGCGCTACGTGGTGAGCGACGCCGCGCAAAGCCTCACCGGCCAAGCGCTGGTGATCGACGGAGGAGAGACGCTGTCATGAGTCACGAGATCATCAATCCGGAAGCGCTCGGTGCACCGCGCGGCTATTCGAACGGTATCCTCGCCACAGCGGGTCGCACCTTGTTCGTGGCCGGACAGATCGGCTGGGATTCTTCGCAGAAGATCGTCTCGGCGGAGTTTGCGCTGCAGTTCGAACAAGCTTTGTCGAACGTGATGACGGTGGTGAAACACGCGGGCGGTGCGCCGGCGGATGTTTGCCGGCTGACGATCTACGTCGTCGACCGTCATGAGTATGTGGCGGCGTTGAAAGAGGTCGGCGCGGCTTATCGCAAATTTATGGAGCGGCATTATCCGGCGATGGCGCTGGTGGAAGTGAAAGCATTGCTCGAGCCGGGTGCGAAGGTGGAGATCGAAGCGACGGCGGTGATCGCATGAGAGAAGCGGAAGGCCTGAAATTCAGCATCGCAAACAACGTGGCGAACGTGACGCTCGCGCGGCCCGAGAGCTTGAACTCGTTGACCTTCGACATCTACGCAGCGCTTCGCGATCTTTTTCACGACTTACAAAACGACGATCGCGTGCGCGCCGTGGTCATCCGCGGCGAAGGCAAAGGATTTTGCTCGGGCGGCGACGTCCACGACATCATCGGCAAGCTGCTCTCCTACTCCTCGACGGAGATGACCGCGTTTGCGCGCATGACCGGGGACGTCATCCGCAACATGCGCCGCCTGCGAAAGCCGATCATCGCCGCGATCAACGGCACGGCTGCGGGCGCGGGCGCTGTGATCGCTTTGGCCTCCGATCTGCGCATCGCTTCGGCGAACGCGAAGATCGCTTTTTTGTTCACCAAGGTCGGCCTCACCGGCGCCGACATGGGCGCGGCCTTTCTTTTGCCGCGCGTCGTCGGTTTGGCCAAGGCGAGCGAGCTGTTGATCCTCGGCGATTCCGTGGTCGCGGAAGAGGCGAAGCGGATCGGTCTGTTCAACGAAGTCGTCGCGCACGACGAGCTCGACGCTCGCGTGGGGATCATTGCAGAACGTTTGGCCACGGGCCCGTCGTTCTCGATCGGCATGACCAAAGAGTTGCTGAACAACGCGATGTCTTTCGATCTCGACACCGCGCTCGATGCGGAAGCGCGCGCGCAGACGATCTGTATGCTCGCCGATGACTTCAAAGAGTTCCACGCGTCTTTCGTCGAGAAACGAAAGCCTAATTTCAAGGGGAAATAATGCGCGCCATCGCCGATCTCGTTTCGTCTCAGCTCGGTGAACATTGCAAAGCTCTGGAGATGCGCGCTCGGGAGGTGATCGCTCGCGAGATTGCCCCACGCGAGAAAGAGGAATCCGACGAAGCCGGGATCGCCATGACGCGTGCGCTCGGTGCGGCCGGTTTGCTCGATCCCTGCGTCGAGCTCGACGTCCCGGCGATCTGTGTGTTGCGCGAGCTCGTTGGCTATTCGAGCGGCCTCGCGGACTCGATGCTCGCGTTGCAGGGGCTCGGTTATGGGCCGATCGCTCTCGCGGGAACTGAAGCTCAAAAAGCCGAGTGGGCCCCTCGCGTGAAGAGCGGCGAAGCGATCGCGGCGATCGCCATCACCGAGCCTGAAGCGGGAAGCGACGTCGCCGCGATCTCCACGACTGCCCAAAAGGACAGTGGCCATTGGATCATCAACGGCACCAAGTGTTTCATCACCAACGCCGGCATCGCCGATTTCTATGTGGTGATCGCTAGGACAGGGGCCGAAGGATCAGCTGGCCTTTCGGCCATCATCGTTCCAGGCCAACAAGTCCGTTTGGTGGAGCGTTACCACTTGATTGCGCCCCATCCCTGCGGAGAGCTCGCTTTCGAGAACGTGCGCGTACCTTTGGCAAATCTGGTGGGTCACGAAGGCGGCGGCTTCAAGCTGGCCATGGCCACGCTCGATCACTTCCGCACCACGGTCGGAGCCGCAGCGATCGGTATGGCACAACGCGCGCTCGACGAGGCGACCGCCCGCGCCAAGTCGCGCAAACAGTTCGGCAAGCCGATCGCCCAATTTCAGCAGATCGGCGCGATGCTCGCGGACTCCTTCGCCGAGCTCCAAGCTGCGCGCCTGCTCGTCTATCGCGCCGCTTCGATGCACGCCGCGAAAGATCCTTCGGCGGGCATGTTTTCGAGCGCCGCGAAGATGCTGGCCACGGAGACCGCGCAGCGGATCATCGATCGCTCCGTCCAAATCCACGGCGGCCAGGGTGTCCGCGCTGGTGTCCCCGTGGAGCGCCTCTACCGGGAGATCCGCGCGCTTCGCATCTACGAAGGCACCACCGAGATCCAACGCGTGGTCTTGAGCCGCGGTATTTTAGGATAGTCATCCGCTCGGTCGCTCGGCTAACGTCCGGCCCGTGTTCGATAGTCTCGAGGAGAAGCTCACCGGCGTTTTGAAGAAGATCCGTGGGCACGGCACGCTCTCGGAAGCCAACATTCAAGATGCGCTCCGTGAAGTGCGCCTCTCGCTGCTCGAAGCCGACGTCAACTTCAAGGTCGTCAAAGAGTTCATCGAAGCCGTCAAAGTGCGCGCGCTCGGCCAAGAGGTCAGCGCGGCTCTGTCGCCGAGCCAAGAGCTGGTGCGCATCGTCAGCGAAGAGCTGACCAAGATGATGGGCGAACGTGCGGTCGAGCTCGACTTGAAAGCGAAGCCGCCGATCGTCATCTTGATGTTCGGCCTGCAGGGCTCCGGTAAAACGACGACCACCGGAAAGCTCGCGAATCGCCTGAAAAACCAGGGCAAAAAGATCCTGATGGTCCCCGCGGACATGCAACGTCCCGCGGCGATCGAGCAGCTGAAGACGCTCGGCAAACAAGTGAACGTCGACGTCTTCGATTCGAAGCCCGGCATGAAAGCGCCGGACGTCACCAAGAACGCGATCGCGCAGGCCGAACGCCAAGGCCAAGACGTGGTCATCGTCGACACGGCGGGCCGCCTGCACGTCGATCTCGAATTGATGGAAGAGCTGCGCGAAGTGAAGGAAGCGGCGAATCCGAAATATTCGTTGCTCGTCGTCGACGCGATGACGGGTCAAGACGCGGTCAACGTCGCCTCGGAGTTCAAAGCGCAGATCGGCATCGACGGCGTGGTCATGACCAAGCTCGACGGTGACGCGCGCGGCGGTGCAGCGCTTTCGGTCCGCAAAGTCACGGGTGCGCCGATCTTCTTCGCAGGTATGGGCGAAAAGCTCGACGCGCTCGAAGTTTTCCATCCCGATCGTATCGCGCAACGCGTGCTCGGTATGGGCGACGTGATGTCGCTGATCGAAAAGACAGTTCAGAACTACGACGAAAAAGAGGCGAAGAAGCTCGCCAAGAAGATCAAGAAGGACGATTTCACGCTCGATGACTTCCGCGAACAGATGCAGATGATGCGGAAGATGGGCGACATGAAAGACATCCTGGCGATGATCCCCGGCATGTCGCAGGCGCTGAAGAAGCTCGGAAACAACGGGCCCGATCCGGACAAAGAAATGCGCCGTGTCGAAGCGATCATCAACTCGATGACGCCGAAAGAACGCGGCAACGCCGACATCATCGACGGCTCACGCAGAAAACGGATCGCGCTCGGCTCCGGCATGCAGATCAACGACGTCAACGCGTTCCTCAAGCGCTTCAAAGACGCGCGCAAGATGATGAAGAAGCTGACCAAGATGGGCCCGGGCGGACTCAAAGGTATGATGCGCAACATGGGCGGCGGCGGCGGCGGCGGTGGTTTCGGCGGCATCTAGCCGCGGGTAGAAACGGCCACGCGTCTCGCGGGTAGATCGCGCCCGAGCCCGCAACACATCCTCCCGTCTTTACGGGAACGCGCTTTGCAGCTATCGAGATCACCATGACCGAGCCTCGGATCGCAGTGTTTCGCGGAGGTCTTTCCGGCGAGCACGATGTCTCTTTGAACAGCGGCAAAAAAGTTCTCGAAACGATCGCCGCAACTCAGCCCGTCGACGTGGTCATCGGCCGCGACAATCGCTGGAAGGTCGACGGCATCGAACAACGTTCACCCGCCGCAGCGATCGACCTGATCAAAGATCGCGCGGATCTCGTCTTTCTCGCGCTTCACGGCCCGTTCGGCGAAGACGGCACCGTCCAAGGATTTCTCGAAGCGCAGAACATCCCGTACACCGGCTCCGGCGTCATGGCCTCCGCGCTCGCCATGGATAAGCCGCGCACGAAGATGGTCTATCGCCACAAAGAGCTGCTGACGCCAGAGTTCGCCTTCTTCACCAAGAACGAATGGAAAACGCGGCGCCCGATCCCGAACGTCGGATATCCGTGCGTCGTCAAACCCGCGCGGCTCGGTTCGAGCGTCGGCATCTCCTTCCCGAAGACCGAGACCGAGCTCGTTGCAGCGATCGACAAATTGTTCGAGAGCACCGACGACGTCATCGTCGAGCGTTTCGTCAAAGGTCGCGAGATGACCTGCGGCGTGTTGTCGATCGCCCGCGAAACACGCACTTTTTCGCTGCCGGTCACCGAGATCGTCCCTGACCAAAAGTACAGCTTCTTCGACTACACCGCGAAATACACGCCCGGTGCGAGTGAAGAGATCACGCCCGCGCGTATCACGCCGGAAGCCTCGCGCGAGATTCAACGCATGGCGCTCGAAGCACACGAGTTGCTCGGATGTCGCGACTTCTCGCGCTCCGACTTCATGCTCACCGACGAAGGTCGCGTCTACATTCTCGAGACGAACACCATACCTGGCCTAACGGCCACTTCGCTGCTCCCGCAAGGTGCCGCAGCGATCGGCATGGACTACGCCACGCTGATCAACGTGATGATCGAAAACGCCTGGATGCGTCGGCGCTCGCCCACCGCCGCGTAGCGCGCGACTCACTTCTTCGCGACCGCGCGCACGCCCGCGCTCAAATCCCGAGCGTTCTCGCGCTTGGTACGGTCCTCGCTTTCTGACCTCCGCGTCGGAAATGCAAAAACTGCTGACCATCCTCAAAAGTGCAGCCGTGGGTGGGATCGCAACCGCGGTCGATCTCTTGGTGCTCGCTCTCTTCGTCGAAGTCTTCGGGATCGATGTCCGTTTGGCCAGTATCCCGGCGCTGGCGCTCGGCGTCGTCTTCCAATTTCTCGGTAACAAATTGTTCGCCTTCGAGGATCGCAGCACCGACCTTCGTGCGTTGGCGAAACAAGGTGCGCTCTTCGCCGCCGTGGAGGCGGGCGCGCTGTTCCTCAACGCGCTCCTCTTTCATCTGGCCATGACCGCCAACGTCGTACCCTATCTCATTGCGCGTGTCTTGGTGCAGGCGCTGGTCTACTTCGCCTTCAGCCTGCCGTTGTGGTCGCGCATTTTTCAGCAAAGGAGTCCTGTATGATCTTCGGTTTCGCTGTCCTTGCGACCACCATGTTGTGGATCGTGCTCGGCGCGATCGCCATCGCGCGGATCCGTTTCGGTAAACGGCGCGATACGCAGGACGTCCAGCCGGTGACCGTCTTGAAACCTCTGTCCGGCGCAGACGCCGATCTGAAAGAGAACCTGCGCTCCTTCTTCGAGCAGGATCATCGCAATTATCAGCTCGTTTTCGGCCTGGAACGCGAGAGTGATCCGGCCTTCGAAATCGTCACCGAGCTCATGCGCGACTATCCCGCGGTGCACGCGTCGCTGGTGGTGAAGAGCGAAACACGCGCCCGCAATCCCAAGGTCTCCAACCTGAAAAAAATGCTCGCCGCCGCGGAGCACGATCTTTTGGTGATCAGCGACAGCAACGTGCGCGCCCCGAAAAATTACCTCCGCGACATGGTCGCCACCAAGCTCGAGACCGATGCTGGCCTTGTGACCAGTGTCTTCGCGGGCAGCGGCGAAGCGTCTTTCGGCGCCGCGTTGGAGAACGTTCAGCTCAACGGTTTCGTTGCCGCAGGCGCTGCGCTTCCGACGATGTTGTCCGACGCCGCAGTGGTCGGCAAATCGATGTTGTTCTCGCGCCGCGAGCTGGAATCCCTCGGCGGTCTCGATCGCGTCTCCGACGTGCTCGCCGAAGACTTCATCATGGGCAAAATGTTCGAACACGCCGGGCGGAAAGTGGTGATCGCCCGCGAGGTGCTCGACAGCGTCAACGGCAAGATCAGCGTGAAGAGCTTCTTCGACCGCCAATTGCGCTGGTCGATGATGCGGATTCGCCTGCGTCCCTTGGCGTTTCTGCTCGAACCGTTGGTCTCACCGCTCGCGATGTTGCCGCTGGCGTACGTGTTGTTCGGCCCACTCGCCTTCGTCTGGGCCTTCGGACTGATCGCGCTCCGCGACACGGTCCAATGGATCATGTTGCGCGGCCCAAAACGCGCCTATTTGCCGCTGTTCTTATCGCCGATTCGCGAAGTGTTCGTGCTCGGCGTGTGGGTCGCGACGCCGTTCAAGAAACACATCTCCTGGCGCGGCCACCGCGTGCGTGTCGGTGCGGGCACGCTGCTCTTTCACACGATCTGAGCGAAGAAGCCGCCGAGCACCCATTCGCGAAACCAGATCATCACGTCGTTGACCAAAGTTGCGTTCGCGTCCTCGGGGATCGTATTGAGCGCGTCGCCCAACGTTTCACCGTTCAGCAAAGCGCTGAGCACGTTCGCCATGGGCCGCGTAAAATCCATGCGCCACACGACATATCCTTTGCGATAGATCGCCGTCCCCGCCCACGCTCGTTCCGGAATTTTCGGCGACTGCCCCGTCTTGAATCCGCGCAGAAATGCGTTCACCGGATAGTCGAATTCATGAAAACGCAGCGTCTTCGAAGGCACAAAACGAATATTCGGGTGTGCTTCCGGCGGCAGCTCCGCGATCTTCGCCATTTCCAGCACGGGCGCAGCCGGCGCGTGCAGTACCTCGACCATGGCCCACTCCAGACGCGCTAAATCCGCGACGAAATGCGCCCCTAATTGTTTGGTAAATTCCGAGAATTTTTTACTGTAATAATTCAAGCTCGGATTTTTCGAAGGATTCCACTCAATATATTGATGGGCTAATTTCTCGAATTCATCCGCCCCGAGCGCATATTTCACCGCGGGATAGTCATCCGCGAGGCACTCCACCAATCGCGCGCGATACGCAAAGCGGTACAGATCGAGCCGACCCCGAGCCGACAACTGCGGTCCTGCCGTGAGGACTTCTTCCACCGGACGTCCTGGGACGCCGCGCGGATCCATCACGCCGGCGACGAACCACTCGAGCATCGTGCTCAGCGGACCGCGCATGATCTCTTCGGGCGTCACCACGCGCGCCGGTTCTTCCGTTCCAACAGATGCGGGTGCGAGCGGCGTCGCGGAAGCGCGTTCGACCTCGAAGCTGTCGTCCGCGCCCGCAAGCTCCGGCGCAGGTCCTCGCTCTTCCGACATGTTCCGCGATATACCAGACCTCGCTATCGACGAACGAGCACAGACTGTTCACGCACCGCTGCGCCGCATGGTCGGTCCGCTGACCACTTTTTTGCTCGGCCTCGGCGTGGCCATTGGTTCAGGCATCCTCCGTACGCCGGCGATCACCGCGAAACAGCTCGGCTCACCCGTATGGATGATCGCGGCCTGGGTTTGCGGTGGTTTGATCATCCTCGCGGCCAGCTTGGTGAGCGCGGAATTAGCGACCCGTTTCCCACGCGCCGGCGGCGAATACGCCTATCTCAAAGAAGCGTACGGCGATCTGGTCGCCTTCTTCTTTGGGTATGGCTACACGGTTTTTATCCTCGGCGGAGGCTGCGGGATCATCGCCGCGGCATGTGGCGAAGCGCTCTGCGAGCTGTTGGCGATCGACGTCGCCAACGCTCCAATATTCGGCGCGTTCTCGGTCGTGGTGATCACCACCATCAACGCGTTCGGTCTCAAAGCAGGGGCAGGCCTGCAAAACTCACTGACTGGCCTAAAGATCATCGCGATCCTCGCCATCGCCGGGATCGCTTTTGCGGTCGGCGGTTCGGGCACCGATTGGTCGCAACCGCTCACTCCACCTGCCAATACTCCGCTGAGCACGGCTATTCTCGCCGCTTTGCTTCCGGTCCTTTGGGCCTACGAAGGCACGACGGACTCCATCAAAATGGCCGAAGAGATGAAGGACGTGCGCCGCGATCTCCCGCGCGCGCTGATCCTCGGCGCGCTCGCACTGACGGCGATGTATTCCTTGGTCAACGTCGCTTTCCTGTCCGTTTTGACACCTGACCAAATGGCCGGTTCGATGTTCGTCGCCGGCGACGTGATGTCCGCCGTCTTCGGCCCGCTCGGCCGCCGCTTGATGGCGCTGCTCAGCTTGATCATCTTCCTCGGCGCGCTCTCCGCGTCGATGCTCGCAACCGTACGCGTGACCTTTGCGCTCGCCCGCGACGGACTCACGTTCAAAGCGCTCGCCAAGATGTCGCAGGCGCAAGCGCCGGTGCCCGCGCTGCTCGTGGTGGGCGCGATCGCTGCGACCTTCGCTTTTTACCGCGGATTTACCCAGATCATGGACATCTACTTCCTCGCTGCGGCCGTTCTGTTCGGGCTCTCTTACGCGAGCCTCATCGTCTTCCGCGTGCGCGATAAAAAGGCCGGCCGTGCAACACCGGCGCACGTTTTCAAAGTTCCCGGCGGTGTGGCGCTGGCGATCTTCTTGATCGCGCTTCAAACCGCGCTCGCGGTGAACATCGTGATCCACAATCCGAAAGACAGCGCTTATACGCTCGCGCTGCTCACGTCGTTTGCGTTGTTGTACGTGATTTGGCGCGCTGTGCATGCGCGTAGAGCTCGGTGAACGGCGGAATCTCCGCGTCCCATTCGAGCAGCGCCGACACTTCACCCCCGCGCGCGATCGCTTCGTCGTACAATTCCCAAACCGAATCGATCACCGGTCCGATATGGGTGTCGACGATATGGGTTCCGCAGTGTGTATGTCCGGCGACATGAATTTGTGCGACGCGATCCCAGGGAACCGCGTCATAGTATGATTTCGGCGAATATCCGTGGTTGAAGCTCGAGACGTAGACATTATTGACGTCGAGCAATATTCCGCAGTCCGCCCGTGAACAGAGCTCCGCGAGAAAATCCCATTCCGTAAATTCGCTTCCGCGAAATTCCACATAGGTCGAAGGATTTTCGAGCAATAAAGGCGCTTCTAAATAGTCCTGCACCACCCGAATTCGCGCGGAAACATGTTTCAACGCTTCTTCGGTGTAAGGCAGCGGCAAGAGATCGTGCGTATTTTTGCCGAGAACGCCGGTGTAACAGAGATGATCCGACACCCAAACCGCACGCACGCGATCGCGCAGCGCACGCAACTCACTCAAATATTCATAATCCAGGGGATCGGAAGAGCCGATCGACATCGAAACGCCGTGCATGACGATCGGATATCGCTCGGCGATCTGATCCAAAATATACAAAGGCCTCCCCGCCGTCTGCATGTAGTTCTCGCTGATGATCTCGAACCAACCCACGTCCGGCTTGTGCTCGAGAATATGCGGATAGTGCATAGTCCTGAGCCCGAGACCGACGCCGAGATTCGGGAGCTGAAAGCGATTCACCACAATAAAATCTGCGGAGAGGCCTGAATTCGATCGACGCTTAAGCGGTTTTGCAGCCGCCCTGGCCTTTGCACTCGTTCTGGCCTTTGCAAGCGTTCTTGCCTTCGACGGCGCAACCGCCCTGGCCTTTGCACTCGTTCTGACCTTTACAGGCGTGTTTGCCGGCTTCCGTTGCGCCTTCCGCGCCCTCTGCGGGAGCGGCTGCGGGCGTCGTCTCAGCCGGTGTCTGCTGCGAGCTGCTCGAGCAGCCTGCGGCTCCAGCGAGCAACATGCCCGAAATGGCGGCAACGACGAGCGGGTTCCTCTTGTTCATCTGATATATCCCTTTCCGGTCTAATGTACGTCGCTCATGAGGAGCGGTTACGATGCGCAACCTTATCCCTGAATATCTACGCCGGACACAAGCCCCTCGATCACCGATTCGCGTGGGTTTGGTCGTTCCGGTCGCGTGCGCCGAAACAGATGATGAGGACAGTCTTCTCCACCGCCATCGCTTCAACCTCGCGCTCACCCGTGCGCGCACGCCGGGCAGGCGCGCACGCAACGCTCTCCGTGGATGCGCCCTTCACACACCGCAAAACTCTCGAGAAAAATGCCGGCCTTGCGCTGATCCGGCGCACCTCCGCGCGCGTACCTGTCTTCCGCTGACCTGATCCGAAGTGCAGTGCGGGACGGCGTCCAGGTTGTGCACTTTTTCCACCTCCTCGCGGTCGAATCGTTCGCGCTTGCAGCATTGGCTCCAGTTCGATTGTTCGCCGAATACAACGGCGGAAGAATCCCCGACGCCGCACACCTCCGCCGCCGCCCGCTCTCGCTCACCGGCCGCAGTCTCTCGGGCGTTTTTTCTCGACGCCGAGCGTGCGGCGCTGTCTTCTTTGGGCGTTGCTCGGCGACGAGCTGGGCGGAGCCGTACAAAAAGCTGCGAGCGCGCGCGTTCGTTTTAGAGAAAATTGCTCCCGCCGAGATGTCGAAGCTCTACTCCACCGCCGGCGTGATGCTGAGCTCCCGCGCCGCGAGACGTGTTCAACAGTAACTATCTCACGCGTTTGTCGTATGATGCGGTGGCCCGCCTCAAGCTCTCCGTATACGCGAGAGCCCTAACATCAACATGAAGAGCAAAGTGGCGGTCGCAGCTTGCGCGGCGCCGACCGGCAGCGCGAAAAAATAAGCACCCAAATATCCGGCCCCGCCCGAGATCGCCCCGAAAAAAGCGGCCAGGAGCATCGTCCGGCCCGGCCGCACAGCGAACAACAGCGCGGACATGGCCGGAAGGACAGCGAAGGCGAACACCGGCAACACGCCGAGCGCCCGCGTGGCAAAGCTGACTTCCAACGCGAGCAAGGTCCACATCACCGTATCGAGAAAACGGACCGGCAGTCCTTGCACACGTGCGCCGTCCGGATCGAACGACGCGAAGATGAATCCGCGATGCCACAACAGATGGATCGCAGTGATCACCGCTCCCGCCGCAGCGACCAAATATAGATCGAGCGAGCGCACCAACACTGCGGTGCCGAACAAGATCGCCGCGATGTCGTGTGCTTCCTGCGCGATCTTGTCCCCGATGATGATCGCGAACGCTCCCGAGGCCACGTAAGCCGCGCCGAGAATACTCTCTCGCGAAAGTTTCAATCGCTCGGAAGGGAGCGCAAAGATCAGCGTCGCGGCCAGAGATAAGATCACCGCGCCGATCGCCGGATCGACGGCGAACCCAAGGTGGATTTCCGCAAAAAACGCCAGTGCCACGCCGAGCCCTGCGCTTTGGCTGATCGTCGCGGTGACGAACACCATCCGCCGCAAGACCACGAAGACCCCGAGATATCCGAGCACCAAACCGGCGAGCACGCCGCAGAGGATCGGATCGCGGAACAGCTCGAAGCCGTCGATGAAATCAGCCCACATCGCGCTGTCTTCTCTGCTCGAACACTTCGCCCGCGCTGCCGACATGAGCGCGCCCGGCGTCGATCCACAAAGCGCGATCCGCGAGCCGCCCCATCGCTTCCACGCCGTGACTGACGACGACAACCGCCATTTGGTGCGCGTCTTTCAGCTTCACCAAAAGCTCGAGCGCTTCTCTCTCCGCGACGCTGTCCATCGCCGCCGTGGGTTCGTCGAGAAACGCGACCTCCGCACCCGATGCGACGAGCCGCGCCAACAAGACGCGCTGCTTTTGTCCTTCCGACAAAGAGCGAAATGTCCTTTCGGACAGGTCAGCGATTCCCACTTCATGGAGGGAGTCCTCCACGATCTTCGGCTCGCCGAAACGCGGCCGGAGAAACGATCGGCCGCGCTCGAGCCCCATGCGCACCACGTCCCGCGCACGCACCGGATAGAGCTCATCGAAAGTGGAGCGCTGCGGCACGTAAGCCAGACGCAGCGCCTTCCGCTGAATCACGCGCCCGCTGAGCGGCGGCAACAGACCGAGCATGGTGCGCAGCCACGTCGTCTTGCCGGCACCATTTCTCCCGATGATCGCCCACAGCTCGCCGGGGCGAATTTCGAGATCGATCGCCGGCACCAGCTGTTTCCGCCCATGCCCGATACTCAACGCCGCACAGGCGAGCAGAGGCTCAATGGTCATGTTCGCCTTCTTCTTCCGGGTGGATCAGGATCGTCACTTTGGAGGCGATCGGATTCAGCTCGATGGCGTACGTTCCCGCGTCGGAAAATTCCACGTGATAGTGGTCCGGAATATCCGCGGGGCAATTTTCATTCGCCTCACTCGCGGGCAAATTATTTACCTCGGTCCCGAAATAATATTTCCCGCTGGAAACGTTCGCCTGTTTCAAAAACATCACCGCTTCGCCGGGCGCATCGACGTCGATGCGGAGATACGTCATCTCCGTCGCGCTTCCAGTGACGTCGTAGGGAACCTCGCCCACAGTAATCTCCGGCGCCATGGTACGATCGGCGTTCGCGCTGACCGCCGAGGCGGGTTGTTCGATCAGCTCGCACGCTTCCACGTCGATGCTCGGTTCCTCTTCAGTGGAGCCGCAAGCCGCGAACATCAATCCGAGAGCAAAAAGATACTTTTTCATAACGAAACCTCCAGTTTCGAGTCGAACAATTTTTCGGTGAGTCCAGAAAGGTCGGCGAAGGTGAGGTCGTCGAAGAGCGCGGCATCGAGCGCGAGCTTCACCTCGACCGCGAGCATTGTTTTGCCTTGACGATCGATCGTTTCAGCGAGCGGCACCGATACTGATCCTTCGACCAGGAGCTCCTCTTCGAAGGCTCCGCCATCTTCGAGGCTCCCCGCGACATGGATCGCATGAATTTCCAACGACGCGCGCGAAAGGACCGTCTCCGGCAGCTCGCGCGACGGCTCCACCTCCGCCAGCTCGAGACGTTCTTTGCGCAGCAGATCCACGCGCCGCGAGACCGGAAAACGCACGATCGTCCGCGCGCTGAGCGCGCCTCCAGCGAGCTCGGCCTGGATATCTTCGTAAGAAACCAGCCTCCCGTCTTCGTGATGGCAGTGGCCGGAATGACAGGTGCCATATCCCGCGGGTGGATTGGCCGGATCGAAGACGCCGCCGGCGGAGCCCTCGAGGGTGCTCAGCTCCAGCTCGCCGAGCTCCAGCTCGAAGAGCTCGAGCCGCACCCGCGCGCCGGTGTTCGTCAAAAACAAACCTTCGCCGAGCTCGCGTGCTTCGCCGGGAACAAACGAGCTCGTCAGCGCCGCCGATTCGATGGTGGCAAAACCACCGCCGTCGCTGAGCGCGCAACCTGTACTCAAGAGCAGGACGAGCACCGGCCTCACAACGCACGTCCTTTGACGGCGATCGCTTCCAGCGCCCGCACCATCTCGGCCAACCGATCGAGATACGTCTTGCCCGCTTTCAAATCGGTGCCGCCCGGAAGCCGCACCAACAACGCGCCGCTTTTCTCCGCCAGCAAACGTGCGGTGGTCTCCGGATAATAACTCTCCAGCAATACCGCCCGGACACCTTCGCTCTTCGCCCGCGACAACACGCGCGCCACGTGCGCCGGATTCGGCGGAATTCCCGGCCGCGGCTCAATATATTCGACCACCTTCAGCCCCAGCCAATTGCTCAAATAGGGGAGCGTTTTGTGGTGCGCGATAACTTTTGCGCCGCGGAGCCCGGCCAATTTCGTCTCCGCGCCGACTCGAAATTCTTCGAGCTTGGTGTGAAAACGCGCCAGATTCTGTGCATAGATCTTCTTATTGTCCGGATCGAGCTCCCCTAATTTTTGCGCGATACCTTGCGCCACCGCGCCCGCCGCCTGCGGAGCATAGAGATAGTGTGGGTTGCCTCCGGGATGAATATCTCCCATGGAGCGGTCAATTTTTTCCTGCGAAACCTCCAGAAGCTTCACGAATTGCGAACAATCCAAATAACCCGTCCCGCCGGGCTGAATTTTTCCGTTGCGAGATCCCGTCTGCAGCGGCGGGAGCCAACCGATCTCGAGCTCCAAACCGACGGCCAACAAGAGATCCGCTTTCGCCAGCGCCAGCGCCAAATGAGGCCGAGCGTCGACGAAGTGTGGGTCTTGTGTCCCCAAGGACAGTGACGCGACTTCGATGTTTTCGCCGCCGACCTCTTGGGCGATCGAAGCCAGGTCGGGAACCGTCGCCACCACGTTCAGCTTGGCAGCCAAAAACAACGAGGTCAGAACAGCAATATTCATCATTCCTCCAAACTCAAAACGTGTGGGCGCCATGGGCACCGATGGAAAATTCCGCAGCCAAAAATGCGGCATAGATCGGCTCGTCGAGCCAACGCGGAACATCGATCGAACCTTGCGCGCGAAGGCGCGAAAACTCCGTTGGCCAAAAGGTCAGGGAGGCCGCACCGCGATAACGATTTTCTACATATTCCGGATCCGTCGTGCCGAGCTCGAACCGCCCCGCGACACCAAAGCGTTGCGCGAAACGGACAAACAGCTCCGCGTAGGCGTTCACGTCGGAGAGCAGATCCTCCGGGATCTGCCGCCGCCGGTAGAACACTTCGCTTTGGAGCGAGATGATCAGCGTGCTTTCCTCGGTGATCGGCCGGTACTTCAAATACAGATCCGCGCCGTAGAGATCGGTGCGGTTCGCTCGTCCCGTAGTGTTCGGCGAGGTCGCCGCCGAAACGCCGACCGACAAAGAGAGGTCCTCGCTCAACGGGAAAAACTGCTTCAGCGCGGCGAGCCACTGCAGGTCGAACGGATCCTGTACTTTTGGCCCACCCTCGATCGTGTTGGTCGAACCGACGAGCTCCACGTACCAAGGAAGGGGCGTGAGCCAAGACAGCTCGACACCCAAACCGCGGTTGCCTTCGCCACCGAAGACCCGCGTGTTGGCGAACGGCGAGTCCGCAAAGTTCCAGCTGTGCGGGTGCGTCGCGTTGAGCCGCCCGAACCGCGTCAAAAACTGGCCGGCGCGAAGCTGCAATCCGCCCGGTAGATCGAGCGTCGTCGCATACGCCTCTTCGACTTCGACGCCGTAGAGGCTGAAGACGATGTTCGCGTCGAAACGAAAATACGCGTCGACCTTGCCCGCGAGGCTCAGCTCCAGCTGCTGGAGATTGAACCCGTTCTCGACCGGATCATGCGCGCCGCCTTGAAGATTTTCGTCCTCCGAAAACCAAGCCAGCGCGAAGTCGCCGATCAAAGCGATGTCCGGCAACAAGCTCTGCAAGCTCCAAGGAGCGCGCTCCTCCGGCTTTGTTTCCTGATCTGCGGCGAGCGCCTGAGCGATCTCCGCATCTTCGGCACCGGTGCTGGTCACCGTGCTCGTCACGGCGATGGTTTCGCCGTAAACATCGGGCGCACCTGCGCCGGCGATGATCGTTACGCACGCAGCGAATGTTCGCCGCGCACGTGTTTGTACTGTGGACACAACACGCCACCTCCGTCGCCGAGAGACAGATCTTGTCTAGGCGAGGGCGGGGGGCGACTGTTTGGGAGCGATCGAAAGTACAGGTCGCGCGATGGAGACAGACGCGACGGGCGCTTCGAGCAGCGCACTGATCCGAAGGACAGTACCTGTCCAAATAGACAGGTCATCGACACCGAGCGGCGAGATATGCACCGCGAGAACGCAATGGTCGTGACCGTGCTCCCCGGAAGCTGCTCCGGCCTCGGCACCGCCCAAAATCGGCGATTTTTCCGCGGAAAACAGGCCCGCGACGCCACCATGGGCGTCGCCGGCTTCGATCAGCTCACCGTGCTCCGCGCAGGTCTCGTGTTCCTCGAACAACGCATGCGCAAGCGAGCCGACCTGACCAAGCGTGAGCGCGAGGACGGCGAAGACCGCTCCTCCTCGCAGCTTGTTCACGCTCCGCATACCTTCACGCATAGAGAGTGAGCACCATCGCTGTCAATCATGCTCGTGTTGATGTGCTGCGCCGAGCGACGCCAAGTACGCGCGCGCTCCATGGCGATAGACCCGAACTGCGAGCGCAATCGCCAACAAAGCGACACAAACATAGGCCGCGATCTCCGGCGCACGCAGCGTCTGTTTCGCGACCTCGAGCTGCATAGCCACGGCTCCGGCAACGGCGGCGATCACTCCAAGCGCGGCCCAAACGGCCAAACGCGGCCCACGCGGAAAATGTTCCGTGACCTTTCGGACAGCTGTCCGATCGATCAGCAGCGATGCAAAAGCGATCGCCGCCGGGAAGCCCGTGGTCACCAACACCGCGACCAGCGGCATCCGGGTGGAGACCGGCGCCGCCAACATGGCCAAAAGGGCAGCTGTACCTCCGATCAGGTCCCAGGTCCCATAGGTTCTTGGCTCGAAGCCGACATATGCTGCGAAGACCGCACCGGCGATCGCCCAAGCGAGCAGCGCGTCTTGATCCTCGCGGTCCACCTCACCGCCGTATTTTCCCGCGAACCAAGAGAGCGCACCCGCGGCCAACGCCGCCGCCGCGAAATACAGACCTGCGAAACCCGCGCCCAAAAAGATGAACGCCGCGAGCACCGCATCGAGACCGAGCGAACGCCGCGCCGCGGTCCATGCCGCAAATGCGCGCAGTGACAACGTGCCTCCGCGTGGCCGCACGAACAGGGCGAGCATCACCGCGAGCACCAACACCGGCGCGAAATCGAGCGCGATCGCCGCAGCTCGTTCCGCGATTTCATGATTGAAGTGCGAGGCAAACACCGGCAGTGCGATGCCGCCCGCCGCCGCCAGAAAATCGATCGACCGCGCGCGATGTGTCTCGGGAGGATCCGCGTGCAAGTCGTGGGTGATCACGTGAAGGAGTAGGCCGGACACGAGCGCGCCGATCCACGGCGTAAATTCGGTCACTGTCTCCGCGGGCACCAGCTCACCGAGCCCGACACCCACGGCGATCGCCAAACCCAACAACGCCGCACGAATGATCGCGTGTTTACGGCCGCGTTCCACCGCGAAACGGAGCACCACCACCGCGATCACCGGAATGGTGTGCGCCACCAGCGCGATCACTACGGAGAGATCGGCGTACAACGCCAGCGCAACACCGTCCGCCAGATGGTGCAAAACGAGCGCGCCATAGGAGAGCTCGAGGCCCAGCTTTTGTTTGCGCTCCAACACCGTTTCCAGCGCACCTGGGAGCAACACACCCGCGAGCACGACGGCGATCGCCACCAAACCGATCGCTTCGATCGCTTCGGGTAAGAGATCGCCGGCGACGACGGTGATCGCCGCGATCAGAGCAAAAGTACGGACGAAACCGACGGCGTTCGGACCAAAACGCGGAATCAGCGCGAGCAGCGTACCGAAGGCGACGGAGGCGATCGCTGCGAGGAGAGGAAGAAACGGCAGGTGCCCCGGCTATATCGCGAGCTTTTGAGGGTCAAGCGATCGTGATGTCGAAGAATGCGAGGCGGCCGGCGAGCTCTTCACAAAATTGCGCGTCTTTCTCGCCTTCGATGACGACGACGCGCGGAATTTGTTCGTGCGAGAGATTTCCATGCAGGCGGTGCTCATCGAATAACGCGAGCAAACGGGCGAGCGCGACTTGATCGGCCTCGCTCCACGACGCGACATCGTGCAGCGCCCAAGTTCCGCTCGCACGCGAGACGATCAACGCGCGCGCTTCAGCCACCGTGCGCGCACCGTGCAGCGGAAGATCGCGGCGGCGTCCGAGCGCATGCAGGCGACCTGCGATGTGCGTCCGATCCTCTTCGCGTGCCGCGCGCACCAACACCGGCGAATCCGAGAGCGCAACACCACGAAGCGCAGCATCGAAGTCCGTCAGCGAGGGACGCCGCGCGACTGCGAGCAGCGCACCGTTGATCCGCAAGCTGGCGCCGCCCTCCGCACCTGATATGCGCGCCGCTTTTTGATTCACGTTGTTGTTGCTCTGCATGACAGAGCGCAGTGACTTCAAGCGCGGTGCCAAGAGACGAAGCCGCGGATTCGGAGAGGATATTTTCTAAGCGTCACTCTTCCGACGCCGGATCGTCGACATCACCTGCGGGGGGTTCGACGACTCCGAGCTTCTTGATGCGTTCGAGCAGCGTCGTGCGTTTCATCTGTAGCTCACGCGAAGCGGCGCTCTTGTTCCACTTATGTTTGGTGAGCGCCCGAAGGATGATCTCTTTTTCGTAGCCCTGCACCGCAGTGCCGAGCGACGCCGCTTCAGGACGCGGCGTCTCCAACGGGTTCACCACGCGCATCAAGGGTGCCGGCGGGATGGTCATTCCGCGCTCGGAAGGCGCAGCGTGTGTCCCGAGGTCGTCGCGCATGCGATCCGGCAGATCCGAAGGATGGATCACTTCGCCCGCCGGATGTTTCACGGCCATTCGTTCGACGAAATTCTCCAGCTCGCGAATGTTTCCACGCCACGGATAACGCATCATCATCTGCAGCGTTTCCGGCGAAAAAATAGGCTGTGCTTCGTTCGGCTCCCGATCGGCGAGCACGCTTTGGAAGTGTTCGACCAATAGCGGGATGTCGGCCGTACGACCGCGAAGCGGAGGGACCGTCAGATCGACGACATTCAGCCGATAGTACAGGTCGGAGCGAAACCGATTCGCCTCGACCTCGGCTTCGAGATTTTTGTTCGTCGCCGCGATGAACCGTACGTCGGCCGCTTGTTGTTTCGATCCACCGACCGGGGTGAACGTCTTCTCCTGAAGCACCTGCAGCAGCTTCGATTGAAGCTCCATCTTCAGCTCGCCGACTTCATCGAGGAACAACGTGCCGCAGTTCGCTTGTTCGACGCGGCCCGCGTAGTCCGCCGACGCACCGGTGAACGCACCCTTCTTATGACCGAAGAGCTCGCTCTCCATCAGCGCCTCAGGAATCGCCGCGCAGTTCATCTCCACGAAAGGCCCTTTGGCGCGCTGGGACTGGCGCCAGATCTCCCGCGCCACTGCGCTCTTGCCGGTGCCTGTTTCGCCGAGGATCAACACCGTCGAGTCGCGAGCCGCGATGCGCCGCAGCTGATCCAAAAACGGCTCGAGCCACTCCGGTGAGCCGATGAGTCCCTTCGCGAGCAGCTTGTCTTTTTTGGGCGCCTCCGCAGCCTTCGCGCGATCGAGCGCCGCGAGAATGACGGCGCGCAGCGTGTCGATCGAGACCGGCTTTTCGACGAAGTCCGACGCGCCGCGTTTCATCGCTTCGACGGCGACGGTGATCGATCCAAAACCAGTCACCACGATGAAGACCGGACGCGGATTCACTCTCGCTGCATGACGGAGAACTTCGAGCCCGTCTTTGTCGGGCATCGCGAGATCGCAGACGACGACATCGTAAGTCTGCGACTCGAGCGATTTGATCCCTTCGACGCCGCCGTTCGCTGACGACGTTATGAAGCCGGCACGCGTCAGCGCCTTCGTGGTGAAATTGCGGACAGAGTCGTCGTCGTCGATGACGAGGACGCGGATGTTGCTCGCGTTACGGTCCACTGCGGGTTCAGGTGAAATAACTGCGCTGGTTCCCTGGTGCAAGGTGCGCGTCGAGCCATATTGCAAACTTGCGCGAGAACCGCCATGGCCGTCGGACCTTCGACAGCTCCCCCTGTTTCGAATAGTCGGCCTTCCGACAATTTTTATGAGCCGGATGTCGGCGAATGAGCCAAAAACCAAAAAGCTAAGGACTCCGCTGATCTTCGCGAGGTGGCACGCTGCCTGCTTTAGTCAGAATCATCATGCAGCAAGTCCTTCGCGCCTATGCCCAACCGACGAAACGCGTTCTCGATGCCAAAGAAGAAGCCGTCCGCAAGCACGCTCCGATGGTTTACCGGGTCGTTCGTCAGGTCGCGGAGCGGATGCCGGCGTCGGTCGATCGCGAATACCTCTTCTCGGCCGGCATGGTCGGCTTGCTCGATGCCATCACTAAGTATGATTCGGCGCGCGGAATCGCATTTGAAGCGTACGCCCGCATCCGGGTGAAGGGCGCGGTCCTCGATGAATTGCGAAGCCTCGATCACCTGACCCGCTCGATGCGCCGCCGCAGCCGCTCGGTGCAGACCACGCAGACCGAGCTGGAGAAGGTCGAAGGCCAACCCGTTTCGGATTCGGCCGTCGCCGCCCAGACGGGCATGACGCTCGAAGATGTGCAGGCGAGCCGCAGCCGCCGCGCTCCGCCGGAGTCGATCGACCCGTCGACGCTCGATTCGCTGGAAATCGCAGCGCTTTGGCAGGAACCGACCTCTGCCCTCGATAAGCTCGAGCAACAAGAACGCGTCCGCCTCCTCTCGGAAGCCCTGGCTCAACTGCCGGAACGGAACCGTCTCGTGGTGGGTCTCTACTACGAAGCCGAGCTGACTTTGCAAGAGATCGGCGACGTTCTTGGCGTCACACAGTCGCGAGTCTCTCAAATTCTTCGCAAAACGGTCGATCTCTTAAAGGAGAACATCGCAAACACCCTGTCGTAGAAAAATCGTCATTGTCCCCTGTCAAGCTTTCGACAGAGCTGTCGATATGAAAGGGCATGAAGACAGCGCGCATGGTGGGAAGCATGACGGATTCGAGGACGACGAACCCGGGGTCCCATCTCTACTTGGTCCGTCTCGAGAGCGATGCCGAGAATTCCCCGGACACGCATGACCTCTTCATCGAAACCGAACAGACCCAAACCGAGCGTCGAGCGGCTCTTGTCGCGCAGTTGAAAGAGCGCGTTCGGGCTGGGAGCTATCAGCCAAACCTGGTTCTCATCGCGGAGCGCATGCTCGCCGACAAGTAGCGCCGATTCATAAGGGAGCTCGCGGCTTTAGTCCCGAAATCCCGCCGTGCGGCTCGTCTCTTCTTCTGCTATACGGGCCCTGATGTCCAAGTCCCCGGACGTATCCGAAAACGATATCGCCATTGTTGGAATGGCTGCCCGCCTCCCGGGCGCGCCTACGATTCAGCAATTCTGGAAGAACATCCGGGACGGCGTCGAATCGATCAAACAGTACAGCGAAGAAGATCTCCTGAAAGAGGGAGAGGCGCCCGACAACCTCCGGAAGCCAAACTATGTGCGCTCCGGCGGACCGCTCCAAGACATGGAGCTGTTCGACGGCGAGTTCTACGGCTTCAGCCCCAAAGAGTCTGCGATCATGGATCCGCAGCACCGCCAATTCCTCGAGGCGGCTTGGGAGGCTTTGGAGAACGCGGGCCATACACCGGAAAAATTTCCAGGCTCGATCGCCATCTTCGGCGGCTGCGGCATGGGCAGCTATTTTTATTTCAACCTCTGCACCAACCGCGATCTCGTCGATAACGTCGGGCTCTTTCTTCTCCGCCACACCGGCAACGACAAAGATTTCTTAGTTACGCGCGTCTCCTATTTGCTCGACCTCAAAGGTCCGAGCGTCAACGTGCAGACCGCGTGCAGCACTTCGCTCGTCGCCGCGCACATGGCTTGTCAGAGCCTGCTCTCCGGCGAATGCGACATGGCGCTCGCCGGCGGCGTAACGATCGAAATTCCACACCGCCGCGGATATTTCTTCCACGAGGGAGAAGTTCTTTCGCCCGACGGCCACTGCCACGCTTTCGATCACCGCGGACAAGGAACAGTGTTCGGCAGCGGCGCCGGTGTCGTCGTTTTACGGCGTTTGCAGGACGCGCTCGACGACGGCGATCATATTTGGGCCGTCATCAAAGGTTCTGCAGTCAACAACGACGGTTCGCGCAAAGTTGGATATTTGGCGCCTTCGGTCGACGGCCAATCGGCCGCCATGGCTGAAGCCCACGCGGTCGCCGGAATTACCGCGGATACTATCGACTATATCGAAGCGCACGGCACCGGAACTTATATGGGCGATCCGATCGAGATCGCCGCGCTCACCCAAGCATTCCGCGAAACGACCGACAAAAAAGGTTACTGCCGCATCGGTTCGGTCAAAACCAATATCGGCCACTTGGACACAGCGGCCGGCGTCGCGTCGCTGATCAAAGCGTCGATGGCGCTCTACAACCGCGAGATGCCGCCCTCGCTGAACTTCGAGAAGCCGAATCCGACGATCGACTTCGAGAACAGCCCTTTCCGCGTGAACGACAAGCTGAATAAGTGGCCGCGTCTCGATCATCCGCGCCGCGCTGCGGTGAACTCACTCGGCGTCGGCGGAACGAATGCGCACGTCATTTTGGAGGAGGCGCCCGAACGTGGGCCCGCAGCTCCCACGAAACGCGCCTATCATTTGTTGCCGCTCGCCGCGCGCAATAAAAAATCCGTCGAAGAGTACGGAAAAAAATTAGCGAAACATTTGCGCGATCATCCGGATGAGTCGCTGGCCGATGTCGCGCACTCGTTGATGGTCGGACGCAAAGCGTTCGATGTGCGCCGCGTCTTGGCGGTCCGAGATCGCGACGAAGCGATCAAATTGCTCGAAGAGGGCGATTCGCAGCGTATCTTCACCCATACCGTCCCCGACGAAAAATCCTCCCTGGTGTTCATGATGCCGGGCGGTGGCTCGCAGTACGCGCGAATGGGCGCCGATCTGTACGTGGCCGAGCCGGTCTACAAAGAACACGTCGACCGCGGCATTAAAGTTCTCAAAGAAAAAACCGGCGTCGATTTCGCGAAATATTTTTTCCCGAGCGATGCGGACCTCGAAGCGATCTCGAAAGAGCTGGAGAATCCCAGCGTCCAATTGCCGGCGGTGTTCGTCGTCAGCTTCGCGCTGGCGAAATTGTGGATGTCCTGGGGTATCCAACCGGCGGCGTTGATCGGACATAGTTTGGGCGAAAATACCGCCGCATGTTTGGCGGGAGTTTTGTCGTTCGAGGATGCGCTCGGTTTGGTTCGCCTCCGCGGTGAATTGGTCGAAAGGGCAGCGGAAGGTGGCATGATTTCCGTCCCACTTTCCCCGGATAAATTGCGCGAAATGTTGGGCGACGATCTCGATTTGGCGATCGTCAACACGCCCGAATTATGTGTGGCCTCGGGGACAGTTGCCGCGATCGATCGTCTGGAGAGCTTCCTCAAGCTGAAAGAGATCGAGCCGCGCCGCATCAAAATTTCGGTCGCCGGCCATTCGCGCATGCTCGATGCGATCTTGCCCGAGTTCGAGGCTTACCTCCGCAAGATCAAACTATCTCCGCCCAAAATTCCATTAGTGTCTAACCGGACAGGTACCTGGCTCACCAAAGAGCAGGCCGTCGACCCAAAATATTGGGCCGAACATTTCCGAAATACGATTTTGTTCGCGGACGGCATGCGCACGCTGAACGAGACGCCGGGACGGTTGTTCTTGGAGGTCGGGCCGGGCCGAATTTTGTCCTCCCTGGCGCGCGCGCAGCCGGACACGAAACCCACGCAGGCGTCGATCTCTTCGATGCGTCACCCCGACGAAAAAGTTTCGGACGTCGCGTACTTTGTGACCGTGCTCGGACGATTGTGGGCCGCGGGTCACCCGCTCGAGCTCTCGCCGCTGCTCTACAAGGGCGAAAAGCGGCGGCGCGTCGTGCTGCCGACCTACGCGTTCCAACATCAGAGTTACTTCATCAACCCCGGCAAAATGGCCGCGCCGGTCGACGATCTCAAACATCTCCAAAAGATGGAGAAGCTCGACGACTACTTCTACAAACCGTTGTGGAAGCCGCGCGCCGCCGAGCGGATCGCCGAAAAACAAATGACCTGGTTGTTCTTCATGGACGACGCGGGCGTCGGTAAAAAACTGGTGGAACGCCTGCGCAAACGGGGCCACACCGTGGTCACCGTCAGCGAAGGCGACGCGTATTATCGCCGCAGCGAGACCGAATATGTGATTTCGCCGGAGCGCGGCCGCGAAGGTTACGACGCGCTGGTGAAAGATCTGGTGGCGAGCGGAAAAGTTCCGAATCGCATCGTCCATCTTTGGTTGGTGACCGCGGACGAGAGTTATCGGCCCGGCTCGAGCTTCTTCCACCGCAACATGGAGCGCGGCTTTTATTCGTTGTTCTTCCTGGCGCAGTCGCTGGGCGACGAAAATGTGCCGCGCCCGCTCCATATTACGACGGCGATGAACGGCGGGCAGAAGGTGCTCGACGAGGCGCTGCCTTATCCGGAAAAAGCGACAGTTCTCGGTCCGGTCAAAGTCATCCCGCGCGAATTCCAAGGTGTCACCTGCAGCTCGGTCGACTTCGTGTTGCCGAAACAAAATGGAATTATTCCGCGCGAGCTCTTGGCGCGTTTCCAAAACGGCACCGCGAAAACGTCGGTCGACGCGATCGTCGAAGCTTTGGAAGCGGATATTTTCGCGACCGAAGAAAATCGCGTGGTCGCCTACCGCGACGGACAACGTTTCGAACGTTCGTACGAAAAAGCACCGCAGGCCGCGGGTGCGGCGCTGGAAAATCGTTTCCGCGAAAAAGGTGTTTATTTCATCACCGGTGGTCTCGGCGGCCTCGGCTTATTGATGGCCGACTATCTCGCGAAGAGATATCGCGCGCGCCTCGTCCTGGTCGGAAGGACACCTCTGCCGGAGCGCACCGATTGGGATATGTGGCTCCGCAAATATGGCGCGGATGACCGTATTTCTCGGCGAATCGCGCGTGTTCGTGAGCTCGAGGCGGCGGGCGCGGAGGTGATTACCTCCGGGGCGGACGTCACCGACATCGAAGGGATGCGCGAAGCGGTCGAGGCCGCGCGTTCCAAGTGGGGCGCGGTTCACGGCGTCATTCACACCGCGGGTGTGGTGAACGACAATTTGATCCAGCTGAAGTCGCTCGCGGATTGCGAAGACGTCTTCGCGCCGAAGATCCACGGCACCGCGGTGCTCGATGCGTTGTTCAAAGATCAGGACCTCGATTTTATGGTCCTCTTCTCCTCCACCTCCTCGGTGATCGCGCCGCAAGGCCAGATCGACTATGTCGCGGCGAACGCCTATTTGAACGCCTTCGCCGATTCACGTGCGGATCAGAAGAAGCCGTACGTCGTGGCGATCAATTGGGGCATTTGGAACGAAGTCGGCATGGCGGCGGAAGCGCTGCTCGCGCCGAAGCCGAAGAAGGTCGAGGTCCTCGACGACAAACCGATCGCGCACCCGATGTTCGACGCGCGCGTGAAGGATCACCACGGCGAGACTGTCCTCATGGCCAGGTACTCGACACAGTCTCACTGGATCCTCGACGAACACCGTACTTTGGCGGGCACCGCACTGATCCCGGGTACAGGTTATCTGGAGATCGCCCGCGCCGCGCTGCAAGAGTACGGCGAAAAATCCGCGTTCGAGATCCAAGATCTGTTCTTCTTCCGCCCGCTCGCGGTCAGCGACACCGAGCCGAAGGAAGTGCGCTTCAAGCTGAAACGCAGCGAAGGTGGATATAGTTTCGAGATCCGCGGCCGCCGCGTGCTCGACAAACGTGTCGGTTGGGAGCTGCACGCGCAGGCGGAGCTCTCCATGTTACCGCTCGCACCCGCGGCGATCGTTCCGATCAAAGCGATCGAGGAGCGCTGTACGATCTCCAAATTGCCCGATAATCCGGCGGGACATCGCTCCGGTCAGGAAGAACATCTGCGCTTCGGCCCGCGCTGGCGCGTGTTACGCGAGGTGGCCTACGGAAGCGGCGAAGCGATCGCCAAGCTCGAATTGCCGGAGAAATATGCCGGCGATTTAAAACATTTCGGACTGCACCCGGCGCTCCTCGACTTCGCGACCGGTTACGCGATGCCGCTGATCGAAGGATATATCCCGCAGAATTTGTGGGTTCCGGTTTCGTACAAAAAAGTTCGCGTCCGCGGAGTTTTGCCGCGCACCGTTTATTCTTGGGTGCGAAATCACGGGCGCAACAGCAAAGATCAAGACTTCGCGCTCTTCGACATCACCATCTGCGACGAGGCCGGCCGCGTGTTGATGGAGGTCGAAGAATTCGCCATCAAACGTTTGGCGAATAAAGATGTCGATTTCGCGGTGGCCTCGAAGCCATCTGCGTCCGAAATCGAGCTCGAGCCGCAAACGGGCCCGGGCGGCGGACGGCAGATGTCGCCCGCGGAGCTCCAACTTTTACGAAATTTGGAGCAAGGAATATTGCCGAACGAAGGTACGGAGGCGCTGGCGAGAATATTGGCCGGTCCCGCCGAACCGCAGGTGATCGTCACCTCGCTGGAGCTCGGCCAGTTGATCAAACAGGCGGAGAGCATCATCGAAGAGACGGTCGCCGAGGGTGGAACCAAGTTTGCGCGTCCGGAGCTCGATAGTGAGTTTGTGGAAGCGCGCGACGAGGTCGAGCGTACTTTGGTCGGCTTCTGGTCCGAGCTACTCGGCGTGGAGCAGATCGGTATCAAAGATAGTTTCTTCGATCTCGGCGGTCACTCGTTGATCGCGGTGCGTTTATTCGCGCAGATCAAAAAAGCCTATCACGTCGAATATCCGATCTCGGTGTTGTTCGAGGCTCCCACGATCGAACGTTGTGCTTCGATGATCAAAGAGGTCATCGGACCGGATACTGCGACACCGGCTGCGGGCGCTGCCCCGGCGGCTCCCAAAGAGGCGATTACGCATCGTCCGCGTTACACCCACTTGGTGCCGATGCACAGCGGTGAGGGTGGCCCGAAGACTCCGTTCTTCTTGGTCGCCGGTATGTTCGGAAACGTCCTCAATTTGCGGCATTTGGCGCATTTGATCGGCACCGACCGGCCCTTTTATGGGCTGCAGGCGCGCGGTTTGTACGGCGACCATCAGCCGCACGAAACGTTCGAGGAAATGGCGCGAGACTATCTCGCCGAAATGCGTTCGGTGCAGCCGCACGGACCGTATTTGATCGGCGGATTCTCCGGCGGCGGAATTACCGCCTACGAAATTGCGCAGCAGCTGCGTGCGGTCGGCGAGAAAGTATCTCTTTTGGTGATGCTCGATTCGCGCCTCCCGGTGTCGCCGCCGATCACCAAAAAAGACAAAGCGGTTATTCATTGGCAGCGCCTGCAAAAACAGGGCGGTACTTATCTGACGAAATGGGGTCAGACGCGCCTCAAGTGGGAAGCCGAGAAATTGAAGAAACGGTTTATCCCGGACGAGGAAGTGTCCGCGCCGGCGACTTTCCACAACGAGGCGATCGAAGCCGCGTTCCGCCGCGCATTGCCACGTTACGAAGTGAAACCTTATCCGGGCCGGGTGACTTTGTTCCGCCCGAAATTGGATAAGGCGCACGTGCTCGGACCGAACCGTATTTTGAGCAGCGAGCTCGAATATGTTTATCCGGACAACGACTGGGGTCGTTTCGTCGACGAGATCGAAGTCTTCGAGGTCCCCGGAAGCCACGATAGTATGGTCCTCGAGCCGAACGTCCGCGTGATGGCCGCAAGAATTCGCGCGTGTATCAAGAAGGCCGAAAAAGAGCTCGACGAACAACAGTCCGGCAATGGCCACGCCACCGAAGGCAACGGCCATGCGCCCGAGTATCAGCTCATGCCCCGTATCCCCGAGAGCACGCCGGAGGCGCGTCAGTCCTCGACGTAGTATCGAAGCATCCGCGGTTCTTCTCTGCGGATGATGCGCACAGCAAAAATGCGCGCGTTGCGCAACAGGGCATATGCGCGAAGTGCTTTGTCGGGTGAGGTTACGTCGATCTCGTTGATCGACTGCACGATATCGCCGCTCTCGAGACCGACCTCCGCATAGATGCTGTTCGGTCGGACACCAAATATCTTGAACCCGATCGCCTGGCGGTCGCGAAACGCGGGGATGATGCGCGTCCCTGCAGTCATCGCGTGGTAGCTGCCGAGCTTGATATAGTGCTCGATCGCGAAAGGCGCGAGCACATACTGATCAGGGCCGACCGCCCGTATCCGCTGTTCGGACGGCGTGTCTTGTGGGGGAACGATCTCCGGCGCTCTCGGGACATCCTGCGCGAGCACCACTTCGGGTGCGGGAACAAGGTCGGGTGCGGGCACCACCTCTTGCGCAGGAACGTCGCCCGGAAACGCCGCCCACATCGAGAGCACAACGGCGGGAATAAACAGTGAGATGGTGAACAGAGCAGGGCGATGGCGTCGAGCAATCATCGCCCAACACCTGAGCACGACTCGCGCCAGCCCGATAAAGACTCATGAATCAACTAATTCCAGAGCAATCGAAGACAGAATGTCAGCGCTCCGTGAGAGCGTGAGCAAAATTAACTAATTCTGGAGCAAATATCTCGCCGCCGCGCGCAGCTCGGGCGTGGCGCCCGGATCCGACGCCAGCGCCTCGAGATCATTGTCGCTCACGTGCCCGTCGCTTTCACCGCGGCCGGCCGCAGTGTCGGCGAGCGCCAGATATCGCTCCAACACGCGTTCTGCTTCTTCGCGCGTATCGACCGCACCTTCGACACCGTCGGTCGCACCGGAATATCCACCCGCCGCGGAGCGCGCCTCCTCGGCGCCGGTGAGATCGTTCAAACTAATATCGCCGTCGACTTCACCGCGTCCCGCACCCACGTCGACCGCCGAATACGCTGCGCGGCTCGACAACAAATGCGCGATCGCCGCGTGGGTCACCTGGTCGTACGACGGATCCACCAACGCCGCGCGCAATTCATCCTCGCTGATCCGGCCATTTTCCCCGGCGATTCGCTCAAAATTTTCGGTCAACGGAGACAACGCCTGATCGAGACCGCCCGTTCCATTCAACTGCACCGGGGGCCCGCTCTCTTGCGTCAGCGGATCATATCCAAAATATTCGGTCATATTCCGATAAATATCCGGGCTCGCCTCCTTCAATTCCTCGGGATATTGCTTGAATAAATTCAGCATCGTCGGCCACCCCTCGCCGCCCGTATGGAGTGGTTTCGGATTTCCGTCTTCATCGAGCGGAGGATTTCCGCCGTTGAAACGATCGATCAGAAATTCCTGGAAATGTTCAGATTCCAGCTCGGCCTGCGTCGACTCCGCAAAGGGAAAATCTTCTGGATAGTTCACGTCCCCATTCGAGCGATCCGTGAGGTGTCCGAACTCATGAACGAACGGATTATCGCCCTGCGCCAACACGTCGCGGTTGAAGTCCTGGGCGATCGCGATGCCGCCGTCGGGCGTCGCGTAACCCGGCGCATTCGTCGTCGAGGTCGAGCCGAAATCGCTCAGCGGAAAGCTCGACGGATAAACATAGATCGCGACGCGACCGTCTTCGCCGAGCGAATTTTCCAACGTCGAGTCCAACAATTGTGGATTCCCGAAAGTCGACGCCAATATTCCGCGCAGAGCCAAATCTTCTTCGGCAGCGCTCGGCTTGGCGCCTTCGCGATACTCGAATTCAATGCGCGGATCGTTCCGCAGCTCCTCCAATTGCCGGTCATATTCCGCCTGCAATTCCGGAGTGAGCGTCTGCCGGAAATTATCGACAGTATTGAGCCCGGTGAGGTCGCCCGTTTTGTCGACTTTGCCGAGCAGGCGATCGATCTCCTCGCGCGTCCGTTCTTGAAACGGCTCACCTGGATCACGCGAGCTCCGATTCCGCTGCGTTTCCATCGCGCGGAGCCGGCTCTGCATCAAACCGGCGCCCACGTCGTGCGCGCGCATCGTGCGAGCATCTCGAGAGCTCTGTCCCGTAGGCCGCAGCCCGTTCGCTTCTTCAACCGGTGGCGCAGGCGGAGGTGTCTCCACGCGCGGCTTATTCGCCGCCGTCCGAAAAGGCACGACATGTGAATCCGAGAGACGTTTGGAACGCGAAAGCCCGACGCTCATATGTCGAAGCTACGCGACTCGCGCGACCGAGTTGCTTACAGCGCCGGTGAAATCATCCCGTGCTCCACCCGCGTGAGGTTGAGCGATTTCCGCGAGCTGATTTTTGATGCCGGCGAGCGGCGCCGGAAGCGGAGCATAGCTGAAGCATATGCGAGTGGAGGGCCCGAAGGGGCCATCGGCCGCTGCGCGCCGGCGCGAAAAGCAGCCGCGGAATCGCTCAAGATCACGCGGGTGGAGCACTAGAGCGGCGGCAACACGTAGTTGAGCGCGCGCTCGCGGATCGCCTGCGGCACCGGCCCCGAGCCCGGCGCAGGCAAGGCCACCAGGATATTGCCGTTCACATCGAGCATTTGCGTCAGATCGATCATCTGCTCCGTGCGCGGATCGACGGCCATGAAACGCCCCGAGCCGAAGCCGTAGGTCGAACGGACGCGCACGTCCGAGATCTCCAGCTCGCGCGGATGACACTGCGCGCAAGCCTGCACGGTCGCGGCGGAGGCGGTCGCGTGCGGGAACACGGGCCGCCATTCGAATGCACGCCGGCCGTCGCGCGTCTGTCCGAACCACCCATCGAAGAGTTTCTTCCCGAAGAGCTCTTGTTCATTCGCGCGGACACAAGTCCCCGCGGGCTCGACCGACGGATCACAGGAAACGATCACATCGAGCCGCGCATTCTCCACCATCAGCGGAGCAATTTTTCCCTCCGCATTCATACCCAATTGATATCCGCTGATCGCATTTGGATCGATACTTGGATTTCCCAGCGGACCACGCACCTGAATTTCATCGAAATCGGTGACCGCGCCGAATTCTTCGCGCCCATCGAGCGGATTTTTCGATTTCACCCGAAAATCCACCGTCCGTCGCAGCGAATAAATATTCTGCATATAAGAGGTATGGCAGGCGTAACACTCCATCGACGCATGATTCGTCGGATTGTGTGCCGCTTCTTCCTCCGTGCTCGGACGAACTTTGATCACCTGGGTCACTGGATGATCGACGCCGTCCTGTGCTCTGCGCAAAATGACGTTTTCACCTTCACGCCGCAGCCGCATCAGAGGTGTCCCGCGTGAAGTCTGAAATATCCCATTCACGCCGGCCTCCGCCTCGAAGGTACCGTGGCAATCTTCGCACTCGATCCCCACCTCGAAGCTCATACTTTGTTTCATCGAGCCGTCGCCGTGCCCATCGGGCGCCAAATGGCAGTCGACGCAACTCATCCCTTTTGCGAGATGAATATCCGGCGGCGTATAGTCCACCGGATCACGCGACTCTTCGAGCTCCACGAAAAATCCCGCGGGACGTCCGTGAACTTCGCTCATGATCCGCTGCGAATTTCTCAGATCCATTTCGTCTTCGCCGAGCGTGCGTTCGCGCCAACCGCGCCAGTGTTGGCCGATACGCAACGAACGCGAATGGCAGCGAAGACATTGCCGGTCGGGAACTGTCCGCGAGATCACGTGCTGCACGGGATGAACACCCCCGGCCGTATCGCGCGCGGGATCCTTACTCATACTCTTGCCGTCGTCTTCGTAGAGCATATGGCAGGCGGTACACCCACCCGCGAGCGGTCCATTGCTCCGGCCTTGCCCGTTGCTCCCGTAAACTTCGAGGTGGCAGCCGCTGCAATTTTTAGCCAGCGCGTATTCGTAGAGCACAGCTGCGTCGCTCGAGGTCGGCACCGCGGGTAAGGTCGGCATCACAATCCCGTCGACCTTCCCGATGGCCCCTTCGCCGGCGGACGCCGGCATGAAATCCTGATCGACGATCGACCGCACGCCGAGCCCCGTCGGCTCGGTGCTCAATCCGGCAGCGAAACGCGGCTGACTGATCAGCCCGACATTGGTCGCGTGCACCGAGACCGCCGATGCGTCGACGATCGCCTGGTGGCAACCATTCGCGCCTTGCGGTCCTTGGCTCCCGCAGGTCTGCGCGGCGACCAACGGATCGCCGGGATTGATGAAGCGCCTGTACGAAGGATCAGTCGCCTGGATCTCCAGCAACGATCGTTCGCGAAGATCGACGTTCATCGGGATTAGCTCGGCGACGTGTGCCTCGACCACCGATTTTCCCGCCGGATTTCCGCCATGACACTCCACGCAGCGAAGCGCGAACAACGCATGTTGTTCCTCGATCCCATCGGGAGAGCTCGCCGGGCGATGACAATTTTCGCAGCCGCTGCCGACGATCTCCGCCCGCGTCGAACATCCCGACGCGAGGAAACACAACAAAAGCAGCGCGCGACGCACTCGGCGACAACTATCACGACACCGAAAGCGGATCCACGCTCCGCGGTGGCTCAATCGACCCGCCCACGCGTGGTGAATCGTGCCGCGCGCTCCATCGAACGCGCGCCCGCAGCATGCACCGCCGCTTGCAATTCCTCCCAACACACGACGGCGCGCTCCTATGCCATCAGCTCGCCATAACTTCGCCATGAATTCTTCAGAGGTAAAAAAATGGCCTTCAGAAAATACGAATCCACAACTATCGACTTACTCCGCGATTACGCCCTGCCGCTGACCGCAGTTTTGGTCACCACCATCGCGCTGGCCATCGGCTGGCAAATGTTCGCGCGCCGCATGAATCACCGGACGATCGATGCCGAAGGTTCGTCCACCGAAGTGTCCCGCATTTGGGGCGGTCCATTGGTGCAGCCTCAGCCGCGTTTGGGTTGGCGTCGCTCCGATGCCGCCACCGTCGAGCTCTCCACGGGTGAGCTGGCCACGAGTACAGTGAACATCGCGCTCGACGCACAATATCGCCGTCGCGGAATTACCGAATATCCCGCCTATCTCGCGGATTTCGCCGCCGACTATAGTTTCCGAAATCCATCTCCGCACCCGATTTTCGTCGCCTTCAATATCGGGCTGCCCGTGGATCGCGCCTCGTTGATGGTCACCGATCTCGCACTCTTGGTCGATGGCGCAGAAGACGCGTCCCATACTTCGTATGCCGCCGAAGGGATCGCGTGGAACGGTGAGCTCGCCGGCGGGAAAGACGTCATTTTTTCGGTGAAATATCGAGCCCGCGGTTTGGAACGTCTCAGCTATGCGCTCGGCTCCAGCGCCGTCTCTATGGGACCGGTCAATAAATTCGAGCTGAATATGACCGTGCGCGGAGTGCCCGGACAGATCGACTATCCGGTCGGCGCGATGTCACCCACCGACAAAGTGGAGATCGAAGGCGGCCAAGTATTGACCTGGAAAGTCGACAACCTGTTGTCCTCCTTCGACGTCGGTGTCGTCCTACCCGATCGCAGCGGCCTCACCCGCGCGCTCCACAAATTGATCAATAACGCGCCGTTTTATTATCTCTTCTACGCCTTGGCGCTGCTGTATGCGTTCGCCAAGGTGGGAACGCGCGCCCGAACGCTCCACCTCTTTGCGCTTTCCGGCGGATATTTTCTCTATTTCCCGCTCGCGACTTATCTCACCGGATATGTTGCGTGGCCGCTCGCTTGTACGTTGGCGCTCGCCGGAATCAGCGCGCTGGCGATCGCCCACGCCATGCGTTTCGTGAGTATCGCTTCCGCGTTATGGGTGGCGCTCGCGCAAATATTTTTCCTGGCCGTTCCCGCAGCCGCATATTTATTGCCGGCCCACACGGGTATCATTTTGGTGCTCGCCGGATTCTTGGCGCTCGCCTTGGCGATGCACGTGCTCGGTCGCGCAGCGAAAAAACTCTCTGAAGCTGAAGACGAAGACGAGGAAGCTCCTCAACCGGCGCTCAGCGGAGCGCGGACATGAATGCGGTACTCGTACTGTCTCTACTCAGCGCCGCCGGCCCGGACGGAGTGGTGATCGAACGCGCGACGATTTCTTGGTCCGAGCTGGAGCGGCTCTTGAAAAGGGAAGGTGCCGTTGCGCCGAAACCGTCGCCGCGTGCACCGTTGGCCCATTCGATCTCCCGGATGGAGGTCAGCGGAGAAATTCACGGCGCACGGGCCGAGCTCCAGGTGAGTTACGAGGTGGAGGTCTTGGCCAAAGGATGGACGCTCGTCCCGCTGATCCCGCGGAATTTCGCCGTCTCCTCCGCTTCGGTGACTTCGAGCCAACGCGGAATATTAGTGCGCGATGCGGCCGGAGTCTCCTTGGCCGCAAAAGGAGAGGGCCAATATCGCGTCGAAGTCCGCCTCGAAGGAACTATCTCGGCCGACAAACACTCGCTCCACTTGGTGCTCGCTCCCCCGGGGCTCGCCTCCGGGCACGCGTCGATCGTTCTCGATCGCCCGGGAGAAGTTTCCGGCAAGACGCGTTGGCGAGCCAAAGACACCGGCGACTTCGGAACGACCCACGAAAGTGCGCTCGGCGCGGAAGGAATTGACCTGGTCTTTCGACCCGCGAGCGAAAGCGAAACCCACGAAGCCGGTGCAGCGCTCGAGAATCTTCGTGCGGTGACGATCGTTTCGCTCGGCGGACGCGGCACCACCAAGCTCACCGTCATGGCCACGCCCGGCGAAAGGAAAATATTCGAGGCGGTTTTACCGGAATCCGCGAAACTATTTCGAGCCGCCGCCGGCAAAGAAGGTTTTGCGCCGGATAAAGTTCGGAAAGGGAATATCGTCCGTTTGCCGCTCACCCAAAAGAGCCGCGTCGAGCTGGCTTATACTTTCGAGACCACACGTATGGGGGTCCGCGGAGAATGGCACGTGGACTTACCCAAACTATCCGCGGAGGCGCAAGGCGCGAGCTGGGACGTCTGGCTGCCGCAAGGTTTGGAATATCACAGCGGTCAATCGTCGATGGCCAAGAAGTCATCCTGTACCATCGACCAGGTAGATCCGAGCTTCAGCTCGAACGACCGCGCCGGGCTTTGCTTCGGGTTCGCGATGCCCGTTCTCGCGCCGGTCGCCCCTTACGCCGAGGGCGTTTACCGCCAGAAGCTCTGACGTAACAAAGCTGCACCAAGCCATTTTTGAAGACGGTGCTCGAAGCCAGCTCCAAGCCGATTTCCCGATCGTTCGGCGGAAAGAGCGATATTCCTCGACCGAGGAGGATGGGGTGCACCGAGACGATAAATTCGTCGATTAAATCTTCCTGCAAAAACTCGCGGATGATCTCGCCGCCGCCGACCAACCAAACTCCCTTTTCCGCTTGAGCGATCAATTTGCGGATCGGATCTTTGGTGAAAACGACATTTTCATCCTCCTCGCCGTCGCGAGACTTGGAGAGCACGAAGGTTTTTTTGCCGCCGTATGGATAACTACCCATTTTTTCCACGAGCGCATACGTTTTGCGTCCCATGACGATCACATCGATCGACTCATAAAAAGCCGCATATCCATAGTCCCCGTCCATAAAGAGCCAGTCGATGCTGTGGTCCGCGCGCGCGATATATCCATCGAGGCTGGAGGCGATGAACAGCTTCACCTTTTTCTTCATGCGTCGCGACGAACCCACGGCGGGAGAGGGCGGTCAACCGCCGATTCCCGTGGCGCCCGCAAATTCACGTGTTAAAGTGTGTTCACCGTGCGGCTCGATCGCTCCAAGCTCGCGCGCCTTTCGCACGTGGAAGCAGCCGCGCAGATCGGCGCTGCGGTGCAGCTAGGCGAGCTGAAGTTGGAAGACGGCCTCGAGCTCGCGCGGGCGATCGCTCTGCCGGATCAAATTCGCGCCGCGCTGGAACGATCGCTCCAACCTCCCGCGGGTGCGTCTGCCGAATCGTTGCGCGCTGGATTTTTTGTGCCTATTTCCGGGAAGAAGTATCGAATTGAGCTATCTCCGGGTCAGAGCTTTTATATTTCCTATGGCCCGAAGCTCGCGCAAGACATGTTCGAGCGCCGTTTGAAGGTCGACCAATCCACCGGCCAGCTGGTCGACATACAAGGCCGTCCGGATCCGCGCTGTCCGGTTGCGCGCGCGCGAAAATATTATTTCGAGCTCACCGGCCAGGAACCTCCAAGCTGGATCCTGCTCCATCCGGTGGCGAATAGTTTCTACCGGCCAAAAGTACAGGTGGAGCTGGAGCTCGGCGCACATATTATCCAAGTGACCGACCGCGGTCCGCCGCAGTTCCTCTTTTTGCACCGCCTGGATGATGCCGGGCCCGCGCGCCGCTGGAGCAAAGCCGAGCTCGCGCCGCTCGAGGCTCATCAGTATCAGCCGCTGTCCGCAAGGACACTCTACGCGAGCTTCGAAGCTCCAAACCGAGAGTCGCTCGAAAAGCTCACTGCGCTCTTCGAGAAGATCGTCGAGCCGGCGGCCCGGCGCGCGACTGTCCCCAAAGATCTCTCGCCCGAGGAGCTGCTGAAAAAGAACGCGCCCACCCAGATTATCGTCGTTCCGCGCGGGAAACATTATTCGGCGATGCCGCAGCTCGCGGATATTCGGGTGATGCTGCAAAAGAAGGAAGTTCTCGGCGACGCGGCGACGATTTTACTCCGCGACGCCGACCGCAGCGGGTTCGTGCGTTACCTCTTCGTGCCCGAAGAGGATCTCGCGAGCCCGACCGCGCGCGACACCAAACACGAGCTCTACCATCTGCTCGAGGATCGATATCTCTCCGCTGAGACGTTGGCCGCGGTCGACGCGTTGTGGCGCCGTACCGTGCGCAAGGGCGGCCCCTTCTCACGCGCCTACGGCATGCAGCGCGAAGAATTCTTCACTACCATGAGCGAAGAATTCGAGGGCTCGCACGGCGAAGAAGGAAAACGTTGGCTCGCCGAAAATCACTCAGAGCTCGAGGAGGTCTACCGGCGTGTCACGCGTCCGCTCCTCAACTAAGCTGGAGATCCGGCGCGGGAACTATCTCGTCGCGGAGCTGTGGACCGAACCCGGCACGATCAGCTCTGCGCTTCGTGGTGCAAAGCCGCGACTTTCGGACGCGTTGGTCTCGGGTGAAATTCATCTGCTCGAGGAAGAAGAAACGCTCGCCGAAATCATCTCGAAATCGGCGAGCGTCGAAGAGCTGAGCAATTTACTCGAAATCGAAGGTTATTCGATCTCGCGCTGAGCGGGCGCCGGTTTTTCGTCCACGCGGATGCTGAGCTCTTTTTTCGTACCTTCGCGGTTCACGACCACTTTGATCTTCTTGCCAGGTGCGATCATCGCTACGCGATTGCGCAGCTCGGAAGCAGAGCTGATCTCGCGATCATCGATGGAGAGGACCACGTCGCCGCTCTCCATGCCACCCTTGGCTGCTGGCCCTTCGGACAACACGTCGCTGATGACCACGCCGCGCGTCTCACCGAGCTTCAACATCTTGCTGAGCTCCGGCGTCAGATCTTGGATGGCCACGCCGAGCCAGCCGCGGTGAACTTTTCCGCCCTGGCGCATCTGCTCGATCAGCGGGCTGACCATGCTCGCGGGGACAGCGAAGCCGATTCCCGCCGCGCCGCCGCTGCGAGAGACGATCGCAGTGTTGATTCCCACCAAAGATCCGTCGAGGCCCACTAGTGCACCACCCGAATTTCCGGGATTGATCGCCGCGTCGGTTTGGATGAAGTCCTCATAGTCGACGATTCCCATTCCGCTGCGGCCTTTTGCCGAGACGATCCCCATAGTCACCGTTTGGCCGACGCCGAATGGGTTGCCGATCGCCAACACAATTTCCCCGAGACGGAGCTTCGAGGAATCGCCGAATTTCAAGAACGGGAGATTTTTCGCGTCGACCTTCAACAACGCGAGATCGGCGGGAGGATCAGTACCGATGACTTTCGCTTCGAGCTCGCGTCCGTCGTCGAGTGTCACGCGCACGTCACCGGCTTGTTCCACCACGTGATTGTTCGTGACGATGTACCCATCGTTGGAAATGATGACTCCCGAGGCGACCCCCATCCCGAAACCAGGGTTGTCCGGTTGGCCAGGTCCGAATTGATATCGTCTCATCGAGCGACGACCCATGGTCTGCTCGAGCTTCGTTTTGGTGGCGATGCGCACCACCGCGGGAGAAACTTTCTCGGCCACGTCCGAGATAACGGTTGGATTGAAGAGTGTTTTGGCTGCCTCTTCGGCGCCGGGGGTCAACGCTTGCGCGCCCACGGAGACGGCTGCGGTTGCGGCGACCATGCCCGCGACGAGGGTAGCGGTGCGGATTTTCGAGCTCATACGCCGATTTCAACGTTTCAGCACGCCCCGCATTCCCAAAGATGCGTAGAGCCCTCAATCGGCTGGGAACTTGACCCTAAGACCGGGAAGAAGCACGTTCTCGCGCCAACAGCATGGGTGTGAAGAGGAATAAGAGTGGTGGGCCGAGGATTGTCGTAGTCGGCGGCGCAGGTGCGATGGGCCGTATTACGGTCCGGGATCTGGTGGAGACGGCTCCGGCGGACGTGGAAATCGTCATCGCCGACTATAACGACGTCGAGGGAAAAAAATTAGCCAAGTCCTTCAAAGCTCGCCGCCACGTCAAACATGAATTTTGCGACGTCACCGATGTCGCGGCCACTGCCAAAGTCCTCAAAGGTGCTTTCGCCACGATTAATTCGGTGCAGCATCAATTCAATCTGCGGGTGATGAAAGCCTGTCTTTCCGCCGGTACGCACTATTGCGATTTGGGCGGTCTCTTTCACGTCACGCGTGAACAGCTCGAGCTGCACAGTGCCTTCAAGAAAAAGCGCCTGCTCGCGCTGCTCGGTATCGGCGCCGCCCCCGGCGTGGTCAACGTCTTGGCGCGCTCGGCTGCGGACAAGATGGACGAGGTTCACGAAATTCACTGCATCGTGGGCAACGTCGATATGACCGAAGGACGGCCGAGCACGCCGCTCGGTACTTCTTATTCGATCCAAACTATCTTGGAAGAAGCGTCGTTGCCGGCGGCATTTTTTACCGGAGGTAAATTCACGTTCGTGGACGCCATGAGCGGTGCCGAAGAAGTGAATTTCCCTGCGCCGGTGGGTATCAAAAAACCCGCCTGTACTATCCACTCGGAAGTGGCGACGCTACCGTTGAGTTACAAAAATAAAGGTGTCCGGGAGGTCAGCTTCAAAATTGCCTTCTCGGAAGACCTCGACGAAAAACTGCGCTTCCTCAAAGCGATCGGCATGATCTCCGACAAGGAAATTCGCCTCGGCAAAGCGAAAGTCACCCCGCGGGACGTGCTCCTTCGCGTCCTCGCCGGGCTGCCGAAAGCACCGCCTTTTACCGGCGTGCCGAATGAGTATGAAGTCGTCCGTGCGGTCGTGCGCGGCGTGGCGAACGGCAAACGTATCGAAGAAACCGTCGACTGTCATACGCCCGGACTTCCAGAGTGGGGCTTCGGCGTCGACGTCGACACCGGTTGCCCGCCGTCGATCGCGATGCAGATGTTGGCGCGCGGCGAAATTACCGGCATCGGCGCGTTGCCGCCCGAAGTCGCGATTCCCGCGGAGCCGTTCTTCCGCGAGCTCGAAAAACGAAAGATGAAAGTCGAACGTTCCGTGATCGAGCTCGGCCCCACCACGCCGGCCGAATCCACCGCCCTCGCGACATGAGTCGCATGCGTTATTAGTCTTCGGGGCCGGTCGGACCACACGCGTCCCGGCAGATCGGCAGGCAGAACGACGTAGACGCGCAGCTCCCGTCGCACTGAATTTCACCCGGCCGTTCGAAATCTCCGCACTGACAAAAACAAAGCTCCACGGCGCAATACTGACCGAGCGCGGGGGAACAATCGCAGCTCGGCGCGTTGTTTTGGCAACCGAAGGTGCACAATTCGATCACCGCCAAAGAGCCGCACGCATATTGGTCGACCGTGCACTGCTGAATCGCGTTCGACACGCAATAACTGGCGCCGTTCACGGTGCAGTCGTTGACCACGCAGGTGCACTGTCCATTGGTACAGGTAGAGCTCACGTCGCAAGTCCCGCCCATACACCCCGCGCAGGTCGGTGTGCCGCACTGGCAGCTCGGGAGCGGTGCACCGCCGATGCAGGCACCCGAACAATCAAAGGTGCCTCCGCAAGAGTTGGTGGTGTCGCAGCTTTGCCCGAAATTCATGGGGTCATTGCAAGCGGTCCAAGTATTATCGAGCTGGCAGATCGGCATCGAACAATTGCACGGAGGCGGGGCTGCGCCGCCGGCACAATTTCCAAAACAATCATAAGTTGCGCCGCACAATCCCGGAGCGCTGCACGCCGAGCCTTGCTGCGGTACACACTCCGGAACGCCGGTATCGCCGCCGTCGTAACCTTGGTCGTCCACCTCGGCGTCGCCCGGCTCGGTGGCATCCCCCTCCGTCGCATCGGGTTGCGGCTCAGCGTCCGAGAAATCGTCGGCGTCGCGTTGAAAGAGCGCGTCCGCGAAACCGGCGTCGCCGTGTGTATCGGGCAGCTCGAAGGCATCCAGCCCCGGGCGTGCATCCCTGTCCGAAAGGCCAGTGTCCGAAATGACAGAGCGCAGCTCGTTGCCCGACTTCAGCTCGGTGCATGCCGCCGCCCCAAAAATGGCACCGCAGAGGCCGATCGCAGCGAAGAAAGCGCGGAACAACACGGCGAGCTTACATGCCGGCCTTCCCAGCTCGCAATCAGGCAATGTCGGGCGGTTGACGGCGGATCCCGCCCGAGGACAACATGGCCAGACGTTTGAGCGACAAGTCCGCCGAAGTTACGTTGCGGCCGGGGAGCACTTTCGGTCGCTATTTGATCGTCCGCCGCATCGGGCGCGGCGGCATGGGTGCGGTTTATGAAGGCATCCACAACGAGCTGAAGAAACGTGTCGCGCTGAAGACACTTTTGCCGCCGATGTCCGAGAATCCCGAGCTGCGCGCGCGTTTTCTTCGCGAAGGACAAGCTGCGGCGCGCATCCGCCATCCCCACGTGGTCGACACCTATGACGTCGGCGAGCTCGGCGGCGTTCCTTTTTTGGTGATGGAATATTTGGAGGGCGAGGACCTCGGCGCTTTGCTCGGCCGCGAAGGCAAGCTCGCTCCGGCGCGCGCCGTCGATCTGCTTCTTCCCGTGTGCGCGGCGATCTCCGCGGCCCACGAAGAGGGCGTCATCCACCGCGATCTCAAACCGGCGAATATTTATTTGGCGCGCGACCGTTACGAAGAAATCACTCCGAAGCTCCTCGATTTCGGAATTTCCAAGCTGACGAATCTTCAAGAAGGTTTGACGGGAACCGGTGCTATTTTCGGGACACCTTTTTATATGTCGCCGGAACAGGCGCTCGGCGGGAAGTCCGTCGACGCGCGCACCGATCAATATTCGCTCGCGGTCATACTCTATCAATGTTTGACCGGACGGCGGCCGTTCGAGGCGGACTCGATGTATTCGATCCTCCACGGCATCGTCGAAGGACAATTTCAGCTCCCGCGAATGGTGAATCCGGCGGTTCCGGAGGCGCTCGAAGACATGATCGTGCGCGCCATGGCGAAAAATCCGGAGCACCGTTTCGAGAACACGCGCGCCTTTGGAGCTGCGTTGATCGGGTACGGCTCGGAGCGGACACGCGCGGTGTGGTCCCACGTCTTCAATGAATTCGAATCACGGCCGGCCACCCGCGTGACTGAGCTGACCGCGCGGCCAGCAGCTCTCGCGGAGCCGACGCAAGCCGATCTCGAAGGTACGGTTTCTCCGGAGCCGATGCGCACCATCCCAGAGATTCAGCCGCCGGGTGTCTCTCGGACCGCCATGGCCGTCGCTGCGCTGCTGGGTGTGTTGTTGGCGCTGGTCACTGGAGCGATCATTTGGTCCTTCGTCGATCGACCTGTCCAAAGGATCATTCTCGAGCCCGCGCCGCAAAAGCTCGAAGAGACGAAGCTCGCTGAGCCGAAGCCGATTCCAACGGCACCCGCGGAGGAACAGCCGGTGCTCGAGGAGCCGCCGGTCGCCGCCGAGATCAAAGAGGTGCGTTCCGAGCCGAAGAAAAAGAAGAAAAAAGTGATGACCGGCTCGAACAACGCGCCGATCCTCGAATGAACGATGCGCCGCCTGTGGGTCGTTTTTATGCTGTGTTTCCTCGCCGATGCGGCGGAGGCGCAGGAAAAGGATCCCGAGAAGCTGATCAAAAAAGGGATCGAGCTTCGCAAAAAGCGCCGCGATGCCGACGCGCTGGCGGTCTTTCGTGAAGCACACGCGCTCCGCCCGACGCCGCGCTCATTGGCGCAGATCGCGCTCGCGGAACAAGCGCTCGCCGTCTGGGTCGATGCGGCGGAGCATCTCGAAGAAGCGCTCGCCGCGATCACTGATCCTTGGATCAGGTCGAACGAGAAGGTGCTCAAGGAATCGCTCAAGGCGATCGAGGTCCACCTCGCGACTTTGAATATCATGCTGTCTCCGCCTTCGGCCGTGCTGCGCGTGGAAAATCGCCCGCGAATATCCGGCATGGGAATACGAGCCTCTTGTGACTCCGAAATTCTCGTCGAAGTCAGCGCGGAGAACTATCTCGCGCAAAAAATGAAGCTGACGCCCGCGTGTGGAAAAGTCGAGCAGCTGGAAATATCTCTGGAAAAAATTCCTCCGCCGCCCGAGCCGAAAAAAGAAGCTCCGCAGATAGTCGCTCAGCCGGTGAAGCTCGACACGCCGCCCTCGCTGCGTCCCTACGCCTGGGTCACCGGCGGCGGCGCGGTGCTCGGCTTGGGAACGGGTGTCGCTTTCCTCTTCGTGCGGGAGGGCCACGCGAAGCGTTACAACGACGATGCGCGCTGTCTTCCGGCGAACGGTCTCACGCGCGACCAAAATTGCGGAGATGAGCGCGATTCGGCGGACCGCGCGAAGCTGATCTCGGTCGCTGGATTTGTGATCGGAGGCGCGTTCGCCGCGGCCTCGGCCGCATTATTCTTGCTCGACGAGCCCGAGGAACGGAGCGAACCCGGGCTTTCTTGCGGTCCATACACCGGCGGTGCCGGGCTTTTGTGTGCGGGCGTCTTCGAGTAGCTTCGCCGTCAATGAAGAAGCTGTGGATCGGCGGCCAATGGGAGAGCTCTCAAAAAGGAGGCGCGCGCAAAATCGAAAATCCCGCGACCTTGGAGATCGTCGATGAGGTGACCGAAGGAACGCCCGACGATGCGCGGCGTGCAGCGCAGGTCGCACACGACGCACAACATCACTGGCGCAAAATGCCGGCGATCGAGCGCGGTAAGTTGCTTCACGACGCGGCTCGCCTGATGCGCGAAGATCGCAGTGAGCTCTCCAGACTATTGACGCTCGAAGGCGGCAAACCGCGCATCGAAAATCTCGATGAGGTGGAATGGTCCGCCGCTTGTCTGAACTATTACGCGGAAATTGCCCGCAACTCACACGGCAGCTCGATTCCGCCGGTCGCGGAACATCAGGTCAATTTCACGATCAAAGAGCCGCTCGGCGTGGTGGGGGCCATCGTCCCCTTCAACTATCCGTTGCTTTTATTACTTTGGAAAATTGCACCGGCGATCGCCGCGGGAAATACGGTGGTAATCAAACCTTCGGAATTGACCCCACTGGCCACACTTCGGCTCGCCGAGTCCGCGTTCGCCGCATTTCCCAAAGGTGTCTTCAATATCGTCACCGGAACCGGCGCAGACGTCGGCGAAACGATGGTCGACGATCCGAACGTCGCTTGTATCGCCTTCACCGGCTCCACCGCGGTCGGCACGCGGATCGCGGTGCGCGCCGCGCAACAATTGAAACGGGTGAATTTGGAGCTCGGCGGGATCGATCCGATGATCGTCTTCGATGACGCTGATCTCGATGTCGCGGTTCCCGGCGTCGCTTTCGCGCGTTTTTTGAACGCCGGCCAAGTCTGTACGTCCGCGAAACGAATTATTCTCACTGAAAAAATCGCGAAACCGTTCATCGAAAAATTCGTCGCCCATATCAAGACGCTGAAAATCGGCAACGGCATGAACGACGACACCGATATGGGTCCGATGATCTCGGCGAAAGCGTTGGCGCGCGTCGAAGAACAAGTGAAGACCGCGCTCTCGCAAGGCGCGAAGCTCCTTCACGGCGGCCACCGCGTAAAAGACGCAGGCCCTGGACATTTCTTCTCTCCGACCGTGCTCACCGAGGTGAAGCCGAACCACGACGTGGTCTGCGAGGAAGTATTCGGACCGATCGCCTCCATCCAAGTGGTGAAAGACGCGGATGAAGCGATCGCCCGCGCCGCCGCCTCCGAGTATGGGTTGGGCGCGAATATTTTTACCCAGAATTTAACTTGGGCGATGCGCGCGATGTCCGAGATCAAGGCGGGCACGTTCTGGATCAACGACCCCCTCACCGACAACGACGCCGCGCCGTTCGGCGGCATGCGCAAGAGCGGTATGGGGCGTGAGCTCGGCGAAGAAGGTTTGGACGCGTTCCGTGAAACGAAACACGTCCATCTCGATTTTATCCCGGAGCGAAAAGCTTATTGGTTCCCGTACAAGAAACGCAGCTCGGAAATTCCGTCGGAATAATTTCCGCGCGAAAAATCAGCTGTTTTTCACCATCACATGTTTGGTAACCTGATAGTCCCCGACCGCCTCCGCTGAGAGATCTTTTCCAAAGCCGGACTGTTTGAAGCCGCCGTGAGGTGTCTCCGAGGTCAGCGGCAAATGGTCGTTGATCCACACCGTCCCGAACTCCAATTGTCCGGCGAGCTTCATCGCGCGCCCGATGTCGTTCGTCCACAGTGAGGCTGCGAGCCCGTACAACACGTCGTTCGATTTGCGCAGCGCTTCGGTGTCGTCCTTAAAGGTGCTGACCGTGAGGACAGGTCCGAAAACCTCGCTCTGAATGATCTCCGCCTGCTGATTTTCTTCGGCGATCACCGTCGGCTGGAAATAGTATCCCTTGCCGAAGGTATCGAGAGATTCACCACCGGTGAGGACGGAGCCGCCCGCAGCTTTGGCGCGGCTGACGAAACCTTGCACACGTTCGCGTTGCGCTTGAGAGATGAGCGGGCCCATCTCCACACCCTCGTCGAAGGGACGTCCGACCTTGATCGCTTTCATCGCCGCGACCAAGGCTTCCTTGACCTGTCCCGCGCGTGTTTCGCTCACGTAAACACGGGTCGCCGCGGTGCAGTCTTGTCCGGTATTCATCGTCGCCGCGACGGCTGCTTTTTGCGCGATCAATCCCGCGTCGGCGTCGTCGAGGACGATGAACGGCGCTTTTCCTCCAAGCTCGAGGTGGACGCGCTTCAAAGTATCGGCGGCGGTCTTCATGATCTTTTTGCCAGTGCCGGTCGATCCGGTGAGACTGACCATCCGCACCAAAGGATGTTCCACCAGCGCTTGGCCGGACTCATTTCCGCCGGGAAGAATATTCACCACGCCCGCGGGAATTCCGGCTTCGTTGATCAAGTCGCCGAGCATCAGTGTGGTCATCGGCGTGCCGGGTGCCGGTTTCAAAACCACCGTACAACCTGCGGCCAACGCCGGGCCGAGCTTCCACACCGCCATCAACAATGGATAGTTCCAAGGTGCAATTTGTCCGACGACGCCCACCGGCTCGCGAAAGAACATCGACGTATATCCCGTCATATATTCTCCGCAGCGGCTGCCGTGAGTATCGCGGCACGCCGCGGAGAAAAATCGGAGGTTGTCGACCGCGAACGGAATATCTCCGCCGAGACTTAAATATTTATATGGCTTGCCGGTATTTTCGCTCTCTACGCGGGCGAGCTCTTCCTGGTTCGCTTCGATGAGATCGGCGAGCTTCCACAACGCTTTGGAACGTGCGCTCGGGGTCAGCTTGGACCAGCGACCGTCGTAAAATGCGGTATGTGCAGCCTGAACCGCACGATCGACGTCTTCGCGCGATGCGTCGGCGACCTCGACGAGGATGTCACCGGTCGCCGGATTTTCGATCTTCGTCTTCCCTCCGCCTTTGCTGTCCGTCCATTTTCCATCGATGAAGAGGCGAGTTTCCATGGTTCAGGCGAAGTATCCCGACTCTGAGGTCGATGCAAGCCGCCGAGCCGTGGTAAGAGGCGGCCATGGGTAACATTCGTCTGGTCACTCCGGTTCCCGGGCCGAAGAGCCAAGAATTGTTGGAACGACGCCAACGATCTGTCGCGCGCGGTCTTTCGACGCTTCATCCACTGTTCATCGAGCGTGCGAATAATTCAAACGTCACCGACGTCGACGGTAATACTTATATCGACTTCGGCGGCGGCATCGGAACTTTGAACGTCGGTCACGCACGCCCTGAGCTGGTTCGCGCGGCGCATGAACAAGCGCAGAAATTCACGCACACCGCAATTCAAGTATTGGGATATGAGCCCTATATCGCGCTCTCGGAAGCGCTGGCGAAATCGGTCCCCATCAGCGGTGAAAAGCGCGCGATGTTGGTCTCTACCGGAACCGAGGCCGTCGAAAATGCAGTGAAGATGGCGCGCGTCTATACCAAACGCGCCGCGGTCATCGTCTTCGAGCACGCGTTTCACGGCCGGTCTTTCGGCGGTCTCTCGTTCACCAGCCGATACAAGCCGTACAAGGCCGGTTTCGGGCCGTTTTTGCCGGAAGTTTATCGCCTGCCTTATCCGTACGCGTACCGCATGGGGATGACGAACGACGAAGCGCTCGCTGCATTGAAGACGCGGATGAACGAGTTCTTCGCGACTGTGGTTCACGGCTCCGAAGTTTGCGCGATCATGTTGGAGACGGTGCTCGGCGAAGGGGGCTTCCTCGTGCCGCCGCCCGGATTTTTGCAATATTTGCGTGAAGTCTGCACCCAGCACGGAATTGTCTTCATCATCGACGAAGTGCAGTCCGGTTTCTGCCGCACGGGTAAGTTGTGGGCGGTCGAACATTACGGCGTGGAGCCGGATTTGATGACCATGGCGAAGTCCTTAGCCGGCGGATATCCACTCGGCGCAGTCGTCGGTCGCGAAAAAATCGTCAACGCAGCGGAGCCCGGCGCGCTCGGCGGTACTTACGGCGGAAATCCTGTCGCCTGCGCAGCGGCGCTCGAAGCGCTGGCGTTGGTGGAGAAAGAAAAATTGCCGGAAAAAGCGACCACGCTCGGCAAAAAAATTCAGGAGAAACTATCTCGCCTCCAGGAAAAGTATCCATTGATCGGCGACGTGCGCGGCCTCGGCGCGATGCAAGCCATCGAGCTCGTCGAGGATCGAAATACACGCGCGCCGGCGCAGCCGAAAACTGCGGCGATCGTTGCCGCCTCGCGTGAAAAAGGTCTGTTGTTATTGCCGACCGGAACACTCGGCAACGTGATCCGCTTCTTGATGCCGCTGACGATCGAAGACGACGTGCTCGCGGAGGGTTTCGGCGTCCTCGAACAAGCGATCGCTTCCGTGAGCTGAGTATGGAAATTCGAGAGCTGTATCCGCACGAACGCGACGGCGCGGTCGCGTTGCTCGCCGTGCAGATGGTCGAGCACAACATCGAGATCGACGACGAAACGCTCGGCCGCGCGATTGAGGGTGCGCTCGCGGATCCGCGGCTCGCGCGTTTCCTCGTCGCCGCCGATGGCGATCGATTGGTCGGCATCGCCTATTTGAGCTTTCAATGGACGCTCGAATATGGCGGGAGGATCGCTTGGCTCGAAGAGCTCTACGTCGTGCCCGAACATCGCGAGAAAGGTCTCGGTTCGCGGCTCTTGGACGCGGCTCTCGAGGCGGTGCGCGCGAGTGGGTGTTTGGCCGTCGACCTGGAGATTGAGCGCGGGCACGAACGCGCGGCTAACCTGTACGAACGGACAGGCTTCACCAAGCTTTCCCGCGTGCGGTGGTCGAAACGTTTGTGATATATTCCGCCGCGATATGCGGTGTTCATCTCTCTATTTCGCACTCCCTTTAGCGCTCGTTTTCAGCGCGTGCAGCGATGAAGATGATCCGCCGGCCGGCATGGACGCTTCGGTATCCAATCCCGACGCGACGACCTCTCCCGACGCGACCGTAAATCCCGACGCGACCGTAAATCCGGACGGGGCGACAGACGCCGGCGTCGAAGACGCGGGGATGACCAATCCCGCCTTTCCGAGGATGAGCTGCGCAGGTCTGACCAATTGTTTCGAGCTCGAGTCGAACGAAGTCGCGGATTTGTTCACCGCGCTCAACTCACTCGAAAACGGGGCCACGGTGGTTTTAGGACTCGGTACCTTCGACCTGAACAACGCCGCGACGATCCGCAACGCGACCGGTGTGACCTTGAGCGGGCAAGGCATCGATCAGACGATCCTCAGCTTCGCGAATCAGCCTGCACAGTCGAACGGCGTCGACGTCATCGGTGATGACTTCACCATCGAACACCTGACGATCACCGATGCCAAGAAAGACGGCCTGCGCATCGAAGAGAGCACGAATGTGTGGATCCACCACGTCAAAGTGACTTGGTCGGGCGGCCCGCTCACCACCAACGGCAGCTACGGCATCTATCCTGTACGTTGTACGAACGTGTTGCTCGAGGATTCCGAAGCGTACAACGCGTCGGACGCCGGCCTGTACGTCGGCCAGAGCATCAACGCGATCGTCCGCCGGAATATCGCCCGGGATAACGTCGCCGGGTTGGAGATCGAGAATACTCAATATGCAGACGTCTATGAAAACACGGTCGAGAACAACACCGGTGGGATCTTGGTCTTCGATCTCCCCGGAAATCCGGTGATCGGCCGCGACGTCCGCATCTTCAACAACACCATCCACCAGAACAATCGGATGAATTTTGCGCCGAGCGGCACGACGGTCAGCAATATTCCGGCGGGCACCGGCACGTTCGCGTTGGCCTCGCGCCGCGTGGAAATTTTCAGCAACTCCTACGAGCGCAATAATACGACGGACATCGCGATCCTCTCCGGTTTGGCGATCCGTTCCTCCACCGCGGCCTGGGCGATTCCGGTGGTGGATGCGCGCGGTACTTTGACCGGCCTCGATTTGCTCACCGACGGCACCAACTATCTCAATTTCCGCAGCGACGAGATCTATATCCACGAGAACACCCATGCGAGCACGGGCACCCGTCCGGACGACAGCGACCAGGTTGCTCGACCGCTGGGTGTCCTTTTGGCCATCCTGTTCTTTGGTACAGAGGTCGACGAAGTGCTCTACGACGGCATCGGCGAGGTGGTCGATCCCACGACTCCGCTCAACAACACGAACAACAATCACCTGTGTGTGGAGAGAAAAGGTGCGACCAGCCGCATGACCGTGCTCGATCTGCCGAAGCTCCAGCAGATGGTGGGGATGGGCGATCTGCCGGCGCTGGAGGACGTGTATCGTCCGGAGGAACCGTTTGCGCCGTTCAATTGCCTCGGTTTCACTGCGGGCCCGATCGTACCGGTGACTCTGCCGTTTGGAGGCTGAGCCGTTGCGGCGCGCGCTCCTCGGATTGTTCGTTCTCGCGGCGTGTGCGGACGAGCCAGCGTTCGCTCCGGATGCGGCGAGCTACGCCGACGCGAATCTTTTGCAGGATGCTGCGGTCGAACACGACGCCGAGCCCGCAGAGGCCGGTGAGCGCGACGCCGAGGAACCCGACGCGGGCGTCCCTCCGCTTGGACCTGTCCTGGTGGACATCACCGCCACGCGAACGCCCGCGCTGCTTTCGGACTATCGATTTTTTCGTTGGGAGAATGGGCGCATCGAGCACAACGAAGAGCTGATCGCCTATGAGCTCAATACTTCGCTGTTTTCCGATCACGCGCTTAAAGATCGCGCCGTCTATGTGCCCGCCGGCGCGAAAATCAACTATCAGCCGACCGAAGCTTTCGAATTTCCGGACGGAAGCGCGATCATCAAATCGTTTCTTTTCCCCGCGGATTTCCGCGCTCCGGAAGAAAACGTGCGGCTGATCGAAACCCGTGTGTTGATCAAATATCCGAGCGGTTGGCGCGCCTTTCCGTACTTATGGCGCGAGGATGGCAGCGATGCAGACTATCGGCCCGGAGGACACGTTCAGGCGATAAGTTTCCTCGATGAAACTGGGACCGAGCGCACCTCGCAATATCTCGTGCCGCAGCGAAATCAGTGCCAGGACTGCCACCAAATGAAGAATGAGGCCGGCGAAAGAACGATGACCATCATCGGCCCGAAGGCGAGATATTTACACCGCGAGCATGAGTATGGCGGGAGCTCGAAAAATCAGCTCGACTACTTGAACGAGCGCGGCGTGATCGGCGGGCTCCCAGCGGATCTGTCCACCATCATCCCGGCTTTCGATCTGCGTACTTTGCGGGCGACGAGCACCACCGCGATGAGCGACGGCGAGCTGACGAAAGCGGCGCGCGACTATCTCGATATCAACTGCGCGCATTGCCACAATCCGAACGCAGTGCAGGGCGTGACCTCACAGTTGTTTCTCAACTTCGACAACACCGATCTCTTCCGCTTCGGAATCTGCAAAGAGCCCGGATCTGCGGGCTCGGGCGCGGGTGGGTTGCGCTTTGATATCGTCCCGGGCGCACCGGAAGAATCGATCATGGTCTACCGGATCGAGACGGAGATGCTCGGGGATATGATGCCGTTGATCGGGAGAAGCTTGCGCGACCGCATGGGCACGCCGCTGGTGCGCGGATTCATCGAACGGATGCCGCGACAGGTCTGCGACGAATAGTTATTTCTGGCCGCCCATTTGCGCCATCGCCTGCTGAATTTCTTCCGGCGTCACGTCGCGGATATGCGTGGCGAAAGACCAGCTGTGACCAAAGGGATCGGTCACTGAAGCGAAGCGATCACCCCAGAACATGTCTTCCGGTTTCATCTTCGCCGTCGCGCCCGCGTCGACCGCGCGTTTGAACGCAGCGTCGGTATCTTCGACATACAACATCAAACCCGCAGTGTGCTGGTTGTTGACCTTCGACGGCGGCTGCGCCGAGGTGTCCATCGGGCTCGCGTCGGCCATCATGATGATCGAATTTCCGATCTTGATCTCGGCGTGCATGATCGCGCCTCCCGGTCCCGGCATCGAGTACATCTCTTCGGCGCCGAAAGCTTTCTTGTAGAACTCGATCGCTTTGACGGTGTCGGCCTGCACGAGGTGCGGCGTGACCGTCGAATATCCGTCTGGGATTGCTTTGACATTGGTGTTGGCCATTTGGGTTCGCTACGCCCGGCCGAAATACGAGTCAACGTTTGAGATCTGAGGCGATGGCGCGGGCCTGATCGATGCCGCTTTTTGCCGCATGATCGGAGTGGCTGCCCAAAGTCCAATCACCCGCGAAATATACGCCGAGATCTGGTTTGCGCACCGTCTCCGACAACTCATCGATCGGCGACCGTCCCGGTGGAAATACGGCGAGGGAAGCCGGGTGATAAGTATAGACGTGCGTGCCGGCGACATATTTGGAAAATCCGGGCCAAATTTTATCGAGCTCGGTCTTCGCTTCATTGATCTTCATGTCGCGCGGCATCATGTGCCAAAAGCGCGCCCGCATTCCGTAGATCAAAAGTGCAAACACATCGTTCGGCTGTGAAGCCGCGGGCTCATGTTGCACCCCGTAGATCACGCCGAGCGGACCATCGGTCAACACCGGCAGTACGGTTTCATTGTTCACCATCCATAACTTGCGGGCCTCTTTGGAGGTGATGAAGTGGACCACGGTATATTGTCCGAGACCGAGGCTGGAAATTCCGCGCCAGCGTTCTTCGGCGAGCGGCGGCTCAAAGTTGATGCCGTGCACGCGAACGAACGGAATCGCCATGATCACCCGCTCTGCGTCGATCGTCTGCACGATATTATTTTTCACGTAAGTCACGGTCAGCTTCATCGAGCCGTCGGGCTGCGCTTTGCGGGCGACGCCGGTGACCAACGCGGACAAGGTGCGCGGTGATTTGACCGCCGCCGCCATCGCTTGGATCAATTTCGTATTTCCACCTTTGACGTGGAAATTCGGTAAATCTCCGCCGAAGAATATTCCGAATTCCAGGAGCCCGGAGACCGCGCTGAATTGATCCCAGCTGGCCGCGAGCTCACATTCCAGCGAGAGGCGGATCCACTCCGATACTTTGTGCGGCAATTTCAGGCTCTCGATCCAGGCCTTGAAAGAGATCGCCTGAATTTCGCGGACCTTCGCCGATTTGATACCTTCTTTTTCGGCCTCTTCGCGCAATACCTTCGCCGTCTGCATCCAAGCGGCGAGCGCTTTTTGTTCTGCGGCGGAGAGGAAACTATCGAAGAATTCTTTGGTCGTCGGCTGAATATAGGGAACTAATTTTCCATCGATGATCATCGAGGAGTACGGCGGCTCCGGTGCACCGTCGAGCTCCACGTTCAGCTCTTTGGCGATATCCAAGAGCGGGTTCCCTTGCCACATCTCCTGCATACCGAATTCGGCGTCGAGACCTTCGCCGTAATATGCGGTCTGCACGCGGCCGCCGAGCACGTCGCTCGCTTCCAACAGATGGGTGGGAATATTCTGTTTTTGCAGCTCGTAAGCCGCGCTCAACCCGGCGAGCCCGCCGCCGACGATCACCACGCGCGGCGGAACCGCTTCCATCGCGCGAGATACTTCGGAGGCATCACCTGCGCTCGAGGCCGGCGCGTCGGGCCGGCAACAGATCGAGCTCAAAGTGATGACTATGGGGAGCGAAAATCTCCGCTGCATGCGGCATCGGTACCGCTAATTCAGCCCGTTGACCACCAGGAGATATTCATCCGGACAGGATTGGCCGGAGAAACGCACGACACGAATGTAATAAGTGCCTGAGTCCGGGGTCGCGAAACGTTCGCTCCAATCGATACTCTCGTCGGTATTGCCGACCTCCGCACTCGCCGCGATCGGCGTGCGCGCTTCGCAGGAAGCTTGCGAGGTATACAAATAGATATCGTAGTCGTGCCCCGCCGGAATTCGCTCCAGGCGCACGCGGACGTGTTCCGGATAGGCGCTGTTGTCGTTCGCCTCGAAGCGGAAACAATCGATGGGATCGTCCACGGAATCGAAGCCGGCGGTCAGATTTCCCACGGGATCAGCTCCGGCGATCATCGCGCAGTCCGCGCAGGAATCGTTCGGTTCCCAAATATCCGGGCGGCGCTCGTCGGTGCCGCTGCAGTCTTGGTCGATGCCGTCGCCGCATATTTCCGGCGAGCCGTCTCCGCCTTCACAGCTCCCGAATTTTTTGTCGTCGCGGCAGGTCTCCAGACCCGGGCCGCACGCGCCGGCGCAGGAGCGTGTCGCGCCGATACAGTCGGGATCGACACAATCCGCGAATCGATCGCAATCATTGTCTTTGCCGTCGTTGCAGTCTGTTTCGCGCGTGCCGCCGGCGCAGAGACACTTGCCCGAGCCACAGATCTGTAATGCGTCGCAGGTACGACCGCAGATTCCGCAGTTCGAGGGATCACTCGCTGCGTCGACACATTTCTCGTTACATTCAGTATAACCGTCCGGACAACCGCAGCTGCCTGCGCGACAGATGCGGTCGCCGCCGCACGCGAGATTACATCCACCGCAGTGTTTGCGGTCGGTGTCGAAGTCGACACAAGACGCCCCGCACGCCTCGAAACCTTCGGAGCAAACAGCCGTGCAGATGCCGCCTTCGCAGAACTGGCCGGAAGGACAGGTCTCTTCACAGCGACCGCAGTGCATGGAGCTCGTTTGGACGTTCACGCACGCGCCCGAGCAGAGCTCTTCCGGCGCGTCACACGAAGGCGGAAGCGCATCGAGCGAGACCCGTCCCGCGTCGGGTGGAGTGACCTCCGGGTCGCCGCAAGCCACGAGCAAGGCGAAGATCGCCGCCCTCCAGACCGCTGATCGACCGCTGAACACGACCCGAAGCTAACATGATCCGCGGGTTTGGCTCAGGCTCCGGCAACTGTCGGATGGTGTGCGGTGATGGAGGTAATACGCTAACTCTACATGAAGCGAAGCCTGCGCGTGTTCGGCCTCTGCCTCCCGTTCGCCTTTGCTGCGTGCGGCGACGGCGACCTCGCTCCGAGCGCTCCACCCGTGCGTGCTCCGCATGTGCTCGCGCTCTCGACGTACGAAGCGAGCGTCGGTTCGGTGATCGACGTGCACGGACGGGACTTCGGTGATCCCGGCGAAGGAACGACGTCCTTGCGCTTCAACGGACGATTCGTCGCCGAAGACGGCAGCTCGATGCCGGTGAACTTCGAAGTCACGCCGAAACGAGTCGACGCCTCGACTGTCCGTTGGACCAGCTTCGGTCCCTACAACAATCCTTTCGGCGTGCGCGGAAACGAGATCGGCCGCTTCGAAGGAACGATCGCCGGAAAGTATACCAACGCCGCGGGTGAATCGTTCGAGGATCAGGAACCGCTCCCACTCTATTTTGCAGTGAAGCCGTCGATCATCGTGCACGAGCTGCAGCCGTTGAGCGCCAGCTGTAATGGCGCGGCGAAACGAGCCTTGGGCGGCGCTTCTTATCGACTGCGCGTCGAAGCCGCGGGATTCGATCCCGCTTCCTATACTTATACTCTGGCCATTCCCGCGTTGAAGATGCCCCCGGTTGCGGTGCGCCACGGCGCGGACGGCCGCTTCGATTCCGTCGGGGATCGCGGCGACTTCACCATGCCCGCTATCCCCGAGGACATGCAGTCTTATCAGGCGATCATTTCCATCGAGGCCAAAGATACTTTGGGCAACAATCACCAGAGCACTTTCGCCATCGGTGTCCACCGGCCGATCGAGATCTATTACAACGGCAACGTGGAGGTCGCGGAAGTTTATGCGCCGGTCCCGGTGTCGGCGTGTATCCCGGGCGGCGATACGGGCCGCACCGTGGAATATCAGGAGTCCATGGAAGAGACGCGCAACCGGAGTTATGAGCTGAACTGGAACGATTCCTGGGTCGCTTCACATACTGTCTCCACGGGCAGCTCAGAAACGATCGGCCTGCACGAGACGAACGGCGTCGGTTATTCCACCACCGACGAAGAAAATTGGAATTGGTCGCTCGGCGCGGAGATCGAAGGTTCCTTCGGGCTCTCGAAATTAGTGTCGCTCGGATTAAAGGTCAGCGGCTCGGTGGGCGGCGGCGGTTCGCACAGCAATCAGAGCTCGACCTCGCGCGAAACCGGTATCGATACTTCGCAGACCACCACCGATACGGAAGAAGCTTCGATGTCGGTCGGAGGAGAAAACGGCGGCGGAATTGCCTGGGAAGTCAGCTCCAGCAACACGATCGCTCGTGGATTCGGCGGCAAAGTCGTCGCCCGTACCTTCGGCGTATTTTATCGCCAGACGCTGCGTTTGATGCGCCGCGCTTCGATCGTCACTTACAACCAGTGTGGCGCGGCGAACGTCGTCGGCGACGTCGATTTTTCGGACTGGGCTTGGTCGCCGGATCTCGCGACCGGAAGTGATTGTCCGCCGCTCCCGGTCAGCAACCTTCCCGTCGCGCAATGTTTGATCCCGCCGTGCGCGGGCGAATAGTCGGCCGCGATCGACTCGTGGCCGCGGGACACGACGCTCCGCCGAGCTGGGCCCCGATGGCCGGCGTCTGCCTGACGCTTCTTCTGTGCGCGCACAAAGGCGAAGCTCGGGCGAAGCCTCAACCGATAAAACAAACGGAATTGCCGGCGTTGATCGGTGCACGCTCCCCCGACTGGAATTGGGTCCAAGTATTAGCGTCACCGCGGATCGGCGGGCGGCTCACCGCGGTGGCGGTCGATCCCGAAAATCAGGACCGTATTTTTGTCGGAACCGAAGAGGGTAACTTACTCCGCTCGAACGACGGCGGAGTGACTTGGGACGAACGCACGCTGACGCCGTTTCAAGTGCAAGAACGCAGCGTGTCCTTTCAGACGGTTCGTGTGCCGGACACGGCAGAGGCGGAGTCTGCGGAGGTCTTCTTTCTCGCGGATCCACCGGACCGTTTTTACGCCGACGACGTGTTGACCACCTTCTTCGATCCCTTGGTTTACAGCCTTTTTCCGATCTATCTCTATCACAACGGATTTCCGCCGACGGTGAGCGGTCCATCGCCGACGGTGAGTGTCCTCTCGGATTCGATCGCCTCGCGTTCGGAGGAAACTATCCCGGTGCGGCGCATCGCCTTCTGTCCCGGTACAGAATTTCCGCTCTTGGTCGCCAACCAACGCGAAGTCCACGGCTCCGCAGACGACGGACAAACTTCGCTGCGACTCTTCTTCGCACAGGCGGATAGTACGATCGAAGATTTAGTTTGTTCGAAATATCGGCGCGGAGAGATCGCCGTCGCCACCAGCAAAGGTGTGTACCGTTCCATCGACGGCGGAGTCACTTTTAATCCGGTGGCGGGTACGGGCGGATCGGGGGCGGTCGCTTTTGCGCAGGAGCAAACTCACAAAGTCGAAATTATGTACAGCGCGGGAGACGGCGAGCTCTACCGCGGTGATCCGGACTCGATCTTCGGTCTGAGTTACAACTATCCCACGGACGACGATGCGAACACCGCACCGTGGGAAGAGATCAATTGGATCGAAGCGACGCGGGCGGGCGAAGTATGGCTGGCGACGGGCAACGGCCTCCGCGTCTCGCGCGACGGTGGAGATACGTACCAAAACGTTGCGCCGCTCGTGTTGGGCAATCAGATCTTGCGCCAAGTATTGGTCGACGAAGGGGAGCGGATCGCCGTGATGCTCCGCGACATCATCTATTCGAGCGACGATGAAGGTATTACTTGGCATCCGTTTTTCTTCGGGGCCACGCGCCGAACCTTGCGACAGATGGCGGTCGGCCCGGCGGTCGGCGGGAAGGCGCGCTGGTGGGTGGTGACCAGCGGTGAGCTTTGGACGAACTTGCCGCCGACTCGGGATAAAGGCCCAGAGATTTCTCTCGAGGAAAAAGAGTGGGCCGAAGAGAGGCTCGCGGCGACACCGCCGATCAGCGCGGCGATCGAACGCGCGCTGGAAAATACCCGGCTTTCGACTCCGCGAATCGAAGATTTGATCAGCCGTGAAAAAGCGCGCGCGTATCTCCCGTATCTGGATTTTCGCTTTCAATATTTGGACGAAAAAATATCGGGGGTGTCTGAGCTGTCCGGCGGGATAGTCGCCACGATCGACGGTCAGGCCGCGCGCCGCGAGGTGGTCATTATGGTCCAGGCGACTTGGCAGCTCTACGACGCGCTCACTGCGCAGACTGAGTACGAAGCCAAAGACGAGCTCTATATTTTGCAAAAACAGATCGCGTTCGTTGCGGAAGATGCTTGGGTGGAACGCCGCCTTCATCTCTCCAGCATCGCACGTGGGGACGTGAGCGCCGCGCAGGCGGAGATGTTGCGCGCGCGTGTGGATGCGCTGGAGACGGTGCTCGACAGTTGGGGATGGCGCGAGGCCGTCCCGGAGGATGGGCGATGAATACTCAAAAAATATTCCGGCGAGCCGGGGCGTTGTTACCGCTATTTTTGTTTGCGCTCGAAGCGCGTGCGGCGGAGCCGGCGGCGTCGGAGGTTGTCGCGGAAGCGCTGCGATATTTTCGGGTGAATCCGGAGGCGATCGATTCGATCCGTACTTCGGCGCGTACGCGGGCGCTTCTACCGCTGGTCGCGGCAGGCTACCGCTACGATGATGACAAATTCGTGCGTTTGGAAATGCAGTCGCCGGATATGATCCAAAATGACGAGGACACGAATCGGCGCACGAACGCGATCTCCATCGGGGCCGTTTGGGATCTGCGCGAGCTGGTGTTCAATCCCGCTGAGGTTCAGTCCTATGGCTTGGTCGGCGTGCAGCGCGACCTCATCCTGGAAGTGACCCGCAGTTATTTCCTGCGAAAACAGCTGCTCCTGTTGCGCAAAACGAAGCCGCCCGAGGATCCCGTGAGCGCCGCGACGCTCGATCTCCGCATCGAAGAATACACCGCGCTCCTCGATGTGATGACCGGCGGATGGTTCACGCGCGCAGGTAGCACCCCAGCTCCTCGATAGGTCTGCGTATTGACGGCTGCCGGGCGCAAAGCCACGATTTCGCCCGGAATGAGAAGCGTATGGCTCGCAGTCGCTGTGTCTCTTTCTCTCGCGGCGTGTACCGGCGAGAAGATCACGCCGCTGCCGAACAATCCGGATCCGATGATGATGAATCCGGTCGATCCGGTCGATCCGGTCGATCCGATCGATCCCGTCGATCCGAGCGATCCGAACGCGACGACTTTCGCGGAGCACATGTTGCCGCTGCTCCAAGAAAATTGTCAGAGCTGCCACCGCCTCGGCGGGATCGCGCCGTTCACGCTGACCAGCTACGAAGATGCAAAACGTTGGGCCGGCCAAATGGTGAAGGCGACGGCTGACGAGACCATGCCTCCGTTCGGCGCCGATGACACTGCGGATTGCCAGCCGCGTTTTGGTTTCGCCGACGATCTCCGGCTCAGCGACGCAGAAAAAGCGGTTTTCGCGAAATGGACCAGCGACGGTTTGCTCGAAGGCGATATGTCGAAAGCGCCGGCGCCGAAAATGTTCGATCCGCGCGCGGGTCGTTTGGCGAACGTCGACGCAACCTTCTCCGGCGGCGCGTTCACCACGCAAGGTTCACGAGATCAATTCCGTTGTTTCATCATCGACCCGCAGCTGCCGGTGGATACTTTCGTCAAAGGTGTGGGTTTTGTGCCCGGAAATCCGGCCGTGGTGCACCACGCGATCGCCTTCCTCGATCCGGATCGCACCAGCCTGCAACACGCGAACGTCGGTGAGAGTTACGACTGTTTTGCGGGAACTGGCTTTGCGAACACCAGCGTCCTCTACGCGTGGGCGCCGGGCGCGCAGCCTGCGGAGCTGGGAGATAGTTTGGCGTTCTCCATCGCCGCCAATTCCCTGATCGTGCTCCAGGTGCATTACCACCCGCTGGTGAATTCCGCGGAGGTCGACCAGAGCACGCTCGAGCTGCAATATTTCAACGGCCGCCCGCAGAATATTGCCCAGATTTTATTGATCGGCAATTTCGAGAACCAATTCGGCAACAACGAAGGTCTCATGCCCGGAATGAATGACCGTACCGCGTTGCCGGAGTTTCGCATCCCCGCGGGCGTCGCCGACCACGTGGAAACGCAGCGTTTCATTCTGCCGTCGACCTTGAATGGATTTCCGCTTCCTGATCTCAAGGTCATTTCGGCGGCGACCCATATGCACTATGTCGGGACCGGCATGCGCTGGGAGATCGAACACGCGATCCCGGAAGAGGGCGAACCGCAGCGTGAGTGTATGATTGAAACTCCGCGCTGGGATTTCCAGTGGCAGCGCGGCTACGCCTATGATGTGCCGATGCTCCGCGCTCCCGAGTGGCGTCCGGGCGACACGCTTCATCTGCGTTGTCTCTACAACAACACTATGGACAATCCGTTCGTCGCGCAGGCGCTCGCGGACCAAGGTTTCTCGGCTCCGCAGGATGTGTATCTCGGCGAAGAGACGCTCGATGAGATGTGCCTCGCCGTCATGACGATCGCCTTCGCGAATCCATTCTAGAATCTCAGCAAAGCCTCCAGCAGCTTGAAGGCCGCCACTGTGGCCACCGCTGCGGTGTACCTCGGAATCGTCGCCGCGATCCCCAGCGCGATCGGTACGGACAGGGTCACGCCGACTTCGTGAAAGAAACTATAGGCCGCGCCGACACCGGTGAACTGAAAGTTTTGGTTCAAGGCGAGCGCCACTGCGAAGACGGCCGCGATTGACGCAATGACTATTTTTTGCGGAGCGCGCTCCGGTTTTTCCGGCGAATGACTGAGTGTATAGATCAACACTGCGCCGGCGGGGATCAAGAACGAGAGCACGCTGCTGGCGAGCACGTTTCCGTCGAGGATATCGAAGCGCTGCACCATAAAGCGGCTGCCGAGCGCCAAGAGCGCCAAAACGACCGCAGCCCCCCCGAGCACCACCGGGGTCGAGAGACGTCGCGCGGGGGGAGCGCCCGGCTCAGGCAGCTCCGCAGGGAGTAAGGTGAGCGCAAGAGGGATGATACACAGCGCGAGCGCGGCTTGAATCGCCGGGCCGAAGGCGGTCGTGCTGAGCGTGAGGCCGCCGAGCTGTCCGATGAACGCACCTGTACCAATGGACAGGGCGATGGCCGTGAGCCATGCATCGCGCAGCTCCGGCGCGGCCTCGTTGCTTCGTGCGAGCAACATGATTAAAGAGACGGCGATCATCGCGCGCGTGGCCGCAGCCGCAGGAACCGCGAGCTGCGTTTCCACCGGGACCAAGCTGGCCACCGCGAGCAACACCGCGCCCGCGAGAATCGTGCGTCGATATCCGAGCTTCAACACCATCACGACGGCCAGCGCGATGCCCACCAACGTGGCGACGGCGACGGTCCTCATCTGTGCGCCGACCACCTCCAGATGTTGTCGATACAAGCGCTGGAGCCCGAATTGCCGGCTCGTTTGATCGAGAAGAAGGATCGCCAGCGCGCCAAATAGGGGAGCGCGCTTCGAACGCGCCGGCTCGCCAACCGACTCCGCCCTGGGTTGCTCGAACGGATTTTGGGTCACTGCGATGATCGTTTATGCTCGAGAAGCGATGGGCGCAAGCAGCGCGGAGATCGATGCGCTCGCGCGCACAGCCGAAGGTTTGATGTCGTCCGGCCAAGCGATGAAGGCGCTGGTGTTGTTGAAACGCCTCGCCGACGAAGCGCCGGACCATCCGGCGGCGCAACGTGTGTTGGCGGCGTTTCATCCGCTGCTTCAAAGCGCGAGCTCGGCGCGCCCGCGGCGAAGGGCGGTCGAGAAACCTTCGCGGGAGTGGTCCGAAAAAGGCGCTCCGCTCGCGGCGATCGATCTCGCGCGGGTCATGAAAGCGCCGCCGCCGCGTCCCGGCTCGGACATCGTGGAGATCGTCCTTGAAAGCGCGGAGGATGAGCGCACTGCCCTGGTCGAAAGGCCAGTATCCGATCCGCAACGTTTCGGTTTCGGAACGGTGCCCCTGTTTGCTGCGCTCGAAGAAGCGAGCTTCCACCGCTTGATGCGCCGGCTGCGGATCGTGGCTTTTTCCGCAGGCGAAGCGATCTTTCGCCAAGGCTCGCGGGGCGGCTCGATGTACATCCTGTCCGAAGGATCAGTTCGAGTATTGCGCGAAAAACCGCAGCGGGTGGAGCTGGCGCGCTTGCACGCGGGTGAGTTCTTCGGTGAAATTTCGCTGCTCACCGATCATCCGCGGAACGCCACGGTCGAGGCGCTGGAACGCTGCGAGCTGATCGAGATCGATCGCCGCGCGATCACCGACCTGGTCTCCGCCGACGAAACGGTCATGCCGGTGTTGTTGTGGTTTCTGCGCGATCGTCTGGTGGAGACCTTGATTCGGACCTCGCAGATGTTCGCGCAGTTTCCGCACGACAAACGGCGGAGACTTGCCGATCGATTTCGACTGATCGAGACGCAGAAGAGTGGAGCTTTGATTTTGCAGGGACAAAGGGCCCCGGGATTGATCGTCGTGTTGTCGGGGCGCGCCGAGGTCTATCGCTCTTTCGGCAAGGAAAAGATCGTCCTCGCGAAATTAGGACCCGGGGATATTTGTGGTGAAATGTCTTTGCTGACCGGCGAGCCGGCGGTGGCCAATGTCGTCTCCGAGGATCATTTCATCGGGCTTTATCTCTCGGAGAACGACTTCCAGGCTTTGGTCACCGAACATCCGTTCTTGGTTCGGGTGATCGAGCGGATCGCCGAAGAACGCCGGCAAAAATTGGTCGCTGCGATCGACGACGCCTCCTTTGGAGAGGGCAAGCTGCCATTGATTTAGTATCGCGGTGATGGCACGGCTCGTGTGTGATGAACGCGAGCGGAGAGAAAAAGGGCGACCACGTCAAACGTGTGGGGATCATTTTTGCGGGTGGGCCCGCGCCGGCGGCGAACGCCGTAATTTCCGCGGCAGCCACGTCTTTTCTCGAAGACGACCGCCAGGTGATCGGATTTTTTCACGGATATTCGAACTTACAAGACTATCACCCGGTCACGCACCGCCTCTTGCCCGACAAACATTATCGCGTCTTCGACGAGCGTGACCTCCGTGGGCTGAGAAATAGTCGTGGAATATTGATCGGCACCGCCCGCGCCAATCCCGGAAAACAAATTCAGTCGATGGCGGACTTCGATGACCCGAAAAAGACGGACCGCCTGCGCAATGTCTACAATGCGCTGATCGATTTGGAGATCGACGCGCTGATCTCCATCGGCGGCGACGATACTTTGAAGACGGCGAACTTACTTTGTGAGTATCAAAAATCTCTGCCCGCGGGTGCGCGCCGGGTCCACGTGGTTCATGTCCCCAAGACCATCGACAACGACTATCGCGGCATCGATTTCACCTTCGGATTCTTCACCGCGGTCGACGTCATGGCCAAAGAGTTGCAAAATCTGCGCGCCGATGCGATCGCCACCAGCTCCTATTTCATCGTCGAGACCATGGGTCGAAAGGCGGGTTGGCTTTCGTACGGCGTGGCGATCGCCGGTGAAGCGAACTTGGTGCTCGCGCTCGAAGATATCGACGAAGGCCTCACCACCGATGGCGCGCTCGATCTCGGAAAATTGATCGACCACATCGTGAATTTGATCCTCACCCGCGAAAAGCGCGACAAACACTACGGAACCGTGGTGCTCGCCGAAGGCCTCGCGGAGCTGTTGCCGAAACCTTTGCTCGAAGATCTACCGCGCGATGAACACGGACATATCGGCCTCGGCCGTATCGATCTCGGCAAGTTGATCGCCATGAAAGTCGCGCGCCGTTTCGAGGAGCGCACCGGCCGCAAAAAGAAGCTCACCGGGCTTCAGCTGGGATATGAATCTCGCTGCGCACCGCCGCATGCCTTCGACGTGATGCTCGGAAGTCAGCTCGGCATCGGCGCCTACCGTGCGTTGGTGGAAGAGAACCTCACCGCTCATATGGTGAGCACCAGCGGCCAGCTCGACCTGAGTTATGTGCCGTTCTCGGAGCTGGTGAATACGGAAACGTTGCGCACCGAGATCCGTTTCATCAAACGCGGCAGCGATTTTCATAAATTGGCCCGTTTTCTCGAGACACGAATGGATGATCCGACGGATTGGACTCCCGGTCCGCGGGCGGAGGGTTGATGGCTCGTCTGGGCGCATGCGCTCTCCTTGTTGGGCTGCTGTCCTCGGGGACAGTTTCTCCGGCGAGCGCAGAAGAACCCACTCCGCTGCGGCTGGGGTTGATGTTTGGTGAGCCGATCGCCGCCACGGTGGCGTTGAGCCTGAACGAGAGCTTCGCCGTCCACGCGGACATCGGGCCTTCGACCTCGCGATTTCAGCGAATCATCGCCGCTGCGGATTTGGTGTACGGCATGCCGGAAGTTTTCGGCGGAGACTTCATCCTGTGGTTCGGCGCCGGTCTGAGATATTCCGCGGGCCGCGACGACGAACCGAACCGCTTCGGTTTTCGTGTCCCCGCGGGCATCTCCTATTTCACGACTGCGAGAGCGACCGAGCTCTTCATCTTCGCCGCACCCGGCGTTTCTTTGGTTCCCGACAAACGCGCCTCCCTCGACGGCGGCCTGGGAATTCGCATCGCGCTTTAATTCTCGTCGTCGTCTTCACCCAACAAAATAGGCTGAGTAACTTCGTCGAGGAAATTCGGCGCCGGGACCTCACCGGTGACAATCTCCGCGACGGCAGCTTCGAGCACCGCTTCGTCGGCCGTGCTGAGATCCTCGGGAACGGACCCGACCTCGGGGATCGGCCAAGCGCGAACCTGCTCCTCGCTGCGCTCCGGATAATAAGTCTCGTCGGCGGAGAGCCCGAGATCTTCGACGGTGCGCGGCTTCACCTGAATGCGCAGGCGATCGATCGTCGTATATCCGTGCTGATTCACCGCCGAGATCAACACCCGATATTTGCCGGAAGTATAAAGATGGAGCCGGTATTTGCCTTCTTCGAGATCGGGCTCGAGCAAATATCCCGGCCGGCCGCCCCCGGACACGGCGAATGACCTGATCTTGAGATCAGTTGGATACTCCAACAGGACGGGCGTGCGAGTGTCGGTGAAGATTGTCTCCTCCTCGTAGGAAGGAACATTGGCGAAGAGCCGCCCGAACCCGACCTTCGGCAAAAACGCCGGATATCGCTCCAAGACGTGCTCGACGACCTCCAGCGGATAAATATCCAAAATACCCGAGGAAGGTCCGAATTCTTTGATCGCCAGACGGCCGAAACTTTTGTCCGTCGGCGCGATGAATAGTCTCGCCAAATATTCGATCGCTTCACCGCGCGATGCACCGGTGGAACGGCGGAACGCTTCCGCCAAAATCATCGCGTGTTTCGCGTAAGCCAGCGGAGAGCCCAGCTCGCTGGCAATTTCGTCGGGATCGGTCAGCGAGAGATCTCCCGGCTCGTGCCGTTCGTCGTCGTAAAAAAGGTGCGCGCGCGATTCGCGAAGCGGCGACTCACCTCGTTCGATGACATCACTTTCGTCGCTGACCTCGAGCTCGCGCTCCTCCTCGCGCTTTTCTTCTTCTTCGTCTTCGTCCGTCCATTTGCGCTGGCGGATCAATTCCGGCGCATCTTTGTCGATGGAGAAACGATCGCGCGCCACATGTTGCCGGCGTTTTTGACGTCTGCGTGTCTCTTCGGCTGCGAGCTCTTCTTCCACCACCAAATTGACCGGATCGCGAATGCCTGCGCTCTTCGGGCGCTCGACGTCATGGAGGCGCTCTTTTTGCTCGGCGCCGCGTGCTTCGCGGATCAACGCTGCGGCTTTGGCTCCACCGGCTGCCGTCCCGGCTTGCATCGCCGGGTCTTCGCGGCGGTCGTCCGCATAGTCGACGCCCTTCATTCCGCCCGCGGCTCCCGCGACGGTCCGCCGGGTGATCGTCTTATCCTTCTCCGACGGCGGGACTTTCGGCAAAGCGGGCCGATGTTAACAAAAGATTCCTGCGAGATCAGGAAGAGATCGACTGATGGCGCGCGAGCCTGCCGCGTTTTGGAATCACCACGATTCCATCGTCGGAGACGAACCACCGCTGGCGATCCGCTTCCAGGTCGTAACCGATCGTCGTGCCTTCCGGGATATCGACGTTTTTGTCGATGATCGCGCGGCGGATGCGGGAGTAGCGGCCGATGTTCGCGCCCTCGAAGATGATCGATTCGGAGACGTGCGCAAAGGAGTTGAGACGCACGTTCGGCGAGAGCACGCAGCGCTCGATGTGACCGCCCGAGATGACGCAGCCTTCCGAGACCATGGAGTCGGTGGCGATACCGATACGGTGCGAGTCGCGATCTGCGAACACGAACTTTGCCGGCGGCACGGTGTTGAAGCTGCCGCGGATCGGCCATTGTGAGTTGTAAAGATTGAAGACCGGCGACACGCTCACCAGGTCCATCGAAGCGCGCCAATACGCTTCCAGAGTTCCAATATCGACCCAATATCCGCGGGCACGTTCTTCCTCGCCGCGAATCTTGTTCTGGAAAAAATCATACACGTAGACGCGGTCGCGCTCGAAGACACGCGGGAGAATATCTCGACCGAAATCATGCGCGCTGCCTTCGCGGGTGGCGTCGGCTTCGGTCTCGCGCATCAACACGTCGGCGTTGAACACATAGTTGCCCATGGACGCCAACGTCCAACCTGGCCGATCGATCATCTCGGGCGGATCGCTCGGTTTCTCCACGAACCCGGTCATCCGTCCTTCCGCATCGCAGGTGATACACCCGAAACGTTTCGCTTCGGCGCGTGGGACCGGAATGGCGGCGACCGTGATCTCGGCGTTCCGCGCTTTGTGGAAGTCGAGCATTTGGCCGACGTCCATCTTATAAACATGGTCTCCGCCGAAAACCGCGACATAGTCTGGTTGTTCGTCGGTAATAATATTTAAATTCTGGAGGATGGCGTCGACGCTGCCCTTGTACCAATCTCTGGATAGGTTCATTTGCGGCGGCACGGGTTCGACGAAACCATCGAAGCCCGCGGTCCGGGCCCAGCCGCGCATGATATGCTTGAGCAGCGAGTCCGATTTATATTGAGTGAGTATTTTGACCTTTTGGATGCCCGAATTTACGAAATTCGAGAGCACGAAATCGATGATTCGATACCGTCCGCCAAAGGGAACAGCCGGTTTTGCGCGTTCTTCAGTGAGCGGCCAAAGACGAGTTCCTTCGCCACCGGCCAGAACCATCGCCAAGACATTCATGAGAATTGGTTAGCATGGACGTAGAGCCCGCGCACGAGCTCACGGATCGATGCGAGTTGCACCAGTTTCAAAGTCGACGAAGACCTTCGTTGCGACGCCTACCCGGATCTCGATCGGCAGCGTTTTTGGGGCAAATCGACCATCCCCGGGCGTCAGCACCAAGGTATGTTTGCCGGCCGGTACAGGCTTAGCCGCGACCACACCTTCGCCGAGACTCTTCCCATCTAAAGAGACCTTCGCCCAGGGTGTCGTCCGAACGGACAGGACCCCGAGGCCGTTTGCCTCAGCGATTATAGGCTCGACAGGCGGTCGTTCCTCGCGCAGCGGCCGTTCTGTTTTGTCCGCGCGGACCTTCTTTTTTTTCGGTACGGGCTCGGGATCGACTTTGAGCGGCGGCGCGGCTTCTTCGACCGGCGGCGCGAGCTCCACCTGCGGCTCGACCTTTTTAGCGAGCACCTTCGCCGGCACGAGGATCTTTTCTTCGGGCAGCGGGATCGATTTCGGCGCGGAATCGAGCGCGGTCTTCACGCTGTAGATGGCGGCGACCAAGACGATCGCTCCGGTGATTGCAGCGATCCAGGCCAGGTTGAACGCAGGTCTTGGATCGGGCGTGGTCACCGTCGGTGAGGTGGCCGCAGGTGAGACGACTGCCATTCCCGTCGCGGTCATCTCCGATGGTTCGTCGATCGCTTTGACACCACCTGATCTTTGGACCAGGTCACTCAATTTCGCCGGAGGTGCCGGCTGATATTTTGTCGCGGCGTGCAGAGCATCCGCGAACGCCGCCGCGCTCGGCCAGCGATCTTGAATATTCGGAGCGAGCGCGCGATCGATGACCTTGGATATTCCCGAGAGCTCGGGTCGCAATTGTGCCAGGCGGACATAGTTGCCCGTCTCGGCACCCGCAGGTTTGGTATTCGCCAGCGCTTCATAAGTCAGAACGCCGAGCGACCAAATATCGAAGCGCCGATCCGGAGGCTCACCCAAAATTTGTTCGGGCGCGGCGTAAGATAGTTTGCCGCGTGCGTGTTCCGACAATGCCGCTTCGGCTGCGGCGATCCCGAAATCCAATAGTTTCACTCCGCCGCGGAGCGAGACCATCACGTTCTGCGGTGAGACATCGCAGTGCACGACGGGCTTTTTTTCGTTGTGCGAAAAACTCAACGCGTCCGCGACGGCCCGCACGATGGTCAACATCTCCGGGACGCCGATCGAGCCGATCGCACTTTCGATTGTCGAAAGAGTCAGCCCTTCGACATATTCCATGGCGATGAAATACACGCCGTCGATTTCCCCAAAATCATATGTGGTGGCGATCGCCGGATGGTTCAGCTGCGCGACGATCGCCATCTCTTCGAGGAACATGCGCGAGACACGTGCGTCCTGTGCGAGCTGCGGCAACATGCGCTTCAACGCGACGGGGCGCACCGGGCCGAGCGGACCGAGCTGCTCGGCGAGAAAGACCTCGCCCATGCCGCCACGCCCGAGGCGGCGCCGGATGACGTACCGGCCGAACGGGATACCGCGGGCCGCGGGGCGCAACCCGGCGCTGTTCTCGGACGTGCTCACGAACTAGGATCCGCGTCGAACGTGGTCGTCGCGATTATAGCAGGAGTCTTGCTGGCGACCGCTTCCGGCGCTTGCGAAGGTGCGCGTTCGGAGTACGAGGCCCTGTCTTTGGAGCTGGCGCTCGAGAAGGCGGATGCCGAGCTCTCGTTTTCGCGCGAACGATCGATCGAGTGCCTCGAGGTGAAAGCGCTCTCTTTGATGTTGCTCGGTCGCTCCGATGAAGCGCGCGTGACCTTGGCGGAGCTGTTTTCTCGAGAGATCGAGCACGTCATCTCCGATCGTGCGCTCGCCCCGGCGCAACGCGCGGCGATCGAAGAAGCGCGGGAGAACGTGCGGCCTATGCGCGCCGCTGTGAAGGCACGTTGGTTGGTCCATGATCTTTTACGCCTGGATGTGGTGCTGAGCGGCGGCCTGCGCGACGCGGCCCACGTTCGTTACGAGCTCGAGCTCCGCCCCGCGAATCGTCGTTCGAGCGGGGTGGTCTCCTTCGTCGGTCGCGTGGCGACCGCGACGGCTGCGATCCCCGCAGGCCTCGAGGTCTCGACCTTGGTGGTGTCGGGTCGCGTCATCGATCGACACGAACGGACGCTCCACGCTTTCGACAACGAATCACTCCTCCCTCCGCGACCTCCGCCTCCGGAGCGTGTTGCATCGGATGACGGGGGCCCTCCATGGTTCGTTTGGGCGGGTATTGGTGCCGGAGTGATCGGTGCGTCCGTGGCGATCGCGCTGCTCGCACAGCCCGGAAAACCGCCGTGCGGAATGACCGCCGGTTGCAAGGAGCTCGGAGAATGAGAGGCTCCGTACTCATACTATCTCTGGCGTTTCTGTCGTTTGCGGCCTGCGCCGAGCCTGCCGCTTTGCGCGTGGAGATCGAGGTCCGCGAGCCGGGCTTACAAGCGCTGCGCGTCGCGGTGGTGAGCGATCCCGACAAAGGTCGCGTGAGTGAGCTGTCCTGTACTTTTACGGCGGGTGAAAGAGCCGACAAAGACTGCGAGCTGTCCGATGGGACAGGTGTCTGGGGCGGCGGGCTGGAGACTCTCTCTTTTTGGCTCTACGGCGCGCCGAAAACTGAGCTGTCCGTGAGCGCAGCGGGCTTGCGCGACGCCGGCTCCCCGGTGGTGAGCACCTCCACCGAAACGCGGGCGGCGCTCCCGGATGAGCCGGGTGACGAGGCGGTGCTGAATTTATCGCTGGTCGCGCGGACACGTATTCATGATGAGTGTGGCGGGGAAATTCCGACCATGGGCGGCGGAAATCTCGATCGCAGCACCTTGGCGATCGCCGATTTGGTCGACGATGCCGGCGGACAGCCGGAGATCCTCGTGACCAGCGGCAATTCGTTGGCCTTTTTCCAATTTCACCGCCTAAATGGAAAGTGTGTTCCGCTCCCGCCACCGAACTATCCCGAGCGTTTTCAAAGCTGCGTCTATCTCGAAAATTCCATGGTCGCCGGCCGCAGAGACGATTCCGGTAAAAAAATGTTCGGCGGCGCCTGTCTGAACGGCAACGTGTTGATCTCCGCGGGCTCGATCTCCGCGAGCGGCTCACCGAATTTAGAAACGTATTCCTCCACCACCGCGCGGCCGGTTTTGTCGCGGCCGGTGCTCGCCGATCTCGACGGCGATCATGTCAAAGAGCTCTATTTCCTCACCGTCACGCGGCGTGTGTTGGAGCTCATTCGATGGAGCCCGGAGCAGCGAAGTCTCGCGCGCCTCGAGCTCTCCGGGCTCGCACCGTTCACGCCGAATAATCCTGCGCTTCACGGTGGCCCGCTGGTGGTGCACGATCCACGAAATCAGCGCGACGTGTTGATCATCGCCGGATATCCGGGCGGCATCGGTATCGTCACCGGCGGCATGAATTGGCGTTATCAGTGGGTGCAGGATGAGCCGAACGCTCCGTCGATGGGTGCGAGCGCGGTCGTCGTCTCCGATGCGCAGGAGCTGGTCGTAAAGGTGGCGGTGCTTTACGGCGGGCGCGAATTACGCGTCACCGTGCTCGAAGGTTTGGCGCCGGAATGGAACGTCCGCGATAATTTCAGCCTTCTCGGAAATAATGATTTCGATACCCGCGTGGAGCGCGATACTCGCTTGGCGCTCGGAGATATCGACGGAAGCGGCACCCTCGTCGCGATCACCGTTCAAGAAGGTGAGGCGATCATTTATCCGCTGGAAGAAGGGGCGAAAGTGCGGACGTTGCCGGTGTGGAGCGGCTCCGCTATTTCCGGGGTACAATCGGTTCTATTGGCCAACGTCGACGGGATGCCCGGCGCGGAAATTATTGCCTTCGATTCCACGAATAATTTGATTCATGCGGTCAATTTCAGCGGAGCCCCGCTCGATGGTTGGCCGCTGGAGGCGCCGGCTGGGGGACAGCTTCGTGTCGCTTTGGCGGATCTCGATCCGCCCGATGCTCCCGAAAGAGATCTCGAGGTCATCGCGCTCTCGCAGCAGAGCCTACAAATATTCTCGCTCGGACCGGGGAGCTACGATCCGAAAGATAGTGACTGGCCGATGATCTTCGCCGACTCCGCGGCGCGCGGCTCGATCAAGCCGTAGCTCAAGCCATCAGGCAGGGGAGGCCGTTGGTGCGCAGATCGTCGGTGTCGTAACCGGCGGACTCCATGATCGACGCCGCCACCAAGGTCGGCGTGAGAAACGTTCCTCCGGCGTCGACCGCTCTGCCCGACACCGGATCGACCGCGCGCGGAACCATCCCCACGTCGCTCGAAGCACCGACGACTTTATTGTGCGGCACGCCTGCTCCGATCAACATGCAGCTCGCGGTCAATGAATGGTCGCGGCCTTCACGGCTGTTGAGCATCGCGGTTCGTCCGAACTCGCTGAACGCCAGGATCGTCGTGTGATCCAGCAATTTCCCGCCGCGCACGGAGTCCTCCGTCGACGCGAGATCGCTGACCAAAGTGGCGAGCGCAGTGAAGCCGATCGACTGTTCGTCGGGCTGATCCGTCGCCCAGGTGGTGTCGTGCGTGTCGCATCCACCGGCCAGCTCGATCGTCACCGCCTGGGCCATTCCATATTTCAATGCTTGATACGCCATCGCCGCTTGCGCCTGCGCTGTGGTCAAGGCCGCTTGAATATCGTAACGCGCGGCCAAATCCATCATTTCGGGGTCGTTCTGGCTGAGAAATTGGAATTTCGCGGAGAGCCCGCCTTCGACCAATTCACGGGCTTTCGATTGGCTCGACTGAATCAATCCCACCAATCCACGTCGATCGAGGCCGGAAGGATCACACATTAATTTTTTCGCGCGGTGGGCTTCGATCTTGGCGCGGATAGTTGCAGTGGGAGCGCTGCGCCCGTCGGTCAAGGTCGAAACCAGATCGGCGACCGAGCTCACCGTCAGGCCCGACGCATAGGTCGGCAAATTTTCATTGTAACTATCGACGCGCGAAACCAGGTTCGGCAGGGCTGTCTGATCTCCTTGTTGTGCGACGATGCGCGTTCCCAAGGAAGAGCCCGCCGGTGCCGAGCCGCGCGGTGGTTTTCCGGTGATGAAATAGAGGCGGCCGACCTCGTGCGAAACGGTATCCATAGTCATGCCGCGGACCACGCACATTTTATCGTAGTGGTGCATGATCCCGCCCAACGCGGGGCCGAATTGAATATTCGAGCCTGCGGGTTGCTGGATAGTTTGGGGATAGGCGGCGCCGAGCCGGTCATAACCCAGCTCGATTTTCGTCTCTCCTTTGCGTGCGTCGGTGAAGACGTTGGGATCGCGCGGATCGAGCCCGAGCAAAGTATCCCAGCCTCCCCGAAAATAGCAGAATACGAAGCTGCGCCCGGTGTTCGCGGCGCGCGCCAAACGAGGTGCGGCGATCGAGCCGAGCATAAATGCGCCGGTGCCCAGGCCGAGAGTCTTCAAAAATGTGCGGCGATGATTTTGGTCCATTTTTCGGTTCCTCAATAGGCCATGAATTCGGGCGAAGTGACCATCACGACGCAGACGCCGTACCAGCCGTCGCTCTCGTTGCCGGTCTCGGCGACGATGTCTTCGTAGAGCGCGCGCAATTCGCTGAGCCCTTCCATAGAATTTGTGGGGACGTGAATTCCGTGCAGCTTCAGGCGCAAATAGCGAAGGTTCGCGTCCGCGTCCGCTTCCCGCATCAAAATACGGTTGGACGGAGAATTCGTTTCCGCATCGCGGGCGATCGCTTTTTGGCAAACGTCGCCGGCCATGTCGTCCATAAATTTGAAGAACAGCGGCGTCGCATCGATATTATTGACCGTCGTCTGGATATAGTCCGCTTCGCCGAGTGTCCGAGATAGTTGGTCGAAACCGGGAGCCTCGTTGCGGTTCACGGGAACGGTCCAGGTGATGCCGTCGAAGATCGCCGGAATCGAGCGCCGCAATTCCTCGACGCTCACCCGGCGGGCAACTTTTCCTTCGGTGGCGGCGACCGCGGGATCGAGCGAGCCAGGGCCACGATCGTCGGGATCGGCCTGCGTCCAGTGATCGCGGAACATCGGATCGTCGGTCGGCGGCGGAATATTCGCTCCCGGTTTGGCGTCGCAGGCAGCGAGAAGAACGACGAGGGTCAGTGAGAGCTTCTCCATATTCATCTCAGTCCACCTCGCTGAAGCGGCCCGCTTGGATATATTCGGGGCGCGTGACCAATTCTTTGATCAGCGTTTTCAGATTGTAATTTGTCTTGAAGCTCTCGGTCAGCTCGGCGATCGTCTGGTCTTCATCGGCCCGCGGCTCGCGCGCCATGAATTGTTTCCACATTCTTTTCACCGTGCATTGCGCGAAGGCGCCGCTGGCGATCGCGCTGTCGGCAATTCCTTCGGGACCGGTTTCGATACTGGCCTCCCGGACAGCGTCGGCGAAGACATAGGCGCGCAAAGTGCCCACGTAGGAGGCGGTCGGATCACCTGGGCCCGTGAGATCGCGTTCCGTGTAATAGAATCTGTTGCAGAAGTTGGTGTTGTAAATGCGGCGCTGTTCGTTGGTACAGGCACCACCCGCGATGCAGCAGGTGTTGAGCTTTGGGAAAAAGTCCTCATTCAGCGGCATCAACCCCGCTTCACCCCAACGTCCCCAATACGCCGCCGCGGGCTCGACCGCGATATGGCAATCTTTGCAGCCGCACCGTTTGGTGAGATCCGCCTCCAAGTGACAAGCGTCGGTGGCCGGCGGGAGTGCGGAGACCGCTTCGAAGTGTTGGCACAAAAAGGCGTTGTAGAAACGGTTCGCCCGCCCGCGGTCCGACTGAAATTTCACCAGATATCCGGGCATCGTCAACACGCCGGAGTGGCGTTCGCCGCGCTGTACTTCTTGCCAGGTATCGACAGCGGCGAAGTCCAGCTCCGGAACGGTATAGTTTTGTTCCCGGCGCGCGATGAGGCCGTCACCCGCGCCGGTGAGCGCTTGGTGACGGAGCCAGTGCGAGATCGGCCCGTTGACCTCCATATCTTTCGCTTTGAGAATATCGGTGTAGGGACGATTTTGGGTGATCAGCGTGTCGACGAAACGGAACAATTGTTCGTTCATCGACTCGAGCAAGGTCAGCCGCGTTTCATCGGGGCCAGACTCACAAAAGCGGAGGTTCGGACCACAGCCGCATCCCCGGCTCGACGTGGCGGCGGAACAATCGACGGCGCGACCCTGTTCGTCGCGTGCGGTCAATGTTTCCTGTGCGTCGAAGGCACATACTTTGATCGTCGTTTCCGGCGCCCAATAGGGAGATACTTCGACCCAACCTTCTCGGCGGATATTAGGATTGCCCGGCTCGGGAGTGGTGAGAATTTCGCCGGTATTCGAGTCGAAGGTCGCAGGCTCGTCCAAACAAGGAACTTGATCGCCGCGGTAACGATTCGCGCGGCCGTTCGCCGAAATATAATAGGCCGCGGACGGATATTGTCCGCGGTTGCTCGGTCCACGCAGCCGCCAAACATTTCCGGCGACGCGTGTATCGGTGACGTTGGTCCACAAAAGATCGCGGTGGATACCGCGCATCCGGGCCACGAAGTCTGGTGACTCGAGCATTTGATCGATCAGCGTCTGATCAATGGCGTTGCTGTTCGCGAGCGTATAGAGCTCGTCGAAAGAGGGAACGCGACCCCGCAGATCGAGGCTCAGACGGCGGAGATATTGTAAGTTGTCCTGCGGGCTCCCCGGCTCACAGACTTGCGCGGTGAGCTCGAACGGCCAAGACGATGCGACCAAGATTCCGAGAGCGGTTGTTACTTTCATGATTTGTTTCCTCATCGCCGGAGCCCTTCGTCACGCCAGCGGCGGAGCAGGTCGACTGTCCCTCCGACCAGTGCGGCCCCGTCTTGCGGCATCGCCCGATTTTCGAGAACGGTGATGATTTTATCGACCTCGGAGGACCAGACCTCGAAACTATCGAGCGGGTGGCCCACCTTCAGCGGTGCGTGGCAGCGCTCGCAATTATTCGCGCTGAAGGTTGCGATATCGTCTTGATAAGTGATCGGCCGCCCTTCGTTCCCGAAACGCCGCAGAGAGAACCCGTCGGAAACCCAGACGGCGCCGTCGGTGGTGACCGAGATTGTTTGCGTGGTGCTCATTTCGGAGGGCCGCGCAATTTTTCCGACGCGCCCGCGATCGAGCCGCGCCAAACTATCTCCGGCGATCGCCCAAACCGCGCCGGTCAGCGGATCGACGGACAACGCTTCGACGTCGCCGGCACCCTCGTCGCTGCTGTCTGAGGTGAGCGCGATCGGGCGCCACTCGATGGCATCTTCTTCGAGCGGGTAACGCTGGTGAATTTTTCCGTTCGCCAGTGAAACGATGCGCCCTTCCGAACCGGGAACGGCGCGTGCGTCTCCGATTTCTTCGGAGAGGGTGCGCACCACCCACTGTTCATTTTCTCGACGCAGGGAACGGGTGTCGCCGTCGCGGGTGACGATGAGGTCGTGGGCGCCGAGCGAAGCGGAGATGGTTTTAGCGCCGGCGAGCTCGTCGAAGGCCCACAACCGGCCGGCGGCGTAGAGCCAGAGATGGCTACCTGTACCGAGGTACAGGTCGGAGCCGCGGGAGGCCAGCGTAACGACTGTCTCCGCGGACAGGTCGAGTGACGAGTCCGCGAGCGCTCCGTCCCACACCAGCAAGCCGCGCTCTGCGGCGACGACGATTTTGTCTTCGAGGGCGGCCAGCGCGCGAACGGGCGAAACATCGAGCTGCTCGAAACCATTCGAGCCCAATAAATAGAGCCCGGATGTGCCTCCGGTGAGCACGCCGGCGCCGTCGAGGAAGGCGACCGAGAGCGTGGCGTCGTTTTGGAGCGCGGGTGGAAGGGTGTGTGTTTCGGCGGCGAGCGCGAGCGTTTCGACTGCGTTGGGGCGAATGACTTCGACGCTCGGTGTCACCACCGGGTCGGGTTGAACGGGTTCGCTGCCACACGCGAGCGCGAGCGCCGAAAGACACGCCGTGGCGGCGGTGATCGAGCGGTACGACATCTGCGGGCCTCAATCGCAAACGCCGGGCCAGGCGCGGGAAAGGACGAAGCGGGTCGGACCGTAGACGGCAGTCCGCAATCGCCTGCTTCATGACTGCGGACAGTCGTCCGCAACTCTCTTTCTCTCTTGTTGTGTGCAAGGTGCGGCTGCGCTAATCCCGGGCCAACTCATGAGCAACGTGAAGCTGAATCCGCCTCCGGGCGACAAGATCCACATCGCGGACGGACGTCTCGTCGTCGGCGACAAACCGATCATTCCCTTCGTCGAAGGAGACGGCACCGGCCCCGACATTTGGCGCTCGTCGGTCCGCGTCTTCGATGCGGCCGTGGAAAAAGCATACGGCGGGAAACGCAAGATCTCATGGTGGGAAGTGCTCGCCGGCCAGAAGGCGTTCGATCAGACGGGAAATTGGTTGCCCGACGAAACGGTCGAAGCATTCAAACAATATTTGGTGGGAATCAAAGGTCCGCTGACCACGCCGATCGGTGGCGGCATTCGTTCGTTGAACGTCGCGCTCCGTCAGATGCTCGACCTCTATACTTGTTTGCGCCCCGTGCGTTGGTTCACCGGTGTTCCTTCGCCGGTGAAAGATCCGGGCGCGGTCGACATGGTTATTTTTCGTGAAAATACCGAAGATATTTATGCCGGTATCGAATTCGAAGATGGCCAAGCGGACACCAAGAAAATGCTCGCGCTCTTGAAGGAGAATTTTCCGGATCGCTTCAAGAAAATTCGCTTTCCCGATTCGACCGGCATCGGCATGAAGCCGGTTTCCCGGGACGGATCGCAGCGTTTGATCCGCGCGGCCATTGAATACGCGGTGAAGAACAAGCGAAAGAGCGTCACCATCGTCCACAAGGGCAACATCATGAAGTTCACCGAGGGTGCCTTCATGAAATGGGGCTACGAGCTCGCGGAAAAAGATTTCGCAAATTCGACCTACGGTTGGGGCAGCTCCGGCACCTCGCAGTGGGAACGCACCAAAAAAGAAAAAGGCGATGCCGCTGCGGACGCCGAATATCAAGAGGCCGTCAAAGCGGGAAAGGTGATCATCAAGGATTCGATCGCCGATATTACGCTTCAGCAGGTGCTCACGCGTCCCAAGGAATTCGATGTCATCGCGACCTTGAATTTGAACGGCGACTATCTCTCCGACGCTCTAGCCGCGCAGGTCGGCGGGATCGGTATCGCGCCGGGCGGCAACATCAACTATGTCACCGGCCACGCGATTTTCGAGGCGACGCACGGCACGGCCCCGAAATATGCCAATAAAGATATGGTGAATCCGGGCTCGGTGATTTTGTCGGGTGACCTCATGCTCCGCCACATGGGTTGGGGTGAGGCGGCCGACCTGATCATCAAGGGGCTCGAGCGATCGATCGATCAGAAGACGGTCACCTATGACTTCCATCGGCAGATGGAGGGGGCCACGCTGGTGAAGTGTTCCGAGCTCGGTGATCAGATCATCAAAAATATGACCTAAGTTTTTTCTTTCTCTCTCTCTTGGATCCTCGGATCTTGGATCTCTCTTAGATCCTTTGATCTCTCGATCAGGGATCCATGCCACCGGCGCGATCACGCGTGGAGCGATGCGAAGATCGAGCGATCACCCGAAGAGTGATGCGAAGAAGCGAGGCTCAACGCCACGGTTCAGCGGCACCGAAATGCGCGTAACCACGGCGCACCTTGCGACGCGCCCAGGAGTGAGCTTTGTTCGCAGCCCATGCGAGCCGCTGCATTATCGATCGCGCTTCTCACGTTCGCGGTGGGCGCCACCGCATCCAAACCCGCTGAAGCCGTGAGCACCCGGCTCACGCTGGGCGCCAACTATTGGTTCGTGAAGACCGGAGTCTTCGATCTCGGCCTGGCGATCGATACGCCGCTCGGATCGATATTTTCGGTCGGCGGCCGCGTCGGCGTGATGCTGACCAGCAGTGGGCCGGACGTCGGCATCCCGCTCGACCTGCTCTTGCGGATCCGCATCACCGGTCCAGTCTCCGCGGAGCTCACCGGTGGTCCATGGATCTTTCTCGACGGACCGGACACGATCGCTGCGCATTTTGGCTTTCACATCGCCATCAGCTCGGGCTCGATCTCTTTTGGCCCCGAGGTCAGTTACTTGGAACCCGATCCCATGATCGGCGGCCGGCTGTCCTTCCGTTTCTGAACGCTGCGCACGCGGCGAAAAGACAACTCGGAGAGAAATCCGAAAATGTACGCGTACCACGGGACGCGTGCGTTTGATGTTCACCAAAACGAAACCTTCTCGCTCCTCACCGGCGATCGGCCGCTACCGCTTGCTCGCGCAGCTCGGCGCAGGCGTGACCTCACACGTTTATTTGGCGTCGAGCGCGGCGTCGGAAGATGGGCGTCTCTTTGCGCTGAAGCTCTTACGCGAGCACCTGTCCCAGAGACCAGATGACCTGGCGCAGTTTTTATCCGAACAAAAATTGGCGCAGAAAATTCGGCATAAACGTGTGGTCTCCGTGTACGAGATCGGGAACGACCGCTCGCGTTCTTATGCCGCTCTTCAATATGTGCGCGCGGAGCCGCTCGATCGGGTGTTGAACGAGACCCGCCAAAAGCCGATCTCCGACGCAGCGTTGGCGCATCTCTTCGCCTCGGTCGCCGAAGGAGTCCACGCGGCGCACCTGAGCGGGAAAAATATTCTCCACCGCGCTTTGTGTGCGCGAAATATTCTGCTCGGCTTCGACGGTTTGCCGCGGCTGGCGGACTGCGGGCTCAGCTCGGCGGTGACGGATATCTCCGAAGAACGTTTCGATGTTTTTCAGCTCGGAGCCCTGATGTCGCTGGCGCGGGATAGTTATCCGCCGCCGCTGAAAGAGACCGTCATGAAAGCGCTCTCGAGGAAGCCGGCGTGGCGACAGTCGAGCGCGGCGGAGCTGGCGGAGGAGCTTCGCGCCTATGCGGCACCGATGGACGAGCTCGACGGTGCCGGCGAGCTGCGTGACTTCATGCACGAACGTTTTGCGGCGAAGCTGGAAGCGTTGTTGGCGTTGGAGCGCAAAGTGATCGCCCAGATGCGCGCGCTCCGGGACGCCGAGCCGGTGCCGCTGGAAATTGTGGTGCGCTGAGGTTATAGATCGTTCCGATGTATGGTTACCTGTACGATCGATCAGGTGAAGGCGTCGGCCTCAAAGTCGGCGAATATATTTATGACCTGAGCGGTGAAGCGATCGGATACCTCCAGAGCACACACGTCTATAAGCTCGCGGGTGACTATGTCGGTGAGCTTTATCAGGACATGGTGGTCGACCAATGGCTCTCGAATCCCGGAAGTATCGGCCGCGTCGCAAATCCAGGGAGAATTCCGCGGCCCGATCCGCCGATCGGCCGCGGGACCATGGATTACGGATATCCGGACGTATTTTATAAGTTGCTCGAGGACTAACTTACTCGAGTTAGTCGTTGAGGCAGCCGCAGCCGCACGAAGAATCGAAACGCGAGCAGGCCTGCGGACACTCGAAGTCGATCGACGCGCAAATCGCGGGGTCGTTGTTCACGTAAGTCACTGCGGGATCATTCGCATCCGGGCAGACCGGCGGCGGCGGCTCGGTCGCTTCGCCGATACAGCCGCAGCCGCAATCGCTGATGAAGGCCGCGCGCCCTTGAGGACAGGTCAGGTCGATCATCGCGCAGACCGCAGGATTTTGGCTGAGATAGGTGGTGGTCGTGTCCTGCTGTTCCGGACAGGACGGCGGAGGCGGAAGCTCGATACATCCGCAGCCGCAACTATCGTTGAAAGACTCGAAATTTTCCGGACAAGTGAATTGAATGGCGGTGCACACGCCCGTGTCGCGTGACAAATAGATCGCTTCTTCCGCATCCGGGCAGTTCTCGCCGGGCGGAGGCAGCTCCTCGCACTCATTATTATTGTTATTGTTGTTATTGTGATTATGGGGCGGAGGGCAGGGGCATTCAACGATCTCGTCTTGCGGCCACTCGTCGTCCCAATGATGTTCCGAGACACAGCCGGTGAAGAGCGCCGAGAAGGCCAATAATAAGTACGTGGGAGCGGAGGAGATACCTGTCCTTGAATTCATGCCCCCAATAGTTGCGAAGGTCGTCTTATTTATGATCGCAACTATCTGCGGCGTTCAAATTCCATCTGGAAAAAAGCCGGTTGATTTCAGCGTCCAGCGAGCCGTGTTCGCGGGCACGAAGATCAAGGAGACAAGATTTCGCCGCGCAGCGATCATTTTCAGCCGCCAGCTCGCACAAAGAGAGCCGCGCCTGCAGCGTCGCTTCGCCGAAAGATCCGGCAGCCAACGCTCGCAATTCTTCCGCACCGCGCGAGCTCTCGTCGAGCTCGAAGGCCAGAACGCGCGCTCGTTCGTAACGAGCGAGCGCGAACAAGGGATGGTCTTTTTCCAGCGCACCGAGCAAGGCGTCGTATTTGGCCACCGCGTCGGCATGCCTGTTTTCTCGGCTCAAACGCTGCGCGGACGACAGCTCGATCAAGGGATCGCTCGGTTTGATCGGCGCCGCTTCGATCTTCTCCGGCGCCACCAACTGGAGCGCGAAAGCCTTTGGTCGAGCGGTGTGCGGTTCGGTGTTGCGCGCCAAGAACGGGTCCGCCGCATAATCTTCTGCGAGCAAAGCAGAGCCCGCGAGCGCACCGCCGAAAGCACGGCGTTCACCTGCGCGGATCGAGGTTTTTACACCTCCCGACCGTGCGGTGACTTTTCCGCTGATCACGCCGATCGTCGTCAGACCGTTCGGCGCGGTGTCGACGAAAAATCGTGTCCCCACCACCTCGACGGAAACGTTCGGTGCACCCACCCATAATTTCCGCCCGCGAGCACCCTCGAAGTCGATCACCGCGAAGCCGCGCGACATGAGGATCGAGGTGGAATCGAGATCGACTCCGTCGACCTTTCCGTCCCAATTGTTTCCCGCGACCACGCGAACGAAAGGACGCGGTTGTAGGCGAATGATCTCCGGTACAGGTCGCTCGACCGGCAAAGCCGCCGTTTCGACCAGGGGGAGTGCCTCTTCGATGACCTGGTCTTTCGAATAGGATGCGGAAAAAACGATCACCGCGGTCAACACGGCGGCCGAAACCGCGACCATATTGAAAGAAAAAGAAACAGAGTAAGGCGAAGGGTCACGCGTGGCGGGCAAATAAGGATCGAGCCGGGCGATCATCTGTTCCAGCTCGGCCGCATTCGGTTCGGGAGGCCAAACTTTCGCCGCGCTGAAGGCGTTCGAAAGCCTGGAGGTCAATGCGCGGCACTCGGCGCAGCGCGAGAGATGGGCGCTCATCCGCGCGTTCTCGAGCGGTGCGAGATCCCCGAGCACAAAATCCAACGCGTGCGCGCGGTGCTCGCTGCAGCTCAGCTTCTTTTGGAGGACGGCGCTCACGAGCTTCCTCCTTCGGCGAGCAGCGCTTTTTCGCTCTCTTCGTGGGCGACGAAATAGGCTGAGAGCTCGGCGCGTCCGGCTTTGACTTGTGAGGCCACGGTCTGCAGCGGCCGACCCAACAATTCACCGATCTCTTTCAAAGTATGTTCTTCGAGATCGTGCAGCACCACGGCCATCCGTTTTTTCGGTTCGAGCTGCTCCAACGCGCGATAGAGCTGTTGCATCGATTCTTCGTCGACCAATTGTTTTTCAATATCCTGGTCGGAGAGAAATTGTTCGACGTCTTTATGCGCGCGCACCGCCCGTTCGCGATATTGCATGCGCATTTCTTGGTAGGCCACGTTCAGCGTAATTCGGTGGATCCAGGTACGCAGCTTGGAACGCCCACGAAACGTGGGCAAAGAGCGTAATACTTCGACGAACACCGCTTGAAAAAGATCTTCCACCTCGGTGCTCGGACCGAACATGCGCCGCAAGAGCCGGAGCACATCGGCGCTGTGTTGCCGAACGACCTCCTCGGCGGAAGGCGGCCGAATGAAGCGGTCGATCAACGCCATCGCCACTCCACACCGGCGAGGAGGCGCGCCGAGAATATACCTTCGTCGTGGATAGCTCCGGCGAGCGCATATTCGCCGCGGACGAGCGCGACATTGACGCCGAGCTCGGCGGCCGCGCTGATCTCTGCTCCATCCCATTGGGCGAAGGGAATTCTGCCGCGGAAATAGGGTCCAACGCCGAGACCGAAAATTGCGCTGGTCTGTGAGCCGACTCGGGCGCCGCCGATATCGAGGCCGACGGATACGCCTGCCTCCAAATCATAGTCTCGGCTGGGCTCGGCCCCCACGCGGAGCGCGAAAGGGACTCTGCGCAGCTCCAAACCATCGACCGGTGAGCTGGAACGGTAAGCGAACGAGGCGCTGAGAATAATTCCTTGTTTGAGCTCCATCGAGGCTACTGCTGCGGGCCCAAAGCTGAATCCTCCGTGAAGCGAGGATTCTGTGTAGAGCGTACCGGAGATACTTTCGATATCTTCCAGCGCGAATAGTTTCGCGGGTGCTGCGGAGCTCTTCACGGCGATCGGCTGTAAGGTCGGTCCGAGAGATTTTTCCTCAGGAATGATTTCGGCCGAGATAGTTGCTGTCTCGACCGAATTGATCGCGGCGAGATCGCGATCGATCGCCGAGCTGACCAACATCCACACGCCGGCGCAGGCTGCGGAAATATCCGCGACGTCGATCGGCCGACTGGCGAGCAGCTCCCCTTCACGCGCCACTTCCACGAGCACGCGAGCTTCCTGCTCCCAATGAAGCCCGATCGCGTAAGCGCGAGGCTCGCGGTCGATCACCGGGGTCTCGCCGGCTTCGATGCCGTAGGCGTCGCGAACGCGATCCGCGAGGAAGATGCGGATCGCGTCGCGACGGTCGCCTTGGAGAGCGCTCGATGAAGAGCTCGTGGAGTACACCTCGATGGACGTGGGTCGAGGCGTTTGTGTGACAACGAGAGCGGAGACGATGATGGCGTACGGAACGAGCACGTTGGTTTCAACCGAGATGAGTCGCGAACGGGTCCATGATTTATGATCGAGGAGCGCGCTCACTTTCATCCCGGCGACACTCCTGGAGTTTTTGCCCGCGCCCCGTGCGCGCCGGCGCAACGAAGCCCACCTCCGCCGATAATCCCAAACGTCTCGGCGTTTCGATGTTATTCGAGTCGCAACGTTCGCCCTAGTTGCGGGACATGACCCAAAGATAGTCTCCCGCTTCGTCTTCGAGCGCGGCTTCCAGCTCCGAGGCCATGATCGGAAGGACGGTGACATAAGGCTCGGCTCCGCGCCGGGCCGCACGATCCGGGATGCCGAGACCTTCGCGGATATGTCCGTCACCGGCGAGCACGATCACCTGTGTCGGGCCGCCGGGGGCCTTCAGGATACGGGCGACCTCATATCCCATCGTTTCGTCCCAAATCACTTGGGCCGCGTAGAAATTCTCGAAATTGAATTTCCCAGCGTGATGATGGTGATGCGCGCCGAAAGCCTCTTTCAACATTTCGCGGTGATCTTCGCTCGTGAGATCGAGATCGGGCAGAGAGGCGCGTTGATCGGGCGTGAGCGCTTCGAGCCCGCCGCCGGCGACTGTTTTGGTGAGCTCCTCGGGCGCATTCAACGCGTACAGCGGAATTTTATGCGCCCGGGCAAATTCGAATATTTCTCGATAGAGAAGGAACGAATAACCCCAGCGGTCGTCCCATTCGGTGCGGAGCAACATTTCCGCTTCGTCGATCGTCCCCGCGAGATAGTCGTCGAGCGCTTGTTGAAACGGCCTTTTGATCATCTCCAAGCCAATCGCGATGCTGGAATTATTCGTGAATATTCCCGCGATCAAAGAGAGCTGAGCTGCGTGGTGGTGCGGGTTGTTGTGTTGTTCCGAAATATAGATGACCCGCGCCGCGCCTGCGGAAGCATAAAATTCGCGGTCGCCGAGAATTTCCCCTGTTTTTCCGTCGACGATCTTTCTCGGGAGGGAAAAATTGTGGGCGCGTATTCCGTGGCCGGCGGGCATCTTCGATTCCGCCGCGGTGTTTTCCGCGGGAGCCGTCGCGCACGCGGTGAAGACGATCAGCGCGAAGAACGAGGTTGTTCTCAGCATCGCGACCGTTCGATATATACCTCACATGCGCCGCGCCGAGAAAGCCGAGAGGATTATGAAGGTCCTCCACGAGCTCTATCCGAACCCGGAGATTCCGCTCGATCACCGCGATCCCTATACTCTGATCGTTGCTGTGGTTTTGTCCGCGCAGACCACCGACAAAAAGGTCAATCAAGTGACACCGCGACTCTTCGAGGAAGCGCCCGACGTGTACGCGCTCGCTGAAATGCGGGTCGAAGATATCCGGCATCTGATCCGCGAAGTCGGCCTTGCGCCGCAGAAAGCCAAAGCGCTCTCCGGCTTGGCGCAGAAGCTCATCTCCGATCACGACGGAAAAGTTCCGAGCGAATACGCGCAGCTGATCGAGCTCCCCGGCGTGGGAAATAAGACGGCGAACGTGGTCATCTCCCAAGTGTTCGGCCGGCCCGCATTTCCCGTCGATACACATATTCATCGGCTTGCCTATCGTTGGGGACTTTCGAAAGGACGAACCGCAGATCACACCGAAGAAGATTTGAAGCGTATTTTTCCGGAAAATTCTTGGAATCGACTTCATCTACAAATCATCTACTTCGGCAGAGAATATTGTCCGGCGCTGAGACACGACTTCGAGAAATGTCCAATCTGTAGTTGGGCCGCGGCGAAGAATTTGATAGCTGAGAGCCATGCAGCAAATTTGGATTCCGCGAATCGGCGAGCCGTCCGTCCTCGAGGTTCGCGAAACGGCGGATCCCGAGCCGCAAAGCGGTGAAGTCCGCGTCAAAGTCGAAGCGTGCGGCGTAAATTTCGCCGACGCCATGGCCCGAATGGGTCTCTATCAAGATGCGCCGCCGTTACCGTGTGTCGTCGGTTATGAAGTTGCGGGGACGATCGACAAAGTTGGCGCGGGCGTTCCCGCTTCGCGCGTCGGTCAAGCTGTGGTCGTGCCGACGAAGTTCGGGGGATACAGCTCCTCCGTGGTCGCGCTCGACGCGAACGTGCTCGCGCGCCCCGAAGGTTTGAGCGCGTCGCAAGCGGCGGCAATTCCCGTCACCGGCCTGACTGCATGGATGATGTTGATGGAGATGGCGCGAATTCGCGAAGGTGATCGCGTCCTGGTGCATTCGGCCGGCGGCGGCGTCGGTTTGATGGCGCTCGATCTGATCAAATGGAAAAAAGCCTATGCGATCGGCACCGCGTCGAAATCGAAACACGAGTTTCTTTATCAACGCGGATATGACGAATTGGTCGACTATACGAAGGAAGATTACCAACAGGTCCTGTCCAAAAAGCCAGGTTTGGACGTGGTGCTCGATCCGCTCGGCGGCGAAAATTGGAAAAAAGGCCTCGGCCTTTTGCGGACCGGCGGTCGCTTGGTCTGTTACGGCTTTTCGGTGAACGCGGCCGGCTCGTCGCGAAATATCTTCACCGTGATCAAGAATCTGCTCTCCACCCCCTGGCTGACGTTCAATCCCGTCTCCATGATCAACGCCAACAAAGGTGTCCTCGGGGTGAACATGGGCCATATGTGGACCGAAACCGAGCGCCTCTCGGGATGGATCGTCGAGCTGCTCGAGCTCTGGAAACAAGGCGTGGTGCGCCCGCACGTGCATGCGGAAGTCCCGTTTTCTCAGGCGGGCGAGGCGCACCGCTTGCTCCATGCCCGGGAAAACATCGGCAAGGTGGTTTTGGTTCCGGGCCGCTGAACCGCACGCTTCGTTCGGGCCGGCGGCAAAACACGGCTTAGTGCTGTGCGTCAGGATCTCGGTACGCTTGCAGAGCTTGCGGGGCTCACGTAAACGTACGGGCCGAAATGCCAGGTACTGATTCAACCTCAGCCCGAGATTTCGCGCTCGGGCTCGCACCTTTTACGTACTCCGATCTCTACAAGAGCGAACGCCTGCGCGACCTCGCAATGGCGTTCGACGAAGAGGTTGCCCGAAAAGACCCGGCGCTCGCCCAAGCGTTTGCTGAATATCGGGGCGGAAAGCAGCTCAAAGGCCCGGAAATATCGGATCTATTGATCCGGGTCGCCGAATATCTCGGAAAGTTCGTGGCGCGACTATTTTTCGTCGAGCACGAGCTGGAAAAATTGGAGTCGGCGACCAAAGAGGAAAATGTCCTCTTCGATTTCAAGCGAGACTTCATCACCCGGCGCGTCCGCAAACGTTTCAAAGCCGAGGAAACTGTCCTCGCGGACGAACCCGCGTACTTATTGCTCGAGGCGTCGCTGGCCGGAACCGAACGCGACGAAGAGATGCGTGCGGCAAAGACGGCGATGGCCCTGCTGCGGATTCATCTGTTGTTCGATCGTCCCTCGGATGCAGCGCCCGGCGAGATTGAAGCTGCCCAAGCGAAGATCGACGCTTTGGCGAATCGCAAAGTCGAGGATCACAAAGCGGAGCTGGCGGCGATGCTCGACGTGATCGAGCGCTGGCACGGGGCCCGGCTGCATACTGTCCATTGGATCAGTTATCACGCGCCGCACACGCTCGACCCGACGCACCGGGATCTCGTGCCGCTGTTCCGCAAGACACCCGGCCTTCACGAAGCGATCGAAGGTGCGGAAGAGACGCGTCGTGCGCGCTGGGGCTTCGCGCTCACCGACCCGCGCATGACCGGTCGCGAGGCGATGGCCGAGGTTCATTATTGCCTCTATTGCCACGACCGCGAAAAAGACTCCTGCCGAACCGGCCTGTACGAAAAGACAGGTGCTACGAAAAAGAACCCGCTGGGAATCGAGCTCGACGGTTGTCCGCTGGAAGAGAAGATCAGCGAAGCGCACTGGTTGAAAAAAGCCGGCGAGGGCATCGGCGCTCTGGCGATGATCATCGTGGATAATCCGATGGCCCCGGGGACAGGTCACCGCATCTGCAACGACTGTATGAAGTCGTGCATCTATCAGAAGCAGGAACCGGTCAATATTCCGCAGGCTGAGACGCGGATTCTGATCGACGTCCTGCGCATGCCCTACGGCTTCGAGATCTATTCGCTGCTGACGCGGTGGAATCCGCTGAATATCTCCGCTCCTTATCCGGTGCCGTATACCGGAAATAATGTGTTGGTCGTCGGCCTTGGACCGGCGGGATATACTTTGGCGCATTATTTGGTGAACGCCGGATTTGGTGTGGTGGGTATCGATGGGTTGAAGATCGAGCCGCTGCCTTCGGATCTCACCGGCGCAGATAGTTGGCCGCCGCGCGCGGTCAAAGACTATGCGGAGATCGAAGATAAGCTCGACGATCGAGTGTTGCTCGGCTTCGGCGGTGTTGCGGAGTACGGCATCACTGTCCGCTGGGACAAAAGTTTCCTCAAAGTCATCTATTTGAATTTGGCGCGCCGGCCGGAGTTCCGCGCTTATGGCGGTATCCGTTTCGGCGGCACGGTGACCATCGAAGACGCGTGGCAGCTCGGTTTTCATCACGTGGCGATCGCCGCGGGCGCAGGACGCCCGACGATCGTCGACATGAAGAACAATCTCATCAACGGCATCCGCAAGGCCTCCGACTTCTTGATGGCGCTGCAGCTGACGGGCGCTTACAAGAAGACGTCACTGGCGAATTTGCAGGTCGAATTGCCGGCGCTGGTGATCGGCGGCGGTCTGACGGCGGTCGATACCGCCACGGAGCTGGCTGCATATTATCCGGTCCAGATCGAAAAATTGTTGGAGCGCGTCGATGCGCTCGGCGAAGACAAATTACTGGCCAAGCTCGATGAAGAAGAAAAGGCGATCTACGGCCGAATGATCGCGCACGCCAAAGAGCTGCGTGAAGAGAAGAAGAAGCCGAACCCGAATGTGCCCGAGCTGGTGCGCAAATGGGGCGGGGTCTCTCTCGCTTATCGTCGTTCTTTGCTCGAGGCGCCCGCGTACCGGTTGAATCACGAAGAAGTGCAGAAGGCGCTCGAAGAAGGGGTGACTTTCATCGAGAATATTTCGCCGACCGAGGCGGTGCCGGATAAGTACGGTCACGTCGAAGCGCTGCGTTTCAAACGCGCGGACAAGACGGAGATTACTTTGCCGGCGCGCAGCGTGATGGTTGCGGCCGGTACCACGCCGAACACCATCTACGAAAAAGAACGTCCCGGCACCTTCGAGCTCGACGATCAGAAAAAATTCTTCCGCGCCTACAAGTTGGTCAAAGACGCGGGTGGAAATAAGTTGGTCGCGCCGGAAAAAGGTGAAGACGGATTTTTCACCAGTTACGTCGATCCGACCGGCGCCGGGCGGATGATCTCTTTTTACGGAGACAATCACCCGCGATATGCGGGCAACGTCGTCAAAGCGATGGCCTCCGCAAAGTTCGGTGTGCGGGAAGTTATTCGACTGTTCGAGGGGACACCTGCTCGGCCGAACGCTGATTTCTCGAAATTGCGGGCACGCCTCGACGACGAGCTTTTGGCGACCGTACACGAAGTGAAACGGTTGACGCCGACGATCATCGAAGTCGTGGTGCGCGCGAAGATGCAGGCGCGGAAATTCGAGCCGGGACAGTTCTATCGTTTCCAGAATTACGAGATGAACAGCAAGGTCGTCGACGGCTCGAAGCTGATGATGGAAGGCATCGCGCTGACCGGTGCGTGGGTCGACAAGGAAAAAGGATTGTTGTCGATGATCGCGCTGGAGGTCGGCGTGTCTTCGCGTCTGTGCGCGCTCTTGGAGGTCGGTGAGCCCGTGGTGGTCATGGGACCGACCGGAACGCCGACGGAAATTCCGCACGGAGAAAATGTGCTTTTGTGCGGCGGTGGTTTGGGGAACGCGGTGTTGTTCTCGGTCGCCAAAGCGATGCGAGACGCCGGAAATAAGGTCATTTATTTGGCCGGATTCCGCCGAGCGGACGACGTCTTCAAACGCGAAGAGATCGAAGCGTCGAGCGATCAGATCGTATGGAGCGTCGACTCGGGTGCCGAAATTCAGCCGCGCCGTACCGAGGATCGCGCCTTCGTCGGAAATATCGTGCAGTCCATGGAAGCCTATGCGACGGGCCGAATCGCCGGTCCGCAGATCTCTTTGAAAGAGGTCGACCGGATCATCGCCATCGGTTCGGATCGCATGATGTCCGCCGTGACGCGCGCGCGCAAAGGTGTGCTCGCGGACTATCTGCGCCCGGACCACTGCGGCATCGGAAGTATCAACTCACCGATGCAGTGTATGATGAAAGAGGTCTGCGCGCAGTGCCTGCAGCGGCACGTCGATCCGAAGACCGGGGCCGAGTCCTTCGTCTTTTCCTGCTTCAACCAGGACCAGCACCTCGACGTCATGGACTGGGCCAACCTGGCGGCCCGGCTGCGCCAGAATAGTTTGCTCGAGAAAGTCGCGAGCTTGTGGCTCGAACGCCTGCTCGCGCAGTCCTCTTTTTCGCGCGTCTAGACTCCGCCGCGGACTCTAAAGCCCGCCCACAGCAAACTGCATCGTTCTCGGTGCGTAACGCCAATCGATGAGTTGCGGCTTCCCGCGATCCGGCGTGCGCCAAGGTTGGCCCGCGCGTTGCTCTTACGCTTCTCACAAATCGGCAAATGGACTTGCCGGCGAGCGATCAACGCCGCGTCGAGAAGGAGAACAACGATGTACAACAGGATTGGCAACGGACTCAGCCCGCAAATTCAACAGCTTTTGAACACCATGATCGGCGGCGCGCAGCCCCAACCTTTTGGAGGCGCGCAGCAGGATCCGATTCAACAGCTTTTAGGCTTTCTCGGGCAGATGCAGCAGCAGCAACAGGGCGGCGCCGGGTTGGGCGGCGGCGGAATGGGCGGAATGGATCCGCGCATGTTGCGGCGGATCATCGGTCAGCTCGACCGCCAGATCGTGCAAGCGATGCTCGGCCAACAAGGCGGCGCCGGCGGTATGGGTGGCGTCAATCCTTTGCAGCAATTTGGGCAGCAGCAGCAGGGTCAATTTCCGGGGATGAATAACTTCCCCGGTCTCGGGAATTGTTTCCCGCAGAATTTGCAGAATGCGTTTCCGCAGGCGTGCGCGCCGCGTCCTCCGTGTGGTCCGCAACCGGCACCGGCACCGGCGACTCCTCCTCCGCTCCCGGAGATCAAAGGCACCGCGAAGGGTGGCTGGTTGGCGGATCACGGCAAATATAAGAAGGAAGGCGATAAGTTCATTTTGAACGACGGTCGCTGCGCAACGCCGGTGGCCGGCAAGCCAGGTCAATTCACGGTATCCGGGCCGGACGGACAGCCGCAAGGTATCTTCAATGCGCCCGGCAACGCGAATAAGATCGCTTCGCCGCTGACCTTCGACTTGAACGGCGACGGCAAAGTATCGACGACCGGCACGAAGAACGGAAAACAGATCGATCTCAACGGCGACGGGAAAGTCGATCAATCCGCCTGGGCCGGCAAGGGCGACGGCGTCCTGGCCTTCGGTACAGGTGCCAGCGGCAAACAATTGCTCGGCAACAACACCGACGTCGATGGCGATGGCAAAGCGGACGGTTATGCGAACGGCTTCCAGGCGCTCGGCGCGCTGGCGCAGAAACACCTCGGCCAGGCAGCGGTCGCGGACGGCAAGTTGGATCAAAACGAGCTCGCGCAGCTCGAGCAGAAGGCCAACCTCCACATGGACGTCGACGGCCAGAAGCGGAGCCTCAAAGATATCGGCGTCGCCGGTGTGAACCTCGGCTACAACGAAGCGGGCCAGGCCGCGGACGAGAACGGCAACGAGCACCGCCAGCAGGGCTCGTTCATTCGGAACGACGGGCAGACGGGCAAAGTGAACGACGTCTGGTTCAAATACGAATAAGGGCTTCGGTGGGGCCCGGTTTTTCTGGGCCCCGCGGGCTTGCTCACACCTGCCGTGATCGCTTTGCGGAGTTTTGTTAGAGTCCCGCGTCATGCGGCTTTCGATAGTCTTCTCCCTCGTCGTCCTCGCGACCTTTGCGTGTAAATCGCGCGAAGAGGCGCTCAATGAGGCTCAAGAACAAGGTAAGTTCCTCGCCGAAAAAAAGGCGCGCTTAGTCAAAGGTGTCGGTGAGGCACTCGAAGGCGAAGGCAAAGCTGCGAGTGAACAACTGGCCAAAGGATCAGCACAGGTCGTGCGCGGCGCTGAGTCGGGTGTGGTAGAGGGATTTTCGGCGATCCCCATCGCGACCTCGGAGTCTTTGACCACCATCGGCCTCAAAGCGGAACGCGCTGCGATTCACCGCGACGATCCGAAAACCCCGCAGATCAAAGTGTATCTCGTGCTCGACAAGGCCCATAAAGGTGACCTGACGTTGATCGCGCGGAACGCCAGTCAAAGCGAAGTCGGTCGTTCGAGAATCTCCATCGACGAGCCCGACACGGGAAAATATTTCCTCTTCCCATTCGATCCGCTCGTCGATCTATCGCTGGCCTCGACCCTCGAGCTACGCTGAGCACAATGGCGCAGCTCCCTTTGCGGTTTCTCGGCCTGGTCACTCGATCAGTGCTCGCCGAAATGATGGCCTCGACTTACGCGGAGAGCCGAAACGTCGAACCGAACGAGGCTTATGAACGTCTCGACATCGGACTGAAAGAAGTGAAGCTGATCTCGGGAATTCAGCGCGAAATCTGGGCGGCGGCTATCGCCTTGAAACCTCGGTTGGGTGACTCCGAGCTGGTCGACCAGATGGCGAAGAAAGTGAATAAGGCAAAACGTTTTCAACCGCTGAAGCCGAAACGTGCGCAGTCGGGATCGCTTGCCGCGGTCATGGTGTTGATCGACATGGGCGCAGGTTTTTCGACCGGCGAAGCGCGCGATCTTCTGCTGAGTGAAGAAGGCGAAAAATTATTGTCCGCCGGCTACAAGTTGATCGGCGCTCATCTTGCGGCGGAGATGTTGCGGTGAACTTTCTTTTATTGCGTGGTTTGGTTCGCGAGCAGCGGCATTGGGATAGTTTCCCGACAAAATTGGCCGAAAAATTTCCGGGCTCGCGCGTGCTCACGCTCGATTTGCCCGGCACGGGCACGGAATATCTTCGAGATAGTCCCACGACGATCACGGAAATTGCCGAGGACCTGCGGGAACGTTTTCCGCGAAATGAGGGTCCGTGGACCATCGTCGCCGTTTCGTTGGGCGGGATGGTGGCGATCGAGTGGAGCTCACGCTGGACCGCTGACTTCGCGCGCGTAGTGGTGATCAACACCAGCGCCGGCGATTGCAGTAAACCGTGGGAGCGCCTCGACTGGCGAAATTACGGCACGGTGCTGCGCGCGGCGGCGACGGCGGATCATTCGATGCGAGAACGTGCGATCGTAAATCTGACGATCAATCGTGAAGACTTCGATCGGGACGCGCTGGTGGAAAAATGGACCGGTTATGCGCGCGAACGCCCGGTCCGCCGCGGTGTTTTGTTGAGCCAGCTCGCGGCGGCGGCGCGCTCCAAGCTCCCGCAGTCGATGCCGGTGCCGATGTTGGTCTTGGCCTCGAAAGCCGATCGATTGGTGCGTTCGGTGTGCTCCGAAAGGATCGCGGCACGGTTGTCGGTGCCGATTCAAATGCACGAGCGCGGCGGACATGATCTCCCTTTCGACGACGCGGATTGGGTCGGCGAGCGGATCGCGGAGTGGATGCGTGCATGAGCTGATCCTCGAGCCTCGGCGCGGTTTCACCGGCGTCGATTTTCGAGAGCTCCTCCGTTATCGCGAGCTGCTCTTTTTCCTCGTCTGGCGCGACATCAAGGTTCGTTACAAAGAAGCGATCCTCGGGACGGCATGGGCGGTGTTGCAGCCGGTGATGTCCATGGTGATCTTCACGCTGATCTTCGGAAATTTCGCCGGACTGAAAACCCGCGTGCCACCTGATCTTCAGGACAAATATCCACTCTTCGTTTTCGCCGGGTTGGTGCCGTGGTCCTTTTTCTCGAACGCGGTTCAGCTCGGTGGGTTGTCGCTGCTGAATCATGGACATTTGTTGCGGAAAATATATTTCCCGCGGCTATTCGTGCCCGCCGCGGTGATCGGTGGATATTTGGTCGAGCTGGGAATCTCCTTCATCATCCTCCTGATTTTGATGGGCTACTATCAAGTATTGCCGCCGCTTTCGGTGGTGGTCACCGTCCCGGTTTTGGTTTTTCTCACCGTGCTCAATGGCTTAGGGGTCGCGCTCTTGTTTTCGGCGGCCACCGTCAAATATCGGGACCTGAGATATTTGGTGCCGTTCCTGGTGCAGGCATGGATGTTTCTGACGCCGGTCGTCTATCCCGTGGCCATCGTCGATGAGAAGTGGCGATGGTTGTTGTCCTTCAATCCGATGTTCGGGATCATCAACGGCTTCCGCTCGGCTTTTCTCGGGACAGAGTGGAATCTCCCGCAGCTCGCTGTCTCCGCGGCCATGGGTTTCGTGTTGTTCCTCGTGGGGCTTTATTACTTCACCTCCACGCAGCGGGAGATCGCCGATCTTCTATGACCGCGCCGATCATCAGCGTCGAAAAGCTCGGTAAAAGTTATCGGCGGCACGGCAAGCTCCCGCGGAATAATACTTTTCGCGATGCGCTGACCCACTTCGCGTCCGCACCCTTCACCCGGCTTCGAGATAGTTTGCGGGCGCCGCGCCAGGAAGATTTGTTCTGGGCGATCCGCGATATTTCTTTTCAGGTTCAGCCCGGGGAAGTCATTGGATTGATCGGCCACAACGGCGCGGGGAAATCGACGTTATTGAAGGTGCTCAGCCGCGTGACTTCGCCGACGGAAGGGCGGGCGGTGCTGCGCGGGCGTGTCGCGTCTTTGTTGGAAGTCGGGACAGGATTTCATCCCGAGCTCAGCGGGCGCGAAAATATATTTTTGAACGGCGCGTTGCTCGGTATGCGGCGCGCGGAGATTCAGCGGAAATTCGACGAAATTGTGGAGTTTTCCGAGATCGGTGAGTTTCTCGACGCCCCGGTGAAACATTATTCCTCGGGAATGTACGTGCGTTTGGCGTTCGCCGTCGGTGCCCATCTGGAGCCGGAGATATTATTCGTCGATGAAGTATTGGCCGTCGGCGACGCTTCGTTTCAGCGAAAATGTCTCTCCAAAATGATGGAAGTGGTGCGCGCGGGGCGAACAATTTTATTCGTCAGCCATAATATGGAGTCGATCATTAGCCTCTGCCCGCACGTAATGGTGGTGGAGCGCGGGCGGGTCTCGGAACGGATGCCGGCCGACGAAGGTATCAAGAAATATCTCGCCTCGGTGCACCAGGCGGGCGGCCGGTCATTGCGCGAAGCTCCGCGGCTGAGCCAACGCAAGGAACCGATCTTCACTGATCTTTCGATCAGGAGCGGCAACGGAGATGCCGGCGTGGTGGAGGCGGGCGGGAAATTGATCTTCGAGCTCGAGCTGTCGAATTTTGCGGACCTTCGCCACCCGCGGGTGACGATCACCGTGAAGAGCGACCGCCAGCAGCCGATCGTTTCTTTCGACACCCGTGCGCACAGCGCGCTCGTTTTCCAGGGCGCCGAGCACCTCCGCTTGAGCTGTGAAGTGCCCGCGCTCGGTTTGGTGCCGGGAAGTTATATGGTCGATCTGTCGATCGCCGACGACGAACGGATGATCGAACAGGTGGAGATGGCGGAGCGTTTCGAGGTGTTGTTCTCGGATCTCTACCGGACCGGATATTTGCCGCGGCCGGCGCAGGGCGCAGCCATGTTCGCGGCCGCGTGGTTCAGCGACCGTTGAGCGCGGCGCGCACCGCGTTCAAGAGCACGTCGCGCGGTGGTTCGTTGCCGCTTCTCATGTTGCGCGTCAGCTCGTCGACCATGGAGCTGCGGCCGTAGCTGCGCTCGAGATACGGTTTCACCATGGGAACGTCGACGCCCGACTCGAGCACTTCGTAGGCGGTGAGCAAAGAGCGGCGGTCGTTGTCGGCGAGCTGATCGCGGAAGGTGAGCTCGCGCATCAATTCGAGGAATTTCGAGAAACCTTCGAGCTCGTGGCGTAAGACCGTTTCGTCTTTCCCGCTTTTTTCCCAACGATTGAGTGCGATGCGGAAAAGAATGATGGCGCGTTTATCTTGGGGGCGCAGCGTTTTGTAGATCGGGGAGATGGCCAGCTCGCCGATACGCTCGGTGAGCCCGTTTTTCAATATTTCCAGCTCGATTCCTGCGGCGACGGAAATCGCGGAATTATAGCGGTCGATATCGCGCGAAAGATCGACCATCAAACTGCGCAATTTTACCGCGCGCGTCGTTTCGCTGACGTAACGCGGGAGCACGTCATCGAGATTATCCGTGGTCAATGTGCCGACGACGGTGGCGATGATCGCGTCCAAACACTGAGTGCAACCGCCGATAAATTGGTGAAGCTCGCCGAGCAAGAACCAGCGATCGCCGGCGACCTGTGGGTTTCGCAATTTACCGCCGAGCGCGATGATATCGCCCAGGAGCACGGTCGCCAGGGTGTTGATACTTTCGCCGAGCTGAGCTTCGTCGCTCTCCATCGAAGAGCCGCGCACGATCGCGTCGAGCTCGATTTCACCGGATTGGAAAGTATCGACCGGTGAAAATGAGCTGCGCGGAGGAAATATTTGTTTCAGCGTTTCGGAGGCGGCACGCACCGCGAGCAAGACGTTGCGCACGTCGGGGGCGAGCGCATTCCAGGCGGCGACGTTCGGCGTCTCGAGATCCGCGAGCTCGTGGGGTGAAAGATCGACGTCGTCGATCACCGCGAGCGCCGCCGCACAAGTTTCAACCGCGGCGATGACCTTTGCGCGCAGGTCGAGGTTCGGGATCAGCGAGACGATTTTCCACGCCCGCGGTCCGAGCACTTCCGCGATCGTGGGCGGAGATTTCACGCCCGCAGTCTGGCGCGAAATCTCCCGCGATCAAAGGTGAGCGGCAGGCAGCCGTGCCTCTTACAAGATGCGTGCTCAGCGCAGCTTGGATGCGAGCGATTCCATCATGCGTGCGAGATCCACGTCTTTTTGCGTGATTCCACCTGCATCATGCGTGGTCAGATCCACGACGACTCGATCGTAAACGTTCGACCACTCGGGATGATGATTCATCTCGGCGATCGAGAGCGAGGCGATCGACATGAACCCAAACGCGGAGGAGAAGTCTGGAAATTTATATTCGCGGTGCAACTTACCCGCGACGATTTTCCAACCCTCGAGCGGCGGTCCGGCCAAATGTTTCTCCAGCTCGTCTTGCGCTAACTTTTTCATTATCCCTCCGCCGCGATCTCCCTCGCGGCGTCGTCGACAATTTGCAGAAAGCGGGCCCGGGTCAGTTCCCGGAGCTCTTTTTTGCTCGCCCCGCGGTGAGTGTCTTTTTCTGCCTCATAGAGAGCTTCCCAGATCGTGCGAAGCTCCATTCTCAGGCGTTTGACGTCGGCGTCGCGAAGCATGACTCACAATTCGACAGAGTAGACGAAGCTCGCTTTCGGTGCGCGCAGCCAGCGATCTTTGATGATCCCCAGCAGCTCTTTGCCGAGCCCGTCGCGATCGACGAATTCTTCTTTCACGCTCTCCGCGAGTTTCTTGTCGCCGCGCGCTTTGATACCCACCACCGTGGTGGCGAGCTTTTTGGTGGCCGCGGGGAACTTATCGAGCGCGATGGCGAGACAACCTTTGTCCTTGCCGTTGGCCGCCATTTCTTCTGCGTTCCACACCACCGCGCCTTCCTTCATGAGGAAGCCGAATTGAATCGCCGCGAGCTGGCTGTACGGCCGCGGTTTGCCTTGGGCGTCGTACATGCCGCGGGAGATATGGCCAAAAGACCAGGCCACTTCCCGAACGTGTGATTTATCGGCGGCGGTCTTGTCGAGAATTCCTTTGTCCAAGAGCCAGTCGGTGAAATAGAGGGCGCCGGTCTGTGCTTTGAGCTCTTCGAGCATGCTGGCGATCGGGCCGCCGAATACTTGGTCGTCCGTTTTGCCGCCGACTTTGTACTCATGCGACGGTCCGAGGTTGTGCGCCGCTTCGTGGAGCACGGTCGACATCAGCTGCGCGGAATAGTCGTCCGACCAGGTTCCCATCACGCTCGCGCAGAAGAGGGACTCCGCTTGTTGACGGGTCGCATGGGCGCTGTCCGCATCCGAGTATAGATTGGTCATCGCCACTGTGCGGCCACGGCCTTCGTTCGCCACCGGACCCCAGTTCGGGAGGCTTTGGCCGATGGTCGCGCCGTGCGCCGGACGTGAGTCACCCGCGTTGACGATGATGTCGATGAAGTCCGGGAGATGGAAAGATACTTTCCGCGCTTTGTACGGTTTGCCGCCTGCCTGCGCGAACGCAGTTTCCATATCGTTCTTCACCGGCTCCAATTTATTCTGCCACTCGATCGAGCCCTGATTGATCCGCGCGAAAGAGACGTGGAACCCGGCTTTGCGGCTGCACGGCTCCCAATACACCTCGTCCGGTCCGATGCGCAGATACCATTTCGAGTTGGTCGCATTCATTTTCGACCAGGCTTCGTCGGCGGGTTGCCAATTATTATCGAGGAAAGACTGAGATGCGGCGGTCAAATACGCTTTGAACGCGGCTTCGTCGGGTGATGCAATTCCGTCGGCCGCAGTTTTGAGTAATTTCGAGATAGTCTCCATCTCGGCTTTATAAGCTTCGCTGTAGGGCACCGCGATCAGCTCGCCGTTCTCTTCGCGCACCACATGAAATTGGTGCATGAGCTTCTCGGCATCTTTGCGCGCGGATAGTTTCTCGCAGAATTTCTCGTCGTCCTTCTGCACCGATTCCGGATAGACACCGACGATACGTTTCGGACGCGAAGCCAGCGCGTTGCAGTCCGGATCGTTCTCCGTCTCCGGCGCTTCGCACCACGGGCCTTGGTTGCGGTAGAACAACATGCGGCTCGCCGTATCGTCCGCGGGAATTTGGGCTTCCATGCCGGAAATTCCGAGCTGCTGTGCGTGCAGCTTCTCGACGAGCTTGGCGGCCTCGAGGATATTATTGACCACCAGCTTATCTTCATCGCTCGCCGCTTTGAAGGACGTCATCACGATCGTCTGGCGACCCTGCGCGAGCTCTTTGAGCACCGCCTTCCGGCGTTTTCCTTCGGCCTCATCGGCGACGGCCGCGTGGCCGTTCTTGTGAACGTTGGCCACTTTTTCATAAGCATCGGCGAACGGCAGCGCAGGACTATTCAATCCCCAATACGTTGCGAGCTCGTCCTGCTGCAGAACCTTGTCCTTATTTTTGTCTTCCACCCAAAATACCGGCAGCGCGAGCTCCGCAGCGATGCGGTTGAAGTCCATGCGCGGCACACGATCGAAGGAGGGTGCGAGGGCCTTTTCGGTCGTCGCGGTCTTCGCCGTCTCTGCGTCAGGTTTTGGAGATTCGCAGGCGAATGCGAAGAACAAGGTTGGATAGGCGAGCAATCGCTTCAGTTGTGCCATCGAGCTCGCTCTTATGAGGACAGGGCCGAGGTGGCAAGCATGGAGTTGACAGCGATCGAACGAGTCGGTGAGGCATTCGTCCCATGCTGGAAATTGCGTTGTTCGGCGCAGGGCGCATCGGTCAAATTCATGCGGCAAATGTAGCCCGCAGCGAAGGTGCTCGGCTTCGTTACGTCACGGACGTGTCACCGGAAGCGGCCCAGCGCGTTGCGTCGAAATATGGTGCGGAAGCGGTCGCGGATCCCGCCGCGGCGCTCGCAGACACTGCGGTCGACGCGGTGATCATCGCGTCGCCGACGAATACACATGTCGATCTGATCATCGCTGCGGCGCGCGCGAAGAAAGCGATCTTTTGCGAGAAGCCGATCGATCTCGATCTTTTGCGCGTCGATATTGCGATCGCCGAAGTGAATTTGAGCGGCGTTCCTTTTTTCGTGGGATTTAATCGCCGCTTCGATCCGAGCTTCGATCGTTTCGCGACCGAGCTGCACGCCGGCGCGATCGGTAAGTTGGAAATGTTGACCATCATTTCGCGCGATCCCGGCCCGCCTCCGCGCGCGTACATCGAAGTGTCGGGCGGACTATTTCGCGATATGATGATTCACGATCTGGATATGGCGCGTTGGCTGCTCGGCGAGGAGCCGATCGAGCTCTTCGCCAGCGCGAGCTGTCTCATCGAACCGTTCATCGGACAAGCGGGCGACGTCGACACGGCGATGGTGACCATGAAAACCGCGTCCGGATCTTTGTGCCATATCCAAAATAGCCGGCGCGCCGTTTATGGCTATGATCAACGGATCGAAGCGCTCGGCGAAAAAGGAATGTTGCAGGCGGGAAATTGGCGCGAGACGACGGTGGAGCGCTGGACGAAAACTTCGGTCGAAAGTGATAAACCGCCGCTATTTTTCTTAGAGCGTTATGAGACCGCATATCGGCGAGAAATTGCACATTTCATCGACGCGCTCCTCGGCGGAAAAAAACTATCGGTGACCGCGAACGACGGGCGCCGCGCGCTGGTTTTGGCCGAAGCCGCTTTGACTTCGATCGCCAAAAAAGCGCCGGTGATCATTTCAGGGGAGAGATAGTATGGGTCGCGGGAAAATTGCTGAAAAAGTCGCCATCGTCACCGGCAGCACCCAAGGGATCGGCGAAGCGATCGCCATCCAATTCGCCGAACAAGGTGCACGCGGTGTGGTCATCACCGGCCGCGATGAAGAACGCGGCGAGAGAGTATTGGCGAAATTGGAGCGGATGGGGGTCGACGCGTTATTCGTCAAAGCAGAGCTGGCGAACGAGAGCGAAGTCCGGGCGATCGCCGCGGGATGCCAGAGCAAGTATGGCCGCTGCGATATTTTGGTGAATGCCGCCGGAGTGACCTCGCGCGGAACGCTCGATAATACGACCGTCGAGCTGTGGGATCGTATTTTCGCGGTCAACGTGCGCGCGCCGTTCATCCTCTCGCAAGAGTGTGCGCGGATGATGAAGAGAGGCGGCTCGATCATCAATATCATCTCGATGTCCGGCCACGGCGGCCAGCCGTTTTTGGTGCCTTATTCGACCTCGAAAGGCGCGCTGGCGACGTTCACCAAAAATATTGCCTACGGGCTGCGCAAGGAAAAGATCCGCGTCAACGGCATCATGCTCGGATGGACCTCCACGCCCGGCGAAAACGGGGTGCAAAAGGAAGAGGGCGCACCCGGCGATTGGCTGGAAAAAGCAGAGGCTCGGCAACCGTTCGGCCGGCTGATCCGCCCGCGCGACGTCGCGGCTTTAGTGACTCATCTCGTGAGCGACGATGGCGAAATGATCACCGGCTCGTTGATCGACTTCGACCAGAATATCGTCGGCGCGTACGACTGACGCGGCCCTATTGGACGCAGGTGATGGTGGTGATGTCCGTGGCCTGCGCGCCGTTCGAGAAGTCGATGGTGACGATCATCGGGAACCCACAATAAGTCTCCGGAATGCTGATCGCCGCGGCGGTTCCTGGGGCTTTGCTCACGGTGTGTGTGGTGAAGCCGACCGGCGCATTGTACGCGGGCCCGGCGACGAAATCCTGGAGCGTGATGACGATAACCGACAGGGAAACGTTGGTTATCGAGATCAGCTGGCTGCCGGGACCGATGTTGTCATAGGTGAGCTCTGCGCTGAAAGAGAGCGGATCGGGCTGCACCGGCGGCTGAAGATTCATCGTCACCAGCGACGTTCCGGGCGTCAAAGTGACCGTCGTTTGAAATTGCGGCGGCGTACCACTGTCCGGTTGGCCACTGTCCCATTGGCCACTATCCGGGCGGCCAGCGTCCGGTCGACCGGCGTCGAAGGGCAGGCCCGCGTCGCGACCCGCATCCGGAAAGCTGGGGACGCCGAGGTCGGGACGGCCGGAATCGTGAGGTCCGTTCGCATCCGGGAAACCAGAGGCGTCGCGTTCTTGGGCGTCCGGAAAAGTTTCCTCGCCGTCACGCGGATCCGCGTCGGGAATATTCGTGTTGCCGTCGTCGATTCCGCCGTCGCGATTGATGGGAAGGCCGGAGTCGTCGAACATCTCGATCGCATCGGGTCGACCGACGGAGCTGTCGCGCAGGATGATGTAGTTGCGGCCGTCGCGGTCGTTTCCGCACGCGGAGACGGCGGTGAGAATCAGAAGCAGAGATAGTCCGGGCGCACGCATCGCGACAGCCCGTTGTACGCGAAGGGGCGCGGGACCTACCTCGGACTTTTGTCGGTGCCCGTCGAACGTCGCGCAATCGATCACCTCGAAACGGCGCGGCGCCCCGGGTTGCGGCTGCCCCTCCGGATGGGCGACGATACGCCGCCATGCAGCTCGCCTCCCGCAGTTCCGTCGCAATCGCTGGTGCTCTCGCGGTGTTCGGAGTCAGCACCGACGCGTTTGCCGACAAAGCGGTGCTCGCCGTCTTCGATATTTACGACGCGCGGCCCAAGGGTAAGTTCAACAATCAAGAGCTGCAGCAGCTCACAACTTATCTGTTGGCGAAGTTAGCGGAGGGTCAGCTCTTCAAAGTTGTTCCGCGCGACCAGATCGTCGCCGCAATTTCGTCGCAGAAAAAAGATAGTTACAAAGCGTGTTTCGACGAGCAGTGCCAGATCGAGCTCGGCAAAGAGCTGGCCGCGGAGAAATCGCTCGGTACTCAGATCATCCGCATCGGGGATCGCTGCGTGATCACTTCCACGCTTTATGATCTGAAGACTGCGGTCAGCGAACGTGCGGCCACCAAACGTGCGACGTGCGATCAAAATGCGATCGCCGATGCCTTGGAAGCGGTGGTCGATAGTTTGAATGCGGGCGGCGTGGCGAAACCAAATGTGGTCGTCGCCGAAAAACCGATCGAAAAACCGATCGAAAAACCTGCCGATAAATTCGAAGACCGGCGGGACGATAGTGTCCGCCCGCCCCAATTCGAGGATACTTCGGTCGCCTATTTGGAGACGCCGGATGGACGTGCCTGCGCGAGTGGAAACGGCGACGCATGTTCGCGCGTGGCCAGCACCAACGGCAGCACACGGATGGCTTGGAAACACGGTCATCGCGGCTGCCAAGTGGCGCACAGCTCTTCCTGTCAGTGGGCGGCGAAAATTGCCTACGATCTCGGGGATAAAGAGCGCGCCAATCAATATTCGCGTTATGCGTGTTTGGGATTGAACGATCCCAGCGGCTGCAGCTGGTACGCGAAGATCGAACAAGAGATCGGGAGCAAAGCGAAGGCTCTGGAAATTGCCATGCACAATTGTAATGCCAAACAGAGCGGCCCGAACTGCGCCTGGGCGGCGAATATTTCCTATAGTACGGGAAATAAGGCGGTTTGCCGGGACTATGCGACGCGCGGCTGTAATATGAACGATGCCGAAGCGTGTTCCTGGATCATCAAGCTGGAATATGAGGCGAAAAATTTATCCGCCGCTTTCGTGACCGCCCAGAAGAGCTGCAACGAGCTGAAACACGGTTCTTCGTGCAGCTGGGCCGGCACGATTCAGTACGACTTGAATAATAAAGTCAGCGCGCTCGAATATTCGGGTCGTGGTTGTGGATTACAAGATCCGACCGCGTGTGAGTGGAGCGCGAAAGTGAATTACGAGCTCGGCGACAAAACGCGCGCGCTGCAGGTGGGATCGACGGCGTGTGCCGATCTTCGCGCGGGCGGCGCTTGTTCGTGGGCGGCCTCGATCGACTATGAATTGGGCAACCGTGCGAAGGCGCTCGATTGGGCGATCAAAGGTTGCGCTTACGGAAGTGCGGACTCGTGCAGCTGGCAGCGGAAAATTCAGGCGGAGCTGAATCCGTAGCTCGAGCGCATCAGCGCGGCGTGGTGAAATTCGTCGGACAGAGGATCGTGTTCGGGTCGATGGCGAACGGCTCGGTCGTCTCGTCGATATTTTCCAAGAAAGCGATCAACGCGGCTTTCTGAGCAGCGGTCGGCGCGAAGTTCGGGTCGCCTGCTTTGGTGTGTGTCGCGAAGCGCGCATCGAAGAGGTCGCTGAGATCTTTCGCCGAGCCGTTGTGAAAATAGGGCGCTCCGATATTCGCTGCGAGCAGCGACGGCGGATTAAATCCTTTTTTACCCATCGCCGGGCTTCCGTCTTCACGCGTCTCTTCTGCAGAGCCTGCGAGCGCAAAGGTACCGACGTTACGCACGTTGCATGCTTGGCGTTTGAACGCGGGGGCACCACCTTCCGAGTCGTCGCCCGCGAGCAGCGTGACGTCGGTGTTCACATCGAGCGGCAGACCTCGGAGCACCGAAGGATCCATCGCCGTCGCGAACGCACGATTCGCCTCGAAAATGCGCGAGCCCAGCGGGCCGCTGTTCGCCTCGGGGCTGTAGAAGGTACGGCTGATCGTCCATTTCGGACCGGCATGGCATTTGGTGCAGCCGGCCTCTTCGTAGATGGCGCGGCCTTCGTTGATCGCCGGTGCCGCCGCCAATTTTCCACGGGGGCTGCGGATCGTTTGTACGTAGGCGTCGATCTGGTCCCAACCCGCGCAGACATTCCCGTTGCTGCAAATCTCGTTATTCCGGGTCACGAATTTCAGCGAGCCGTTGAGCCCTTGATGATTTTCGCGCGTCGTTTGGTCCTCGACGAGGATACTCACAAAGTTTGCGCTGTTGCTGCTGACGATCGGGCCATCCGCGTTTTGCACGGCACCTTTGCCGCCGGCAGTGCCGCGGGTGTTGTTGTCGAAGTCGTGCGTTTCGTCGAAGATCGCCGTCCAATTCAGTGCGCGCATGTCCATCGGATCATTCGACGCGAATTGTCCGTCCATGGAGATAGTTTGATGCGGGCCCGACGGGAATTTCCAAGTGACGTTGTCGGTGAGGCCCATGGGGTGACAACCTTGGCAGCTCACCCAACCTTCGCGTGACCAAATTGCCGTCGCGGTATTGAAGAAACGTTTTCCCTTCCACACTTTGAATTCTGCGCTGTCGGGATTCGACGGCTGCTCTGTGGAAATAATCTTCTTCAGCTCGCGTTGATCCCGGAACAACAATACGGAGAGATCGCGGCTGATCAGGTTGGCCACGAAAGCCCCGGCATTCGAGCTGCCGTGTTTGATGACGATTCCCTGTGGATTTTGACCGGCGACGATATTGAACGCGGAAGGTGCGCCGACCGTGACCGTATTATCTTGGAAATATTCGAGACGGAGCACGATGTCGCTCGCGGCACTGGTGAGATAGGCGATCGCTGCGTCGTCGCGGGCGACGAAGTCGATGCCGTTCGGTGAAGACATGAAGCGGCGTCCGATATTCTCGTTGCCGTCGTTATCGATCTGTTGCTGTTTGATCAGCGTATTGAGGTTGTGCGTCAGCGCGACTTCTTCGGCTTCGGCATCGAGATCGATCACCGAGACGAGCGCTTGCAGATTGTGATTGAAGACCTGCGGACCTTCGGGCGAAGCGGCGGTCGAGACCACATAAGCGCGTGTTTTGGCGAACGCGGTGTGAATGGTGATCGCGCTGAGCTGATTCACGAAACATCCGCTGGTGAGCTCGACCGGAGGAGTGCCGACATTGCCGGTGAAACAGGCCTCGATCGGGGAGAGCGCGATCTCCTTTTTCACACTGGTCGCACCGACGTTGATGACTTGCACGATCCCTTCTTTGCCGGTGTCGAGCGCTTCCGCGATCGCCAAGTCGGCGCGGTCTCGGCCATAGAACTGTGTAACTAGGACTTTTTCATCGTTCTCGTCCTGATCGAGGTCGTTGGTGATCGCCACGGCGAACGGCCGGCCGCCGACATTGATTGTCTGAGAGATACTCATCGATGCGGTGTTGAGCACGATGACGTTTCCCGAGACCCAATCCGTGACATAGGCGCTGGTGCCTTTTGGCGTAAGTGCGATGCCCATCGGCTCGGCGCCGACTTCGACTTCGCTGACCACGCGCGGTTGCGTGGTGTTGATGTCGACGATGCGCGAGACCGTGCCCGTTGCACGATTCGCGACGAATGCTTCTGTTTTATTCGGGTGAATGACGATCGACACCGGTTCGCTTTGCGGCACGTTGTTCGAGCTCGCAACTTTTGCTGAGCGAGACTCGGCGCCGAACGCGACGTTGAAGAAGGAGACCGAACCGTCGTCGGTGTTGACCATGGCGACGAGCGCGTCGTCGGTGGTCACGTCGACCGCGGTGGAGCGGCTGGCGCGGCGGAGCAGATCGCGCGGCGGTTCGACAGGCGGGACGTCTTCCACGCAAGAGCAGCTGCCGTCGTTGAAGGCGCAAACGAAACCGGTGCCGCATTCGCTGGCGCAGATCGGTGCGTCGGCGGAACACGTCGGGGCGATGGCGACACATCCACAAGCGCCGTCGCCGAAGCGGCACTCAGACCCTTCGGCACAGACGGGATCACACAGCGGGGTCTGTGCAGTACATTGTTCGACCGGGGGCTGTTCGACCGGTGGCGGCTCGTCCTTCGCGCTACACGCGGGGTTCAATGCGGTTGCGATGGCGCTCAGCATCCAGGCTGAGAGCGCGGTCCTTCTATTTCCAGACATGTTCGATTTCCTCCGCAGTGGAGAGATTCCAAGGGGCATGCCGCGGTTCGGATCCGCGGGAAGTCGCTGGGTTTTTCGCAATTTTCGGGCACCGACCGGCGCCTGTGCCCGCGCGTGCCCGCATCGGGTAGGCTGCAAAACGTATGCGGCTTTCGAGGTTGAGTCTCGCCGTGGTGCTCGCGTTGCCGTTTTCGGCGCGCGCGGATCTGGTGCTCGTCTTTCCGATAGAAGACGTCCGCACCGGCGAACGTTTGGAGGCGGAGAATCTCGGAGAGCTGTCGGAGGTGCTGAGATCGGTCGCCGAAGCGGATCTCGCGTTTGAGACTTCGACCGCGAACTTCGGCGCACCTTGTTTCAAGCGCACCTGTCAGATCGACCAGGGTGCCAAAGCGGGCGTCGCATTGGTGATGACGGCGCAGCTCAGCAAAGTGGGTGCTCGGTGCGCAGTGCAGACACGTCTTCTCGACGTGTCGAAGAAGATCTACAAACACGGCGCGACACGTTTGGTGAGCTGCGACTACGCCGGATTTTTGCAGGGCTTGAACAAAACGGTGGGCTCGGTCGGACGTGAAGTCCGGCGCGCGCGGGGCGACTACGTCGACACGCCCTATGATCCCGAGGACGACTCGCTGCCCATCGACGAAGAGTACGACGACGAAGGCGAAGAGATGGTGCTCGGCGAGGTCGCCGAACCGAACGGGCTGCAAGGGCGAAAGCCGTTTTTTCGGCCGGAAGACGGCACCGATTGTCTCGGCGGTGATCGCTGGGCCTGTTCACGTGCCGCATCGAGCGCGAGTGAAGACGGCCGCCAAGACTTGGTGATCAAGTATGGCAGCGAAGGTTGCAAGCTCGCCGAAGCGGGGTCCTGTCGCTGGGCGATCAAAGCGCAGAACGAACGCGGGCGGAAAAAAGAAGCGCTCGACTTGGCGCGCCGCGGATGTCGCGATCTCTCCGACGGCGCGTCGTGCGGATGGGGCGCCAGCATCGAGCACGAGAGCGGAAATCTCACTTCCTCCATGGACTATGCACAGCGTGGGTGCAGCTTGGATGATGCGGATGCGTGCAGCTGGGCGGCGAAGATCGAATACGACGCGGGCAATTTGCCGGCGGCGTTGGAGCTGACGCGGCGACATTGTTCCGACAAAAAACACGGCACTTCGTGTCGCTGGGCTGCGAGTATTCTTCACGCGCAAAAGCGGCTCGAAGAGGGGCTCGAATATGGGCGTATCGGATGTGAAGCGCTCGATGGGGCGTCGTGCAGTTGGGCGGCGCGTATCGAGTCCGATCGCGGCCACCAAGCACTCGCGCTTGTATACGCGCGAAAAGGCCAAACGATGCGCGATCCGGACGCGTTCGGTTGGGTGGCGAAGCTCGAACAAGAGCTCGGCTCACCGGAACGCGCTTTGGGTCCTGCAAAAGAGGGCTGCGAGAAGCTGAAGAACGCGGTCTCGTGCAGCTGGGCCGCGAGCTTGAGCTTCGATCGCGGCGAGCGCGAGCTGGCGCTACGTTACGCGAGCTTCGGTGCGGAGCTCGGCGATCCGGATTGCCGGAGTTGGGTCGCGAAGCTGGAGCACGAACGCGGCAACTCAAAAGCAGGCATGATCCAGGCAAAAAAGGGGTGTTTCGAGAACAAACACGCACCTTCGTGTCGCTGGGCTGCGAGCATCGGTTTCGAGAGCGGGAATAAGAGCGACGCTCTGCGCGCGGCGGTCGCCGGTTGCGACTACGCGGACGCGGACAGCTGTAGTTGGGCCGCGAAGCTGGAGCACGAAGCGGGTCGCAACAAGAAGGCGATGGAACACGCGAAACGTGGCTGCGAGATGGAGAACGTGGACGCTTGCGGTTGGGTGGAGACGATCCGCTCGAGCCGCTAGTACCTCTACTCGTCGCGCCAGTCGCCGAAGCCGAAGAGCGGCGGCGAGAAGCCGTAGATCAAACGTCCGTCAGGGTGTGCTTCCAGCGCGGTGAGCACGGTGTCGCGTGCGTCGCTCGGAAGACAGATGCGGTCTACCCTGTCCTCATTGACAGCTGTCCTAAAGATCACAGATTCACTTCCGGCAAACCAGATCCGCCCGTCGGGCGCGATGGTCACGGCGGTGATCGAAAGTGCGTGGTCACCGTCGCGCCGTTCGTCGGCGAAAAGCGCTCCGGTCAAGGCGGTGATCGGCTCCGCGTCCAAACGCGAGCCGTCGCGGCGCACCACGTAGATCGTCGCTTTTGATCCGACCATCACTGCGAGGATGTCGCTGTTCGTTCCCTGCGCGGGCTCGACCACGGTGTCGAATGCGGCGCAGGGCGGCGAACATCCGTCGTTGACTGCGGGCCGAAACACCGGCTCCCAACGTTCACCTTGGTAAACATAAGCCGCGCCTGCGACGTCGAAAGCGACTCCGCCGGCGATCGCTTGGATGGCGATCGCTTCGCGGAAGATGGCGCTGCTCCAGCCGGTGCTCGAGGTTTCGGTGCGGCAGAAGATGCCGGCGATCGCGCCCGGGCCGAGCACCGAGCCGAATGCGCACAGCCGGGTGGTGCCGCCGAGATCGAGGTGGCGCGCGCCGCTGAGCAAACCGGCGGCGACATCGGTGGGGATCGGAGAGCTTTCCAGAAAACGTGCGCGTGGTTCGTCGTAACCGACGAGATGGCCGACGCCGCCGAAGGCACCCAAGAAGTTGATGGTGATCGGTGAGGGCATCAAGCGGCCGTCGCGGTCGCGCACTTCGCGATCACCCAGGTCGCGCATGCGCACTTTTTCATCGCGCTGCACGGCGGCGGTGCCGGTGCCGATGCCCACGACGTCGGTGAGATCGGTGGCTCCCGCCGCGATCACGCCGGCGATCGCGGTGCCCGTTGCGGTGAAGCCGACCCAGGTGTCGCCGTTCGAGAGCGTGCGGATCGAACGGATATCTTCGCCTTGCGTACGCGGTGCGATCACCGAAACTTCGGTGGTCGCTTCGATGCATGGATCGCGGACGGCGAGCCCGCGCAACAATATCTCGAGGCGCGCGGTGCGTTCTTCGCTGATGGTGTTGTTGCTGATCTCCACCGGCACCAGCGGCGAGGGTGAATCGGACGGACGCGGGCGCTCCAAGACGTGCGGTTCGTAGAACGGCGGTAGGCGGTGCGCGCGATCGGCGGACTCGGAGACGAAGACCAGCGATGCGGGATCGATATCGTCGGGAAGATCGTTTTCGTCGATACCGGCGAAGAACATGTCGACGTCACCGCCGCCGATGGGATCTGGTCGAATGGACAGGACGTCGGTTGCGCGGCGCACGGCGACCGAAGTGGGAACGACGGCACGTCCGGATTGTGCTGTCCCAAAGATCACCCACGCCGTACCGGTGTTCGGGACGGGGAGCTCCTCGTTGACGTCTTCACCGCAGGCTGCGGCGAGGAGGAGCGAAACGAACACTGGTCTTCGGATCACCTCGGCAATCTTAACGCGAAATAGAGGAACGGGAGACGCGGCCTATTCCGCGTCTCCCGCGATTCCCCGACCGAACGGCGCACGGACCTGGGACGGGACTTGGGGTGATGCGCGCCGGGCAGTCACAATAAGAGAGAGCATGTGCTGTACCAACGGGCAGTCTTCTCTGATGTCGGGCGTTTAGCACGCAGGCGATCAGAGATGCGCACGACAACGAGGGCACGATCGCGCGCGAACGTTCGGAGCTTAACGCCGCTTCACGCTTCTTCGGAGTCGTGTGTGCGACGTTTCCACCGGTCGTGTGTTAGAAACGCGCGACCGTGCGATGGCCGGGCAAGCTGACGTTGGGCCTCATTTTCGCCGCGATCGCCGGCGCGGGTGCGCTCGCCGTTGCCCGCCGCCGCGAACCGCCGCTCGAAGTCTCCGTGGTTAAAGTCGAACGCGGCGAGGTTCGCGAGATGATCACCGGTGCCTCGGCCGGTGAAGTGAAGCCGGCGCGGCGCGTGACGGTGCGCGCAGAGCTCGCCGGAACGATCGCCGAAGTGAAAAAGAAGAAAGGCGAACGGGTCCAGGCGGGCGAGCTCTTGGTCAGCTTTTCGTCCGATGAGCTCGACGCGCGTTTGTTGCAGGCGGAGGCGAATGTCGAGGCGGCGAACGTAGCGATCGCTGCGGCGGAGCTGCGGAAAAGATCCGCGTGGCGCGCATTCGAACGCGCGAAGGTGTTGCGTCCGACGGATGCGATCTCCGCGGTCGACTTCGATCGCGTGCAGACGGAGCTCGAAGCCGGAGGACACTCGGTCGAACAAGCGGAAGCCGCGAAAAAACAGGCGGTCGCTGCGAAGAAGCTGGCCGAGGTCGCCAAGAAAAGAACGTTGGTGCACGCGCCGTTCGCGGGCGTGTTGCAAGACGTGTTCGCGGAGCTCGGGGTCCAAGTTGCGCCGGCGCAGCCGCTGTTCGATCTGATCGACGATTCTTCGATCCGCGTGGAAGTTCCGGTCGACGAATCGGATATCTCGCGCATCGCCGTCGGACAAAAAGTGACGTTGCGGACCGACGCCGCGCGCGACCACCTGATCCTTGGTACAGTAACGTTCATTCCACCGGCGATCGGCCGCGGAGGTGACAGCTCGCCGCTCGAAGGTGTCTCCGCGCTGAGCTCCAAGGAACGATCGATCCGGATCGAAGTGACGCCGGAAGAGACGAAAAACTTGGTGGTCGGCGCGTCGGTGAACGCGGAGCTGTTGGTGAGCAGCAAGCCGGACGTGGTGTTCGTACCTTCGCAGGTGGTGATCGGCCGCGGGGTGGAGCGCACCGTTTTTCAGATCGAACAAGGTGTGCTCAAGAAGAAGACGTTTCGTCCTGGGCTCACGAGCTGGGAGCGCACCGAGGTGCTCGAAGGATTGGAGCCGGGCGCCGAGGTCGTCTCCAGCCTCAACGTGAAGGGCCTCGAAGAAGGCGCGCGTGCGGTTGCGAAGTGATCGAGATCGAAGGCGCAACCCGTGTTTTTAAGGTCGGAACCGAAGAGGTTCACGCGCTCCGAGGGGTGAATCTGCGCATCGCTCAGGGCGAGATGGTGGCCATCGTCGGGCCGTCGGGCTCGGGCAAATCGACGTTGATGAACATGATCGGCTGTCTCGATACACCGACCGGCGGCCGCTACGTGCTCGACGGCGTCGACGTGAAGACGCTCAATGACGACGGCCTGGCGAAGCTGAGGAATCGCAAGATCGGATTCGTCTTTCAAAGCTTCAATTTGTTGCCGCGGCAAACGGCGCTGGAGAACGTCGCTTTGCCGCTGCGTTACGCGGGTGTCTCCGCGAAAGAGCGCAAAGTCGCGAGCCAGCGTGCTCTGGGGCGCGTTGATCTTTCGGACAGGATGACGCACCGGCCGGATCAATTGTCCGGCGGGCAAAAACAGCGGGTGGCGATCGCACGTGCGCTGGTGACCGATCCGGCGATCGTCCTTGCGGATGAGCCCACGGGCGCACTGGACCAAAGGACAGGGAGCGAGATCTTGGGGCTGTTTCGCAAGCTGAACGCGGACGGCGCAACGATCATCATCGTCACCCATGATCATGCGATCGCCGGCTCGATGCCGCGCAAGATCACCATCGTCGACGGGGTGATCGTCAGCGACGAGGTGCGCTCGTGAATCTGCTGGAACACGTGGCCATCGCCATTGATGCGATCCGCGCCAATCCGGTGCGCGCGTTTTTGACGACGCTCGGCGTGTTGATCGGCGTGTTGTCGGTGATCTTGTTGGTGGGGCTCGGCGATGCGGTTCGTTCCTACGTGCTCGATACCTTCGCGGGCATCGGCTCGAATTTGATCCAAGTTCGTGCGGGAAAACAGGAGACGCGCGGGCTCACGCCGCCTTCGATGAACGTGAAAAATCGCCTGACCATCGAAGACGTGGAGGCGCTCGAACGCCGCGCTTATTCGATCGATGGTGTCTCGCCGATGATGTTTTCCTCGGGTGAGCTGCGAAACGGCGAGCTGCGCCGCAGTGTCATGGTGCTCGGCGTCGGCGCGCGTTACTACGATCTGCGCAACCTGCGAGTGGGCCGCGGAGCATTCTTCACCGACGAAGATCTCGGTGCGCGAAGGCGTGTGGTGGTGATCGGCGAGACGATCGTCCAAGAGCTCTACGGCGCGAACGCGAATCCGCTCGGCAGCACCATCTACATCGCATCGGCGCCGTTTCGCGTCGTCGGCGTGATGGAGCGAAAGGGCAAAACGTTCGGCTTCGACATGGATGATCTGGCGTTCGTGCCTGCGACCGCCGCGCAGGATCTCTTCAACGTGGAGACGATCAGCGAAATTTTGGCGCGCGCGCGCGATCGAAACACGGTCGATCCGGCGATCGAAGAGATTACGGAAGTGCTCGCTGCGCGTCGCGGCGGTTCGGTCGACTTCACCATCTACAGTCAGGACGACATGGTCAGCACCGTGAATCAGATCATGGGTACGCTGACTTTTTTTCTCGGCGCGATCGCTTCCATCTCTTTGGTGGTCGGCGGAATCGGGATCATGAACATCATGCTGGTCTCCGTGAAGGAACGGACTCGGGAGATCGGAGTGCGGCGCGCCGTGGGTGCGCGTTGGCGCGACATCCTTGTTCAATTCTTGGTGGAGGCGGTCGTGGTGTCGATGTTGGGTGGTTTGATCGGCGTTCTTCTCGGATTTGTCGCGATTCGTATCATCGCGCATATAGAACCTGCGTTGCCCGTGACCCTTTCCAGCTGGAACGTCGCTATGGCCCTCGGGTTCTCCGCACTGGTCGGAATCGTCTCCGGCGTTTTTCCAGCTGTCCGCGCGGCCGATCTCGATCCTGTCGAGGCCCTGCGCTACGAATGACGCCGACTATGAAGGCGGCGACGCTTCCGAGCACGCGCGATCGATTGGTGTTGGAGTCCGTTCGATTGTTTGTCGAGAAAGGATACGCAGCGACCAGCGTCGATGAGATCTGCGCTGCTGCAGGCGCGACCAAGGGCGCCTTCTTTCATCACTTCTCGAACAAAGAAGAGATCGGTCTCGAGTCGATCGATCGATACGCGGGTGCACGTTTCACCGCGATGAAGGAAGGCTCGGAGACCTGGCCTGCTGACCCCGTGGAACGGCTTTACGTGTTGATCGATCGTTTGGAAGAGATCGCTGCGACGCGTATCGGCTCGCGCGGATGTCTTCTCGCGATCATGGCCATGGAGCTCGGCATCGTGAACGAACGATTCCGTTTGAAGTGCGCCGAGTACCTGTCCTCATGGGCCGCATACTTCAACGAGACCTGTGAAGCCGCGTTTCGCGCTCGAGGTGCACGCGCGTCCGGGGCCGAGATCGCCGCGTATTTCGTCACCCTGTTCGAAGGATCAGTGGTGATGGCGCGCGCACACAACGACGCCACTGTTTATGCGCGGAACTTCGCGTTATTTCGGCGCCACGTCGAAATGATGCTCAACGTGTGACGGTGAAGTAGCGCGCGTCGCTCGCTTTGCCGATGACGCGTGTTCTCAGCACGTAGACGTCGCCTTCGATGCCGGCGAGCTTGGCCGAGAAAGCGCCATCGCCGTCCGCCTGGATCAGCGAGAATTCGGGCTCGCGTTGTGAAAGGCGAAACCGAAAGATCTCCACGCCCGCGCGTCCGATCACGGCGCCGGCAGCTCCCGCGACTTGCACGAAACCGAGCTCGCTCGAAAGTGTGATGCTGACTCTCGCTTCGTCGACTTCTTCCGGACGTACGTCTTGTTGGGCGACGGCGAAGAAGACGCCGTTGCTGATCGCCATCCCGAGATGTGTGCCCAAGTATCCGTCGATCTCGTCGGCGACGCCGTCTTCGGGCGTGGTGTCTTGGGCGCGGCCGCCGAGCTCGTCGACGGTTTCACCGATCGTTCCGGTCAAGGTCGCGGAGCCGATGGGCATCAACAGATCGCCGTTCGAATCGAAGTCTCCGTCGAAGGCGTAGTTCTCATTGCTCGCGTCGGGCTCGATCAAACCCGTGGCGCGGCGGCCCTGCACGTCGATGCCGGTGATGCGGAAATAGACGGGAAAAATGGAGTCCGCGACGATCCCGTCGGGAAATTTTCGCAGCACGGCGAGCGCGTCGTAAGCCTCGTTCAAAGTGAGCACACGAACGGGTGTCTCACCCGAGCCGCCGCACCCAACGCAGAGAAGTAACAGCGCGATCGATCTTCGCATCACTCAGCGCAGAACATGAACGGAGGATCGTTCACCACGCCGGTACAGGTCGCGGGCGAGGCGCAGTCGTCGTTGGTATCGCAGAACTCGCGGCAGATCGCGGTGTTCAGATCGGGATCACGAATGCAGACCAAACCGCGCGCGCACTGCAGCCCGCTGTTGCTCGAGCCGCACGTTTGTCCGTCCATTTGTGGGCCGGCTTCACGGCAGCGCAGCTCGCGAAGGCCGCTGCGGCGCGTGAACGTGGAGCATGCCTGATCTTGTGGACAGGGATCCTGAGTGAGCGGATTACAGATCGGGGGGAGCTCGAGGCACGCGCCCCAGTTGGTGCCGGTGATCGTCAGCCGGCAGTCGAATTCGGCGCCGAGCGCTTCGCAGCCCGTGCCGTCGACGATGTTACAGATCTGTTTGCACTCAGAGACGCTCGAGGTCGAGGTGATGCGCGCGCAGACCAAACCCGCTTCGCAATCTTCGCCCATACACGCGTCGCCGAGCATCTGATCGTCACCTTCGGGGACACAGTGCGCGCCCGGGTTCTGCGCGTCGGGCTCGATGACACATTTGACGTTCGGCGGTGTGTCGCAGCCGGTCTGGGCGACCGGGTCGCAGAGGTCGAGCACGCCGCTGTCGCCCGCGTCGGCTGGAGGCTGGCCTGCGTCGCCGCCGCCCCCTCCGCTGTCGCTGGTCTCCGACGCATCCTGATCGCCGATGACGCCCGAATCTTGAGTGACATCGGGTGCGGGATCGTCGGAACAGCCAAAAGCTCCGGCAACCGCGAGAAAGAGGATGGGAAGTCCCAGCGCGAGGCGCATTGATTCTCTATACCGGGTGAACTTCGGTCCGGCGAGGTCGTTGATCGGAGGACTGAACTTTTGCTTAGATGTGCTCGTGACTTCAGATCCCTCGCATCGCGAGGAGCTTCGCACGCTCATCGACGCTTACGGTGAAGACCTCCCGCTCGATCGCGCTCTGTTGCTCGTCGCGAAAGAGGAATACCCCGACCTCGATGTGACGAAATACTTCGAGCTCCTCGATCGTCTCGCAGAACGCGCGATGCGCAGCGCGTCCGACTCCGGCGATCTGTTGCGCGCGTTGGTTCACACCGTGTTTCAAGAGGCGGGATTTCGCGGCAACAAAGAAAATTATTACGATCCAAAGAACAGTCTCTTGAATGCAGTGATCGATCGCCGGCTCGGCATACCGATCACGCTGTCGATCATCTTCATCGAAGTTGCGCGGCGCGCCGGCTCGCACGCCGTGGGGATCGGCTTTCCGGGCCATTTTCTCGTGCGCGCGGAGGCGGACGGACGGACGGTACTTCTCGATCCTTTCGAGCGGGGCACGATCATGCGGCGCTCGGATTGTGAGCGGATCTTGAAAGCATCGAGCGGTGCACAAGCGGAGCTCGAGCCGTGGATGCTCGAACCGTCGACGCCGAAAGCGATCGTGCTTCGCGTGATCACGAACTTGAAACACGCGTACATGTTGCAAAAGGATCTGATCAACGCGGTCAAAGCGATCGATCGTTTGTTGATCGTCGATCCCGCGCGTTGGACCGATCGCCGCGATCGTGGATTGTTGTTCATGGAGCTGAACTGCGCGAACGCGGCGATCAGCGATCTCGAGCTTTACCGGCAACACGCGACCGATCTGAAAGATCTCGATCTGATCGATCGCGTCCTTCCCGAGCTGAAGAAGCAGCGTTCGCAGCTCAACTGATATGCGGTCGCGCGTCTCACTCGGATCGTTCGCGGAGCTCATCCCGGGGCACGCGCGCATCATCGCCCTTGCGGGCGGGCGGAGCGTGATCGTGGTGTTGTCGAAGGAAGGCGTGCGCGCGTTCATGAACGAGTGCAAACATCTCCCGACGCCGCTGAACGTGTACGGTGAGGATCCGATCGTCGACGGCGCGCTCTTATGTCGCTCGCACGGCGCGCGTTACACGCTCGAGGAAGGGATGTGTTTCAGCGGACCGTGTCGCGGCAAATTTCTCGATGCTGTCCATGTGGACAGGCAAGGCGATCAGCTCTCGGCGCTCGTCGAAATCCCCGAAGTCTACGTCGAAGAAGAGTCCTAGCGAACGAAGCGCACGGCTAGTTCGGTCCGGCGGATCCGGAACCGTCGAGCGGCGGCGTGTCGATCTCGATCTCGTCGTCTTCCATCTCGTCGACGTCGAAGTTCGAGGAGTGGTGCAATACGACCAACCAATGTCCGTCGATCTGCTCGAAGATGTTGGTGGTGACCACGGTCGCCCCGAAATCCTCGTTTTCATCGGTCGTCACGTCGACGTGCGCCACCAGGTTCACCCAAGCGGTTCGGCCGGAAACCTCGATGTGGACGTCCTCCAGCCCGAACTCGATCCGCTGGATCGTGCGAAAGATATCAAGCCAGCTTTGGCGGATTTCGGTCCAACCGATCACCAGCTCCCAGCCGGGATGGACGCAGCGCGCGTGCGGCGAGCGCGACCACATCTGAGACATCTTGTCGATGTTGCGGCTGTTGAAAGCGTCGTAAAAAGCGAGGTTGGCTTCTTCGACGCGGGTCAGCTCGCGCGTCAGGGAGGGGGCGCGTTCTTGAAGAGCGATCCCGTCGGCTTCACCCTCCGCGACCCTGTCGATCGCTTCGAGCGGCTCGGCGACTTTTGGAGCGACACCCCGCGCGTCTCGTTGCTTGCCCATCGCTATAGAGCAGGCTACCACAGGACCCCCGTGCCCAGGATCTACTTGTTTTCATTCGCAATGCTTTTCGCATTGTTCACGGGGTGCAACGACACGAACAGCCCGGATGGCCTCGCAAGGGCCTTCGTCGATGCGTACTACGTCGAGTATGACGTCGACCGTGCGATCGCCCTCTCCGATGGTGCGGCGACGCTGCGGCTCAAGGAAGAAAAAGATCTGATCGACGAGGCGCGCGCGAAGACGGCGATCGCGCAGTCGAGGTCGCGGACGTATTACGGCGATCCGACGAAGCGCGAGGTCGGCGGCGAGCTGGTCCACTACACCTTCGAGCTCGAGATCCGCCAAGGGTCGAACGACATGCGGCGCACCGCGGTGATCATGATAGCGAAGCGGAACGACCTGTGGAAAGTGATCGGCTTTCGCGAGGCCGGCGAGGGCGGGGCGGGCCCCGAAAACAGGGCGACTGGCGCCACCGACTCGAACAGTGTACGAACATCGACGCGAGGGTTGTAGGGGATGAAAGTCATCCTCGAAGTCGATAAGGGACCGAACCGAGGCACGAAGTACGAGCTCGAAGTGCGTGGTTATCGCGCCGTCGGGCGAGGCAGCGGTCCTGAGGTTACGGTTCAGCTCAGCAAAGAAGGTGATCGCGCGCTCGAGCCCGATGACATCCGGGTCATCGAAGAACATCTGCGAAAGCGCGGCGGGGGAGAGCGCGACGACTCCGAAGTCGCGGAAAACCTGCGCATCGGCGCGTACCGGCGTGGTCGCGATATCTTGATCGACGACGACAAAATCTCGCGGAAACACGCGATGTTTTTCCTCGACGACGAAGGGCCCTCAGTTGTGGATCTTTTGTCCACGAACGGCACGCATGTGAACGGGCGCAAGGTCGACGACGCGGACCTCTCCGACGGCGACATCGTCAACATCGGGAAGACGCGCTTCATCGTGCGACTCGAAGGCGCGACCGACGCCACCTGACAATCTGACGGGTTGACCGATCCCCCGCATCTTCCGTGAGATTGCGGTCGTCCCGATGATCGAAAAAACGCGGCTCGCAATCATCAAAACCGGCGACACGCTCGACACCGTGAAGGCGCACGCCGGCGACTTTCATCAGATGTTCCTCGAACAGCTCGGTGAGCTCGGCGTCGATGCGCGCGTCGTTCAAGCGCACAAAGACGAAGCGTTGCCGAACGTCGATGACGTCGATGTGTTGCTGGTGACCGGCTCGCCGTATTCGGTGACCGAACGGCAACCTTGGGCCGAACGGACTTCGCAGCTGCTCGGTGAGGCGATCTCGTCGAACAAGTGGGTGCTCGGCGTGTGTTACGGGCATCAGCTTTTGGCGCACGCCTTGGGCGGTACGGTGGAGAAGAATCCGAACGGCTACGAGGTCGGGACGATCAACGTGGAGCTGACCGAAGCAGGAAAGAGCGATCCGCTGTTTTCGCAGATCTCGCGCGGTGAGCCGACGCTCGCCTTTCACTCGACACACTCCGATGCGGTGGTGCGCGCGCCTTCCCATGCGCGGGTGCTCGCGTCGACGCGTTCGACCGAGGTGCAAGCGTTCGCCGTCGGTGAACGCGCGTGGGGTGTGCAGTTTCATCCGGAGTTCACGCCGGAGGTCATGAGCCTCTACGTCGAGGGCCGCACGCCGTTGATCGAGAAGTACGCCCAGGAGCGCGGGCTCGACCCCGCGGCGGAGGTGGCCCGCGCAAAACGTAGCGTCCACGCGACGCCGGCCGGCCGTGCGTTGTTGCGGGCGTTCGTGGAGATGGCGCGTCGATGATCTTTCGTACAGGTGTCCTTTCGGCCATAGCGGCCACATCGCTGCTCGCGGGATGCAGCGGATCGCCGTGTCTCAGCGAGCCTTCGGGTGCGGCGGAGATGCGCGTCGGCGATCCGGGCGAGAAATTGGCCGATTTCGCGGCACATCCTTGGCCTTCGGATGCGCGCAAACGTCCGAGCGGGCAGCTCGATCTGCGCGCGTTTCCAAATCCGACAGAATCCTCGACGCTCGAAGACTACGTGAAGATCATCGGCGACGAGACGACGGCCTATTCGACCAGCGCCGCGATGTACCTCAGCTTCACTGCGCCGCTCGACCTGTCCTCTTTGCCACCTGATCCTTTGGCCGCAACCGTGGCCGGCACTCCGCTGGAATTGGTGGACATCGACGAAACTTCCCCCGCGCGCGGGACGCGTCATCCGATCCGCACCCGGTTCTCGGAGAAGGCCACCATCTATCTGCCGGCGAACACGCTGACAGTGATGCCACCGTACGGCATTCCGCTCGAGCCTGATCGAAAGTACGCACTGATCGCTCGGACAGGTTTGCGTGCGAACGACGGCGCGAAGCTCGAGCCGAGCGTCAGCGTTTCGCGCTCGATGCACGAAGAGTGTCTCGAAGATGCGCCGCCGCGGATCGCCGAGCTCTTCGCGCCGTTGCGGAAGTTCTTCGCGGATACGGGGCAAGACGTCGATCAGGTGCTCGGCGCGACCGTGTTCACCACGCAAGGTGTGTTGCGCGAGATCCGTCAGCTCGGCGAGATCGCGCGTGCAGAACCGGCGATGACTTTGGCTGAAGGCGAGCTCGTCGCTTTGCGCCCGGACGTCATCTACTTGAAGGGCGTCGTCCAGATGCCCAGCTTTCAGTCGGGCAAATTGCCGTACGCCTCGATCGGTGACGGCGGAGCGATCGCCAAGAACGCCGCGGGCGAGCCGGTGGTCGATCACTACGAACGCACGCGCGTTGGAATCTCCATCCCGCGCCGCAGGACGACGGGCCACACGATCCCCGAAAAAGGTTGGCCGGTGGTGCTCTATTCGCACGGAACCGGAGGCGACTACACGAGCACCTTCGACAGCGCCGTCGCCGATGTTTTGGGGAGAAACGGGATCGCGGTCGTCGGTTACGATCAAACCTTGCACGGCCCGCGCGATCCGACGGGCTCGAATCCGGACCTCACCTTCTTCAACTTGTTCAACCCGATCGCTGCGCGCGACAACATTCGCCAGGGCACAGCCGATCTCACGGCGATGACCACCTTCCTCGCGAGCGGCGCGTTGATGTTTCCAAAAGAGCTCACCGGCGAGGACGATGTGCACTTCGATCCCGATCGGATCGCCTTTCTCGGCCATTCGCAGGGCTCGCTGGTCGCGGCGCCATGGATCGCCAGCGAGCCGCGCGTGAAAGCGGTCGTCTTCTCCGGGCTCGGCGCGATCCTCACCATCACGCTGCTCGAGCGCAAAGACATCGTTGATTTCAAGGGCCTCCTCGAATCGCTGCTCAAGCTCCCCGCGGAGGAGCCGCTCGAGGAGATGCATCCGGTGTTGAATCTGATCCAGACGTTCATCGATCCCGCGGATCCGATCAGCTACGCCTCGAGTTACCTCGCGGACCCGCCTGCGCAGCGCGATATCTTGCAGGTGGAAGGATTTTTGGACTTCGCTTCGCCGGCCCGCGGCCAGGAAGCGTTCTCGGTGGCGGCGCGGATCCCGCTGGTGTCGCCGCAACACCGCCTGCCCCCGGCTGCGGAGCTGGTCGGGCCCGCGGCGATGGATGCGCCTCAGGAGTCGAACGTGAATACCAAGGTTGGTCCGGCGACGTACGGGCTGATCCAGTACCCCGAAGAGACACATTTCCCGATCTTCGAGAACGCGGACGCGAACGCGCGGTACGTGGAGTTTCTGCGCAGCGCGCTCTTTGACGGCCGCGCGCGAATCATCGAAAGCCAATAAATAAACCTTGCGGTGTAGCGCGGGCGGTTCGAGCATGGGCTCGCCTTGGGCGCCTTTTCAACGATCGCACGCGTGTTGCACGTCTTGATCTTGGCCGTGTGGTTCGGCGCTTCGCTGTTGTTCATCGCCGTCGTCGCGCCCGCGGCCTTCGAGGTGTTGTCTTCGCGCGAGCTCGCCGGGACTTTGGTCACCAAAACGCTGGAGCAGATCGATTTCTTCGGCCTGGTCTTTGGACCCGTACTGTTTTTGACCCTCCTGGCCGGTTGGGCAGGTCTCGGAGTGCCGCTCAAAATGCGCGCGCTCTTCACGATCTTGATGACCGCCGCCACCGCGGCCAGCGGCCGCTGGTTGACGCCGGAGATGATCCGCTTGCGCGCGGCCATGGGACGCAAGATCGAAGACGTGGCCGCGACCGATCCGCTGAAGATCGAGCTCACGCGGCTTGAGCAAGTTTCAACCGGTCTGATGGTGCTGCACGTGGTGCTCGCGTTCCTCTTGATCTGCTACGCGATCAGCGCCACGGCGCCGAAAAAGAAACACGGCATCGAGCTTTAGAGGAGGACGGAAAATGAACCACATCATCGATCACGTCGGCATCAAAGTGCGCGACTTCGAGAAGTCGAAAACATTCTACAACGCGGCGCTCGCGCCTCTCGGCGTCGCGCTGTCGATGGAGTTTCCGAACGTCGGCGGCTGGGGTCGCGGCAAGAAGCCCGAGCTTTGGCTCGCGGGCACCGGCGAAGAAGTGAAAGCGACGGTGCACATTTGCCTCGAAGCGGGCTCACGCGAAGAGGTCGACGCGTTCTACAAAGCGGCGATCGCCGCCGGCGGAAAAGACAACGGACCGCCGGGCATCCGCGAGATGTATCACCCCGGATATTACGGTGCGTTCGTGCTCGATCCGGACGGCCACAACCTCGAAGCCGTCCACCACACCTTCTAAGCGCTCACGTTTTCTCGCGCTCAGGAATCCCAGCGATAAAATCCTTCCCCGGTCTTCTTTCCCAGCTTTCCTGCGCGCACCAAACGGCGGAGCAGGGGAGGCGGTGAAAACTGCGGGCCGATCTCTTTGGTGAGGTGCTCGGCGATCGCCAAACGGACATCGAGCCCGACGAGATCAGTCAGCCGCAGCGGGCCCATCGGATGTTTGTAACCGAGCTCCATGGCGCGATCGATGTCTTCGGCGGAAGCGACGCCGCTCTCCAACATGCGGATCGCTTCCATGCCGAGAATGATCCCCAAACGCGAAGTCGCGAAGCCGGGAAAATCGCGCACCACGATCGGCGTCTTGCCGATCGTTTTCGCGAAGGCCAAGGCTGCATTCAACGTCTCGTCGCTCGTTTGTTCCGCGCGCACGATCTCGAGGAGCGGCATGATCGCCGGCGGATTGAAGAAGTGTAAGCCGATCACCTTCGCCGGAGCGGCCGTCGCTGCGGCGATCTCCGTCAGCGAAAGCGACGAGGTGTTCGAGCCGAGCAAAGCCCGCGGCGCGCTCTTGGAAAGATCCCCGAAAAGACGCTTCTTCAGCGAGATGTCCTCAGGGACAGCTTCGACGATCAGATCACATTCGGGTGCGATCGCGTGATCGGTCGCCAGCGACAAACGTGCGCGCGCAGCCGACGCATCTTCGGCCTTGAGTTTCCCTTTTTCGACGGCCTTTGCGAGCGACGCTTCGATCGTCTTCATCCCGCGATCGACGAAGTCTTTGCTGATGTCCGCGAGCGTGGTGAGGATCCCGCTCTTCGCACAAACCTCCGCGATGCCGGCGCCCATGGTGCCGGCGCCGATCACCAACACGCGTTTGATTTCCATGCGCCTACTTGAGCTCAGTCGGAGCTTTTCTTCGAGCGTTTTTCCAGAAAAGCCTGCATGCGTTCGTGCTTCTCCGGGGTCTCGAAGAGCACGGCTTGGCCGAGCGCGTCGAGCGTGTCGAAGGCCGGGTTCGATCGGGCGCTCGCATTGAGCGCGAGCTTCGAGATCCTCACCGCGAGCGAGCCCTGCGAAGCAATGTTCACCGCGAGTGCACGCGCTTCTTTCATCACGTCTTCATCGGGAACGACGCGATTGACCAGCCCGATGCGCTCCGCTTCCTCCGCATCGATGATGCGTCCGGTGTAGATCAGCTCTTTCGCGCGGCCGAGCCCGACGAGCTTCGGCAGGCGCTGCACCGCTCCCGCACCCGGAAGAATGCCCAGGCTCACTTCGGGCTGACCGAACTTCGCGCTCTTGCCGGCGATGCGCAGATCGCAAGCCATCGCCAGCTCGCATCCGCCCCCGAGACACCAGCCTTTGACCGCAGCGATCACCGGCAACGGATGTTCTTCGAGCCGGCGAAAGATCGAGGAGTTGATCCGCCGCAGCGCGTCCGCGACGTTTCGCTCCTTGAGCTGCGCGATGTCCGCGCCCGAAGCGAACGCTTTGTCGCCCGCACCGCTGACGATCAACACGCGCACCTGTTCATCGGCCGCAGCACGATCGAGCGCCGCGCCGAGCTCGTTCACGACCGACAGATCGATCGCGTTCCGCACTTGCGGACGATTGAGGGTAATGAATCCGAGCGAGCCACCCTTTTCGAGCGGCTCTGTGGAGTAGAGGACGGCGTCGACCATACGGAGCTGTTACTTCTCGATCTCGGTGACGAAGAAGATCTCGATGTTCTCGCCCTCGACCGGCGTATTTTCGCCGAGCAAACGCAGTGTGACTCCGTCCGCGCTCACCTCGAAGTCGGTGCCGTTGACCAACTCCTTACCTTCGGGCGGGAAGCGGCCATTCTTCACGATGACTTTCACGCCGGGCGGATAAACGGCGGGCGGAACGAGCGTGTAAACATCCGTGATGATCAGCTCTTTCGCGATGCGGCGGAGCGTCGCGCTGAAGTCGTCCTGACAAATCGAGTCGGTCAGACAAGCGATCGGCGTGTTTTCCATGGTGCCGCGGCACTGCTGCGGCGGGATGCTCGAGTCCGCAGCTGCGATGCGCGTCTCCATCGCGCGCGCGAACGCGACGTAGCGGGATCCGCCGAGCGCGGAGCAGCAATCTTCAGTGTTGAAGTACGAGCACCACTGGCAGAACGACGTGTTGAAGTGGCGGCGCGCTTCGTTCTCGCACCAATCGTTGATCGTCTCGCAGAACTCGCCGTTGGTGCATTGCGAGCCCATGGTGCACGGCGTGTGGCTGCCGACCGCGGGGGGGTTCGTACAAACTTCGACGCCGCACGTCCCGTTGTTCGGGATCTGGCAATTCGAGGCGGCGCCATCGACTGATCCCACGACCAGCGCGACTCGCGTCTGCGCGTACGGTTTGATTGCGCCGAGGTCCTGCACGTATTGATCGACCGGCACGTCACCCGCGTCTTCTTCGTCGGAGACGATGATCACCACCAGGTTCGCTTCCCCGCGCAAAAATCCCTCGTTGCACTCGCCGGGCCCCGTCGCCTCGAGCGCGACCTTCATCGCCTCGAGGCCGGTCTCTTCACCGGCGCCGCACGAACCGACGCGCACGTTCTCTTGAAAAGCCTCGATCTGGGCGTTGGCATCGACGATCACGTTGGAGTTGATCAGGCGCGTCGCTGCATTCGGTCCGCGAAAACATCCGCGGGGAATGGTGCTCGCGGTGCAGGAGCCGATGTTGAAGTCCAGCAGGTTGAACGGCGAGCTCGGCGCGAAGGTGCTGATCGCCAGCCCTTCTTTTTCCATCGCGTTGATCTGATCCGTCGACACGACACCGATCTGATAGTCACCCGGTCCCGCGATCTCCTGGATGAACGCGTCGAAGTTGCGCGCCAGGTTCTCCTGTTCGTCGGCCATCGAGCCCGAGTTGTCGACGACGAACAAGATATCCGCCGGTGTCGGCTTCGCGGCCGCGCGCGCGATCGTCGTCTCCTTCACCTTCTCAGGAAATTTTTGTTCGAAGAGATAATCCTGACATCCTAGGGAGCCGGCGACGGCGATCAGCGCCACGAGACGAAGACGGGTGATCATGTGCACGTATTGTAGTAGGCAGGCCTAGGAGATCAACTCGGTATGCTGGACTTTCGACAAGTTGGCGCGGAGCTGGAGCGGTTTCGAGCCGCACTTTCACGCCGTCCGACCTTCGACACCTCGATTCTTGACCGCGTGCGCGAGATGTACGCAGAGCGCTCGGCCGCGATTCAGGAGACCCAAGATCTCCAAACCAAGCGCAACGCCGCAAACGCCGACATGCAGAAGATCATGAAGAGCGGCACGAACGAAGAGAAGGCGAAGGCGCGCGATGAGATGAAGGAGCTGTCGAATCGCGTCAAAACGCTGGAGTCGCGGGTCACCGAGCTGGAAGCCACGCTCGAAAAAACGATGCTCGACATCCCGAACGTCCCCCATGCGAGCGTTCCGACGGGGAAGGGCGAGCACGACAACCAAGTGGTCCGTACTTGGGGCGAGAAGCCGGTCTTCGACTTTCAACCGCGCGATCACGTGGAGATCGGCGAGACGATCTTGAAGATGTTCGACTTCGAGCGCGCCACCAAGATCGCCGGCGCGCGTTTCGTCGTCGAATACGACGAGCTCGCTGCGATGGAGCGTGCGCTCGCGAGCTTCATGCTCGATGTACATGTGCGCGAAAGCGGTTATCGCGAGGTCGCCGTTCCTTATCTGGCGAACGCCCAAGCGTTCACCGGCACCGGCCAGCTCCCGAAATTTGCGGACGATCAGTTCAAAGTCCCGTTCAACGAGAGCACCGACTATTACCTCGTCCCGACCGCGGAAGTTCCGGTGACCAACCTCTACATGGACTCGATCATCGAGGCCGAAGACGGCGCCTTGCCGATCGCTTTCGCCTGTTACACCGCGTGTTTTCGCAAAGAAGCAGGCTCGGCCGGCCGCGATACGCGCGGGATTTTGCGGCAACACCAATTCAACAAAGTCGAGCTGGTGCGCTTCGCCGATCCCGAAAAATCATACGAAGAACACGAGAAGTTGGTCGGCCACGCGGAGAAAATTCTGCAGAAGCTCGGCCTCCACTATCGCGTCTCCTTGTTGTGCTCCGGCGACATGAGCGCCAACGCCGCAAAATGTTACGACCTCGAAGTTTGGCTGCCGGGACAAAACGCGTATCGCGAGATCTCGAGCTGCTCCAACTTCGAGGACTTTCAGGCGCGCCGCGCGAAGATTCGCTACCGTCCAAACGGCGATAAAAAATCGAAACCCGCGCTGGTCCACACGCTCAACGGCTCGGGCTTAGCGATCGGGCGCACCTTGGTCGCCATTCTCGAGAACTACCAAGAGCGGGACGGCAGCGTGCGCGTTCCGGAGGTGCTGGTCCCCTATCTTGGCGGGCGTACGCGCATTGAGCCGAAGTCTCGTTCGTGATTCTCTCCCTCCGATGAGCCAGAATCCGTTCGAAACCCCGCTCGCCGATCCTCAATACGCCCACGCCGGTCCAATGACCGCCGGTCAGATCGACATCGGTCGCACGCTCAGCGAAGCGTGGTCCGCGACCTGGGCGAATTTTCCGCTTTGGTTGGGTGTCGGGATCGTCGGCTTCGTCATCTACATCGCTTCGGCGATGACGATCATCGGCATCTTCATCGTCCTTCCTGTTCTCATGTACGGCTACATCCGGTTCATGTTGAACATGCTCGAGCCGAACAAAGCGGAGTTCAGCGATCTCTTCGCCGGCTTCAGCCGCTTCGGCAGCGCGCTGCTCCCGATGCTCGGCTTGGTGCTTCTGATGTTCGTCCCGGTCATCCCGGCGATGATCGGCTCGCTCACGGGCAGCCAGATCCTCGCGGGGCTGGGCAGCATCTTCCAATTGGCGTGTTACGTCGTCGTCGGCCCGCGCATCTTCTTCGCCGCGTTCTACATCGTCGATCGCGACATGGGTTTGGGCGAAGCGCTGCAAGTTTCTTGGGACGCAACCCGCGGCCAATGGTTGGCGATCATCGGCATGACGTTGCTCAGTTACGTTGTGATGATGGCCGGTCTCCTCGCACTGATCGTCGGCGTCTTCGTGTCGGCTCAGATCGCCTATCTCATGTACGCGTCCGCCTATCGCCAGCTCAGCGGCCGTTAAGCCGGATAAAGCACGATCGCTGCGAAGAGCGCGATCGCCAGCAAAGCCGCAAATAACAAGATCTGCGTCGAGCCCGAATCTTCGGGCTGATAAATCCGCACGCGCGGCGGCGTCAGCACCCCCGGCGTCGCGATCGGCGGCCGTTGTTTCACCCCTTCGAGCTTTAACGCTTGTACGTTGTCATCTTCGTCATCTTCGCCGAACAACCCGTCGATCTCGCTGTCGGTGAGCGAGATCGAATCGATCGGTAGCGGCGGAGGCAACGCGTTCGGCGGCGGTGTCACGCGAATGGACCCACCGCGGATGATGCGCAGCTCGGGCGCATACTTCGATTCGTCGACCGTATCGTGACCTGTACCTTCGTACAGGCCATGCCGCGACAACACCCGGGCGAGGATCGTCGGCGTCGCCTGCCGGCCCGTGGCCAACAATTGTTCCTCGAGCAAATCGAGCATCTCCGCGGCCGATTCGTAGCGCCCCGTCGCACAAGGATTCGTGGCCCGCGCGACGATCTCCATCAGCTTCGGGGGCACATTTTCGCGCTCCAGCTCTTTCCAGGCGACGCCACGTCCGACGATCTGCGCCAGCGTGTCGTACGGGCTCTCCGCACCGAAACACTCGCGGCCCGCGAGGAGCTCGAACAACATGACGCCGAGCGCGTAGATGTCCGAGCGGACAGTACACAGATCACCCGCGATATATTCGGGCGCGAGATAAGCGTACGTGCCTTTGACCACGCCGGCATCGGTGTCGTGTTGTCTCCGCCCTGAGGTCACGGCCAGCGAAAAATCGGTCAGCTTCACGTTACCTGTCCGAGAGATCAGCAGGTTCGCCGGCGAGCGATCGCGCAGGACCACGCCGAGCGGCCGATTATCGGGACCGCGGAGCTCATGCGCCCAGCTCACACCGCGCAGCGCTTCCGCGATCAACAAGCAACACAGCTCCACCGGCAGCCCGACGTGGCGCTTCTTCATCGCCAACATCAGCCGTTCCAGCGTCGTTCCTTCGACGTGCTCCAAGACCAAAAACGAGCTCTCGGCGTCTTCACCGACGTCGAGCAGCGCGCTCAAGTTCGGATGAGCAAAACACGCGGTGACCATCGCTTCATCGAGCAAGATCTCTCTCGCGCGTTCGTAATTCGGCCGCCACTTCGGCACACGTTTGATCATCGCGTGTCGCACGATGCCGTAACCTTGCCGCCGTTCGCCGAGATAGAGCTCCGCGGCACCTTGTTCGCCGAGCTTCTCCACCAGCTCGTAAGCCGCGATCGTTCGCGGAGGCACGCGTTCCGGTGCGATGCTGACGTCGACCAACGTCTTCACCGAACGTTCTCGAGGACGCGCTTTGATGCCGTGCTCTTCGTGAAGCGTGGTCGCGTTCGATGCGAGTCTCAACGAAGCGAAGGATCGCGAAGGCGGAGAGTGCGGTAAAGATCGCCCGCGTTCGCGAAACCTCGACCGTCGCTACGGTTCAACGTGTACTCGAATCGTGGATCGTCACGCGTAACGGCGGTGGTCGACCATCAAGCAGCGGTTCTGCACCACTTTGACCCCTGCGCGCGCCAACTTCTCAGCCGCCCCGTCGTTGACGATGCCGAGCTGGAACCAAACCGCTTTCGGTTTTTTCGCCAGGATGTCCTCGACGTGTTGATCGATGTCTTCTGCCCGGCGAAACACGTCGACGAGATCGATCTCGCCCGGGATATCGACCAACTTGCGGTAGACTTTTTTACCGAGGATTTCGGTCACTTTTGGGTAATAGACCGGCACCGGAATCACCTCGACGCCTTCCGCGTGCGCCAAGTATTCCGCTACGTAGAACGCCGGTTGATCACCCTGAGCCTCAGTTTTGATCCCGAGAACTGCGATGCGCTTCGAAGCTTTCAGCAGCTCGCCGAGCTTTTGTGGTCCATCGATCAGGTTTTCGCGCCAGTCCACGCGGAGATCATCGCATCCGGGAAGCGATCCGGGAAGGGGTGCAGCGCCTGCCGGACCGCCGGTCAACGTATGGCTCGGGAGCGTGCGCGCCCCTGATGATCGGGCTTCCGAGAGGCCCGCTTGACCACGATCCTCCTCGTCGAATCCCACGCGCAGTATCTCGCCTCCGCAGCGGATCTTCTCGCTCGCGGCGGTTATGAAGTCATCTCCGCATCGAGCCCGGAAGACGCAACCGATCTCGTCGCCCGTTTCGATCCCCATCTGATCCTGCTCGACGGTGCTTATTCGCAACCCGAAGTGTTGCGCGCGCTCGGCAAAAGCTCGGTGCGCCCGCTGTCGATCGTCTTCACCTTCGTCCAAGGACGCGGTGCTCAACTGATGGAGATGCTCGACGTCGGCGCCGCGTGTGCAACCGTCGAAGTGATCGGCTTCGTGGAGAAACCGTTTCAGCCCGACGTCCTGCTGACGACGATCGACGAAGGTGTCCGCGCCGCTTCCGACGCGATCGAGAGCGACGATCGCGAACCGTTCGAGACTACGCAGCGGATCTTCATGCGCAGCACGCGCGAAGAAGAGACCCAAGTGTCCGAAGTACCAGGATCGCTGTACCGCGCTTTGGGTCTCGATCTGGCGCGCTCCGATTCGCGCACCGTCGAGCCGGAGCTCCCGGAACGCGCGCTCTACGGCGTGACCGAGGATCCGCGGGTTCCGCAGACGACCAAACGTGCGCACGAGCTCGCGGAGCGGATCTGCGCGATGATGCCCGATCGCTACCCGCTGCATCCCGCACAGATGTGCGCCATCGCTTCGGCCTGCGAAGAAGCGCTGAAAGAAGACCGCGAAGACGAAGCGATCGTCTCCGGCTCATTGCGCGGCGTCCCCGTCTTTCAAGTGTTGCAGCTCGCGGAGAACCTCGGTCCTTCGGCGTGTGCGCGTTTCGAGCACGAAGAGCAACAGATCGAAGTTTATCTGCGCGATCGCCACGTGATCCTCGCGCGGGCAAAAAATCGAGACCTGTCCGATCGGCCAACGTTGTTGCTCGCGCAAACCGAAGAGCTGGTCTACGAAGCATTAACCATGACCGACGGCCGATTCTCGGTGCGGACCGCGACGCCGTTTCCGCGAGAAGCGGAACGTTCGGGAATCGCCATCTCGCTCGCAGGTTTGTTGCTCGAAGGTTTGAGCCGTCTCGATGAATGGCGCCGCGTCACCGGCCCGTTCGCCAATGCACTGCCCTAAAGATCAGCGCGAGAGCTCGGCCATATCCACATCGGTGATGCCGAGCAAATAGAGGATCGCGTCCAGATTGCGCTGATTGAAGCGATATTTCGCCTTTTCCTGCACCGAGCGTTTCGCGTTGAACGCGATGCCCAGGCCGGCTTTGGCGAGCATGTCGAGATCGTTTGCGCCGTCGCCGACGGCGATCACTTGTTCGAGTGAGATACGTTCCATCTGCGCCAAGCTCTCCAAGAGATCGGCTTTGCGCTGTCGATTGACGATCGGTCCCACCACGCGGCCGGTGAGCTTGCCGTTCGCCACCTCGAGCTCGTTTGCGAAGCCGTAGTCGAGCCCCAACTTCTGCCGGATCGGCTCCGTGACCTGCACGAAACCACCGCTGATCACCGCGATGCGATAACCAAGACGTTTCAGTACGCGCACGAAGTTCTCCGCACCCGGCGTGAGCTCGATCTTCTCCAACACCTGGTCGAACACCGAGACCGGCGCACCTTCGAGCTGCTTCACGCGCTCGCGCAGTGCATCGTCGAAATTCACTTCACCGTTCATCGCGCGATGAGTCACCGCGGCGACTTTTTCGTACACGCCGTGGATACGCGCGATCTCGTCGATCACCTCTTGTTGGATGAGCGTCGAATCCATGTCGAGCACGACCAGGCGCTTCGAGCGTCGCAACAAACCTTCGCGCTGCAGCGCAACGTCGCAGCCGCATTCTTTTTCGAGCGCCAAGAGCTCTTCGCGGAGGCCTCGTTCATCCGCGTTGTCACCGCCGCCGAGCAACAGCTCGAGCGACGACAAACGCGCGCGCGAGAGTCGCCCGATCTTGTCGATGTTGAATCCGTGTTTCGCTGCCGCCGTCGCCGCTCGCGCGAGCACGTCGGCGCCGATCTCCGGTTTTAGCAAGGTCACCGCGAACGCTTGTTTCGGCGCGCGCTCTTCTTCGTGTTTCACGGGCTCGAAGTTGATGTGCAGATTGAGCTCACGCGCTTTCCACAACAGATCTTTGAGCACACCTTGGCTCTGTGCGTCGTCGAACGCGACCAGGAAGTGAAGCGTCAAAAATCGCTGTACCACCGCTTGTTCGACGTCGAGGATGCGCGCGTGGGCATCGGCGAGCAGCGTCGCGATCTGTGCGGTGATTCCGGGACCATCGGGTCCTGCGACGGTGATCAGAAGGGCATCCGCGGCGTTCATCGGGGCCTCATCCCATACCTGATCGTTGACGAAAGGAAAAAGCTCGGCGATTCCCGCTTCCATGATCTCTGTGCTCGCGGGCAGGCCCGCTCCGAAATCGATCCTCGCCAACGTGCCTCGATTAGTGGCGGCTTACTACGCTGAGCGACCTGATCCTTCGGTCAGTGCGGAGCGCGTGGCATTCGGCACCAGTGGTCATCGCGGCTCTTCGTTCGAACGTGCGTTCAACGAAGCGCACATCCTGGCGATCACCCAAGCGATCGTCGCGTACCGAAAAAGGAACAACATCGACGGCCCACTTTTTTTGGGCATCGACTCCCACGCGCTCTCCGAGCCTGCTTTCGCCAGCGCGCTCGAAGTGTTGGCGGCGAACGGTGTCGAGACGATGATCGACGACCAGCGCGGCTACACACCCACGCCGGTGATTTCGCACGCCATCCTCACCTACAACAGAGGTCGAAAAGAACACCTCGCCGACGGAGTGGTGATCACGCCTTCGCACAATCCACCCGAGGACGGGGGTATCAAATACAACCCGCCCAACGGTGGCCCCGCGGACACCAACGTCACCAACGAGATCGAAAAACACGCGAACGCGCTTTTGGTCGCCAACCTCGAAGGCGTGAAGCGTGTTCCCTTCGCCGTCGCGCTGAAAGCTGCGACCACTCACCGCTACGACTACCTGAATCGTTACGTCGGCGATTTGCCGAACGTCATCGATCTCGAGGTCATCCGTGCTTCCAAGCTGCGTATCGGCGCCGATCCGCTCGGAGGCTCGAACCTAGCCTATTGGGCACCTATCGCCGAACGTTACAGTCTCGACATCACGGTGGTGAATGAAGAGATCGATCCCCGCTTCGCGTTCATGTGCGTCGATAAAGACGGAAAGATCCGCATGGATTGTTCTTCGCCCTACGCGATGGCCGGCCTGATCGCGCTGAAGGACCGTTTCGACATCGCTTTTGGCAACGACACCGACTCCGATCGCCACGGCATCGTCACCAAAAGTGTCGGGTTGATGAACCCGAACCATTACCTCGCGGTGGCGATCAACTATCTGTTCACTTCGCGGCTGGATTGGCGAGCGGAAGCGGCGATCGGTAAGACGCTGGTCTCTTCGAGCCTGATCGATCGCGTCGCCGAAAAGATCGGCAAACGCCTGGTCGAAGTTCCTGTCGGCTTCAAATGGTTCGTCGACGGCCTGGCCGACGGCTCCTTCGGTTTCGGCGGTGAAGAATCCGCAGGCGCCTCTTTTCTCCGTCGCGACGGCTCTGCATGGACGACCGACAAAGACGGCATCATCCTCGATCTCCTCGCAGCTGAGCTGACCGCAAAGACAGGCCGAGATCCGGGCGAACATTATCGCGCGTTGGTTTCAGAGCTCGGTGAGCCGATCTACGAACGGATCGACGCTCCCGCGACACCTGCCCAAAAGGACATCTTGAAGAAACTTTCGCCCGAGAAGGTCATCGCGACGGCATTGGCCGGCGAGCCGATCCTCGCGAAGTTGGTGCGGGCACCGGGGAACGACGCCGCGATCGGTGGGCTGAAGGTGGTCGCGGAGAATGGATGGTTCGCGGCGCGCCCTTCGGGCACCGAGAACGTGTACAAGATTTATGCGGAGAGCTTCAAAGGCTGCGATCACCTGTCGCGCATTCAGGAAGAAGCGCGCGCCATCGTGACCGCAGCTTTGTCTTAGCGAGCAGCCTGAGTTTTGACGCGACGTTTGAGCTCACCCGTCGCATCGAGCGTCATCAAATCCGCGAAACCGCCGATCGGCTCAGCGTCGATGAAAATTTGCGGCAACGTTCGTTGTCCCGTCGCCCAAGCGAGCCAACCTCGCAAAACATAATCTTCGCCGACGTCCACTTCACGGAATTTGATTCCCCGTTCCGAGAGGAGCTCTTTCGCGTAATCACAATACTGACAGTCGATTTTCGTGTAGATGCGTACTTCGTTTTTCATCTGCCAAGAATAACGTCGACCTCTGTCAGAAGTGGTCAGAGTGCGCTGTTCGTGATCCTCGCGGAGCTCTGACCATATTTGTCAGAGCACCCGCTTATTCTTCGAGCTAATGACGAAAGATCACTTCGCGATCCAACCGCCGTTCACTGGATTCAGCCCCGAACAAATGGAGGTGCTCGCCGAGCTCTCCGAAACCTACGCCGACGGAGCGCTTCGCGTCTCCACACTTCGAGAGCTCACGTTGGAGATGATCGTGCTCGACGATCTTCCCGGCCTGCTGCGCCGCTTGGGTGCCGTCGGGCTCAACGCTGGCACCGCGCGGATCATGGAGATGAAGCTCAACGGACGCCGCGCTTTGCTCACTTCGCTCGGATGCGGCGAACGGATGTGTCGCTACGTGCGCGCACAAGATCTCGGCTTCGTTTCCAAGCTGGGCGAAAACGGAGAGCCGGGCTTCGAAGTATGGAGCGACGAACAATTGTTGTTCGACTTCATCCGCGAAGACGAGCTCTTCAGCGTGGCACGTTCGATCACACGCGTGAGCAAACGTTCTCGCGTGAAAGTTGCGCTCCGTGAGCTCGGCCTCGAAGGTTTTCGTGCGCTGGCCTCCGAACGACGCCCGCGGATCGGGCGCAAGAAACCGACGCCGACTTTCGAGTTGTGGTCGGAGTCGAACGTGCGCCGCCAAAAACATTTCGGCTACGCCAGAGTCAATGTCGCGCTTCTTGCCGGCGAGATCCTCGGCGCACAGCTCCGCGGTCTCGCACAGATCGCGCGGCGCTTCAGCGGGAACAACGTGAACACCACGCTCGAGCAAAACTTCCAGCTGCGCTTTGTCCGTCACGGCGAGCTGCGCGCGGTTTACGCAGCGCTCAACGAATTGAAGCTCGCCGAATTCGGCGCGGGAAAGGAAAACACGGGAGCGCTGCGCATTTGTGTCAGCGGTTCTGAGAGGAACACCGCTCATCACGCAGACATCGAATTCTACGGCTCCGGAACCGGCGACGTTGCCGCAAACTTTCAGGTCGTGCTCGGCGCCACGATGAGCAAAAACGCGGCGACTTACGGACTGTCCATCGGGGCAGTACCCGCGAAGAGCATCCCGCGTGTCGTCGGACGTCTCGCAGCGAAATATGTGCTGGAGCGCGCGGAGAACGAGAGCTTCGCGGACTTCATCGCGCGCCTCGGCGACAAACAAGTGAAAGCGATGCTCGACGACGTCTGGTTGGCGTTGTAGACGACGAAGACCGTGGATCGCCCGCAGCACCGCCCCGAGATCCTCGCGCCCGCCGGTGACGAAGAGTGTCTTCGGGCCGCGGTGCGCGCCGGGGCGGACGCGGTCTACTTCGGCCTCTCCGGCTTCAATGCGCGAGCCCGCGCGACGAACTTCGATGAAAAAGCGCTCGCCGAAACGATGCGCTTTTTGCACACGCACGGAGTCAAAGGTTACGTCACGCTGAACACCTTGGTCTTCGACTCCGAGCTGAAGTCCGTGGAAGCGGCGATTCGCACCTGCGCGGCGGCCGGTGTGGATGCGGTGATCGTTCAAGATCTCGGCGTGGCCCATATGGTCCGCGCGATCGCGCCTGATCTTCCTCTTCATGCATCGACGCAGATGACCTGCACCGATGCCGGCGCGGTCGAGCTCGCACGCGATCTCGGTGCGAGCCGCGTGATCTTGGCGCGCGAACTATCGATCGAAGAGATCGCCGCGATCCGCAAAGAGACCGACGTCGAGCTCGAAGTTTTTGTGCACGGCGCTTTGTGTATCGCCTATTCGGGCCAATGTTTGACCAGCGAAGCGATCGGCGGGCGCAGCGCAAACCGCGGCGCGTGTGCCCAAGCGTGTCGCCTTCCCTACGAATTGATCGTCGACGGCGAAAAACGCGAGCTCGACGAACGTGCCTTCTTGCTCTCGCCGGAAGATCTCGAAGCGAGCGCTTTGGTCGCAGAGCTCGCGAAGCTCGGCATCAGCTCGTTGAAGATCGAAGGCCGCCTCAAGGGCCCCGAATACGTGGCCGCAACGACGCGCCTCTATCGCGCCGCCGTCGAAGGAAAGCTCGAAGACACGTTGCGCGATCGTGCGCTGCAAACGTTCACGCGCGGCTCCGGTCCCGGTTTCCTCGCGGGTGTCGATCATCAACGTTTGGTGGAAGCGAAGAGCTGCGATCACCGCGGCCTGTACCTTGGTACAGTGACCGAAATCGTCGAGCTCCATCACAAACCTTGGCTTCGCTTGAAGCTCGACCCGCAACGCGAGCTGTTGCGCGGAGACGGCATCCTCGTCGAAGGAGGCTTCGGCGGCGAAGGTGAGCTCGGCGGACGCGTCTGGGACGTCCGCCCCGACAAAGAACACGTCCTCGCCTGGCTCGGGCCGGACAAAGATCCGCGCGTTCTCCGGGCCGGCCGCCGCGTCTTCAAGACGAACGATCCGATCGTCGCCAAAGTAGTCCTCGAAGAGCTCGCGAAAAATCCGCGCCGCCGCAGCCTGTCGATGCGTGTCGAAGGTGAGCTAGGCGCTGTCCCAAAGATCACGGCCACCTTGGACAGCGGCATCAGCGCCCAGGTCTACGGCGACCTTCCGATCGAGGTCGCGCGCAGCAACACCGAGCTCGAAAAGGTTCTCCGCGAAAAGCTCGGGCGTCTCGGCGACACACCGTTCGAGCTCGGCGAGCTCCACCTCGCATTGCCGAAAGACGCGATGATCCCGCCGTCCTCGCTGAACCGCGCGCGCCGAACATTGATCGATGACCTGATCCAAAGGACAGGTGCCCAAACCTGGAGCGCCGCGAACGTCGATCACCAAACGATGCTCGCCGCCGCGTCCTTGCCGGAGCGCGCGCCTCCGCCGCGTGGGCTCTTCGTCCTCTGCCGCACGCTCGAACAAGCGGAAGCGGCCTATGCCGCCGGCGCCGACGGCGTGGTCCTCGACTTCCTCGATCTCGTCGGCACCGCCGCGGCAACAAAAGTTTTGCGAGCCGCGGGCCGCAAAAATCTCGCGCTCGCGCCGCCGCGAATCCGCAAACCCGGCGAAGAAAAGATCGAGCGACACCTGCTCAACCTCGAGCCGGATGCGCTCCTCGTCCGCGGGCTCGGTGCCTTGCGGGACGCAGGCATGGCTCGCGATTCGATCCCACGCGTCGGTGACTTTTCGCTGAACGTGACCAATCGTCTCTCCGCCGCAGAAGTTTTGTCGCGCGGTCTCGCCGTGTTCACGCCATCCTTCGATCTCGACAGCGCGCAGCTCCTCGAGCTCCTCGACGGTAAGCTCGCGCCGTTCGCTGAGGTCGTGGTGCATCATCCGATGCCGCTCTTTCACATGGAGCATTGTGTGATCGCTGCGCTGCTCTCGACCGGCCGCGACTATCGCGATTGCGGCCGTCCTTGCGATCATCACAAACTTTCGCTTCGAGATCGCGCCGGCATGGACCATCCCGTCGAGGCCGACGTCGGCTGCCGAAACACGGTCTTTCACGCGGCCGCGCAGAGCGCCGCTTCACTCGTGCCTGCGTTGCAACAACGCGGAGTCGCTCGCTTTCGGATCGAGCTGGTCCGCGAAACACGCGCCGACGTCGAACGGATCGTCAGCACATATCGGCGTCTGCTCGAAGGCAAAACACACGCAAACGATGCATGGAAGATGCTGCGGACCGAATCGGGATATGGTGTAGTGCGCGGCTCCCTTCGCGTGGTATGAGCCCGCGCGTGGGGAAAAAAATACTCATCGCTATCGTGGTCTTCGTTGCTGTCATGTGCATCGTGATCGCGACTCGACCCGACTCCTTCCGCGCCGAACGCTCCGCTGAGATCAATGCGCCGCCGGCGATCGTCTTCAATCAAGTGAACGACTTCAGCAAGTGGCAGGCGTGGTCGCCATGGGCCAAGCTCGATCCCAACGTGAAGCTCGAGCTGAGCGCAAATCCGGTCGGCAAAGGCGCGACCTACAAGTGGGAAGGGAACGACGACGTCGGCTCGGGCGCGATGACCATCCTCGAGAGCACGCCGGCCGAAAAAGTGGACATCGATCTCCACTTCCTCAAACCGTTCGAGGCGAAGAACAAGACTGTGTTCACCTTCAAAGGCGACGCGAACAAGACGACCGTGACTTGGGCGATGGAAGGGCACAACAACTTCGTCACCAAAGCGTTCAGCATGTTTGTGAACATGGACGAGATGGTCGGCAAAGACTTCGAGAAGGGTCTCGCGCAGATGAAGACCGTCTCCGAAGCCGAAGCGCAGGCGCAAAAAGCCGCCGCCGAAGCGCAGGCGAAAGCGGATGCTGAAGCCGCGGCTGCCGCTGCCGCACAGCAGCCTGAACAAGCGACCAAGTAAGGAGTCCGGTCGAAATAAGCTTGCCATCTCGACGGCCGAGGCGCTCCACCGGCAAGGCTTTCCGACAAGCCATGCTTGCGTGCCTGGTGCGGAGGAGTAACGCAGCCGGTGGAGATG